>OBXV01000005.1_pt1 | contig 440483 bp, 417 predicted proteins | sample 1495451 | NCBI WGS metagenome assembly OBXV01 (sample SAMEA2580178, study PRJEB22360) | human gut metagenome | biome: human gut; feature: human-associated habitat; material: faeces | place: Denmark | collected 2008/2010 | reverse complement strand
AAATCGGTAACTTCTTTCGGCAGCTCGACAACCTTATCACCCTTCATCAGCGTAAATGGAAGCGTATAAATTTTGCTGTTCACACTGATTAGACAATAACTTGGGAACAGCGTAAGCTCGGAGAACTTGCGTTATTCAATCCTAAAGATGAGCTGCCTCAAACATTTGAATATGTCGATTTGGAGTCTGTTGTTGGCACAGAGCTGTTGTCGCATAGGACTGAGGTAAAGTCATCTGCTCCATCAAGAGCACAGCGACTTGCTCACACCGGGGATCTATTCTATCAGACTGTGCGTCCATATCAAAAGAACAATTATCTTTTTGAAAAGCCCGATAATAACTATGTTTTTTCGACTGGATACGCACAAATGCGTCCCTATGTTGACGGGTATTTTCTGCTCAGCCTTGTTCAGAGCGAACGCTTCGTAAAGGTTGTTTTGGATAACTGCACAGGAACAAGTTATCCAGCAATAAATGCGAATGATTTGGCTGAGATTGAGGTGGCTGCACCATCGGATGAGAGCGAAGCACAAAAGATTGGCACAATATTTCGTAGCATAGACAACCTTATCACCCTTCATCAGTGTAAGTTCCAAATAGTTAGTAAACAAAGAAAAGCCCGCCTACGAAGGCGAGCTTTTGAGTTTACGGTAATATTTGCTTTGATTGTTTTATGAGCGTATCTAACACCTCATAAATTCTATCTCTATCTTCAGGAGTGAGTTTTTCAAGTTTCTCATTCAGCATTGAGTTTTTAACAGTGTATCCGGTATCCAAAACTTCACTCAAAACCATATCAGCAGATACGCCCAATGCATTGAGTATCTTTATAAATGTTTCAAGTGACGGGATTTTCTCGCCTCTTTCTACCATACCAATATAGTTAGTGGTCAATCCTGCTTTCTCCGCTAAATCTTCTTGGCGTAATTTTTTCATCAGTCGATATTTTCTGACGTTCTTGCCGATTGTAGCGAGTTTCATCTCATCACCCCCTTGGTATGCTTACATCACTAATAGTATAGATTGGGTTAGCCAAAACATACACACACCATTTGGAAGTAATAATAACCATTAGTGATGATTTTTTGACTTTTTTATGCTATACTGTATTAAACACGGGGGATGGTATAGTATGAGTAAAGAAAATACGGCTGTATTTATAGGGCATAATGAATGCTACGGAGTAACAAGTGAACAGATTAAAGGAGCCATTGTTTCACTTATAGATAAAGGCGTTACTGATTTTTTAAGTGGAGGACAAGGAGGGTTTGACCGTTTATGTGGTCGTTGTGTTTATGAAGTCAAAAAGCAATATCCTAACATAAATAACTATCTCGTTATCCCTTACCTGTCTTTCAATGTATATAATCAAGAGTTGTTCGATTCGATAATATATCCCGATGGCTTTGAAAAATATCACTTCAAAGCCGCCATTCCTGCAAGAAACAAATTTATGGTGGATAACGCAAACTACGCTATATGCTATGTTAATCACGGATGGGGCGGAGCCGCAAAGACTTATGAAAGAGCGAAGAAAAAAGGCTTGAACATCATCAATTTGGGAAATTATGATTTTGAAAGTTAATATGTACTCGATGGCTACTCAAACGAGCAGCCATCTTTTTTAATACGCCGGGATACCGTATCCGTAGATACTGCTGCTACCGACTGCGTATTGTCTTTGTCTGCAAGCGTCGCCGGAGTTGCCCTCAACGGTATAAACAATTCCGTTCTCGCATTTTTGCACAATGCCTGTGTGGTCGGTTTCTCCGTCGCCCTCCCAGTCAAAGAAAATGATTGTTCCGGGTGCAGGCTCGTAATTACGGTCTGCCCATTGTCCTCGGTCTTTGAACCATTGAGCGCCGTTCACACAACCGGCATATTTCGGAATAATACCGGCGTCGATATATCCGCACTCGTTGGCACACCAAGAAACAAAGCAAGCACACCATTCCACACGAGAATCAAATCCGTACCAAGACCAGTAAGGCTGACCTCCGACATTTCCGACTTGCGACAAGGCAACCGATACGATTTGGTCATCGCTGTAACCGATACCGTAAAGGACTTGCGACCAAAGCTGATTGTTTTCATCTTTCAAAAGCTCGGCAAGATAATCTTTCTGTTCTTGATTAAAGCCGTAGGCAGTCGCCATTTCATCTACGGTCTTATGCGATACCGTGATATACAGAAATGTCTCGGTTACGGTTTTCTCAGTTTCAACGATATTTCCGTGTCCGTCGTCGCTTTCTTCGATTTCGGTATGAGACTTTGTTTCGGTTCGGGAAGAAATACTGTTCATCTCCCAAAAAATATCCGACAGCAGTTGCTTCTTGGTTTCGTCAACCGTAGCAACCTCCATCGGATTATCGGGATTTGTATTCACTTTAACGGAATAGACTGCAAGAACATCTTTCCATACAGCTCTGCTACCGCTCATTTCAAGAACATCATAACTTACGGAGTTCTTTTCTTGTTCTAATCGGTCATCGTATTCTTGATTGATTTCCTGCACAACAGTCTGCATTGACATTCCCGTACCGGAATCTTCTCCCGAAAAGAAAATGCCGTAAACAGAACCGGCAATTAACCCTACAAGGCATAAGAGTATAATCACGACAACGGCAACCCAACCTCCGGCTGCTATTGCAGCGACAAGACTTTTCACTGCTGCTATAATTGCCTTTACTGCGGCAACGGTAGCTTTGGCTGCTGCTTTTACAGCAGTTGCCGTTGCTTTGGCGGTTGCCTTAGCCGCCTGCGCCGCTTTCTGCGAAGTCTTAACCGTGGCTTGCGCCGTTTTCTGTGCGGCTTTCGCTGTCTGTTGGCTTGTCTTTATCGCCGCTTTTGCAGTCTGCTCAGCGGTCTTAACAGATTTCTGCGTAGTCTTTGCGGCTTCTTTTCCGGCAAATTTAATTGTTTTCTTGCCCGAAGAAGTTGTCGATTGCTTAATTGTCTTTTCAGCCGTATCAACAGTCTTAATCGCAGAATTGGTATTCTGTGCAGTCTGTTTTCTCAATGACTGTTCGGCTCGCTGCTGCTTAAAACGCTGAAAGCCGTCTTTGACGGATTGAATATTCCGTTTGGTTTCCCTGACTCCTTTTCGACCGGCTTTATCAAAGGTATAAACAGCATCGTGGGAGATTTCATCAATACCGGATTGCACTTTGTCGGCGGCATATTCTTCTGCCGTGTTTTCATTGGCGTTGACAGAGCGTTCCGCTTTCTCTTTTGTGGCGATATATGCCTCTTTCATTTTCTGACCGGCAACAGTTGCTTTATCCAAGGTCTTTATCGTGCCTTTGACGGTATCTCTTGTCTTTATATCAGCCACGCTGAACCTCCTTTCTAAGCCGGTTGAATAACTCTTTTGAATTTTGTCGAGCTGTCGGCAATAAACTCGTTAATCAATCGGCTTTCTGATTTTGTTTCGGGATAAGCGGTTATAGAGATTGTCTTTGCGTTCCAGTCAAGGGTGTAGCTGTCGCTTGCAACATTCGTAATGTGATGCTGTGCAAGAAAATCTCGCAAACGCTTCATTTCTTCAAGGTCATCGGACATAATCACATTCACATAGGTTCTGTCCTTTGACATTTTCTCGTTGATAAAGCAAGCGAGAGAACACCCTACACCACCGGCAACGGCAACAACAAGCATAGCCAGTTCATTATCAGCCGAAACAACACGCTTTGTTATCCAAAAATAAATGAAGTCGGATATGATAACCGCAATGCCTGCAAGTATCCACCGACTTCTCTGTACCAATATTGTTTTTGTTGTACTTAGGGCATTGTCCGCAACCTTAGCCGCAAACAATACTGCTAAATTTATGAAACTAATCATACAAGGTTCATTCCTCCTTATTCGGCTATTTTCTTTGCAACAACAACCATTCTTCCGTTGTTACGGGAATACTCACAGGTGGAAAGCGTAATCAATTTGTCGCCGTATTCTGCGGTTACTCCCGTATCATACAAGGCAAGTTCTTTGCATTTGGTGATATAGGCATTAAATTCATCTCCCGTATCTGCGTTGATGAACTGATAGTATTTGAAACTTTCGGGACTGTCGGTATATACCACCGTCTTAAATGCAGCGATAATCTCATAGTCGCATTTCTCGGTTAAAGTATCGAAGCTAATAGTCTTATGGCTTTCCCAAAAAGACTTATCTGTGTACTTCATAAGCCCCGAAAACATTGAACTGTCCTTCATATTATGACCGTAGATAATGAGGTTGTCCGACGGAATATCCACATCGCAGTTTTCCTGAATATAAGGGCAACCGTAGTCGGTATACGCCTTGTCGAAGCCGTGTTTCAAATAGAAATTCGGATTATCCTTTGACTGCATAACAGGATAATTGATTTTGGTGTCCTCAATCTTTATCCACCCCACCATATCGTTGTTTTGCAGATATAAATCCTGATAGTCCGACAAGAACGACTTGTCTTGCGAATACGTCATTGTATCTTTTTCGGTATCTGTTTTCTCAATGGTTTCAATCAAGTTGTCATAGAGTTCAGACTGCTTTTCGGAGTCGATATAGTGCTTTATAAGAAAACCGGAACTGACAGCAAGCAAAATGCTGAAAGCACAGATTAAAGCAATATAGATTCTATTTTTCATAAGCGTTTCCTTTCTGAGTAAAAAATGAGGCAAGGGTTATGCACCCTCGCCCGGTTTAGTTGTCATTAACTTGTAGAGCTTTGTATTCTTCGGGAATTTATTCGCAAACGGCACAAGCGAACTACCCACTTTAATAAGTCCGTGTCCTGCGTCAACATTTGTGATATACGAAAGCTGGCGGTCGGAAATATTAAGGAGTTTTGCAAGTTCCAAACGGTCGGTAGAAGCCTGATTGAGCATAATCAAGAACTCGCTGTTTGCAAGCATTGTTCTTGCGGTGTGGCTCTGTAAAAGGTCATCTACATTCTGTGTAATGCCCGTTGCGTAAGCACCATACTTTCTTACACGCTTCCACAAAGTGAAAAGGAAGTTAGCGGAATACTCGTGCTGGAACAGAAGATAAATCTCATCAATGAAGATAAAGGTTTGTTTGCCTTTTGCTCTGTTCTGTGTAATGCGGTTCAAAATACTGTCGAGAACGACAAGCATACCGATAGGCATAAGCTGCTTGCCGAGGTCAAGAATATCATAGCAAATAAGACGATTGTGCGTATCCACATTGGTCGGCTTTGCAAAGGTGTTGAGTGAACCATTAGTGAACAGCTCAATGGCAAGGGCAATTTCCTTTGCCTCCGGCTCGTCCTGTTTCAAGAGTTCTGCTCGGAAGTCTTGTAAGGTAGGAACAGTACCGGTATAACCTCTTTGCTGATAATCTCGGTACACACTTGCGGTACAACGGTCAATAATGGACTTCTGTTTTGCACCGAGGTTCGTACCACCTATAAGCTGTTCACAAAGCGACATAATAAACTCAGATTTCAAGATAACCGGGTTTGCGCCATCGCCGTATTCCTTGTTCATATCCATAGCGTTAATATGGCTCTGCGAAGTAGCGGAAATATTGATGATTTCACCGCCGAGAGCCTTTACAAGCTGTGAGTATTCTCGCTCCGGGTCGATAATAATAACATCGGCGTCGGAAGAAAGAATGATATTTTCAATCTCACCCTTTGCCGCAAAGGACTTACCGCCACCGGATACGCCGAGGATAAAGGAGTTACCGTTGAGTAGCTGTCTGCGGTCGGCGATAATCATATTTTTGCTGATTACATTCTGACCGTAGTAAATACCGTTTTCGTGGTAAATATCCTGAACCTTGAAAGGGATAAAGACTGCAAGGCTTTCGGTCGTAAGTGTTCTGAATGCGTCAATCTTGCGTGTACCAAACGGCATTGCAGTATTCAGTCCATCCGGCTGTTGATATTTCAAAACGGCAAACTGACACAAGTTCTGTCTTGCTACCGTAAGCAAAGCTTCGGTGTCATCATCAAGCTGCTTCTTGCTGTCCGCAGTATGAACCAGCGTGAGTACAGCGAACATCATTCGCTGATCACGAGTGGTGAGGTCATCAAGGAACTCTTTCATTTCCTTTTTCTGCTGTTCCATATCATACGGAACGGTAGCGGAAAAGTTGTTGTTTTGATTTTGCTTTCTCTGCCAGTTGGTGATATTGGTTTCCACACCGAGAAGTCTGCTTTCCGCTTCTCTTACCGCTTCATCTGTCGGCACAGGCACAATATCAATGGACATCATAAGGTTACGGTTCAAGTCGGTAAGGTCTGTTACCATAGTGTCCTTAATATACGAAGCGTACTCACGAAGAAAAAGAACTCGTCCGTAACGGTCGCCCATCTTGAAATAGTCCTTTTCAAACTCCATTGTGTCGGGGCAAACATAGTCCTTAAAATCGTGTCCTTTCTTTCGGGTTTCCTTAATATCAAAGTGATATGCGGTTTCTTCTCCCACACGGAAGAAGTCGTGAACGATACGAAGTCGTTCATCTGTTTCAAGTTCTACGCATTTGCTTCCGAGCCTTGAAAAATGAGCAATCAAATCCGCACCCACACGGGCAAAATATGTTCTTGCGTCCTCAATGCTCTTTTTGTTGATAGAGATAGTAACATACTTATCCTGAACGATGGCGTTTGCACCGGTTGCCTTGTCGAGAAGCATTTTGTTATATTCTTCTCTGTAAACATCAAGGTCATCTCCGGTTTCGGGAATAAGGATTGTTTTTTCAAAATCCAAACGGTTAAGCCGTCTGTTGTTGATTGTCAGTTTTGTAGTAGCACCGCTGTCGAGAGAATTGAGAAGTTCCGAATATTCAAGGAACATTGCTTCTTTATCTTCACGACTTGCAACGGCATAGTTAATATCCGTGAACTTAAAAGACTTCGAATATTTGTCCTTTCCAACACGGAAAATGCCGTCATCATAAATAGCGGTAATAGGGATACAATCCTGTACGCCCTTTGGAACTACAAACTTTTCTTTATCCTGCTTTAACAGGTTCGTAAGGGTTTTAATCATTGTTCTTATAAGCCTCCTTCTGTTTTTGTTCGATTGTCGGTTTCATAAGTTCGTAGTAGGTGTTCGTAGAGTGAAACACCAACTTCTTAGGCATAAGAAATTCGGACTTAATCCACGCCCATATAAACTTTTCGGCAGTCATTCCGTTGTATTTCACAAAGCCGAGAGCCGCAAAAGGTGCCGCTCCCAAAATGCAAACCCACGATACCGTTTCTGTTCCGAAATGCGGTTTAAGCAAAAAATACAATCCTACTGCCACACCGCAAGCAAGAACAGAAAAAATGAACTGTCTGAGCGACAGTCCAAAGAACATTGATTCTGTGTAATTTCGTATTTCTCTGTTAATCTTAACTTCCATTAAATTTTCCTTTCTCTGCTGTTATCGGCAGTATAGATACAGGTATCTGCAAGACAAACTCGCTCTCCTTTTCTTTTACCGCCGTTATATACGCAGTTTTTACATTTGCGGTCAGACGGAATATACTTCTGCCGACCTGTTCTGTTTTTGTTTTTCATTTAGTCAAAACCTCCGATTACAAGCCCATCATTTCACGGATAATACGGTCACTCATTTTAACCGCACCGACAAGTACAAGCATATTGAATACAAGTTCTCCGATATATGCCCACACCTGAGTAACGGCTGCTGCATTTGCGTCAACCACCGGCGGTGTAGAAGCAAATAGGGAGAAGATGATACAAGCAAGTACAATTACCGCACCTTCAAGCAGAACGGCACAGTAGCTTTTAATAAAGCTCTTACCGACATTCTGCGACGGTTCTCCGGCAAAGGTTGAAAGCGGTATAGGAGCAAGAGCCGTGTACATATACAGTTTGAAAAATCGTCCGTACACCGTCATTATCATAATGAAAGAGAGAACTGTGATAAACAGTCCGCCGATGAGCGTTACAGCCCATAACGGAATACTTTCAAAAAATCCGCACTCCTCAATGGTGGTTATCATTTCGGATGGCAGTGTCGTTTGATTCGGTGTACCAAATCCTGCTGATGTCATTATGGTTGAAATTGTACCTTGTACGATATTAAACAAAGCGAGCATAAGCTCCAAGCCGTAGGTTATAACACCTTTGGCAATGGCAAAACGGATAAACAATTTTAATGCGTGTTCCGGTTTCTTTACTTCGGTAAAACTTCCGCAAGTGCGAACTACACCGACAACAAAGAACAAAACAAGCAAAGCAAGTCCGATAGCCTGAACCGCACCGTTGATAGTTACCATCACATTCCAAATGCTTCCGCCTTTGAACTCCTGTGGAGAGGTAGTCAGCAACTGCCATATTTCAGATAACTTGCTGTTCCAAGTGTCGAGGGCATTTTGTAGGTTTTGAACTACCCAGTTATCACTCATCTGTTTGCACCTCCTTAAAGATTAAGGGGCATACCCAAAATCGGATATGCCCCTTTGATAACTGTGTTCTTTTAACCGGCAATGAGGTTAAGGATTTCCTTTGCAAAGGTAATGATAATACCGCCGGCAAGAGTCAAGAAACCGTTTGCACGCTGAGACGGGTCGTGAGATTTCAAAGAAAGTCCGACCTGAACGATACCAAAGCCGAGCAAAATCATACCGATTGCACGAATAAGTCCGAAAATAAAGTCGGACAAATTATTTACCACGGTAATCGGGTCGTTAGCGGCAAAAGCGGTAACGCTCATACCGAAAACAAGGGTTACTGCTGTAACAACGGCGCAGTAAGTATGAAAGCCTTTCTTAACCTTTCCGGTCATAGGCAATCTCTGAGTGGTTTTCTTTTCGTTGTTCTTATTGAAATTAGTCATTGTAAATTCCTCCGTTAATATATGTTTTTATTTACTTCAAAGTCCTCATCGGACAGAAGTTCGTAAGTGGTTTCTCCGTAGTTTTCATCCGGTAACTCTTTCGGGTCAAGAGAAAGTACAGAGATAGACGAATGTTTGACGGTAACTTCTCCGTGTTTGTAAGCCGAAGCCTTACCATCGGTTGTAAGTGCCACATTCGGGTGCTTTAAGATGTCATACTTGAAGTCCATTACAGGTCGTTCTCCACGAATAAACAGAATGGCATATTGGTTATCAAGCATACGCACCTCATCGGGAGTGAGCAACTCTCGACCGCTAATCTGATAGTTGGTGGAATAGTTTCCGCTTCGTCCCGAACTCTTACCGTATGTGTTGGTATCAATGGTTTCCTTGCCGAGAAGTTCAGACACATATTTGTGTGTGCTTTGCTCGTTACCGCCCAAGTATAGGAACTCATCGCAGTTGCCCACAATGCTTTCCCATTGTTTTTCAAACAAGGCTTTTAGCTGTGCTAAGTTCTGCAAGATGATGCTTACAGAAACCCCACGGGAACGCATAACCGACAATATCTTGTCGAAATCATCGGGCAGGCTCACATTGGCGAACTCGTCCATAAGAAAATGAACAGGAACGGGAAGCGAGCCGCCGTGGATATGGTCGGCAGCATAAAACAACTGCTGAAACAGCTGTGTGTAAAGAATAGATACCAAGAAATTAAAACTGGAATCGTTGTCTGGTATCAAAGCAAACAGAGCAACCTTTTTCTCTCCAAGCGACGGCAAGTCAAGCTCATCCGTCGTGGTTAAAGAAGCAAGACTTTCAAGGTTGAACTTTTCCAATCTTGCCGCAAGAGTTATTTGTATGGACTTTAATGTTTTTGCCGCACCGGAATGATAGGAACGGTAATATTTAAGAGCAATATGGTCGGGATTTTTCATTTCAAGCTCGGCAAACAATTCGTCGAGGGGAGAAGGTCTTGTATCTTCCTCGTCCTCAATCGAACCGGCTCTTAGCATTTCCATAACCATTGCGAAGTTTTGTTCTTCTTCCGGTGCTTCATAGTGCAAATAGAACACCAAAGCAAGCAACAGCATTGAAGCGGAAGTGTCCCAAAATGGGTCTTGGGACTGACTGCCCTTTGGAGTGGTACTCTTGAAAAGGTTCGTCACGAGTTTTTGCACATCATTGTCATTCTGCAAATAGACAAATGGGTTATAACAATGGCTTTTTTCCATTGAAATCAAATCAAGAACACGAACTTCATAACCTTTGCTTTCAAGAAGTTTTCCGGTGTCTCTGAGTATTTCGCCTTTCGGGTCAAGAATAACGAATGATGTGTTGCATTGCATTAAATTAGGTTTACAGTAAAATCTTGTCTTACCTGCACCCGAACCACCACATACAAGTGTGTTTAGATTTCTTCGATGTTTCTTTGCATTAAGCCCGATACAAACATTTTGCGTCATCAGTTTGTTTGCGGAATCCGGCGACTGTCTGTATTTCTTATTTACGGCTCTTGCGTTGCCCCATTTAGCAGAGCCGTGTTCTTCACGCCTTCGGTAATTTCTCTGTGTTGAGAAGTAAATTCCAAGACCGAGTCCGTAGCAGAGAAGCAAAACGAGGACAGTTTTTAAGCTGTCCTCGCAAACTTCAATATGGAACGGTTTGTTAAAAGCCGACAAAAGGCTTGGCAGAATTTCCGGCAATCCTCCTTTTACAGAGGGTGCAATCAAAAGTGCCAGCCATACGACCGGGATAATACCGATGACGGAAAGAATAACAACAGTCTGCCTTTCGTTATCTCGATTCACAAGAGCGTTCCTTTTCGATAACTTTGAACTTTTTCTTTGGGGCAGTTCCGACCTTAATGATAAGGTCGTCAACAGCGTCGGTGGATTTACCCTCGTTCATCAAGTCCGTTTTTTCATCATTGAGAGAACGGATAATAATGCCGTGTTCGTAATCGTCCAACGCTATATGATACATTTCTTCTTTCGCCATAATCTAACCTCTTATCTTTCATAGTCTTTTGAGCGAGCCTGCTTTTTCTTGTAAAGTTCATCGGAAACACGGGAATGAATATCCGCCATCGCATTTCTCGTTTTGGAAAGTTCATAGCGAATATCCTTTGGCTCTTTGTTAGCGAGCTTATCCGGAATACGGTTGATGGCAAAATTCTGCGTATCAATACCGTACTTTTTGCAAAGCATATATCCGATACATACCGCCTGAAAGCCCATATCGGAACGGCTGTAACTGTCGCTGTTGATAGAAAGCTGTGCGTGGCCAAGTTCCTGTGCTACGCACTGTGCAACCGCTACGCTGTCTCCCACATCACGCTTAACATACAAGGTCTGTTCCTCGTTGTTATAGAACGCCGCCATATTCGGATACGGCAGGTCGTCTGCCGCCTCCACATTGACCGGAGAAGAATCAAGCATTGTGGTAATGAGTGCTTTCGGGTCACGGTTGACTGTCGGCGCAGGCGGTCGTTTGCCGTTGGTCTGAGACACATCAAAGACCTTTTTTACATTGTAGGAAATTCCGGTTGTACCGTCACGCTTTGCATATTCAACAGGTTCAAGAATAGAAATGCTCTTAGCACCTTTTGTGATTTTGATGTTGTCTTTGCTCCAATCGTCAAAATTTTTAAGCTGACTTGCTTCGGGAAGCTGCTTAAAAATGAGGAGAGCGTTGACCGCAGAGTATCTGTCAAGACGGCTCTGTGTATCGAGAAACGCTTTGAACTTCTCCGGGTCTGAAACAATTGCTTTTGCGGCATCGTCCGACATCTGATATACTGCTTCCTTTTCCGCTTTCATTTTCTCGGCATATTCTTCTTTGGAAAGTCTCGGTCGCTGATTGCCTGTCTTTGCAGGAGTAAAATTGTTTGTCATTATAATTACCTCTCTTTCGATTTCTTAGGTTTGTTTTTCGGCTGTTTGTGTACCGTTTGCTTTGGTGCAGAGTTACTCTTTGTCTTATCGACTTCCGGCTCTTTGCGTTCCGCTTCTTTCTGTTGCTTGGACTGAGCTTTATATCGGTCGAGCTTTTCTTTGACCGACGGCTTTTTCTGTCCGTCGCTTTCAGCACCCTTGTCAGTTCGCATATCTGCCGGCTCTGAGTTTTGCCTTGACGGAGGGTTTTTGTCCGTCTTGGCGACTGTGGGGTTTGATTGCGAGTACCCGTCTTTCTGAATTGGTTTTCGGGTTGCTTCCTCGGTAATGATTTCGTTTTTGGTTTTTGTCGGCTTGTCCTTTTCTAAGGCTTCTCGTTTTTCAACCGCTTTCTGCGACTCTGTAACGATGGCAGCCTTATCCACTTTACCGAATTCAAATCTCTCAACGATACGCTGAATTTTGGAAGCGTCCTCCGCACGAGCAATAATATCAATTGGTACATTATCGCCATTTGTGTTTTTATCCCTCAACACGCAATAAAGAACGCCGTAGCGTTTTGCCTGTTCGGTGAATTTCTTCAAGTCCTTGTTCGGGATAGAAAACACTTTCAACTCTTTGCCCGATTTAATCATATTGGTAAGACGGGCTTTACCTCTTGTCTTGTTTGCCTGCGTTGCTTCCTGCTTTAACACGGAAGCGAGAAGAATAGCAATATTCTTTGCAGCCGAACCGGTTAGTTTAGCAGCAACTTCAAAGCCTTCAAGAGATAATCTTACGACTTGTTCTGCTGCGTCACCTGAATTTGTCATTTCGATTTTGCTCCTTTCTGTCTTGTTTTTCTTCGTAGGCTCTTACCGTTTCAATATTGGCTTCAATGACCTTTGACCTCTTGGCAATGTCATCGCAAAGCCCAACCTCTTTACGGAGAGTCCACAGCTTGTCTGTTATTGTCTTAATCTGTTCTTTGACCTTTGACAGCTCATCGTCACTCATATTTTTTCTTAACTGTTTTCGCAGGTGTGTTCTGTCGTTAGTCAAGTTTTCGATTTGGGACAACACTGACTCTTTATATGAGAAAAGCTGTTCGTCCGTAGAAATGTTTTCTCGTCCGAGCAGCCTTGTCTCTTGCGTGATTTTATCCAGCTTCAATAAATCTTCTTTGAGAAGGTAATGAAGCCTTGCAGTATTTTGTTTTTTGTATTTAGGCAGATAACCGAGCTTGTAGCAGTAATACAGATACAGCCCATACAGTCCGCCGACCTTTTTGATTTTGTGTTCTCTTGTAGGCAGTCGGTACTGTCTGATGACTACCGTCTGGTTTGTAAACGGCATTAAGCGTACGCCTTGATTTTCAGTAAGCCTACGCTTGATTGCTTCTTCGGTGTAATCTTCACCGAGATTTTTAAGCCTTATCGGTTTCTTGTATCCCTTCGGCACAATCGTCCAATACTTACGGCTTTCACTCAAACAATGCTCATAACCCATTTGAGTCAGCGCATAATCAAGACTTTTAAGGTTCGTGCTGTGAGCAATCGCTTCGTCTATGGCTTGACGAGTCATTGAGTATCGAGTCGGCATTCCGGCTTGTTCCTGTTTGTAATAGTAGGATGATTGCTTACTGCGATTTGGATTTGGATTATAATAAAGTCCGTACTTTTCGCAAATTTTATCTGCAACCAAGCGAAACTTGAACCACGCTTTTTCGTCGCCCCATAATCTCTTGCCGTCCACAAAGGAAACTGAGTTGATTACATAGTGGCAATGCAAATGCTTTGTGTTCAAATGAGTAGTTACTACCGCTTGAAATCTTTTGCCCCAAACTTCGTTTACAAACTCCATTCCGATTTTCTGTGCAAGCTCCGGCGAAATATCTTGTTCCTTAAAACTCAGGTATCCGTGGTAGGCTTGTATGCCTTCTTCTTTACCGTATGCCTGTTTAACCGATACAAATTGGTCACGGGCTGTAAGCGGATTGCAGTTGATACCTTCAACGAAAAATTCACGCTCGGTTTTTTCTTCGTCCTTTGCGTAAGCCAACACATCACGGAGTGCCTGATACTGTTCCTCAGTGTAATTATCTGCCGCCGTTTTTGCGGGATTGGCTGCGTAATCAATAACCTGACCGAGCCTTGAAGTGACTGCCCACAACTTACTTACTGCCATTTCATATCGCTCTCATTGGGTCTGAGAAAAGCTCGTTCAACATCTGCCTGAAACTTGTGCCAACGCTCCGCTTCTTTTTTAAGCTGCGTTGCGTCTGCAAAGCCGAGCGTGTTTGCTTTTGCGGCAAGCTGATTGATGTTGTTACCAATTGCGGAAAGTTCACGCATAACATCGTAAAATCTTTCGTCGGGCTTTTCTCTCGGCTCGTAACCACGGAGAAGCAAACGGATAAGTCCGGCTTCACTAAGGCAAGCCTTCTTTGCTTTTTTCTGCAAGTCCTGTGCTTCATCACGGCTGAGCCTAACAATCTTCTGAATGTTTCTTTTTCTCATTTTCTTTGTCATCCTTTCTTGAAATAAAATAGTGCCTGTCCTTATTTATTTGAAACAGGCACATAAAAGTAACTCCGAAAAAACCGCCGATGATTAAACCGGCGACTGTTAATACTATCTCTCGCAAAATTTCTCTCCTTTCTCTTTGGGGTATTAGGGGCAACCCCTAACGAGTTTTACCGTTTGGAAACCTGTGGTTATCCAAATGGTCTGCTCGCTAAGTTTGTGCAGACTCGTAGGGTTGCCCTGGAGATTGTCTCTTTATCTCTCCATATCCTTTGATACCGGCTTATACGCTTTCGCTACAATGCCGTTATCTGTTTGAGAAAAACGCTCCGGATACTTGAATTTCTCCTCATACTTTTTCATCAAATCCTTTGGCATACTGAGAAGTTTCTCCGACTCAATCGGTGCATAGGCAATGAAAAACTTGCCAGCTATAATGTCCAGCATTTCACGGTTGCTCTCGTCTTTCACATAGCACTTTTCAATCTTCCAACCGTCCTTTCCACCGTATTCATCAGCCATATATGCTTCCAGTCGCACATTTTTATCCGAGCCGTCAAGGGAAGAAGCATAGATAGAGTACCCACCCATACCTTCGATGAAAGCCTTATTGTTACTGCCGACAACATAGGTTCGTTCTTCCTCTGTATAAGATTTGTCGAAGCTGTCAGCTGTAAAAACAATATATCCGACAGTATGACTTCTATCTTTTTCTGCCTGCCGCAAATAGGCTTTCAACTGCTGATAACTCATCTCAACATTTTCAGGTTCGGAATAAATTGCCCTGTTGAGTTCAGCACCGTTCATCTTGCCTTCTTCGTTGCAAATGATTGCAACCTCATCATCAAACGGCATATATTCCTCAATATATCCGCCTACGGTTTCCTGCATTGCTTCAAGCGTATCCTCGATTTCAATGACCTTTGGATACTTGTCCGGTTCAATAAGAATGACAGAAATCTTTTCAGAGGTTTCAACCTTTTCAAAGGTATCCTCATCAATGTTTAGTGCAAGTGAGCTGCCGTTTTCCCACCTCATATGGATTTGACCTGCGTCGTCAACGAACTTAACCGTTCCTTTCAAACCATAAGGCATTTGACTTTCGCCACGCATTTCTTGGAGAATAATCTGCGTTCCCTCCGGGTACATTTCTCTGATTTTTTCAACATTCATCTTTCAAAACTCCTTTCGTGTTTCTTGAATATTCCTAACTTGATACAAAGAAAGTCGTTGACATCTTTTCCGCACTTGGGCGGATCGTCAACGACTTCATACTTATCTGAAAGAATAGTTTGCAACGCCTTGGCTGCTTTTCTTCCGGCAATATCATTGTCCAAATGGAGAATGATACGCTTAATTGACTTGTCTTTTTCAAGCAAATTTCTAACCGTAACAGGCACTTTCGAGTCCCCGATATTTTGCTTTGGCGAGTACACCCCGGCAAGAGAAATCAGATTAAACTGTCGCCAATTCTTTCCCTCCAACTTCATCAAAGTTGCATAGGAGAGTAGGTCGATGGCACATTCAAACAAATGAACCTCGCCGGTGTTTTCGGCAGTAAGACGGAAAGAATATTGCTTTTTGCTACCGGTGCAGTCGCCCATAAGTCTTGATTGATTTGTGGCTCTGTAAGCTGCATACTTTGGTTTATTGCTTTCGTCGTAGCCGATAAAAACAACATTGTGATACGGCAGCGATTCAATTACCAGTTCCTTTTCCAAGCAGTAATTGATGATTTCGTAATCAATGCCACGCCCGAAAAGATATTCAAATACCACATCCGTAGTGGGACTTCTTTCGGGGAGTAGCAACGGTTGATTAACATAACCTTTTGCGTTTTCGTGTGTCGGAGACCTTACTGAACTATTACCCATAATGGTCTGAACTGCTTCAACGAAGTCCATTCCACGAACTTTTATAAGGTAATCGAGGGCAGATTTGCCCCCGATACCTCTTGACCACCACATCCATTTTCCGTTTGAAATTTTCAAGCTGTCGTGGGTTCTTGTGGTATAGGTGTTGTTTGAATACTTCACAAGCTCGTTCGGTTCATACTCTCTGAGATAGGTCAATAAGTCCATTCGCTTGGCTTCGGTTATGACCTCCGGTGCGATATATGGCATATAAACCACCTCGCTTTACACAAGGAAGTCGATTACCTTATCGCTTATCTCATCGCAATAAGCGAGCTTCGCAATCAGCAAAAGAACATCGGTGACCGGACACTTAACATCATTCCAGAAAAGCCAAGCAATTTCCGCAAGGTCTTCCTCCTCATAAAGAGCGATAATGTCAGCCTGTGAAAAATCGGTTTGAATGCAGATGTCAATGAGTTCTTCATAGAAACTGAGTTTAGCAATTCTGAGATTGATTTCCGCCTTATTAGCCGGAAATTTTTCGTTTTCCAGTTCGTGATAAGCATTACTTAATCGACGAACAACGCACATCTGTGGTGCGTTAAACGGATTGATTTCCTCGTTTCCGAAAAAGAAATCTACCGTCAAGTCCTTTTCTTTCATATTATCTTTCATAAGTTTTCTCCTTTCGTGTAGTCGGCACTTCGCCCTCATCAGGCTCGCCACCGACAATTTCATTTTCTGTTTTGTACATATTGAGCAAGATATTGAGTTCATCAAGTCTTGCAAGTTTAGTCCTCAATTCATCCTCTTGGATAAACGGTTTTTGGACTTCTTTCTTTGCAGTTTCAAATTGAGCTTTAGTGTTTTCAAGTTCGCTTTCGGCAAAGGTTAAACTCTCCGCAAACTTCTCAATGCCGTTGTCAATACGAATGATGTTGCCGTGTGCGTCGTCGCCGAGCGTAATGTTTTTGCTTGTCGCACCTTTAATCCTAACCTCGTAGCTGCGCTCTGTGGTGTTGAAAAGAAGTTCCGTTTCAAATCCTCTATATTTGCCGAGAGGAATAGGGTCGGGGCTGTTCATCTGCTTGCAGGCTTCAATGATTGCTTTGCCGGCTTCTGCTTTTTCGGAATAAAAAACACCCTTAACCTCCATACCGATAAAGCGGTCATCTGTTGGTTTCGGGTGCTGCTTCGCAGTTTTCACATCTGCTTTTAAGCCGTTTATGCGGTTTTCAAGAGAAGTGATACGCTGCGGGTAATATTTGATTATCTTATCTTCCAAAGCGTATTTTTCAGAAAGAAAATTGGATTTTAACAGTTTCAACTTTTGTACCTGAATATCTAAATCCATCTTCTCTTTGATATACGGATTGCCGGTTGCAAGCATTTTAATCTCGGCATAAGACAGTGCGGTTTCGTCAATATCTTCCGCACTTCTGACCGGAGATTTGCTCGTCATAATCTGACTTGCAAACTTTTGCTTGCCCTCTACAAGCTGATAGAGATATGCGTCAAAGGTCTGTTCCGTAACATAGCGGTAAATATCTACTTCCGGGTTTGAGTTGCCTTGACGGATAATGCGACCGCTGCGTTGCTCCAAATCTGCCGGTCTCCACGGACAATCAACATCGTGAAGTGCGATAAGCCTGTCCTGAACATTCGTCCCGGCTCCCATCTTTTGAGTAGAACCGAGTAGCACTCTGACTTCGCCTTTGCGTGTCTTTTGGAATAACTCCTTTTTCTTAACATCGGTGTCTGCTTCGTGGATAAAGCGAACTTCACTTTCGGGAATGCCTCGCTCAATCAACTTCTTTCTGATGTCGTTATACACCGAAAAAGTACCGTCGTTCTTTGGCGTTGATAGGTCGCAGAACACAAGCTGCGCCGATTTCTTGTCGGTTGTTTCTTCCCAAATGCGATAGATGTTGTCAACGCAGGCATTGATTTTGCTGCCCTCATAATCGGGTAACATATCATTGAGCATACGCTGGTCAAGTGCCAACTTTCTGCCGTCGTTTGTGATTTTAAGCATATTGTCAACGCTTGAATCCACACCGCCGCTGCGAACTTTCTCGGCTCGCTCTGCAAGAGAGGCAACCATTTCTTTCTGCATTTCAGACGGCTTGACCGCTACATTGTGAAAGTGTGCTTCGGGTACAGGCAATGCCAACATATCCGCTGTTTTAATGTCCGCAACCTCTTTGAACATTGCCATAAGTTCTGGTAAGTTGTAGAACTTTGCAAATCGTGTTTTTGCTCTGTATCCCGTACCCTCCGGTGTAAGTTCAACTGCTGTTACAGTTTCTCCAAAGGTACTTGCCCACGAGTCGAAGTGCTGTAAGTTGTTTTTTACAAGCGTGTTGTACTGCAAGTATCGCTGAATAGTATAGAGTTCCGCCATACTGTTTGAGATAGGAGTACCGGTTGCAAATACCGTTCCTCGACCGCCTGTAAGCTCATCAAGGTATCTGCACTTCATAAACAGGTCGGAAGATTTCTGTGCTTCTGTCTGTGCGATACCGCCCACATTACGCATTTTGGTATAAAGATAGAGGTTCTTGTAGTAATGACTCTCGTCAATAAAGAGCCTGTCCACACCGAGTTCTTCAAAGGTTACCACATCGTCTTTACGGCTTTGGTCGTTGAGTTTTTGCAGTTTCAACTTCACAGCCTTTTTCGATTTTTCAAGCTGTTTAACGGAGAAATTCTCTCCACGGTTTTTCTTTAAGTCGATAATGCCGTCAGTCAATTCCTGAAGCTGTTGCTCCAAAATCGCTCTCTGCCTTTCAACAGACATAGGTATCTTTTCAAACTGACTGTGACCGATAATAACTGCGTCATAATCTCCCGTAGCAATTCGACCACAGAACTTTTTACGATTCTTCGTTTCAAAATCTTTCTTCGTTGCAACAAGAATATTAGCCGCAGGATAGAGTTGTAAGAACTCGGCTGCCCATTGTTCGGTAAGGTGGTTCGGGACTACAAAAAGCGACTTGTTGCATAATCCTAAACGCTTTGACTCCATAGCGGCAGATACCATTTCAAAGGTTTTGCCTGCACCCACTGCGTGTGCAAGCAAAGTATTACCGCCGTAAAGAATATGAGCTACCGCATTTTTCTGATGTTCACGCAGTTCAATTTCGGGATTCATACCGTTAAAGGTAATATGACTTCCGTCATACTCACGGGGTCTTATGCTGTTGAACTTTTCGTTATACATCTTCGTGAGCTTTTCTCGGCGGGTAGGGTCAGCCCATACCCAATCCTGAAAGCCTTGTTTGATAAGTTCCTGCTTTGCCTGTGCAATTGCCGTTTCCTTTTTGTTGAGAACGGCTTTTTTCTTACCGTCCTCATCTTCGATATAGTCAAAGATACGGACATCTTTTAAGTTCAGCGTTTCCTCAATTATCTTATAGCCGTTGATACGGGAAGTACCGTAAGTGCTGTACGCTTTCACATTGGAACGGTCATAACTTTTGCCCTCTATGTTCCATTCGCCGGTATATTGAGAGTAGTGTACTTTGATGTTCCATTGTGCATAGCGTGGAGTATCAAGAAATTCAAACATAAACTTCTCAAAGATTTCGGGCGGTATCCAAGTTGCACCGAGCCTTACGGATATTTCGCTTGCGGTCAAGTCTTTCGGCTGAACTTTTTCCAGAGCCTCTACATTGATTTTGTAATCTTCAGGATAAACCTCAGCAGACTTTTTGGCTGTGATAAGTTTTTCTCGTACATTTCCCGAAAGGTACTCATCTGCCATCAAATACTTTTGCTCGGTCACATTTCCATAACCGTAAAGCGGGTTTAAGAATATGACGCCCTTTAAGTCGGAGAATAATTCTTCTTCGCTTTTGCCTGTAAGCTCACGCATATATTCCATATCAACGGTTGCTTTCTCTCCCATAGATACGGCAAGCGCTTCGTCCGCCGTATCAACCTCCGTTATTGGTTTATGCGGTTTGATTGTACGCTTAAAGAACATATCTGCCTTGCGTTCAAGTTCACCGTTTTCGTTGATAACTTCAAGTGCGGAAAGTAGGGCAAAGGAACTGTCATCACCGAACGCCGACACATTGGCTCTGCTGTTAATCAGTCCGTATTTCTTTGTATAACCGTCATAAAGGCTGTTGAGTTTTGACTGCTCGGCTTTGATTTCTTCGTCGGGATAATCTTCGGTTTGAAGTTCAATCAGGTTGCGGACACAATCTCTTATCGCAACCATACCCTTAATGCGGTTTTCGGCTGTTGCAGATACTATGGCAGGCGACATACGAGAGTTCTCACGGAAATAGATTTTATCGTCAACAATCGTGTATGAGAAGTTTCTCACATTCGGGTCTGCCGGGATAGAATTATCTTCTTCCTCAAGTTCATCTTCCACTTCGTAATCGGAAATTTCTCCGTGTATATTCGCTACCGCTTCCGATAACAATTCGGATAAATCTGCATTTTCAAACGGTACGCAGGTTACTTCTTCTCCAAAGCGACCGCTTACTGTTTTCATTTCGCCCAGTATCATTTCAGGATGCTCTACAAAATATGAGTTCATCGTGATACCATTTTCATTCGTGCCAAGCTGTACCCAGTCAGGTACAATATCAATGAGCCTGTCACGCTTTTGCAAGAACAAAATATCCGATACGACCTCTGTTCCGGCATTGCCCTTAAAAGTAACATTCGGCAGTCTGATTGCTCCAAGAAGTTCTGCTCTTTGAGCAATATATTTTCTGACCGATGAATTGGTTTTATCCATTGTGCCTTTGCTCGTAACAAGAGCCATTACACCGCCGGGTCTTAACTTATCCAAAGACTTGGCAAAGAAATAGTCGTGAATAAGGAAGTTGTACTTATCGTATCTCTTGTCTGTCACCTTGAAATCGCCGAACGGCACATTGCCGATAACTCCGTCAAAGAAACTGTCGGGAACATTGACTTCTTCAAATCCTTGTGCCGCTATTGAGGATTTCTGATAAAGCTGCTGTGCAATACCTGCCGAAACGGTATCAAGTTCAACGCCGTAAACTTTTGCGTTCTCCATTGATTTTGGCAGCATACCGATAAAATTACCGATACCGCAGGACGGCTCTAACAAATTGCCCTCACGAAATCCCATCTGTTCCATTGCTTTGTATATGGCATTGATAACTGCTGGAGGGGTATAAAAGGCGGTCAAGGTGCTTTCTCTTGCCGAAGCGTATTCTTCGGGTGAAAGCAAAGTGTAAAGCTCTACAAACTCATCTGCCCACGCAGAATTATTCTCGTCAAAGGCTTCGGGCAAACCGCCCCAACCGACATATTTAGATAAGACAAGTTGTTCTTCGGGTGTAGCAAATCTGTTTTCAAACTCACATTCTTTGAGTACCTTTATTGCTTCTGTATTTCTGCGAAAGCGTTCTTTCTTGCCGACTTGTTCAACTGGATTAGAACGCAAATCAAAATTGTTTCGCTCTGCCATCGGCACATCAGGGTGCAGGTCAAAACTTTTTACCTTTTCTTTTTTCTTCTGTTCCCAAGCAGGAACAATCGGCTCAGGTTCTTTATCGTAACCGTTTTCGATACGAATGCCCTCGTTATACATCTCATCGTAGCTGTCAAAACCGTTTTGAACGGCTACAATTTCTCGGTAGTCCTCAATCGGAACTTTACCGATATTGGTTGCTACCATATCGCTTCTTTCGGCATTTTCAAGGAGTGCTTCCATTGTGGCAGAAGTGCAGCCGGTTAAATCCGGTGTCTGTTTGAAAGCATTATCTGCTTCTTCAAACCATTCCGTACCTACATCGGCAAGAGTTTGATTTGCGATACTGCCGAGATAATCAAAGAAGTCATCTGCCGATTTGTGGCTTTGTGCCGCTTCTCTAATTTCATCAAAAGAGAGTTCGTTAGTAACATACTGACCGCCGGCATTGCTGTCGGGGTTGAAGTACATCCAAGTAACGCTTTCTTGCTCTCGGTTAATGAAAAAGGCATCTTCATAATCTGTTTTCTGTTCGGTTTCAGTATCGTTTTGAGCGATATTTTCGCCTGTATCTGCTTTTTCTGCGGCAGGTAATACCGTTACTCTCAGGTGTTCGTTCATTGGATTTTCACGCACTTTACGGTCAAATTCCGAACGCTCAAACTCTTTGTTAAATAACGGCATTTCGGTATCATAAAGCATTACTCTCTCATCATCAAAAGATAAGATTTCGTATTCCGAAGCACCGATATATACTGTATCGCCAAGATGATATTCATAGCGTGCTTCCGTTTCTACATCGTTGTTTTCAGTTTCGGGTGGAGCAGAAGAAAGTATTTCACGATTTCTTTGCTGCTCTGCAAGTTCTGCTCGCCGTTCTTCTTGTTTTTCAAGCCACTTTGGATACTGCTCCTTTTCTTTTGGATTGAGGTATCTGTCCATACGGATAAGTTCTCCGATACGCTTTTCAACCTGATTCCATTTAAGAGTGAGTTTAGGTGCGCCGTTTCCAAATCCTTTTGAAAGGGTTATGCCTTTTCCGTCGTGGTTTTCATCAATACCTGCACCGATAATAACAGGATATGAACCGCCCCAACCGTATTCGTTTTTGAGAAAATCTGCATTTTCCTTTGCGGATAGGCTCTTTTCAAACTGCTCATAGATACGCATTTTGCCTTCCGATACTCCGCTTCCACGGGTTAGAACTGCGTCAATAACTTCCTGAGAAAAAGTAAAGGCAGAGGTTTTCTTTTCCTCTGCCTGACTGCTTTCTATTAAAGATAACTGACTGTCTGTTGACGGTAACGGCTTTATCTCATCGGACAATTCTCCTAAAAGCCTCATTGCCTCAAAATGCTGTGCAATTACACCCCAGTCGTAGTAGCTTTGAGCCGTTCTGTTGTTATAACTTCCTTCCCACAAATGAAGAACATTCTGAAATGTCTTATAGCCTACCGTTCTGCCGTCCTTTAATGTGAGTTCGGTATAGTCATTATTGAAAATACTCTTAACATATTCAGTCCTATCCGAATTGTTTGTGTTTCTTTCAAAGAAGTCTTTGATTTCTTCTTTTGAAGCGGACAGGTGTGGGGTAGTGCCGAGTATTTCTCTGATTGTATCGTCTCCGCCGAAAAACGGCAGGCTCTTGTCCTCGTGTTCTCTGTCGTAATACTCTAATTGAATATTACCTGTTCCTTCACGACTTCCTGTGCTGAATTCCTGATGTTGTTCATCAAGCGAACCCATTTCATCATATCGTTCGCTTTCATCTGCTCCGTCAGTCCCTCTTTCTGTGCCATCTGTCTGACCAAGGTTTCCTCCAACTCGGTCGCTCTCTGCTGAACTTCCGCCAAGTGGTGAGTAAGCGTCCCTTTCGTCAAAAGATTGTAATACAGGATTTTGTGATGTTCTTTCAGATAAGTTTTCCTCATCCTCGACCATTTGCCGAGAGTCACTTCCGACTGTTCGGGCAGAGTCAGGTTCGGAAGATTGTAGTCTCCCACCATCGTGTATGTGATTTCGTTCATCGTTTTGGCTCCTTTCGTCTTTGTTATCTTTATTGTAATCAAATTGCCTTTGCTCATCAATTATGCGATTTTCTCTGTCCAATGCCATTACGGTTTTGGATATTTCGGAAAGTCCCATTTCTGCAATATCGCTTGTGGCAATGCCGAGAGCATTAAGCGTGTCCTGTGTATTAAAGTTTGTTACATCACGAAAATCGTCGGCTTCAAAGTATTCTTCTGCATTGATACCGAGCCTTGACATCATCATATATGCCACGCTGTTTGTAACAACCTTTTTGTAAAGGCTTGCAATCATATCCTCGCTGAGTTCTTCAAGAAAACTGTCCTCACTGATATACACAAGGTCATTCAGATAGTCGGGAAGATTATCTTCGGCAGCATTTTGTGCGGCACTCATTACAGCATTACTCAAACTACTCTTGTTTTCAAGCTCACCGAATGTGCTTTCAAGCGTTTCAATAACACTTGCGTCATATTCATCTCTCATATTCCAAAGCGGAACAGGACGAGAGTATCTGCTTTCGTGTGTATCGGATATATCAAAGTAATGGGTAAGCCTTTGTCTGCTTCTGTCTGCGTCCTCAAACACGGCAATACCTTTTGCTCCCTTATTTACCCAACGACCGAAAGAAGTATTCCATCTTTCAATTTCAAGTACCGCCGTTGCGTCCGGTCGCTGTGCAAAGATTAACAGTTGCTCGTCAAATCGCAGTTTGTAGTTTCTGCAAGCCGACTCCAAAAACTTCTGCCAGCTTTGCGGATTTGAAACAACCGTCTTGCAAGTTCTGTCATACAGTTCGGATATGAGTTCGTATTTCCTCGCCATTTATTTGCACCTCCTTATCGTGATTTTTCTTTGTCTTTGGCAGACTTCATATTTTCTTTTGCGGCTGGTTCTACGGTATAACCGTTTCTCTCGCAAAGCTCAGCAAATTCGCAGATGTGATAGAGATTTGTACCAACCTCTAAATGATAGTCGTCGATATATCTGCAAGTTCTCTCCATTGTTTTGCCATCGCTGAGTTTAATGGTTATTTTTTCGCCGTCCGCAATGCGAAACTGCTCTTTATAGTGGGAGTCGATGAAACGAATGCCACGCTCTGCGTCTTTCAAGTGGCTGTTTAGCCATTCCTTCTGATAGCAATAGCAGTACAAATTGTACTCGCCCTTATTTGGGTTAAGTCTCATCAGATAGCTGAACTTATCCGTATCAAGGCGAATACCGTGATGATTGCGTTCATCATTAAAAGAGCTGTCCGGTGTGGAATAGCAATAAGATGACATTGCTTTTCTATCGGCTAAAACATCGCCGTTACGCAATTCATTTATCACATCATCAAATTCAGCCTTAAATTCATCGGTTTTTAAGTCTTTTCTGAAATCGTTCCAAGTCGTCCAAAACTCGTTACCAGTAGAACCGAAGTCCGCTCTCAAATATCCGATAAGACCGGTCTGCATAGAGAGCTGCTGACTTTGGCTGAATGTGTATTTACGCTCTGCTTCGGTCAATACTCTGTAATCCATATTCATCACCTCGCTTGTTCGTTTGATTGTCTTTGCTTTGGAATAGAAAAGCCATATACTTCGGCAATCTCATCGCCGAGCCTTTTGGTAACTCGTGTGATGTCGGCTCTTGTAACTTTTCCGTTATAGATTTTATCTTGCAGATTTTCAATCTGCGTATCGGTAACACCGTCTTTGAATACACGGTACAGATAATGATTTGTGCCGTCGTGATGAACGGCGTCGGCACGAAGGTCTCCGTACTTATCCACATACCATTCGGTATAATCAGTATCGGCATAAAGGCAGTCCTTTATATTGCCGGAATCAATCATCTTGTATCCCGTTACTCTGCCATTCCATCTGCCAAGGTCGCCGATAACGATAATTGGTTGTGAAAGCTGAATATCGAGATTTCGCCTTTCATCGGAAAGGTAATCGTCATTTGCTTCAACCATATACTCATACAGCTTGTTTTCGTCGTTAGGGTCATCATCTAAACCGTTGATTTCAAGGTATTCTTTATAACTGTCACGCCAGTCATCAGCTTCAAGGTTCATATTGCTCCAAATAATATGACGGTCACTCTGTTCCCGTCTGCTCATCAGCACCACCTCCCAAATAAGAGAACAGCTTATTAACTTTGGTCTGCTTCTGAAGCTCAATAATCAAGCTCATATCCGGAATAGTGATACCCGGAATTTTAAGTATGCTTTCCATATCAAGCTGCTGCAATTTCTTTTCCGTATTACAACCTGCGTCAAACAGTTTCGTCAGAAGCTTTGTTTTCTGCTGAAAAGTGAATTTCTCTTTCATTATTTATCCTCCTTATCGTTATTTACGATTTTGCATAGGTTCGATACATATGCTCACAACGCTTTCGTCCTCTCTGAACTTCGGGACTGGGCGCAAGTTCGGGGTGTGAAGCCTGAAGCTTTGCTCGTGACCTTCTGACACTCTCAAAATGCGGTAAATGAAGTTCTTTATAGCAATTCATAATCACCGCAAAAGGCAAACCGCCTATATCTTGATTTTCATACCGTTGATAACAACGATTACAAACGAGAAGATAAAGTTTCATATCGTCGTTTCGTGCGTCTGTATTCTCTTTGAGAATAGTTAGCACTTGGTTTTCTATCGTATTGGGATTATTCATTTCATTCCTCCAAAAAAAAATATGGGCGGAGTTTTTTACGCTCCGCCCACTGTTTTTTTCCTTATTTCTTTCTGTTTTTAATCTGCAAGAAGATAAAGCCGCCAATAATAAAGGCGACTAATACAACTGCTACGATTGTTTTAGCGTCCATTACTCATCGTCCTCCTTTTTCTTTTTTCTGAGTGCAACAAAAGCTGTTCCCGCAATGCCGAGAGCAGAAAGTCCTGCAAGTGCAGTCCACAAACCGACTTTGCTGTTATCTCCGGTCTTAGGCGTATCTCTGAGAACATTGTGCATTTCCACAACGGTGGTAGAACCGACCTTTACGCTTGCTTTCTTATCGACAGGTAAAACATATCCGGCAGATACATTGTCGCTGACCTCAGACACCGTGTATTCGCCGATACGAAGTCCCTCAATAAAGATTTCACCGTTCTTATCGGTTGTGAAACTGCGGTCATAACCGTTTTCTCCGGTTACTCTGAAAGTGAAGCCCTCACCCTTACCGTCGGAAGATGTCTTTTTGATTTTAAGATTACCTTTCATTGCCTGATTGATAAAGCCGACTCCTGCTTTGTTTTCAACATTGTAGGTGGTTTCATCATTCTCAATAAAGACGGAATAAACACCCTTATCAAGTTCAAAACCGTCCGGTGCTTTGGTTTCTCTTACAAGATATTTTCCGTAGAGAAGTTCTTTCATCTCGTAGATACCTGTCGAGATTTCTTTAAGATTTCCGATAAGCTCATCACCGTCGTCAAGTTTGCCATCGCCGTTTACATCTCTGTAAACTTCAAAGGTTGCACCTGTAAGTTTGTTATCGGGATAATCTGCGTCAACTTTGGTAAGCTGAATGTTACCGTGAATATACTCATTGGCAATTTCAACTTCAATGACCTGTTCGTTTTTAGAAATATTGACCTCGCAGGAAGTATCGTCAAGGACAAATCCTGTCGGAGCTTCAATCTCTCTTACAATCCACTGTCCATAAGGAACTTTTGCAAAAGAAAAACTGCCGTCCTTTTCAGATGTGGCAGTCATAATAGCGTGTTCTTTTGTAAATTCGGTTTCATCTGCTTTGAAGATGCCGATTAAAGCACCTCCAAGTGCTTCTCCATTCTCGTCAATCTTCTTACCGGATACAGAACCGTAGATGAGTTTATTCTCAATCGGCTTACCGTCATTTACTTTGATTTCAACAATTTCGGTGTCCTGACCGGCATACTCAAATGTGAACGGATACTGTGTATCAGAAAGGATATAATGCTCATCTGTGGTAATTTCCTTGATATAGTAGCTGCCAAACGGAAGGTCTGTATTCGCAATCGCTGTTCCGTTTTCATCAAGCGTGATAATCTCAATCAAACCATCTGCCGGAATGACTGTGCCGCTTGAAGATACAATATCTTCTTTTGCGTATAGTCCGAAGCTGATGTTTTTGATTTCATCATTCTTACCGATACCAAAGGTGTCATTCTGTTCAAGCACCTTTTCAAGAGAAATCTTTACTTTCTGTCTCTCGTTATAGAAGCTGGTTACGGTTTCTGTTACGGCTACATCCTGACCTGCATAAGTGAGTTCAACCGAATGTTTTTCGTTATTGATAACCATACCGTTAGGTGCTTTGATTTCTACTACCGTGTATTTTCCGAGATAGAGTTCCTTGCTCTTGGCAAAGCCGTCCTCATCTGTTGTTACGGTATCTACCACATCGCCCTTGTGATAACGAAGTGTGCCGTCCGGTGTGATAATATCTTCATCGGCTGTGATTTCATAAACCGCACCTGCAAGTCCTTTGACTGTATATACCGGCTGATAAATCACATCTTTATCTTTCTCGCCAAAAACATTCACACCAAAGAACACCTCGCCGGTTTTCTCAACGGAAATTGTGCCTTTCTGAGCCATATTCGGCTTATCCACCTTAATCAATGTGATACCGCCTTCCTGTGTGGAGTTTTCTTCCGTTACATCAAAAGGAACAGGAGTACTGTTGAGTACATACCCATAGGGCGCTTGAACCTCAACAAGTGAATAACCTTTGCCGTATTCAAGTTTTTCGGGAGTTACAAGCTGTCCGTCTGCGTCGGTGTAGAAAGTGTCGATAGTTGTCGGTGTAGGATAAGTAAATGTCATACTTACTTTGTTTCCGGCAGGGTCATAGATTTGGAAGCCTGCACCTGCATACGGAATTGTCTTGCCTGTTTCTGCATCAACCTTTACCACCTTGATATAGCTTTCAAAGTTTGCGTTGTTGATGAGATAACGGTAGGTCTGTCCGTCCTGAGAAATGAAAACATCAAAGTCTTTCATAAACTCACGACCTTCCCAACCTTTGGTCTGATGAACGGTATATACGCCGTAAGGCATATCCTTTGTCTGAGCAAAACCGCTTTCATCACAGACAACAGTATCTCGTTCATCTTCTTCTGCTACTTCAAAACTTCCGGAAGATTTAAGATAGATTTCAAAAGTTGCACCGCTTTCAGGTGTTTCAATCTTTGTTTCACCGTCATCGGTGTGTTTGATGATAGCGATATTTCCTTTCATAACCTGTTCGGTAACATCGTTAGAAACAAGGTTGTGTTCAATCGTAAAGAGCTTTGGTTCTGCACCTACCTTGTGTACTGTCTTATCAAGAAGATAGCCCTCGGACGGTGTGATTTCTCTTACTGTCCAATCGCTGTCGCAGACATATTCTTTTGTGGTGAACTGTCCGTCGCTGTCGGTTACATACTTATCCACAAGTGTTTCGCCTTTGTAGATACCGTAAACAGCACCGGAAAGTTTAGCGTCACCCTGAGCAGTGCCTTCTTCTCGGTCGCTCTTTGTTACAGTTACGCTGAACTTTTTAAGAATATTGGTAAAGTCTCGGTTTGTAACCTCATTCCATTTAATCGGTGCAGTCTGCTTTTCCGGAACAACATAACGGATTGCTGTATCCACTTCTTCGAGCGTATATGGTGTGCTTCCGCTAATAAGTACATCTTTGAATGTTGCAACACCATTTTTGTCAGTAACCGCATATTCATCAACGGCAATGCCTGCAAGGGAAGTACCGTAAAGGTGGAATTTCACACCCTCCACAAGATTATCTTCCGATGACTTGATGACCTGAAGATTACCTCTTTTGAGAACATTATTGAAGTTTACGGTTGCCACCTGACCGGCAACAACGGTTACTCTGTGAACCTCCTGCGGGACATATTTATCAATGGACTGTTCCGTTACGGTATATACGCCGGGCATAAGATTATCAAGCTGAAACTTACCACCGTTTGCTGTGGTAACAGTCTGATTAACTCCGTTGCCTGTGATAGTGAATTTGATACCGTCAACCTTTCCGTCCTCGCTGGTTTTTACAATCTTGCAAGAACCGTAGCTGACTTTCATTTTTACAAAGCCGCTGACAGGGTCGCTGACATTCTGACTGTACGAAACGACATCTTGAATACCGTTACCGGGAGAGTTTTTACCGTCCGTCCAAACAACAATGCCCTTGCGAGTGCCGTTTGTTTTGGTTGCGGTAATTGTAAATTCCTTACTCGGAGCTTTTGTCATTGAAACTATCAACTTGTTTCCGCTTTTAGAAAAAGTCACGCCGTCAATATTGGCAGAAAACTCATAATTGCCAAGCACACCGTTTGAGTCTGTAAGAGTAGTAACATACTTGCTTCCGTCCCATTTAAGTTCATTCACCTTTGCAGAGCCGCTTGACTTAGTACAGAAACTTGGCACTTTTGTGTGCTTCTGTACGCTTTCCGACATACTGTTGTAGTAAGCCATAATACGGCTATAAAGGGGATGACCCTTTTGAATATGGTCGAGAATAGCATCATAACTGCCGGGCGACTTATGATTAAAACTTTCATCTCTTTCGCCGACAATAGTTTCCCAAATCAGGAGCTGTGTTGCGATTGCGTGTGAAAGTTTATCTGCGTCATCGCTGTTCTGCGACTTCCAACTTGTGCTAATGTTGCCGCAGTATCCGTACTGCAAAATACGACCGATATTAAGTCGAATATCATCGCCGGAAATTGTGCCGTTAGAGCCGAGATTATTGAAATAGTCCTCGTTTTTCTCGGTAAGAGTATCTCCGGTATGCTGACCAGTACCCGGCTCGATACAGTAAGCAATATTGCCCGAATACGAACCCATTGCTCTGAGTGAATCGGTGCTTATTGCGTGAGAGTACCAACCGTTCATAAATTTGAGTTCACCGTGACCCCACTTACCGTTGTTGTTTGTATCTCCGCTACGGGGAAGTTGCATAATATACACATCGGACTTCGTACCCGAAGCGGCATAAGCAGTTGTCCCGATATTTGTAAATACACCGAGACTGAGAACCGCCGCCATTACAAGCGATACAGCTCTCTTGAATTTCGTTTTTACCATTTGGTTTTCCTCCTTAAAGTGAAAGAACGCACCGATTATCAGTGCGTTCAATTCTGTGTTTGATTTAGTTTTAGCAATATCCGATGTAGATTTCGTATTCCGTATCGGATACCTTTTCAGCCCATATCCATACTGCCGTAAAGCCCTCAACATTTTTGTATCTGTTCAGCCTACTTTTAATGTCGTCTTTAATGCCTGTTCGTCTGCTGTTCGCTGTAATAGGATTATCCCAACATTCCGTTGCTGTACTGTCCAGTTCTAAACCGATACTTTGAGCATAGCTCTTTGCGTAACTCACATATTCGCTCACATCAAAAGTCTGATTTGGCGACTCTGTGGATTTCAGCTCTTTTGGCTTTTCAGTCGGCTTTGGTGTAGCGGATGTTGGTTCTTTTGATTGTTCCGTGTGCTTTTCGGAAACAGTCGGTGTGTTTGTCCGCTTTGACGGTTCTGCTTTCGGCTTTTCAGAACTTTTTTCTTCCGCCGGTTTTGACTGAACATTGCTGATAGCCTTACTTTCATCAACTTTTCTGCTTTCGTCAGTCGTATTCGGTGTTTTTTCCTGAATAGCCGTACTTTCCTGTTCGGTTGATGTTTCTTCCTGAGATTGCGTTTCAGTATTACCAGCCGGAAAAGAAGTCTCTGTTTTCGTTTCATTTTTTGCGGCTTCTTTGACTGTGTTACTGCTGCAACCTACGAGCAAAATCATTAGGCAAGCAAGCATATAAGCGGTTAATCTCTTTTTCATAGCATATCGCTCCTTTCGCCTTAATCGTACTCAATTAGGCAAAAAACATCAAAGGTGCAAATAGCCGAACTTTTTATCGTAGCAGACATTTTGCTTTCGTTTCAAATGTGCGAACCCTTTATTAGATAGCTATATGTTAGTTGAGATAGATATATTTAAGGGAGATAGAATATATCTTTTCAGCTGGTAAACAGTAGGTATATATAGGGGTAGAGTGTGAGAAGGGGGGAAGGCTATCGGCTGTCACGGTCGGCTCTCTGTTTGAGAAACTTGTTGTAATGCTCCAAAGCCTTGCATACAAACTCCTCGGTTTGACTTACCGGGATATTCTTCGGGATAAGTTGTCGAACCCTGTCGCCTCTTAACACAATTTTCTCTTTTTGATTTGGCTTTTCCTCCGACATAATAGCTTGTATAGCCTCGGTTGTGAGTTTGCCCTCATCAAAAAACTTTCGCATACGGATAGTTTGGTCGTGGGACGGTGTAGCGTCGTTCATATCAATTTCGTCCACCACATCACGCTGACTGTCCTCATCAAGATACGAGAGTTCAACGGCAGGTCGCATTTTAATTCGTCCCTCATCAACAAATTCAAGCAGTTCTGGGACAAGATTTGTCAAGCGGACATATCGGTAAATTTGATTTTTACTTTCGCCCGTCTTATCGGCGAGTTCATCACTTGACTTCGCAAATTCTAAATTGTTCCCCACTGGGGAATTATTTTTTGCTGGTCTGCCTGCTTGTCTTTTCATTGCTTCCAAACGCATTTTGTAGGCATAGGCTTTTTCACTTGGCAGTATCTGCGACCTTTGAAAGTTGCTCTCAACCATTAGGATTGTGGCTTCATCACGATTAAGGTCAACAACCTCACAACGGAGCGTATCAAAACCGGCAAGTTCACTTGCTCGCTTTCGCCTGTGTCCCGATATGAGTTCATATCTGCCGTCCTCTTTCTGCCTTACCGTAGCCGGAGTAATTACTCCACGCTCCTTGATACTCTCAACAAGCTGTTGCATATCCTCATCATCACGCACCTTAAACGGGTGGTCGGGAAAATCATCAATCAGTTCTAACGGAATATCTCGGATTTTAGAAAGTCTTTCTTCCTCTCGCTGTGCCTGCGTGGTAAATAAGTCATCGAGCCTCGTGAGAGTGAAGTCGCTCTTTCTTCCTGCCATCGGCTAACACCTCCTTTGTAAATTCGGCATACGCCTTTGACACCGTACTGTTCGGTTCATAGGCAAAAATGCTCTTACCTTTTGAAGAAGTCTCTGCGGCTTTTACGGCAATCGGTATATGTGTTCGATACATCTTGATTTGACTGCCGAAGTTTTCTCGCAACGCTTCTACGGTACTTTTGGCGAGGTTGGTACGGCTATCCACCAAGGTGAGAAGCATACCGTCAATCTTTAAGTTTGGATTGATACGCTTCTTTACTCGTGAAATGGTCTGCACAAGTTGCGTCATACCCTTAGCCGGTAAATACTGAGCCTGAACAGGAATAATAACGCTGTCGGCAGCAGACAAAGCATTGATAGTTACCATACCCAGTGAGGGCATACAATCGATAAGGATATAGTCGTATTTATCTTTTACTTCGGTTAGATAATTTCTTAATGCCGTTTCTCTGCTCATTGCATTAACAAGGTTAAATTCCATTGCCGAGAGTTCAAGATTTGCCGGAATAAGGTCAACACCTTCGTCGTGGTGTAAGATACCGACCATAGGGTCTTTCATCGTTTCGTTTATGACATCTGTGAGTTTCGTTGCAAGCGTGATACCCAAACTATCTGTATCCTGCCAACCGAGACAAGTGGTCAAGTCGCCTTGTGGGTCTGCGTCTATGAGCAAGACTTTCTTACCCTGCATAGCAAGACCGACGCCGAGGTTTACCGTAGTGGTTGTCTTTCCAACTCCGCCTTTTTGATTGCATATAGCAATCGTTTTGCAGTTCGACACTTTTGCGTCCTCCTTTCGTAAAATTCATAGTCATTAGGATACGACTATGTACTTGACCGTTTCATTTCCTAAACGGTCGTGGCAATATTCGTTCTCAACACCCCTTGCCGAGCATATCGCTTTTGGGAAGTCGCTAAGGAACAGACTGCTATCTGTATCATAGGAGTTTCACCTCTGCCGGGTTCTCCGCCAGCTCCGTAGAGAAGTATCATTATCCATCTGACTGTCATCGCCGTAACAGGGGCAACCTGTTACTTATACCGGGAGTTCTCGCTGTTCTCAATGAGAAGTTACGGCGTACCCGATAAAGTGGCTATCATCAGAATTAAAGTCTTAGCGACCTGTATATTCAATTTTCAATGTCCAAATGAAAGGCTCCGAATTGTCATTCGGAATTAACCCCTTCACTCATTTGGACAAAGGGGTATGAAATGCACACCCAAAATCGCCGTTTTTCCGAAAAATTTTTCAGAAAAATTTTCTGCAACAAAAAAAGCCGCCTGTTTCGGTTGGAAACAGACGGCATAAATGCGTGAACTATTCAATTTTCAATTTCTTTTTCTTTGCAGACAACACTTTAAGAAGAACATCATCTACTGCGTCGGTGTATCTTCCTTGTGCTATCAAATTGTTTTTCAAATCTATAAGCGACTGTATCACTTTACTTTGCTCATCGGCTGTCAGGTAGAGATGATATTTCTTTTCTCTCATCGGTTATCCCTCCAATTCTCAAATATTCTTTTAATTATCCTACAATCTTCTTCCGTATTGGAAGAAATAAATATATGTACGCTTTGAAATGCTGCTTTGATACGCTGTGCATATTCGGTTTCCGTTTCATACTCTTTTATCGGTAGCCTTATGAGCTTTACATCTCTTTGCTTGCATAGATGTTCTTTCAGCGTTTCTATTTTCTCCGAGCCTAAATTCACTTCGATTGCTACCTGTTCGGACGGGATATATACATCAATAGGAATACCGAGTAGCCTGTCTGAACCGAGTTCGATTTTTAAGCCTTTCCTTTTTGCGTAGTAACTAATCGCAAGTGCGGGGAACAAAGACCTATATTCCTGTTTGCACTCTCTGCAACCTTTTTCGAGAACAGTACGCTCGTTTATCCTCATACTCCAAGAGTGACCGTATCTGCATTTCCACCAAGCTCTCTTTGCCGAACTTCTTGAAACTTCTGTCGGTTTTAACTTGTTTAATTCATAATCCCATTCAGCAAGCAACTTCCTGTCCGTCGTTGCAAGGTCATTGTATCCTGAAAGAACTGCTCTTTCTGCACATACGGGGCAGACCGTTCCTTTGACACGAGAGTTGATAACCGATTTCCACTCGTTACCGCATTTTTTGCAATGCCACCATACATTCTTTCTTGATTTGGCATTAACCTCGTCGGGCTGCAATGGAAAATTCTGTTCCGCCCATTCCTCAACAATGTTTGGGTGAGTGGTTTTCAAATCATTTCTGCCTTTCACAAGAACATATCCGCTGCAACAAGGGCATTTGCTGCCATAGGAGCGTGTGGAGATAAGCGTATTCCATTCATAGCCACAGGTTTCGCACTTCCACCAAGCCTTGCTGTTTGCAAACGCTGTAACTTCTGTGGGTTTCTTTTCGTTTCTATCAGACCATTCGGCTGCTACTTCCGGCAATACTGTCGCAAGGTCATTAAATCCGGCAAGGACTTTATTATGAGAGCAATATGGACAGCCTGTGCCGTTTATCGTTCTGCTCTTTACGGTAGCAGTCCATTCGTGTCCTAATTTACATTTCCATATCACTTTCTTGTGTGAGCCAATAGAAACCTCGGTGGGCTTTATATTGTTCTTTTCAGACCACTCAGAAGCCAATTCAGGCTTCAAGGTACTTAAATCGTTAATGCCCGTGACTACTCTTGCACCTGAACATATCGGGCATTTTTCTCCATTGGAACGAGCTTTTACGCTTGTTTCCCACTCGTGACCACAAGCACCTTTCCACCATACTTTCTTATTAGAGCCGAAAGTCACGCTGTCCGGTGTCAGCGGTAAATTCCTATCCGACCATTCGACAATCAATTCCGGATGTACTGCCGCTAAGCTGTTACTCATATCAAAACCTCCACTTCCTATGTGATTAAAGTATATGAAGTTTCGGCTTTTTCTTGTAGTTTGCGATTTTTGGCAAAAAAATAACCCTGAAAGAGTTAATCTCTCTCAGGGTTAAACACTAAAATTATGCGATTTTTTCGTGCCTGCACAAATCTCTGCATTAAATGATGTAAGTTTGATGTAAATCGCTGTTTTTTCAGTTTTTTATCAAATGAAGTACGTCCCGTCTATTTGGTAAAACGGTACATCATTACATCAGCTTAATAGAGCTTTGCACCTGCCGGAATGTGGTCATCTACCATCAGAAGATGAAGCTTTTCTTCGCCTTCTTCTTCGTGGATAGCACTGAGAAGCATACCACAAGAGTCAATGCCCATCATAGCTCTCGGTGGAAGATTTGTGATAGCGATAAGAGTCTTTCCAACCAGTTCTTCCGGCTCATAATAAGCGTGAATACCGCTTAAAATGGTTCTGTCTGTGCCTGTTCCGTCATCAAGAGTGAACTGTAACAGTTTCTTTGACTTCGGTACTGCAACACACTCTTTAACCTTTACTGCACGGAAATCTGACTTGCTGAATGTATCAAAGTCAACTGTTTCCTCAAATAAAGGCTCAATCTTTACCTTTGAGAAATCAATCTTTTCAGGCTCAGCCTTCATTTCCTCGACAGGCTGATTTTTTACATCATTTCCCTTGTTTACATCATTCAAGGGTTTCATTGTGGGGAACAGCAACACTTCCCGTATCGTCTGTGAATTTGTCAACAGCATCACCAGTCTGTCAATTCCCAATCCAACACCACCGGTTGGCGGCAGACCATACTCCAATGCCTCCACATAATCCGTATCCATCTCATTTGCTTCATCATCCCCCAGATCACGCAGCTTCAGCTGATTCTCAAAACGCTCTCTTTGATCAATCGGATCATTCAGCTCAGAGAATGCATTCGCATACTCATGCCCGTCAATAAACAGCTCATAGCGATCCGCAAATCTAGGATCCTGCGCATTCTTCTTCGCAAGCGGACTGATTTCCACCGGATGCCCATATACATATGTTGGCTGAATCAGCGTTTCCTCAACATACTTCTCAAAAAACAGATTGATAATATGTCCGACACTGTTATGCTTCTTCTCAACCTCAATATCATGCTCCTTCGCAATTGCACATGCATCCGCAAAGCTCATCTCCTGCCAGAAATCAACACCGCATGCTTCCTTGATACCATCCACCATATGTAATCTCTTAAACGGTGCCTTCAAAGAAATCGTCTTATCCTGCCACTCGATTTCTGTGGTACCGCATACCTTCTCTGCCACATGATTCAACAGACCTTCCACCAGATCCATCATCCCGCTCAGATCAGAATATGCCACATAGGCCTCCACCGTTGTAAACTCCGGATTGTGTGTAGCATCCATTCCCTCATTACGGAATAATCTGCCAATCTCATATACACCCTCAAGGCCACCGACGATCAGTCTCTTCAAAGGCAGCTCTGTTGCGATACGCAGATAAAACGGCATATCCAGTGTATTGTGATGCGTCACGAACGGTCTTGCACTTGCTCCACCCAGAATCGGCTGCAGCACCGGTGTCTCCACCTCAACCAAGCCTTCATTATCCAGATAATTCTGAATAGCACGGATAATTCTAGGTCTTGTCAATGCGATACGCTTGCTGTTTTCATTGGTAATCAAGTCCACATAACGGCGGCGGAAACGCTCCTCCACATCCTGTAAGCCATGATACTTCTCAGGAAGCGGGCGCAGTGCCTTCGTCAGATGCGTATACACCTCGGCCTTTACAGAAAGCTCTCCATGATTTGTCTTCATGACCTTTCCTTCAATTCCTACAATATCTCCAAGATCCGACTTCTTGAACACCTCATAGGCCTCTTCACCGATGACATCCTTACGAACATAAATCTGAATCTGTCCGTCGATATCCTGAATATGCATGAAGCCGGCCTTTCCCTGACGTCTCTTCGTCATGATACGTCCCGCAATTTTCACTGTCAGATCTTTTTCTTCCAGCTCTTCCTTCGTACAGTCTTCATATGCTGCACGTATTTCTCCGGATTTGTGTGTTCTCTGATATGCATGCCCGAACGGCTCGATGCCCATGGCACGCAGATCTTCCATTTTCTGTCGACGGATAACTTCCTGTTCAGTTAACTTTTCCATAATCTGCTCCTTTTCTATTTCCATATAAAAAGCTCTCTTCCAACATAGGGACGAGAGCTTCATCGTGGTACCACCCTAATTCGCCGGCAGGTTTCCCCGCGCAGCCTTAGTGACTGTGTTTCAAGTCTCTTCGTAACGTGAAGGAAACGTCCTGATCGGAAAGCTCCAAGTCTTTATTTCCTGCAGGTTCCACTGCTGCACTCTCACCAAACGTGCATACTCTCTGAAAGCTTTCACAAACAGTACTCTCTTATCACAGCCATATTTACGATTATGATTATATAGACAAACCCTGCCTTTGTCAATCGAAAACTCCTTAAAATTACCGATAAAACAAGGCTTTCCATGATTCCTTCCTTATGGTGAAAGGTTTACGAATACCATGTGGATGACAAGCCCTTCAAATGCTTCAGCACTTCATACAAGCCCTTCAGCTATTGCTGTCGGCACGCCATTTCAAGAATATGCAGCTTCCCGTTACCGGCATCAAAGTGCTTTGTCATCCACCTGATCCAGATAGCTGCGCACTGCCTTCATGACATCCTTTAAGCACCCATCCGCAAATGGAACCTTCAGATTCGCTGCCGCAACGATTTGCGTGAATGTCTTCGTTCCACCAATCTGACAGATGCGATAATAGTCCTCAAATGCGTTTTCATCCTTCTGATACAGACGATACCAGAACTGCAATGCACACACCTGTGCCAGTGTATAATCAATATAATAGAACGGTGTCATAAAGATATGACTCTGACGGAACCACCATCCTCCATTCTCCAGAAATTCACAGTCCGTATAATCCTTATGCGGCAGATACTGTTTTTCCAGTCTTCTCCAGGTCTGCCGTCTTTCCGCCGGAGTCATTTCCGGATGCTCATACACCTCATGCTGGAAATGATCCACCAGAACGCCGTAAGGGATGAACTTAGCGGCTCCACCAAGATGAAGGAATCGATACTTGTCCGCATCCTCCTCAAAGAAGGTCTCCATCCACGGCCATGTAAAGAATTCCATACTCATAGAGTGAATTTCACAGCTCTCATAGGTTGGCCAGATACACTCCACCGGTCGGATTCCCATGGAAGTAAACACCTGGAAGGCATGCCCTGCCTCATGAGTGAGAACCTCCGCATCATGGCTTGTCTTATTAAAATTACTGAAAATAAACGGAGAGCGATCTTCGGCAAACACGGTGCAATAGCCTCCGCCTGCCTTTCCCTTTTTACTGTCAAGATCCAGCAGGTCATGCTCCACCATAAAATCAAAGAACGTTCCACAGCGTTCATCCAGCTCATGATACATTGTGTTTGCGCGTGCAATCATTTCCTGTGTATCGTATTTCGGTGTCGGGTTGCCGCTTGCAAATTCGTATTTTTCATCGTATACGTGCAGCCTGTCATAGCCTAAACGTTCCCGCTGCCGTTCATATAATGCATTGCATAACGGTACAACATCCTCCAGAACCTGCCGGCGGTAATTTGCCACATCCTCCTGCTTGTAATCAAAGCGGCACTGCAGCATATATGCCAGCTCAACATAATTCTTATAGCCCAGCTTTTTCGCCATGCGATCGCGTACCTTAACCATGCGGTCATATAAATCATCAATCTCATCCTGGTGTGACTGCATCCATCCCCAGTATGCCTGGGTGGCTCGTTTACGAATGTCACGATCATCACATTCCATCTTTACACCAAGCTCTGATAGGGTATAGATATCACCATCGAAGGGAATCTGCGCACTGGCTATCAGCTTCTGATAACTGCTCTGCAAACGGTTTTCCTCCTGCAGCTCTTCGATTATTTCATCACAAAAGCTCTTCTGTGCAAACTCCGCAAGCAGGAAATAGGTTTCCGGAACATCCTTTTTCAATTCCTCCGCAAACGGTGAAGCCAGCACCTCTTTGTCAAACGCCGTTGTCAGGGACTTCATCTTCGGCATTGCCTCGTCCCAGTAATCGTTTTCCTTCTGATAAAAGGCATCGTTTGTATTGATCGTATAGCGGACATAACAGATATTATACATCGTATCCAGATGCTCAAATGCCCGTTTCCCCTCATCAAAAGCTTTCTTGAAGCTTTGATAGTCCTTTGCTTCCTTCAGCCTGGTGCCTGCCTGCTGCATTGCCTCTGCATAAGCCTCAAAGCTGTAACGCTCATAGTTATAATCCTTAAATTTCATGCTATCACCTCATCAATCATTATACGAGATATTTCATGTAAAAGATATCCAAACAATGTGAAAATATGTCTCTTTCCTTTTGTTTATTGGATATGTACACACATATACTGATCCCTTCGTGCAAATAAAGAGAGTATTGACCATGGAAAACCACGGCGGTTTTCAACAGATAAACAGGAATACATGCTGGGGCATTATCCCATATACCTCCTGATGATAAAATTGTTAGTAACTAAGGTATATGGATAAAAGATCTGATTCTTCCATACCGCAATGTAAAAAGAAAAACCGTCTGAAACGGATGGCATAACAAAGCACAGCGATATCTGCCCGGCTATGAAGCACCATCTCAACGGTTCCCCTGTTTATACTGTTCCTGTATTCTAGCATACTCTGCTTCATATGCGGATAATATGCTTTGCATTTCCTCGTAGGTTTCGATTTTGCTCAGCTGATCCTTGAGCTGATGGCTCTTTGGCAGCCCCTTTACATACCATGCAGCATGTCCGCGCATTTCTCGAATACCGACGAATTCACCCTTCAGATTACACAGGCGTTTTGCGTGCAGTCTGGCCATTGCGAACGTTTCCTCCAGCGTTACCTCCGGCATATGCTTACCGCATTCCAGATAATGGGCAATATCCTTGATCAGCCAGGGATCCCCCAAAACACCGCGGCCGATCATGACAGCATCACAGCCGGTTTCCTTCAGCATCCGCTTAGCATCCTCACCACTTCGCACATCGCCGTTCCCCATTACGGGAATGGATACAGCTTCCTTCACCTTTTTGATATAAGACCAATCTGCAGTCCCTTCATACATCTGTTTTCTGGTACGTCCATGCACGGCAAGTGCCTGTACTCCGACAGCCTCCAGTCCTCTGGCAAGCTCCAGACATGTAATCTGATCCAAATCCCAGCCGATCCGCATTTTCACGGTGACCGGTTTTTTCACACTCTGAATAACCGCCCTGCTCATTTCCACAGCATGATCAACATCCTTCATCAGAGCGCTTCCCGCAAAGGATTTCACAATTTTTGTGACAGGACATCCCATATTGATATCAATGATATCACAATCGGTTTTTTCATCCAGAAATTTTGCGGCATATACCATTGTCTCTATATCATGTCCGAAAATCTGCATGGCCAAAGGATGCTCCTGTTCCTCGACATCCGTCATACCTACTGTTTTTTCATTATCATAATACAGCGCCTTATCCGAAACCATCTCTGTATAAATAAGACCGGCACCGAATTCCTTGCAGATTACACGAAAGGCAGGATTGGATATCCCTGCCATCGGTGCGATTACCACCTGATTCGGTATTACAATATCTCTGATTTTCCAGCTGTTATTTGGCATGTGCATCCATAAACCTTTCCAGCTCCAGAAGCTCTTCCTCGCTGAATTGATATTTCTCTCCACAGAAATTGCAGGTAATCTCACAGCCGTGATCCTCTTCGATCATCTGCTGGCGTTCCTCCTTTGGAAGGGTTGTCAGAACACGCTTCATAGTTGCACGATCACATTTACAGCGGAATTCAATATCCTGTCCTGTCAGGATTCTGACATCGTCAAACAGATCACGTAGAATATCCTCCAGACTTTCATATTCCTGAATCATCGTGGACATATGCCTTAGATTTGCTACAATCTGTTCCACCTTTACGATATCCTCTTCCTCTGCATCCGGAAGCATCTGGATAATCATGCCGCCTGCGGAAAGAATGGAATTATCGGTATCAACCAGTACACCGACACTGACTGCGGACGGTGTCTGTTCACTTGCGGTAAAATAGTAGGCAAAGTCATCACCGATTTCACCACTCTGCAGAGCAACGGTACCGCTCCAGTTTTCCTTCATGTTCATATCCTTCACAACTTCCAGATATCCGTCTTTTCCCACAGCAGCTCCGACCGCCAGTTTTCCGGTATCATTGTATTGCAGCATGATATGCGGGTCACTCACAAAGCCGCGCACATGACCGTCACTGTAGGCATCTACCAGAATGGTACCGATGGGACCTCCGCCGTTGATGCGAATCGTAATCTGTTCCTGTGCTGTTTTCAGCATGCTTCCCATCATGGAACCCACAGTTAATACGCGTCCCAGGGCAGCCGCACTTGTCGGCCATAAATCAAAACGTTTTCTTGCTTCCTCCACCATATGCGTAGAAGAGCATATATAGATTCTCACATGCTCATTGCACGCAAGCGCCTTTACTAAATAATCTTTCATCATAGAAATCACTCCCTGCCTTACAGGCAACTGTAGTATACCACAAAAACCTGCAGAATGAGAAGAAAATCGACTTCGTTATACTGTTGTGTACGTTGAATACTGCAGGCAAGGAAAAAGAGGGTGAATGTATCTGATATATAGAAAAAGGTACAGTATTATCTAATCCTGTACCCGTCGTATGCATACGTTAATCGTACGGCTTGATTTCCACTGTCTTTTTATCAAAGTCTAGGAAGATCTGAAACGCATTGCGGTTCTCATCCTCATCCCATATTTCCACGAATCGCGGGGTTACCTCAATCAGAATCTCCGTATCCTCATGGCTGTATGCATTATAGCTCTGCCACAGATATTTCTTATACAAGGCTTCAAACCTTCTTCCCGGCTCGTCCACGACAAGCCCCTTGTTTACGGCGATTCCCTCTACCTGAACGCCACCTGTGCAGAGTGCCACCTGCGGGTTCCGATACAGCTGCTGTGTCTTGCGGAAATTCTTATCGGTCTTGAAATAGATTTTCCCATCATAAAACAGACAGCTTACATTACGCACCATGACGTAATCATTAACGCTGGAGCCAAGTGCCATAATTTTGGAATCTCCCAGCTTGTGAAACAGCAATGCTACTCCTTCTTCAAATGTCATCTTCTTTTCCTCCTTACTGACGATTTGCGAATCGGTGAATCATCGGACTTATTTTCTTGTATACGGCAAAGGTAATCAGGCAGCTGATACCGTATTTTATCAGGTTAAACGGTACGATGCCCAGTATCACCATGGTAGTGACAGAATTCATCATCGGATTGACCTTGGAACAGGAAAGGATAATCTGGTCCATATTCATATCATACAGGGCAACATAGAACGGAATAATCAAATACAGATTGGTCAGCACTGCAACTAAGGTACTAACCAGAGTCCCTGCCGTCATTCCCAGCAGTGCTTCCTTTCGTGTCTTCTTGTGACGGTACAGCAAAGACGCAGGCAGTACCAGGGCAACTCCCAGCAAAAAGCTCTGCAGCTCTCCGGTAAACATGGAATTGGATCCGGAAATCACCATCTGAACCATAACACGGATAAAGACAATCAGAACACCTGCCACCGGTCCCAGAGCGAAGGCTCCGATCAGCTCCGGAATTGCGGCCAGATCAAAGCTTAGAAAGGGCGGCATAAACGGAATGGGAAAGCGAAACATCATCAGTATCGCTCCCAGTGCACCAAGCATACCGATCAGGGCAAGCCGTTTTGCACTCATGTTGTTTTTCAATTCACATCTCCTCCATTTCAAAAAAACACCTGACTACGAAAAAACTCGTCTTCAGGTGTGCGTTTACAGAAAATGTCTTTTCTCATCCGGACTTTACCGTCGGTGCCAGAATTTCGCTGGCTCAGCCGCTCATTACGCGGGTCATGGACTATTACCATCGGTAGGGAATTTCACCCTGCCACAAAGACTTGTTATTCAATTTTGAATGCAGGTCATGCGTCAACACAATCTGTATATTCATTATAGCTCATGAAACAGCATGTGTAAATAAGAAATAGAAATGTAATTTTTTTCATATACCTGATGCAATACACATCGCCAAGTAGAAAACAGTACAGAAAAGAAACACCGGGTTCTACCCTGTTGCTGATAAAATATGAAGATCCACCTCCTGTTTTGTAAGGTGTTTTTCATATTCATCCATCTTTAGTGTCTGTATCTTCCAACAAATATCAATAATTCGTGGATTATTTAGGAATTCAGTATCCTCCATACGTATATAGGGGTGTAAGAAGCCCTTACAGAATGGAGGACATAAACATGTCAAACACAATGAATCAACTCAACTACAGTAACGATCTATTTTTTAAGTACACCCTTTCCCGTGAGGATGAAGGCTCTGTGTACGCCCGCAACACCATCATTGAACGTGTTACCGGTATCAGGGTAAAGGAAAGCACCGTGCTCAATCCCAATCTGGATCCGGGCATCATCGGAAAAAAGCGCATCATTCTGGATGTTCATGTGAAGGATGAACAAAACCGCCATTTCAATATCGAGATGCAGACGACCTACAAGGGATTAGCGGAAATGATGCGCTTTGAATTTTATGGAGCCAGAGCGTTGAACAATCAGCTGAACAGCGGTAAGAAGTATAAGGATTTAAAGCCGGTATATCAGATTATTTTCATTGACGAGTATGCATGGAACAACAGAAATCTGATCAATCAGTATCAGATGCGCAATGAGCAGGGAGAGAATGAAAGCTACTATCCGCTCATCCTTCGTACCTATATTCATATGCCGGCAATCAATGACATCGTAAAGGAGAAGGAAATGCAGAGGCTGAATGACTTTGAACAGCTGGTATACCTGTTTGAAAATAATGAAAAAAATGATATACTGAAGTCAAAGGAAAGGCTGGTGAAGGTATTCGTGGATAAGTATGAGGAAATGCAGAAGGATGATGAGCTGTGGTCAACCGCAATGGCGATTCAGATGGGAGAGGCACGTTACCGCTATGGCTTGGAGGACAGCTTTGAAGAAGGAAAAAAGGAAGGAGAAGCATTACTGTTAATAAAGCAGCTTAAAAGTAAGTATCATGAGGATTGCACAACATGGCTGCAATCTTTGAATGATGAACAGATCGAAGCCGTATCCAGCTTGATACTGGTTTGCAATTCTTTTCAGGAGTTGAAGGATCAGGTTATGTCAATGAAGTAATACATACAATACCAAATAAGAAAACTGTTTTATAAGCATATGCCTCTATAAAACAGTTTTTTAATCTATTCTTTCTGCCGCATCCGTATCACAGGTATTGAAATATTGTAAAATTACATGAATGGATGCTGCATATTTTTAGCAGGTATCAGGCGCTCTGAGTTAATGCATAATGCTCATAGATAAGGAAATCATACACCTAGAACTCAGCGCAGAATTTGATAACATCCTTTAGGGATATGCTTTCCTTCAGCAACCCGTACACTTCCTTCAGCTTATCCGCAGAGTGAAAATTCTCATACATCTTCATAAGAGTATCCGGATTGCTGTTTTCCTTCACCACAGCATACCGCATAGCCGCAGCTGCCGCAAGTAGGATATACCCGCATTTCTGTCCATATTTTTCAGCAAGGCGAAGCGGTTCATACAGCCGCTCTTCTTTGTTCAGCTTCCGTTGTGCCTGCCGTGCATTGCGATACACCGTATCATAGATTTCCCGATTACGGAATTTATGCACTGCACGCATGGTAAAGGCAAGCTGCACATCCTGTTCCACTGCATATTCTCTTGCGATGATTGTACTGACAACCGGTACTGCCCGATCCATTAACTCCATAATCTGCGGATCATTTGCGGCTTCTCCGTAAACCTCATACTGCAGATAATCTCCAAGATACGCAACAATCGCACTCATGAAATTATACGTATAAATTTTTCTTTGAATCAGGGATGGAAAATCTGCTTCCAGCGGCATTCCCACAATGTCCGGAAGCATTCCCTTTACACTGCCGTCCACTGGCAGCTCTGCGACATCCTCGCTAATCAATACCAGACTTTTTTCCTTTGGCTGCAGTGTTGTACAGAAGATCACACCCTCGGAAATGCTGTTGGATATATTCGCATCCACAAGCGGCTGTTTTACGTGGACACCGTTTTCACAGCATACGATCCGCAGCTGCTTTTCACCACACTGTTCAGCCGCAGCACTCAGTAGCCCTACCAGCTCCTTTATATTGCCTGCGAATACACTTGTCGTGATCAAATCTGAGTGTGCCAGTTTCTCTATGACTTCCTCATCCGCTGTCGTATAAGCATCATAGCCGGAAATAGTAACTGGCTCCTTCCCATCACCAAAGTAGTGAACGGGATAGGATTTTTCCGCATTCAGCCGGTCGATAAGCTCTTTGTTTTTATCAATAAACGTAATATGATATGCATTTGCCTGCAGGATGGGTGCGATAAAGCCGCGACCTGTCTGTCCTGCACCAATAAGTACTGCCTCTTTCATGTTCCTCCAATCTCCCATTTCTCCATGGGTTCATATCGCAAGGCGGTTGACATCTTTTTAACACGTGGAGCCTTGCTTTTCTGCATTGCTCTTTCTACAGCCCATGCTATAGAAAAGCAAAACACCTTATGGAAAGCGGCCTGCGCTGCAGACCGCTGTACTCTTATACATGTGGTTACATCTAACCCCTCTTGTTTCCTATCCCTTGCTTTTTCCTCCGGATACCGGAATGGTGACACCGGTAATATAGCTGGCATGATCGGAAATCAGATAACAGATCAGATCCGCTACCTCATACAGATGGCCCGGTCTTCCCAGCGGTATAGAGGATTTGTAGTTTTTAAAGAACTCCTCCGGTCTGGTGTTGACATCCCAGCCGCGACCGTATGCCTGTGCTCTATATTTTTCATCATTATTGGCAGGAGTACGGTCCAGAATATCCGGTGCCACACCGACAACACGAATATTATACGGTCCCAGCTCCTTTGCCCAGGAAATTGTAAAGGCATGAATCGCAGCCTTTGTGGCAGAATAGCAGCTATGTCCTCTGGAGCCCATCAATCCTGCACAGGAGGATAGGTTGATGATAACACCCTCCTTTTTTCCATACAATACGCGTGTTACCGCCTGAGATACCAGAAAGGTTCCCTTCTGATTGACACCAACCATAAAATCAAAATCCTCTTCACTCAGCTCATACTGCGGTTCACTGCCATAGTAATCCACAAGGATTCTCGGTCTGGTCACACCGGCATCGTTTACCAGAGCATCCACCGTGCCGAATTTCTGTACAACGGCATCAACAGCAGCCTCAACCTCTTTTTTGTTTCGGATATCCAGATGCACATACATCTTACGATCATCCTCAGAAAAATCCTTCGGCTCTGCCAGATCGAAGATTGCGACTCTGGCATTGCAGGCAAGCAGATCCTTTACCATGGCTTCTCCGATTCCCATGGCGCCACCGGTAACGATCACGACCTTGTTATTCAAATCAATCCATTGCTTTTGTTCCATACATGCTCCTCCTTATACGATACCGAAGAAGGAAAGTACGACAGACAGCACCAGGATGGATACCAGAATGCGCACATACTTCGGACCGCTTTTCTTAATATAGAAATAAATGCCAAACACGACGAGCAGAGGCAGAATATTCGGGAAAATCTTATTCAAAACATCCTGCAGCAGCTGTTTTTCACCAACTGCATTTGCCCATGATATCGGTGTAACAAGCTTTACATAGGTGGAAGACAATGCCCCCATCATAAACAGACCAAGCACGCTGGCTGTCTTGATAAACTGATTCAGCTTACCGGATTTCAGAATGGATACCACTGATTTTCTTCCCAGTGTATAGCCCTTTGTGACAAGTGTATACGCAAGAAATGTTATGGCAACACCCCAGATCAGCAGCGGTCCGACACCTGCCAGCCAGTTCCCCTCTGCGGCCAGTGGAATAAACATGGATAGCAGCAGCGGACGAAGCATCCCGTGATTGATGGTGTCTCCAATTCCTGCCAGCGGTCCCATCAGACCGACCTTCAGGTTGCTGATCATATCAGCGGAGGCCTCCAGCTCTTCACTGCCTGCCCCTTCCTGCAGCATAATCGCGCGCTCCTCCTCCAAAGCACAGGTCATACCGAAAATAACGGAGCCCCAGGTTGCCTCGGAGTTGTAGAACATTAAATGACGCTGTAATGCTTTTTTGTATTCCTCCTCATCCTCCTTATACAGCTTCGAAAGAATAGCACTCATACCATAGGAGAATGCCGGAGCCGTCAAACGCTCAAAGCCGGAATTCACCTCGGCGGTAAGATAATATTTTGCCCAGCCCTTGATTACCTCATTTTTCTTCAGATTAAGTTCGCTCATATCAGAAATCTCCTTCATCATCATCCACAGCGACTGTGCTGCCTGTACTGTTGGTAAACTGCGATTGAAGAATTGCAATACAGATTGCAATTACCGCAATTCCAATCGTATTCATTCCTGTATAGGCATACATCGCAAAGCCAAGAATAAAGTATGGGATAAGCTCCTTTTTCCCAATGACCATGATAGTTACCGCAAAGCCAAGTGCAGGAAGCAGACCGCCTGCCACACTCAGACCGTTCATCGCCCATGCAGGAATCGCATTCAGGAACGCGGATACGGCATCGGTTCCAAACAGCAGTGCCAGTGTTGTCGGAAGAACACGCAGCGGAATGGAACAGAAGAACGGATACCAGAATTCCGCTCTGCCCATTGCCTTCATATCCCCTTTTTCAGCTGCCTTGTCCGCAAGGTGGACAAAGTAGGAATGATAGGTGCGCTTCAGATTATCCAGCAGAACTCCCAGAAGTCCTACCGGAACTGCAATGGTTACAGCGATATCCGGCTCTAATCCGGCTGCCAGTGCCACCGGAATCGTAATGCAGGATGCCAGCGCCTCATCCGCAGGCAGTGTACCTCCCGGAGCTATTGCGCCTAAATAAATCATCTGCAGAGATGCGCCGATTTTCATCGCATCCCCCAGGTTTCCCATAATAAGTCCAATCGGAACCGCCAGCACCAGTGGCTGACGGACGAGATGCAGTGTACCATACCAGAGTTTATTGGTTGCCAGCCAGTAGAGTACACCAAATACCAGGGCTAATCCTATGTTCATAAATATCTCCTTTTCATTTCATTTTATAATTCCTGAAATATACTTTTTAATGCTCCCTCTTTGCTGTACCATGCGGTTTAAACCCTCGTTTTCACCGCATGTCAGCATTATTTCCCTCGTACTTCCTTCAAAGCGTCGTGGAGTGTGAAGGCCGGATCCTTCGGCGTTACCTGCAGCGTTACCGCTACTCCCTCATTCTGCATAGCCTCCAGCATTTCCGCTTCCTGTTCGCTTAACGACAGCTCATTTGAAATCATGACCTTGTTTGTCCCGTTGCCAAGACCGCCTACCTGCAGTGCCTTCATCGGAAATCCCAAATCAAAGGCCTTCTTTGCATTTTCCACAGACTTAAACAAAATAAGCAGCTTCTTATCCTTGAATACATCCTTTTTAAATGCAGCTACCGCTTTTTCAATCGGACGTATTGCCACCTTTACTCCCGGAGGCGCCGCCATCAGGAATACCTGTGCCAAAAACTTGTCTGCCGCCAGCTTATCATCCACAATCAGAATGGAATCTGCGGATACCTGCTTGATCCAGTTTGTGACAACCTGTCCGTGCATCAGTCGAAAGTCGATTCGTATCAGTTTGATTTCTGTCATGCTCTTCACCCTCTTTCTTCATCGAATGCAATCGGATTCGGCTGTATGATGGACGCTCTGGCCGCTTCAAGACCAGCCTCCATTAACTCCTGGATTGTGCATTCTTCATTGTTGCGCTTCAAGATCAGCTCTATCAGCATCGGCAGATTGATACCGCACACTACATGGAGTGAAAACTCCCGCTGCAGCATCATGCCCACATTGGAGGGAGTTCCTCCATACAGATCCGCCAACACAAGGATTTCTCCCTGAACGCCTGTTAGATAGTCTCTGACCTCCTCGTAATATTCCTCTATTGACATTCCGGACAATAGAGAAACTGCATGAATATGCTCTGTCTTTCCTGCAATCAGCTCTGCGCTTTTGATCAGCTCCTCTCCAAATCTACCATGATTCAGTATCACATACGTTATCGGCTCTATCACTTCTTCACTTCCTTTACCTAATGTTCAACGGCCTTTGAACTACACCCTTACTTTACCATTGCACGAGCCTTTTATTTTTTCTTTTATTGCACCAGCAATCGTGCAGCTTTTCCGAAGGATTGCTTTTTCCGTTCTGCACGGATGCTCGTGCAATAAGATTAAAATATTTTTGAAATGGATTGGGGTATACTAGAAAATGAAACAGAGGGGGTAAGGATTGCAGGTGATAAAATGCTGACAAAGAGACAATACTCGATATTATCTTTTTATGTGGAAAACCGGGGAACGTATGTTTCATCCAATGAACTCGCTGCTATGTTTGATATCAGTGTACGGACAGTAAAAAACGAGCTGAAGATCGTCCGTGATTTCTGCGATTCCTATTCCTCATTTGTACTGGATACACTTGCAGGAAAGGGAACCAGATTATGTGTACTGGATGATGCGGCATTTGAAAAGGACATGGAGATTCTGCGCAAGAAAACGCTGCAGCTTTCCTGTAATACAAAAAACCGAGTTCACTCCGTTATGAAAATGCTGATGGATGCGACCGGCTATGTATCGAAATACACACTGACAGAGACCTTCTATATCAGTGAATCCACACTGTATCACGCACTGAACGAAATCAAAAAGCTGTTAAAGCAATACGATCTTGCACTGGTACATAAAACAAATCTCGGCTATAAGATCGAGGGCAGAGAAATTGACAAGCGGATGTGCATAGCAAAAAATGAAATCAATGATGAATCCACCGATCACTTTGCATTATCCGAAGATGTATCGGATATATACAATGTAGTGGCTGATGTGTTTTTCAAATACCATTATCAGATCAATGAACAGACCATTCAGAATATTACTGCGCATATCGCACTCACACTGCGCAGAGTCAGAAAGGGACATTTCATTGAACAGCAAATGGAACAGGATATGCCGGATTCCACAGAATATCAGATTTCCTCGGAAATACTGACGCGCTTTCTTACCAGATACCGCATCAAGAAGCAATACATGTTAAATGAAATCAATTTGTTGACGCAGACCATTCTGGGAAAGCTTGATTACTCCAGAAATGATCATCTGCAAAAGGAGGTCAATGATTTTATCAACGATTCCTTTTTGTATATTCGCAACAAGTTCTGTGTCAACTTTGAGCCTGCGGAAAGCCTGAAGCTGTTTCTTGCACTGCATCTGGTACCGCTCATTTACCGTATCAAATCCGGAACACAGCTTAATAATATGATGGCACCGGAAATCAAACAGTCCTTCCCGCTTGCTTATGATATCGCCCTATACTTCACGCTGCTGATCAAGGAGCGGTTTCATCTGAATGTTTCTGCGGATGAAATTTCCTATCTGTCCCTGTATTTCAATTACGGGCTGGAAAATATTCATCTGGGAAATTCCGCAAAGAAAATCTTGATTATCACATCGCTTCGCAAGTCGGAAACAGTCCTGCTGCGTCATAAGATTTTAACCTGGTTTCCCAATCAGATTGCAGAGATTATCTTTATCACCGGAGACAATGACGATTTCGATACCGAGGATTATGATGCTATTTTCTCCACCGATAGAAACAGTGAGAAATATAAGGGTGGTATTACACTGATCAGTATTTTCCCGGATGAGAAGGATTTTGAAAAAATCAATCTGGCAATCAACGGCTATACAGACACGGATTCCATACTGGAGAAGTTCAGTGAGGATTGTTATTTCTATGGTGAGGTGAAGGATAAGGAAGAAATTCTGGATATTATCTGTCGCAATGCCATTGAAAAATATAAGCTGGATGATGAGTTTCTGGAGGTCATTAAGGCAAGGGAACAGATTACCAGCTCTTACTTCGGTAACTGCATTGCCGTACCGCATCCGCTCACACCGTTTTCGGATGAAACCTTTGTATCTCTGGGGGTATTGAAAAAGCCCATCGCATGGGATAAGAATCACAATGTTCGTGTAGTTATGCTGGTATCCATTGAAAAGAATAATCCGAAGGCATTTCAGTTCTGGTATTATATGAGCACCTTTGTGCGCAATGAGGAGCTGCTGCAGAATTTTTTCAAAAAACCCAGCTTTCTGCGTTTCACGGAAATATTGAAAATATCACTGGAAAAGGATTTTGACTAGCCTGCTGGTTGGAATTCTTTTTTCATATAGCTGCCTTCGTTTTTACAGCTTCTGTTTCATAAAAAGACAAGCTTTAAGCTATCGATTCGCTCCTGCTTACGGGGATACCTGTTTTTATTTTTGTACAGCTTTGCCGTTGCATTTGTAAAAATGACATCTGCAATCCTGTGCAAATGCCATTGTTTTGGTTATGGTAATTCAATTTTTTGATATGCTTCCATCGTATGCATCTCCAGCTGCTGTTCCTTTCTTTTGAGATCACGATAGAAAAACACCATCAGACACGGTCCCATGAGCGACCATGCAATCGGTTCCGCAAGGCACACACCGGTATAGCCGGTAAACGGGATCAAGGCAAAGGTTGCCGCTATTTTCACCGCCATTTCGATACAGCTGGAAATGATCGGACCCCTGCCGTTGCCCAGACCCTGCAATCCGTTTCGATAAATAAACAAGACAGCCAGGATGAAATAGAAGACACTGCTGATGCGGGTATAATAAGCCGCCAGAGAGATCACCTCCGTCTGCTTTGCATTGACAAGAAAGCCGATGAAGAAGTCAATGCAAGTAAAGGATAAGAGAACCACAATACACACCCACAGAAAGCTGATCCATACACTGGATTTCATACCGGCACGGATTCTAGAAAACCGCTGTGCACCGAGGTTCTGAGAAACAAAGGTCGTATCGGCAATCGCAATGCTGATCAGCGGCTGCATAAACATTTCCACTACCTTGCGGGCTGCGGTATGTGCTGCAATCGTTACTTCTCCCAGACTGTTTACCGCACTTTGCAATATGACAGAGCCTAGAGAAACGATGGAATTCATCAAGCCCATGGAAATTCCCATGGATAACTGCTTTCTCAGAATTTCACGCTCGACATGGAAATCCTCTTTTTTAACGATGAACATCGGATATTTCTTACGCATATAAAGAAAGCAGAGGATAACGCTTATCAGCTGTGCAATAACAGTAGCATATGCTGCACCAGCCACCCCCAGCTGGATGATTGCGATAAATATATAGTCAAGAGCCACGTTGAGAATGGATGCTATGATTAGAAAATACAGAGGTGTCCGACTGTCTCCGATGGAACGCATCATACTCGCCATCATATTGTATGCCATTGTCACAAACAGTCCAATGATAATAATGGTCAGATAGGAATCCGCCATCCCCAGAATGGAGGATGGTGTCTGTAACAGATACAGCAGCGGCTTTTTCAACAGGATTGCGACTACAAAGATCACAACAACACTGATCATGCAAAGCTTGATACATCCTGCCGTGGCTTTTTTCATGCCCTCTTCATCACGCGCTCCGTAATATTGAGCAATCATGATGGAAACACCCATGGAAACACCAGTGCAAAGTCCAATGACCAGATTGGAAAGGGATGCACTCGCACCGATAGCCGCCAGTGAATTTACACCCAGAATCTGTCCTACCATCATGGTGTCCGCCATGGTATAGAATTGCTGAAATACGTTGCCGAGTAAAACAGGTATCGCAAATGCCATAATCAGCTTCGTGACATTGCCCTGTGTCATATTTTTCATTTTATCACCTACAAGGTCTAATTCTATCATATTTTTCACAATAGGAATACAGGAATAGAAAAAAATACCGATGATAGCCTGATTCTTTTAAATCGCTAAAAGGAAAATTAAAAAATGCCGGAACTATACATAATTCGGCATCGTATTTATTTCTTTCACAAGATTGTGGTTTATGAAAAAGCTGCTTCATAGCATCAAATATGAGTATATGCAGCTTCCTATTCCTTCGCACACATCTGTTTACTTATATCCGTTTTTTCAGTTGTACGATCGATTAAGAAATCTAATCTCCCCTGTATGAGCAGCGCTGCTTCCTTGTTTCAGCACAATGGTATCACCTGTACAAAGAATTCAATGATTTTCGGCAGTGATTCTCTGGACAGGTATTCCTGAAACTGCAGGTATTCCTGCGAATCCAGAAAGCAGGTATTGGAGGAGCGCAGATGGTATACGATATCCCCAACCGGATTTGTCCCCATCGCAATTTCACCATATGCAAGAGCGCCGATGGCAAATTTAAACCCGATGGAAATCGCACCGATACTGTATACACCGATAGCAATCGCACCGATGCTGATGTAGCCGATAGCCAGACAGCCAATGGCAAAGTAGGATAATGCAAGCGGACCGATGGCGAACAATAGCCCCAGTGTGAGCAGACCCAGACTGCATAGTCCCACGCTTAAAAGTCCGATGGAAATCACACCGACGGAAACATTTCCAATCGCAATAATTCCCTTGGCAACCCTCCAATAGCCTTCCTCCGTACGTCCTCTTCCAACATTGATATCCACAAGGGGAATTCCACAGATTGACAGCTTGGAGCGATACCGCTTTTCATATGTATAGCGGTTATGCACATAAATAACTTCCTTCTCCTTAACAACCTCTTTTTCCAGGGGGATTTTATTTCCCAGCAGCTCATCAATGCTGACCTGCAAGCTTCTGGAGAGTATTTTCAGATTCTCCATATCTGGATTGGCAGTACCATTTTCCCACTTGGATATCGCCTGCCGCGATACATCACACAGTGCTGCAAGCTCTTCCTGCGACATTCCTTTTTCTTTTCTTATTCGATATAAATTGTCTTTGAATTCCATACATTTTCCTCATTTCCTGATGACTGTATTCTATCAGTTTCTATGCTGTTTTACCATACTTCATACATTCCAAATCCGCAACCACTGGTAGCAAAACCGCCTTTTGCAGTTTTTTTGATTATAGTCACCTGAAAACTCAAAGCTTTATACAAAAAGCAGACCTTCATTTTATCTTCATCCGGCCTGCTTTTCTGCATTATCTTTTCTATCCTATATCTGATTTTATCATATCTGCTACAAGGCACCTTGCTTACTGTTTGAATTATTCGATATGATATCCAATCCTCTTTCTACAGTTATCAATGCCTGTGAAGAATGCCGTAGTCTTCTATTTGTCAGCCTTTAAGCGTTCAAATGACTCAGGTATTCCATATAGTCTTTTTTCTACCACTTGGCCAGCTTCAACAATCCCATGCATACCGCAAGTGTGGAGGCGATATATTGATGCCGGTTCCGTACTGCTCTCATTTTCTCATTTCTACCCATAAATACCTTTGTGTGTCAATTTCCATCTATCATGTATATAAGGTGCAAACTTTTCTGCAATGAGCATTACCGGTACAGCGGCAGGCTTCCGCATAATCTGTTGATTTTCTTTTTATCACCATACAGGCCAATACCGAGGTAATGAAACTGATTCTCCGGCAGATTTTTTACCTTCACAATCCAGTCCTCATACACATTGCAGGTTTGTGCTGCATCACTGAAATCAACGATAATGACATCCTCATATTCCTGATCAAACAGCTGCCGACGCAACTCCTGAAGCTTTTCTGTTTCCATCTTCAGAATCGGAAGCGGTATTTGCAGAATGCCCATATGTATATTTCCATCCGCATCCTGAACATCACAGCCGATGGCTTCCTTCACCTTACTTCCCAGTGTCATCCCCAGCAGTGCCGCGGTATTTGCGGCAATTCCCGGTGCCAGTGATGCATCCATCACCATGACGCATTTTCTGTTTTTCTCCATACACGTTCTCCTTTACGATTCTGCGACAGCAGAAGACCCAATACAATCATCACGATACCAAGCACACCGACGATAGTGACCGTTTCCTTCAAAATCCATACCGATGCCAGCGTGGTGACAACCGGCACAGCATAGATATACACACTTGTCTGTACAGTACCCAGAATACGTACAGCACTGTTCCAGGAAACAAAGCACATCGCACTGGCTCCCAGTCCCAGAAACAGTATATTGGCAATATTTAATCCCGTAAGCTGTTCCACCTTCGGCAGTTCCATACCGGATAGCATAATAACCGGAAGCATGCACAGCAAACCGTAAAAGAATATTCTGCGGGTCATCGGAATGGTTGTGTATCCAAAGCTGCTTATTTTCTTTGTTATCGTAGAATATAGTGCCCATACGATGGCAGCTCCCAGCGCAAGCAGATCACCCTTTGGATTTAATGCCAAATTCTGACTTCCCTCCAGGGAAATACAGAGAATTCCAGTCATGGCAATCAAAAAACCAATGAAAAAGCGTACTCCGGGACGTTTCTGTTTTAACAGCCAGATTCCGAAAAACATGGTGAAAAACGGTGAAACAGCCACGATGATACCAACATTGCTTGCCTGTGTGTAGGTAAGTGCTAGATTCTCCATAAGAAAATACAGGGTAACTCCACAGAGTCCTGCCGCAAGAAAATACAGCTCTTCCTTTTTCTCTTTAACTCTGGTCAGCCTTGGAGCGACTGCCCATAAAGCCAGATAACCGATCATAAACCGAGTGAACAGTATCTGCAAAGGTGTAAAATCCCGCAGCAGCACCTTGGTTGAAATAAAGGTGGTTCCCCATATAAGAATAGTCATACACGCAAGCATATGACCCTTGATCTGCTCATTCATCCAATTCGCTCCTTTTCTGTGTGAATATACTCTGATACTGCTTTGGTGTTATACCGATAAAGCTTTTAAAGTAGTTTGTAAAATGGCTCTGATCGGAAAACCCGCAATCCAGCGCAAGCTTACCGATTGCTTCACCCTGTTCCAGCAGACGCTTTGCTTTTGCGATCCGAATGGATTGCAGATAACGATATGGAGAAACACCAACCTCTCTGGTGAACAGACGCAGCAGCTGATAGCGGCTCATCTTGCTAATCTTTGAAAGAGTATCAAGAGAAATGGATTCTTCATAATGCGTATCCAGATATTCCTTCATAGCCTTCACCGCTTCCGTAAGCTCTCTGCTTGCCTCTACTGGAACCATATGTTCTTCCAGCAGCTGTTCAATCAGAAAGTAAAAGGCCTCCTCACGTACCAGCAGACTGCTCTGTGATACGATAACATCATACAGCTCACGAATGGACAGTGCCAGCTCTGCCTGCGGAATCAGCGTATCCTTAAACTGAAGATGGATGTGTTTCCCGGTTATCTCCTTTACTGCCTTGTCCATGACATCTACAGGAACATTGATTGCACGATAATCCAGAACCTCTCCGGCTACCGGCGCACAATTATGTGTTTCACGCGGATTAAATAAAATAACATCTCCGCGCTGTGTATCATATTCCTGATTTCGACACCAGAGATGACGTTTTCCACCCTCCATAAATCCGATTACATAAAATTCATGAAAGTGAACAGGAAATTTCTGTACGATTCCACTTAAATTATACGCCTCGATCTGAAGGTCTTTATCATAATAGATGTGTCGCTGCTCCTGCAATGCTGCCATGCCCATTCCTTCTTTCTGTCGCTGTATGTATGGTAACATAAAAAAATGATATTCTCTTGTAAGATATTGCATCCGGATAAGCGCCGTAAAAGCTGTTCGTGTGCTGAAAAGGCAGAAGTATGATGAAACCTGTGTCCTGCATCTTGCATGATGACCTGAAAGTTTGTGTGCCAATTGCCGCAGTACCTTACGAAAAGGCTTTGCATTTATACAGACGCACTTCGCATGGTCAAAGACATTTCACTGTCCTTAAATGCTCATTGTGGTTTATCAAAAGCTGTAGCCTTACTATTCTCTTTTTGCGCATCTATAGTATAGCATGGCTGCGGACGCAGAAACAGCGCAATTTGCACGCAGCCATTCTGCACACTGTGAAGCTGAAATAGAAAAGCATCATTATGAAAATTCCAGCGTGCTCAAAAAAACTTTTTTGAATAAAAAGGAGGAAATTCTGACAATCTCCTTCCTGTTCCTTATTCTGCCAGTCCCCTACGCTGCCGGTAATGCGCAAGCGCCCCCAGCAGATTGGCATCCTGCCGATACGTACAGCATTCCAAACGCGGTGTCAGTGTTGCAAAATCCAGCCCCTTCTGCAGCTTCTCATACGCTTCCATGATTCGCTGTGTGAAATCCCTTCGTGCACTGATTGCACCCCCAAACAGAATCATTTCCGGATCCAGCATATGCTGCACATTGAAGACACCAAAGGCAAGCTCCTCATAAAAGGTCTGAATAACCTTGCTGCACAGTTCATTTCCCTGCTGTGCTTCTTCAAAAATCCGCACACCATTCCATTCTTCCGCTGTCAAAGCCTCCATTTTGCGCACCATACTCGAGGTAGAGGCACACAGACTGAAATTTTGGACACTGCCGTCCGGCTGCTTTACCAGCATCATGCCAAATTCACCGCCATAGCGATGCGCTCCATGGCAAATGTTACGATTTCTTACGATTGCACCACCCACACCGGTTCCAATCACCAGAAACGCCATATCCTGTATGTTCTTCGCCTTGCCGTAAAACAATTCCGATAATGCAGCACAGTTCGCATCATTCTCTATTTCACAGCACAGTCCCAGCTCCCTCTGTATCCTTTCCTTCCACGAAAAGCCGTGGATAAAAGGAACTGCACTGCTTCCGCCGATCACGCCGCTGTCACAATTCACTGCCCCGCAGGAGCTGATTGCCACACCGGACAACGTAACCCCCTGCATGGTGATATCCTTCTTATATGCTTTCATATATGCGAGCAGTCCCTCTATGTCTGCGCTCATAGGATAGGATCTGGTATGGAAAAGCCTTCCTTCCTCATCTGCAGCTGCACATTTCAGAGAGCTTCCTCCGATGTCAAAACAAAGATACGTATCCATTAGAACCCCCGTTTCTCTGCCAGCTCGCGGAACCAGCAGCCACTTTTCTTTATTGTACGCTTTCCGGTTTCCAAATCAATAGAAATCAGTCCGTAGCGGTTTTTATATGCATTCAGCCAGCTCCAGCAGTCAATACCCGTCCACACATGATAGCCGATACAGTTACTGCCTTCCTCAATTCCCTTATGCAGCCAGGTAAGGTGCTCCTTATAGAAATCAATTCGGTAGTCATCCTCAATTCTGCCATCCTTGATAAACCGTGCTTCGTTTTCAACGCCCATTCCGTTTTCCGTTATCATCCATTCGATATTATCGTATTTGGTACGAATGTTGGTTGCGATATCATACATCCCCTTCGGATAGATTTCCCATCCGCGATAGGGATTGATCCTTCGGTTTGGCATTTCATAGAAATCATAGAAGCTCTCCGGCGTTATCATCGCTGCAGGGTCCACCGGGGTTTCCTTCGCTTTGACACGGATCGGCTGATAATAATTCACTCCGAGAAAATCCACGGTATTTTCCTTTATGACTGCAAGCTCGTGTTCCTCATAGTCCGGCAAAAGCGTATGCTCCTTCAAGAGCTCCACCAGCTCCTTCGGATATACTCCAAGAACAGCGGGGTCAAGAAAGCTTCGAGCAGAAAACAGCTCTGCAATGCGGGATGCCTCGACATCCTCCTTTGCCTGACTGCGTGGATAATTCGGGGTCAGGTTTAAGATAATGCCGATTTTCCCATCACACATTGCATGGAAGGCCTGCACTGCTCTGGCACTGGCAAGTGCCGTATGATAAGCCACCTGTACAGCAGCCTTCATATCATGGCGGCATGGATAATGAAAACCGTTCAGATACCCGCACTCCACATGAACGATCGGTTCATTGAAGGTGAACCAGCGCCGTACCTTTTTCCCATAGAGAGAAAAGCAGGTACGTGCATATTCCACATAGGCATCCACAACATGATCGCTTTCCCAGCCCCCCTGCTTTTGCAATTCCGCCGGCATATCAAAATGAAACAGATTGATCATAACCTCAATGCCTTCCTCATGAAAGGCATCAATGACATTATGATAATGTGCTGCGGCAAGCGGATTCAGCTCACCATCCCCTGTTGGAAACATACGGCTCCAGCTGATGGAAATCCGGCAGGAATTGTGTCCTGTTTCCTTCAAGAGTCGAATATCTTCCCGATACTGTGTATAGAATCCGGAAGCCTCCTTCGGTCCGATTCTGTCATGAAATTTCTCGGGCTCCTGTTCAAACCAGATATCCCATATATTTTTTCCTTTGCCATCAATGGCTGATGCCCCCTCGCTCTGTGTTGCGCTGGTGGCACTTCCAAAATAGAATCCTTTCGGAAATTGTAGCATAAGCTTCCTCCTTATAAAGTTATTTCTGTAAAGCACTACGGCATGCGCTTCCTATATCGTAAAACTCGTTTTCTTCATAATGCGGCAATACTATGCTTCCATACCGGAAATTATCTGCACCGGATTTTCTGCATAGCATGCGATGTTCCTATGTGAAAAATGCCGACTGCATCGAAGGCCCTCTCCATGGGAGAGAGCCTTTCTATGTGAAGCTGTAACAACTGCATATCTGCAGCTTTTCTATGTCTATTCCTTTCGATCCTTTAAAATCTCCTCTGTACTTGCCCAGTTTGTCAAAGCGTCGCTGTAGGTGCGTACATAATGGTAGTATAGCATATCGATCATGATTAAAATCGGTATCTGACCGGATATCATACCGGTGGACTCCTCCCCGGACAGCGATGAGGTATACAGAACAACATCACTGAGCTTTTTCAGGCGGCTGTTCTGATTTCCCAGAATGCTTACCACAAGAATTCCCCGTGATGTCAGCTCTGCGGCAAGCTCCTCCAGATAGGTATTCCCGCGCAGGGTGAAGATAAAAACCAGATCCTGCTTCTGCAATACCCGCGAGCTCATTTTGATGGCATCTTTATCATGAATGACCTCTATAAATTTACCGAGGCGGGAAAACCGGAAACGAAAGTCCTCTGCTGCAGTAGCACTCAGTCCGAATGCAAAGATGTTGATAATGCGATGCTCATAAATATAACTGCATACCTGTTCCATCGCCTTGGCATTAAAGTTTTGATCCACCAGATGAAAGATGCGGAAATATTCACTCTGTAAATCCAATGAAATATTAGAAATCTGCGGCGCATTCTGCATATTCAGATGCTGCTCATACAGGTACATCAGCTCCTTGAAATTGTTCAGTCCGATTTTCTTACAGAAGCGTGTAATGGAGGAGCTGGAAATAGAAAGCTCTCTTGCGAGCTCGTGAATCGTGAGCGGTTTTCTCCCGTCTGTGAAATATTGTGCAATCGTTTCTTCCACATAGGTGAAATTAACCTTTGCCAGATTGATTCTTAAAAGAATTTCCTTTTCCATATGCATTCCTCCATCGCTACCGGTATTATACTCTATTTCACGATGATTTTATAGGTTCTGATTTCCTCCGGCTGTATGCTTGACAGCGTCACAGGGTGTTGCTCAGCTTCACAGTCAGCGAGTGGCTCATGCAGCATATTCGTCTGCTGTATGGTTTCTCCTGTATAACACAGTGAATCTTCCTTTACCATCTCATTGCGACTATTATATACCCGCAGGATCGCCTGTTTATCATCCAGCGGATACAGGGAAGAAAATTGCAGGCAGTCACTTTTGTCCATATCGAGAATAGCGCTATGCAGAGGTTTTACCGCATTCGGATACGGGTGAGTGACAAAGTATTTCTGTGTGTTCACAAAGCGGTTGACCTCCTGCAGCTGATAAAACAGGACATCATTCGCATAGCGCAGCCATGTTTTCTGCACTTCCATAGCATCGTATCCATTCCGCAGGCACAGGGCAAAGGAGAAGCTCATGGTCTGCCGCAGCTCTGATTTCGGTGTCGGTATATATTTGAATTCGTTTCCGCTCGCAATTCCGGGACGGCGGTTCAAATCCGGACGTCCAAGCAATGGTACGCTGCGAAACAGTGTCAGTGCGATATCGGTATGCTTCAGGATTTCATATTCCTTTATTCCCTTACAGAAACAAGTCAGCACCTGATTTGTTCCATTCGATACATGGTGCAGCATCGGATAAATCGGCGTAGGCTCCTCACGATAGCCAGCCTCCTTCCAGTCCTCCATGTGCTTGGGATCATGTGCTCTTTGAATGGTACCGAACGGGGTGTCCGCAATACTGCAGGATGAGCTGCTTAAACCACGTAAAATCACACGCATGCGATGCTCCATCGCCGTGTTGTCAATGGTCATTTCACATTGTAATACATCTGAGGCCTGATGCAGCTGTATACAAAGCGTATATGCGATATCCTGACTGCATTTCCCATCGGCACGCTCCTGCAAATTCTCGGGAAGCTGCCATGCTCCATGCAATACCAGCGTTTCCGCAAGTGCTCCATGCTTCCATTCTGCCTGTGCATCCTGAAAGTGAAGCGTATAGATATGGTCAGGCGCCGGCCAGGAGTAATCATAGGTATCTCCCTCATCTCCGCTGTCCTCTACATACAGGAAATCCTCAACAACTTTCCCGTTTGCTTTGTCCAGCAGTCGCAGACTGCCGTTTTCCATGGTAATCTTATAAAATGTATTTTCAAGAGCACTGCATTCCTGCAGCTGTTCCGTGTGCTCACATGCTTCCAGATGCAGTATACGCATACTCATTGGCCTCATAGTCATGGCAATACGGATATCACTCTGATAATAATACAAATCCTCATCGTATACAGACGGGTCCCTGCGTATGCTTCCGCTGTATACACGCTGCGTCCCAAGACAGTCATAAACAACCTCACAGCCGGCTTCATCCACAATACGGAAGTGCCTTGCTTTCGTAGATACAGACACTTGGTATACATCATCTCTAGTATATGGCAGCGTATTATAGAACACCAGATCCTGTTCACGGATTCCCTCGATGGATTCACTCAGCTTGCGTACCTGATAATCCAAAAGCATCGAGCTCATCTGATCACAGTCCCTTAATCTTTGCAGGATGGCATCGTTGGTAGCATCACTGTTACAGCCGCAGGCACTGTCATGCGCATGGTTTAAAAGCACCTTCTTCCACAGCTTCCTCAGGAGTGAGGTTTTGGGTTTGATCCCCATCTGCATCTGCATAACCATAAATGGCTCCAGCTGATAGATAATGCGACGTTCAATTATATCATTCAGCTGTTTATGATCATAGCGTGAGGAATAAATGGAGTGGTGAATCTTGGAAACGGAGGCATCAATAAACTCGCCCGTAATCTGCGGCAGTCCTTCCTCCTCTCGCAGCTCTTTAAAGAAGCTTTCCAAATCGCTTTCAAAATATTGAATATCATGTGTGGAGCGTTCATTGTAATAGCTCAGACGCTCCTGCAGATTGAAATCCACATAACGCTGATCCCCTCCCAGAGGAAGCAGCTGATGGGTTGTGGAGGCACCGTTTAAAACACGATTTTCCACCTTGTCCACATCATCGGTGTAAATCAGATTTCCACCATAGAAGTATCCGTCCCGGATATGATAGCACAGCACAGCACTTCCATCTGTATTGTGCCAGTAAAACTCTCTTTGTTTACATACATCATTGGGAACTCCTCTCCAGAACAGAGCTTCGCGAATATCAAAGCCGTTATACAGCTTGGGCATATCCTTGCTTTGTCCAAAGGAATCCGGCAGATAACCGATCATCATACAGTTACCCAGTTCTCTTGCATAGCTTATCCCATACCACAGATTTCTCGCAAGGCTTTCTCCACTGATAATCAGTTCATCGCTCTGAGTGTACCAGGGTCCGATCATCAGCTTTCCTTCTTCTACCAGCTTGCGTACCACGGGCTCTTTTTCAGGCATCATATTCAGATATTCCTCCAGAATACTCACCTGAGAATCCAGTAAATAGGTCTTCAGTGTTCCGCTTTCCAGTGCGGAAATCACCTCATCCATGTGATAAATCAGCTGTATGATGGATTCACTTGCGGTAAAATACCATTCATAATCCCAATGTGTATGAGAATACACATGCATTTTCTTCATAGCTATCTATCGCTTACAGCTCCACTGCAGCGATAACCTCATACAAGGCATCAACATCGGTTCCGCTTTTCAGTGCCGTTCGGAATTCCTCGCTGATCATTTTGCGTGCCAGCCTGCTCAGAATGCGCAGATGCACATCACCGCCATCCTCTGGAATCGTAAGCCCAAGTGCTACCTGTACAGGCTCCCCATCCAGCGCGTTCCATTCTATCGGATGTTCAAATTTCACAAGAAAGATTCCCGGTTTCATGCAGGTCGCATGCTTGCTGTGAGGAATAGCGATACCGTCCTGAAAGCCGGTTGTCGCCTCTTTTTCACGCTCACACATACCTTCAAAATAAGCATTCTCATTCTTTACAAAGCCTGCTTCATATGCTGCGTGTGCAATCACATGAAAGGCTTCCTTTTGTGTTTTCGCTTCTGTATCAAACTGAATATGATGCCTGTCAAATACACTCTTATCCATAACTGCCTCCTGTTACTCGTTTTCTTCTACAACCGGTTTTCGCCAGAAGCCGATAATCAATGCCGTTACCACAATCCCTGCAAGTACACAGAGAATCCAGGTGATAAAGGGTATCGGCTGTTCGATATATCCGATAAAGGTTCCTAGTGGTGATCCGATACCGCCATAAAATTTACAGCCTGTCAAAGCTACCAGACCTCCTGCCAGTGCAGAGCCTGCCACACTTGCTGTAATCATCTGTAACGGATTGGCTGCAGCGAAGGGAATCGCCCCTTCTGTTACACCGACCATTCCCATGCCGAAGGCGCTTGTCGCAGAAATCTTTTCAGTTTTTGAGAATTTGTTTTTGAAAATCACAGATGCCAGCCAGATACCAAGCGGCGCAACGGAAATCGCCGCCTGTGTGGCACTCTGCGGCACGAAGTTAGCACCCTGTACACCGTATTTGGTCATTGTATCCGTAAATACGGCTGTTCCGAAAATCAATGCCGTCTTATTTACCGGACCGCCGAAGTCAAAGCCGACCATTGCCCCAATGATTGCCCCGATAATGAATGGAGCTGCCGCATATTGTTCATTCAGTGTTGTCAGTCCGCTGTATAATGCATCCATTGCGAATGCAATCGGCTGACCGATCAAAAACAGAACGATAATCATAATCACCAGAGTGGATACGAACGGAATAATCATAATACCGGTAAGTGGCTGCACGATTTTCGGCCAGGGAATACGCTTCATCCCCTTTACAAAATATCCTACGATGAATGCAACCAGAATCGCAGACAGGAAACCACCGCCTGTCTGTGTTCCCAGAAATTCAGGATCGTTGGCAATATAGGCACCGATCATAGCCGGAGCGATTGCCGGTTTGTCTGCGATGGATTTCGCAACAAAGCCTGCAAACAGTGGAATCATCAGCTTGAAGCCTGTCTGTCCCACCATGAACAGCTTCTGCATGAAGTAGCCCATCGCTGTTTTGTTATCAAAGCCCCAGTTTACAATTCTCCCCAGATCGTCCTTCTGAAATGCAAATACATTCGCAATCGCCAGCAGTAAACCTGCGGCAATACACATCGGGACCATGTAGGAAATACCGCTCATAATGTGTTTGATAATCGGATTTTCCGTTTTCCCCAGTGTGATGTTTCCCGCCTTGCTTCCTTTTTCGCCATACAGCGTCGCCTCATTCAAAGCACGCTCAATCAATGCATTGGCATCCTTGATTGCATCCACGCTTCTTACCTTCATGACACGTTTTCCGGCAAAGCGGGCACAATCAATATCAATATCAGCTGCCACGATGACAACGTCTGCCTGTTTGATTTCCTGTTCACTCAGAACGTTTTCCGCTCCGATGGACCCCTGTGTTTCTACATGTACAGAATCTCCGCGTTTTTTCCCTGCCTGCTCCATAGATTCCGCAGCCATGTACGTATGTGCAATACCTGCTGCACATGCTGTAATTGCTACAATATGCTTACTCATAAGTTTTCCTCCTATCAAGTTCTCGTATAGTATATCCTGTACTTTTTTTAATGTAAACACTTACAGTCCATTCAGGGTGCAGTATCCTTTTTTCTTAAACTGATGAAACTAATTTCACTGTAAACGGTTATATTTTGTGATTTTTCACGTAAATTATCAGATAATTTGCTCAATAGAATAATTTTATGAAATTTTTATCCATTTATTTCTACTATATGAATTTTCATTTTAATAAGTAAGGGCTATGCATACATCCTAAAGCATAGTCTGTTTCATCATTCACCATAATGTTGACGATACCGATTTTCATGCCTGCTATTTCGGGTATATCTAATTGATTGCGGGGATAAAGTTCCCCTTTCCATTCATTGGATTACCATATAATGCTAAATATAGCTTTGATTCATTGAAAAAAGTCATGGAACGTTTACCCGCTCGCATGACTCTGTTTTACTATTCCTTATGTTCGTCGTAATCGTTTTTAGTCAGCTCTTTTAAGGCTGCATCAAAATCAATATCCGCCTCCTTTGAATCCTGTACGTCTTCGTGGACTTCCTTAGCAGTATCTTCCTGTGTAATGCCTGCCTCCAGATCCTTCAGCTTCTGCTCGGCCGCTTTGGCTTTTGCTTCCGCTGCACGTACTTCATCCTCAGGAGAAATCAGCTTACCGTAATTCATCAGATTGTAAATCTGTTCGCTGGTGATGGTTTCTTCCTCAATCAGCGTTTCTGCAATCAGTGTCAGCAGATCCTTGTTATCCTCAATAATCTGTTTTGCACGATCGTAGCATTCATTGATAATCTTACGGATTTCCTTGTCGATTTCATATGCAATCTCACCGGAATAATTGCTTCCGCTGCCATAATCTCTGCCCAGGAATACATTTCCGGTACCATCATCATACTGAATCGGTCCCAGAGAGGACATACCCCAGCTTCGTACCATAGCCTTTGCAATTTTTGTAGCCTTCTGAATATCATTGCTTGCTCCGGCAGATACTTCATCAAACATAACCTCTTCAGCAACACGTCCACCCATTAAGCCGGTGATCTGTGCCATGAAGTCTGCCTTTGTCGGCATCATTTTTTCTTCCTTCGGTGTCATCAGGTTATAGCCGCCTGCTTCACCACGCGGAATAATCGTAACCTTTTCCACCTTGTCTGCGTCATCCAGCTTCAAGCCGATAACAGCGTGTCCTGCCTCATGGAAGGCTACCAGGCGTTTTTCTCTGTCTGTATATTTCTTGGATTTCTTGGCAGGCCCCATCATAACACGGTCAATAGCCTCGTCAAGATCCTCCATTGTAATTACCTTACGTTTATCACGTACGGCTAATATAGCACCCTCATTCAACACGTTTTCCAAATCGGCACCTGAGAAGCCCGGTGTCCGCTTTGCCAGACCCTCCAGATTTGCATTCGGCGCCAGCTTTTTGTTTCTTGCGTGAACCTTCAAAATTTCATAGCGTCCGCGCTTATCCGGCAGGTTCACTGTAATCTGGCGATCAAATCGTCCGCTTCGCAGCAACGCAGGGTCCAAAACATCCGGACGGTTGGTAGCCGCAATGATTACAATACCCTTATTCTCACCCATACCATCCATTTCAACAAGCAGCTGGTTCAGGGTTTGTTCACGCTCATCGTTTCCACCGCCCATGCCGGCTCCACGCTGTCTTCCGACGGCGTCAATCTCATCAATAAAGACGATACACGGTGCAGTCTGCTGTGCTTTTTTAAACATGTCACGGACACGGCTCGCACCGGTACCGACAAACATTTCAACGAAATCAGAACCGGAAATAGAGAAGAACGGTACATCTGCCTCTCCTGCTACTGCCTTGGCAAGCAGCGTCTTACCGGTACCGGGAGGACCTACCATCAGCATGCCCTTCGGAATACGGGCACCCATATCTGTGAACCGCTTTGGATCCTTCAGATAGTCGATGATTTCCTTAACCTCTTCTTTTTCCTCATCACAGCCCGCAACATCTTTGAAGCGAACCTTGATATTTCCTTCGATCTTTGCACGGGATTTACTGAATTCAAATGCCTTATTGTTTCCTCCCGCGTTCATTTTAGAAAACATGAAGAACGCCACACCTGCAATCAGCAGGAACGGGAACACATTCATCAGGAATTTCATTAACAGGCTTTCCCTGTTTGGATCGCTTACTGTTAAATTGGTACTCTTGCTTTTTTTGAATACGTCTGTCAGATAGGAAACATTCTTTTCCGTATTTGGCACACGAACGGTGAAGTTTACATCTTTGCCTTTCTCACTATACGACCCTTTTACATCAATAACGGTAGTTCCCATTGACATTTCCGCTTTGGTGAATGTCATGGTATTTGCCTTTGTCATAAATTCGTTATAGTTAAAGTTTTTTGTATTACCCTCTGATCCATAGGAAATCAGAAGCAGCATAATACCAAGGACTAAGATATAAGGTAGAAAGCTTATAAACTTTTTATTGTTCATTCAATCGTCCTCCTAACGTTTTATTTGTATACTTCAGGTTTCAGTACTCCTATATAAGGCAGATTGCGGTAATGCTGGTCATAATCAAGACCGAAGCCCACAACAAATTCGTTGGGTATCTCAAAACCTACATAATCTGCAGTTATATCTACAACACGACGATCCGGTTTATCTAACAGAGAAACGACTTTTACATCGCTTGCCCCTTTGTTTTTCAACAGACGTGTCACTTCCTTCAGCGTGCGTCCGGTATCAACGATATCCTCCACAAGCAGAATCGGTACGCCCTTTACTGAACAGTCCAGATCCTTGACAATTTTAATATCTCCGATGGACTCTGTTCCTTCATAGCTTGATACATCCATGAAGTCAAACTGGATATCCAAATCTATATGCTTAATCAGCTCTGCAAGAAAAGGAACACTTCCCTTCAGTAAGGCTACCAGCAGCGGTGCCTTCCCTGTTTTGCGGTAATCATCACTGATTTGTTTTCCTAATTCCATACTTCTTTTTACGATGTCTTCCTCGGACACCAATACTTTTTCAACTACGTCGTGCATGCAAAATCCTCCTAATACAGCTATCTACTATTTTAACACAAATAGCGTAGGATTGTTAGAAAAATGTGCAATATCACAGCCAATTTTAGGCACCAGAATCACATTTCCCGCAGCATTCACAACAACCGGCCATAATTTGCGTTCCTTTTTGGGAATTTTGCGGTCTATGAACCAGCGGTTCAGCTTTTTTACGCCGAATCGAAGCTGTATGGCGTCCTGCGGCTGTGCATTTCTTATGGTTATCGGCCAGTCTGTTTCCTGCAGAGTAACCGCCTCAACCCCTGTTCCGTGAGGAGCTGTTTCAAAGTACGGGGTTTTCTCAAATACTGCATAATCGTATACATAGGAATAGCTGATTTCCTCACTGATATCAATTACCAGCTTTCCGTATTCACTGTATATATCATACCCGCCGGCGATATCGCGTGTCCAATAGTTTGCATTGTTCATAATCAGCTCCCGCAGCACCTGAATTTCATGCATGGACAGATAACAGCTGCATGTATCATGAATCCAGGTGATCAGCACCTGTTCCAGAAAATAGCTGTCCAGTACCCGCAGTTTTTTCAGACTTCCGTCCCAGCTGTTTAAAAACGCACGGCAATCTGCACGCAGCTGCTGCATGCGCATGTTTTCCCGGGAAATGGTTTCCATCAGCGTTTCTTTTTCCTTTTCCGACATTCTATCCACAATCTCATGCCGGATTCTGTTTCTTGCATAGTGATCCGTAAGGTTGCTTTCGTCAATTCCAAAAGGCACGGCATTCTCTCTACAGTATGCTTCCAGTTCCCGTTTGCTATACGCCATTAGCGGACGGATGATTGTACAGCCCATGATGCATGCTTCCTCCTGTATACCGAGATATTCCTTCATACTACCACGCTCTTTTGCCATCAGATAGGTTTCCAGATGGTCATCCAAATGATGTGCCAGCAATACGGCAGCCGCCTGATACTTCTGTAAAAGCTCGCGATACATACGATAGCGCTCTTCTCTGGCAAACGCCTGAAAGTTGCCCACACAGGGCTTTGTCTGCAGTTTCGCTTCGAAGGGAATATGAAAACGTGCACAATAGCTGCGCACCAGTTCCATATCCCGATCCGCCGTATCACGCTTCTTATAATTCATATGCGCGACAACCAGTTGGAATCCTTCTTTTCTGCACATATCCAGCAATGCCATAGAGTCCGGGCCTCCGCTGACACCGATGATATAGGTTCCTTTTTCCAGTTTCTTCATTTGTTTCATGCGGCTATTATACGGTAAATACGATCATTAGGCAATATGAAAAATAAATAGCCAGGTGAATTTATTCTATCACTGGTAGAAAACGAACACGTTGTCTATGAAAAAACAGATGAGGGATATTCATCATCCAACACCTGCTTTTATCCTATATCCTGAAATCTCAGACAGACTGCTATTCTGCTTTTACAATCAGACAGGATTTCTTACAAAAGACGATTCCGTATGCGACGATATCTGTATAGCCTTTCTTATACAGAACTTCCAGATACTTCCTATCTTTTATCTGCCGGCATGCCTGTTCTGCGGCTATTTCCATATGTTCCATATTTTTTACCACCTTTACTTCAAACAACAGGCCTCTTTCTTTGGCATATGCCGGAAGAACAGCAAGATCAAACCTGCCTTCTCCTGATTCCTGATTAGACACTACCTGATAGTCATTTAACATGCCTATTAAAACACCATGATAGAACCTTTCATTGTAATCAAAATAGCTGATTGACTGAAATAAAACATCGTTCAGTACTTTATTAGCCGCTTTCACATCTTCTACCATCAGCGCTTCTGCAAATTTTATACTGTTTTGCATTATCTGCTGTTCGAACCATTCACGGAAGATCATCGTATAAATCCGATTGATTTCCTTGTTTGGAATCATCAACTGGTAGATTCCCTTCTCTTGATCCGTACATTGAACAGCTTTCAGATAACCGGTAAACAATAAAAAGCTGTAAATATTATTAACTTGATCCAATTCCCTATACGTTATATTATCCTTGATTGTTTTTTCAATAACTCCGCCTGATGCCAGTATATCGAATTCTTCTCTCATTTTAGAGCTTGCTTCTTTTACGTAGCGATAGATAATATCATTTCCACTCGTATTCGCCCAAAAAGACTCCGGTGTTTGTTTATCCGTTTTAATCAATTTATCAAGATACATCAAAACACTCCACGGGTTAGACTCTGTCCGCTAGTAGCGTAAATTTCACAGTTTCCAAACTGATAGCCATCGCGCCATGGGCGGGCAGCGCCTATCATTCCTTTACCTGCCCCTGATATTCATTTGCCTGATAATCAAGCAACAAGGAATCGATTTCATTCTGCGTGAAGCCAAATCGCTGTTTGGAGGTCTCATCAAAAATAGAAAGCACCTTAAAATTATTCAGTCCAGTAAAAAGGCTAAAGCCCGCCTGTGGTGTCGATTCTTTCGCAATCCTTAAACAGCCTGTCAGTATCCCTTTCTCTAAGGCATTGTTTGTTTTTAAAGCAGCACTGAATACATTTCCAAGGAAAGCAACCATATCATCATAATAACCGTTCAAGTAGGCATTCTGTAAAGGGACATCACGCCATGGGCGGGCAGCGCCTATTCATCGATGAGTATGATTACCTGCTTTTGATAATGTTGTTCCAGACATCCCGAAATGAATCTTAAAGCATTTTGCAGCTCCACTTCATTTTGTGCACCACGGTATAAACTTTTCATTCGCTCCTTGTCAAATTCATTGATCCGCTCACTTGTTAGCAATTCATGATTATTTCTAATGATTTCCTGCATCAGATAGGAAAACATTGTCAGTTGTTTTTCAAAGGTATTATTTTTCATATCTTTTAAAGTAAGAAAAATAACCGGATACTGATTCTGTAGTTTCATAACCTGCGCATCTTTTGTGATATCCAATCCCTCAAACAGATAAGCGCTTTCCTTTTGTTTGATTGAAAAGAAATAATACAGCACGCCTGGGCGGGCAGCGCCTACTCATATTCAAGGTTTTTCCCGCTACTAGCGCGCCTCTTGTCGGATACCAAAGGTATCGACACTATTTCGGTGAAATCGCCTCGGTCTTGTATATAACGCTACTTTTTCATTGCATACATCTTTGATAAAGTTCGTTTTATCGACATAATAATATTGATGATCAATCATTTCTTTGAAATTTTCTATACCGATTGGCAAAGCTTTCATATTATCAGCTCCTGTCTGCATAGCTTTATTATATCATACTCTTTCTACATTATATCATGCAGGTGGGTATGAATTTCATGTATGATGAAGACTGATACAAATTCCCTTACAACAAAGCAAAGAAGTAGATATGAAATTCAGATAGGATCAAATTCTGCATGATTTGCGTTCAGAATATCTAAGAAAAGGAATGCCCTATTATAAGCACTCCCATACTAATTCTTTATCACGCTATGCCATGGTCACCTCAGTTATTTCGATATGGTAAGTTCCCTTATTCTGCTTCACAGCAAGTGTCATATGCTCCAGATAATGAAATATGATATCTCCATCAGGATCATCATAGTGTACTGTGGTTATCAGCAACAAGGTATTTTCATCCTGTATCGTCAGGTTACTATCTATATTGGCGATTCCAATGTGTTTGGTATCATTCGCCAGCACGGTATTCTCCTTCATGATGGATGTAAAAACGGTGACTTCATTCTCACGATCAAGTGTTCCATCTGCGTTTATGACACAATTTCCTTCATAAGCAACACTGTATCCCTCACTCACCGGCTGCGTTAGAGAAAATGACAGTATCTGTTTATCCGATAATGCTTTCGTATGGGTCTCCAATATGACAGGTTGTTGCGTTACTTCTATTTCCGGTTTCTCACCTGCACTAGAGCATCCGCATAAGCAGACCATACATATCACAGAAACCCATATTCGGAATTTTAAGTGTTTTTCTTTGTCTTCAAGCATCTTCATGCTCCTGTGCTTCAGAGCGTGAAGGTTATGTATAACCATTACTACCAACCCCTATCGTTCCTCTTACACCTATATACTATCATATAAATTTTAAAGGAAACAGGCTGGTAATATAACATTTTCGTTGTTATGATTACTTTATACAGTATTCTATAAATACAGCACTGAGCTTTAATTATCGCAAACGTAATTTCACGGAGTTTCTAATATCTTTAAGCTGGCACAGTTTCCTAAACCTCATCCACTTTGGCCAGTACAATCGTAGAATCGTCCTTACGTCTTGTCTTTTTTAACAGCTCCGTAAAGCTTTCCACATCCGCCTTCACACTTGTCTGTGTCCTCTGATTGAGCCATTTATAAATCTCATTCATATATATGCCATCAGATATCATAAGGTATTCATCCCCTGCCTTTACATCAACCTGGAAGCAGTCCGGCTGCATCTGACTGATGATTCCCACAGGCAACGCACTGCCGTTAATTTCATATATCTGATCATCCCGCAGCAGAAATGTCGGACAGGCTGCGGATTTTGATATGTAGGCAACCCCCTGTGAACGGTTAAAGCAGATGACATCCAGCGTTGCATAGGTATCGCTTTGAATCAGCTTGTTTATACATTTGATGGCGCTGTCCTGTGGAATTCCACTGACCATCATACGTTGGAAAATATTCGTAATCAGGCGTGAGCTTTGGGCAGCACGCTCACCGTTTCCCATACCATCCGAAATCATGCACACCACACTCTGACGGAATCTGAAGATGGAAAAGGTGTCCCCGCTGGAGGTGTAGGAGTTTTTTACACTGTCCGCATAGGCATCAATGACAAAGGGAATATCATCACAGACGGTGATGGAATGATAGCCGCGCATGAATTTTCGATTGCGAATGTCCGCGATCTGCAGATTTCGGTGAAGCAGGACCTCAAGCAGCGGAAGCAGCGTGGTTCGTATTTCTCCGCGTTTGATATTTGCTATTTCCACACAAACCTGTATACAGCCCTCCTTCGGCTCTTCAATACTCAGCTCACGCACATCATATTGATAGCCTTCCAGCGCCTTGGCGACACGTACCGTATCCTTTTCGTAGCCGTCTATTTTTCGTATGGCGTCTGCATTATATTGCAAAGCATTGGACATATTGGCAAGCAGTTCAGCCTGCACATCACTGATCTGTGCATAATATTCCGACAGGGATTGAAAGATATTGGCATAATTCTGCATCTGCCGCTTTAGCATACTCGTCTGAGAAAGCCGGTACTCCTGTTCATTTTGAAGCTCCGTACTCATATGCAGGGAAGCTGCATTCGCCGGTACAAGCAGAACACCGCTCATACACAGCAGCAGATATATCAAATCCTCTGTATTATCCGGATACAGGAAACATGCACCCAGCAACAGCAGCATGGCACTCTTGCGCTCCTTTTTCAAAACACTTAAAAGAACCGTAAGGACAAGTGCCGGCAGCACACGGATATCCAGCAGGAAATATATCATCAGCGCCACAGTCACTGTGATCCATGCATTGCTTGATAAAGCAATCAGCAGCATGGTAATCATAATGACCTCCTGTGCATATACTGGTAACAGCTCCACCCCCAATAAGCCGATGGTAAACAGCAGAATTCCCCGCATGCAGGCATTATGCAGCATCCCCTTCTGAATCCACTGATAATCCGCAAACAGCTCCTGCATCAACACAAAGCTCAGTACCGGCAGAATCACAGCCGTATTGTGCAGTCCATACTGCTGGACACTGAACGCCGCACTTAACAGTGCTGTCAGATACGGCATCCACTGGTATAAATTCTGATTCATCACCTTAACCATATGAATAATCACAAAGTAACAGGCAAAGCCAAGCGCATAGCTGTACGCCGGCAGAATTCCTCTGGTTAACGAGCAAAGAAGAATAAAAAATACGCTGATCATTGCTTCCCGGATTGTACGCATATAGGAATAGGATACATACAGAAATGCAAGTGTATAACTAAGCGGAGAAGCCAGTGTACCAAGAATTATTGAAATTCCGGCACAGGCCAAATCCTCCGCATGAATGGAAAATTTCCCCTTCAGTCTCTTGTTCATCACCTTTTCCAAACAAAACCACCTCTTTCATGCGTTATTGTAGAAGACATTTCGCATGGATTCTGTCATATTTTGTCTGTTCTGCAAAATTGCCTGCTTTTCCACAGCATTCTTCATCATCCTGACATTCCCTAACTCTTCAAATTGTATTTCCCCGTCAAACAAGCGCCTTGCATTAGTCCAGACAGTTTTTCACACGTTCCTTTATTTCACGGAACAGCTCACTGTCACGCCTTAAATGTGCTTTGACATCAATAATTCTGGCAGTATTGATCCATTTTGCATCATTGATGAACAAAACCGATTCCTTATTCATTCCCTTGATTTTCCCCAGGCGCATCAAATGACGCTTCCCTTTCGGATTCTCCTTGCTGTAGGCCTGCAGATAAGCCGTATGATTCCCGCTCATCGGCACAACGAATGCCTTGTTATGAAAAATTGTTATAATCAGACCAAAATGCTGATAACCGATTTCTGCAATGTATGCTTCACCAAAATCTATATAACAGATATCACCAACACGGATATCCACACCAAGCTCACCACAGCTTCCCGCATGACGGCGTTCTCTCAGATTCTGTTCCGACACCAGCCGCGGTATCGCCTCCTTCACACTCAAAGATGCATAATCCATGCTCTTCTCCTCGATGTAGCATTCCCACAGATCCTTCCAATACGCCTTCTCTCCAAGGGAACCTTCCTTCTGATCCTCATCGACCATTTCGTATAATTTTTTAACTTCCATTTTTCTCACCTCACTATATACATACGATAGAAAAAGGGCCAATTCCTAAAAAATCCTGAAATTGCGGATATTTTTTTTATTAAAATCCACAAAGTCTTCATAATTAGAGAAAATGCCGTAAATGTCCCATAAAAACAATTCTTACAATATGGAGTCATTCACAACAGCATTCCTACAGCTGTTTCCTGTTAGAAGAAAGGAAAATGTAAAAATAATACAAAATATACCCCCCTCTGTAATGGCTTTGCCTATAGTAAAAACAACAGCCATGTCTGACATCGCAGCTATGAAATCGGTGTTGCTTTAACGCTATGGCAAACAAAGATATAATTTTCATTACACGAGTATCAAATACAAAATGTAAAAAAGAGAATCCAAGCACTGCAATCATGGTCGCAGCCCTGTATTCTCTCATTTTTTTCATCCTGAATGTCAAGGATTTCTACAGCATTAGATTTGCTATTTTTCCTGTTTCGTATCCGGACTTTTCTTTGAAAATTTCCGATACAGCTTTCTGGCACGCTTCTGAATGGAATTCGCTATCGACAGCAACGGGTGATACTGCTTGGATATCATCCCGGAAAACTCGATAAACAGCTCAACAACCAGTGCGATGATAAACAAAACAAGAAATCCTGTCGCTTTATTTATCAGATAGATGTACGCTGTAAAGCCGAACAGCGCAGTCACCACATACAAAATAATGACCGTATTGCGATGTCCGAACCGCTGCATCAGCAGATGGTGCAGATGGTTCTTGTCGGCTTCGGAAAATTTATGCCCACTCAGCTTTCTTCTCAAAATTGCCCCAATGGTATCCACAATGGGAACCGCCAGCAGCAGAATCGGAAGTGCCAGTGTCATAATCGTGGAGCTCTTGAAGCCCAGCAATGAGATAGCGGATATAATAAAGCCCAGAAACAAGGCTCCGCAGTCCCCCATGAAAATACTTGCCGGATGTGAATTATACAGCAGAAACCCCATGGTTGCCCCTGCCAGAATCAAAGACATCGTCTGGATATCCAGACGTCCCTCGATCACGGAAAGACATGCAATGACAACCAGAATAATCGCAGAGATTCCCCCTGCCAGACCATCCAGTCCGTCAATCAGGTTCACCGCATTGGTGATACCGATAATCCACACAAAGGTTACAATAAAGGATACCAGTCCCATATCGATGGAAATTCCCATCGGCAGACGGATCACATCGAGTGAAACCTTTCCCACTGTCATCAAAACGATGGCGGCAGCAACTTCAAATGCAAGCTTATACTTCGGTTTCAGATTGACCATATCATCGATCAGACCGCCTATGAACATGATTGTCCCACCAATCAGAATACCGTTGATGGTCATATCCGTCTTCATAAAAACCGCCATGCACACGACAAAGGATATATAAATGGCTACACCGCCAATACGTGCGATTTTTCCCTTATGTACGGTTCGCTCATTCACCTGTGCATAAATATCCAGCCGGTAGGCGACGATTTTCAGAAAAGGAGTAATCAGTGCGGATAAGGCCAATGGAATAATCAGATATTTCAGCCAATCCATATAGATACCTCGCTTTTATTTTCTATTGTACAAGATGCAGATTCTCGAGCAGAATTCCCGTACCTTCGGCCACACAGCGAAGTGCATTCTCCGCAACATATACCGGAATGTGCAGTTCATTACGCAGCAGCTCGTCAATACCGTGCAGCAGTGCACCGCCACCGGTCAGTACGATACCTCTTGTCACAATATCACTTGCTAGCTCGGGAGGTGTCTGTTCCAGAACCGTTTTGCAGGCACGAACAACATCCTGCAGACTTTCCGCCATACTGCCCTGAATTTCCTCACTGGACAGGGTAATGGTTGTCGGCAGACCGGTTACCAGGTCACGTCCACTTACTTCAATCGTTTCATGCATGCTGCCCTTCCATGCAGTTCCGATCTGTTTCTTCACTTCCTCTGCTGTACGATCACCAATCAGCAGCTTTTTATTTTCCTTAACAAATTTGATAATATCACGATCCAGCGTATCTCCTGCAATCTTCAGGGACGTACTGCTTACGATTTCACCTAAAGAGATCACCGCAACGTCAGTCGTACCACCACCGATATCCAGAACCATGCATCCGCTTGGCTTCCCGATATCCAGTCCTGCACCGACAGCAGCCACCTTCGGCTCCTCCTCGATATACACTTTTTTCGCACCTGCACGATAAGCCGCATCACGAATGGCATTTCTTTCCACACTGGTGATGTTGCTTGGACAGCAGATCAGAATGGTAGGACGCTTGAACATCCCCTTGATAGCCAGCTTCTTGAAGAAGAAGTTCAGCATGATTTCCGTTACCTCGAAATCCGCAATAACCCCATCCTTCAGAGGACGGATTGCCAGTACTCTGCCCGGTGTTCTTCCAAGCATGTCCTTCGCATCTTGCCCGGCAGCCAGACATTTCTTTGTTTCTGCATCTATCGCAACTACACTAGGCTCGTCAATTACGATGCCTTCACCTTTTACATACATTAGTAAGTTTGCTGTTCCTAAGTCGATTCCTACTTCTTTTGAAAACATAGTCCTTCATTCCTTTCGTGCGTTCATATTTCTTCCATAAGAATTTGATCCGCATTTTTTACAGTAGTCCGCACAGATTCTGAAATAGATAAGAAATATCCGTTTTCAGACATTCCATGCGCTATTTATACTCAATTTCAAGCAATTACCATTATAACACAAAATCCGAAATGTAAAAGTGTTAATATGCCTTTCCTTTTCTTAAAATTCCGTAATATGTATGGATGGGCTTTCACATATGAAAATAGTACCGCAAGGGTACTATTTGATCTCAGCGTTCGTTTTGCCGTACATCAGCTCCGGATCTATAATCTTGCCGTTTTTCTCTACGACGATATGCAGATGATTGCCCAGCTCCTTGTTGTAAATATTGCTTCCGGCCTTTGCAATGGGATCCTTCTGATTGACCTTATCGCCCTTTTTCACAGTGATATCGGACAGGCTCTGATAGGTTATGCTCAGATCCTTGCTGGTGATTGTAACACTTTTGCCGAAGATATTATCTTCCTTCACATCACTCACCTCGCCGCTGAAGCTTGCCAGAACATCGAAAGCCTCTTTGTTGAAGGAATAGTCCATGCCCTGATTGGCTCGGAAGACGCCTTCAAACTTCGTCATACTGTCAACCTTGCTGTCCTTTCCATCAAAATAATCAAGAACGACCTCTGCCTTGACCGCAAACGGCTGGATGCCTTTTTCTTCCTCAGCTGAGCTGGGAAGCGAGAGCACCGGCGTGGTATCTTCCTTAAACACGGAAGTGTCCTTTGCAGGATTCTTCATGGAATATTCATAAGTCAGAAAGGCAGCTGCGGCAATCAGCAGGCAGCTTAAGGAAACAATCAGTCTGCGTTTTGGAAATTTCTTTTCCTTTGTATAGCTATACATTTCATCACCTCTAGTGATGATTATGCCCGCCCCTTTTTTCTTTATACATCATTCTTTTACAATCTGTACACCGGTATAATAATGCTTCAGTATTTCCTTGTAATTCTTTTTCTCCAGCGCCATTCCCTGCGCCCCGTACTGACTCATGCCGAGACCATGACCAAAGCCTCTGGTTGTTACCGCATAACCGCCGCTTGTTTTCTTTATGGAAAAGCAGGAGGAGCGAAGATTCAGCTTTTCACGAATCTCTCTGCCACTGAAGACAATGCGGTCAATCGTTATGGATTTTACATAGCCGGAAGCGTAATGGGAAGGCTTTCCCACTTCCTTCACCGGATTCTCAAAGCCGAGCATCGTATGAAAATCCTCCTCTGAAATAACAGCTGTTTTTTCATAGCCGTCTTCCTCTTTATCCCAATGTGAATCCACACTGCGCAGATACGGCGTCCTGCTGTCCCAGTATTCCTCACTGTTGGCAGTCTTACCACAGGATCCGCTAAAGAACACGGCAGAAATCGGTTCGCCCTGATAGGTCATGATTTCCCCTTCTGTCTCCTGCAGCGCCTTCACAACTCTGGCATGCATCTTATCATAGGAGCTCCCCCAGATCTGACGCATCTGCTTATCATCGTGATATACCTGTGTCCGTGTAGTGTCATCCACCTCAAAGCCGCGCTTCGTCACAAAGGTCCTGGCAGCTACACACTGTGCCTTCAACGCCTCCATCTCAAAGGAAGCAGGCATCTCCGAGCCGATGACTCCCTCCAGGTATGTTTCCAGCGGCAGCTTCAGGCTGGTTCCGTCCTGTCTTGTAATATGTACGGTCTGTTCTTTGTCCTTCGCTTTTTCCTTATCCTTCTTTTCCTGCTCCTGCACCGATTCCTTACCTGTATTCCATAAAATCGGTGAGGATGTGCCCATATTCAGCCAGAGAAAAAAAGAGACAAGAATTATGGAGAGTACAAGGAGAAACTTCACAGCTATCTTCAAAAAAATCACACCCTCTCTACACTGTATGAAAGGGTGTGTGCACTTATTCCTCGGTATCCGGATGCAGCTTTTTTTTAAACTCACTTGGCGATACATTATAGTATTTCTTAAATACCTTGTTGAAATAGAGCTGATCATCCATACCGACCGCCGCTGCGACATCTTTGATCATGCTGGACTCCCCGCGCAGCAGCTCCATCGCTTTTTTCATTTTCTTCTCATTGATATAGTAATTCAGATTCACGCCGGTTTCATTTTTAAACAAGCGGCTCAAAGAGCTTTCATTCATACCGATGCTGTCTGCGATTTCCTTTAGTGTCAGCTTGCGGTTCAGGTTTGCATCAATATATTCCATAACCTCCAGAATCTTGCGGCGATAGCGTCTGTTTGATTGATCCTTCATCCATGCCTCAATCTGATCAAACGAGGAGGAGACAATTTCCTCCAGCTTGTCTGCTGTTTCACACAGTCGCAGCTTTGCTGTTATCGTATCAAACGGAAAGGCCTGCCGAATCCCCCGTGCCATTTCATTTCCCTCTATATTATGGAAAATGAAGATGAAATACTCCAGTACCGCATGCGGATCAATTTCATGAAATTTCATATACTCCAGAGTTTCCTTCAGCTTGTGCTGTACCGTATCAAAATCCTTAGCGGCAACCGCGTTCAGCAGCTCCAGATGAAAGGTCACCTCATTCATATCCAGCTCCTGAAACGCGTCATGCTCCTCGCTTTGAATCAGACATCCCTCACCCACATAAAACCTTCGCTCATGTGATTTCAGAAGCAGCTCGAACTGATCGTAAAATTCATCCAGTGATGCAATGATATCCGACAATGTAATGGACAGATGTATATCCAGATACTGTGTGATATTTCGAATGATGCTGTTGCATATATTCAGAATACGAAGCTTTTCTCTGCTTTCAAACATCAGGATGCCAGAATGGTTGCTCATAAAAATCAGGTGATGATGCACGGCAAGCGGCATGGATTCCCGTATTAAATCCTGCAGATGCTTATGCAGTGCCGCATGGTCCTTCAGCTTGGTTCGATACAGATGATTGATGTTATCCACGCGAAAATATGCCATCTGAAATCCCTTTTGATAGGGCTCAAACACCGGCTGTGACAGTGTTTCCTGAAATTCCTTACGGCTCAGAATATGCTCATTCTTGGTAAGAATCAGACATTGCTGCAGCTCCTTTAACGCAGATTCATATTCCACATGGTCATTCAAACTGCTTTCCACACAGGATTCCTTCACCTGCGTGATAATGCGTTCCAGCTCCTTCTTTTCCAACGTAACCTTTAAAAGATAATCAAACGCACCGGCCTTCATGGCATCCCGCACATATTCAAAATCGGAATAATTGCTGAGTGCAATCACCTGTGTGTTTTTATTGACCTCCTTGATTTTGGATATCAGATCAATTCCATCCATACCCGGCATTTTCAAATCCGTAATAACGATTTCCGGCTGCATATCCGTGAAAATGTGAAATGCTTCCTCCCCATCCTTTGCTGTAGCGATTACCTCACAGTCAAGTGCCTTCCAATCAATCATGTTTTTTAATGTGATCCGGATTAAGCGCTCATCATCTGCTATCAGTACCTTGTACATGAGGCCTACCTCCCCTCTGTTTTTTAAACGGCAGCAGCAGTGTCACAATCGTACCAGTGCCTACCACGCTTTGTATATCCATCGAATAGTCTTCTCCATACATGAGACGAATACGCTCCTGAATATTTCCAATGCCGATACCGCTCAGCTTCTTATTGCGGTTTTCCTGCATATCCAAAGCGAAGCCCTTGCCGTTGTCACCAATCTCTATTTTCAGATATTTTCCCTCCGCCTTGGCGCGAATTGTCAGAATCTGATGCTCCCTGTCCTCCTCAAAGGCATGAAGAATGCTGTTCTCTGCAATCGGTTGCAGCAGAAATTTCAAAATAGCACAGCTGCGCACGTTATCATCTATATTATATACGGTTTCAAACACATCACCATAGCGAAGCTTCTGAATGATGATATAATTTTTCAGATTTTCGATTTCCTCTTCCACCGTAACAACTTCCTTGCTGTCCACAATGGTGTTGCGCAGCAGTCTGGCAAGGGCGGTGATTCCCTCACTGACCGGCTTATCCTCATTCAGGATGGCAAGGTAATGCAGTGTGTTCAGGGTATTGAACAGGAAATGCGGGTTGATCTGTGCCTGCAGCAGCTGAAACTGGGTTTCTCTTTTCTGTTCCTGCTCCTGGTGCACGGTATGCAGCAGCTCCTGTACCCGATCCAGCAGGTCATTGAAGTTGATACTCAGTTCATGAATTTCATCACGTCCATCATCCTCCACACGATTCATTGCCAGATTATTCTCATCCAGTGTCCGCATGGAATACAGAATGTTATGAACCGGGTCATAGATGCTGTGATATACGAAGTAGGCAATGGCAGCCAGAAGGACAAAGAAGACGATTCCATATGCCACCAGCATATTACGAAAATTATGGATTTCCTCCAGCACATAGTTTTCATCATTCAGATAAACCACATACCAGGGCGTTCCCTCAATTTTTTTATCAGACATATAATAGGAATGCTGATTGATCTCTACGGTGGATGCCTGTAAATCGATGATTTCCTTTATATCATCCGGATTGCTTCCAAACAGAACCTGTCCTTTTGCATCAACGACAAGCATATGGCTTCCTGCCTGCGTGGATTGTGAGAGGGATGCGTTGAAGGCTTCCTGCGCAAAGCTGCAAAATACATAACCCAGCGGCTGATCATACAGATCCCGAATTTCCCTTGTCAGCATAATCATCTGCGCTTCGTTATCATACAGCCAGTAGCCGCCCTGCTTCTGTGCCTGAATTTCTGCTTTATATGCTTTTAAATCTACGGGAAAGAGGGTTCCCTCCTCATAGAGCAGCTTCCCTGTTTCATCATACAGCTGCAGCCCCTTTCTGCCGGCAAGCAGGTCATTGTCGTGCAGATTATGAGAGAAGGCACGCCGCATTGCGGTATCTGCAGGATAGTATAAATAATTCCGCAAGTAGGTGGATGCCGCAAGATTATCGATTTGTTCATTTAATGCATTCGCATTCAAATGGAAGATTTCCTCGGACATGGTCACCATCTGTGCAGACGCCTGTTCATTTTTATCCCGTATAACAGTTGTGCTAAAGGAATAATAGATAAGAAAAAACACAATCATCAGACAAAGCGGTACAAAGATAAAGGCCAGCGTCAGTCTTGTTTTAATATCCGTTCTGCGCAGCAGATTTCTGTTTCCTCTCAGCATAACAACCAGCACCTTTCATCATGTATCAGCTGTAGGTCCTTTTCTATCTATAAATAAAGCCTCTACAGTCCGTTGTATACGGAAATAGCAAGCAAAAACTGCGCTACGAGATATCCCAGACCCAGAGACAGCAGCAACAGCAGCAGACGCACCTGACCAGGCTTTCTCACATTTGTAAAGGTTTCAAAACGTACACAGCTCAATGCCCAGAAGCTCAGTGTAAAGGATAGTACATGAACAGCCAGATTCATTAGAAAATATTGCATATATAACCTCCATAAGTTTATTATACCTGTTTCCACATTTATAAAAGCGTGCCTGACATCCATGAGATGGCGGTCGCAGTACGCGTTTACATAGCAAGTGCTTATCCATATATCCTACAGACAATACTGGTGCAGGCTTCACACTCCTGTTTTTATCCCGGATTTTTCACAGATGATCACTATTACAAGCTGTAATACTGCAATCATACAAATGCTGTGAATACGAGGGCTTCGCTTACTCAAGCCGCGCCGTCTTTAGCACCTGGTTCAAATACTCCATCCATTTGTAAAGGGAAGGATAGAAAAGAAAAGACATAAGCCGTCTTGGAAATGCTTCCTATTTTACAATCATACAAGTATAGCGACGCTGCTCATCTGTATAATTCGCCTATTTCATTCTGGTTACATTATACCATAAGATGAAATGCTCCGGCAGTTTTTCCTTATAAAATATAGGACAAGCTCCTGTCAGTTTTCAGATGATATTGTAATGTGCTATACCTGTGGGGATAAGCATGAAAGAATAAACGAAAGGTATGAAATAATCTAATTTTCATAAAACTTTATGTTCGCGAATGGTAGAGAAATCTATGGCATATCGTTGGAAAGGCTGTCCATAGAAAGCTGCATTTTCACAGAAAATTTGTGTAATTCGCAAGTCATGTCAAGTATTTCCTAAATCTTTCCCTTATAATAGAAGCAGTATATAAATGAGGTGAAGCAATATGTATGAGTGGCAGAAGCAGATTCAGATTATTGTTGATGAAATTGACAGCTGCATAAAAAGCTATCAGGATGAAGCACTGACACTGCGAACCCTTTCACAAAAGCTGGGCTATTCTGAATATTATACAACGAGAAAGTTCAAGGAGATATCCGGTATGAAGCTTCGGGAATATCTCCGACAGCGAAAGCTGGCCTTCGCCCTGAAGGAAATCCGTGACAGTGAGAAAAGCATATTGAAGATTGCTCTTGATTATGGCTTTTCTTCTCATGAGGCGTTTACCAGAGCATTTAAAGCTGCATACGGAAGGACACCGAGTGCGTACCGGAAACAGCCCAGTCCTGTTGTTCTACGTACCAAAATCAATCCGTTTGACCGCTATCTTCTAGGTCTGGATGAGCTTGGAGAAATAAATTCAGCGAAAGCTGTAAAGACCTATTTCGTGACCATTCCCGCACATAAGTTCCTGTTTATCGAAAACCGGGAGAGTAACGGCTACTGGGATTTCTGGCAGAAGCAGAATCAGATTCCCGGCCAGGATATGGATACGGTTTGCGGGCTACTGGACAGCATCAAAGGAAAGCTCGATGATAGTGGCGGGAGTGACATCAACAGCGGAGGCGGTCAGATTATGGCCTATCGCAATGATCGAAACGGCAGATTGTGTGACTGGGGATACCTGCGGACAGAGTGTTATGGTGTTCGTCTTCCTGTTCATTATACCGGAGATGTGCCACATGATATGCAGCTGCTTGATATTGCGGAAGCAGAGTATCTTGTATTTGAACACGGACCATTTGATTATGAGCAGGAGAATCGAAGTGTTGAGCATAGAATGGAGGATGCAATGACTGCATTTGATTTTACAAATACCGGCTACTGCTTTGATGATACCCCCGGCAGAATGCTGTACTTTTACTTTCAGCCGGAGCGCTGCTGGAAGTATATACGTCCGGTGAAAAAAAGGATGCAATAATCTGTGCTGTTATTTTACTTTTTCTGAAAGCTTAGAACATTTCTTATTTTGTTTAAATCAGTTAGCAGTTTTTATTCTCCTGCTGCAAATATAAAATATCTTTATTCTTTTGATAGTATACAAACAGAACCACATTTTATTTCATCATAAAACAAAAATGCTCTACTGTTCCTATTGCCATACGCTGATTCGGAAGCCTTAATAAAAAGTTATGAGAAGTGCTCTCTCCTTTTTATAGGCTGGTATGCGATAGGAGTTTTTGGCCTATGCTATACGCAAGCAGAATTCTTTTATTTCCTTTCCACATTAGAAAAGGTATAATAAATATGAAAATCATTTAAAGGTGGGTGAAAAAATGCTTTCAGAGAAAGAATTATTAAATATATTAGATAATAAAGAAAAAGTAAATGTTGAATTTAAAGAAGCTAAAAGAGGAGTACCTAAAAGTATATATGAAACTTATTCTTCTTTTGCCAATACCAATGGCGGCTTGATTATTTTAGGAGTAAAAGAAATAAAAACAGGCACAGCTGTAAATTATGAAATTAGTGGAGTAGAAAATGCAAATTCTATTATTTCTGACTTTTGGAATACGATAAATTCCGGTAAAGTAAATAGAAACATTTTAAAGGATGCAGACGTTTATTCATTAACAGTCCAGGGCTTAGAGCTTGTTATTCTGCATATACCAAGAGCCTTGTACAATCAGAAACCTATCTATATCGGCAGTAATCCTTATGCCGGTACGTTTAAAAGAAATTTTGAAGGAGATTATAGATGTACGAAGGAATCTGTAAATTCAATGATACGTGACTCTTTTCAGAACGCTGGCGATAATGAGATTCTCGAATGGTTAAATATTGGCGATCTTGATAAAAACACAATTGCAGTATACAGGACACGATTTAGAAATAATAATGAAGGGCATATTTATGAAGAATTATCAGATAAAGACTTTCTAACAAAGATGGGTGCATACCGCTTTGATAAGAAAAGAAATATTGAGGGAGTTACATCTGCAGGTGTTTTGATGTTTGGGAAAACTGAAACATTTAACGAAATTTATCATAATGTCAATCTGGATTATAGAGATGAAACCAATTTGTTTGGTGATATGCGTTGGAGTGATCGAATAATAGAAAATGGTTTATGGGAGAAAAATTTATATAATTTCATTACAAAAGTGTATCCTAAACTTATTTCTGAATTCCCTGTACCATTTCAAATGAAAGATTCATTGCAAAGAAATGATGAAACAAAATTGCAGGTAGCTGCTAGAGAAGCATTAGTTAATTCAGTTATACATGCTGATTTTAAGGAAGAAAGCTGCTCAATATTGGTTATTAAAAAAGACAATTACATTTCTTATTCTAATCCAGGGTTACTGAGAATTCCTATTGAACAGATTTATCAAGGTGGAGTATCTGTTCCTAGAAATATCACATTACAAAAACTTTTCAGGTTTATTGGATTTGGAGAAAGTGCAGGATCTGGATATGACAAAATATTAGCTCCCTCCAGAGCTGAAGGCTTTCAAGTGCCTGAGTTGTATGAAAATCAAGACATGAGAATTACGAATCTTAAGTTATGGATCGTAAAGAAAGAGCATGGGGCATTAAGTGGGGCATTAAGTGGGGCATTAAGTGGGGCATTAGAAAAGCCAAATCATATATTAAATGAAAAAGAACAGATTGTTTTAAATGTTATAAGAGAATTTCCTAATCTAAATAGAAAGAAAATCTTTGAAAAAACAAAGATTCCTCTAACTAGCTTGGATCGGTATTTAGATAAACTAATAGCTTTAGATTTAATTCAGAAGAAAGGTTCACGTAAGACAGTCAGTTATAATGTCAAAAATACTGATATATAATAAAGCTTCATACATATCACGGAATCGATTCTTTGATTTATAACTGTGTAATGGACTCAACATACTATGAAACATGTAACTGATGATAACTGCGGACATCATGAAGAACAGACAGGAATTGATCCTAAAGGAAGGTATCTATAAGAAATTTAAATTCATGATAATCATGCACTGTTAAGGATTTCCAGTATAGAAAAAGGAGTGAAAGACCTATAAATCTTCACTCCTTTGTTTTACCTATATCTCAAAGTCAATTGTAATCAATTCGAAAGTGACTTACAACTGCCCCTCCTCAATCATCTGTTTAAAAGCCTCCATGGCAATTTTATAGCTGTGCTTACCCATTCCTGCAATTTGACCCAGACATTCGGATGCCGTCACAGAGATATGACGGAAATCATCCCGTCCATGGATATTGGACATGTGAACTTCAATTGCCGGTATCAGCGTATGTACGGACTCCAATGCATCCTTAATTGCATAGCTGTAATGCGTGAATGCTCCCGGGTTTAGTACCAGCGGAATCTTGCATCCACTTTTCTCCGCTTCAAAATATAAGCTCTGGAAGTAATCGATAAGTGCCCCTTCCCCATTGCTCTGAAATGCCTCAACCTCAAATCCGATGGATGCACCATATTCCTTCAGCTCTTCGATCAAATCAGCGTATAACTGATTTCCGTACTGCCCTTTGTTTCGTATTCCATAGAAATTATTATTTGGTCCGTTTACAATTACTAATTTTCGCATATTCTCTCTCCTAATCTACCCACGGCTTCTGACTTATGATCGTATGAAGTACCTCGTTGTTTCCTCTTTTTAACTCGATAACAATGCCATTCGGCATTTTCAGCCAGTTATCCCCAGCCGGAAGAACTGTGCAGCCCCATGCAAGACACTTCTCATGAACATTGTCGTAATCTGTTGTCATAAGAGCTATGTGATCCAGTCTGCCTTCCTTTTCGTCAAAGGTGATATCCTCATTCAATTGAATCCCGGCATGCAGCCAGATTTTACGATTCGGTTTCTCACCCAGAGAAAGTCTGATCGGCATATCAAATACCTCAGTAAAGAATTTCACACACCAGTCCAGATCCTTCACCTTACATGCTGTATGCTCTACATATGTTGCCATAGCACTACCCCTTTTTCAATGACGGTTCATACTTTAAAATATACTTTTCGATTCCTTTTACGCAGGCTACCAGCGTCTGGTTCACCGGTGTTGCAATACCGTATTTTTTCCCCCATTCCACAATGGAGCCGTTGATGAAATCAATTTCTGTGGGGCGCTTTAATTCCAGAGACTGCAGAATAGAGGTTTTAAACGTTCCCGGCAGTCCCTCACTTGCGGCAACCCATGGGTATTGCGGATCTTCACTCTTCAATACGACACCGGCTGCCTTTGCGACCTGAATTCCTTCCTGAATTGCGGCTACCGCTACATCCTTAATATAATCCTCTTCATACAGCGGACCGTAAGGTAAACGCGTAATTCCACACAATGCCCCTGCCGCAACATTGATCAGCAGTTTATCCCAGATCAGACCCTTGATATTATCACTTACCTCACACAGCAGCCCTGCATCATTGAATACGTTGCATACCGTTTGAATGCGGTCCGTGATTTCTCCGTTCAATTCACCGATATAGGTCCATTTCCCCTGTACGCCTGCGGAGATATAGCCCGCCTGAATCAGTCTGCCGCCAACATACGTTTTACCGCTGATGACATTTTCAGAGCCGATGACAGAAGCAATCGTTTCTTCATTGCCCAAACCGTTTTGTAAGGACATGACCAGGGTGTTTTTTCCGATAACATTCGTCTGCTTTAACTGCTCCACTGCCTGCTTTGTCGCAAAGGATTTCACAAGGACAATGACCAGATCCGCCTCACCGATCGTATCGGCAGTTGTTCTTGCGTCCACCCTGACATACCAGTCTTCTTTTTCATTTGTCATATGCAGACCGTCTTTGTTGATCAGATCCACATGCTCCTGCCACATATCAACGAAATGGACATCGTTTCCGCCAATCGCCAGAGTTCCGCCAATCGTACTACCCAAAGCACCGGCACCTAACATTACTATTTTCATATTCCGCCTCCCGGTTTACTTTTCTTCCAAAGGGAAGAACTTCAGAATATGGATGGCAAAGACAACGATTTCTCCCTTTTGGTTAAAGATTTCCAATTTTGAATACGTTTTATTTGTTTCTTCTTCGATTCTGTCAACGGTATATCTGCAGGTCAGCGTATCTCCGAAATATACCGGATTGATAAAACGCAGCTTATCGTATCCGTAGGATGCGGAAGGAACCGGTGATTTTACCTGTTCCTGAATTTTTGTGGATGCTGTACATCCGATTGCAAATGTTAAGATACCGTGTGCGATTCTAGTGCCGTACATTGTTTTCTTCATGTATTCCTCATTGAAATGCATCTGACTGTAATCGCCCGTCAAGCCACCGAACAGTACGACATCTGTTTCCGTAATCGTTTTTTCAAATACTGCGCTGTCCCCTATTTTTAAAGGGATATCCACTTTTGTGATTTCTTTTTTTTCTGCCATGTTTTTTCTCCTTTGTAATTTGTTATGTAATCAAAAACTGACTCCATCCTATGCATACCAGGCATAGAACCCGACTATGACCTCATATGACTTGCGCACAGCCCATTCATATTTACTGATTGATAAATTCGTTATAGATATTCATTTTTTCTTCCCTGAAAATACGTGCATCCATTTCCTTCAGATCCTCTGCAATCTCAGGTACAAAGCCCATCTGATCGATGACATCCTTCTGTACATCAATTCCCGGAGCGATTTCTGTAAGAACCACCTTACCGTTCATCAGCTTGAACACAGCTCGTTCTGTAATGTAGATAACTTCCTGTTTCTGCTTTTCCGCCTGTTTCGCAGAGAAGGTCACGGAGCTGACATTCTTTATCAGCTTTTCAAACCTGCCTTCCTGCTGTATTGTTATTTTTCCATCTCTGATTTCTGTTAACAGCTTACCGGCACGCAGGGTTCCGCACAGTACCACTTTTTTACTTCCTGCAACAATATTGACAAAGCCGCCGGTTCCCATAATTTTGCCATTGAAATGATGAACATTCACATCCCCGTTCTCATCCAGTTCGGCAAAGGACAGGAATGCCACATCCAGACCACCGCCGTCATAGAAGTCAAACTGTGCAGGCATATCCATCACCGCTCTTGCATTGACTGTTGCGCCAAAGAAGATTCCCTGTGCCGTAGCACCACCGACCGGCCCGGTTTCCACGGTTAACGTAAAGGCATCCTGAACACCCTCTTCACGTGCAACATTTCCGATTCCATCCGCAATTCCGACACCGACATTTCCAACATATCCCGGACGAACCTCCATCAGTGCTCTTCTTGCGACAACCTTTCGCTGATCAAGCGGCAGCATCGTCACCGCACTGTCATCGGCGATATAATCTCCTGAGAAGAACCTGTCAGAACCGTTATATAACTGTTCCTGCTTCTCCTCCACAACGATTGCATCCACCAGGAAGCCTGGAATTTTTACGCTTTTCGGATGCAGGGTACCTGCTTTTACCAGCCGTTTTACCTGCAGGATAACCGTTCCTCCGTTATTGTGAACCGCCTGGGCAAGCTGGAGAACATCGATATAGGTAATTTCCTCCTCCATGGATGCATAGCCTTCTGTATCCGCAGTCGTTGCACGTATTAGGCAAACATCCAACGGAACAACCGGATAATACAGCCATTCCTTTCCATCTACGTTCATAACCTTGATTAGGTCTTCCTTCGTTACTTCATTCAGCTTACCGCCACTTACTCGGGGATCGATAAATGTCCCAAGACCCACATGGCTGAGAATTCCCGGCTGTCCTGCCGCAGCGGTTCTTGCCAGCTGTGCCATGATGCCCTGTGGAAAATTATACGCTTCAATCTTGTTCTCACTTGCCATTTCCGCAAGTCTTGGTGACTGTCCCCAATGTCCTCCGATCACACGCTTCACCAGACCTTCCAGGGCGAGTGGTGACATGCCGCGGTCATTTCGATCCCCCAATCCGGTAGAATGCCACAGCGTTAAATTTTTCGGACAGCCAGTTTCCACATACCGCTCATGCAGGGCATTAATCAGTGCATAGGGATCAACGATTCCACCGCCTGCACCGGAAACTGCCACCGTATCCTGATCCGCAATATACTCCACTGCTTCTCTGGCAGACAATACTTGCGGCTTTGTTCCATTCCTCTTGATTTTTGACATATCCTTATCCTTTCCTTTATATAGAAATTATAGGAATTGTAGGAAAAAAAAGAAACTGTCTATTCCGTTGAAATCAAAAATTATCTTGCTTGTTTTCATTCATTTTTCTATAATAAAAGGGTAATACAGGTAACTATCCTGCTTTTTCAAAAAATTATATTGCTAAATTTGGAGGTGTCCTATGTTCTTATCTGATATTTTGAACGAAAAAAAACAATCCACCCCAGTCTTTACGAAGGAGCCGATCATATCCAGATTGTCCCATAGCTTCAATGATGCACACTGGTCCTATCCCTACCATGTACATAAACAGGAAACCGAGCTGATATATTTTTCACAGGGAAAAGCAAGCTACCAGATTAACAACGAGATTTTTCATGTTTCCGAAGGCGATCTGCTGATTGTGAATAAGGGCTGTATCCATTCCATTACATCCGATTATGAGGATCCGATTTCCTGCTGGACGTGCGCCATTACCGATTTTACAATGGCAAATGCAAAAGCTGCGGACTGTTTCTTATCACTGGATAAAAAGCCGTATGCACATGCCGGAGAACATAAAAAAATCATTGCGGATATCTTTGAAACACTGGAAATGTTTTCGCAACAGAAAACACAGTCCTCTGCGGCAATTTGTAACGCTTTGGCAAACGCTCTGGCACATATTTACTTTCATATCTTTCAAAATGCAGTTACGGACAGGAAGAAAAAGAAGTCAACCTTTGCTCAGGATATCTTATTCTATATAAATGAAAACTATGCTTCCGATATCACGTTAAAGGAACTGACAGAGCAATTTCACATCAGCAGTGATTATATTTCCCATAAATTCAAAGAAACCTATGGAATCTCACCAATCAATTATGTGATTGACCGGCGAATCAGTGAAGCGAAATGGATGCTGATCAATACGAGTGATTCCCTGATTTCCATTTCCTCTCAGGTGGGATATGACAATACGACTCATTTTGCAAAGCTGTTTCTAAAAAGAGTCGGCTATCCCCCTCTGGAATACCGGAAGCGCTTTGGCATGAAGATAAGCAGTGAGGAATAGAAGGGCTGTTTCCTTTCGTTTTGTGGTTTATCAGAAAAGACCTTTTCTCAGATGGAAGGGAACAGGATTGGAAAAAAGATAGTATGTTTTGTTATTACTCCCATGGTGGTGAATGGCGCAATTACACACAAGAAAGCTTCATCTTAATCGTGACAGCAATCGCATCTGCCAGGGAATAGACCACGTAGTGTTTCAATATTTACATACAAAAACGGATAAGCTCCTCTACCTGTTTCTTTCTTACTTTAGGATGTTTGCAAAAGGGAGATTTCAACTTTTTTTGATAATACAATCGTGTTGAAGTCTCCCTGTTTTATGTTTACCCGCAATCGGGAAAAAACCGGCATCCCTACCTTATTCGTTTTTTATTTATGCAGCTTCTGTATGTGCTTTCTGTGCTATCGTGTTCTGTAATCGTACATATCCCCGGACTGGATGTATGCACACGGGATATCTGCTTTGACAGCGGTTGGCAGATACGTTATCATATATTCCATACCCGGTTCCTCCAGATTAAAGTGTCCCATACCGATAATCGCTTTATCCATGCCCAGCATACTGCTGTCCCGAATGTATTCCGCCAGTGTAAAATCCACTACTTCCATGGTGAGATAACAGTTGATATTTTCCTGATCAGCTTCCTGAATGGAATCTCTGGCATCTCCCAGTATATGAAAGGGAATCCTTATTTTTTCTACTGTGCTGTTCTTGTTTCCTATGATTTTTACACCGTTTAGCTGCAGTTTCTGAATCAGAAAATCCGCAAGCTCTTTGACTGTTGTTTTTGGTATTGTGAAATGCAATGGATGATGAATATCCTTTGTAATATATTGCGTCCAGCCCAGTTTATCCGCCACACCATAAAAAATACCATCAGTATAGCTGCCATCTTCCATCGGTATGCCGGAATGAATATAGTCATGATCTCTCCAGACAACGATTCCCGCCTCATCGAGCAGCTTCTTCTTTGCGAGAAAGGACTGGTTGTTCTCTTCCTGCAGCCAGTCTGTATGATCTCCGTGATTCCAAAACAAGGCTTCATGTGCAATGATTAGATTTGCGCCGCGCTTTGCCGCTTCTCTTATGACATCCACACTTGCCCAGCAGGTGGTGATGATGCCTGTACATTCCTGATGAGGGTTTCCATACAGAACCTTATCCCTTGTTGTCTGCTCATTAATCTGCTTCCCTTCAAATACTCCTTTATGATACTCTTTTATATGATCAATTACCGTTTGTATCAGCATAAAATCACTCCTTTTCTATGTTTATGGTTCCAGATAACGCTTTTTTAAATTCCTGATTCTTTTCTCACTCATACCGTATTCAGCTTCAAAAAATTCCTCCCAGCCCGGATACCGCTTTTCCACCTCATCAAAGGAGGAGCGCAACAGCGATTCATGTACACTGCAGCAATGCACCAGCATATCTCTGGTATCTCCCTGAAATCCAAGCTCTTTCGCATGACGCAGAGTATCCGGTAGAATATACGCATTACTCAACAGATATTCCTGCATAATCACATCCTCTTTTACACCAAGCATTTTCTGAAGAAGTGCCGCGAGTACACCGGTACGGTCCTTGCCGGAGCTGCAATGAAGCAAAACAGCTCCATCATCCGTTTCCATCAGATTTAGCAGAAGTGCCAATGCAGGATTGTGAAACGGCAGAATCCGATATCCCTCATGTATAAAGGAAGCCGCCCTTTTTATATCCTCGACAGTTGAGCTTTTATCAATCAGCATAAAAAAATAAAAATTCTCCAGTCCGTCCCTTGTCTTTAACGCAGACATATGATGTGATACAAACGCATCGCTAAGCTGATAGGCATGGGCACAGCACTCCTCATCACTTTGCAGGTCAACGATATGACGAATACCGCATTCTCTCATTCCGTTTATATCCTGCACCGTGATCGGTATTGGAGCACCGCTTCGATACAGCATGTGATTCCTGATGTTTCTGCCATCCGCTGTTTTTCCCGCTACTCTGCGAAAATTCGGTATCGTGATCCTGTTCGCTTCCATCTGGTCAACACCCAACCTTATTCATATAATAATGAATATGAAAACCGTCATGTAACCAGACAGCTTCCGCATCCTTCATGCGCTCCTGCAGCCAGGGCACCATAGCTTTCAGTCCGGCGCGCTCCACTGCCGCATGGTTAACAACTACCATTCCAATACCATGATCCAGTGCATACTGCGCCGCATCATAGCTTGTAATCCCATCATCGCTGACAATGACCGCATCCGGGTGAAGCGGCAGCAATTCATACAAATCGGTGGCAGCACCTGTTCCGATGGCAATACGCCTTATATGCATATCCGTATTCCCGAATACATATACACCATCCTCATGATCACCATGCAATACACGGCAGGTATGCCTTGCCAGATCCTCCAGACGCATTTCAGAAATATCCGCAGCCTGATAATAGGAAGCCTGTGGACGCTGTTCAAACGGGAAGCCAAGCAGGGCCGCCCACTGATCCGCAACACCGTAGGTACGGATACAGTCCCATACATCATGACAGCGGTATACACTGATCCCGTACTGATCCAGCAGCCTGCGCTTGCTTTTTGCCGCTTCATATGCAGCCGTATGCATTTGCGTTGAGCATTGATAAAACGGGTTTTCATGCGTAATGATCATATCCGCCTTATGCCTTGCGGCTTCCTGAATCGCCTGCGTGGTCGCCACCCAGCACACGCCAACGGTATGAATCTGTGCATCTTCGCTTCCATGCAGCAGGTGGTCCCGTGTTTTAAAATCAGACCTTATCCATGTTCCTTCCTTCTCCAGCAGTTGTATAACATCCATTACCTTCATAACAAACCTCCTTTCTGAAGCCTTTCACCGTTTACCGTCCTTTTGAACAAACGCCATAACGGAAATAAAGACTCTGAAGCAGAACCTCAGAGCCGCCGGATGCTATTCATCATCACCATCCATAGTGGAAGCACAACGTAAGGTATTTACATAAACGATCTGGTTTTTGCATTCCTCAAGTATCTCGCTTATACGCTTTTCACTAAACGGCACATCCTCCTGCGCCAGAACCATGCTCATCGCCATGGGCAGATTCATCCCGCATAAAACATGCACCCGCTCACTGATATAGGGATAAAATTTCTGATACACACTTCCCCCCAGCAAATCCGTTAACACAATGACCTCATCCTGAGGATCAAATGTATCAAACAGCTCCTTTACCCTGCTTTCCAGATTCTGTTCCTTATCCTCTGCATATGCATTGATATCGTAGATCGTCTTTGCCTTATTCGTAAGAAAATCCACGGTATCCTTTAGTCCGTATGCCAGATAATGATGTGATGCAAAAATAAACCTTCTCATAATAAATCTCCTATCTCGCCAGCAATCCGTTCACTTTCCCCAACCGGTGTATTGCTTGCTTTTGTTTCGTATGTTTTTCCATATTCCTGTGCTTCCATAAAGTATCCCTGATAATCATTCGCATAGCCAATCAACAGAAAATGCTTTGTTTTACATTTTCTTCTCAGCTGAAAGCCAAAGGTGGACGCCAGCTCTCCGGGAAAGGTGACGATCGTAAGATCACCAAGATGGAGAACAACTCCACGCACATGAAATTCCACTTTCTCACATTGCAGCTTCTTTTCCAGCAGTGTTTTTTCCGAGGTGGCAAGCCATTCATCCAGTGAAATATTCTTACGCGATAATACCTCTTCTGCATCCCGTATACCCTTTTGATACTCTTTAAAATACCATGTGTTATCATAGGAGACAGTGTGATCATAGCTTACTGTCTGCACATGATGCAGCCCCAGCTTTTCATATGTCCCCATATTGCGCAGAATTTCTGCAATACCGCTTCCTACACGGTCCAGCTCCGCAAAGTCATTTCCCTGCCGGTACTGACGGTTACTGATGTCTCCGCTGGCACCGGTAAAGGTATAAGGGGTAACGCCCAGATCCTCTTTCATCAGGGAGCGCACCTTTCCCACAAGATCTGAACTCACAAGCATATTCTCCACACCCAGAACGGTCGCATGGCAGTTGAAATTGCACATGGCAGCGACAACCGTATCTCCATGTATGAATGTAATGATGGCCGCATGGTCTTCAAAGGGCAGATGTTTATCCGTCCGTTTACTGTAGTATCCGTGTACCTTTCCTGTCGTAATGTATGCCTGCACCTCACACAGCTGCTGTTCCAGATGCTGGATACTGCCGGTAATTTGCTCACAGACATATGCAAAGTATTCCGGATTATCCGGTGTGCCGAACATTGTCATATCATCCAGTCCGTTTGCGCCGGAATGGGTATGAATTGCACTGATAATGATATGATCATTTTCAATTGTGAGTATTTTTTGTATCTTATCTTTTATAACTGCCGCTTTTTCTCCACCCAATGTGATGACATCAATACTGATAAAGAGTAGTCGGACACCGTCAATTTCCAGCAACAGAGAAACCGCAAGGGGATGATCATGAATCCCCTTTGCAGTATATTTTCTGGCTTCTCCGACATAACCGCATAAATGAACGGCACATTTTGGTGTGATATCAGCGACACAGGTCGCAGCCTTCAATATCAGTCCCTTCTTTCTAGGCTGTGAAGATGCCGGTGGCAGCTCCGATCATGGATGCCACGATGATGAACAGAATCATCCAGGTCATTTTCACCTTCTTCACCTTCATGAAGTAATATATAATTCCTACAGCAGCTACCGGTAAAAGTGCCGGCATAACACCGTCAATCAGCTCCTGAACCTTCATGACGACATCTCCGTTTTTAAACTGCAAACCGGTGCTGAGCTTTACGACGGTCGCAACCAGAGAGCCGACCACGGTCAGACCGAGAACGGAACAGGCCTCGGTAAAGACCGTTATCTGTTTACCGAATTTGGTGATAACATTGACACCCATACCGTATCCCCACTCATACTGAAGAATACGGACTACCAGGAACACAAAGGTAAATGCCGCCCATAGGAAGATTCCCAGTGGATTTCCCTCCATCCCCATGCTTGCCGCAATGGATCCGAAAATTGTAGGTATCATTGCCCAGCCGATGGTATCGCCGATACCGGCCAGCGGTCCCATCAGACCAACCTTGAAGTCGTTGACTGCATCCAGTGAGGAAATACCGCCTTCATCCTCAATACCCAGAGCTGCACCGATCACAAACGGTGAAATCCACGGCATGGTGTTGTAGTAACGCATATAATTCAGACAGGATTTCTTCAAATCCTCATCATCCGGATACATCTTCCGTAAGCATGGATATACGGAAAACAATGTAGAAGGTGCCAGCTGTGTTTCATAGTTGAATGTGGAAATACCAATCAGCCATCTCCATGCTGCCTTACGCAAATCCTTTTTTGTTAAAACCTTTTCCTTACTCATCTTCCAATCCTCCTGCGACAGCACCTGCAGCTGCAGTTCCCGCCTTCATCTGATTTTTGTAAATTTCATATGCCCCTGCAAGTCCGATTGCCGCAATACCAAGCACCGGAACCTTCAGATAAGCTGCCAGCACAAAGCCGACCAGCAGAAAGGACCAGTATTTTCCCAGCGGCATATACATTAACAGCATCGCCATACCGACACCGGGAAGAACACCGCCGGCGATCGTTAAGCCGGTGGTAAACCAGGCAGGCATGAAATCCAGTATCGCATTGACAACTGTAGGTCCTGCGACAATACAAACCAGAACCGGAACAGCGGAGCACAGACCATAGAAGACCGGTGAAATTTTAATCATATTCAGTGCTGACTGGAACTTACCTTCTTCGATAAGAGATGTTTCCTTTCTCATCAGGAAGCCGTTGAAAATTTTGTAAATAACGTCAAAGTTTACCCCAAGCATGGCAACCGGAAGACCGATGGCAAGACCTGCCTCCATGCCTTTTCCTGTTGTAACCGCAATCGTTGTCGCGATGATGGCCGCAATCGGATAATCCGGCATGGAGGATCCGCCTACTGCCACGACCCCCATAGACATCAGCTGCATGGTAGCTCCGATGCTCAACCCTGTTGTCGGATCTCCCACAACCAGACCGGTGAGCCAGCCGCAGATAATCGTATTGAATGCAAACAGCTGTGTTGTTACGGTATCTGTCATTTTCAGATACGCAATCAGTGTGATAAAGACAATCTGTAGTATTGATAATTCCATCCTTTTTCTCCTCCTACAATTCCATTGCGTGTGACAGCTTTACAGCTTTATCCGTTGTTGTGAACTGCACATCCACTTCGCATCCGTTTTCCATCAGCTTCTTATAAATTGGCTTTTCCTCATCCTTCACAGAAGCTCTGGAGCTGACCTTCGTTCCGCTATCGCGATCACGGGTAATACCGATGACGATTCTCGGAATCTTCTGTCCGGCTTCCTGAAGTCTTAGAAACACCCCCGGATCTTCGCATACCACAAATACCTTGTGATCATCATACTTCCCTGCCTTGAAATTCTTCATGGCTGTTTCCTCAGTGATGATCGAGCATGCCATGCCGGCAGGCTTTCCAAGTCGCATGCTTTCCTTGATGATCGGATCATTTGCCGTACGATCATCGATCACCATCACCCGCTGAGCGCCGGACTGCGGTGCCCACATGGTTGCCACAATACCATGCAGCAGGCGGTAATCCACTCTGCCCAATACAATACTCATTACATTTCCTCCTTCGCATGTCAGAATCCGACGCATGATGAGTTCTGCGTCTGTTCTGCTTCACCATTCCTCCAGCAATTCCCATGCCAACCTTTCAAAAACCTTTGTTTACAGGCTTTTTCAACAATTAAGGACACTATATTTTAAAACTTAACACTAGGAGTTATCAGTAATCGCCCATGTAGGAATCAATGAAAACGGATGGAATTATCGGGACGATTACCCCTGGCGCCTACTGCATGTTTCGAATATAGATACAGATATACTCAATTTCCTCAATCGAGATGGAAACACTATAATACTTTTCCACTTTTTCAAATGCGGCTTTTATACAAAGAATAAACTCCTGCATTTCACGACTGCATTCCGCATAGCTTTTCACATAATCCTCAGCCCCCTCACGGGTTACCAGACGTTCAATCAGACAGCAGACATGCACATAAAGACCAAAGCACATATTATAGCTGAACATCCTGTTCATTTCCTTCTGCAGTCGGTCAATCGCATCTGCGACATGCCGGAGCAGCTTATCCGGATTCAGGATGGTCAGATTTCCGATGATATTAGACAGGGAAAAATTTTTCAGGATATTTCTTCGAAACTGCTCCATTGCTTCCTCATTGAGCAGGTCTTTGAAATGAATCGTTAAAACATCAAACGAATTGTTCATAATCAGCTCTTCCACCGGTATGAATTTTATGTTGTCAATGTTGGGATTAAGTGTACCGACAATGCATACGACCTCATAGCGGTCAAAGAAATCATCCTCCATGCGGTTCTCCAGCAATGTTGAATAATCATAGGTAAGCACACGTACAGGAAGATTTTTCGGAAGGGAATCCTCCAGTATCGTTTTCAGCTTTTCCGCAGTTCCGATACCGGTGGCACAGGAACATAAAATTGCTTTTTCCCGTACCTTGCTTTCCAAAATCTCTACATGCATGTCACACGTTTCCCGGTATGCCTCAAAAATTTTCTTCAAAGGTACATCCTTACGGAGTGCGTCTCCAATCTGCAGTGCCATCCTTGTACTGACATCACTGGCAATGGCGACATTTGCCCGCGATATATCCGAAACTCCCCTGTGTATCTCCTTTAGACTGCCCATATCAACCAGCAATACGAGATCGCGATATTCTCCCCGCTTTCTCAGAAAATCATTCAGCTTTTTCACGATGGTTTCCGTAGTCGTATCCAGCGGCATATCAATGGCATCATACACATACTGATCCAGCATCTGATTTACTGCATTCGCTATGGAGGAGGCAGTCGCATAGCCATGTGCCAGAATGATGCCGATGCGTTTATTGATGTCTTTGCTGCGGTGATACATATGCATGATTAAGGTGAAAATCGCCGCAATAAAAGGGCGCAGTTCAATGTCAAGATGCAGCTTCAGCACCTCACTGATTTCCGAGACAATGGCATATTCCCGCATGAATTTCTTTTCTATGATACCGGTAAAATTATCACATTCCTCAGAAAAGGTATCAAAATATTCCTCCATCTCTCTATAGGACTGCATACAGTCACGGATCATAAGGGACATGGAATATATCTCGTTCGTCTGAAAGGAATACCCGTATTTTTCCGAAATCATTTCCACAATAGCCTTCAGTGACTTCATAATATACGTATTCGTCGGGTCTTTGATATTCCGATTATCAAAAAGAACCGAATTAAAATAATGCTCCACATCCACGGTGCATTTCTCGATAAACTTCGGCATCAGAATACGGTTATTCTGTAGATCCCTGAGGTGTCCGAGCAGTGTCGCAAACAATGTGGTCTGCGGCAGACTGTCGGATGCATGCTGCTTCAGCTGATCCAGTGAAAGCATCTGATGCCTGTCAAATAAAATGCTGTTTCGATCAATGTGATGATTAGAAATAATCTTACCCGGCAGGTTCAGCGTATGAATCTCCAGTACTCCTTCTTTTTTGTTGTGAAACAGTGAATTCATACACGTTGCCTGTACAACATTGAACAGCTCACCGACATTCCCTGTATATCTGGCATTCAATAGTGCATTGAAGGCAGTATTGCTGATAGTGATATTCCTGCGCATTTTCTTCGCTTCGATATCCAGTGCCTCAACAAGGATTGAGGTCTTTTCTTTGATGCCGCGGTCCTCCAGCGACGGTATTTCTATACGTACGGGAATCCTTCGCAGCAGCGTTTTTAACAGCACCGTTTCTGGATCCTCGGTTGTCGCAAATACCAGAAGCACTATACTGTGATACTGATGCTCGTTGTCTCCCAGCATGCGGTAATTGCCGTTATCCATAAACAGGAACAGCTTTTCCTGACATTCCGGACGCAGACAGTGAACCTCATCCAGAAACAGGACACCACCCTCCGCAGCCTTGATCATCCCTACATTATCACATTCCGCACCGGTAAAGGCTCCCTTCTTATAACCAAACAGGTTTGCGGTTATCAGCTCCGGATTGTTTGCATATTCGCTGCAGTTTACATGAAGAAAGGCAGCGTTGTCCTTGAGGATTTTATGATTGATACCATATTCGTACATCATTGCCGCAATGCTGCTTTTTCCTGTTCCGGTTGGTCCATACAGCAGTGTCGGAAGTCCGTGCGGCGGATAGGATATACTGGCTTTGCATTTGTCCACAACATCACGCAGAGAGCCCTTCTGACCGATCAGTTTTTCAAAATCGGATGTATTCTGTCCCTGAATGATTGATCTTAGCTCATCAAAAGAGGTCAGCAGGTTCTTATCCACCCGTATGGAATATTTTTCTTCAAGTGCCTCCCGGTCAAGAAACACAACCGGACGGGTATTTATTTTGATAAATGTTCCATCATTATAGTATTCATTCAGATACTGTGATATCCAGTTTCTGCTGAGTCCCAGCTGTGTCCCCAGCTGAGAAGCATTGTTCAGCTTATACTTTTCATGTATCGTATTCTCTTTCACAAGCTTACGCAAATTGTCTTCCATGTTACCTACAGCTCCTTAAATGACAACAATGTATGTTGTTTCAGATATTCTTTAACTTCAGCATCACAAAGTAAGGCAGTATCCAGACAGCGGTTTACAGTCAGCGATGATGTACGGATCACATCATAATCCAGATAGCCCGGATGAAAGACAATCAAACTGATACGGTCACTGTAGTTCAGATAGGATTTAAAAAATTGCACAAAGGGCAGCTTCTGCTTATAAAACTCTGTGTTGGTGTAATCTGTCTGTATCCCCTGCCAGCGGGTATCCTCAATATGTCCTTTTATATCGATTCCATAAGCATCCGCAATATCGCAGATGGCTTTTTCTGTTGTCCCTGTGCATACCGCATGAGCATCTATATAATCCGGTAATCTGCCGCAGATGGACAAAAACTGTTCCACCTGTGCTTTCACTTCCACAACGGTATCCTCATATACGAAGTTATCTATTCCCTCTTCCATTTCTCTTCTTCTGACGCGGGAGGATAGGAACTTCCCATCCATATTCAAAAGTGAGGGAATCTGTTCCGGTCTGGCACAGGGGCTTCCCAGAATCAGATTGATATGAAGTCCTAACGTGACATTTTCTTCTCTGATCATATCGAAGGCTTGTTTCGCATAAGGCATATTGCTCATCAGCCCGATGTTTTTCACAAGACCTCCCTGGAATGCCTTCAAAATACCGTAGTTTACAGCTTCACTAAATCCAAAATCATCCGCACGTATTATCATTTTCATATCCAACACCTACTTCTCTATATTAAAAATAACGCAATCCTGCATGGTTGTAAATGAAAACGAGATGGATAGATATGGAAAAATGTAGAATAGTGTTAAGCAGAGAATAGATAGTGTCGTTTTAAAACACATAGTGTCTTTATGTCTACTGTTTATCATTTTTTACAGTTTAAATTACTAATTTCTTTAAAATTATATATGTCCTTATTCCTTATCTTTATAAATCTTCTCAAATGTCCGAATAGCCCCGATTTATCAGCTATTCGGACATTTTGCTTTTATGATAAACCTCACATTTCAAGGTCTAACTTCTTATATTTTTCCTATCAAACGTGGTTAAAATCGTGGTAAATACTTCTATGCAATTAGACGCTGAACCTCTGATTTTACGGTATCTATGGACTCATGAGCGTACCAGTTCATCGTGATACTCATGTTTGAATTCCCCATGAAATACTGTAAATCCTTTGGGTTCATATTCTCACTTGCCAGCCATGTGCAGAACGTATGGCGTAGCATATGCGGTGTGATATATGGCAAGGGTTTGTCCTTGTGGTGCTTGTTATACTTCTTTACCATACGGACAAATAACGTTGTGTAATCAATCGCCACCTTTGGCTTGCACCACCTACAGTAGCAAGGCTTTTGACAGGACTTTTTCTTTACTGTTTTGAGGCAATCAAGAGGAATAAAGGGGTAGTTTATTGCCACGAGAATAATGTGAAAACCATGTATCGTAAACACTAGTATTACAGTTCTTTTCTACTTTTAGAAATATAATTAAAAAACTCTTGACATCTGTATTTGTATCGAATATATTATAAGCGTAATCTAGTTAGTTACTCAAGTAACAAACAGACAAACAAAGGGGTGATATGGTGCATATTGATACAAACACAGATAAGCCTATATTCATTCAAATAGCCGAACAACTTGAAGACGCTATATTCGTAGGGACATTTCCAGAGGAAACAAAGATACCCTCTACAAATGAAATATCTGCCCTATTGAATATCAATCCCCATACGGTATTAAAAGGAATGAATATGCTTGTAGATGAAGAAATCATATATAAGAGAAGAGGTTTAGGAATGTATGTAAAAGAGGGTGCAGTTATGAAGATACGCACAAAGCGACAAGGACAGTTTTTTGACCAGTATATCGCAACACTGGTTACGGAAGCGTCTAAATTAGATATGACAAAAGAAGAAGTAATTCAGTTAATAGAAAGGGGCTACAGCAATGAATGCAATTCAAATTAAAAATATAACAAAATCATATAATGATATTAAGGCATTAGACAATGTTTCATTCTCTTTTGAGTTTGGAAAAATCTACGGTTTTTTGGGAAGAAACGGAGCTGGAAAATCTACTCTTATCAATATTATTGCAAATCGTGTTTTTGCTGATAAAGGCGATATTTTAATTGATGATATTACAGCTAAGGAAAATATAGCAGTACAAGAAAAAATCTTTTGTATGAGTGAGGCAGATTTATACGATAAGGATTTAAAAATTAAAGAACATTTTAAGTGGATAAACCGCTTTTATGAAACCTTTGATATGAACAAAGCCATTGAAATTTCGGAAAAATTCAATTTGAATACAAACAAAAAATTTAAAGCATTGTCAAAAGGCTATCAGTCAATTTTTAAATTAACTGTTGCTTTATCTCTTAATGTTCCGTATATCATTTTCGATGAACCAGTTTTAGGGTTAGATGCTAACCATAGAGAACTTTTTTATAACTTACTTTTGAAAGAATATGAAAATGATGAACGTACTTTTATTATTGCAACACATTTGATTGAAGAAGTTGCTAATATTGTTGAAGAAGTCGTGTTAATTGACGAAGGGAAAGTGTTATTGCAAGCGAATGTTGGAACTTTATTAGAAACGGGTTACAGCGTATCTGGTGTTGCACAAGAGGTAGACAACTATTGCGTTGATAAAAATGTTATCGGCTATGATGAATTAGGCGGTTTGAAAATTGCTTATATCTTAGGTGGAAAAACAATTACAAAAAATAGCAATTTACAAATTTCAACGATGAACCTACAAAAATTATTTGTCAAATTAACAGAGAAAGGCGGTCAATAATATGAAAAAATTAAAATCAGTTATTCAATATGAGTGTGCAACTTCTTTCAAATATATTTGGCTGTTTTATGGAATACAGTATGCTTTTGTTACTCTTATCACTCTCATTCTTGCAATAAGTGCAGGAACATTTGAAGATATAGGTACAAATACTTTAGAAATCAACACTTTAGTATATGTCGGTGTATTAGGTGTATTAGGATATAATCAAGATTTTAAGATGTTATTACAGAATGGATTTACACGTAAAGTGATATTTGGTGCAACATTCTCTATGTTCTGTTTTATTTCAGGAACAATGGCATTTATAGATACTATAGTCGGCAATCTTCTTCATTATTTTAATAATGATTATAGTTCTCTTTATAGTGGAATATATGGATATGACAATATATTTATGAACTGGTTATGGCTGTTTCTTGTATATGTGTTAGTCTGTTGCTTACTATACTTAGCTATTTTGGTAATCAATAAAGTTGGAAAAACAATTTCAATATACTTAGGTGTTGCTCTTGGTGGGATTGTCTTAATCGTAATTGCGTTATTCAGATATGTTTTTTCAGCAGAAACAATAAGAAATATTTTTGAATTTTTGACAAAGGCAATGGGATTTATGACAGATGGAACAATCAATTATCTATTACCTGCTTTGGCTTTATTACTATTGATTACTGTTTTAGGAAGCTGTTCTTATGCTATCATTCGTAGAACAGAATTAAAATAAACTCACAAAGGAAGTGTCATATGAAACGCTTTAAATATAATCCGACATCTTCAAATCAACTTTAATGATACAATTTTTAAAACCATAAATGAATATTTATCAGTTTTAATGGCTCGTACAAATTTTATGTTTTGTGCGGGCTTTTTTTCTATATCTTTTTTCTGTATTTTTCAAAAGTTATAAACGGTATTTCGTTTATATAGTTTTGTTTTAGCAGAAAGGAGGTGAAATTATGAGGACATCTTCTTTCGAGCATATCGTCAGATTACAATTTAATTCTTATCAAGTCATAGACGGCAGTTTACTAGACGTTCCAAGTAAGGATGTCATACAGGTATTTAAAGTCAAATACCTTTGCCATCTCTTTTCACTATTCCTTCTTAGAAATAATGGGTTTCAAACTTAATGCCGGAAATTCAGAATAGCCATATAAGAAAAGATGCAAAAATTCGTGTAATAATAAAATGGAAAGCGAGCCCAAACAAATGATGGATATAAAAAAGAGGAATCAATGTTCCTCCTGTATATCGTATGGCTGTTCCTTGTGAAAATACATACTGGATGCAGATAAAACTATCAAAAACAGCAGACCGGTTTGTACCCAGTAAACCGTGTAATCCAGAATACCGTGAATCAGTATGGTGAGTATGAATGCAGATATTAAAGAAAACAATCGTAAGTCAATTCTACGCTTTAACAATAAATATACTTCTTTCAGATTACCTGCAAAGTAGATACCTGCCAGAATGACACCGATAATACCATGGCTTAAAATCGGATCCAGATAGATGCTGTGCGCATGCTGGGTTGGATGTCCGTGATACTGCTTATATATATGGAAGTAGGTCAGCGGTCCCTCTCCAAGCAGCGGATGCGCCTGTATTCCCTTGATTGCCGTTTCCCATATATTACTGCGTTTTGCGAAATCCTGAAAAATCGTTGCCCGCTGCATCAGCTTTGGTTCCAACAGCAACAGCAGACCGGCACCGCCAATTCCCGCCATGGATGTGGTGAAATAGATAAACCGCTTATTGATCAAAAACATAAACGGAATGGTCACCACGAAGGGAATCCATGCTGTTCTGGAGCCGCTCAGATATAGTGCGAACAGGTTGCATACGATGGTAACAACATAAAATACAATACGGCGCAGAGTCTTCACCTGCATCATTTTATAAACACAGATCAATACAATAAATTCAATCATCATCGCATAATAATTTGCATTGAAAAAGGTTGAATTGATACGGTCCTTCGGACTGTTTTCCACCTTCAGCTGAAGAAAGCTGTAATTTAAACGGTCGATGATTCTGCAATATTCCATCATCGCCCAGCCAAAACAGAAAAGGGAAATGATACAGCAGGCGTCCATCAGCAACTCGAATAAGCGCTTATTGATAACAGTGCGGAAATAAAATATAAACAGCATCAGCAGCAGGATTCCGATACCGCAGACACCGCCCAGCAGATTACCGCTGATAAATGCAATTGCAGAGGTCAGTAAGCAGAATACTATCATAAATCCTGATTTTGGCACTGCCTGAATGATTCCCTTCATCCTTCCTGTTGCACACAGGTAAAGAAGTACACCGGCAATCGCCAGCAATGGGAATTCAAACGGCAGGAATATGGAACACACAACGAACATAATAATATATTCATCCAGTGTGAAGTTATCAAGTTTACGGTGCAGAAAAGCGGAAATTCTCTCCATCTGTTTCCCTCCATTCCTAAACAAAGTAAACCTATTATAGCATTGCGGCAAAAAAATGACAATTTAATAATGACTACCTTACAAAACTGGTAGAGAAAACCGGCTTATTCCGCCGGTTAATTGTATTCATTCAGTTTTGTAGTCGTATCGGCTATTTTAGATTCCAGCTCTAATTTTCTGTTTTCCAGTGAGCTGATACTGCTTTCCGCAGCACTTTTTTTCTGTTCAGCAGCCTGTGCCTTGGTATTGTAATCATTGTTTGCCTGCTGACTTTTGGTATACAGCTCATTATAGCTTGCAGCACCGTATTTAGATAGCAGCGCCTGATACTGTTCATTTAAAACAGAAAGCTCATTCTGCAGGGCTGTTTTCTTCTCAGGATCTGTTTCATTGTCCACAGCTGTCTGTTTTTCGTTTACCTTATCCAATGCAGACTTTACCTCCTGTGCCTGTGAGGTCAGCTGTATAGCCTGATTATACAGACTCTTATACGAATCCAAATCACTCTGAGCAGCATCTTTATCTTTTTTTGCAGCCGCCAGATCTTTTTCCACATCCTTCAGCTGAGATTCATACTGATCCAGCTGTTTCTGCAGCTGAGCCGCTTCTGCCTGATTGGTCTTGATTTCATTCTTTTTCTCTTCATCCTCGTCGTCACCCGGATTGGTATTCGTTTGCTTATTGCCTTCGTTCTGTTCCTTATCCTTTGAACCAGTACCGCTTTTATCCGTTGTCTTTTCCTTATCATCACTTCCGCCAAGGAAATTTGACAAGGCATATTTCACACCGAAAAATGCGCCGGCAATGATACAGATTCCCACGATACCGATAATTACGTAGGTGATGATTTTATTCATTTTCGCACTTTTCCCAGGATCGTCTTCATCTTCTTCCTCATCGTCATCCTGTTCCAGCTTGCGTTTTGCTTCCTCTTTGCGCTGTTTTTTCTCTTTTATGCGGGCTAGCAGATTATCATCGTCATCCTCTTCATAAATTTCTTCCTCTGCATCCTCTTCCTCCACATCACTGTCATCATATTCCTGTGCGTCCATTGTGTGGAACACAGCAGTACGGTCTTCACCGAAAATCTGTGTCTGATCTGCGGAAGATGCCTTGTTTCTGTTATTCATGATAACCAGTGTTTTATCATAGGCAGGATCGTCATCAAAGCCTACCCTCGTCTGATCAAGCTGTGTGTCATCCACACGGATATCCGGAATCCCACCCTGCTTTACCGCTTCCGGCCGTTTAAAGGTACCAGTTTCGCTGATACTGTCAAAAATGCTGCTGCCTGCTGCTGAGGACTCCTGCTTGGAAGCATAGATCCTTTTCTCCTCTTCCTTCTGTTTTTTCAGCTCCTCAATCTTCTTTCTCAATTCATTATCCTGACTGTATTCATTGATCATACCGGATAAATCAATATCTTCATCATTTCCGGCTGTTCTTCTTTTATCATCCATATTTAAACCTCCAACGTACTTGTATCATTGTATATAATCTATGCGCACCGTTTTGTCGTTTTTCCTTATTTTAATGAAAGAGTGCTCATAGTTCTCCTACGAACACTCCGAATCGAATTTCTGCTTCTCAAAGGAGGAGAGAGAAATTTCGCTACGTAAGTCACATATCCTTATTTCATTGGCTAGATGAATATATGCAATCTTACGGCATAATTATAACACCTAATCACATAAACTGTCATTTTAAATCTTAAAATTAACTTAATTTTACATATTTTAAGACTATACTTTTCCACTACGTGATATTTCTATTATATGTAATATATCATACAAAAAAAAGCAGCGCTCTGCTGCCTATGCATGCTTAACGCGATCATGCTCCTCTGCGCGCTTTCCATTATTAAAGCGATCGACTGTCCCCACCAGGTAACCGGTAATGCGTCTTATTTTTTCAAAGCCCTCCGGCTGCAGGTGATAGCCCAATCCTACTTCCTCACCATCAAAGCTCAGCTCAACGGATGATATCTCCTTCTTTGGATTATTCTTGCGTATATAGCTGATATACGCGCGGGCTTCCTTTTCATTCACCTGTTCATTTGACTGAATTTCTATTCCATCAACCATAATCTGATATTCCATATGTAAGCTCCTCCTCATAATTTTCTGATACCATTATAACGAAGCAGATGCTTCCTTACAATTATTACGCCTGACAAGTTCTTTCTTTAGATCTTGCACATAGGTCTGCTACAGCTTGTTGAGATTCCAAGCCATGCCTGCCACCAGGCGCATAAGCGGATTATGTATCTCAATACGCTCTTCCAGGATCAAACGGCATCCTCCATGCGCAAGCTCCTCCAGAGTACCAGTCCATTCACCGCTGAAGCGTTTGTTTTCCATATGGAAAGCATATCGCGTAAACGGCTTTTTTTCTGTTATTGTAAATACTGTTTCATTACCATTCGGATAGATTTCACGAAAAACCGTATCACTATCGGTTTCTATACATTTTAAGTCACTTCTCCATGCATACTGCGTTGTATCTGTCATAACCGCCCAGACAGACTCTGTGCTGTATGGCAGCTCAGTTCGAAATACGGAAGTTTTCATTCTGCTCCTCCATTGCGTACCATTTTTATTTTATTAAACGGAAACAGGACATAGACATCCTTTCCCCGTATATCCTCCCGCTTGAATGGCCCGACACGACGGGAATCATAAGAAACGATACGATTATCCCCCATCAGGAAATATTCATTATCCTTCAGTGTCCGCTTTGGAAAGTCCTCTGTAAAATTATTGCCATGCCTGCGAATCTGATTTGCATAAGCATTGTCAAGATAAGGCTCCTCTATCGGCATGCCATTCACATAGACCACATCATCCTTTGCATAAATCGTATCACCCGGCAGACCGATGACACGCTTTACCCAGTTTTCCTTCTTTTCTTCATTGTATACTACGACTACATCAAAGCGTTCAATATCCTGAAACTTTGCACTGAACACATTCATGAGGCCGATTTCTCCATCCTCCAGCGTAGGGTCCATGCTTCTGCCATCCACACGCACCGGCTTGACAACAAAATTGGTTAACAGAAAGATGCATACAAAGCAGATGACGAAGGTTTTCACCAAGTCCAGCAGCTCATATTTTAAACCTTTCTTTTCTTCCTTTTTCTTTTTTGGCTTTATGTTTTCCGTTCCATCGATGACTGCCTGGAACTGTTCTTCCTTATTTTCTTTTTGATCCATGATACTCTCCTTCCTTAACGGCATGGTTTAATTATAGCACTGCTTTTTTAAAACGAAACTCTTTTTTTAAATTGTTAAGAAAACCTTTTGCCTTTCCTTTGCAGGCGGCTTCACAAAGGTGAACATTTCCATTTTTCAAAATACATAAAGAAAACCGATAATCATTTGAACTGCCCCTGTTTATCCGCTATAATGAAGTTAGATAGAAACATGTATACGGATTTATAAAAGCTGGGAAAGGAGGCGGCGCCCATGCCTGATCAGAATCAGTTCTGGGAGAGTCTGGATAAATACCGCTATATTCTCGATTCTCTTCCAAACCCTGTCATCGTCACAGATATGGACAAAATCGTACGCTATATCAATGTTGCGGCGAGAGCGATTGTTCCCCCTCCTTATGAGAAGCTGTTGAATCAACCCTGCAGTAATTTTCATACACCCTACTGTCATACAAAAGATTGCTGTATCCAACGCTTCCTGCGTAATGAAAAGGGTGCCATCCAAAGCGGTCCCGGAGATATTATAAATCGTGTCGATATTTCCTATCTCAGGGATGCGTTGGGCAATCCCATCGGTTATATCAATGTATCCACGGATGTACGGGAGCTGATGGAGGTGCAGCGCCAGCTGAAAATCAGCCAGGAGCGCTATGAGATTGCTTTACAGCAGGCCCGCACCGCATTGTGGGAATACGATATCAAGGAGCATACCATACAGCGTATAGATAATGTCCGGGGACAATTTTCTGAAATATTTCCCAATGAAGGGGTTATTGAAGGCGTGCCGGATGCTCTTATTGCGCAGGGCATTCTATTTGAGGATTCCATCAGGGAGATCGAAGTCATGTACAGCAAGCTGAAGGAAGGCTACAAAAAAGTTTCCGGACAGCTGCATATGCGTAACAGAAATGGTGAGGAACGATGGGTGGAAATCCGCTGTACAACCATTTTCGATGAAGCGGGAAGAGCCATTAAGGCAATCGGTATTTCAAAGGATATCAGTGAACAGAAGCGCTTGGAAAGCAGCTACCAAAATGAACGGAAGCTGCAGGAAATCATGAATGCAGGATTCCTGAGTGTCTTCGAAATAAATGTAACACAAAACCGGATGATTCTGATAGATAAGGAAGCTGCGGAAAAATTGAGCAGTCCGCCGGAGGAAGGCGTGTATGATGAAATTCTACAGGCAGCTTTACCGAAAATTCATCCGGACTTTCAGAAAAAGGTCTACGAAAAAATGAATTGCAGGGCACTGCATCTGGCGTATATGCGTGGCATACATACATGCAATGTGGAATACCGGCTGAAGCGAAAAGGCTGTTACCACTGGATCAATGCATCCATTCAGCTTTTGAAAAAAGATAGCAGTGCGGATATTTTCGCACGTGTTTTCCTGAAAGATATTCAGGCACAAAAAGAAAAGGAAGAAAAGCTTCAAAAAGAAGTGCACATCGATGCACTGACAGGCGCCTATAATCGTAAAGGAATTATTACACATATCGAGGAGCTGCTGCGGCAGAATCCCGAAGCGATCAGCGCATGCGTATCACTGGATATTGATAATTTCAAGGAGGTCAACGATACCTTCGGTCATTTATACGGCGATGCTGTATTATCTGAAACAGTGAAGAAAATTCAGAAGCTCTGTCGAAGTGACACGCTGATAGGACGGCTGGGCGGTGATGAGTTCGTTGCATTCTTTCCCCGTTTACAAAGCGAGGAGGTTCTCATGCATGCAGTTGAACGCCTGCAGTCAGCACTTGTGAATACCTATACCTCGGGAAGTCACATGGTGAAAACAAGTGTCTCCATGGGGATTTCATTTTATCCACGGCACGGCACCACCTTTACAGAGCTTTATGATAAGGCGGATATTGCCATGTATCATTGTAAGCGGAACGGAAAAAACGGATGGACGGTTTATCAGGATACGATGGAGCGCTGTCAGCAAATCATGGAAAAGCCGGATTCCGACAATATCGGCGACATGCAGCTGAATAAGCCTTTTGAGGGAAATATCGGCGAGTATATTTTCCGCATTCTCTATCGTCGGGAGAAGACGGATCCGCAAACCATGCGGACGGTACTGGAGCTTATCGCCCACCATTACGACATGCAGTATTTTTATGTTATGGATTTCAACAGGGAAACCCAATGCATACAGCCGCTGCTTTCCTGGAGTGAAGAGGATAAGAGCCTGTATGAATTGCTGCAGCTGGATGAGCAGAAAGCAGCATTGGAATTTCTGGAAACCATTCATTCTGACAATGACCGTATACTGTTTCTGGAAAATTGCGGGAAGGACTGTTTTGATAGATTTCCAAAGGAAATTCTGAACAAGCTAGCTATTTTTGCGCTGGTTCACATGAGTGTGCCGGTTTCCAATCAACACGATATCCTCATCGGTCTTGCCAATACCAGGCATACGCACAGCTTCAGTCGTAATCAGCGCACGGATATTCGGACAATTTTTGAGGTAATCGTCACCTTCCTCAAAGATCAGCAGCAGCGTGAGCAGCAGAAAAAGTATACCGACACGTTGATTTCACTTTTGAACAACCTTGGAAATTCCATATATGTCATTGATCCGCACAGCTATCAGCTGATTTACTTTAACCAGAGTCTTATGGAAATCTTTCCGAAATTGAAGACAGGTGAAATTTGTCATAAGGTCTTCAGAGAGGAAGATACACCGTGTAAGGATTGCCCGATACGTCAGCTTTCAAAGACAGTTCCCTCTGCCTCCACAGACATACATAATGCGAAGCTGAATGCGGATATTCAAACGACAGCAGCCTATGTGGAATGGTATGATCATCAGAAATATGTTCTATTATCAGGTGTCGATGTTACAAGGTATAAGAAATGACAGTTATGAAAGAGTTTATTCGTTAGAAGAAGTTGTTTCCGAATATGAGTAAACTTAAAACAGGGAGACTTCAATACGATTGTATGTAGCAATAGAAGTTGAATTCTCCCTTTTTCAAACCCTAAAGTAAGAAAGAGTCGTAGAAGAATAGACTCTTTTTCTATAAATAAACCAGGAGCTTTGACATTTAGGAAATTCTGATACATAAAGTATCCGCTATAAAGATATTGCATTTCATGAAAATATTGGAAGGATGTTATATTAACGGATGAAACATGTATTGAATCCTGCATTATTGTATAAGCTTTCTATTTGCTGCTACTGTTTTACAACAGCCTGTGCAGACAATATGATAAAATAATCCCCTTGTAATCTGGTAATAGGCTTCACCTTATTTTCCGCTCTTTTGATCCTGGGATGTGCAGAATGGAACGATATTTTGCAATCGCCCTTCTGGACACATACAAATCGATTTCTTCCAGCAGCTCCACCAGATCCTGATCACGATAAGGATTTTCTTTATCCTCCTGCTCCACAAACTTCTGAATTGCCTTAAGAATGGAATCCTTGCTGCTTCCATCCCTAGTTGCAGAAACAAAAAGATCCTTTACTGCATAAATTTCATTTTGAAAAAGATAATACTTATTTGACAATGTTCTGGATACGGTGGATTCATGAAATCCTGTCTTATTGGCGATATCCAGCAGTGTGCACGGCTGCAGTTCATCCATATAGAGAAAATGGTTTCTCTGTATATGAATCAGTGCATTTACCATGATTAAGAGTGTTTTATTACGTTTACTTAAATGATCAATAAAATAATAAGCCTCATCAAAATACGCACGGAGCTCTTTATCGTTCTTTACAGCCTGTAATTCATCCTGAATCTGAAAGTGTCCCAATTGCTTTGGTATTATTTCTATTTCATCGCCCAGTGTCTGAATTTCAAAATCAGGCAGAAGGATTGCATTGTTTTCTCCAGCATAGGAGCTGCAGGGATACGGCTGGCAGCCTTGTATTTCCAGCAGACTCTGTGTTACAGCTTCCATTGACAGCCCACAGTCCTTTGCTATCGCTTTATAGTCCTTACGGATAAGCTCTTCTGCATACTGAGTGAATATTTTCTCAGCAGTATATTTCTTGTTTCTTAACAACTGCAGACGGATGCTGTCTATACTATCCCTTGCGGCAACACCGGCAGGTTCAAACATTTGCAGAATTTGGATATTTTTTTGAATACAAATAGGTGCTTTTCCAAGTATTTCTGCATATTCTGCAGCTGAACTGTTAAGAAATCCATGCTCATCCAGTGATTCAATCAAAAAATTACAAATATCCTCATCAGCATCCTGTTTTGTTGTGTGCAGCTGCAGATACAAATCCTCTTTCAATGTTTTTCCTGCAGCAGAAGGTGCATATCAGTCGATGGTGTATATTCAATTACAGGGTTATTCTCCGTTAATGTTTTTATATAGTCCAGCAAATCCTGCTGACTCATTTTAAGTATATCGAGCGAATTCTTCATCGACTGCGAAAGCTGAAGTGTCTGTGAAAGCTTTTGTGTGTAAATAAATTTTGGTTCCAGAGCAATCCCTCCTCTCACCAATATTCTAGCAAGAATTGTGCCACAGAGTGGATGTAAATTTTAATCTTGACATTTATTTTTTTTGAAATTACTATTCTATCAAAGGGGTGATGGCATGAGAGATAAAATACTAGCAATAATCCGTAGAAACTGTGAGCAGCAGATGTTTGAAGCCAATACAGCCATTATCATCAGTGAACAGATTCATATAAGTCGAAATGAAACTGCATCCTTGCTTCATGCTTTAACAACACAAAAGAAAGTGATAAAAATCGGAGCACGTCCATCGTTTTTCCTTGACAGAGAATTTATGGAGCAGGAATACGGTATGCAGATTCCAAACAACAGCTATAAATCTGTCGAATTTCTAATGTCCCAATGCAGAGATGAACCACAGGATTTTGAAAAACTCATAGGACACGACGGAAGTTTGTCTGAACTGATCAAGCAATGCAGAGCTACCATTGCGTATCCACCTGATGGGCTTCCTCTTATGCTCTACGGCCCCACAGGAACAGGTAAAAGTCTGATTGCCCGTCTGGCATACGAATATGCGGGAAATAACGGACTCCTTTCGGAGCATGGAAAATTCATGGCAGTGAATTGCAGTGAATATGCGAACAATCCCGAACTGCTGACTGCAAATCTGTTTGGCTATGTGAAAGGAGCCTTTACCGGCGCTGACCAGAACAAGGCCGGACTCATCGAGCTGGCAAATGGCGGAGTATTGTTTCTTGACGAGGTTCACAATTTAAAAGCAGAATGTCAGGAGAAGCTGTTTCAGTTTATGGATCGTTCCATCTATCACAAGGTAGGAGATAATGAAACCTGGTATACGTCAAAGGTACGTCTTATACTTGCAACAACAGAGCCTCCGGAAGAGGTCTTATTAAAAACACTGCAGCGCAGAATCCCTATGACGATTACCGTTCCCACATTAAAGCAGCGCGGTGTACAGGAGAAGGTACAGCTTCTATATGCTATGTTCAAGGAAGAGGAACAGCGCCTTCGCAAAACGATTCACATCAGCACCAAGGTATATAATATCCTGCTTTCCCATGATTTTACCGGTAATATCGGAGGCTTAAAAAGCTGTGTGCAATCCTGTTGCATCAATTCCCTTTTTCAAGATGATGACAATCAGATAATGCGCATTCAGCTCAGCAGTTTGCCGGAACAGATACTGAACGGCATAACGGAAAAAAGCTCCGTTTATACAACAACAACCGAATTCATCAATCTGCATGATCTGCAGAATTTCATTCATACGGATAAGGAAATCATACGGCTTAATGAAGAGCTTCTAAAGCATTTTCAGGCATTTGAAAACCATACAGCGAATGAGGAAAGCTATATCAGAAGATGCAGGCAGGCTGTGTGGAAATATTTTGACACTGTGCTTCTTACAGAAGCACTGAAGCAGGAAAAGGATTTCTATCAAAGCGGTATTCAGCATATCTTCGGAATCGTCAGCGGTCAGTATAAGCTCACCATCAGTAATAACGATGTACTGTCTGTATGCAGCTACCTCAATGCCTATACAAAGGATTACCACAGCTTTCGAAACTGGTCAGCCAAACATAAAGATAAGACGGAGCTGTTTCTGGACTGTCTGAAAACCCGGTTTCCCAGAGAATACAGCATTGCCTCAGAAATAGGAAAATACCTAAACTCTTATCTGGATATCGATATCATGCCAATGGCAACGATTATCTTCATTCTCTATTTTAAAAGTCTGTTCGCAGAGGAGGACAACCAAAAGCGATGCGGTGTGATACTCGCCCATGGCTTTTCCACCGCAAGCGGTATTGCCGATGCGGTAAATAAGTCTTTGGGAAACTATGTTTTTGATGCGATCGACATGCCTTTGAATGTTGACATGAGCTCCATATTGGAACAGCTGAATACCTATCTGAAAAAGCTGGGGGAAACTGAAGAGCTGTTTCTTCTTGTGGACATGGGAAGTCTGGAGGAAATATATAAAGGACTTCACCTAAACAATGTCAATATTGGGATCATAAACAATATCAGTACACGGGCAGCGCTTGAAATAGGAAGCGGTATTTTGCAAAGCCGAAGCATGGAGGATATCTTCCGTGATGTTGTTTCTGGTAATATTACCAGTTATCACATCGAACGAAACCGACAGAAAAAACATGCCATCCTGTGCAGCTGTGCAAGCGGTATGGGAACTGCAGAAAAGCTAAAACAGACGATTGAAGATTCTTTGCCTCTGTCCACAGAAATCAGTGTACTGGCTTATGACTATAATGAGCTTGTTGAAAAGGGAATGAACTGCACACTGTTTGATAATTATCATATACTCTGTGTGATTGGGACATTAAATCCAAACATTGACCAATTGTATTTTATTCCGATTGAGGATTTAATTATCAACGATACGATTGACGGATTTGATCATTGCATAGAGGATGCAATGTCGAAGGAACAGCTGACTCTGTTCAAGAAGAATATATTAAAGAATTTCTCGCTTTCCAACATCATGAACAGTCTTACCATATTGAATCCGAATAAATTGCTGGAGCATGTTGCCGATGCTATAGACCGTTTACAGACAATCCTTAATATTTCCCTTGCCAACAACACCTGTTTCGGGCTGTATGTTCACATGAGCTGTCTGATCGAACGGCTTGTCATGAACAAGGGAATCGAACTGTATCCGGATATGCTTGCCTTTGAAAAAGAGCATACTGTATTCATACAGCAGGTAGAAACAGCCTTCACAGCAGTAGAAGCCTTTTACGGTGTGCAGATTCCCGTTGCTGAAATCGGCTATGTGTATGATTATGTAAAAAATGATCTGAATTATAAAAAATATTATACCTAAGCGTGCCCTGTGGCATGCTTTTTGCTTGTATACAGATGCATACCTTGAAAAGAAAATCATGTCGGTTACAGCGCTGTGGCATGATCCTTGCTTGGATACGTATGAGAAATAAAAGTAATACAGGGAATTTCCTGTATGCACAAAAAGAAAGGAGATAACAGCTTGAGAAAAATAACCATAGCTTCCCATGGAGAATTTGCGAAGGGACTGAAGCATTCCATTTCCTTGATCGTTGGAAAGCTTGCGGATGATATCCATACATTCTGTCTTTATCCTTCTCAAAGTCCTATGGATTTTAAGGAACAAATCGAACAGGAAATCAAGCAGCATCCGGAGCATGAATACGTCTTCCTCTGTGACATCAAAGGAGGAAGTGTTCATACGGTATGTTCACAGCTGTGTGCATATGAAAACGTTAAGGTATTCAGCGGCACCAATATGAACCTGGTTCTGGACCTGCTATTGTCCTGTCCCGATACGATTGAAACAGAAAATCGTGAGATTCTGCTTGAAAATGCAAGAGAGGGAATAACACTTATGACCAGAGATGATCTGGTAGAAAAAAAGGACGAGGAGTTCTGAAGGAGGTAGCGTATGATTAAGTGTTTACGAGTGGATCACAGATTATTACACGGCCAGGTGGCATTTTCCTGGACAACAGCACTGGGGGCTGACTGCATTCTCATTGCAAATGATGATGTCATGAATGATGCGATGCGCAAAACGACAATCAAGCTTGCCAAGCCAAGCGGTGTCAAGCTGGTAATCAAAACACTTGCGGATGCCATTGAAGCATTAAACAGCGGTGTTACAGACAAGTATAAGCTGTTTATTGTTGTAGAATCCATAGAAGATGCTTATCAGATTGCGACGCAGTGTCCTGCTGTAAAAGCGGTAAATCTGGGAGGAACAAAGGCCAGAGAAGGCACACGCAGCATTTCCAGAGCGGTCAATGTGAATCCGGTGGAGGAAAAAAGGATTCAGGAATTACTGGATGCCGGAATCGAAGTGGAAATCCGAATGATTCCAGTGGATAAGTCCATTGATGCCCGCAGCGCACTGCATGAAGGAGGAAGTAAAAAATGATACAGGCACTATTATTGGGGGCTATTGCATTTTTCGGTAATTGTGATTATGCATTGGGTACCAGCTTATTGAAAAACCCAATTGTATTAGGACCGCTTGTCGGTCTGGTCCTGGGGGATGTCACAAAGGGAATCATCATAGGAAGTACACTGGAGCTGGCGTTTATCGGTGCACAATCCATCGGTGCATTTGTACCGCCTAATGTTGTTGTTGGCGGTGTGCTTGGTACCGCTTTTGCAATTACGACGGGAAAGGGTGCGGAAGTAGCAGTTACACTTGCTTACCCTATCGCATTGCTTGCTAGTATATTTGAAAATCTGTTTATGTCTGCCATCTTCCCTTTAACCGGTACCTGGGCAGATAAGTATGCAGAGAAGGGAAACTACCGTGCCATAGAAATGATCCATATCGGAGATGGTATCGTTCAGAGTCTGACCTTTGCATTGCTGGTTGTTTTTGGTTTCCTGATCGGAAGCGGTCAGGTGGAAACACTCGTAAATTCCATACCGGCTGTTATCACAGACGGCCTTACCATAGCAACGGGATTGCTTCCTGGCATGGGATTCGCCATGCTGGCTCAAATGACATTGAATAAGAAAGTCATTATGTTCTTCTTCCTGGGCTTCCTGTTGTCTGCTTATGTCGGTGTACCGGTTCTCGGTATTGCTCTGCTGGGTGTGATTGCCGCATTCCTAAAGGTTGATTTTTTCTCAGAAACCGCAGTAGCTGCGGACGGAGGTGAAGATGATGACTTCTAATACCAGTGATTTGATTACAAAAAAAGACCTGCATAAGATGTTCTGGAGATCGCTTCCTATGGAATTTTCCTGGCACTATGAGCGTCAGATGCATATGGGCTTTGAATTCATGATGATTCCTGCACTTCGTAAAATTTATGATAATGATCCGGAAAAGTTCAATGATTCCTTACAGCGTCATCTTGAATTCTTTAACACATCCATGTATTTCAGTACCTTTATTGCAGGTATCATCATTTCCATGGAGGAAATGAATGCAAGACAGGGCAGCTTTGATACTGCCTCCATCAGTACTATGAAGGTCGCATTGATGGGACCGCTGGCCGGTATCGGAGATTCTGTTTTCTTTGGTACGATTCGTATTCTTGCCATTGGCGTCGGTACCTCTCTGGCTGCACAGGGAAATATTCTCGGTACAATCTTGTTTCTGCTGATTTTCAATATTCCTGCATATGCCGTCCGTTATATTGGTGCCATGAAGGGGTATGAGCTTGGTGCTAATTATCTGGAAAAAATTCAGAAATCCGGGTTAATGAATAAATTTATGCTGGCTGCCTCTATTGTCGGTGTTATGGTAATCGGTGGTATGACAAAGGAATTGATTACTGTTAATACGCCAGTCTCGATTGGCTCCGGTGACGCTGCTGCCAGCATTCAGGAAATACTGGACGGTATCATGCCGGGTATGCTCAGCCTTGGTGTCATGGGGATTTACTACTGGCTTTTGAAAAAGAAAGTGAACGTCATTGCCATGATTGTCGGTACTGCACTCTTTGGTATCCTTTGTGCGTGGCTCGGCATTCTTGCCTGCTAGTTACAGATGGATGAAAGTGAGGTGGCAGGATTGATAATTGATATGCATGTTTCTCCGGCTTTTATTGACGAGCTGCATCAAAGCGAAACGCAGCTGCAAACCTGTCGCAGGCTGACAGGCTTATACGAGACAGATACTCAGCCTGTTTCCTTTATGAAAACGATGTGTAAGGTATCGGATATTGAAATGCTTTGCCTTCTTCCCCTCGATTTAACAACAACACATAATGCTTATCTGGGCACCAATGAACAGGTTGCTCAACTGGTACAAAAAGATTCTGATCTATTTATCGGCTTTGCCAGTGTAGATCCGCATCGAAGTGATGCCGTGGATGTTGTCCGCCATGCCTTTTTGAATTTGCATTTATCCGGTCTGGTTCTTCATCCTTCCCAGCAACGGTTTTATCCAAATGAAGAGTTATGCGGGGCTTTGTACGAGGTATGCGAGGAATTTAATAAGCCAATCATATTTCATGCCGGAATGTCTGCACGTCCCAATACACTGAGTAAATATGCACATCCGCTGTTATTTGAAGAAGTCGCCTGTGCGTATCCACATTTACGTATCTGCCTGAGCGGCTTTGCATGGCCATGGGTACGTGAGGTATGCATGCTGATGCTGAAATATAAAAATGTATATACCGACACAGCTCTGCTTTATTTTGACAATCCCAAAGAATTTTATCATCAGAGCTTCTGTATAGACATTGGCGCACATTGGATTGACCGCAGTCTTCGTCACCAGATCATGTTTGGAAGCGATGAGCCACGTCTTGAACAAAGACGCATGATAGAAGCGATTTACAACATGGATTGGCGTGAGAGAACAAAGCAAATGATATTCAGAGAAAATGCACTTGACTTTTTAAACGGAGGCGGTTTCTATGACTGAATACAGAGAATTGACCTATGAAACACAGGCGTACAATGAGCTTATTCCGATTGCAGAGGATATAAAAAAACTGGTATCTGAATGCGGCATACAGCAGGGAATAGTTTATATCATCACCAAACACACAACAACGGGAATTACAGTAAATGAAAATCTGGAATGTCTAAAGGCTGATATTTTGAAGAGACTCGGTATGATATTTCCCGAAGAGGACGACTACTATCATGCTCGATTCCTGCAAAGCTATGGTGCTATGGCCGGGAATCCCACCGGACATTTAAAGGCAATGATCACAGGGAATCATGCCGTTTTTCCAATCGTAAATGGTAGTATCATGCTTGGAAAGGCTCAGGAAATTTATCTTGCGGAGTTTGATGGTCCACAGATACGGGATGTAATGATTTCCATACTGGGAGATAATTAACATACGAAAACAGAAAGAAAAGAGAGGTAAACACATGTACATTTTTGATAAAGAAGCATATTTCACAGACGCTAAACTAACATATGATACAAGAGGAGAAATCGAACGGGTTGCTGATGAGGTAAGCAAGCAGGGATTTAAAAACATATTCTTCATTTCCTCCGGAGGCTCTCTGGCAGTCATGCAGCCGATTCAGTATCTGCTGCGTTCAAAAAGTGCGATTCCCACATATTGTGAAATTGCATCAGAGGTTATCCTGACAGATAATAAACAGCTGACAAAGGATTCCATTGTTATCACTTCCAGTAAATCAGGTACTACCAGTGAAACAGTGGAAGCGATCGAATTTTGTAATAAAAAAGGAATCCGCGTCATTGCATTTTGTGGAAAACCGGATACACCGGTTGATCAGCTGGCTACCTATTCCATCATCGGAAAAGCAAAGGATGCTGTAGAGTTTGAGTATATTCAGCATTACCTGCTGGCATTCCGGCTGCTGTTTAACAATGGTGAATTCGATGCCTATAACCGGTTGGCTGACCAGCTGGAGAAGCTTCCTGAGAATCTTGTAGCTGTAAAAGAACAGTTCGAGCCAACTGCCGCAAGAATTGCCGAAACCTATTATAATTCCGGTATTCAATACTGGATTGGAGGCGGCTCTCTGGCACCGGAAATTTATTTACATGCGATGTGCATTCTTGAAGAAATGCAATGGATTCGTACAAAATCCATTAAAAGTGCTGAATTCTTTCATGGTACCCTTGAAGTGATTGAAAAGGATACTCCTGTATTTCTTGTAAAGGGTGTGGATGAAACAAGACCGATTGATAATCGTGTGGAACGACTGATTAAAAAATTAAGCGATCATGCAGAAGTGATTGATGTCGCAGATTACAGTTGTCCGGATATCGATGAGGAATTTATGGATATCATAGCAACCTCCATTGTGACAACAATTCTTGACGAGCGACTGGCTGTTCATTATGAACGTGTGACTGGTCATGATCTGACAACAAGACGCTATTACCGCCAGTTTGCATATTGATCTGATTCTCTGCTCAACCTCTATCAAAAGGCAGAATCTCTGGCATATTATCCAATAAAAGGAAGCAATGCAATCCCCATGCTCTCATATGGGGTGCCTGCTTCCTTATTTATATACAGTTTACTCCAGAAATTTCCTTAACCGCTTTTTTCCTGAATCCTTTTTCTTACACCATGTTTTTGCCTGTTCTTCCTGTATAAAGCTTTTTAAAGGAATCAAATCACTTTGTGATCAAAGGCCTCCAGTGCACGGTAATACGCCGGTTTATCCTCATTGTAAATGATAACAGGGGCGATATCATGAATAATGAAATAATAATTCATCAATGTCCTGCCTGCTCTGCCATCCGCAAAGGGATTATATGTTCAAATATTGCATGTAGATATACTCCTGCTGTAAAGTAATCTGTTCCCTGATATGTATTAAGCTCTGATAACAGCTCTTTCACATCGGATTCGACTTCATGAGGATACCTGCCGATTTCATTTTTACCGGTTACATAATCATGTATTTTGAATTCACCCGAACGTTCCTGTTTATCATGGTAACGAATATCATCATATGTACCTTTCATAAGCTTATACTACATGCGCTTGATAAAGTTTATATCCAGAGCTTTTTTCTCTACGATAAGCAGTTTCAAGTAATTATAGCAATGCACCTGATTTTTATTTCAAACAGTGTTCTCAGATCACCGGTATAACAATTCACAGAGCCCTTTTCGAAAATATCTCTTGTGTCATGACATTTTCTATTTTATTTGAATGATACGCGAACAGAATTTTAAAATCATAGAGTCTCACATCAATTTCTTCCAGTGAGCTAAATGACATATGCTTTACCATTATGTATACCCCCGCATTTCCTGTTCATTATACCACATATCCATATATGCATGTACAGAATCGTTATACCGCTTATTGTATTTGCGAACAGCCAAATAAATAGAAAAGGACCAGATGTTCTGATCCCTATTTCTTAGTTATATACATTTTTGCGTTCCATGTGTATTCAACGTTCCATCATGCTGATTGACTCGATTCCCACACTTCCACCTCTAACTACCTCGATGTCTCTGAATTCCTCTTTCATCAGCTTAATGACCGCATCATTCTTTGTTGCGGTTTGCACAAATTCCAGAAGGAGGCTGTCTCTTCCATAATCAATCACCTTTGCCTTAAAGGTCTGTGCGATTTGAAACAGCTCCGTTTTTTCCTGCAGGGTACAGTTCTGTACCTTCACATATAAAATTTCCTTCATACGGACAAAAATATCCGTAAAATCTATGACCTTAATTACTTCCACTAGTCGATTCAGCTGTTTCTTGATCTGTTCAAAGGTTTCATCATCACTGACTGTCGCAATCGTCATTCTGGATATGGTAGGATCCTCCGTCGTTCCTACGGTAAGGCTGTCAAGATTATATGATTTCCCGGAAAATAATCCGGAAATCTTAGACAAAACACCTACCTGATTTTCCACATACAGCGATATCCAACGTTTTTTCATACCGTTACCATTCATATATCCATTCTCTCCTTCCTGTTTCAGCATCACTTTAACAATCCATAAGCATATCCTTTAAGGTGCCGTCAGGCTGTATCATCGGATACACAAGATCCTCCGGATTGATAATAAATTCGATGATCACCGGTGTTTTCTTACTGCTCATCGCCTCACGAAGTGCCGGCTCGATCTGTTCCTTTTCCGTTACCCGGATACCCTTTGCCCCATAGCTTTCCGCCAGCTTTACGAAATCAGGAGTATACGTAGGACATGATACTTCCCCGCATTTATTGCGGCAGGCAGCTCCGGCACGAAGGCAGGTCATGGCATAGCGCTTTCCATAGAACAGCTTCTGCCACTGCCGAACCATGCCCAGATTGTTATTATTGAAAATACAATTTATAATAGGAAGCTCCTCCAGTACAGCTGTTGCGATTTCCTGGATGTTCATCTGCATCCCGCCATCTCCCGAAATGGATAGTACAGGAGTATCCGGATTTCCAATTTTTGCGCCGATTGCCCCCGGAAGACCATAGCCCATCGTACCAAGACCTCCGGACATCAACAGCTTCTTCTTGTTAGTCAGCTCGATAAACTGTGCTGTAAACATCTGATGCTGTCCGACATCGGTGACAACGATCAGCTCCTCAAATACCCGGTTGATAGTTTCGATGATGTCCTGCGGGGTCAGATACGGCTTCTTTTTCATCATGAGTGGATGCACGCTTTTCCATGCATCGATTTCATCCAGCCACTTTTTTGTATTATATTCATGCACATATTCCAGCATTTTATTGATTGCTTCTCTGGCATCCGCAACAATCGGGATGTCTACCTGTATATTTTTAGAGATCGCGGCAGTATCAATATCAATATGCACTATTTTGGCATTGGGCGCAAAGGAATGCAGCTTTCCCGTGATCCGGTCATTGAATCTTGTACCGATGGAAAACAGCAGATCGCACTCATTTACGGCCATATTACAGGCATAGGCACCATGCATTCCGATATTCCCCACATACAGCGGGTGATTGCTTGGAATTGCCCCCTTCCCCATAATTGTTGTTATGACAGGTATATTCGTTTTATTAACCAGCTTTGTAAAGTCCTCATTTGCATGGGCAATATTCACACCGCCCCCGGCAAGAAACAATGGACGTTTTGCCTTTCCCAGCATTTTGATAGCACGCTTCAGCTGACCGATATGCACTGCAGTATTGGGCTTATATCCCCGAATATTCACCTTATCCGGATAATCTGCTTCTCCCAGCTCTCCCATAACATCCTTTGGAAGATCGATCAGCACCGGACCGGGTCTTCCGCTTGCCGCTATATAAAAGGCTTCTTTGATAATACGTCCCAGGTCTTCCCTTCTGCGAACCGTGACACCGTATTTAGTGATACTGCGGGTGATTCCCACAATATCCACCTCCTGAAACGCATCATTTCCGATTAAATTTCGGGCAACCTGTCCGGTAAAGCATACTAGTGGAACACTGTCATAATAGGCAGTCGCAAGACCGGTCACAAGATTTGTCGCACCCGGGCCACTGGTAACGAGACATACCCCTGTTTTCCCTGTAGAACGTGCATAGGCATCCGCTTCATGAACAAGAGCGATTTCCTGCCTTGGAAGAATGATTTTTATACTGTTCTGCTTATATAATTCATCACTGATGTCAATGGTACAGGCGCCCGGATAAGCAAACAGCGTATCCACACACTCTTCCTGAAGTGCCTTTACCAACAACTTATTGCCACTGATTTTCTTCATATGCATACCTCCCTAATCTATCTTATTACTACTTTAACACAATACAGGCACTATGAAAACACTTTAAACCTGCTTGTTTAAGACATTTTTGTGACAAAAACCGTAGGATTCAGCAAATTCAAAAAAAAACTATGAAAAATGCTATTTCACAGGCAATTTATGTGCAAAGAAGCTGATGTACAAAAAAGCAGATACCATATAAAGTATTGAATACTGCATATACTATCTGCTTACATTATAAAAACATTTTGTTGCTCACACTAATTCAGACATCTCTATATTCTATTGTATCAATACGTTAGTATTTCAATACCATGTTCTGTGACCAGGAGGGTATGCTCCCACTGGGCACTTAATGAACCATCCTCTGTATAGGATGTCCATCCGTTATCTTCATCAATATATAAATGATAATCTCCTACATTGATCATGGGCTCAATCGTAAATACCATACCGGGAGCCAGCACCATACCACTGCCTGCACGACCGACATGACCGATTACCGGATCCTCATGAAACTCCTTGCCAACACCGTGTCCGGCAAAATCCACAACAACGCTGTATCCCCTGCTTGTCGCATATTTATGAATGGCGGCACCGATATCACCGACATGTCCCCATGGCTTGACGGCATCCATGCCAATGTTCAGACATTCCTTTGTGACCTCAACCAGATTTCTTGCCTCTTCACTGACCTCCCCGATCATAAACATACGGGAAGCATCGGAATAGTAGCCATGAAAGATTGTTGATACATCGACATTTACAATATCGCCTTCCTGCAGGATAATACTGTCATCCGGAATACCGTGACAGACCTCATCATTCACAGATGTACAGCAGCTTTTCGGAAATCCTTCATAATTCAATGGTGCAGGAATCGCACCATGGGAAACAGTATAATCATATACCAGACGATCAATTTCACCGGTACTCATACCGGGATGAATATGCTTTGCGACATGATCCAGTACTCCTGTATTGATATTCCCACTTTTCTTAATACCGATGATATCTTCCTTGTTTTTAATCAGAGAGCGATCCGGTACAATATGTCCTTCCCTGGCCAGCTTTGCGAGCTTTTCATCAAATTTTTCATGGCACTGCTTATATTTCTTTCCACTGCCGCACCAGCAGCGTGTATTTCTATGCATTTCCATATAGACACCTCTTTTCAACCTCTATAGTATAGCACTTATTTCTGTACTTTTCACATGAAAACATGCGAAAGAAAGGGAAATAAAGTCCTTCTATATCATCTATGCCTTATAGCATTATGCATTTTGTATAACCATGTACGCAAAACATTATTTCCTTACGATACGGTTTCGGTATCGTGGTATAATAAGGATAAAGTTAAGGAGCTGATCATATGAAACGTCTGCCGATTGGAATAGAAGATTTCAAGGAACTGATTGACAAAGACTGTTATTATGTAGACAAAACATCATTCATTACAGACATTATAAATGAAAAGGTCGCATTATATACCAGACCGCGCCGTTTTGGTAAAACACTGAATATGAGTATGCTATATTATTTTTTCTCAATGAAGCAGAAGGATAATGCTTATCTTTTTAACGATATGGATATTGTCAATCATACAGACTCATTACAATACCAAAATCAGTATCCGGTCATTTTTATTACTCTGAAAGATATGAAAAAACACACGTTTGAAAATCAAAAGGCGATGTTCGCTATCCTAATCCAGGATATTGTCAGAAAAAATCAGGAGTTACTCGAAAGTGAGGAATTAAATACCTTCGATAAAGAACAGCTTATAGCATATTATCGTCGTACACAAAGTGATGTAGATCTGCAGAATGCATTAAAGTTTCTTTGCGGTTGCTTGAAGCAGCATTATCATAAAGATGTTATTCTTTTGATTGACGAATACGATGTTCCGTTACAAAGCGCATATTTAAAAGGATATTATGATGAAATGGCAGACTTTTTAAGCGGTATGTTCGGTGCTGCCCTAAAAACAAATGATGCATTGGAAAAAGGGATTCTGACAGGCTGCCTGAGAATTGCGAAAGAGTCGATCTTCACTGGCTTAAATAATTTTAGTGTATATTCCATTTCTGAAGATCAATCCAGTACATCCTTTGGATTTACACCAAAAGAAACGATAATACTCCTTGAACACTACGATTTGAAATCCTATGAACAAACCATAAAAGAATGGTATGATGGGTATCTATTCGGAAACAAAGAGATATACAATCCATGGAGCGTACTGAAATATGTTCAAAAAATCAAGCAGGGAAACGATACACCGGAATCCTTCTGTGCAAATACGAGTGGAAATGATATTATCTATCAGTACATTCAAAAAGCAAATTCACATATGAGAGAGGATTTTGATTTATTGACATCCGGTAAGATGATTGAAAAAGCCATAAAACATGAGCTCACCTACCGTGAAATGGATAAAATACAGAACATTTACAGCTTTCTTCTATTCACGGGGTATTTGAAAGTCATAAAATGCATAGATGAAGAAAAGAGTATATACCAGCTGATGATTCCTAACAAAGAAATCAACAGAATTTATACCCTCATATTTGAAGAATGGTTTCAGGAACAAACGGAGGCACATGCTGAGAATTTCGCTGAAGCCTTGTTGAAGGAAGATATAGAAACCGCAAATAAAATAGTAAATGACCTTCTTTTTACTTCCATCAGCTATTTTGATTATGATGAGAAATTCTATCATGGCATTTTAATAGGCTTGTTATGCAATTATCGCATCATGTCTAATCAGGAGTCCGGTTTGGGAAGATTCGATATAGCGGTTGCGCCTCGTTCCTTAAGTGATCGGGGGATGATATTAGAACTAAAAACAGCTACTTCCCTTGCGGAATTAAAAAACACGGCAAAGCACGCATGTAAGCAGATAAAGGATAAACAATATATAGAAGGTATGCTGGCGGAGGGTTATGAGGATATTATCGGCTATGGCATCGCTTTTTATAAGAAATTCTGTGTTATTGAGGCTTTAAAGGATAGCACGGATACTATTGTAAACGATACGAGCATTCAATAGTTCATTATTCCAAAAGGATTGCGGACCCGCAATCCTTTTTTTATATCTAATAATTTCAAGATGCCTCTTTTCCTGCATCCTTCAGCTTTTCATGCTCCTCCTGCTCCAGTTCTTTTCTGGCAAGACGCTTAAAGTCCGCATCTCTTGTTTTTCTTCTAGGAAGGAATTGTCTGGTAAAAGCACCCTTTCCACGCTTTTTCACATAAAAATAGCCAAGGATAGAAAATGTAGAGGCGCCTATAAAATTCACAAGCAAATCCTCCATAGTATCAATCAGTCCGATATCCAGATAACCGTTAAATCCCAGCTCTTTGCCATTTACCGCAACGGAATGGATTCCGTCAATCGTAATTGGTATATTGCTGTTGGTTGGATCCAGCATAACCGTTGTTATACTTTGCACGATCGTATCCTTCTGCATATCCGTCCCCATGAAGGTATCCATACCAAATTCAAAGAATTCCCATACAACACCGATTGTCATGGAAAAACAGAAAGCAACCAGTGCCATAAACACAGGGGAAAGACGAAACTGCAGACGATCATCATTATTCAAAAGATCCACAAGTGAAAAACCGATTGCCGCCGCAAGAAAGCCGTTCAGCGTATGCAGGATGGTATCCCACATGGGAATCAGGATATAAAAAGACTGGATTTCTCCGAGAATTTCTGCGGAAAAGATAAATAGCAGGATGATAATTTCCAATGCTGTTGGCAGTTCGATTTTCAGCTCTACCTGTAGAAAACTCGGTACTATCAGCAAAATCAGTGTTAACAGGCATAAAAATACATTTTCAAAATTCCTGTTGAATATCTGAAGAATCATAACAAGAATTACAAGTGCGCGCAGGGTTAGGTATACAAGAAACGATTTCCTATGCTCCTTGATCTCCATCTTGATTGCTTTTTTCATTGTCTGGTATTTTTTCGACATAAAACACCTCCTGAATTTTATTACAATCATATAGAATTCTGAAGGAAATTTCAATAATTCTTTTTAATATATTTAAAAAACAAAAAAAATAAATTAAAATCATATTTATTAAAGGGTTATAAAATATTGTTTTCATAATTTAATTTAAATAGAAACAGTTAAACTATGTTATAATTATGATTTTTAAACCAACTCAGAACCTATATTTTACTCCGAAGTTTACTAAGTTATAACTTACTAAGTTATAACTTAGTAAACTAATATGCCTCATAAATTATCAATATAAAAAGTCTCCATATTCTTCCGCATGATAGACAGATTATAGAAATTCATCCTTGTGTGAATGTTATGTTAACTGTATAATTCGCTTCCATATCATGTAAGCATATTTTATGTGATCAATCATAGATTTCAGATAATCATAAAATATCCTGTCACAATCACCATAACAGGATATCTTATTTCTCTATTAGATTATTTGTTACTTTGCTTCATTTAGGTCCTGTTTCAATCCCGAAGAAACACATTGCTCTGCCTTCCATGCTTTATCTGCACATCCCAGAATTTTAATGAAATGCTTTGCTGTTTCCTTATATCCTTCCTGCAGCATCGGCATTAAGGCATAGATATTATTCCCCTCCATACCGACTTCCTGTATTTTATTATACGCTCCGCGGAATAAATCATTGGCTACATTTACCTTACTGATACCCAGACGGCATGCCGTTGCCAGATTCTCATCACCGGTACCGCTGCCACCATGCAGCACCAATGGCACCGGAACTTTCTCTGCCAGCTCTTTTAAAAGATCAAGACGAAGCTTTGGCTCTCCTTTATAAACACCATGTGCGGATCCGATGGCCACAGCCAGACAGTCAACGCCTGTCTCCTTCACATAACGGACTGCTTCATCCGGCTGCGTTAGGGCTGCAATACCATCAACAGCATAATTCTCACCGACACCGACATGACCTAGCTCTGCCTCTACACCGACACCCGCAGCATGTGCAATTTTCACAAGCTCCTTCACCTGTGCGACATTTTCCTCATATGGAAGGGAGGAGCGATCGACCATGATGGTATGAAAGCCGGCATGAATTCCTTTTACCGCATCCTCAAAGGTTGCACTGTGATCCAATATAAACGCTACCGGTACGCTCGCTTTGATCGCAAAATCATGCAGCATGCGGCCAAAATACTGCATATCTTTATTATGACCCCAGCCACAAAGCATAATCAGGGGGGCATTCATTTCCTCAGCCGCTTCCACGCATGCTCTCAATGAAAGCTCATCTACAGCTGATAAAGCCGGTACTCCGTAATGTCCCTCTTTTGCCTGTTGCAGGATTTCTGCCATACTTACTAACATCTTATATTCCTCCTTAAGTTAAAATGTGATAATAATACGAAATGTATCCGGACGTATTGCTGCTTCAAACGCTTCCTGTGCCTGATTGCACGGATATACTCCGGAAACCAATTTTTCTGGATCAATCAACCCTTTACTTAACATATTGACCGCCCGCTGAAAGGAACGTACGCTTGGACTTACTGCTCCTGTAATAACCGTTTCACTGGAATGCAGCCAGTTTGGACTGATTTCAATCGGCTTATCAGGATGCTGTGAGCTGTACATGACGCATCTTCCCAAGGGTGCTGTCATCTCCACAGCCTGCTTAGCAACAGCACTGATCGGTGTTGTGTTAAAGACAGCCTCTGCACCGATACCATTCAGATTTTTTATGTAATCAACCGGATTTGTTTCCATCGGGTTGATAGTATCATCACATCCCAGTGTCTTTGCCAGAGCACGACGTTTAGCATCCGGCTCACTCATGATAACGCGTGCACCCGACAGCTTGGCACAGAGTACATGTAGCATTCCCATGATGCCTCCACCTAACACCGCTACATCATCTCCCAGTGCAATCTGTCCACGTTCAATCGAGTTCAGCACACATGCCAGCGGTTCGCTGAACACCGCTGCTGTATCAGAGAGTGATTCCGGCAGCAGGTAAGCCTGAGAGGGATCAATATTCAGATATTCTCCAAGCCCTCCTGTACCTGGTATTTCCATTTCCTTATCAAACGGCGCATTGATATCTACGCACAGATTCTCTTCACCATGACGACAGAAATAACATTTTCCGCAAACCTGAATCAAACGAGCTGTCAGCTTCCTTCCGATCGGAAACTCTCGTTCACTTACCCCCTCCCCAACGGCCGCAACGCTTCCGACAATTTCATGTCCTCCAACAAATGGCAGCGGCATTTTGGACTCCCGTGTAAACACACGCTGTTCCCAGGTACATAATGCACATGCTTTGATATGCATCAGTATTTTGCCCGGCTTTACATCAGGACGCCGAACCTCTTTCACCTCAACCTTATGGTCATCCGTAATCGCTACTACCTTCATTTTCTCATTCATATGCTGTCCTCCATTCTTTTCCATCATATAATTCCTGATACATTGCTTTTAATTCAGCTGCAGAGAAGGTCTTTGGTGCACACTGCACATTGGCATCCTGCATCGCCTGCTTCACATAGGTATCAATTTTACACATATAAGTCTTACGATCAATACCTGCTTCCTGTAGGGTAACCGGCATCTCTATTCTTCGATACATCTCCCATATCCTTGCTATCAGACGCTCCTGCTTTTCCATAGAGGTCCCGCAGATTCCCAGCTGATCAGCCACTTCCTCATATAAAGGCTGCGGCAGCAGATGACACATTGTATACGGCAGGATAAGCCCCGTCATAAGTCCATGCGGCTTTCTGAAATCACCACCGGCCTGATCCATTCCATGCGCCATACCGGTTATGGAGTTATTGATACATGCACCTGCAATCGTTGCACTCAAATGGATATCACGACGTGCATTCAAATCACCATTGCAGGAAGCCTCCAGCTGTTTTATAATCTGCACAGCGGCCTGCACACTTTGCATCCGTACCATATCCGAAGCCAGAACAGAAATACCCGCCTCCAATGCATGGGCAAGAGCATCACATCCGGAGAATGCAATGACGTGCTTGGGAAGACTTACCAACAGCTCATAATCAAGAATGGCTGTGCTTGGCATGATTTCATTGCTTAAAACCATGCACTTTCTTTTCTCTGTATCCTTAACTACCGCACAACCCGTTGTTTCAGAGCCTGTCCCACTAGTTGTAGGAATGGCAATCAGTTCCTTTTCCTTTGTGAATGATTCTACAGCATATGGTGCAAATGCCTGTTCCCAAGTGTAATCAGGGAATTCTGTAAACAGCCATAGTACCTTCGCACTATCCAGGACGGAGCCGCCTCCGATTGCCACAAATACATCCGGATCAAAGCGCTGCGCTTTTCGAATGGCCGGTTCCAGAAGCTCTGTGGTAGGCTCCTGCGGCATATTACAGAGGACTTCATAATCGCAGTCCTTTAAAAGCTCATCAAACAGCTTTGTTTCAAGCTGTAATGCCTTCAAAACATTTTCATCGACAACCAAGCCGATTTTTTTATCCTTCCACCGTTGTACTTCACGAAGTGCACCATTTCCCATGATATACTTCGTTGTTTGGTATTGTTTAATCTGCATCTATTGCCTCCCTATACACTCAAAATTCCCGTTAATCCGCCAATAACACCAATAGCGATTATGACCAGCATAACCAAAACACTTGATTTTCCTGCTTTCAGCAGCTTGTAGCAGCCCAGTGTCAATAACAGCGGAAGCATACTTGGAAGAATGGCGTCAAATAGCTGCTCCTGCATGGAGAAGCTTCCCTCTGCCTGCGGGATGCTGATGCCGCATTTCATTGTCACAAAATTAACAACCAATGCTCCCAGTACCATACAGCCCATAATACTCGCAGCGGATATTAAACGTTTGATAACACCATTCTCCAGCATACTGAGAATTGCATCTGAACCTTTACGATAACCTAGTAAAAATCCAAAGCGTGATATGCCGAATACAATAATCGCCATAACCAATGAGAATACAAGAGGAATGACCCAGTTACCACCTTTTGCAAAATCTACAGCGAATGCAATAAGCAGGGGGAGGATGACACCCTGTATCAAGGTATCACCAATACCCGAAAGCGGCCCCATCAGTCCGGTTTTAATTGAGGTGATTGCATCATTATCAAGTTCAGCTCCCAATGCCTTCTGTTCTTCCATCGCCAGAACCAGTCCAACAATAGATGACCCCAGACAAGGCTCACAATTAAAGAAGCTGGTATGACGTTGCATGGCTTCTATACGTAAATCCTTATTATCCTTGTAAAGCTTTCGAAAGGCCGGGGTCATGGCATGAAGGAAGCCGATCCCCATCATACGCTCATAATTGTAACAGGCCTGATTATTGAACAGCCATAGCAGCCAGGCTCTATTAACCTCTTTGCTGGAAAGCAGATTTTTCTTATCTACAGTTTCACTCATGCCGCATTACCTCCTGTACTCTCTTTTTTCTGTGTATAGACGATTGCAATACAAAGCGATATAAATCCAATCGCAATCATACTCAATCCCGAATATACAGAAATCAGGAACCCGATGAAGAAAAAGATTTTTGCCTCTCCTTTGAAAATATACATCAGCGTCAAGCCAATACCGAGAGCAGGCATCATCCCTCCGATTATCATGAGGATATTTAATACTGTCCCGCCAAGAGCATCAATAATACCCTGAATATAGCTGGCTCCGAAATAGCATGCCAGCATACATGGAACAAAGGTAAGCACAAACAGCATCAGCTGCGGCAACAATACAGAAGGAATCCAAACCTTCCCAGCCTCGCCTTTTTCTGCCAGATGATCTGCCATATGTGCAAATACTGAATCCAGTGTCAGACGTCCAAACCAAAGTAAGGTACCAATCAATCCGATTGGGACAGCAATCGCCAGAGCTGCTTCCGTATCCAGACCACCTGTAATTCCCAAAGCGGCTCCCAGGATCCCAGCCAGACACATATCTCCGGGCAAAGCACCACCTGCTGATATAAACCCTACATACATCAGATTTATGGTAGCTCCTATCATAGTTCCCTGTGCGGGATCACCAAGAATCATCCCTGTCAGACAACCGCTTACCAACGGCCTGTAAACAGAATAATAACCAACCGGTCCTGCAATGATCGAGCTATTCCCCAAATAATAAATAATCCCCAGTAAAACAGCCTGTAAAATACTCATAATACTTCTCCTTTCCTATCCGCTTATCATTTTACCAACATCACTTGGCGACTCATTCGGTACCAACTGATAATACATCGGTATATGCTTATTCATGATGCGCTGCATACACTCGATTTCTTCTTCACTTGCTGATACATTGCGATTAAATTTCCTGCGGCCTGACTTTGCCCCCATTCCCCCCAGAATCACTTTATCCAGCAGAATACCTTCATTAATTAAAGCCTCAACTACCTGTGGAGTCTTTACCAAAATAATAATTCGTTCTTTATCCTCAGCCTCCTTTTTCAACTCACACACTCCGTTTTCTATATTGTATATATCAATACGAATATCGGAAGGTGCCGCTGCCTTAATGATTTTCTGTAAGAAAACATCCTTCACCAATGCTTCATCAATGATTACAATACGATTACCCTCAGTCTGCTTTACCCATGCCGTAACAACCTGCCCATGAATAAGACGGTCATCGATGCGGCATAACACAATATGTTTCATGTTTAGTCCTCCTTCAGCATTTCATTAACATGAATGAGCGTTTTCATTCCCTCTGACATTATGTGTGCTATCATCATCTTCAGCTCCATCTGCGTTCTTGAACAGAGAATCTCAAGTAAAATGGGAAGATTGATTCCTGTTAGGTGTTCAAATGTGTGATCCTTCATCAATGACGCTGTAACATTAAACGGACTTCCAGAACGCATATCTGTTAGAATCAGTATTTCACTTCCCTTCCGCGTACAGCTGATTGCCTGCAAAATAGAGTCCCTCAGATGTTCGACGCTTTCACCTAAATAGAAGCCGAATGCCTGTACGTTTTCCTGTTCCCCCATGATGAGTTCACTGCTTGCCAGCATCGCTTTTCCATATTCGCCATGTGTAACGATTATGATATCAATCATATACAGCTTCCTCCTTTTCCTTTCTGATGTCATCTTATCATCGTCCCTTTCAGGTGGTCAAAAAAGTCCCTGTTTCAACACACTCAGGAAAGCGTGTGAAGAAAAAAGAAGCAGATTTACTAGCTTTTATTCCGATAACTTCCAGTGCAAGCATACACAATATGTATACATTGTAAAAAGCAGACACACTTTTAGACTTTTTTATGCGTTTTTATTCTTACTGTGTTATTATGAAGAAGAAATCAACACAAAAAAATTAAGGAGGTCGTGATTTCATGAGTAAACGCAAAGAACTAATTCTGAAAGCAATTTATGCGCACACCTTGGAATGTCTGGAGGATAAGCAGTATGATAAGCTTGGAATGGATGCCTCCTCTTTGGCGATGGATTTGCGGCTTGATCGATCAAATGTATCCAGAGATCTCAACCTCCTGCATCAGGAAGGCAGACTGATCAAGCTCAATGGCAGACCAACACTATATGTTTCACGCCAGCTTTTGATGAAGTATTTCCCCGAGCAGAACATACCCGCCGTTCTTTCCAAGGATCAGCAGCTTACCGATTTTCTGACTAAGCAGCAGCGTCAGAATGAACAAACGCAGATGAAAGAATCTCTGGATACATTGATTGGAAAAAACATCGGTGAAAGTATGTATGAGCCGATTCAAAAAGCTAAAGCAGCAATGAATTACCCATATAGCGGATTAAATACCATTATCGAGGGGCAGGAGGGAACCAACCGGAAGAGTTTTGCACAGCTCATGTTTCTATACGGCAAACAGAATGGACGATTTTCTTCCTTTCATTCTCCGATTATTGCAGACTGCAGCCTTTTAAAAAATTATTCTGTTCATGATTTGGATTTGTATGTATTCGGAGAAATCATCGACAGCCGACTGCGCCGCGGTCTGGTGGAAAAAGCTAGGCAGGGGATGCTCATACTGCTTCATTTCGAACAGCTTCCCGATTTAATAAAGATAAAGATATGCAATGCAATAACAGAAGCGCAGTACCATCCACTCAACGCTGTCAATCGCAGATTTACATTTCAATGCCAGGTGATTATCACGACCTCCTCACCTGAATTAAAAGAGGAATCCATGATCCGCCGCTGTTTTCCAACGCTGATTTCCCTGCCTTCACTACAGCAGCGTACACTGGAAGAGACCGTTATGCTGGTTCTTAAGCAGTTTCAGGAGGAGGCTTATTTCATCAAGCGAGCCATTCGCATATCAAAGGGAATTTTGAGCTGCTTCGCAATGTCCTCCTATAAGGGAAATCTGCCGCATTTAAAAGCTGAGATACGCAGTGCATGTGCAAATGCCTATACCCGTTTGATAAAAGAAAATCCCTTATGTATCACTTTGGATTTCGCCGATATATCAAACACGGTACTATCCGATATTTATGATGTAAACGAGCGTTATCAGCAGTTGAATACGATTTTAGCTTTATTTACACATAATGATTTCTACTTTTCCACGATGAAAGAGAATGAAGAATTACAGATGCTCTATCATATCAATGAGGAATTGAATCAGAAAAAAAACATTTCTATAAACAATGCAAAGGGTGAAATTGTAAATCAGTGTCTGAATGATATGAATGCATTCATGAATGTTCACCTGAATACCATACGCTCTGTTTTATTGAAGGATATTTATGATTTATTATATCCTGTTTTACAGGATAAACCTATTTCGCGAAATGAAAACATACTTTATGGAATGTTAAGTAAGCTTTCTGAATTTATCTCAGCTTTCAAAGAAGACACGGTTCCGGCGATTACAGATGTTGGGGCGATCAGCATTGCACGAAAAAAAGATTACCTCTTATTTGACGAAATTCAAGAAGCTGTTTCTTCACGCTTTAATTATACCTTCACAAAATGGGAGCGTGATTATATTGCGACCTATGTTTATCTATCCAGTCAATGGCTGCAGGAAACGCAGGTACAGCTTCTGATTGTTACAGAAAATGGCCGCTCCAAGGAATATGCACGTTATCTGCATTCGCATGATTACGGGAACCAGATTCTATCTCTGGAGTTGGATACACAGGTATCCCATGATGCTCTCTTATCCATTCTGACAAAGCATGTACAGGAAAGTGATAAGGGAAAAGGCGTTTTGATCATTACGGATTGTAAGGATATCAAGCTGCTGGAGGAGGAACTACAGACTTGGTCAAATTGTCATGTACGCATCGTCCCAGACCTTGACCTGCCGCTATTGTTAACACTGTTAAAACGTGCAAGCAGTATCGGAGCAACCTTTGAAACCATTCTTCAAAAGGATGCCGAAAATTCGATTGCTGAAACAGAAGCCAAGGACTCTGACAGCTATGCAATGCAATTGATTCAACAAATGGATGAAACCATTTTAAGCGATTCCCTTGTCTTTCTAAATCCGCGTAAGTCTTCCCAAATACTTTATAAAACATTAAATGCCATTATAAAGCAGCTGCAGCTTCCTTATTCAGACAATCTGTTGATTAAGTTTATTTTTCACTGCTCCTTTACACTGGAGCGCTGTATAAAAAATGAGCCACTTTCTTTTCCGAAGATGAAGGCATTCATAAATCGCAATAATTATGTTTACAATATCATTGAGCGGAATTTTCATGAGGTTCAGGAGGTTTTCGATTGTACGATTCCTCCTTCTGAGTTTTCATTTATCACGGAGATATTTCTGCCCTTAACAAAAGAATAACGATTATTCCTGAGCTGTTGAACATACTTTTCAATTCGCCCAAAATCCTGATAGTTTAAAAATGAGGTTATCTGTTGAACTGTTATGATTTTAAAATATAGCGCCTCTTCCGTTGAAATTTGCACCGCCATATCAGTGACGATGATAACCTCGTTGTCTTTCTGCAAAGCGATTACCACTTCATTATGCATAATTTCATCAATAAAAATATGTTAATCTACATATTTTTATCAATAAATATATGCAATTTAACACACATACAACATCAAGGGCATTTCAGAACTTCGTAAAAAAATATCATGTAAAGCATGCCTTCCTTTTTTCAAAGAAGAATACAGGAGTATCTATTGATGGAGTCATCAAACACCTGCCACTGTATATGCTGGAAATCATACTGGAGCAGGAACCTGATATGTTTTCATAAAGCAACAGGCAGATACATTTTAATCCGATATCCGGCTAAGTACCTTCTCCGGGTAAAAAAGCGGAAAGGCAAAGCAAGCCTACATACAGACTGAAGTGTGTTTCGTTGTAATAATAATCTCATATGGAGTTCAAAAAAAGACTTATACTGGTATGGAATATTATCCATCACTGTAATAAGTCTCTTTTCTTTATTAAAATCAGCTACTCAAATCTTAGCCTTCAGAATCCCCATGATTTCGTTCTTATCCTTACTCGTACGTAGCCGCTCGACCTGCTCCTGTTCCATACACACAAGCGCGATTTGTGAAAGCAACTGCATATGTACTCCATCTCTGCCTGCAATTCCAATCATGATATATGCCTTTTCTCCATCAAAATCAACCCCCTCTGGAATCTGCAGTACCGATAAGCCGGACTCGAGAATATGCTGTTCACTATTCGCTATTCCATGGGGAATCGCTACATGATTCCCTACATAGACAGATACAAGACGTTCCCGTTCCATCATATCTTCAATATAGGCCGCCTTAACATACCCCTGCTTCACAAGTATCTCACCGCATGCCTGTATGGCACTCCAGCGATCCGCGTATGCAGCCTGCAATATAATATTATCCTCCTGTAAAATAGGCTTCATCTTTTTTTCTGTTTTCATTCGGATTTTTTCAAGGAATCCACAAGTCGATCATATGCTTCAGAATTCAACAGATTATCCACCGCGTAGACTGAATTTTTCTTCCCGTTTGTCTCAAGTACATTTTTCACACGTGCTTCCAACGGCTGTGTAGTTACGATTAAATCTCCAGCTCTTGCATTTTCACAGAGCGTCGCCACAGAGGAATGCATAACTTCTATATTCAGCATGGCCTTCTGCAGCTTGGTCTTCATGATAGATTCCCCCATGACACTTGATCCCATACCAGCATCACATGCGTAAATAATTCTTTGTACAGCAGCACTATTCTGCTTTGGATCAACGACTACCGCACCTGCACCTGGCATATCGAATCCATAGTCCTGCTCAATAAGTACTGCTTCATCCTCGGTTTTATCCATTTTTAGGATGAAGCCTGCGACCAGCATAGACACCGCCATACCTGCGAAATAGGAAATAATATTAACCAGCATTGCATCCTTTGGAGAAACAGACAGCAAGGCAAAGAAGCTACCCGGTGAAATTGGCGCTACAGTTCCACCTCCGAATACCTGTATGATAAACAGAGAAACCATACTTCCTGCAATCTGTCCCAGAATAACAAGCGGTTTACTTAATACGAATGGATATACGACCTCACCGATACCACCAAAGAAGTTGATGAAGGCGGCACCAGGTGCTGCTTTTTTTGCCGTTCCCTTACCAAAGAAGGTAAATGCAAGAGCGATGCCCAATACACATCCATTATTTGCTTCTATCATAAACAGCAGAGATTTCCCTGCTTCCGCTGCCTGTTCCACACCCAAAGGAATCATAATACCATGATTCACAGCATTATTCAGGAATAATACCTTGGCTGGCTGTACAAATACAGCAATCAGTGGAAGAAGTCCTTTATTGATTAGGAAATCAACAGCTGTGCTTAAGATACCCAGCAGAAATTCAATAACCGGTACAAAGGCAAAGAAGCCCAGTACCATTAAACATACGCCTACGAGTCCCAGGGAGAAATTGTTGACCATCATTTCCATTCCCGGCTTAACTTTTCCCTCAAACAGCTTATCTACCTTTTTCAAAACCCATGCGGCCAGCGGTCCCATGAGCATTGCCCCTGCAAGCATGTTGATATCAGCTCCCAGTATTACTCCCATCGTGGCAAACGAGCCGATAACACCACCACGCTTTTTGTGTACGTTATACCCTCCAGTGTATGCAATCAGCAACGGCATCAGATATTTCATAGTCGGAGCTACCATCTGGTTCATAGTTTCATTTGGCAGCCACCCGGTCGGTATGAATAATGCAGCTAATAATCCCCATCCAATAAAGACCCCAATATTCGGCATAACTTCTGCGCTTAGGAAAGCTCCCATTTTCTGAACTTTCACTTTCTTTGAAGTATTCGTTTTCATAGTTCCTCCGTTTTTTATTATATGTTAAGGATTAAAATCATTTAATTTTATAGTTATTGCAGATTTGCATGGCGATTGTTCATATATTCTGTTGAAATCTTTTTCTCTTCCTGAAGACAGGATGTGATGGCATCCCCTATGATGAGTACCGCCTGTTCAAAGAGAGAGCCGGCATGCTGAGATGTCCTTACCTTGGTTTTTGCCGGTATACACAAATAGGTGTCGCTTATCTTGGGATTTTCACAGAGAGAGGATATCAGAACCACATGTGCCTTCTGCTTTTTTGCCGCTTCCATATGATTCAGTGTAACCTTGGTTTTTGCGCTCGATGACACCGCAAACAGAACATCGTTTTCCTGTATGGAGGGTGTAGCAGCATCCCCTGCGACATATGCTGCATAGCCTAGATGCATAAAGCGAATGGCCAGTGCCTTGACCATGTTTCCGGATCGCCCCATTCCGCTGAAGAAAATTCTATTTGCCGAAAGACAGGCGTTTGCTACAGCTTGCAGCTGCCCCTCATCCAGTGCATTCTGTATTTCCCGCAGTTCATCCAGATTCGCTGCAATGTGTCTGCCTACATTCATATCATTTGCTATCCTTACGCTTTACCGGATGGCCGCCAATCGTCCCTCGCAAAGCCGCTATGCACTGCATGGATAGAGAATCTTCCTGCTGTGAACGAAATCTTGCCTGTAAGGCCGCTGAAATTGTAGGAGTAGGTACTTTCAGACGTGTTGCTTCTTCTATGGTCCATCTTCCCATACCGGAATCTGCAACGTAATCTGCAACACCCTCCAGGGCCACATCCGGCTGCAGGGCTTCAATCACTTTTCCCAGAATATGAGAACGGATGGAACAGCCATTTTGATATGCCTGAAGACTGCCGAGCACATCCACATCAATTTCAGAGGACATCAGCATTTCATATCCTTCTGCATATGCCTGCATAATCGCATATTCCACACCGTTATGTATGGTTTTCGCATAATGCCCGGCGGCCGTTCCACCACAATGAGCATAACCGCCCGGTGCAGCTAAAGATTTTATGAATGGAATCATACGCTCATAGTCTTCTTTTGTTCCGCCAATCAGCATACCACATCCCTTTTTCGCGCCGGCCACTCCTCCGCTGACGCCGATATCCATAAATCGGATATTCTTTTCCATGAGGTAATCAGCTGTTTTTTTCGTATCGCGAAAATCAGAATTTCCACCGTCGATAACCATATCGCCTTCCTTTAACAGCTCTGAAAGCTCTTTGATAATGGTATTTGTAATGGTTCCGGGCGGTGTCTGAAGCCATATAATGCAGGGCTTTTCCAATGCATTCACCATCTCCTGCATACTTGCTGCAACCTTGATCCCCCTCTTTGCAGCACGTTCACATGCCGCTTCACAGGTATCACAGCCAATCAAAGCATGTCCGTCACTGGCAGCTCTTGCGGCCATTTCCAACCCCATTTTTCCTAAACCGATAAATCCGATTTGCATACGCCTTATCTCCTTTTATCATCAGTCGTTATAATTCTTGAATTTCTTCATATTGGTGCTGATTTCTAAAAGCTTCTCTGCAACGGTATCCTGTGACTGCATGCAGAAGCCAACATATAGAACATCAACAAGACTGTATTCTGCTATTCTGGAGATCAGCGACTGCGGCTTATAGCTGAAATTTCTCGACAGCGTATATAAGCATACATCCGCCAGCTTTGTTAAAGGAGATTGAGAGAACTGTGTGATTGCAATAATCTTCATGCGATTTTCCTTTGCTACCTTCAATGCGGCATTTAGCTCCGTATTGGCTCCCTCATTGCTTACAACAATAATGGCATCCTCTTCATTTCCCACTGAGGAAACAACCGCCTGTGTATGCACATCTGTAATCAGCTCCACCATCATGCCGATACGCATGAATTTATGGTAAGCATCCTGTGCAACGCTGGCAGAACCGCCAACACCTGTGAAGATGACTCTTCTTGCATCCCGAATGATTTGAAATGCTTCTTCCAGATCATCCTCGCGAATAATTTTGCCGATATCCTCAATCGTCTCGATGTTTTTCTGTAGAACCTTCTTTGAAACGGTGAGAATATCGTCATCCTCCTCCACACGTACATATTGGGAGCTTTCGCTGGCTTCCATATCTCTTGTAATCGCCAGCTTTAAATCCTGCAGCTTATCGTAGCCCATTTTTTTTACAAAACGGGTGATTGCCGCAATGCTCGTTCCAATATCTTCTGAAATATCCGTTATGGACATGCGTGTGAATCTATCCGGATGCTCTTTCAGATATGTTACGATTTTTTGATCGGATTTCGTCAGTGCATCCTCCATATTCGTCAGCTGTTTTTCAAATAATGCCAATTTTGTTGTATTCATTTGTATCTTCCTTTCCCTCCAGAATAGCATCAACCTTCTTTCTTCATGCAGCGCAGCCCGGGTAAGCGTTCACATGATGATCAGGAACAATTGTTCACAACGTTATTGTAAATTATTATCATTATTGTGTCAATATATTTTGATAATAATTTACATTATTGTTTTTTAAATCCTTCCTCTGAATTCATATTCATATGAAAATAATACCGTATTTATCGTATGAATGAAGGTGATTTTCAGTTTATACCTTATTCCTTATTATAACATGTGCGATATAGATTATCATATAAGCGTGATAATTATTTTCATTTTCCTAACCAATATAATCTCTCTTGTTTTTCAGGTCGATAATTCCATCCTGTTTTCACAGACTTGATGCATACGAAAAAGAGAATCCAAAGCATCTATTGAACTAGAAGCTATGAATTCCCTTTATGTATAGTACCTATAGTTGCGTAAAGTACCATTAAAACCAAAATATCTTTATGATGATCAAGCTAATGTTATTAAAGCTGCATTATGTTCATTTTAGAACAATCCCTCAATATGCCCCTTTTCATCGATATCCATGTTATTTGCCGCAGGCACCTTTGGAAGACCCGGCATCGTCAGTATCTTTCCCGTTAATGCAACCAGGAAACCGGCACCAAGACTCGGGCGCAGCTCACGAACCGTAATCGTAAAATCCTTTGGAGCCCCATATACCTTCGCATCATCGGACAGTGACATCTGCGTTTTCGCCATACAGATCGGCATCTTATCCCAGCCAAGGGAAGTATACAACGCAATTTGTTCCTTCGCCTCTTCTGTAAATGCCACTTCTTTTGCGCCATACACCCTGGTCGCAATTGCTGTAATTTTTTCCTCAATGCTTTGTTCCACATCATACAGCGGAGCATAGCTGTTTTCCTCTGCACAAAGCTCCACCAGCTGATTGGCTAGATCAAGCGCGCCTTCTCCGCCCTTTGCCCATACCTGAGAAAGGCTCATCGGATGCTGATGCTCTTTACACCAGTTCTGTAATGCTTTCACCTCTGCAGGAGTATCGCTCGCAAATTCATTGATTGCTACGATATAAGGCAGTCCGAACTGCTTTACTGTATCAATGTGCTTTGCAAGATTTTCACACCCTGTCAGCATCGCTTCCACATTTTCATCCTTCAAATCCTCATATGCTACATTGCCGTGCTGCTTCAAGGCACGAATGGTTGCTACAATTACCACTGCATTTGGCTTCAGCCCACCGAAGCGACACTTGATATCCAGGAACTTTTCAGCTCCAAGATCAGCACCAAAGCCTGCCTCTGTCACCGTATAATCCGCAAGCTTCAGACATGTTCTTGTCGCAAGAATGGAATTACAGCCATGAGCGATATTGGCAAACGGACCGCCGTGAATCAGTACAGGATTATGTTCCAGTGTCTGTACCATATTCGGTTTGATGGCATCCTTCATAACCATTGCCAGAGCCCCTTCAATGCCAAGGTCCTTTACATAAATCGGCTCCTTCTTTGAATTAAATGCCACCAGCATATTGCCGAGGCGCTCCTTTAAATCCATCAAAGAAGTAGACAGACAAAGAACTGCCATCACCTCACTGGCCACCGTGATATTGAAGCCGTCCACACGTTCCACACCATTCGCCTTCGGTCCCTGTCCAATCGTAATGTGACGCAGCGTACGATCGTTCATATCCAGACAGCGTTTCCATGTGATGTTTTCTATATCGATATCCAGCTCATTTCCCTGATGAATATGATTATCCAGACATGCGGAAATCAAATTGTTTGCTGTTGTGATTGCGTGCATATCCCCGGTAAAATGCAGGTTAATATCCTCCATTGGTACAACCTGGGCATAACCGCCGCCGGCAGCTCCACCCTTCAGACCGAAAACCGGACCCAGACTTGGCTCACGAAGCGCGATCATCGTCTTTTTCCCCAGCCGGTTTAACGCATCCCCCAAACCAACAGTCGTTGTGGATTTTCCTTCCCCGGCCTTTGTCGGATTGATTGCGGTCACCAGAATCAGCTTACCATCTTCCTTGTCTTCATTTCTATGCAGCAAATCGAGAGATATCTTTGCCTTATAATTACCATAGTATTCCAGGTCCTCTTCACCCACACCGATTTTTGCCGCAATATCACGAATATGCTCCATTTTACATTCCTGCGCAATTTCTAAGTCTGTTTTAAACATAGCTTCCTCCTTGTATATTTCTCTTATCCTTATTCAGTAAGCTTCATCAAGCCCCACAGATCATTCTGCTTCGCAAATACAACCCTCTGACTTGGTGCTGTGATACTTTCGATGCCTTCATACAAATATTCTTTCTGGTCCTTCGTATATAGTCCAATATACGGCTTTTTCTCTACCTTCACATAGGTATCATTCAAAACATCTGCCGCAGCATACGCAAAATCGCTTATCAGCTTCCCTGTTTTATCCATGATAGCCCATTTTCCATCCTTTTTTACAGCATTTAAAGCTTCCAGTGCCATATGGGGACGATATACACGCTCCTTCATATGTACAGCTTCATATACGGTTTCCGAATGCAGCTTTCCCTTAGTGACAAGTACAAATCCTTCCTCTGTTCTACTATCCTTTCCGTCTTCCTCACCTGTTATTTTCAGATTGACTGGCAGGAAGAAGACATCTGCCTTTATATCAGCACAGATCGTTTCCAAATCCGTTTTTTCCTCTACATATGTGGATGTATTCATATCATAGCGAATAGCATAAACATTTTCACCTTTATCATCAACATAGTAGCTGGTCTGCGGCCCAACAATCCCTGTCCAACAGCCCTGATCATAGCCCTCAACATGGAGTAGCTGTGAGAGATATTTCAAATCTCCATCACCGCCTTCCATGACACCATAAGCATCATCTATGAAGCAGGTCTGAAACTTATACTTCATAGCAAGCAGAAGATCGCCATTGGCATTTATGAAGCCTTCCCTGTTTCCATCATTCACAAGAAAGCCCTTGTCGTACAAAGCGATTGGATCCGTTTCATATGCAGCAAACGGTTCTTTCACCCAGCTAATCTGCTGTATCTCCCCCTCAGATACCTGATCTGCTTCCTTCTTTGGCATCTCCTTTGATGTGCATCCAAGAAGTGCCATGCCTATGCACACAGATGCAAAAAGCGGCTTCCAGTTTCCCATAGCTACATATCTTTCTTTCCAATATCATTTCTGTAAAAGAGCTTATCACAGTGAATTCTATGTACATCCGCATATGCTTTTTCATATGCTTCCTCCAGTGTATCCGCTGCAGCGCACACGCACAGAACACGACCGCCGTCCGTTACCAGACTGCCTTCCTTTTCTGCCGTCCCCATGTGAAATACCATGGAATTCACATTCTCCAAATTTTCAATCACAGCGCCCTTTGTACTGGAAGCAGGATAACCCTCACTGGCCATAACAACACCAAGCGTAACCCTGTCGTCCCATTCCAGCTCTGTCTTGGAATGGTTCATAATATTCTCAATCACGTCACAGAAATCCGTTTTCAGCCTCGGCAGGATAACCTCTGCCTCCGGGTCACCAAAGCGTGCATTGAATTCGATTGTTTTAACACCATGCTTTGTCAGCATCAGCCCGCCGTACAGAAATCCGGTAAACGGATGCCCTTCCTTCACCATTGCCTTCGCCATCGGTATCATAACTGCATTCATCGTTTCCTCAATAATATCCGGTGTTATCTTCTTAACAGGAGAGTAGACACCCATACCACCGGTATTTGGACCTTTATCACCGTCATACGCCGCCTTATGATCCTGTGCAACCTCCATCGGAAGAACCAGATCATCACATACAAAGCAAATCAAGGAGAATTCAAAGCCCTCCAGGCATTCCTCGATAACAACACGGTTTCCCGGAATACTGAACGCGATTTCGATTGCATCCAATGCTTCCTTTAATTCATAAGCAACCGTAACACCCTTTCCTGCCTTCAAGCCGTCTTCCTTTATGACAATCGGCACGCCCTGATGCTCCACATAGCCGATTGCATCCGCTTTATTGTCAAAGGTCTGGTAGCTTGCTGTCGGAATACCATACTTCGCCATGATTTTCTTCGCAAAGTCCTTGCTGGACTCCACCTGTGCCGCATCCTTTGTCGGTCCGAATATCTTTAGTCCCTCTGCCTGAAACGCATCAACGATTCCCAGTGACAGCGTAGCCTCCGGTCCGACTATCGTTAAATCTATTTCCTGTTCCTTTGCAAATGCGGTTAAGCCCTTTACATCACTGTCCGCAATATTGACACACTCCGCAAGCTCTGCCATTCCGGGATTTCCCGGAGCTGCATAAATCTTCTTTACCCGGCCGCTTCTGCTTACCGCATGAACCAGTGCATGCTCTCTTCCGCCTTTACCGATTACCAATACTTTCATCAAACAATCGCTCCTTCCGAAACATAAAAAGCATGAAAAGTCACAGTAAACCTTCCATGCATTGAGCCAAAAAGTTTACTTGTAGTTCGCCAATTTACGGTCGGCGAGTAGAGACGAATCATCCAATCATGTTTCTATACAAGTAATATTTCCACTCTTATTTTACTTTATTTTGTACAACATTACAATTCCATTTCAGGAAAGTTTCGGGAAAGCACTCAATCTATAATCACATGATAGTCTATTCCGAATTCTTTATGAATCGGCAGCACCTGTTCCCCATAATAAATTTCCTTTCTTCCATCCTTTTCAAACGTATATTTCAGATTGGTATAAATATAATCATATGCTGAGAAATCCTGATACGGTATTCGAATCCGATAGCTTTTCTCATCCTCGCTAATTTCCACTGCCTTGACTTTCAGATCCCGATTAACAGGCTCCACCGTTTTCAGACGACCATATGCTTTCTTTCGTATACGGATATTTATCACTTGTTCCTCCGTGTTTCCGAAAAACTCAGACTCCTGCAATGCTTTTCCCTTCACATATCGGATATCATACCGTCCCAGATCAGCCGTCCTTTCTTCCCCGTTTTCTGTATACTGGAGTGTTTGAAAACGGACACGACTTCCCTGCTTCATAGGCACATAGACGGTTAACGGGGCAGCTTCACAAAACCATACAGCAGGATCCATCGGCTGCTTCATATCAAAATCTATCAGCTGCGGCTCTGTGACAGTATTACGCGAAGGCTTACCCTCTTCGAGCATAATACTCTCCACCTCATACAATGAGGTCTTGCTATATTCTACACTGTTGTGTAAAAATTCAGCCGTTGAAGCTGCAGGCTGGAAAGCAAACCATAAAAGAAGAAACACCACCACTAACAGAGGCAGAAGCAGAAGTATTTTTTTATTTACTTTCATTTTGTATCCCTCCATTTTCTACAGTAAAGCGAATCTCTTCATGTATCGAATTTTTATTTTCTTCTTCCGTTATATTCCGCAGCTCCAGCTTCAACTCGGAAGCATCACAGGATTCCTGCATAGTTCCTCGAACCATGACATATAGTTTTTTATCTTTGGGGTTCATTATCATATTCGTTGCATATGTACCACCGAAAATATCCTGCAGCTCTATATAGTAATACTCCTTTAAATCTGTTGCGGCACGTTCATAGCTGATGATATAAACGTAGTCCTTTTTATTCTTTATCGCATACTGCATCCGGATTCCATGCTTAAGCTCCTGTTCATGATATGAAACTGATTCCCTGCTTTTCAATGCTTCCATGTGTTTCAGCTCTTCTGTAATCGTTTGTACATCGGCATTTAGGTCAAGATAGCTTTCCGTCGTGAAACAGCTCCTTTGTTTCGTGTCACCTGGCTTTGTGTTCCATGCGAAAACAAGCAAGCTGCAGGCTGCAGCCAATATTGCGTAAGCAAATAATACGGTTTTCGGGGAAGGCAGTTTTCTTACAGCTTTATCGAGCAGTGCAGCATTCAGATTTTTATCATAGCGATATCGATACGCAATATAAAGAAGAGCTCCGCCTAGGACGAGCAGAACCAGAACCCACGGCCATTGCGTAAGGGAGGCTGTAGCTTTCTGTGCAATCGTATCCATTCTGTTTACAGTCACACAGCAAGGCGCTGAAAGCCTCTGCCCGCGGTTTGATTTCCATTCCTATAAAGCTCAACAACACCTCGTCCATACCGTTGTATCCTTCTGCCGCTTTTTTCAAAGGTATAACAGAAATTTGTAGCTGTCATATCATATTCCTTTGGCAGCTCATAGCGAAGTATAACTCTTGTGTCTGTATCAAAATCGCCATATGTATTTCTCTGTATTTCAATTTTTATAGGAGCATCCGGATTCACAGCTTCAACGTGGATCAGTCTCCCTGCTGCCTTCGTATTTACATCAATATACAGCTCTTTTTCCTCAGAATCCCAGTTCTTTGAAATGGAGGCTTCTTCAAAAACCTCTCCGCTTTTTTCTATTTCATATATACCGATATCCGCCGTTTTCTCCTCCTGATCCTTTTGATAGGTGATTTTGGAAAAGCTTACCTTCATATCTTTAAACATGGGAAGCTGAATTCCATAAGCATAGAAATTCTCATCCTCCATAGGTGCTTCCTCATCAATCACATAACGAGGATCAACCACAGCGTCTGCCTTGTAATCTGCGATTCCCGTTACCCTGACACCTTCACCGCCTTCTTTTTTAAACCGTACTATAAGACTTTCCTCCATGTCCTCTCCCGGAAAATGAAATCGAATACTTGATTTCAGAAATGTCGCTTCCTTCTGCACAGGTGCACACCCTCCTATACAGCAGAGAATAAGCAGCCCTGCAATTCCTGTTAATTTTTTCATCGATGGATACCTCCCTTTTCAATCGTGTAGCTGTCATAATAATCGACACGATTCTTATTTTTCCCCCGGGTATAATTGTATATGTGAATGCTGCGCTTCTGTGCTGCGCAAGAATCCTTGATTGTTCCTGTGGTCATGGATATGATTTTCCGCGAATCCGCCTTGATTTCCCCACTGGTCCAGCCGCTGTCCGTACGATTACGGATTATTATCTGTTCATCCCTTTGCGGTTCTCTCAGCAGATCATACGTAACGACATATACATATTCCTTGCGATCATTTACTGCATAGGTTACAGTTACATGCTTATTCGGCTTTTCCTTCTGCATGCTAAGGGATTTGCTGCCTTTTTTTACAGCCTCAAGCTGTTCCTTAACCATAGCTTCATCCACTCCTGCATACTGCACCGTATCATACATATCACATGTCGTTTCACTTTGCTCTGCTTCACGCAGATAATAATAGCCCATATACCAGGATAGCGTCAGGATCGAGAGAATCCCCCAAATGCATACCACTGTCCGGACTGTTAATAAATGAATCTGCTTTTCCGGTGTTTTTAAATGTTGATTGACCCGCAGCTCATAGTAATGCTTATAAAGGACATAAACCACCAGACCTGCCAGTAAAAGAAGTAGAATAAGCAGAAGCAAACCGGTGGATGATTGACTGTCAAACAAAGTCTGTAGCATATGCATCCCTCCTTAAAATCCCATTTCTTCTTTGAACCGGTAATAATAGCTTCTGGATACCTCGATTTGATCCTCGTTTGTGAGAATAAGCGTAAATTTTGAATTTAAGCTGCTTCGGATTCGCCGTATATCCTTTTTATTTACAATGAACGCCTTATGAACTCTCAGAAATCCTTTTTCATACAAATTGGCCTCCAGCTGATACATTGTTTCTTTAACACGGTACCTGCCATCCATGGTATGTATCCATATTTCCTGGGAAATGCTTTCTATATAGATGATATCTTCAACAGCGAGACGCATGTATTCCTCATGATCCCTGACAAGCAGATAGCGGTAATCATAATTTGCCTCGTACAATACATAATCGGCATCCTCACAAACAGTAACCTGCCCCTTTTGAAGATCATCCAACAGCTGTTCTTTCATCTCTTTTCTGCATAATAGCTTAAGTTTCATACTTTCACCCTTTTCACCTATAGTTTATCGGAATTCAGAGGAAACACAAGCGGTATTATATAAGATACAAATATAGGCAGTAACATGCACAGGAAAAGCAAATATATGTAAAGCACGCTTCACATTTTTATCATCCGGTGGTATACTAAAAATGTAAAGGAGGCTTTACATTCATGAGGAATCGAATACGAAAGCTTCGGCAGGAATTACAAATGACGCAGGAGGAGCTGGCACAGCGGTGCAGAGTCAGCCGGCAGACGATCATCTCACTGGAGAAGGGGAAATACGATCCCTCCATTCACCTTGCACACCGCATAGCAACAATTTTTCAACATCATATCGAGGATGTATTTCTTTTTACGGAAGGAGCGGATGAGTCATGAAAGAACAGAATATTATAAGGATGAAATGCATTACGATTCTACTGTTTATCATACTGTCAGTTGTGCTGATTGTTGTCGGCTTTTCGCAGGAATATCGCAGTTCCTCCCTTTTCAGTGGAGGTGTCGGAGGCCTCATCGTTTCCCTGTATATGCTAAAAGCGATATGGTCAGCCAAAGCATCACAAAGGAAACGTGAGCAATTGATTATTGATGAAACAGATGAACGCAATCTGCTAATTCAGAAAAACAGCAGAGCGCAGGCATTCAACGTATCTCTTATCGCAACTCTGGCAGCCTCTGTTCTTGCATCCTTATATCATGAAGAAGCCATCAACAGCTGCTTTAACATTCTCCTGGGCATTCAGCTGTTTGCCTATTTACTGATCTGGATGTATTACAAAAGAAGGCTGTAGCTTTCCATATCATAGACCTGCCGGATGAAGCCGATTACAGGGATGCATGCGCCATCATCAAAAGGCTGCCGCGTACGATCCGGTTCCTGCAGGGCTGCTTTAAAAATACTGCCTGTGCATAAGCTCATTGGCTGCTTGTATACAGGCAGCTTTGCCAGACTTCGCAATACATTATATTCACCAAAGAAGATGGTATTGTAATATCGTAAAGGAGATGCTGTTTATGCAGCTTGTATGGATTCTGCTCATTGCAGCAGCCATTACAGTTATCGAGATTCTTATCTATCATTACCGTTTGCCAAGGTTTTTTCTGTTCATTTTTCCACTCATCAATATTTGTCTGGAAATATGCATTGTTTTTTACATTCTGCGTCAGCAGGCACTGGTTACGAGCTATTATCCGCTATGGATACGAATCGGTATTTATCTTCTGCCGCTTCTGTTATCCCTGTTTATCATGACCGGCTTCCTCGTACGCAGATATGTAAAGCTGGAATATACAAAACCATTTCGCCATATCGTCTGCCGTCTGTTTGCATTTCTTCTGATCAGTATGCTTTTCATCTTTCTCACAACCATTTATTTTGCACAGGAATATGTTATCTTTTATCCAAATGCAAGTCCTCAGGATCGGGATATGCTCATGGCGGATAAAGCCTATGAGCGTATCAGCATAGATTCGCAATATACCGGATGGCTGAGAAAAGCAGAGAATGCGGATAGCATCATAGTGTATTTTGGAGGAAATGCACAGAATACCAGTGCCTTATGCAGAGAATATGATGAAAGCGGAATTTTCTCTTATATGAAGAATTCACACTTTCTCAGTATTGATTATCCTTCCTACGGAGACAGCAAGGGTTCCCTGTCACAGGAAGAGCTATTTAAGATGGCGGATGCAGTCCTGCATTATGCCCGTCACAGATATCCAAATAAAAAGCTGTATATCGTCGGCTACAGTATCGGTACAGGAATGGCAAGCTATGCAGCTTCCAAATCAACACCGGATGCACTCATTCTTCTCTCTCCATACAATAACGGGAGAGATTTATTCAATTCCTATTTCCCTGTTTTCTATGGTCCCCTGCAGCATCTGATTCGTTACCCGCTAACAAGTGACAGATATGTCCATACCGTGACCTGCCCTGCTCTGGTCATATTGAGCAATCAGGATACCATCGTTTCTCCCAGCCTCTCAAGACGCCTGATTGAATGCTTCACAACGCCGGTTAAGACGATTCAATTTGATACATTGGATCATGGTGATATCGCAATGAGTAAAGAGGTATGGAAAACCATAATACGCTTTCTACATGAGCTTCCTGAATAGATTTTAATCATATATTTACTTAACCGACAGTCATGAATCTATCTGTACCATGAATTGATATGAAAAAAGCTCTGTATACCTGACCTTATACAGAGTTTTATCTATGTACTGCATTCCGCAAAGAGCCTAGGCAGCTGCATCCGAATGGCCTGTTTTATATAGGAATACCGTTGAAGATAATCGATTTTCAGCAGCGTGCTGAGTATGGATTTATCCTTACAGCTGTAGACAGGCGGTATCTGCGCTCACATGACACCAGGAACACATACAGCATCAATATATTCATATCAACCGTATGCTGTGAGAACAGCTGATTGCACTGCTTCTGTGTATCCACGGCAAGGCTTTGAATCTGCGCATGGATACCGTTGATGACCATACTTTATGAAACCTCATCGACAGGCTCCTACTTTCTGTATATCCCGTATAATCTGTTTTAAGGACTCCAGCTTCTCTGACTGCTCACGTACGTTATTCACAAAGCTTATATCCGCATGCTTCGATAAAGACATTAACACTCATAAGCCATACCGTTTTCTTAAACAAAAAAACATGGAAATCACTCCATGCCTTTATCCTTTTTCATATATTTTCTCTTCCAGCTCATCAAATTTACGATACAGATCAACGAATTCATCACATAAAATTTTGAAGGATTCCGCACTCATCAGTAAATCCTGCGCATGTGTGAGCAGAAGGTTTAAATCCACCGGATTTCCTCCGGCTTCCTCCTGAACAAGTCGCTGATGTATACGATGCCCCTTTGCATACTGTTCATTGCCCTTTCTTACAAGCTCGTTACACTGTCCGTAGTTTTTACTTTTAGCCTCCTGAATCGCTTCGATATAAAGACTTCTAGCCTGTCCCACGGAAGAAATGATTTCTAGTATTTCAAGTTCTGAACTGCCCATCGTATCCATCTCCTGACCTTTTCTGTTCTACTATTGTATCATACCCATACCGTGATTTCACTAGGAATTTAAAGAAAATGATATCTCTTACAAAAGATGCCGAATTCATTACTGATTGAAGTATTCTCTCAATCGCTTTAACAGCTACAGGATATGCAGACCTATTTCTATCATACTCTCAGGCATTCACAGCCGCTTACAGACCCAACAGTAAAACATAATACTCAAATCAGCAGATCTGCTTTCTGAAGGATGTAACAAAACAGCTTTATAAAGGGATGCTCAGGACTATCCTTTCCAAATATCTTCCTAAATAGCTAGCTGCGATAAGCAGACTTCATACAGCGAAGCTTGATTTCCCGACGTATGATTTCCTCTGCCGTTTTCAACGCATCCTTTTGGGAATCTATGATTTTATAGGCAAGCATATCACTCAATCCCATTACAAGGCTCCACATGGAGAGGATCTCCTTCTGATACTCCTCCGGCGGACAACCGTGTTTTTTCAAAAAGGCAAGAGCGGTACTGCGAAATATCTCATACGACTTCACTGACTTCTTTTCTAAGTCCTGCAGCTGAAACATTTGTGATTTCATGATATTGGTATGATATTTCAAAAAATCAGGATGCTGTACCATAAAGGCTACATAGCCTGCACCAATCTGAATGATAGCCTCATCTACATCACCACCCGCATTCTCATAGGACCTTTGCAATGCCTCCGTGAACTGTTCTTCGATATATGCAGAAATGGCGTTCATAAACTCTTCCTTATTTTGAAAATGCTTATACAGGGCGGTATGTGAAACATGACAGAGTGCCGCAAGCTTTCGCATAGAAAGGCTTCGTTCCCCGTACACATTGATGTAACGAATGCCCTCCTTTATCAATGTATTTTTTAAATCCTTATGATGATAGCTTTGTTCACACATGCAGACCAGTCCCTTCTTACGATGTAACTGTATTTTATCACACGATGTTGACAGTGTAAACATAATATGATACTCTATCAATGTAAACAGCGTTTACTTAGCTGAAGAAAGGATTTATCATGAAAACCATACTATCCGATATTGCCTTACCTCAACTGCCATTTTCAGAAAATGTATCTGTATTCGATTCCCATGAGCTCAAGCAGACAGCACCATGTACAGGCTGCTTTTCCTGCTGGATCAAATCACCGGGAGCATGCATATTCCAATTCCAAGATGATATAGCTTCCTTTACAGCTTCCATGAAACAAAGCGATACGCTTTATATTCTTACAGAGAATGTATATGGCTCCTATAGTCCGTTTGTGAAGTGTGCAATCGACCGCTCTCTTTCCTATGTGCAGCCGTATTTCACCATTCGCAATCATGAAATGCACCATGTGTTAACCTCTCCCACTCATCTTCAGCTGATTGTTATTGCATATGGCAGTGAGAATGAACAGGAACAAAACGTCCTTCAAGCTCTTGTTCAGGCGAATGGAATCAATATGGATTGCAGGTATGTCCAATGTCATCACTGCGCGGATAGTGAAAAGGCACTTGTCCGGTTACAAACCATGTTGGAGGTGGCCGTTTAATGAAATACGCAATCCTTTCCGGCTCACCGAAGCCATCAAACAGCTGCAGTGAAATGCTGGCCAAACATCTCTTTACAGATATGGAAAATATCACTGTTTTCCACTGTATGGATATCCATAAAATTCCGGATATTTTTCATCAACTGCAATCCTTTGATACCATTGTGCTAAGCTTTCCACTTTATTTTGATGCGCTGCCTTCCCATCTTCTCAGCTTTCTTCTGCAATGGGAGAAGGAACGAAAGCGTGCAGCTGTAAAGGTGAACCTGTATGTTATTGTAAACTGCGGCTTTTTTGAAGGAAAGCAGAATCGCTATGCGCTGCAGGTTGTGGAAAACTGGTGTACTAAAAGCGGTATGTGTTTCATGGGAGGGATCGGCATCGGTGCAGGTCCCATGCTGAATGAAATACAAGCAATGGCATGGGAGCATGGCCCAAAAGCTCCTGTGGATAAAGCCCTTCGCCGTATGAGAGAAGCTATTATAACGGATACTGCATTCGAAAATTCTTATGTCCAGCCTGCCTTTCCGCGCAGTCTTTATATAAAAATGGCACATCATTCCTGGAATAAGCAATTAAAAAAGAATGGCTATGATCCAAAGCGTGTGTATCCGAAACGGTAAGCCTTTTGAAAGCAAAACAATTCTATGCTTCCTATTCTCTTGATAGTAAATATCGTATAAATACATTAACTACCATCCGGATTCCGTAAAAAGTGAATCCAACAGAAAACCGTCATAGACAGTTTCCTCTTCCTTTCCTACGGTATTGTTGATATACAGCCTGCCGTAAGCTTTCGAGTATCTCTATGACGGTTATTTTATATGCAGTTTTTCTTCAGGAAAATAAAGCTTTGATTCCTCTTTTAAATCAGCTCTTGTTAATGCACGAACAATATCACTGGCCTTTGACAGCTCCTTAACCTTGCCGCTTTCCTCAAGTACCCAGATATTATGTCCGCTTTCATTGCTCTTATAAGGAGAATACGGCTTTTGTGAGACAACATCCTGATAAACATAATAGTCCGGATCGTATCCCAATGCCTGTACATGCAGCTGAATACGCTCTAAATCCTCCGGATTTTTCAGTGTTACATATTCAAACAGCTTTCGATTTAAGAGTCGATAGGATATATCACGCAGGATTTCATCCCTGCAGGTTACCAGCTCAGAGAATCCATACAGGGCTGCGGATTCGTCCAGACGATACAACGCATCAATGCCCGCATCCGCTCCACAGAGGAATGGGTGAAACATTTTTACATCACTCAGATATTCAGGATGCAGAGCATACACCTCCTTCATCCTGCGAAACAGGATAGAAAGCAGGGTTTCATAGCTGCGTGCCACCGGATGCAGATACACCTGCCAGTACATATGGTAACGGGCCATGATATAGTCCTCAACGCTATGTATCCCGCTTGCTTTTACAACGATTCTTCCATTCTTTACACGTATTGTTCTCAGAATTCGCTCCAGATCAAATTTTCCATAGCTGGTTCCGGTAAAATAAGCATCCCGCAGAAGATAATCCATACGATCCGCATCCAGTTGACCGCTTACCAGCTGATTCATACATTCCTTTGCATGGCGGTACTGGATAATACTAGCAACATCCTCCGGCAGCCGCGCATCACAGGCGGCAAGTATCTGATGAATTTCGCTATTCTCCATGATGATTTTCACGGTGTACTCTTCATGCTTATACGTACTGATTCCCTCAAAGGCGTGAGAAAACGGACCGTGTCCGATATCATGAAGCAGACCTGCCAGCATCACTACCGCCTTTTCGTAGTCACTCAATACCTCCCGCAGCTGATCAATTTCATAAACCATGCGCCGCACAATTTCATAAACCCCCAGAGAGTGGGAGAACCGTGAATGCTCTGCCGTATGATAAACCTGAAAATCTCCCCCCAGCTGATGGATCCGTCTCAAACGCTGCATTTCCTTTGCGTTGATGCAATCCCATACCACCTTCAGATCCACATGAATATAGCCGTGAATCGGATCGCGCAGAACTTTGGTTTCTTCTGTTTTAAGCATAATCTCTCACCCTCTTTTCTATTATCATTATACTATAAAGCGCTGTGTAATTATAACAAATTATGGAATTTAGATAAGCCTAAGAATTAACTGATATAAATACCTGTGAGTAAAACAAAGAAAATCGGAGCCTCTATCCGATCTTCTTTTCTATAAAAGCTATGAGCCTGCCACATATCCTGTTTTCTCAATCAGCTCTTTTCCTTCCTTTGACTGAATCCAGCTTAGAAACGGCTTCAGATTCTTATTCGTATTCCCCTTCACATAGACAGCATAAAACGGACTGCTGATCGGATATGTATCCTTGCGGATATTTTCAACGCTCGGTTCAATGCCATCCACCTTCAGAAGACGTATTCCCTTGTTTTTCACCATCCCCTGCGTATAATAGCGGAAGGAATAGCCGATTGCATTTTCCCTGTTTTCGTATTCTGCAGTTTCCGTTACGATATCTCCCATACCGCTTACCACATCCTTTTGCGGTGGCGACATCAATTTCTTTCCCTCCATAAAGCGCAGCAAAGCCGATTGCGAACCGCTTCCCTCCGGACGCTGGAAGGCTCGAATTCGTTCATCATTGCCACCGACATCCTTCCAATTTATGATGTTACCGCTGTAAATATCCTGAATCTGCTGTGATGTTAATGATTCCACCGGATTCTCAGAATTCACAAAGAATACGAAGGCCTCCATACCGAGGGGAACCATGATAAGCTCTTTTCCCTCTTTTTCAAACAGTTCCCTTTGCTTATCGCTGGGAGCTGCCACAAAAATAAGATCAGTATCACCCTTCTGTAGATTTTCATATGCTTCCGGGGTTGTTGTACATCGCACAATATCTGTACTATCATCATAGCCTTCCCTAGGATACACTGCCTGCACGAAGGAAGCATACACCGGGTATAATGCTGTTGCGCCGTCAAGCCTTAAAAGTGGCTCCTGCATCAAATAGGAGCTTTTTTTATTGAGAACTGCCAGCTTATCACTATGAAACGGTTCATATTCAAACAAATCAACCTCACTTCGCATCACCTCAAACCGGCTCTGCCATGCATCATATGCAAAGGTCCCGCCCAGTATACAGATTCCCAGAATCACAGGGAGAATCAGTACAAGCTGTGTTTTCTTTTTCAGCCAGCACTGATTCCGCTGTTTTGATATCAGCATACTCCAGAGGTAGACAAACACCATAATCACTGTAAACATAAAAACCGGTGACATATATCTATGTGCGGTTGCCCATGCAAGCATGAACGCAGACATTGAAACTATCGGTAGTGCCACAATCGTTATCAGCGTAAGCAGTACGATACAGAATGCCCACATCATAAGGCGTTCTCCTGAAGCATGTCCAGTATAGGTTGATCTGCTGCTTCAAATTGATAGCTGTAAAGCTCACGCGGCGTTACCAATGCATATTCATGATGGGCATGCAGATGAATTTCGCCACTTACGTATCTGCAAAGATAGGCGTGTACAAGCAGTGTGCAATCCTCTCTGTTATCCTGGATCGTTGTAAGATATCTGTCGATATCCACACACAGCTCCAGCTCCTCCCTGATTTCACGAGCTACTGCCTGTTCCCGTGTTTCCTCCGGTTCTACCTTGCCACCGGGAAATTCCCAGATGTTCTCATGTACACCGCTGCTTCGCTTCGCAATGAGCAGACGCTGATCCATGCAAATCACAGCACATACGATATCCTTAGTCTTCACGCTTATTCCCTCCAATCTGTAAAATCCTCCGGATTCACATCCTCTTTTTGTCTGACATCATCCAGGTAAAAGGTATCCCCGATTCTTTGCAGCTTCCAATATTCCACAAAGGTTGATGTTTTCCGTTTACCTTCTATAATTGTTTGCGTCTGTGAATTTATGGTGTAATCTATCATGCTTCCTTCGATATACAGCCAGCAGGAATCCTGACTGTCATCGCGATAATCCTGAATGCCAACCACCGCACTTTTTAGCAGCTTGATATTATCCAGAACATTGCGCTCATTGCGCAGCTCCATCCAGGTAAGACGCATCTTCCACTGCTCGTACAAATGTTCTGTAAGATAAGGCTTCAGATCTTCAACATTTGTATTCGTCCATGCATCCTGTACATGATAGTAAATATCCTCTACCCGCTGCTTTATCAGCTTTTCATTCCAAATGCCATCCGTATCTTCCATCCGATGCAGCAGGGCAGCACTTTGCTTTGCTTTCTTTTTCACTCTTCTACGATAGGCAAGCATCGGCATTGCAGGTATCAATACAAGCAGACCTCCTATGGCAATCATAGAGAACATACTGCCAATCGGGTCATTGTATCCACGTCCGTAATAATGATTAGAATTCGTACTGCCTGATGAGGATCCGCCACTAGAGCTTCCACCACCGCCTCCGGAACCACCGCCTCCCGCTCTCGCATGCGCGGATAGCGGCAATAAAAGCGGCAGGATAATCAGGTAAACAAGGCATTTCTTTTTCATAGCAACACCCTTTACATGTTCATTATACAGGAAAAACATCAGATAACAAATCATGAAAACCAACAGTTTTTTAAGAATTGCTTCTTGGCGCAATTCATTCTCTTTCTCTGTTCACAAACATGCATATGTGCTATATTTAAGATAAGAATGGAGGGATAGTCATGAATGTAGCAACCATAGGAACAGGCTTTATCGTTGACTGGTTTTTAACGGCAGTGCAGGAAAGTGCCAATATCAGCTGTGTTGCCATGTTTTCACGTAAGGAATCCTCAGCCCACAAGCTGGCAGACAAATATGAAATTGATAAAATCTATACGAATCTGGATGATATGCTGAAGGATGAGGAAATCAATTTCGTCTATGTCGCATCACCGAACAGCCTGCATTTTGAGCATGCATTGAAAGCTCTGCAGGCAGGAAAAAACGTTATCTGTGAAAAGCCGTTCACATCCACGGTTGAGGAATTCGATCGTCTGGTTAAAGAAGCACAGGATCGGCACCTGTATCTTTTCGAGGCAATCGTAACTGCACATATGCCAAATTATCTACGCATGAAAGAAGAGCTTCCACGGCTTGGTACCATTCGGATGGTTCAGTGTAATTTTTCTCAATACTCCAGCCGCTATGACAAGTTTCTGCAGGGGGAAACACCGAATGTATTCAATCCGGAATTCTCCGGAGGGGCACTTGCAGACATCAATATTTATAATCTGCATTATGTAATCGGATTATTCGGTAAGCCCAAAGCAGTGCACTACTATGCCAATAAACATGCAAATGGCATTGATACAAGCGGTGTTGTACTTATGCAATACGACGGCTTTCAGGCGGTATGCGTCGGCTGTAAGGATACCAGAAGTGAATGCATTGCACAGATTCAGGGAGAAAAGGGATTTATCACCATGCGTTCGGAAACAAGCAGATGCGCCGCCTATACCATTCAGATCGGCAGGGAACGTGCTGAGCATCCTTCCATCGTGCAGAATGATGTAGCTCTGTATTATGAATTACAGGATTTCCGTGATATTTATAAGCTGGATGACTATGAGCGCTGTACACAGCTGCTTGCTTATTCAAGAACGGTTATGGAGGTGTATGAAGCTGCCAGAAGGGATGCCGGAATCGTATTTGCGGCAGACAGGAATGGATTATGAGTGTATTTGAAAACGACTGGATCATGCGGCAGATTGAGGGCATGACCGACATGCTGGGCAAGGTGCTTTTACATCGGGAGAAAAGTGAAATCAGGGTGGAGGAGGAGCTCAGTGATGAAGATGTGAAAAAATATCACAGACGGATACAGGCGCTGCTAAGGGAAAGGAAATACCCCGAAGCTGTACAATATTTACGTGGATATTTTGCGACCGGCAGTATGGAATATCTCAAGGTTGCACTATCTGCGTTTGATCAGCTGAATTCTCTGAGCGAATCCGAGCTACAGGAAGGCGGCTATACACGGCAGGAGCTTTATAATGACCTGGAATTCATTACGCAACAATATGGTATCCACCTATAAACGAGCAAGACACGAATGAGCTTGCAATCATACTTCAGCGTGAAGTGGTACAAACTAAAAGGATACGTAAAAGCAGGAAATTCCTGTCTATGTCCTTAAAAACCAATACAGCTTTAGCGCAAAAGACGCAGGCCACAGCTTGCGTTCTTTACGTTTCATAAACTTCAATTAAAAAAGCAGAAAAGAAAACGATCTCTATATGATAAACAAAATAAGCCTGTTTACAGAAGGACTCATTCATGATAAGGAACAGATATTGCGTTAAGGTGATTGCTTTCAAATCTATTCCAAAGCAATAAACATCTCAAGCAGCTTCCTTCCATACTCCGTCCCACCCCATAGATCCTGCAGCTTTTTGTGTACTTCATCATCTGTAAGACCTTCTCTTCCGGCCTGACTCTCAATGATTTCTTGTATGACCGCCAGCCCGTCGCTGACATCGATATGCAAATGAATCAATTCTATTAGCGGACAGATAAAACGTTCACTAAGTGTCATTTTGCTCCATAGACTGCGGGCAACCGTATGCAGCTCTCTTGGAATTTCCGGATTGGAAAGTCGTTTTCGGTACAGCTGAAACCAATGCTCGCTCTCATTCATGGCGATTCCGTACTTCGCTTTTAAAAGCTGTATCAAAAGACGAATATATGGGTCCAACCTGTTCTGAATTTCTTCATCCTTCGCTGCTTCATATAAATAGGTATGCTGTTTTTCAAGTGCAAGAAATGCCATTGCATCTGCATAGGTATTCAGCAGATACCGCTTGCGATAAAAGTGGGAGCGAATATTTGTTAATGACGGTATCTTGGCGATTCCCGTATCTGTCACCACGTCTGCATCGACACTGCATTCATGAAACGATTCACTCGTAACCTCCATAATGGTGGATCCTGCTGCGCAGATGCGGTCAACAATCGTATCCGGTATGCGAATCACAGACAGGTTTTTCCTCTGTTGTTCATTTTTCGCATAATCCATAAGCAGAGAGTGAAAGTATGCCCCTACACCCTCCACGTTCTCACAGCAAAGAACCATACGCCGGGAATCACTTTCCGTCCCCCATGCCATGGCTAGAACCTTTGCGACATGGATTAGATTTTCTCTGCGGACTGATGTAGTCACTGCATCACATATATGCAAATATGCAAGAAGCATCGCTTCATCCGTTACAGGTGAAACGATATCTTCTATTTTAATGGTATGCAGTCTCTGTTGTTCATCATCTGAAACATCCAGTGTATAGGACTTTGCATCTTTCATTTTTTCGATCAGCATCGGATTTGTATCCGCAAGCACGATACGGCAGCCGCTATCATACAGCATTGGTACAACCAAACCTCTTCCCAATGCACCTGCGCCAAAATGGACGACCAGCTTCTTCTGTTTCATGGTCGATACTCCTTCCATTGCTCCTCAGCCTCCTGTGGATGCGTTACAAAACGGAATCTTTCCGGATTATTCTCATACTGCGTATAGATTGGTACCCCCTGCTCCAGATGAAATTCCGGATATGCTCTTGCTTTCAGAATTTCTAGCTGTGCAGGGTGATATTGTGTATTCTGCACAAAGGTGATACTGCCATCCTTTACTTTTGGGAAAAATGCAACTCCCCTATGTGCGCGAACCTGCTCATAATCAAAACCATAATCACGGACACACCATGCACCAAACAGCATGGCTCTGGAGGGATCCGCGTTGATTGTACAATGTGCCCACCCCGGCGGTACAATCACTACATCTTTGGTTCTGGCATGAACTGCAAAGCAACGCCCCGGATCATCCCCGGCATATTCCTGCATATAGATATAGGCCTCCCCTGCCCAGATTTCATATACCTCACAGGTAGAGGCATTACATGAGGCTGACACCGCATGGATATGCCCCTGAGAACGAACAGGCTCCTCCCCGATAACTCCTTTTTCAAAAATCATCGCGCCATACAAAAGATTGCGGTCAATTAAATCCTGCATATGCTTCTTTTTGGCTACATCCATTGCAACTGCATAAACAATGGACGGTCCTTCTGCATTCGGATCACTCAAGCTTGCACGTATATCATCCAGTCTACGCTTCTCTGTAAGCGGTCCTGTCGTAGCTACATCATATATAAATTCCATTTTATCCAGATCCACAGACAAATTCATTCCTGTATTCAATTTCATAATCATATCCTCCTATACACGCACTCCTGCTTTCCTTACTGCGCTTCGCTTTCTCTGTGATACACTGTACGTTTTTATCCCATAACGGTTTATACACCCCGATAGACGCAATACGGGATGCTTATCATACGTTAGCTTTTTTTCCTTCAACCTCTTTTTTACATTCCTTCCAAATGTATGAAAAACCTGTCGGCATGCTGCCTACTGCACAGCCAACAGGCTTTTCGTTATAAATAAATGGCGATTTTGCTGTGATGGCGTCCATCCATTGCCTGTTCAAAGGCTGTCTGTACTGCTTCAAACGGGTATCTGCCCGTTATAATATCGCGCACTTGCAGGTGCTGTTCCCGAAACAATTTCAAAAGTCTGGGATAGGTATTCGTATAGCGGTAAGAGCCTATAATGCGAAGCCCCTGATATACAATATCCTTAAAGCTGATTTCCAAAGGACGATCACTGACACCGAGTTCCAGAAGTACGGCCTGCGGTATGCTATGCTGCAGAAATTGCTTCACCACCTCACTGTTCCCGGTTGTATCAATGATGTGGGTAAACGGCTTCATAGATTCCAGTTCATACGCAGTTCCTATCAGAAACTGATCCTTTTTCATATGCAGACGCTCTCCTATGTCCCGCTTACTCTCATAAACATCCACTAGATGAATGCTCACCTCGGGATATAATTCCTGCATCAGCACTCCCATAAGCAGTCCGATAGATCCTGCTCCTAAAATCACAAGCCTGCTTTCCTTGTGAAAGTCCAACTTTTCAATCGCGCTGTATGCAACAGATAACGGCTCCAGCAGCGCACCTTCTTCAAAGGACATGGAATCCTCCAGCTTATAGATTGAGCTTTGCGGCCACTTCACATATTGCTTTAAAGCTCCGCTGATTCCCTTGCTGGCCATGAATTGCAATGATTCACAGAAATTATAATCTCCTCTTTGACAGGCCTCGCAATGCCCGCAATAGCTCTGCGGCTCCACTGCTACACGATCTCCCTTTTGAACACCGCTTACAGCAGTACCGGTTTCTTTTACAATGCCGGCCATCTCATGTCCCAGCACCAGCGGATACTGTAAATCATGCGGCAGCGTTTCAGCCTGAAAGTAGCTGAGATCCGATCCGCAGATCGTAACAACCTTCACCTCAACAAGCACCTCATCCGCCTGCAGAGTTAGATCCTCCTGTACATCCGCAATGGCAAGCACCCCCTGCTGTTTCAATACTGCCTGTTTCATACTATCTCCATTCTCCTGCTGTATACAGGTACAGCTTTCTTGCTTTCCCGTTGGATACTTCAAGTTTTTTACCCCTTATCCGCCAAATCCAAACAGCTGACCTGCCTTGACAAATAACCAGAGAAGAATATTTCCACCTTCATCCCAGTTGGTAAACATTGCGCCATTTGCTATCTGATCTGTAAATAACCCCGTCATGCTGCAAAGATCGGTGCATATTCCCGCCAGAGAGGAAGCAATCAGAGTGGCAGGTATGATCCAAAGCGTTGCACAGATTACCGTATGAATGATATTTCCCTTTGTATACGGCACCATGCCGCCAATCCAGTATGGCAGAGCCGCAAGAGATGCAACCGGAAGAAAGTTACAGCCCGGAATAACCGCTGCAATCATAACGGAAATCGGATACATCAGGATTACTGTTGACATAACGGAAGGATCCCCCAGCAGAATGGCTGGGTCTACTGCGATATACAGCTCTCTGCCTGGAAATTTCTCTCTCATGAATTTAGACAGTGCATTGGAAATCGGTATAATACCTTCTGCAATAATAGACAGCATTCTTGGAAGAATGACAAGCACTGCCGCAAGCTTGATTGCCAGCTGTGCCGTGTTAATAAAATCAAAGCCGGCAACGATTCCCATAACGGTACCCATCAGCGCACCAATAACAGACATTTCCCCGAAAATTCCGAATTTCTCCTTAATCTGTTCGGAGGATGCCTTGATATCGCGAAGCCCCGGTATCTTGTTGATTACCCACATACATCCCTGTGCCCAGGATGCTGTAAAGGTACCTGAGGTCGCAACTACAGAAATTCCCTCCAAACCGTTAAACTCCTGTATTTTTTTAGCGTGATAATCGGCAAGCTTCATATTGATGACAAGCAAGATCAGACCGCTGGCAACACCGATATAGATATTTCCGGTAAATGCCCACATCATACCGGCAACAAACTCACCATGCCAGATATTCCACATATCCACCCACAGCGTCTTTGTCCACTTTAAAACAACCATGATGAAATTCACTGCAATAATACCCAAAATCACCCAGACTACGCCCGGCCAAGCCCAGGCTGCACTGACATTTCCATACCCGATATCAATTACATTCAGACTCAATCCCAGATTATTTACGAGTGATTCTGTAACAGGTGTCATCGCTGCAACGGAATAATCAACGATCAGCCCCAATCCAACAAGCCCAACGCCCATATACAGGGCACTGCGCAGACTCTTGCTCAAACCGCCCTTAAACACCATACATAGTGTGAACATGATGAACGGCACAAACACACTGCTGCCCAAGGCGAAGAACCAGTCAAAAAAATTCTGTAGCATTTCCATAAGTTTCTCCTCACTTTCTCTGCTTATTTATTTTTCAAAATATCAGCCACTTTATCCACGACACGCTCCTGACCATCCTCATCCCCCGTCAGAAACGATATGGCATTGATAACCGGAAAATCATATTTCTGGCGAATATTCATGGAAGCGACAAGCACGGTAATACGATCAGCGTACCGTCCGATATCGTCCAGTCTGCCTACCTTGATTTCCACATCTGTGATTCCTCTTTTCTTCAAGCCCTGTTCCACTCCCTGGCTGGCAATAACGGAAGTCAGGGTTCCTGCGCCGCATACAACCAGTACCAATGGTTTACGATTCATGCTGTTTTCCTCCTTCTAATCGTTCTCTGACGATTTGTTCAATATCTGTTTCCTGCTCTGCCCGCATCAATTCCTCGATGAATGCTTCATCCTGGCACATGAGGATGATTCTGCTCAGCATTTCCATATGTGCATGTGCCTGATTCAAGGCAAGCAGCAGTACGACATCCACATCCACCAGCTCATCACATGCATCCATGCGGTGAAACGCAACACTTTTTTTCAAGGTGGCGATACCGATACACGGTACTTTAACATACTGCGGCTCTGTATGAGGTATAGCGATATTGCGTTTCCCTATCAGCAATCCGGTAGGATACTTCTGTTCCCGTTTTAATACCGCTTCCTGAAAATCTGCATTCACAAGATTTCGTTCTTTCATTCGCTTACTGAGTTCCTGTATGATATCTTCCTTCTGCTGTGCTGCATAATGCGGCAGAATACATTCTCTGACGATTTGTATTTCCTGATCCAACAGCTTCACCTCCCATCATGTTTTATCCTTCACCCATAAAATAGCAAAAACCGTGCCAACTAATTGGACGGTTTTGTGTAAGTGGCTATCAGCCTTATGATTTCCTGCGGCTTCTGACAAGCCGAAAGTGCCTGAATCAGCGTTGAATCGCTGCATATGGAGAACAATTCCTGCGTGTATGCGATACTCTCTTCCTGCAGTGCCGGCATCAAAATGATATTCGTTTCAAAGTCATCCTCCCATAATATTGCATCCTGCAGGGTCAGAATAGCAATGGCAGGTTTTGTGACATGTTCTGTAAAACCATGCGGGATAGCTGCCTTTCCCATAATGGTTGCGCCCATTGCCTCCCGTTTGTATACATCCAGCAGATATTCCTCAGATACATGTTCCTTTTTAACGAGCAGGTCTACCAGCTTTTCCAGAATATCATTTTTACATAAAGCATCCTGTACATGACAGAGTATGATATCCTCATCAAGAAGCTCCTGCAGGCAATTCACAGTCTTTCCGGGCTGTCTGTTATTTTTTATGATGCTTAGCAGCTCCTGCTGTGCTGTTCCATTGAGAATTTCATTCGTGGATAAAAATGGTATCTGGTGATACTCTATCTGAAAGTTTCCCAGTATCGCAAGAATATGATAGCTGCGAGCAAGGTGGTCCAGTTCAAATTCAATTCCGTTTTCGCTGATGACCCCCAGTGTCAGTATTCGGATTGTCAGGTTATGCTCCTGTAGCAGCTTTTGTATTTTTGACTGGATGAGGACCGCGCTGCCCTTACCTGTCAGACAAATGGAAACAATCACAGTTTCCTTTTCTTCAAGCTCCAGATTACCATGGAAATTGATTTCCTTTTCCATATTCAATGCCTGTTCCAATTCATCAAGTGTTGTTTCTTCCAGTATTGCTCTGCGAATTGCCTCTATAACCATGACAGTGTCTACACGGGAGATCGTACGGGTGTCAATTCCTGTGCGCTGTGTGATAATCTGTCCGAATGTTACCAGTGATCCCATATCTGTGAGAATTAAACAGCCCCTGCCTTCATCAAGCTGTTCCACTGCATGCTGTGTCCGCTGCAGGGCATGACTGCTTGGTTCATCCAAGGCACAGCGAAGTCCAATTGCAAAGCTAGCATTCAGCAGCTGATTGGCGACCTCCACCATTTCGATACCGACATTGCCATGTGTTAAAACGATGATTCCAATTTTCCCTCTGCTTTCCTCTTTCTTCTTTTTGGTAAAGGTTTTAAGATACATGGCGATAAACGCTATCTCATCCTCCGGCAGCTCTATCATGAAATCCTCATGATACTGCATACACATTTTTCGTGCAGTGGCAAATTCCAGCGGATACTCTTTTTTTATTTTTTTAAGCTGTGGATTCATAATACGTTTTCCACATTTCATACGTTCATAGCTTGCGCTCACATGCAGACAAAGGGGCGAGAGTATATTGGGACTGATATCCTGCATGCTCATCCTGGCGATATCAACTGATTTCTGTACGGATTGAATAATACGATTACCCACAACCTCTTCCAGATTTTTTCGATCAACCTGCTGATATTTTATTTTAATGAACAGATTGTCCATCTCTGTATCCAGTTCTTTTCCAAGTGTCTGATAAACCTCATGTTCTGTACATCCCTCATTCAAAAGGGCTTCGTATTTTTCTTCTATGAACTGATAGATATTCGGGCCCATATGCGCACTCTGTTCTCTTGGTTTTGTGCAGGAAACAAATAAATCACTTTCACACAGCTTCCGGGATTCACGTGATGCGGTATTAAGCGCGAGATTACCTACATGGGGTGGCAAATCATCCAGCGCTATGATCAGCTGTTCATCCCCATATGTAATATGCTTTAAGAAGCTTCGGGCACAGGCCACCTGAATATCACTTCGCAGCTGTCCGATATTGCCCGAACACGGATAATTCAGTAAAAGCCGCAGAGCATCCCTTTCCAAAATGATATTCTGCTGTATTCGCAGAGCTTCCTGAAACAGAAAGGCTTTGATAATCATAAGACGTTCCAGAAGCGGGCGCTCGCTCAATGGCGGCAAATCGATCAGCATGGGAATTCTGCGTCGAAAGGTTGTCAGAAGATAGGAATCCAAATCCTCCGTAGTGGCAGCAATGATAAGAAGTCTTGCCGTTCTTGTATTATCTGTTTCCCCCAGCTTTCGATACATACCCTTATCAATCAGATAGAACAGCATTTCCTGACCTTCGCTTGGCAGACGGTGTACCTCATCCAGAAACAGAATACCTCCATCGGCTTTTTCCACAAGCCCTGATTTCTCATGATCCGCACCCGTAAAGGCTCCCTTCACATAACCGAACAGCTGTGAAAGTAAGAGCTCTGAATTATCCGCATAATCTGCACAGTTGAATATTACCAGCGGACTATTCTGTTGTATGGTACCCACATGAATGGCGAAGTGATACATGGCTTCGGCCAGCTGGCTTTTTCCAACACCGCTGGGACCATGGATCAGAGTATGAAGACCTCTAGGCGGATAAAGAACAGCAGCCTGTGCCTGGGAAATCTGCCGCTTCATACTGCCGTCATAACCAATCAGCTGTTCAAAATCACGATCCGGATCCATTTGCAGGCGTTCCTCTTTTTTCGCTTTGGGCTCTAGCTCATCACGCACTGCTCTAGCAATAAATCGCGATATCTGATATCCCCGATCATTCAGTATCGCTGTAAGCTTCCGGTCTGATATTTTTTCGTTTGCCTGCAATATTTCCTTAACCTCTGGAAGTAATATCTGCCTTCTCCGCTCCCGGGAGTCTAAGATTCCCTGTTCCTGACGCAGAAGTGTAACTTCCTCACGACTCATATTGCAAAGCTTTGCGAGCTGCTCATCCGTATATGGATTTTTCCTATCCTCTTTTTCAATCAATTCCTTTATCGTGTAATTCATTATAATCTCCCTCTATTCTGTTTCCCCTTTCATTCCCCTTACTTTTATACATATTACGTGTTTCCTTTGTATTATACAACGGATATTATACAAAAAATAGTACCAATACAACAATCCATGAAATCGGAAACTATGTATATGGCAAACAGTCGTTCCCATCTTTCTAATTTATCATTGCGAATATTTATTTTTATAAAGATCAACGTTTTGTACTGAGCTTTCTTAGTATTTGACATGTATGGTGAAGCTGCCAAAGATATTACAAAAAGATCTGATCGTCATCATGACATACCAGACCTTTTTCATCAGATTGTTTTTGACTTTTTCCAGAATACCGGCAGCATCATCACCGCGGTAAAAAACAGAATAGCTGCAATTTCTATCGTATAGCGAAATTCATGGACTCCCAAAAACAGCAGCAGCAAAACAAGACACAGAGCCAGAGAAAGCTTCAGATGCAGCTGCTGCTTTCTACGTTCCAGCATCGTCTTATAGCTAAGACACGGGCCGAAATAAATGAAAATACCAAGTCCGGCAGGAAGAAAGACCAGCAGACTGTATATATTCAGATACTCCACACAGAGTAACACCAGCAGATAGATAATCATCGTTATCAGATAGCAGCGTCCATATGTTTTTGCATGATAACCGCCAGTATAACGTTTCAGGAAAAGCAGCATGCACAGGTAAAGCACCGTTTCCCAGAAAAACTGCAGGAAGTATCCCAGTATGAGCATACTGACAATCTGTATTCCCTGTGTAAGAAGAAGTTCAAGGGCAAAGCGGATGATATCCACCTCATCCTCTTCAATCAGACCTCGTTTTGCAAGAAATATGCTCAGCCTTCTACTTATTGTTTCCATGCTTCTGTGATTTCACAGATTCCTTTTTATAGGTAAAAGGCTTTGGCATAAAATGTCCAAAAACTGATGTGTTTGATACATTTTTTAATGCATAATCGATAAGTTTTTTCTTAATTTCAAATTTCATATAAATTTACCAACCTTTCTTATTTTGGAAGAGGCATCAGACAGTGCACACTTACCGTATGGCTTTGTTCATCATAATCATATTTCACCATACCTTCATATTGAGCTGCAATACGCTCAATGATTTTCATTCCATACCCATGTCCAGTTCCTTTTCTGGAATGAAAATCCGGTGCTTGAACAGTTGAATTGGTAACCTCAATAATCAGAGAATCGTTATGTATCATTAACTTTATGTCCACCTTCTTATGTTCACTACCCCTAGCGGCATCAATGGCATTATCCAGCATATTGAATACAAGAGCACACATATCCTTATCCTCAATACCTATTTCGTCATTTACAAATGCACTGACCTCAAACTGTATATCATTATTTGATTCAATTTTCGTATTCAGACATGCATCCAGAAACATATTCCCTGTCTTAATACGTTGTCCCAGTTCATCTACATCTTTTCTTACACGATCCAGATAATTCAAAAAATCACGGTCATGATGAATGCTTTCCAGTATCTCAATATGATTTCTCATATCGTGGCGAAGCTCTCTGTTTTTCTCCTGTTCCTCTTGTAAATCATGCATATATTGATTTTGTATATTTCTAGAAAGCTCCGTCAGTTCGATTTCACTCTTCTCCTGAGCAAGCAGCCAGAATCGAACAAAGATGAAATCTACGGTCAATGTCTGCACTACCATGAGCAGAAATACAAAGAACATAGCGAGATCCTTTGGATAAAGCTCCAACTCCCTCATGTACATCATAAGGACAAGCATGAAAAAAATTTGTAGAAAAACAAATGGAAGCAATTGTTTTTTTGATAATACGACGAAAAATCTACGATACAGATATACTGGTATCTGAAATGCTATTGCTGCACAGACATTAGCAAACATAATGGAAGCGGTGCGCAATATCCCGGGTACAAAGGTTGCATCAAATGCCCCGTTGAATAAATGGATATGAGCATACATAAATATTTCTATAAAGGTCATGAACGAAACCGTATAAAACAATAGATAAAATAGGTTCAACAGTTTTATTTTTCTGCATAATACACAGATAAACAAAAAATCCGGAAGAATAGAGAACATGTTGGATACTAAAAACATGATATCAGATACATCAATATTATTGGTAACAAGCATATTGATATAGCTGTATCCAATAATCAGCAGCACCGTACGAGTATTCCATTTTACATCATTGTTTACTCTGATAACGCAGAAGGCTATTCCTACAATATAAATTAAACAATACACATATTCCATAAATTCATTCATAACATCACTCTTTTCCTGCACAACTATTATATAAGAAGGCCTGTATGATGTCATGTAAAATTTAATTTTTCTATTTCTCTTGATTGAGATACCTTTTCCCTTCCCCCTTCCTACCATTATTATACTACAATATAACGGATTTTCGGTATACTATTTGCATGAATGGCCTTTTTTTTTGTATTCAATGGTCATGGTAATCCCTCCTGTTTTTCATAAAAACACACCATCTGTAATTTCTATTTATTCCATTCCATGGAATTTACGCAAAAAGCACCTATAGCAGGTACAGTGCTGTTATCTTACTGTCCTCTATAGATGCTATTTCAAACAATTTAATTCCAGGATATGTTATGAAATACATATTTGTATAAGAATATAAGAAGGGATCTGATTATGATAAACACAATAATTGAAAAGACATACCATGCTTTCTTAAGTACATTTAATTGCTTCTGAAGTATAATTTGGTGGACCTCTTATACTGCTGTTATATTCACTACATTTGGAACCGTGTATACAATGTCCGCCGATAATCGGCAGTCAAGGAACTCATGTAATAGAAAAGGGTGCCTTGTATCATCATACGACATGGATATGAAAAAACACCGCTAATAAACAGACATGCAGAAAGGCCGGGGCTTTTGCAGTTGTGATACATACATCATCATTATGGTTTTCATACTTGTTTTCATGGGACAGCCCCTCCTTTTTTTCGTATTTACAGTGTAGCACAAGCGGCTATAAAAATACAACAGGTATCCTCAAAATAGGAATTTTAAAATCACCTTTTTATTTAAGAGTAACCTGGCACCACTTATTTCAATCATAGTAATCACCTCATGTTCTTGTCAGCGATCCTTGCCGTGTTCATGATTTGAAAGTAAAAAATGACGGCATCATAGCTTTGTCGTCATTTGAAATAAAGCATCCATAATTTCGTTCTTACGCCGCCTGCTGATCTTTAGTACGCGATCAATACCCTTTACATGCAGTTCAAACCCGCGAATGGAGCGGATATATTCGATGTTCACAATATTGGCACGATTGATCTGAACGAAGCGGCTGTTTAATTCTTTCATCATGCGTTCCATGGAATACATGCGAAATATGTATTCACGATCCTTGGTATATGCATAGACGTCCTTAGAGAAATACTCCATATAAATGATATCCTTTTGTGCAAGCATCTCATAACCGCCATCAGTACGTATCTTAAAATCAGCGTTATCCTGTAAAAACTCAAAAGCATCCTGCAGCGTTCTCTTCAGCTTTTCATCTATTTTGGATTTCAGAACATAGCGGAATACGTTGATTCCAAATGCATCCTCCATACGATCTGCATAATTCGTTACATAGATCACCAGTGTCCGTTCATTGGCAATATACTTTGCCAGATGAATCCCATCCATGCCCGGCATTTCGATATCCAGCAGAAGTATGTCATATATATGTTTACTTCTCAAAAAATCATTTACATTATTATACGTATCGATGAAAAGCTGTTCCTCTAATCCAAAGGCCTCAATTTTATCACGAATCATATTTGTATAGCATGGTTCATCATCCAGTAATGCTATATGGTAAACAGTCTGCATATATATTCCCCTGTCTTTTCTTTTATTGCCATTACCAGCAGGCAATGCTGCTGTCGGTTCTTGACTCACTTCCTGCCATAAATGTTCCATTATCAAGCCGCACAATAATCTGCCCGCGTCCGAAGCCGGCAGTCTCCAAATCAACCTGAAGCTGATGACCACGCTCCTGCAGCTTTCTTGCAATGTTGGTATCAAAGCTGTCCTCTATGATAAATTTTTTATCCTTCACCCACTGCCAGCGGGGTGCATCCAGTGCCTGCTGTGGATTCAGATGGAAATCAATCATATTCATAACCACCTGCACATGTCCCTGGGGCTGCATATAGCCGCCCATGACGCCGAATGGACCAACTGCTTTTCCATTCCTTGTAAGAAATCCGGGAATGATGGTATGGTAGGTACGCTTTCCGGGAACAAGAGCATTGACATGATTACGATTCAAAGAGAAATCATGTCCGCGGTTTTGAAGGGCGATTCCTGTGTCCTTTACTACAACCCCACTGCCAAAGCCCATATAATTGCTTTGAATGAAGGATACCATATTTCCTTCGCTGTCTGCTGTACATAAATATACGGTACCGCTTTTCGGCGGCATGTGGACCGCAGGCTGTTTGGCAAAAGCTTCGATTTCCCGCGAACGCTCTCTGCCATAGGCTGCATGTAACAGGCTTTGTACCCCGGTTTTCATATATTGGGCATCTGTAATATGATGCAAGCCGTCTGCAAATGCCATTTTCATCGCTTCAAACTGATGATGAAACATTTCCTCATCACGCTGTGCAAACTGGAATTCCTTTAATATATTCAATGCCATCAATGCAACGATTCCCTGTCCGTTAGGCGGCAGCTCCCAAACATCATAGCCGTGATAATGTACTGAAACCGGATCCACCCATATTGCCTTATGCTGCTGCAGATCCTTTTTCCGCAGGTATCCGCCGTGTGCGATACTGTCTTCTTCTATACGCTGTGCAAGCTCTCCTTCATATAAGGCGGCTGCCTGTGTTTCCGCTATTTTCTCCAATGTTTTCGCATGATCCGGAAGCTTTACCAGCTGTCCTACCTCCGGTGCCATTCCCTGAAAGGTGAATGTCTGAAACCATTGTGCAAATACCGGATCATCCTTTTTATCCGTATAGCTTCTGACAGCCATCTTCCACATTCTGGTAAGATCCGGCGGTACCGGATATCCGTCACGGGCGTAGGTGATCGCAGGTGCGAGTACCTGCGCAAAGGGCAGCTTTCCAAACCGGCGGCTTAATTCCGCCCACGCCTTGGGTGCTCCCGGTACCGTTACCGGTGTCCATCCATGCTTCGGCATTTCCGTGATACCCTGTTCCTTCAGTTTTTCTATTGAAATTTCCATAGGTGCACAGCCTGAGCTGTTTAAACCGTACATGGCATCCTTGTACCACACAATGGCGAAGGCATCGGAACCGATACCGTTTGCTGTAGGCTCAACAACGGTAAGTGTTGCGGCTGTCGCAATCGCGGCATCAATGGCATTGCCACCCTCTCGCATAATCTGCAATCCCGCTGCAGCAGCAAGATTGTTTCCGGTAGCAACAACACCGTTTGCGGCTACTGTGGGATAGCGGCCTCTGGTATAGGGCTGATGATATATATTGAACATAAGTAAACCTCCATATGTATTATTATATAGTGTAGCGCTTTCTCTTACAATCCCAAAACCAGGGGAAAATACCCCACAGTTCTTGTATTTATGTTTGTTTTTTGTATAATATGGGTATTCTTTATATGGAAATGAGGGTGTTTATGAAAATTTACTGGGAACTGTTTTCTGTCTTTATGCGGATCGGAGCCTTTACCTTTGGTGGAGGCTATGCCATGCTGCCGCTGATACAGAAGGAAATTGTGGATAAAAAGCATTGGGCCACAGAAGAGGAAATTATGGATTACTATGCGGTTGCGCAGTGTACACCGGGAATCATCATGGTGAACACGGCAACGTTTATCGGCTTTTATGAGAAAGGAATCCTTGGTGCTATTATCGCAACGCTGGGTGTTGTTACGCCAAGCATCATCATTATTCTGCTGATTGCCTCTGTGCTTACCACCTATTCCTCACTTGCTATGGTTCAGCATGCTTTAGCAGGTATCCGTGTCGCGGTTTGTGTTCTTGTTTTAAACGCTGTTGTCAAGCTCTGGAAAAGCGGCATTAAGGATACCTTCGGCATCTTGTTATTTGCCGTTGTCCTAGCTGCAATCACCTTTACCAGCGTATCAACCGTCCTTGTTGTTATCATCGCCGCATTACTCGGTGTGATTGTCTGTGCACTTCGCCGCAGGGAGGTGAAGGAATGAATCTGGAGTTATTGCTGCTTGCCTTCTACGAATTTTTCAAAACCGGACTGTTTGCCCTTGGAGGTGGTCTGGCTACCATACCGTTTCTTACGGAAATGATGAATAAATATCACTGGTTTACTGCAGATATGCTGACCGACATGATTGCGGTGAGTGAATCAACACCAGGTGCAATCGGTATCAATATGGCAACCTACACCGGTTATCATATCAATGGTGTGCTGGGTGGTATCGTTGCGACGCTTGGGCTTGTTGCGCCAAGCATCATCGTGATCTGTATCGTTGCGCAGTTTCTGAAGAAGTTTAAGGACAGTGAGCTGGTGAAATCCGTTTTCTACGGTATTCGTCCAGCAGTCACTGCACTCATCGCCTCTGCCGGTATAACGATTTTCATCGCTGCTTTATTTCAGGATAGTGAAAATTTCATGGAAATGGTCAAATGGCCGTGTATCCTGCTGTTTGCCGTTATCTATTATTTATCGAATAAACGCAAATGGCATCCAATTTTGTGCATTGCTGCTTCCGCCGCTGTGGGTATACTGTTTCAGCTGTAGAATATATGGGAAGCTTCGCTCCCTATATTTGCAACAAATTATTTCATATTCAAAACGATTGAAAATCGTAAAATCGCTAATATTTTAATTTATATCAAAGAAAGTGAACTTATAGATTTCAACGATATTTTATCCATATTCATCAGAAAAAGAAGGGGTCTTTCGCATTGTGTGAAACACCTCTTTTTTACTATACTTCACCCATGTCTAATCTATCTCTGTTCCTTATTAACAGATAGATTTCCTATCATAAAAACGGAAGGATATCCAACAATAACGGTGATAGATATTGTCGGATAAGATATTTACACCGAAAATATCTTAAGCATTATAATCTCGAAATAGATTCTCCGCTCATGATTTGTGTTAGCAGTAAAAGCTATATCTATCTTATATTCAAAAAGATTGAACTTTTAATCGTGCTAAGCTCAATCTTATATAGAATAAAAGTTTATTAAAGAAACATCAGCATATATAACGGGTAATCCTCTATCCTTTCAGATATATTTAAATTTCTGATAGAAAAGCGTAATGCTCTTTTCGGCTCATACTTATCTATATACGCTTTTAGACTTCTTGCCCTTGTGTTCATGGAGCTTTTCACTTCAATAGGTACAATACCGCAATCCTGTTCAATAATGAAATCTATCTCTGAATGAGAAGACGGTTCAAAATAATGCAAACTGTATTTATTGAATGTCAGCATCTGCGCCACAATGTTTTCATAGATTGCTCCCTTATATACACCTAACTCATTCTTCAGAATATCCTGCATCACATTTTCTTTGAACTGAGAGAGTAATAAGCCAGTATCACTCATATATATCTTATATACAGAAGATTCCTTATAGGCCTCCATCGGTACATCGATACATTGCAGCCGGTAACAAAATGAAATAGTCCCGCTGTCTTTCAGCCACTGCAGGCTGTTTTCAAAATGCGCTGCCTGTCCTCCCTTTCTCACGAGCTTATATTGAAACTTCTTATTTTCTTTTGCGAGCTGCAGAGGAATGGAACGAAAACATTCATGTGTTCTTATTTTTTCTGATGCATCTGCGTATTTTGCCATATCCCGATAGTAGCCTTCTACTATTTGCTGCTGAATATTTCTTGTCTTTACAAAATCCTCGGTTTCCACAAAGGTTTTCACCGCTTCCGGCATACCCCCGGTTATTATGTAATTTCTGAAGTGCTTCATATATTCTTTATGAATACCTTCATTTACTCTTCGCTTTTCTGTATAACATTCCTTAAGGTAGGAAATATGTTCAGCTTTTAAGCCAACAGCATATAAAAATTCCATAAATCCCATTGGTTGCATTTCCATGGATTCCACATAGCCTACAGGATAGGAGGAAGTACGATTCACAGCTACTCCCAGCAGACTGCCGCTCAAAATGTAATCATAAGGTGTTTCTGTACCTAGAAATTTGATGGATGTCAACGCCTGGGGACACGCCTGTATTTCATCCAATATAACTAAAATTTCTTTAGCCTTCCAATCTGCTTCAGGGAAGAAAACCTGCAGATTCATCATGATTTCTTCCGGTTTCGATGTCTGTTCAAAAAAAGCTCTGATATCATCATCTCTTTCAAAGTTAATATATACATAAGATAGGTAGTGTTTTTTAGCAAAATTAAGTATGCTGTACGTCTTTCCCACCTGTCTTGATCCAGATATGAGTAAAGGTTTATGATTTTCCTGCTTTTTCCACTTTAAGAAATTTTCTTCTATCATTCGATACATAGCATCACTCCTATAATAGTAGTATACTACATTTGAATGCAAACGCCAACCCTGTGACATTTTTTTATGAACATAAAATCATAATTATTTTTATTTTTGTGTACATAAAACAATAAATTTTTATGATTTTATGAAGATAAAACCATTTTCACCCTTGTTATCATTCTAACATAGCTGTTTATGATTATTAAGCTATCCTTCAACAATCTCTTAATAAGACTTATCCCATCAACTGCAATAATCAGTTACCTTTTTTACCAGCTTCACTTTTACGATTCGATTGGCAATACAATTTCCACTGTAAATATTTTATGATTAACAGTTCTTGTAATAATGCCATTTTTCTCCTTCACCACTTCACAAACACGGTTAAAGCCGATTCCGTGATTTTCTTTATCTTCTTTACTTGTAATAAGCTTCTGATTATCCATATGGATTTCTTCTATATTACAGCTATTTTCTATAATAAGCCTAACCCTGTCCGCTTTTTTTATTGTTGAAAGCTTTATAAACCTTTTTTTTTCTACGTATTTTTGAGCCTCTATAGCATTATCAATCAGATTTCCCAGGATCGTTGTCAATTCAAAAAGATTCAGAAAATCCAGCGTATTTTTAAAACCACACGTTAAATCAATATTTAGTGATTTTATTTTTTCTACTTTTGAATGTATCAGATAATTCAAATACATATTTGATGTTGAAAGAACATCTATAATTTCCATCTTTCCCATAATATCCTGCAAATATTTTAATGCCAGCTCATCATCAACCTTAATCGTTGATTCTAGCATAATGAAATGATTTTTTAACTTTCAAATTCTAACACAATGATTACCTCTCGCATACCTGCTCTCTTCATATCCTTTAAGAACCACCCCAGCAATACGATACCTTTCCCGATCGAACTAATCGTAATTGCCCACCAGACGCCATTCAGCCCCAGCCATCTTCCCAGCAATATCGCCATCGGTATTCGTGCGCCGGTTAACGTGATACTTACAATGGATGGAGGCAGCGTTTTCCCAAGTCCGCTGAAGGCACCAGCTGTTGTGATTTCCATACACATAAACAACTGGGAAACACCAAGAATACGAAGATAATCCACCCCCATTGGCAACACCTCTGCTTCCTGAATAAAGACCTGAAAGATGAGCTGTGGAAAAACAATCAGAACAAGAGAACAGAACACACCCCAGGACAGCATGACAATCATGGAGAGCCGATACCCCTCCCGGATTCTATCTGTATTTTTCGCACCATGGTTCTGAGCCACAAAGCTGTTCAAAGCCGCCGCATAGCCTTCCGCAGTCATCCAGGATATGGATTCGATTTGCGAGCCTACCTTCTGGACTGCCACGGCAGCATCTCCCCAGCCTGCAATCAATCTTGCAATGACCATGGAAATGCCAGAAAACAGCATACTTTGCACAGCGGAAGGTAGCCCGATACGGAAAATTTCCATGGTATGCTGTGAAGAATAAGAATGCAGTATATGGACATTACTGAACAAGACCGTATCCCGTAGTATGGTATGCAGAAACAACAGCATAACCACCAGCTGTGCAAGAACTGTCGCAATTGCAGCCCCCGCAACACCCATTGGAGGAATTGCACCAAAGCCGAAAATAAACAGCGGATCCAGCACGATATTCAAAACAAGCCCGATACCGGTAGCGATAAAGGAGGTTCTGCTGTTCCCCATCGCTGTCAGAATCCCGGTGAATATCTGATTCATAAAAGAAAATATGACCAGACCGCAGGTAATCATCAGATACAGCTTTGCATCCTGTATGACCTGTGCGCTGTTCAGCTGAAAGAAGCCGATCATCTCATCCGCAAACACAATAGACAGAATACCGAAGCCGATGGCAAATACAATTCCCATCTGAATCGAGCTCTGTGCATAGGACGCCGCATCCTCCTTCTTCTGCGCCCCCAGCGCATGGCCGACCTTAATCTGACCACCCATCTTCGCCAATGTCGCCAGACCGTTGGACAGCCACATAAACATACCGGCTGCACCAACGGACGCAACAGCACTTGCACCGATTTTTCCAATCCATATCATGTCGATCAGATTATAGGCCATCTGGATCAGACTGGTTGCCATGATTGGCAATGCCAGCGCGCTTAATGCAGGAAGAATGTTTCCCTCCAGCAAATTGATACGTGTTTTCATACGTCACCCTCTTTCAAAAGAAAGGCTTCAGACCAATCCAGTCTGAAACCACTGATTTATTGTGGATAAACGAGCTGTTCCTCGTTCCAGTCCTTCATCACCTGACCATAAGCCTTTGCATAGGCCTTCGCCTTGGCAAGATCATGATCCAGATAATTGCCACACTCCTTAGACTCCTGTGCACCTGGGATATCTCCCTCAAATCCCGCAATGAACGCCATCGTATCCTTAACCAGCTGTACCGCCTGCGCCTTACTGATAGAATCTCTCGTTAGAAAATAGAAGCCTGTTCTACAACCCATCGGCCCGGCATAAATGACTGCATCACTGTATACCGAATTTCTTACATAGGTAGCGAACAGATGCTCAAAGGTATGAAGACCATCGTTATCCAGATACGTACCGCAGTTTGGCTTCACCATTCTAAGGTCATAGGTAATAATATCTCCATCGATTCTTGATATATACATTCCTTTTTCCAGTATGTCATGATCAATACAAAAGCTTGTAATTTTTTCCATGTTATATTCACCTCTATGTTCCATTATAAAGGGATAAAACAAGACTGTCCAGCTGAATCCTTTGTAGAAACGGCAACAGCAAGTTATTTCTTTCTCTGTTAAGCGTTTTGCGTAGTCATGCACTGTCAGATTTTATAATATATTCTTCTCTATTCACATCTGGTTTAAAGGCATTCGGTAACTTCCTTCCTGAAAAAGCATATATATTTTCTGTTTTCACGTTATAATACATATAGAATAGGAAAGCGGTGCACCACATGGATGAGCAAAATACAGCTATAATGCTATCCCACCGTGCTGCCAGAGGACAAGGTGAACATTCATGAGAACAGAAGACGAAATAATGAAGCTGCTGATCAACACAGCTGCGCAGGATGATAGGATACGGGCGGCTTACCTGGAAGGCTCCCGTGTGAACCCGGATGTGCCCAGGGATATGTTTCAGGATTATGATGTCGTATATATCGTAAAAGAAACAGCTTCCTTTCAAAAAGATAACAGCTGGATTGATCGTTTCGGTGAACGGCTTTATATGCAGTATCCGGAAGACAGTGTCTATGATCCAGGGGATAAAGAAAACTGTTACGGGTGGCTTATGCAGTTGAGGGACGGAAACCGGATTGATCTTCATGTCTGCACACAGGATTATGCAAAGACGCATCTGGAAGCCTATCAAATACTGCTTGACAAGGATGGAATCCTCCCGCAGCCAAGTAAAAAAGCACTTCAGCAATACTGGATTCAAAAGCCTTCACAACAGCAGTTTTCCTGTACCTGCAATGAATACTGGTGGTGTTTGAATAATGTCGCGAAGGGATTAAAACGAAATGAGCTCCCCTATGCACTGGATGTTATTGACTTTACCCTGCGACCCATGCTGAAACGTCTATTGGAATGGAAAATCGGCATTTCCTATAACTTTCAAATCAGTGCCGGAAAATGCGGAAAATATATGGAACAGCTGCTGCCAGATGCTGTATATCAGACCTTTCTGGCAACCTACGCAAAAGCTGAGAGTGAGGCGCTGTGGCAGGCGGTGTTTACAATGTGTGAGCAGTTTCATGAAACAGCTATAGAAATAGGATGTCAGCTTGATCTGACCTACAATGCACGGGAGGCATTAAACAGTATGAAGTATCTGAAGGATGTCTATTTTCTGCCAAGGGGTGCTAAAGAACTGCAGGAATACATGCAGCGCTAATTCTTTTAAGAATACGGCACGCTGCAAACAAGAAAACAGGATATAAGGGAAGCGCAGAACGTATGATATAGAAGCGAAAATAAATCTCAGACATAACACTTCGAGGCTTCCTCAAGACAAATACACAGGACGATGATCTGTAGAATCACCGCCCTGCTTTTCACTATTGATTTTCTTTTAAATACACCATAACCTGATCGCTGTTTTCCGCCTGATCCAGCATATCGAAGAATTCCTGCTTATTAAACATCTCCAGAAGCTCCGCCATGGCGCACAAATGCGTCTGATTATCTGTAGCACTCAGGCTGAAAATATATTTTACCGGGTCATTGTCACGGTTTCCAAATTCGATCGCGCTGTTTAATACGCCAACCCCAAGTGCAACGGACAACGCCCCAGCTTCCGGCTTCACATGCGGCAGCGCCACATGCTTTGTGATAACGATATACGGCCCTACGATCCTTACGCTGCTAATGGTTTCCTCCACATAATTCTGCGTGATATAGCCATGCTGTACCATCGGCTCATAGGCTTTCCGCACAGCCTCCTCCCAGTTATCGGCATCCATATGCAGACGGATCAGCTCAGGCTTGACCATATCCGCAAGATGCAGGACACGTTCCTCCTGTGTAGTCGTGTCAATATGAGAGAAATACGTAATCAGCTCATTGTACAATGCATGCTCATTCTGGATATTCGCATATTTTGCTACGATCCCCATCACGACATCAACATTGGGCTGCTTTAAAAAATGACTTCCCATCTGCATGTAGACCTCGCGCATTACCTGATAGCGCTCTGCGATGGACATGACCGGACTTACCCGAATGACAGGCGCATGGATACCCGCACCCAAAGAAACATAGCTTGTGGAAAATATGATATCCACATGCTCTTTGACGTCATGGATATGCGAGGTTTCCAGCGGTGGCAAAAAATGCAGCTCGGGAAACATACCGGTAAGCTCGTTATAAAGAATGGCAGAGCTGCCGATTCCATTGGAACACACCACCAGTGCAGTCTTCTGCTTCGCTATTTCAAACGCTTTCTGATCGGAGTAAATGGAAGCAAAATGCATGGTCAGATATGCAATCTCTCCTGCCGGAATATCTCCACCGAAAATCACATGAAACGGCTTCATGGTTTCCTCCACAAGCTGATACAGCTCCCGGTATTCCTCCCTCACCTTGTCACACAGTGGATTGAATATCGGCAGACGGCAGAGCAGACGGTAATAGGCCGGTCGAAAATGAGAATACAGCTGAATGAAGATTTCCTCGGTATTGCGGTAATGGGCTCCGCTCAGATATTCAAAACGGGTCATGATTTTTCCGATGATATCGGAGATCAGTATACAATCCTTGGTCTCCTCATTGATATCGCCAAAGGAAATTCCCAGTATCCACGAGGAGATATAATTGATATCCGTATTTGTAATATTGTCAGTGTTCTTGTAATTCTTTAACAGCTCCACCGTAAACTCATATTCCTTCATCGAGGATATTGCTTCCATATCCAGCAACGCATGGATTTCCTCCTCTGTGTTTTTTCCACTCTGCATACGTGCCTTCAGAAAAATAAAAATATAAATAAACTCCACCAGACGGTCTTCTACAAACCGAATGTTATGCCGCTGTGCAAGCTCCGTGATCACCAGCCGTGAATAATCAAAAATATCCAGATTGAAATCGTCGATGAAGACATCGAAGATTTTAGCACTCTGTTCCTCGGCAAGTGTATAAATGACATACTTCATCATCATTCTGCGGATTTCCATTTCGGAGCCAATCAGATAATAGCCCTTGGTCCGGTTGTTTCTCACCCGGATGCCGCGCTCCTCCAGCATTTGTGTCAGTTCCTTGAAATCCAGCAGCACCGTGCTTCTGCTCACACCGAGAGAATCAATGAAATCACTCAATGACAGATACTCACTGTTCATAAACAGCATCAGATACATATAGATCTGACGTTCCTTTTTGTTCATGTAATACTGGCTGCTTTGATTCATCTCCTGAAGCAGCTCCTCAAGCTTCTGCCGTGCTTTGGAATCCAATCGAATTTCCTTCGCTGTTCCAATGGTAATGATGGGCGCATGATGCTGCCGCAGCAGATCGTTCACCTTTTCAATACGATAGGTTGCCTGACGACGGGTAATGCCGGCACTTACTTCGATATCCTTCAGAGTGAGATAAGGCTTATTGGACAGCACCTGCATGAGTGCCATGAGTTCATTATCCATACACATACCTCCCCATATGATGCTTACAACTAGATTTTATCTGAAAACGGTATCACTGACAAAGTGTTTTCGGTACAAGTTTTGTTTTGTATACGCACAAATTTTGAACTCAAAAAAAGGCGCAGCTCATCATACGCCTTTCATTGTATCATAATGGCTTTTAAAACGTTATCCCGCCGTAGTTTGCATTTCCAGTCTTGCTTCATCAATCAGCGTTCTGATTGAGCGTGCATTGGCTGCGATTTCTTCCCGGCTGCCTTTTGTGAGAAGTGAGCCGAAGCCGCAGCAGTCCACACCACGCAGCACATAATCCTTCAGATTTTTCAGATCAATTCCACCGCTCGCAAGAATCGGCATATAGGGAATCGGCGTCTTGAATACGGATACCAGTCTGGGACCATAGAAATCGGAAATCGGAAACGCCTTGATAAAGGCTGCCCCTGCTTCCAGAGCCTGAAGTGCTTCCGTTAATGTCGTGCAGCCCGGCGCATAGGGAATCTGATACCGGTTGCACATAACGGCAACCTCCCTAGAAAAATTCGGTGCTATGATAAACTGCGCATTGTGAAGGATGGCATGTCTGGCTGTTTCACTGTCAAGCACGGTTCCTGCTCCGATGATCAGACGATCCTGAAATGTCTCACGCAGAGCCTGAATCACCTCACCTGCATTGGGCAGCGTATAACTGATTTCAAGACAGCTGACGCCCCCTTCCAGACATCCGTTTGCGATTTCTATTCCCCGCTCTATCGTTTCGACACGAACGATTGCCATAGCGCCTGTTTCCGCTATGCGTTTTGTTAGCTCTGCTTTCTGCATATACGTACCTCCTGTTGTTTTAGCTTTATGCCTTTTGTACAACCTCGCAGGATATGTGATGGGTATGAAGGCAGTCCATGGCATACTTCTGTACATCATTCAGCTTCTTTCTCTGAAAGAGATAGACCGCCCCTGCGTATTGCCAGCCGGAGGGGTGCGTCACATGATCTCCTGAGAAAAAGAGCTTGACAGAGCTGCTGCTGCGAAGAATTTTTACCGCACGAATATCCCTATATTTCATGTGCCGCTGCTCTTTGGGAAGTGCCGGAAGAATCACCTCGTCGCGTTTAAATTCACATACCGGGGTGTTTTTGACAAGCCGAAAGCCATAACGGTACATGGCTTTTACAGAAAACCAGAGACCTGTGATGCTTAAGAACGCAAGCAGGAAATGTCCGGAACCGTAAACATAGATTGTCAGCAGCATAAGCAATATGGTTAAGCACAGATTCAGCAGCGTATACAGTAGCAGCTTTCCTCTATCTTCCCGTACGATGTATTCCTTCATATCCATCATCCTTTCCCGTGTTATTATATGAGATGGTAATACTGCAGCATCTCTTTGATTTTTTCATCATCCTGTGCACTGCATTCCAGTACCGGCTTTCTTGCCGGTCCGATTTCCGCAATCCCTGCCAGCTCTGCCGCACGCTTCATGACAACCGGTACCGTTCCCAGCTTCAATACGCCGCGCAGTACATCAATGTCCTTCTGCAGTTCCTCTGCTTTTTCTGTTTCTCCCTTACGCAGTGCCCTGTCCAGCTCCACCAGCACCTCCGTTATCACATTGGAGGTTCCTGCCACGGCACCGCTTGCCCCCAAAGCATAGCCATAGCTGATTTTGGAATCCGAACCGATCAGCAGATCAAAATCATCCCGCTTCGCAAGCTCTGCGTATGCCTTCAGATTTTCTTCCTTTCCGCTGCTGTCCTTGATACCGCGAATGTTTTCTACCTCTGCCAGACGTCCCACGACCTCTGCGCTTAAGTTACAGCCTGTTGCCTTTGGGATGTTGTAGAGAATGATGGGAATACTTACACTTTCCGCAACCGCTGTGAAATGCTGTACCAGCTCTTCCTCTGTCGGTGTCAGAAAATACGGTGTGATGACACTCAGAGCATCCGCACCCAGCTCCTCCATCTTCTTTGACAGACGGATGGTTTCCTTTGTGCTGCATGCCCCTGTCCCTACATAGACCGGCACACGGTGGTCAACCATCCCGATCACCTTTTCGGCAAATTCTATTTTTTCCGCTTCCTCGATCACATGAAACTCTCCATTGCTTCCAAGGATGAAGATTCCCTTAACGCCCTTAGCGATCAAATGATCGATCAGCTGCTTTGTCGCTTCATAGTTGATACTCTGTTCCTCATCACGATGAAACGGTGTTACGATTGGTGTTATGATTCCTTCCAGCTTCATTTATCTGTCCCCGCTTTCTTTGATACTTGCGCCCAGACTGCCGCCCGGATGCCATTTCACATACTGCTGCGGTGTCAGATTCTTTGCGTTCTGTAATAAGATGCTCAGGCTCTGCAGCATGACCATCTCTGCCAGTATAGAGGCTCTTGGCGGCTTGTTCATAGCATCCCCCTCCTGATTGACACCGGCAATCAGCGTGACGTCCCCCTGCTTTGCCAGCCAGGAATCAGCTTTTCCGGTTAATGCAATCAGCTTGGCACCATTGCTTTTCAGTGTCTCCACGGTTGCCTTCAGCTCGGTCGTCTCTCCGCTGTTGGAAATGGCAATTACGACATCTCCGCTCAGCACCTGTCCCGCACTGCCATGTACGGCTTCCGTTCCATGCAGCTCATAGGTTGGTGTTCCTGTGGAGGATAACAGCGATGCTGCATACCCGGCCACATGTCCCGGCTTACCGATTCCTGTCACATGCACACGGTTATGATTTTGTTCCGCCTGCAGAATCAGTTCTCTGGCCGCAATCAGCGCCTCTGCGTCAATGCTGTCTATGAAATTCTTCAATTCACTGGATTCGATATCCAGAAACTCCCGTATCTGTTCTTTTTCTACTGCCATATAGTTACTTCCTTTCCAGTTGCTCATATTCTCTCACTGCCTGTTTTAAGCCTTCCCGCATCAGTGCTGTATCAATAGCGGAAACAAGCAGACTGCTTTCCTTTTTAAAATATTCCTGCATCGCTATGCCGCCGATAATTCCAAAGCCCAAATCACGTTTCAAGCAGGCATCAGCGACCTTTTGAATCATATTGAGCTCTTCCTCACGCATGAGATCATCCGGCCAGCCCAGTGATATCGCCAAATCACAGGGACCGATTAGCACACCGTCAATTCCCTTCACATTCAGGATAGCATCGATGTTTTCCACACCCTGCCGTGTTTCTATCTGTACAATACTCATCGTTTTCTCATTCAGCTGCTTCATATGCAGTGCATGATTTCCCCCAGGGGCATAGTGCGTATTGGCTCCCCCGGAATAGCTTCGTTTTCCCAACGGCGGATATTTGCTCCACTGTACAAGCTGCTCCGCCTGTTCAGCTGTTTCAATCATCGGCACCATCACACCGCAGGCACCGCAATCCAGGATTCTGGATACATCGGATCTGGCCAGCTGTGCAACTCTGACGATCGATGAAAGCTTTCGCATATTGCCAAGCACCATAAGATCATGCAGCTGTTCATAGGACAGAACACCATGCTCGCAATCATACAGAATAAAGTCCATTCCGCAATCCTGTGCCATGATGACCAGAGAAGGATGCGCCAGTGCTTTCACAAGGACACCCTTTGCTTTCTGCTGTTTGATCAGCTCTTTCAGTTCCATAGGACCTACCTCTTTTCAAAAAGAAGGACAAGGACTTCCATCCCTGCCCTATTCGTGAATCAGGCGAAGATTCCCAGAATCCAGTTCAGGAATGCTCCGATAATATTGTAATCGACATTCGGGAAGGATGCTCCGGAAATTCCCAGACCTGCGAATGCAGGATACAGAATCAGCGGCAGACCGGTTAATGCCATACCAACGATGAAGGAACCAACCAGTGCGCCCTTCCATCCGCCATAGGCATTTCCGAAGATACCGCAGGTACCACCGGAGAAGAAGCAGATACCGGCTGCCGGAATCATAATGACACTGCTGTTGCATGCAATCATGATTGCCATTGCCGCAAGACCGCCTACGAATGCTCCCACAAAGCCGATCAATACAGCTGTCGGCGCGAATGGGAAGATTGCCGGACAGTCAACTGCCGGTTTGGAGTTTGGAATATATTTCTCAGAAATTGCAACGAATGCTGCGGTGATTTCTGCAATAAACTGACGCACACCATAAATCAGGACACTCATACCGGCCGCAAACTGCAGACCCTGCAGGAACGGATAGATAAACCAGATATCATTTCCTGCTTTTTCAAGCACGATGTCCATATGACCGTTTACCACACAGGCGATGACAGCCACGTAGAACAATACAACCATGAACAGTGCTACCGAGAAGATGAAGTCACGGAACAATTCAAAGAATTTTGGCATATTAACAGTGCTGGCATCCTTCTTCTCTTCTGTGCTTTTTCCCATTTTACCGAATAATTTCCCTACATATCCGGAGAATGCGTAACCGATACAGTTAAAGTGACCCATTGCCAGGTTATCGGCACCCGTGATTTTATTCATAAACGGCTGACAGAAGGATGGCAGTGCTGCTCCGCAGAATCCAAGCAGGATACCACCGGCGATTACCGTAAGCGGCATCGGCAGACCATTTGCAATAAAGATCAGTGCGATAACACATGCAAAGTACAGAAAGTGCTGTCCGGTAAGGAAGATTGCCTTAAATCTTGTAAATTTGGCAACGATCAGATTGACAACGAAGCCCAGTAGCATAACCAAAGCCACTTCCGTACCATAGGTATTCAATGCAAGACCTGTTGCGACCTCTACCTGCGTGGTAACTCCTTCGATTCCAAATGCTACATTGAACAAATCTGTAAATGTCTGTACAACACCTGACATTGCTGAAGATCCAATGTTGAAGACCATAAATCCGATAACTGTTTTCATCGTACCGCTGATCACATCCGTTGCGTGCTTTTTCTGCAGCAGCAGACCAATCATCGCAATCAGCCCCATAATCAATGCGGTATTTCGTGATTGCGCTAAAATCGCATCTAACATATGTTTTTCTCTCCTTTAGTTATTTTTTATACATTCCCTTGTTCATCCCTATTTTGTGGCAAGAAACTCTTCCATTTTGGATTTCATTTCCACCTTGTCCATGATATTGCGAATCCCCAGTGCATAAGGAACCTTGTCCTTTAATTCATCTGCCAGATCATCCATCGTGATAACAAGATCCCCGCTAAATCCATTCAGTGAATCCAGATTTCCATGCTCTGTCTGAATCGGATAGCCGTTTTCGCTGATGACCTGATCCGCCTTGATTTTCAACAGCATACTGGATCCCATGCCTGCACGGCAACATACTAAAGCTTTGTACATATCAGTTTCCTCCTTTTTCTATTTACTGATGTATTCCATGATTTCCTTTGCGCTCTCTGCCTGTTCCAGGAGCCTGTAAAATTGAGCATCCTCAAACATTCCCGCCAGCTCAGCCAGTGCATTCAGATGTTCCATGTTATCCTTTGCACTTAAACAGAACAGATATTTCACAGGATCGTTTGCTTCATTTCCGAAGACAACCGGTGTCTTTAAGGTTGCGATACCAATGGCACTTTCCAGTGCTCCGGACTCCGGTCTGGCGTGTGGAAGTGCAACATGCTTGGTAAGAACAATATAAGGACCGTTTTCTTTAACCCCTGTAATCATGTCATCCACATAGGACGGCTTGACCTTGTGTTCGTCTATCAGCGGCTGCGCAGATTTGCGAATTGCTTCTTCCCAGTCAGCAGCTTCAATGTTCAGCCGGATCAGCTTTTCATCTGTCAGATCTTTCAGCATCATGTCACCTCCTTCACGCTTCCTCGTTTGCTTTACACCTAGATAATAAAAGAGATTCAAAAACATTTCAATCCAATTTAAGTTCAACTTTTGTTTTGGATAATGACAGGATATGAACTCTTAAAAGCCCTTTATTTATAGGCTTTTCAAAGCATTTAACCGTATATTTGTAAAGTCTTATTTTTGTTTTGCGAACACGCAGACTCTGTACTGAAGTTATAAAAAGCCGGTAAATAACGTGCTGCAGCGTTATCTCTATCCATACAAAAAATGTGATGAATGCGGTTGAAGCTGGCTGCTGTTGTCAGTGCTGGGACCACTGTCATCAAACTGAAGGAAGACATTTCCCGGGAAACAGAATTCTTCGACAAAAATATACAGACATACAAAAAGGATGCAGCATATTGATATGTTACATCCTTTTTCTATTTGATTACTGATTTACTTCTGCATATTTTCTCCGCTCAGGACTCAGATTATCCACATAATAGCGGATTGTCAGACTCGCTGCGCATTTGCTTTTGTTTTTTGGCTCTACGATAAAGCCGTCACCCTCCAGCATAGCATCAAGCATAGCCTTACAGCATACATTTTGATTTCTTATGCCCGGCTCGCACTCTTCCAGCAGATCCTTCGCATTCACTTCGATGTACAGCCACTGCTTGTCATGTGCTTCCTGCTTCTTTGCCTGTAAACAGTTAAGATAATCCTGCATTGTCAATTTTTCCATAGATGTTTCTCCCTTCTGTTCTAGGATATGATAATTATTCGCCCTCATTATATCATGTTTCTATAGATAATCACAGGCTTCCGTGAAATTTTAAGCTACCTTTACAGCCTGTATGAATATGGTTTCATCCTATTTTTTCTTTCAGCTTATCAATACACCAGTTGGCCCATTTGATTTCATTTTGATAGTACATAAATCCATAGGTCATTGTCATTCCCCAGTAAAAGGATTCATTATCCTTGTGAATCTGTGCTTCGAATTCCGGAATCTTATTCAGATCTTCATTCATTTTATCAATGATATCAGAACACTCCCGTATGTATTTCTCCAGTAGGCGCATCGTCTTGTCAATATCGATATTGCTGGAAAAGAATATTTTAATCAGCAGCGGATTCTTGTACTTCATGATATCCTCAAGATCCGCATCCGCCAGCCAGCGGTTAAGCTCCAGTCTTCCCTCATCAGTAATATGAAACACCTTTTTATTCGGCTTATCACTCTGATATACAATCTCACTGTCCACCCAGTTATGCTTTGTACAGGTGTTCAGCTCCTTATAGATCTGCGACGTCTGCGCATGCCAGAAAAAGGCAATGCTTGACTTAAAATAACGGTCAATATCATAACCCGTCATTTCCGCATAGTTCAACAGACCCAGAATTGCATGTTTCAGCGGCATAGGTACCCTTCTTTCTATATTTGCAGTATTCTACTATTAGAATACTATAGGAATGGCAACTTTGCAACTATATTCTTTCTTGGGAATCACCTTCGCGATTTCGTATTGATCGGATTGCATGCATGATTTTCTCATTATTTTCCGTAATCATTGCTTGAAATTCCTTTGTTTTCTCTTTTACCATAAGTTCATAATTATCAATGAGACCCTGTGTTATTTCCTTCATATCAATCTCATTCAGCTTTGCGACTGGAGAAGAAATTCTAACCGTATCCGCCATTTTCTGAAGCGTCTTGTTTGGCTGCAGCTCCTTGACCTTATCCATAATCAGCTTAGTCTTACGGCGGTCGATCAAATCCTGCAGGGTGATGGTCGCCATTTCCTCCTCCGGAATATCCTCAAACAGCGATACATACCGGGATACATCCACAAGCATCAGCTTATACAGTTCTTCCATGGAACAGCCGCTGTCAAAATACTCGTCCATTTTGGCGACAACCCGCTGCACCCGTTCCTCCTTCAGATTCATGAAGAAATCATTGATGAAATGATAGAAGAACTTCGGCATAACCGTTTTCTTCTCCGCCATAACATAGGCATTGTCCCGAAAATCCATCGCATACAAATTGTGGTTGTGATACAACTCCTCCATGTTTGTGCATGGATAACAGGAACGCACATAAACCGGTTCTTTTAAATTTTCAAAAAACGCCGAAACGCAGTCGTTCTCATTCTCAAAAATCAGCAGCTTTTCCAGAAATTCCGGATCCTTGGCACGCTGTTCATACAGGGAAAGAATCGGCTTTGTGATCCCCGGAGCATTGAAGCTTACCACCTTTACCAGGTAATCCTGCAGCTCTTTTTTCATTGTCAAGGCAACATACAGCGACAGATTGCCGCCCTTGGAATGTCCGCACATATAAAAGGGTTTTTGTATATCTGTTTTCTGTATCTGGTGCAGTGTAAGAATCTGTTGCCAGGTGGGGTCCTTCAAAAACATACGGAAGTTGTCCTTCCAGTCCTGCCATCCGGTTTTGTGATGTACATCATCCAGCTTTTCACTTCCGCGGAAAGCAAATATCAAAGCATCCTCCATCTCAAATGTATAATACACAACACCGCTGTCTGCGTTATCGTTATACCATTCCTTTACTGTCATATGCGCATATTCGTCCGGGTTGATCTGACGGACAAGCTTCATGTTGTTTTGGAAATCTGGATACTGACCGTAATCCTGCATCAGCTGCTCATCCTCCTGTATATGCCGAATCATATCCGAAACCGGTATGTTCACCGCATAGGTATCAAAATAGGAAAGAAGAGAAAGCTCATAAAATGTTTTTTCACATAGCATCGTCATCACCCTCACTTTTTTCATCATTATAAAACTTTTCTTAAGAATTACAAGAGTTCTTTCCTTTTTTTAAGAATTACGATACACTGTAGAAAATGGAGGAAGGCATGAAAAAAAACGTTCGAAAACGCAAGAGAAAGAAAATCAACCGCTATATTCCCATACTTGCCAGCGGACTTCTGATTGCCCTGACGGTTCTGGTTATCTCATGGGTTTTCTCTGCCAGAAGGACCTATACGGTTGTAATCCTGAAAGAAGGTGTTGAGCAGGAGTATGCACAATACCATTCTCTGGCGCAGGCAAAGGAAGAAATGCTGACGCAGACAAAACGAGCGGAAAAACAAAATGCAGGTATCCGCTATGATCATAAGCTGATTGCGATCGGTTATGGTGTCGTACAATTTCAAAGAAAGGACTGTACGCTCAACACCTCCTACCGTATGGCAAAAACAGAGGAAACAGGCTATACAAACGGTTGCTATGGAAATGATGCCGCCTTTGTCGATATCAGTGACGACGGAAGCGAAGTACGGTTTCGTCAGGCAGGAGTGGATGGCTGGGCAGCTGTCGATGAAGTCACCTTACATAATTATTATGACGAAAATGATGTGGCGTCCATCAATCACTATACTGCAAAATCTCATCTGTTAACGCATAAAATAACAACGAATATAGCAGAATCCAGCTACGCCAGTGAGCTGTCCATGGGAGAAACAGGGCTGAAGGATCACGCCTATTACAGCTATGACGGTCATTATTATTATTCCACCTTTGAAGATATGATTGATGATTATCGTAAGGGAAGTCATGAAAGAGCCGCAAATAAAGAAGCCTTCTACAATTACTATCAGTTTCTGCCGCATCGCAGCATCAGCCGCTATGCAGCGGACGATATCAACTGGTATGTGGAAAACTATCTCGGCTTTTCGTCCTCCTCGCAGTCTCTTCTGTATGACAGCGGCGCCTGGTTTATAGAGGCGCAGAAGCGTTATAGCACAAATGCCATCATGATGTTTGCACTGGCAATGAACGAAAGTGATTTTGGAAGAAGTGCAATTGCACGGGAAAAGAAAAATCTGTTCGGTCATGCAGCGTATGATGATTCCCCCTCACAAAGCGCCTCCGGCTATAAAAGCGTAAGGGAAAGCATCCTTGCGCATGCGGAAAAGTACCTGCAAAACAGTTATCTCAACCCGTTGAGCGATCTGTATCATGGAGGGTTCTTCGGCGATAAGGCAGGCGGCATGAATGTACGCTATGCCTCGGACCCCTACTGGGGAGAAAAGGCTGCGGATTTTTATCGGACCTTCGATATGGTGATGCAGGGAAGGGACCGTGACATTTCCTACCTTGTCAGTGAACAGCCAGTCACCGTATATTCCTCAAAGAAAAAAGACACTGTACTGTATAGGGCGGGAGCTGTTCCTTGCTCTCACCTTGTATTGAAGCAGGAGGATGGATGGTTTCAGGTGCGCAGCGATGGTCCTGTCCATAACGGAACGCTACAGAAAAACAGCAGCACCTATGGATTGAAAAACGCCTATGGATTTATACAGGAGGACTTGACGAACCAAATCCGTATACTACAATAAAGAGAGAAAAGGCGGAAGCCTTTCTGAAAGGAGAAGCTATGAATAAAAAAGGACTGTTATTTGATTTTAACGGAACGATGTTTTTTGATTCTGAAAAGCATAAGGAAGCATGGGATGTATTTTCTCAGAAATATCGCGGATGTCCGATTTCAGATTATGAGCTGGATCATACCCATGGGAAGACAAACAAAAAAATCATCGAGCTGCTGCTCGGCGACATGCGTGATGAGGAGAGTGAAAAGCTGTCCAAAGCAAAGGAAGCGCTGTATCGCGAGTGCTGTATCAATGATCCGAAGATGTTTCATTTAGTAGACGGTCTGGAGGATGTACTGGACTATTTGAAAGAGCTGCAGATACCGATGACCATCTGTTCAGCATCCATTAAGGATAATATTGATTTCTTTATTTCTTCCTTTCACCTTGACCGCTGGTTTGATATTGATAAGATCATTTATGACGACGGCACCCATGTCGATAAGATATCCATGTTTCATGAAGGTGCTCAGGCAATCGGAGTAAAGCTGGAGGACTGTATGATTATTGAAGATTCTCTATCCGGTCTTGATTTTGCATATCGCTGTCAGCCGGGCAGACTGATTGCGATTACCACGCCGGAGCGAAAAGCTGCATATGAGAAAATTGCAGGTGTTTATGCAGTCATCCATGATTTTCGCAATTTTGATACCTCTTTCTTTTTAAAGTAAATATTTCCAATATAAATAGGTAAATTTTGACAAATGTTAAAAAAAAGTTGATTTTACATATAAAATAGGTTATATTAACTATGTTAGTGTTATCAGCTGGCTTACTCTTTCTTCCCCCACCCATATAGGTAAGTCAGTATATCTTCCCCCAGATCGATAACACTAACACTTTTTTTATGTCATGATATACCCGACATTGCATATCGCACTTTTCAAAGCAATCGTCGTTACTTTATAATTTCACACCGTCATACAGAAAAAGGCTCAAGCTGTTTCCTTTCTTAGGATTCTCTTGAGCTTTTTTCCAGTTTGAAACAGGCAAAGAGGCGTATGCCATATTATCGCCTGTGCACACAACGTTTACAGAGGCAGCAGTGCCGCCGCTGCCTCATCAAGAATAACAGTTACATGCGGATGCAGCTGAAAGATAGATACCGGAAATTCCATTGTGACAGGATCCATGAATGCTTTCTTTGCTGTTTCGGCTTTTTCCTTTCCGCTTAGCAGAAATATAATATTTTTTGCGGACATAATTGTTTTTGGCCCCATCGTAATATAATACTCCGGTATCCGGGATGTATCCTCACTGTGGAAGTCATGATGCAGCAGCTTACGGGAATACTCTCTCAGATATGGTGTTTCATCTGTTCGCACAAGCCGTGTTCCTGCGTTCCAGCAGTCAAAGGTACCCGGTTGATTTCCACAGAAGTGGCCATTCTTCCCGATTCCCATAATCACAAGATCTAAGCCTCCCTGCTTCTGTATATCCTTATCAAAGGTTTTATAATTTTCCATATTCAAATCGTGAATATGATCCGGCGCAACCTCTGCGGCGTGGAAATATTTTTCATTCAGACTAATTTGACAAACGGATATTTCTTTCTCATGACGTTCATCCTGAAACCAGAATTCATCAAAGATATAGTAATGCACCGGATCAAACCACGGCCGGCCATGCACCTGTTTGGCAAGCAGTCGATATCCCTGTATACAGGTGCTTCCGGTTGTGATAGCGATATTGGTACGTTCTTTTTCAGTATGCATGTGCTTCAGCATCAGCTGAGCCATAACCTGACTCAGTTCCTCATAATCTCTGGTAACAATAAATTTCATAGCATTCTCCTTTTCCGTAATATTCGCAGCTGCCGTATGAACTGAAATGCGGATATACCTGTCACAGTAAGCGCCAGTGTAACTACAACAGGATTCTGATATGTCTGATTCCGTAAGATAAGCAGTGGGAAGACAATGAGAAATCCGCTGATAATAAGCAGCTTATGATGTTGTCTGCGCGATATATCCATCTGCTTCAGCAGTAGTTTCACACAGGAAAGCCGTGGCAGAAAAACACGATGTTCATATAGCTTTAGCAGTACTGCCAGCATACAGCCTGCTGAGACAGCCAGCCAAAGCGGTATCGAAAGTCCCAGTGCAGCACCGCAAAGCGCAGTACCGGCAAACAAAGCCCCATGCAATACCTGAAATATACCGCACTGCTCTGCGGGAATGTGATAAAGCTTATGATGCTTGGTATCCTCGATATATTGACAGTCCTGTTCAAAGCGGTGTACACGCAGCATTACAGCAGCTCTTTGATTCTGCCTGCGGCAGCTTCATCCAGAACGACTGTCACATCCGGATGCAGCTGAAAAATGGATACCGGAAAATCTTCACTGATAGGTCCGAAAAACGCTCGTTTCACTGCCTCTGCCTTTTGTTCTCCACTCATCAGGAAGACAATACTTTTCGCAGCCATGACAGTTTTCGGCCCCATGGAAATATAATGATCCGGAATGCGTGCTGTATCGTCGCTATGTAAATCCTCCTTCAACAGCTGCAGCAGCAGTTCTTCTACAAGCGGTGTCGCATGTCTGTCAATACGATGGGTACCCGTATTCCAGTTATCAAAGGTTCCCGGCTGATTTCCACAAAAATGGCCATTGCTTCCAACTCCCATAATTATCAAATCCAAACCGCCAACCTGCTGTATATCCTCATCAAAGGTGTCCGCGTTACTCTCATCCAGATTGTGAATATGACTCTCCTCTACATCCGCAAGATCAAAGTATTTGTAGTCCAGGCTGGCACGGCAGATACCTTTTGGATCATCCTTATACCAGAATTCATCAAAAATGTAGTAATGCACATTGTTGAAATATGCCTTCCCCTTCGTCTGTTCAGCCAGGATTTGATATCCGCGGACTGGCGTTTTGCCCGTTGTGATAGAAATATTGACACGCTCCTTGTCGCTATGCATATGCTTCAGCATTAGCTGTGCCATAACATTGCTTACTTCTTCATGATTCTTTGTAATTATAAATCTCATACATTCACCGGCAGTTTATTGAAACTGCCTTTTCCTTTCCGCTGATACTGGGGAATCAGCATCCCGTTTACAAAAGCTCCCTTATTTCAGATGCCGCTGCTTCGTCCAAAAGCACGCTTACATGTGGATGAAGCTGGAAAACAGATACCGGAAAATCCATAGTGACCGGACCGAAGAATGCCCTGCGTACCGTCTCAGCCTTTCCTTTCCCTGAGAAAATCATGACAATATTTTTTGCATCCATAATCGTCTTCGGCCCCATCGTGAGGTAATGATCAGGGATTCTCGACACATCATCACTGTGAATGTCATCCTTCAACAGAAATTCCAGCAGCTGATTCACCTGCGGCGTACAGTAGCGGTCAATACTGTGGCAGCCCTGATTCCAGTTTGTAAAGGTACCCGGATGGTTCCCGCAGAAATGACCATCCGTACCGATTCCCATAAGGACCATATCCATGCCGCCGGTCTGTTGTATCGCCGCATCAAAGCTGTCCACGGTTTCATCCCGCAGAGTATGAATTCTCTCTTCCGGGATATTGGCTGCCTGAAAGAATTTTAAATCCATGCTCATTTTATTTACGGGAATATCCACATCCTGAGTTCCCGGCTCCTTTGCATACCAGAACTCATCCACCACATAATAATGGACATGTTCAAAATACGGCTTGTCTTTCACCAGGGGAGCCAGTATTTGATATGCCTGTACGGGCGTCGTGCCGGTTGTCACGCAAATATTGACGCGAGGCCGGTCTGTGTGCATATGCTTCAGCATGGTGGATGAAATCACCTGACTCAGCTCAGCATAATCCTTTGTTATAACAAATCGCATGCTTATTTCCTCCTTTCCTTCATATCTTTATCCTCATTATAAATACTCTGATGACAGGGCAGGGAAGTGTCGACACTTTGAACACTTATTCCCATCATTCTGGCAGTTGCCTGCTTTCTTTTTTCATGTTCTCTTGATTGAAATTCATATATTAGCAGCATAGCTCAATACTAACAGCAGAACCTGATACCTTTTACTTCATGAGGACAGGTCTAAAGACGCATTCGCTGACGATATTTCCTGCCTATGTGTCGAAAGTGTCGACACATTACATATGGCGTCCGTTTCCCTTTAATATAAAAGTGGAAAGATTGGGTGCAGAAAGGAGCCGCAATGAGTAGAGAAACAAAAAATGAAGTTTATGAATTTATTGTAAAATGCACATTTGAATTTTGCAGCAATCAGCTGTTGAAATGTGATTCCAGCTACTTAAGCAAGCGCCTGAACATTTCTCGTTCGCTTGCCTCACAGTATCTGAATGAATTTTACAGAGACGGTATCTTTCTGAAGGTTCAAACACGACCGGTTTATTTTCTGGATCGGCATACACTTGAAAGTGTATATCAGATCAAGCTGGAAAATAATGAATTTTACGATGAAAAGGAGCTGACTGATCAGTTTGGTAGGTCTTTGCGAACAAAACGAAGCTTTCTGAAGGCTGTTGGACATGATACCTCTCTCAGCGAATGTATTCTGCAGTGCCAGTCTGCAATTAAATATCCGCCAAACGGTTTGCCAATCCTCCTTTACGGGGAACGCGGCGTGGGCAAGACCTTCTTCACACGCCTGATTTACCAATATGCTATCGAAGAATCGCTAATAGACAAAGATGCCAGACTGGTCTTCTTTAATGAAAGTCAGTATGAGGAAAGCAATGGCAGGGAAAAGGATGTACAAATCATCTTCGGGACTTATCTGGACGACGGTTCGCAGAAATATCTAGGTGGTTTGATTGCCAGAGCAAAAAATGGAATTCTGGTCATAGAGAATGTTGAGCGGCTTTCACCACAGTGCTACTTTCTATTGATTCAGTACATGCAAAGTGGTGAATATACCATTTCCTCAGGAAAACAGGGAAAGGTATTTAAGTCCAGAACCCGTATTATCTTTACCAGCTGTATAGACTCAAAGCAGAATATACATAACGCTTTCTTTCACAGCATACCGATTATCTGTCATATCCCAAGCCTTCAAAACAGGCCGATAGAAGATAAGGAAATGCTAATCATTGAATTTTTCAAAGAGGAAGGCTTGCGGTTGAAGAAAAATATTCTCATTTCCAGCAAGGCGTTTATCGCCCTGGTGAATCATACCTATGAAAACAATATTGAGGAGTTATCAACCTGCATACAGTCGAGCTGTGCAAATGCCTATCTGTCACATGATGTATCGGATGATCTGCACATATATCTGTATCATCTTCCGGTATCTATTATCAATTCTTTGACTCTTGATAAAAGCAATAGTGAAGAGGAATACATGATTGATATCTGCAAATATCTGCCGCAGACAAAAAATGGAAGAATCATTGATTTCTTCGATTTTATAGTGACCGCCTATCGGGAATATGAAAAGGGAAGCATCGATCTGAAGCTGTTTCTTGAACGCTGCATTGATAACATGAATGTCTATTATGACTATATCGTATTTGAGCATAAATATTACAATGCACGCGTTCGTGCCTATGAAAAAGCGGTTTTGGATGTATTTGAACATATGCTGGACCGTTATGATATCTACATACCATCCAATTGTGCTTTTGTCGTTGCACGCGTTATTTACAGCTATATGCAGATGTTTTCTTCCATCCGCAGCTATGAGGTGCAGCATGCCGAAGAAATCAGTAAGGTCATTCATCTGTTAAAGGAGCATTATCCCACAGGCTATCGAAGCGCCATGGAAATCATGACCAAGATACGACAGACAATTGATGTGGAAATCAATGATATGAATCTGATATTTCTGATTTTGAATATTCAGTTTTATAACCGTTCCATTGATAAATACCGTTACAACTGCATTATTATCTCACATGGCTATTCCACTGCCTCTTCCATAGCAGATGCTGCGAACAAGCTGATTGGAAGCCACATTATGGAAGGAATTGATATGCCGGTTAGTACATCCATGGACGACATTGTCATGAAGCTGAGAAAATATATCAACGACAACAGTATACGAAAGGATTTGATTCTGCTTGTGGATATGGGATCTCTGGAGAATATAGGTACACAGCTGATTGAAGAATGCGGCATCAATATCGGAATCATCAACAATGTTTCCACCCGAATGGCCTTGCATGTGGCCGGAGAGATTCGCAGAAATGTAGAAATGAAGGAAATATTGAGCAAGGTAAGCAGAGAAACCGTATGTGAATATAAAATATTCAGCAATATCAATCGCAAAAAAGCAATCATATTTACCTCGGAAACAGGAATGGAAGCAATCGAGCGTGTTGTTCAGCTTTTTAAAAACAGCATGCCCCGACAGATTGATATCAGTATTTTCGCCTATGACTGTCTCAGCCTACAGAAAAACAAGGAACAGGATGATATATTCAAGCTGTATGATGTTTTGTTCATTGTCACAACAACACGCTTAGACATACGCAATGTTTCCAGCGTACCGATGGAGGATGTTATTGCATTCAAGGATGTGGACAGTATAACCTCAACACTGAACAGCTACTTCACAAAGAATGAGCAAGAGCAGTTTAACCGAAATCTCATCAAGAATTTCACATTGGAAAATGTCATGAATTACCTGACCGTACTCAATGCAGATAAACTGATCACCTTTATTGAAGAAGCACTGGATCACCTTCAGGAGCTGCTGGGTATGCTGATCGCCAATGAAACTATGGTTGGTATGTACATTCATATTTCCTGTATTATAGAACGGCTTGTCATGAAAAATGAAATCGCCCAGAAGGAACGTGGTTACTCTTTGGATGTAGAACAGAAACGGTTTCAGAAAATGTTCAACGACAGCTTTGCCAGAATTATGGATTACTACAAGGTGGACATCCCTGTGAGTGAAATTTTATATATGTATGATTATATATTCAAAAAGTAATGCCTGAACCATGCGGAGGCCTGAGCTCACCACCGTATGTACAATAAGGAAAGAAAGGAGAGATTTGTATGATCAGTTTGTTTCGAATTGATTTTCGCTTACTACATTACCAGACTTCACAGGTGTGGCCGAAAAAACTGGATATCAATATGATCGTTGTTGCCAATGATGCAGTGATACAGGACCCTCTGCGTATGAGTTTGATGAAAATGTCTGCTCCGGCAAACTGCGGTTTGAAGATTCTATCTGTGGAAAAAGCAGGGTTGTTTCTCATGGATCCTAAAAACGAGCGTCGAAGAATTGAGTTGCTTGTGGAAACACCGAAGGACGCCTTGCGAATCATCCGCAGTGTACCCGGAATACAGCATCTGAATGTAGCACTTATGAAAGGCGGACCGGGTAAGAAGATGGTATGTCCTTCTCTGGCTTTTGCCCCTGAGGATTATGATGACCTTCGCAGTATCGTAGACCTCGGCGTGAAAGCGGAATCCTATGTTACACCGGATGAACGTCCGGTATCCATTACGAAGTATTTATAAGAAAGAGAAAAAGGAAACAGCAAATCTTTATCTATGTTGTTTCGTTAAAATTTACTCGCAGAAAGCGGGAGAATGGAGAACTTATGCAAACAGCTATCTTACTGGGCCTTGTTTATGCATTTGCATGGTCCATGGACAATATCGCCGGAAGCTCCTTTATGGACAGACCAATCGTATGCGGTGCCTTAACGGGTCTGGTCATGGGAAATTTCGAGCAGGGGCTTGTTATCGGGGGAACACTGGAACTGGTATGGATGGGGTTTATCAGCTATGCCGGTATCATCAATGGAGAAACGCGTATCGGGGCGATTTTAGGAACTTATTTTGCACTGGCAACCGGAAACAGCTTTGATGTCGCGATTTCCATTGCAATGCCAATCGCGATTCTGGGCGGGAACGTATCCAATGCTTATAACATTGTTGTCAGCTATCTGATGCATCGCTGGGCTGACAAATGGGCTGAAGAAGGAAATTATAAAAAAATCGGACAGTTTCACCTCGGTGTCGGTTTTGTAAAGCTGTTCTTCATGACAGCCATTGTCTTTCTTACCGTTCTTCTGGGAACCGGGGCGATTACGTCACTGATCAATGTCATTCCTGAAAATGTATTGAACGGTCTTGGCAAGGCCGGTGAAATGCTGACTGCTGTCGGATTCGGTATGCTTTTAAACATTCTCTGGGACAAACGGTTTATCGGTCTGTATTTCGTCGGCTTCGCAGTTGCCGCTTTCCTGAATCTGAATGTTATCGCTATCACTATCATCGCAACAGGTCTTGGCTTTGTAGCCATGTATACATCAGGTAACGAGAAGGGAGAAGACGCATATGAGTGAAAAAGCATTTGAAATTACAAAGTCAGATTTACACAAGGTCTTTTGGCGCAGCATGCCGATTGAAATTTCCTACAACAGTGAGCGGCTGCACAATATGTTTTATGTCTATTCCCTTACTCCGATATTTAAAAAGATTTATAAGGATGACCCGCAGGGAATGCGGGATGCACTGGTACGGCATATGCAGTTCTATAATACCTGTCCGCAATTTGAGGCAATTGTAGTCGGCATCGTTGCAGCTCTGGAGGTGAAAAACGCCGAATCCGGTAATACCATGGGACCTACGATTGAAGCAGTTAAAACCTCTTTGATGGGACCTACAGGCGTAATCGGTGATGCCTTCTTTCAGACCGGCGGCTTTCGCATCATATCCGCCAGTATTGGGGCTTCTATGTGTATCGCAGGCAATCCATTTGGTCTGCTTCTCTATTTCCTGATTTATAATGTGCCAAATTATCTGGTTCATTGGTGGGGTATTCATCAGGGCTTTAAAATGGGATCGGTCTTCATTGAAAAGGTCGTTAACTCCGGCGTTTTGCAAAAAATTACAGATTTATGTCTAATTGTCGGACTCAGTGTGGTTGGTGCGTTGACGAGTGCTTATGTGTCGTTGTCTACGCCATTACAGATCAGCTATGGAAAGGAGCCTATCATTATTCAGGAGCTGTTTGATCAAATTTGTCCGAATCTTCTGCCGTTGCTACTAACTTTGCTGTGTGCATGGCTGATGCGTAAAAAGAATGTTAAGCCTACCGTTTTAATGATCTGGGTTATTATTATTGGTGTCATTCTGGGCTCCTTCGGTATCATCTGATATGGAAGGTGCCAAGACAACAGCAAAGGAACAGGAACGCACTGCATTACTGCGGACGATTACTGATGAACCTTTGCTCATCCGTAGACTCCTACAGCATAAAAAAGAACTCACTGAGGACTTTGTTCAGCATTTTCTGACACATACAGTAAAAAAGGTTTATTTCAGCGGACAGGCATCCGGCACCTTTGTAGGAAATATGCTTGCCCCCTGTATGGAGAAATTGCTGCAGGTGGAAACAGAGGTGTGCAATCCTGCCTCCTTTCCTGAATATTTTCAATTTAACATCAATCAGCAGTATAGCCCGGATGAAATGCTTATGCTTTGCCCTGCACATTCAGGAACAACAACCGGACCGATCAGGATGGCACAGGAATGTAAACGGTTGAATATCCCTGTAGTATGTATAACTATTGATTCGAATTCTCCCCTTGCAAACCTTTCGGATATCGTCATCAATAAGCTATGCGGTTCTGAGGAAAGCTTTATCGAAACACGTACACATATGGCATCACTGCTGATAACATTTCTCTGCATCATAGAAACGGCAAATCAAAAAGAGCTCATCAGCAGGCAGCAATACACATATTATCAGCAATACTTTACCAGATTGGAAGATAATGTGAAACAAATTATAAAGGATACAGCAGACTGGTATAAAAACCATAGGGAGCTGCTGCAGACGAAAATGGTTGCACGCTATATTGGAGCCGGTCCCTACTATGCAGTTGCACAGGAAGGTGGTTTAAAGATCGCAGAAGCTGCATCTATTGCAGCTCTTGCTTATGAGCAGGAGGAATTTATGCATACCGGGACCACACAGATACAAAAGGATACTCTATTATTTTTGATTGCTCCAGACGGTGTACAGGAAATGCGAATGCTGGAGCTGATACGCTGGTGTCGGTTATATAGCGATTATGTAATACTAATCGCAAATCATTCTCATCCATTGAAAGATTCCAAAGCACTGCTGTGCCACTTTCAAGATGATCCGTATTGCAGCGTCATGGAGTACATGGTCCCCTTTCAAATGCTTGCTCACCTGCTTGCGGAAGATAGAGGTCTGAGTGTTGTTCATGCGGCAAATGATGGTGCATCTGCTTATTTGAAGACGCACACAGAGGAGGTATGATTCATGAAATACATCATAGCGACCCATGGATATCTTGCGGATGGCTATGTCAGTTCCATACAGGTGTTAACAAAAAAGAACAATATTTACGCTGTTAATGCCTATGTTGATGACAGGGATGCTGCGCTGCAATTAAAAACAATCATTGAATCCTTTGAAAATCAGGAGGAAATTATCATTTTCACAGATCTCATGTGTGGAAGCATGACGCAGGCGGTAGCTCCTTATCTGGACAGATATAATGTACGTTGCATTACAGGAATCAATTTACCGCTGATTCTGGAGTTCGTACTAACGACAAGCACCATTGATGACACTTATATAGAACACACTATTCAGGAAGCGCAGAAACAGATGGTGTTTGTCAATCACCTACTAAAGCAAACACAATAAAGCGAAGGACTTATTCAAGCTGTATAAAATGCTATAATTTTGTGAAAGCATATTAACGTAAAAAACGTTAGTCGTGAATAAAGCAATTATAGCAAGCTGTGGATAAGTCTTTTTATCATGTATGCTAAAATAAATGAAAAGTAAAACCTTTTTTCAAATCAAATCGTTAAGTAAGTGAGGAGGCGGCATATGAGAGAACAGCAGATCCTGCATAAAATAAAAAAAGGCGATCAGCAGACACTAAATAACTTCATACAAGACCTCTATCCATACGTCTATTCCTTCACATATCGCAAAATGCAGGGAGACGACAGTGCAAAGGATATTACACAGGAAGTGTTTGTGCGCTTCATCCGTCAGCTTCCCATGTATCATGCGCAGGGCAAGACGCTGCATTATCTATACCGGATTGCCAGTAACCTGTGTCATGACTATCACCGAAAAAATGCAGCGTGATCTGCACACGGATATTGACAGGCAGGAAAACTTAATTTCTGCGGACAGTGATGTACATGAAGTCATTCTTGATCAGATACGAAACGAAGAGCTTATGTATTACATAGGGGAGCTGTCTGATTCTCAACAGGATGTAATTCTATTGAAATACTACCATCAGATGACATTTAAGGAAATAGCGCAGAGCTTCTCAATTCCCGTATCCACAGTGAAAACAAGACACACGGCGGCATTAAAGCGGCTTTGTGCATTATGGAAAGAAGGAGGTTATCATGAAACAGAAACTCATACAGGTAGATGAGGCAGCGATGGAACAAACGATTCTTCTCTGTCAAAAAGAGCAGGAACAATACACACAAAAAAACTGCACCTCTTTGCTACAGCTGATTCTTCGCTATATGTGGCTGGATTTTCGCTTCTATATGATCCTATCTATTATCGGACTATTGATTTCGATACTGCTGATAACGCTGGATGCAGTCAATGCTCAGATTTACACCGCTATTTACTTTTTCATACTGGGTATTTCTGCACTTTATGAATATTATAAATGCAGCCACTACAGGATTCTGGATATCATCAGTCCTGTTTACCTGAATCCCTGTCGCGCCTTCCTGATTCGTACAGCCGGTATCGCCTTAAACGGGCTCGTGATGTCTTTTATATTACTGGTGATATTCATCCTTAAAGAATCCTGGATTCCTGCTGATTTTATCATGACCGGTATCGTTCCGCTGTATGCCATGCAAATTATTTTTACACATTTACTACACAGAATCAAAGGCTATATATCCGCACTTGCCACATACTCCATGTTTTATTGTATATATCTTTTTATATACAGTCAGTATATCCGGTACATGATATCCAATCCTCAGGCGGTGCTGGTTATACTTATCGTTTCTTGTTTAACGCTTTTCAATATGCGGCAGTTGAATAAAGGGATGTCGGATACAGAAAGGAGGCAGCAAAAATGGAGCTGGTTATAGAACATATCAATAAATCATTCAAAAAGAATCAGGTGCTGTATGATGTAAATTTAACGATTGAAAAGGGTGTACATGGCTTACTTGGAGCAAACGGAAGCGGCAAAACAACGCTGATGAGAATTCTTTGCGGACTGCTTCCAAAGGATGGCGGCAGCATCAGCTATGACGAAATAGACGCTTTAAAACAGTATGATGTCTATGCGTCAAAAATCGGATATATGCCACAGCATTTTGGTTTTTATCCGCACTATACCGTCTATGAATTCCTGGAATATATGAGTATTCTGAAAAATCAGTCAAAGCAATACAGCAGAAAAAGAATTGACGAGCTGCTGCATATTTTGCATCTGGAGGATAAGCGGAAAACAAAAATGAAACAGTTATCCGGCGGTATGCTGCGTAGAGTGGGAATCGCACAGGCACTTCTAAATAAACCGGAGATTCTCATACTGGACGAGCCGACTGCCGGGCTGGATCCAAAGGAACGCATTATCTTCCGCAATCTGATTGCATCCCTCTCACAGGAATGCATCGTTCTGCTTTCCACGCATATCGTAAGTGATATCGAAACCATCGCAGACGATATCATCGTTATGAAGGAAGGAAAAATCATTCTTCATGATACACCAAAAGAGCTACTTCATACTATGAAGGAAAAGGTATGGCAGGTAACACTTCCGAAAAAGGAGGCACTCTCTCTTATGGCTTCCCATATTATCGTAAAGAGTCATAATGTTGATAATGACATCGAACTGCGTATTGTGGCTGATGATTGTCCACATACCCTGGCTCATAATATAACGCCTGATCTGGATGATCTTTATTTATATTATTTTAAAGAAGGTGATTCCCTATGAGACGATTGATTCAATCTGAATTTAAAAAGATTTTCAAAAGCAAAGTCAACATCGTATTGCTGCTTATCCTGTTTATCTTCAATGGCTACCGCACCTATCAGGTTTACCATCAGCCACTGCAGTACCGCACTGATATCGTCATGAAGGATGAAAACGGAATAGAAAGAAAAGGACTTGCATATTGGAGGCTGGCCGATCAGATTCAACATTCCTATGCGGGAACACTCAGTGAAAAGACCATACAGCAGATGGATAAAGACTTCCGCGCTATTATGAACAAGTATACAGAAACAACGCTAGATGAAGAAAAAATGAAAGCTGTATATGGCGATAATTATGAAACCTTACTGAAAGACGCACGCAGCGGTAAGTACACCGGTAAGGAAGTCAATGAATTATTTGAAAACTATATGCAGATCAGCGGAGGTATTTCCTATGAGGAAATCGAAGGAAGCGACAAAGTAAAGGTACATGTTGAAGATTATTTAAAACATGATGGTGTGCGCCAGCTGTATAGCAATATCTATGATTATTATATTGAGGATAAAAAGGATGTTGCCGATTATGAAAACTTCTCTTCTGACGCCCAGAGAAAGTGGCTTCATCCGGATCAGTTAAGTAAGGAACAGCTTAATATTGAGATTGCCGGCTTTGAGTATCCGGACAGCATATACGATGCCACGATGGAGAATTTCATAAACCGTTATAAATCAGCCTCTCATGAGATTGACAGCAATATTCCAAATACACTGTTCGTTGAAGCATTGTATAATCTGGAATTCGCTTCGCTGCTTATTCTTGTTATCATTCTGGCAAATACCTTCGCTATGGAGAAGCATTATAAGACCTATCAGATTATGATTCCCACAGCTGCCGGAAACAAAAAGATAACTGCGGCAAAGCTGTGTGCAGGTATATTGCTTGCGCTTGGAATCGTACTCATACAATTTCTTATCGTATATATCATGTCCTGTATTTTCCTTCCACTGCGTGATCTGAATCTGACTTATTATTCCCAGTCGCAGGCATCATTGAATATCACAGCCTATGTATTTACTTATCGAACGCTGATTGTGAATGCTATGCTGCTGATCAGTATCGCATCAATAGCAACCGCCTTTATCACTATGCTTTTTTCCTATATCATAAAGAATCGTTTTGCGACAGTGATTCCACTGCTTCTGGTGACGCTGATTAGTGGATTTACAGGCTTTTTCAATCAGCTTTTGCCAGGCATGGTGATTGATCAGTTCTTTCCTTCCCAGATGGTACATTTCACACAATTTTTCAAAGTTGCATTGAATCCGCATCTGGGTGAAATGCTGCCGTATTTCAGTATTGGCGGTTATTCGCTGGCCTGGAAGAATGTTATTATGCTGTTCTGGATAGTTTCGATTGTCATCATATCCCTGTGTATGCTTCAGCATTCCCGCAGGCATGTGAAGAATTGCAGCTGATAAGCAAGATCATTGTATTTTAAAATATAACGAGCTGAATAGACATATACTGCCAGGAGTCGATATCTTGACTATATGGAAAAGAATATGTTGAATGTTATGGCAAATTAAAGAGGTGTTTTCCTTTTTGTTTGACTTATGCTTTACTGGATGCATATCGTGAAACCAATCAAGGAAATACTGTGGGCATGCTTTTCTATGAGAGGAATAGCAGATATATGCTGTATCGCCTGCAATTTTTGCAAATATCGACAGCAGTAAATTTGAAAAAAAGATAAAAGAAAACACCTATGTAGCTAACGGACAGAAGAGCTTGTTTCAAATATTTAAAACGTAAAGGTCACACATATGGCTATCCTGTGTGATAGAACTTCAATACATGTAGAAGCGAGGGAAGCGAAATTGAATACGGAAGTTTCAAAATCTATTGTATAACAATGGACTGAGGAACTTCTTTTTTATATTTATCTAAAAGATCAAATAATATGACTGCATGTAAAAATAACAGACACGAATGATATTCTTTGCTGATTTTTATATAGCACTTTACAGATGTGGAATATTTATTAGTAATCTTTTAGTTTATTTCATTTATTATACGTTATAATACTATTGGTATATAAGTGTAGAATAATATAAAAAATAACAGATTACTGGAGGTGAAGTATGGTGGCGAATGATAAGCTAAAGATGTTTTACATGATACTGCTCAACAGTGAGGAGAGTATTCCTGTATCTTATTTCACAGAAAAGCTCGCGATTTCCGCAAAGACAGCTTATAATTATCTAAAGGAATTAGACTTTGAATTAAAACGATTTGATTTGAAGTTGGTCAAACAGAAACAGCAGGGCTATCTGCTAGAAGGCAGTGCTGAGGAGAAACGTAGATTTCGAACCTATCTTGATCAGGATTATCTCAACCAGGACTTTACAGAAGCCAGGCGGCAGGAGTTATTGGAAAACCTTTTGATGAGGGATCAGAAGGTATCTGTGAGAACGCTGGAAGAAAAATATCAGGTATCCAAAAGCAGTATCGTAAATGATCTGGAATATGTAGATAGAAGTCTTCAGAAAAATGAATTGTTTCTCACAAGAGATAAGAGTGGGACTTACGTAAATGGGAAAGAACAGCATATTCGCAGTGCTAAGCGGAATTATGTATTTGAACAATTTAAATCGAAAATTTCTTCTAAGGAAAGCTATGATCTGCAGACCTGTGAAAAAATACTAGCCTCCTATGTACATAAAAATCATATGGCAATTGCTGAACAAATGATACATTTTGTGACAGATAAGCTTTCCTGTGAGCTGATGGATGATATGTACTATTATCAGATATTCATTCAATTTGCTATTTTTCTTGACCGCATTGCAAAGATGCACTTTCTTGTTCAGACGACCTATCGCCCAGTCGTATCAGAGCTGCACAGATTGAAAACTTGGCCTGTAACAGTGGAATTATCAAAATGGCTGAAAGATGCACATCATATTGAATTAAAAGAACAGGATATACGCTGGCTGAATGCCCGTGTTTCCGGTGTCTATCATAAAAACACATTACATTATACAGGTACGAGAACGGATGAGATAAGAGAACAGCTTAGAGAATTTGTAGAGACGATTTCTAACATACTGGGAGAAAACTTGATTGATGATGATGAGCTTTTGAAGGGGCTTGAGCTTCATGTAGTTCCCATGGTAGCGAGGATAACGAATAAAATTCATATCACAAATCCATTCCTTCCCCAAATCAAGGAACAGTATCCCGCCCTATTTTCCGTCTTGGTTCTGGCTGCGGCGACCTTTGAGAATAATTTTGGTGTTCATTTATCTGACGATGAAATAAGCTTTCTGCTTATCCACGTTCAGGCATCTATTGAACGCCTTAATCTGTCAAAGAAAATTGCAATCGTCATTCATTCAAGCGGCGCAAGTGCTGCCCTGGTAGAAAACAGAGTAAAGCGTAATTTGCCGCGCTTTGATGTTGTTGAAACATTTAATATTGATGATTTAAAAATGGCCTATCTGGATGAGTTTGATTTTATTATTTCTACGATACAACTTGATTATCATAAAAAGCCTGCTATTCTAATTTCACCCCTGGTTGATGCATATGACGTACGCAAAATAAATCAAATCTATATGGGAAGTACAACACAGTCAGATGAGAACATAAAAAATCTACTTCTGGAAATGCTGGATGAACAAACCTTATTTATTAACCAGAATTATAGTAGCAGTGATGAAATCCTGCAGAAAATCAGTAGTATTCTAGAATGCAACGGCTATGTGATAGATGGTTTTCTGGATTCCATGCTAAGCAGAGAAAGAATTTCACCTACAGAGGTAGGTAATGGTATCGCGATACCTCATGGCATCACCAAATATGTACTTAAGGAAAAAATCGTAATCATGACTTTAAAAAAACCTGTGCTTTGGCATAAAGAGAAGGTGGATATCATCATCTGTCTGGCTTTCAGCTTCCAGAATAAGGAACGCTCAAGAAAATTGATTAGTAATATTTACCGTATTATTAAATCACATGAAACGATACAAAGTATTCGCGATTGTAAATCAAGAGCGGAATTCTATAATATAATTGAAAATTTATAACAGTAATTCTATAAACAAGCCACATATCAATTGCCGAGAAACTTACTCTTATTAACAAACGCTCATTGTAGCGTTTTCTTTCGTGTACTATGTTTTACAAAAATATATGAAAGACTTTGACATATTCAGAGAAAAGAGACTGTGGCATAATGAAGATGTCAAAGGAGAGTGATGTTAATGTCTGATGAAATATTGTTTCTGCATTCACCGTTGAAAGAAAAGATTTACGGCGGTACCAAAATTCAGAAAACGTTTGGCTTCGATGAAGCTGCAAATCAGAAAATTGGTGAATACTGGGCTATTAGTGCACATGAAAACGGTACGAGTATCATCTCGAATGGTACCTATAAAAACCATTCACTAAAGGAGGTGTATAAACAGCATCGTGAGTTATTTCACAATGCGAAGGAAGAACGTTTTCCACTCCTTATCAAGATCAATGAAATAACACGGCCTGTTTCCGTACAGGTGCATCCTGATGATATCTATGCCGAGAAGTATGAAAATGATTTAGGTAAAGCAGAGTTCTGCCTATATCTTGATGTGGATGATGGAACAAAGCTGATACGCGGTCATACAACCAACACAAAAGAAGAATTTAAAGAACTGGCACTGGCAGGAAAATGGGGACAGCTGCTGCATAGAACACCGGTAAAAGCAGGTGACTGTGTATTTACTCCGGCTGGAATCGTACATGGTGTGGAAGGAAAAATGCTTCTTGCCGAGGTTCAGCAAAGTAGCGATGTCACATACCGTATCTATGATTATGATAATACCGAACCGGATGGTACACCACGGAAGCTGCATTTGGAAAAAGCATTGGATGTTATCTGCTTTCCGCACAAAGAACCGGAAATGAATATTCGTGATGAGCTGCATGGAAACAATCATATTTTGCAATACATAAGCAATGAATTTTTCCGAATTACGCGTTATGAAATTCAGGAATCAGAAACAATAAGCAATGAAACTTATTCCCTATGTCTTATCTTAAGCGGGGAAGGGCACATTCATATAAAGGATGAAAGCTATTTCTTAAAGGCCGGTCAGGGATTTATTGTGACATCCAGCTGTACCAGCTTTCGGCTTACCGGAAGCATGGATATCCTGATCAGCGAGCCGGGGCACGTATAAAGGAGGGGAAGCATGTTCGATAAACAACTGACGTTTGTAAATAAAACGTTTAAAGACAAAGCAGACGCTATCAATTTTCTAATTCATGAAGCCGCAGCAGCCGGCAAACTGAATGGAGGTGAAGCATATAGAAAATCCGTATTACAGAGAGAAGAGGAATTTTCCACAGCAGTCGGTTATGAAGTTGCAATACCGCATGGGTCAAGTGATGATGTTACAGAATCCTTTGTGGCTGTATCTACAGTGAAGAAACCGATTTTATGGGGAGAGGAAAGCATCCGCATGATTTTCATGATTGGTGTCCCAGAACATAAAAGAACCAGAGAACATCTGCAGATTCTTGCCTGGCTTAGTAGAAACCTTATGCATGATGAATTTCGCAATAGCGTTGTTAATGCAGGAAATGAAATACAATTATTCGAATGTCTAAGCAGACTCGAACAATAGAGAGGAGAATATAAATGAATATCGTAGGTATCACAGCATGTCCGACAGGTATCGCCCATACATACATGGCGCAGGAAGCATTGGAAGAGGCAGGAAGAAAGCGCGGTCATCAAATCAAACTAGAAACACAAGGGGCAATGGGAGCAGAAAATGAGATTACCGAAGAGGATCTTAAAACGGCTGATATAGTTTTGATTGCAGTTGGTTGTGCAGTGGAAGGATTGGAGCGCTTTGACGGTAAATGCGTTGTTGAAATTGATGTGGCAGATGCTATTAAGAATCCGGAAGCAGCAATCGTAAAGCTCGAAAAAGCGGTTTAAGAAAACACCGTTCGAAATGGAAGCTCTATAGCTCATAAACCTGAAAGAGACAGTAAACTACTGATTACTGAGATGATTCCATAAGCTTCAATTCTGAAAGATGTAGTATGAAAGCGCACTGCTGGAAGAAAGAGGGCTCAATTACTTTAAAAAGACGCTTCAGAAATTAAAAAGACTAAAGCGATGAAAACATAAACGAAAGATTAGTTGATAGTAAAAATGATAATAGTTAAATCATAATGTGAATCTTTACATGATGTATTGGAGCGGCTTCATTTCAAGTCAAGAAGAAAATACTTTTTCATTCATCATACCCATTGTCATGAAAGCGCTAATGCTACAGATGACAAGATTCAAACGTTATAAAAAACTTACATAAAAATTTGCACTCGTGTATAACGAGAGAATGGAGACAGTTATGAGTATTGATTTCAAGAAAATTAAAAACCATTTAATGACTGGTATGTCTTACATGATACCGATGACCGTGATTGGCGGTATCTTCTATGCAGGTTCCATCGCATTTGGGGGCACTGCGGTAGCTGGAGAAGGGATGGTTATTAAAAATGAATTCCTTCTTCATGTACAGGAAATCGGTGGGGCCGGTTTGTTCCTGATGATTCCTGTACTGGCTGGGTATATCGCTTATGCCATAGCAGGGAAACCCGCTTTGGCTCCCGGATTAGTTGCCGGCTATATCGCAAATACAGAAATTATGATTGGGGGAAATGCTGTAAAAACAGGGTTTCTCGGAGCGTTGGTATTGGGCTTTATGACAGGGTATCTGGTTAAATATATGAAGAAGATACACTATCCTGAGTTGATTAAGAGCGTTGTGCCAATACTGATCATTCCTGTTGTTACATCCTTTATTGTTTGTATTTTCTATATGTACATTCTTGCCAATCCAATCGGCATGGCGATGGGTGGAGTCGAAAGCTTTCTGACCAGCTTATCAAGCGGAAGTAAAATTGTTCTGGGTATCATCATGGGGATGATGGTTACTGTTGATATGGGAGGTCCGGTTAATAAAACTGCCTGCTTATTCTCTATTGGGATGATGGCAGAGGGGCACTACGAATTCTTCGGCATCTGCGCCGTTCCAATCTGTACTGCACCACTGGGTATGGGGCTTGCGACATTGCTGGCAAAAAACAAATATACCCAGGAGGAGCGTGATGCAGGCAAGGCATCTCTATTCATGGGTCTGATAGGAATCTCCGAAGGTGCTATACCACTAGCTGTCGCTGACCCCGCAAAGGTCATTCCGTCAATTATGGCAGGTGGTGCTGTTGGAGGTGCAATTGCAGCAGTAGCCGGTGTAAAGGATTATGCGCCGCATGGAGGACCGATTGTACTGCCTATCATTGATGAAAAAATATGGTTTGTTATCGCAATTATCGTTGGCACACTGGTTACTGCTATTTTAGTGAATCTTCTAAAAAAACCGGTCGCTCAAACTGAGCTGGCAGATAAATAATATGAAAGAAGCAATTATTATCGGTGCAGGACGTCTCGGCAAAGGCTTTATCGGAGAAACAATCGCAAACTCACCTGCATGGAATATGACATTTATTGACACTGATCCTGTTGTAATCAGTAACCTGAGAGAAGCCGGTTCCTATCATGTTACCGTACATCGCTTTGATCGAATAGAGGAACATAGTATATCCAATTTTGAAGCATACACATGGGGGCAGGAAGCAATTACAGATAAAATAATTCAGGCTGATTTAATCATGTTTGTCATATATCCTGAAAAAATCTCGGAGGCGGTTATCACACTCATGGACGGTCTGAAAGTTAGGAAGGAAAAAAATCCGCATCAGAATCTCTCCATCATCTTTTTAACCAATAAAAATCATATGATGCAGGGTATACATGAACAATTTTCTCACATGCTTACGGATACAGATCACATCTGGTTCAACAATCATGTTGTACTACGTGATTCCATCATCAGAAGAAGTACGGACGCTGAAAGCAATCAGTCTTTAAACATACGTACAACTGCCGTATTATCGCTATTAATTCAGGGTCCGCTGAACGTTGATATTTCAGATATAGAATGGATGGAGATTACTGATCAGCTAGAGCTTCTGAAGGATGTCAAGGTTTTCATCGTGAACGGTCCGCATGCTGCTGGAGCATTCATGGGGTATTATTCCGGTTATGAAACAATCAATCAAATCAGCAGTGACGCCAACGGCTCAGCATTCATTTCAGCCGTTGAGAAAGAAATAAAGGCAGGTATTCTGGCGAAATATCCGCTCACAGAGGAGCAACTCGATAATTTAAGCGTATTCCCTCAGGCAGAGGGTGATATGGTAGATTATATTTACAGGGTTGCCTATGATCCAATTCGCAAGCTGTCGAAAGGTGATCGGCTTTCAGGAAGTGCTCTCATGTGTTACGAGAATAGTCTTTCATATAATCATATAGCAAAGGCGATAGCTTATGGCTTTTTATATGATAATCCAGATGATCCACAGGCACTGCTATTACAGGAAACCATACAGAAAGAAGGACTTCCTAACGTTATAGAACGCATTACCGGCTTTCCAAAAACACATGAAATATATCATGCCATTCTGCAGCATTATGAAAGCTTGAAAAGAAATTAATGCGGCTTGCGAAAAAAAGGCGCTGTGATATGAAAAAAACAATGGCAGAATGCTAAGCATACCATTTATCAGTATCGCGTTCGCTTTATCAATCAGCATAAGATTACCAAGAGCAGGTGATTTTATGCTTTTTATATATGCAAGAATCATCTGTTATTCCCATTTGCTAATCATGATCAGGATACTGTTTTTCAGTGTTTGTGCAATAAGGTTATCAGGCTTTCGGCGCTTATCTTACAAGACTATCCACAAGATACCGGTGATTTAAAGGATGAAATGACACTCTGAGAAAAATCCATTCCCCTGATTTTTTGAGCTTGCGCAAAAAGACAATAAATGGATACATACATGCCCTTTGCATATGGATTCTTTTCAAGAAATAGTTAAGCCCTATCATCTCTATCCTGTGCATACGCCGCTGTGAATCCTTTGGATACTACTGTAAAGCATGGGTAAGAACCTGCACGTTTAAGCATTATAAAAACCCCATTCCGGAATTTTATTTCCACAGAATGAGGTTCACGTTTTCCTTTTCAGACCTGATCATAATCAAGCAGATATTTCTCTGCCTCTTCGCACCATACATTATGGTTTTTCTCACATATATCCGCCAGCCTTTTGAATACCGGATATTATGCTGCCTACTGCGTAAATCCCCGATTTCAGTCAGTGGCAAATCGATATGCGGATAAATCAGTTTTTACCTCCCAGTATCTTTGGCACGTTCGAAATCCTATCTATAAGAAAAAACAACCATAACTAAATGATTGTTCTTTCCCTGTATTTTCATGAATAAATCATCACAGAATTTCCTATAAAATTATAAACTCTATTTGTTTTGAGCATGCGTACCATATTCTATATCACAAGTATATACATAGCATATCTATGATTCTATGTGATTGTTTTTATGAATCAGGCATACGTCTGACTTCTTTAATTTCCCTGATCTGGATCTGATTAGGCGGAAATTTCATATCTCCTATAGATTCTCTCCATTTGATTCTATCATATTTGCGTACCAGTAAAAGGAATCCTTTGGGATACATTTACCAGTGCCATTCCCCTCGTTATCGATATCCACATAAATAAGCCCATACCGCTTTTCCATTTCACAGCTGTTTCCGCTGACGATATCAAATGGTGACCACATGGTATATGCGAAGATATCCGTACCCTCTTCCATTACATCCTTTAACTCCTGAATATGGCGTTTCTGATAATCAATCCGGTATTCGTCATGTATACAGCCATCACTTCCCAATGCCTCTTCCACCCCCACACCGTTCTCTGCAATCATCATTGGTACGCCGTAACGATCCCAATACTGTGCCATCGTATTGTACAATCCAACCGGATCGATCGTCCAGCCCCACTCCGTCGCCTTTGTGTACGGATTGGCGCAACGATTTCCATTTTCATCAACACAGTGACTATAATAATATGCGACTGCCAGGAAATCCATGGTATACGAACGGATCAGCTCCTCGTCACCATCCTCCATCTGAATCGTGATACCATGCTTCTTAAACCACGTTTTCGCATATCCCGGGTATTCTCCACGCAGCTGTACATCCGCAAAGAAGAAATCCTTCATCCGGTTTTTCTCAATCGCTATCTTTACATTCTGCGGATCACAGGTCTTTGCATACGTCAGCTGATCTGCCAGCATCATACCGACTTTTAACGCAGGATCAAGTTCTCTTGCAGCCTTGACGATCCCCGCACTTGCCACAAACTCATGATGCACCGCCTGATATTTTGCGGCAGTGAAATCCTCATACTCATCCATAACCATTCCCAATGAGCTGAAGGACTCCCCAAAAATCAGGTTAATCTGATTGATTACGATCCAATATGTAACCTTGTCCTTGTATCTTTTCAAACAGGTTTGTGCGAAACGCTCATACAGATCAATCGTCTTTCTGCCATACCATCCCTGATAATGTGTTACCACCTTTAACGGCATATGTAATGTGTCAGTGTGACGATCGGCTCGATGCCCTGTCTGTGCAATTCATCAAACACCTCATCATAAAACCGAAGTCCCGCTTCATTGGGATATTCATCATCCGCATTCGGAAAAATCCGTGCCCAGCTGATACTCATTCGAAATGCCTTAAATCCACACTCCTTCATCCATCCTATGTATTCTTTATATCGGTGATAGAAATCCACCGCCTTATGCTTTGGATAATATTGCTGCTGCTTTTCTGCCTGCACATCTGCAATACGCTGCTTCAAAAGCTCTCTGGTATAATTGGTATTGCCGCCGCCTGCAGCTTTTTTATAACAAATCTGGATATCCGCAACATTCAACCCTTTTCCATCCTCCAGATAGGCTCCCTCCATCTGAACAGCAGCACTTGCGCCACCCCATAGAAAATCTTCAGGAAACACACTCATCAGCTTTCCTCCTTTTTTACAAACATAGCCGCAAAGCTGCGAAAGGTATCGATTAGAGAACTGCACAATTCAATTTCACTGTTGATTGTCATCAGTGTGTCCTGTGCATGATTGAACAGCATGCAGTATTGATACTGCACACCCCGTGCTTCGGCCTGAATAATTTCTGTCTGTGCCGCATGAGCCTGTGTTATCTCTTTTTTGGCTTCCTTCAGGCAGGCATCCGCCTTCTCAAACTGCAATGCTTGTACATATTTTAATGCCTCTTTGGTATGCAGACGGGCATCTCCGGCATGCGTCAGAATCCCCATTGCACTCAGTATCAGCTCATTGTTTTCATCAGTCATTTGCTTCCATCTCCATTTCTTCCTTCACCATTTTATTCTCATGTGCCTTAAAGAACGGCCACCAGATCAGCCATGACAGCAGGAACATGCCTACAACCAGAATCACGGCACGGAAATCACCATGTGTTGCCAGAAAGGAACAAATCGGCATCGGCAGCTGGTTCACATTCATGACAGCATGCGGAATCGTGACAAGACCGCTGGAGAACGCAAACCATGCAATCGTTGGCAGAACCAGTGCATTGATCCACATCGGTATCATTAAAATCGGATTCAAGGCAATCGGTGCTCCATATACCAGAGGCTCATTGATATTGAACAGCGACGGTATCATGGCAATCTGTCCGAACTTCCTGATTCTCTTACTGCGGGATTTGAGCATCATGATATTCAAAGCCAGTGTCATTCCCATACCTCCGATAAAGATTACCGAAAAGGTTACATTTGATGTATAGATATTTGTCGGCTGCAGCCCCTGTTCAAATGCAGCTGCATTTGCGGTGATTCCTGCAAGACCGATGGGACTGGTGATTGGATTCATAAACCAGCTGTTGATCCCGAAGGAATAGAAGAATACCGGTATAAAGATACAGAGCATAAAGCCCGGATAGGTCTGACCGATACTGATCAGTGGTGAGAACAGCTTGGTAATGAGCTCAAATAGGTCAATATTGCACCAGTAAATAAGGATGGTAGTAAGCACAAGCACAATAATTCCGGGAATGACCTGATTCAGCCAGCGAATCAAAAAATCCGGAAGAGATACGGAATCCTCAAACAGATGCAGCTTGAAATACAGATTACTGATCACAATGGTCACAATACCCGCAAAGAATGCAGAAATCATACCGGAGCCTCCGAATCTTCCAAACGCTACCTGAAACTGAAAGTCCGCAATAGACGGTTTAATCACCATAAAGAACATCATTAAAGCGATTAAGCCGGTTGACACACCATATTCCTTAAACCCATATTCCTTTGCGCCGTGATAGCCAACCAGAAAAACAAGTGTCAGCGACATAATGCCAAAGCTGAAATTATAGACCGGAGAAAGATCCGGAAGAAAGGAGACATAACCCGCAAGCAGATTATATATGGAGATGATACTCCCCAGCAACAGAATCGGCACATTGGCCATCAATGCTCCGGAAAGTGTACGTATTATTTTTTTATCCATGGCCTTGGCGACCTTTGGTGCAAAGCTGGAGCCCAGCCAGTTAATAAATGTATTCATAGCTCTATCCCTTTTCCTTTAACGTTTCCATACATAGAGCAAGCAGTCCTTTTCCATCCAGTCCTGCATACATATCCTTCGGTATCATCAGAACCGGGACTGCATACGGATCACACATCGCCTTTAATTCATCAAACGCATAGGATAAATGCGGCCCGATGAGCAAAATATCCATCTTCGGAAGATCATCCGCTATATTGTTCTGACTCTTTGCTTCCACCTTGGCCATGATCCCCTGTTTTTTTGCTGCACCGCGCATCTGCTGTGCCAGAAAGCCGCTGGACATCCCTGCTCCGCAGCATAATAATATATTCAGTTTTTCCATCTTTTCTACCTCCTGTTGGTACTGGAACTGTTCCACGCCTATATTATCTCCGGTATAAAGAAAATGCTCAACTTGTAATCTTTCCTTGCAGGGGTGAAAGTTTTTATATTTTCATCCCTGTAGTGAAAAAGATTCGTTTTGCTTTGTTTACTTCTTGCATTATAATAACAGTAAAGAGAGAGGTATGCGTATGAAAAAGAAACATGAGGAGCTTGTCCATATAATAAGACAGCAGAAACAGCCGATTTCTTCCACACAGCTTGCCAGACTGCTTAATGTTACTCCGCGATCGGTAAAAAACTACGTTGCCGCCATACAGGAGGAATTTCCAGATCTGATTGCGGCAGGTCCCAGAGGATACCGTATTGATACAGATACGCATGTGAAAGCAGAAAGTGATATTCCGCAGACATACCAGGAGCGCAGCTCTTATATCATCCGGCAGTTTTTCATTGACCACGTGCAGGAAATCGATTTGTATGATCTTTGCGATGAACTGTATTTGAGCTATTCATCCATAAAAGGGTTGCTGAATCGCATGAACAAAGAGTATCAGGATACCGGAATCACCTTTCGATGCCGTAATGATATGATATATGCGGACGGGGAGGAAAGACATAAACGAAAATTTCTGACAGACATTATTTATCAGGAATCTAGTGAACGCTTTGTGGATTTACAGACATTGAAGGATATATTCCCGGATTTGAATGTGCAGCAGATTCATGATATCCTGCATGAGACATTCAAGAAGCACAGCTGCTATATCAATGACTTCGGATATACAAATCTGACACTGCATCTTGCTATACTGCTTGACCGTATGCAAAGCGGCAATACGATTGAGCATTCACAAAAGGAGCAGCCTGAGCTTTCAGAAATTACGGTGTCTGTGATAGACGAATTAGAAAAAAGCTTTCATGTTGCCTTACTGGATCCAGAACGCTGTGATATTCACAACCTTGTCACCACCAGCATCAACCTCTGCCATGCGGAAAGCCGACAGGAGCTGATTACCGTTGTCGGACAGGATATCTATGAAATCACACAGACCGTTATATCCTCTGTCAACCGGCAGTATGGTTTACAGCTCGATAAGGATACGCTGCTGTATCCGCTTGCTCTGCATTTCAAGAATTTATTTGCCCGCTGTAAGAGAAACACCTCATTGCGCAACCCGCTGCTGGAAAGCATTCAGGCCTCCTGCCCAATGCTGTTCGACTGCGCAATCTATGTCGCAAATTATCTGGAGGCTTCCTGTAATCTCCACATCACTGCAGATGAAATCGCTTATCTTGCTATGCACATCGGTGCCGATATCGAACGGCAAAGCAGCGACAGCGGAAAGCTGAAATGTGTACTGCTGTGTCCGGATTATCAAAATAGCAGGCAGGAAATCTATAATTATCTTCTCATTCATTTTGATTCTGAAATCTGTATCAGTGCTGCATGCTCCTATGAAGCACAGCTGCCGGATACAGCAATCGACCTGTTGTTTACCACAATTCCCGTACAAAAAGAGTATCCGCATATGCTGATGATTCCTCCATTGAAAAAAGCAATGGATCTTAAGCTGATATTCGAAAAAATACAGGAGGTTATAGATCAGAAAAAGCTGCATATCCTCTCTGAGAGCTTTTCTGACTTTTTTCATGAATCGCTTTTCTATCTGCATACAGATGCCGGTTTGAAAAAAGAACAGATAATCCGTATCCTCCACGATAAGCTCTATGCACAGGGCTATACCTCTCCATCCTTTTATGAAGATGTAATCAAGCGGGAGGAGGCCGCTTCCACAGCCTTTGGATGTATCGCTGTTCCTCATTCCATGAAAATGGACGCCAGAAGGACCGGCATAGCTCTCGCCCTGTCGAAGCAGGGTATCACTTGGGACAAGCAGATTGTTCATGTTGTCCTGTTGATCGCCATACACGAACAGGAGTCACATTTATTCAGAAAGCTGTATGAAGCCCTGATTCTGCTGTTCTCTCAGAAGCATGTACCCGATCAGATCAAGGAATGTATAAGCTTTCAGGAATTTAGACAGCTGTTGCTTACTCTGACAGATTAACAGCTCCTACATATACTCATCCTTACCGGCTGAACAGCTCTACTGATAGGCTGCCTTCCGGAAAAAGGATGACTTTTTCATTTACATTCCTTCCGCTTATTTGCTTGTTTATGCTCGTTTTAACATCTATATCCATAATAAATCGTACATTTTCGATAATATTCGTGCAATAGTGCTTGTAATGCTCTTCATATTCTCGTATAATAAAGCTATGAACGAATATGCTGACTACAGTTTGCATAACGCACCAGACACACATACATAAGGATAAATACCTCTGATAAACCATAAAGATAGGAGTTGAACAGACATGCTGTCAGCTGAAAGAAAGCTGTATATTCTAAAAAAACTGGAATCGGAACAGACGATACAGGTAAAACAGATTGCCAAAGAGCTGCATGTATCGGAATCCTCCATACGCCGAGACCTTCTTGAGCTGGATGATGAAAATAAGGTTGACAGAATTTACGGAGGCGCTGTAAAAAAAGAACGGGAACGCATTCTGACAGATGAAGCGGAAATAAAAATGATGGAACGCATGTCCATTCATTATGATAAGAAGCTGCGGATTTGTAAAGCTGCCAGCACGCTGGTAGAGGATGGGGAGTGTGTTTTTCTGGATGGTGGTACCAGTATTGTACCGATGATTCACTTTCTAAGCAGCAGACCGATTAAAATTGTGACAAACAATCACCTAATCGTACAGAATGTTCAGAATCCAAAGGCTAAAATCATTGTCATCGGTGGAGAATTCAATACGAAGTATCGAATGAGTGAGGGCAATGAAGCTCAAAATATGCTGCGTCTCTATAATTTTGACCGTGCCTTTATCGGCTGTGTCGGTGTTAATCTGGGCATGAAGAAGGCTTTCACAGCCGAGATGGCCACAAGAGAGCTGAAGCGTATCGCTATGGAATTATCAAATCATAATTATCTTCTGATCGATGACAGCAAGCTGCACGTAAAGGGCTTTTGTACGTTTGCTCAGCTGGATGAATTTGAAGATGTTTTTATCAATCGCACGACAGGAATGGAAACACTTCCGGATCATTTCATTGCTGTCAAATAGCAGCTGTACTGCACCATTTCCATATAACAGCAAAGAGTAGTCCGATATGGATGCTCCACAAGCAGTTCATCATCCGGCTTATATTGCAGGAATACATCATTTCATTATATATTGTTATCTAAAAAGCTTTAAGCTTTATCGAAGAGTCTGAACCGTTTATCTCCCGGAGGCTTTGAACTATCCATCATACTGAACTAAAAAATCATCGAAGCAGTATCGATGATTTTTTATATGATAACAGCTCTTCCAAAGGGAGATTACAAACATGACAGTCGCTGTCTTGGAAAAGGAGATGTCTGTATTTCAGAAGGAATCTGCATCATATTTAATTACATACATTTATCCATCAGGGATGCAACAATTCCTCTCTTTATCTGTCTTTCTTAATATGACAGACCCGGATCAAAGAATCCAACCAGAACTCCGGCAACAGCAATCACAACCATGAGCAGCATGATCTTGATCGGGCTGATTCCTTTTTTCGCCATCAGCCACCAGCAGCCCATTACAAACAGCAGAGTCAGAACGCCGGGAAATGCACCATCGAGCTTTTCCTGCAGTAGTACAGGTACTTCCTGAGTTCCTGTAACCTTTTCGATAACTTTAGAGCCTTCAATGACCATCTCTGTTTTATTCTGAATAGAAGTTGTCAGCTGTACAGCCGTTGTAATTGAAACCCAGGTGCCGGCCATGGCACCTACGATTACCTGACCCATTACAATGACAGATTCACGCAATGCAGTTGCCTGTTCGCCGACAATTACCTCCACAGCAGAACCGCCAAGCTCATAGCCCTTTCCATAAATCCATTTCTGAAATAAAATACTTGTGATATTCCATACGATAATATAGAACAGAGGACCAATCAGTGAGCCACCCTCTGAAAGCCCCAATGCGATACCCAGCAGTACCGGAATATAGGTGCCGACAATCAAAGAGTCACCAATACCTGCAAGAGGTCCCATCAAACCGGCGCGAATACCATTGATCATCTCATCATCAATTTCTTCTGCTCCGTTCGCACGTGCTTCTTCCAGACCAGCAGTTATGCCGACAACAATGGAACCAATCTGCGGCTCCGTGTTGAAGAATGGGTAATAGGTCTTCAGCTTTTCAGCCTGCTCATCCTTGGAGTCATACAGTTCCTGAACGATTGGCAGCATGGACCACATATAACCGAAGGTCTGCATGTGTTCATGAGAGAAGCATGTTAGATTTCCGTAAAACCAGCGCCAGAAGGATTTGGATAAAACTTTTTTCGAAAGCTTCTTCATATCAGATATCCTCCTCTTCATTTGTATTTGTCTTTGCACCTCCCAAACGAATCATCGTCATCTGATAATTGATCAGTGCGAATACAGCACCGACTGCAGTTGCCGCAATCAGTGTTAAATGCATGGATGCCGCAACCGTGAAGCCAAACAGGAAGAAAATCAAATCGGTTGCTTTGCTTACGACAGATTTCAGCAGTATTGCAATCCCTACCGCAGGCAGTAAGCTGCCGATAGTAAACAGCGATTTCATATACCAGGAATCCATTGGTAACGCCGTTTTAAAATCTGTAACAGCTCCAGCACCATAATAGGTAATCAGCATGACCGGAATAAAGGATACAAGAATATGCGAAATCAGCGGAAGTATCACATTGACCTTTGTTATGATATTAAAATCCTTTTTATCAAGTCTTGCCCATCCGATATGCTGCCAGACAAGATTCATCATAGCAGTTCCATAAAACTGTACCGTGCCGACCGTACCTACCAGTGCACCAATGGATCCGGCAAGTCCCAGTGCTTCCGGACCGCCAAGATCAAGCCCCTGTGATTTCGCTGTTGCATAGGCAAGCGGGATACCGATATACGATACTGCACGAAGATCGGCAGCAACGGTTCCTCCAGGTGTTACAACTGCGATATAGATAATCTGCATAGGAATAGCCAGTTTGATACAGCCCTCTACATCACCCAATATCAACCCGACAAATAATGAGGCAATCAACGGACGATTTAATGTATAGTTACCAATCGTCGTACCCAGTGCGGCAGGGATGGACGCTGCTGTACAGCTCATTAGACCCAGCAGTGCAGCCTGTACCCAAGTAATCATAACTTCATCTCCTTTTCTCTGCATAAAGCAGCTCAACAGCAAGTCATCCTTTCTCACATTTCACGGCCCCTACCCCTTGGAAAATCAGACCTGCTGTAATTACAAGGATATTATATTTATTTGTGTAATCGTTTACAAAACTATAAATAGCGATATACTTATAAATGACACGCAGCCTTTTTATTATTTGCACATTCTTGCACGTTTGACAGCATTGCAGTTACAATTCTGCTTATTCAAAGCAGGAAAATGTTTGTTATTATAAAATAATATATTCGAAACTGTGATTTTATTTGGTATTTTCCATATTTAGCAAGCTTTTGTTTCTTGTTTATCTCATAATCTGATTAGTTTACTGTTTTTCAAAGGAAAAACATTCATTTCTCTTAATCGATACGAATACCTATCAGCTCTTCTTGAAAGCAGCCATTTTGTTTTAAAGGATTCAAATAACGATCAGCAATTGCATAGATACAATTGTATGTTCTTTTATATTATTCAGGTATGCAGTACGACATCTTTCAGCCTTTACAACCATACATACATTCACAGTACAGCTAATATAACATTTTATGTACAAAAAGTATGAGAGTTACCACACAGCTTTCCGGTATCGTGCTGCTGATAATATTTCCACAGTAAAAAAGAGGCATCCCTATTTGCCTCTTTACTATATTCTTCGCTTCTTATCCGATATTAGTAATTATCTGTGGAAACCTTATTATCCAGACCTAAAACTACCGGTACAGACTTGTATCCAACACCCATGCGATCGATTCCCATATCGATCAGCTGCAGGAAATGTTCTCTGGTACGGATGCATCCGCTTCCCTTAACCTTACATTTACCGTCAACCTCTTCCATCATAACCTTAATGATTTCCGGTGTTGCTCCGTGTGACTCAAAGCCTGTAAGGAATCCGGTGCTGGTTTTTACAAAATCTGCCCCTGCATCGATACAGCATTTGCATGCTTTACGCACCTGTTCCTCATTGAGAGCATCTGTTTCAAAAATCACCTTGATTTCTCTGCCATATTTATGAGCAGCATCCGCACATGCTTTCAGATCCTTCGTGACTTCATCAAACTTACCGGAACGGATCAGACCGAAATTAGCAACGATATCCACTTCTTTTACAGTATCGTATTTTGCTACGATTTCAATCTGCTTCACTTTAGATTCTGTTGAGCTCGTCCCAAATGGGAAGTCACATACCGGACACAGCATTGTTTCGCTTCCCTTAACATATGGTTCACAAAGATCCATATATCCTGGATTGATACAGATTGTAGCACAGCCCAGCTCGACGCCGTCTTTTGTAAGAGCAATGATATCCTCCTCTGTAAATTCAGGTTTTAATACGGAATAATCAATATACTGTGCAAGCTCCTTTGTCGTCATTTCACATGCTTTTTTTGTTGGTTTCATTTTGTCACCTTTTACACCATAGTGCCCTTTCTTACAATCTAATTATAAGGCTGCAGCGAAACAAAATCAAGCATTTTCATTCATTTTTATATATGCTATAAATGAATTTGAATGTTTTTGCTCATTTTAACCAGTATTTCTTATCAACAGGTAGATTAACAAACAATTATATTTCCTTCTATATAAAATAATCACAAGCCTACACGCAGGATTTCGGGTGCGATAGAATCATAAGGAAGATGCTGAACCTGAAGAGTCGCGTTTATCGCTATGCATAAGAAGGCAGTGCCCCAACACCAATAGTGCTATAAAATCACGGCTTAGAAATAAGCTGTATATCGCATAAAAAAACACGGATCTATGCCGTGTTTTCTTAATGACTTTCTCTTAGTAGTTTTTAGCTTCTTCAGCGAAGTGAGCTCCGGAGTATCCGCATACCGGACATGCCTTTGGTGCTGCAGTTCCTTCGTGACGGTATCCACAGATATCACATACCCATACAGTAGCTTCATCTTTCTCAAATACTTTACCGTTCTTCACGTTTTCCAGCAGCTTCAGGTAACGTTCTTCGTGGTGTTTTTCGATTTTAGCAACCTGCTCCATCTGGAATGCGATTTTAGCAAAGCCTTCTTCCTTTGCAGTTTCCGCAAATCCCTTGTACATGTCAGTCCACTCATAGTTTTCACCAGCAGCTGCATCCTCCAGATTTACTGCAGTTGTAGGAACCTTATCCTCATGCAGAGCCTTGAACCACAGCTTTGCGTGCTCCTGCTCATTGCGTGCAGTTTCTTCAAAGATATCAGCGATCTGCTCCATACCTTCTTCACGAGCCATCTGTGCGTAATATGTGTATTTGTTACGTGCCTGAGATTCACCGGCGAATGCTGCCATTAAGTTCTGTTCTGTCTTAGATCCTTTTAATTCCATGTTTTTTTCCTCCGTTTTTAACTTTACATTTTCTGATCAGTGTTCCTGATCCATACCATTCTGCTTTTTCAAGCAATCCTGGCAGATACCCTCTGCCATCATATTGTGTGTCTTGATTGGAAGTCCAGTCTGTTTTGACATTTCCTCGTTGAATGACTCAAGATAAGGAATATCCAAATCAAGGATGCGGTCGCACTTAATACAGTGCAGGTGATAGTGCGGTTTACAAGTTTTATCGTACTGATAACCATCTATAGGATGCGCAATCTTTTTGACTTCATGCATCTCACAGAGAATATTCAGATTTCGATAAATCGTTGCCAGACTGATTTTCTGGCCGCCGGCATTCATTTCCTGAAAGACCTGCTCCGGTGTGACATGACCATCTATCTGTTTCATATAGTTTAGTATCATATCACGCTGCTTGGAAGACTTTCTTATCATGTCAACCTCCAATCTTAAGAACCGTTCTTATTATATACCCGAAAAGTGAATCCGTCAATAGTTTTAAGAATAAAATTAAAAATAATTCTTAGTTTTATCATTGGAAGGAAAAGCGGTTATGCAATGCCTTCCTTTTTATGCAGCAGTACCACACACTGTGCCTGCACACCTTCCTCACGACCAACGAAGCCCAGCTTTTCCCCGCGTGTTGCCTTGATGCTAACCTGTTCCATATCACAGCACAGTGCCTCTGCGACATGCTTTCTCATTGCCGGAATATGCGGAGCCATTTTGGGTCGTTCAATCATGATCATGGCATCCAGATTACCGATTGCGTATCCCTTTTCCTCCATAATCTTATATACCTGCCTCAGCATCCACAAAGAATTCATATCCTTATATCTTTCATCGGTATCCGGGAAATGCTTTCCCAAATCCCCCAGCGCCAGCGCCCCCAGAATACTCTCCGCTATTGCATGCAGCAGCGCATCCGCATCGGAATGCCCAAGAAGTCCCGTCTCATGTTCAATTTCCACGCCTCCCAGAATCAGCTTTCTTCCTTTTACCAGCTGATGTATATCTGTTGATTGCCCGATTCGTATCATACAGACACCTCCTTCTTATATTTATATAGTGTATCGCAGATTTCCGGAAGACGCAATTCATCCGTGTTTATTTCATAGGGAAACACAGTTAGTTTGTATTTCTTGCTTTTTTGTAATTTGTAGAAAAATACTACAAAATGAAAGAACCTTATGGTATTATTAAACTATAATAAAAATAGTAAGGGAGAGAAACAAATGAAAAAATTAGCCGCACTGGTATTAAGTTTTGGTATGCTGTTTTCCATGGCTGCCTGCTCCGGTTCCAAGGTAAGTGACGACGCACTGGATAAGCTGGAATCCTCGGTAAAGAAATTCAGCGAGGTAAAAAATGCGAATTACTCTGCAGATATGGATATGACTGTAGATAAGGAAAATGCAAAGATTAAGCTGTATGGTGGTTTTATTTCAGAAACAAAGAAGCCTCTGCAGTTGAGCATGATCATGGATATGGAAGCAAGTGGACAGAAGCTGGAGAAATACATGCAGCTGTTTGTTAAGGACGATACCATGTATCTGAACATGATGGATATGATGAAACAGAAAACAAGTCTGAAGGATGCAATGGGTACTGCAAGTATTCCAAATGTAAATTTTGATGCGGATACCTTTAAAATGAACAAGGAAGACATGAAGAAATTCTTGAAGGAAGCATCTGTAAAGGGAAACGACCTGAAGCTTTCCTTCGATGTTGAAAAGCTGAACGAGGAAACAAAGAAAGAAACAGAGAAAAACAATGTTACGGATGCGAATGTAGAATTCAAGAAGCTGGATATGGATGTCACATTGAACAATGACTTCATGGAGAAAGCTGTTATTACCATGGAGATGACAAATACCAAGGGTGAGACCAAGCAGGAAATGAATGGTACGATATCTCTGACAGTAAAGGATATCAACAAGGTTTCCAGCATTGACTTCCCGGACTTCAAGGATTACAAGGAAGGCAGCATAGAATAACATGTAACGGCCGTTGAACTCTTAGCTTCGCGGCCTTTTTCTAAATAGAAAAGGGAGATGAGAAAATTGAAAAAAATACTGGCGATACTGACCTGTGCACTGATGGGTTTCACACTTGCAGCATGCAGCAGTAAGAACAAAATAAATGAGGATGCACTGGATGCGTATGCGAAGGCAGCAACAAACATTACAAAGATGAAATCCGCAGCCTATGATATGAAGCTGCTCGTTGATGCAGATGATATGGATATGCATGCCAAGGTTACCATGGACGGAACGTATAATGCGGAAAAGAAGCTGAAGCTGGCCTTGCATATGGATGCCGCTGTAAATGGAATCGGACTCGATGATCTTGCATCATTTTATATGAAGGATGATGTTGTGTATGCAAACATCATGGAGATGGAAAAGGAATACAAGGAATTGGATGATCAGCTGCTGAACAAGCTGAAGCTTGATAAGGAAACCGGTGATCCGAAAAAGAATGTTGAAAAGAGCTTTGAAGAAATGACGATGGAGGAAAAGGATGGCAGAAAGGTCATCACGGCTGTCATGAATAAAGACGGTCTGAGTGCCGCAAAGGATTATGCTAATAAATCCATTGATGATGATACCTTTAAACTCGGGAATGGCATTAAAGTCACCGGTATACGTGAAGGCTCCTATATTTTCACAGTGAATAAGCAGAATCAGTTTGAGCGTATAGAAATGAAGGTCGCAGCGTCCTATGAGCTGGACGATGAGGACGAAAAAAAGAAAGCAGTTGATATGACGATCAGCCTCGTAGTGAATCTGAACGATATCAATCAAGTAAATAAAATTGATTTTCCATCCTTTAAAGACTACAAAAAGGCAGATAGCAGGAAATCGGAAGCAAATGACCTGCTAAATGAATTAAGTAATGAAAATGCACTTTGATATATTGCATTTTACATTTATTTCTGATATGATGTACAGGCTTATAAGGGAGTAGTTAGCTCACATTTGAGTAGTTAGGTCAACATAATGATTCACAGTGAATCTGGCTTAAGTATTAAATAACGAGACTTATGCGTGTGTTTTTCACGTATGAGTCTCTTTTTCATTCAGGAGGATAAGGGTATGAGTTTATTTTCTATTTTTATGATCGGTATCGGGCTGAGTATGGATGCATTTGCGGTCAGCATCGCAAGAGGTATGACAATGAAGAAAGAAGATCTTCTGCGTTATGCACTCACGCTGGGTTTTTTCTTTGGTGTTTTCCAGGCTGTTATGCCATTGATCGGCTGGTGGGCAGGAAGCTATTTTCAGGAGTTCATCGCTTCCATCGACCACTGGATTGCATTTGGTCTGCTGTCCATCATCGGAGGGAACATGATACGGGAGTCTCTTCGTGGAGAAGAAGAGGCCTGTGAAGATAAATCTCTGACTTTAAAAACCATTCTGATTCTGGCTGTAGCGACCAGCATTGATGCACTTGCTGTCGGTATCAGCTTTGCATTTCTACAGGTACATATCTGGACTGCGATTACAGTTATTGGTGTTACAACCTTTGTGCTCAGCTTCATTGCCGTCTATCTTGGAAACCGCCTTGGTGATCTTTTAGAGAAATATGCCGGCATTCTGGGAGGTATCATTCTGATACTGATTGGTACGAAGATTCTTCTGGAGCATCTGTTTGGGTAGAAATACCTGTTGATGCTCCCTTTTCTATGATTTTATGATAAAATTATACGTACATGAATGGAGGAATGTATATGAAGCAGCCACTGGCTTTTCGGATGCGGCCGCAGCATCTGGATGATATCATCGGACAGCAGCACCTGATTGGTGAAGGCAAGGTTCTTCGCAGATGTGTTCTTGAAAAGCGCTTATTCTCCATGATTTTCTATGGACCTCCCGGTACCGGTAAAACAACACTGGCTATGGTGCTCGCAAACGAGCTGGAGCTTCCGTTTCGCATGTTTAATGCAGTAACCGGAAATAAGAAGGATCTGGAAACCATATTTCAGGAGGCAAAGTTTTACGAGGGACTGATCGTGATCATTGATGAGGTGCATCGGTTAAACAAGGATAAGCAGGACCTTCTGCTCCCACATGTGGAAAACGGTAATATCACCCTGATCGGCGCAACCACCAGCAATCCGCTGCATGCCATCAATCCCGCCATCCGTTCCCGCTGTCATCTGTTTGAAATCAAGCAGGCGCAGCAGGAGGATATCGAACAGGCTCTGATGAAAGCCATTCATCATCAGGACGGCCTCAATGACAGTGTTCAGATTGAGGAGGAAGCACTGCATATCATAGCGCGTCACAGCAATGGAGATATACGATATTCACTCAACATTCTTGAAATCTGTGCACTTGCAAGTGACGGTGTCATCACACAGGAGCTTGTTTCTCAATATTCCCAGTTTCCGAATATGAGCATGGACAGCGATGGAGACGGTTATTATGATGTATTAAGCGGATTCCAGAAATCCATTCGGGGAAGTGATGTAGATGCTGCCCTGTATTATCTGGGTATCATGATCGAGGCGAATGATATGGACAGTATCGAGCGTAGACTGCTCGTTACCGCATATGAAGATATCGGTCTGGGAAATCCTGCAGCAGTGGCACGGTGTGCAACGGCAATTGATGCCGCAAAACGAGTAGGCTTTCCGGAGGCCCGTATTATCCTGGCCGCAGCCGTGATAGATCTGACTCTATCACCAAAGTCAAAGAGTGCAGAGCATGCAATCGATACAGCAATGAGTACACTGCGCCATACCTCCTACAGTGTCCCGGATTATCTTCGATTTACACCGGTCAATATGGATGATGATGAAAAATATGATTATGAACGTAGTGATCTATGGAATCGTATCCAGTATCTGCCGGACAGATTGAAAAACAAGCATTTCTATGAACCGGAGCTGACATCCTCCTACGAAAAAATACTGGCGCAGAATCTGGAAAAACTGCGCAAGGTACCACGTACGAGCAATCTGAAAGCATTGAAAAAGCAAAGCAGTCGATAATGGCAATAGTATTGTTATCCTCACGAAGCTGTTCTGCATAGTTCTTACTTTCTTCTGCAGAATGCAACATCTAATACTTAAAGCAATCCTCCTGCATTCCCATATGTAATACGCTAGCCAGCTGCCGCAATGAGATCATCAGATTTATATGTCATTTTGAAAAAGGGTGAAATTCATCCTTTTTTGATATCCCATCAGCAAGAAGCAGGCAGCCGCCAATGATTTAAAAGGTAGAGGGCAGGCTGTCAGAATATACTTCAGCATAAAAAAACGATATAATCCCTGTTATATCGCAGTACGCATTCTTTCCCTCAATAATCTAATACTAGTCAAAATATTTCAGATAGTGTTTCAGGTCGCTGTGACTCTTGAATCCATGCTGACTCAGCAGCTTGAAAAGATTTTTTCTTCTGACATTCGCAGTCATACGAAGACCGCAATATCCGTTTTTTCGTACTCTGGCCTCAAATACATCATAAATCTGACGCACCTCTTCATTGTCCGCGTAATCATCACTGACTACCAAAGCCACAATATTGACCAGCTTATCTGAATACAGTGTTTCATAAGGCGATCCGTGAATATAACCAACAACTCTGCCTTCATCCTCCGCAACGGTGATAAAGTCACTTCCCGTTTCCAGTATGGAAATGATACGCTCATACACCTTATCCCCATCATAGGAATACCCCAGCTTTTCATTCAGTGCATGGATGTCCTTATAATCTTCCGGTTTGATTCTTCTAAACTCCATAGCAATGCTCCTTTCCATTTCAGCTTTAGTCTATCATAGAATTGCCGTGATTGTAACAGTTTCTAATACAATTCTTGCCACATTTCTCACCTTTATACCGCATGTATAAATATTTGTTCTCTGGGGATGCTGTAAGTGTTGAAGCTGCCGCATGCAGTTTACGATGACAACAGCTACTATATGAAAGAAAGGCAGATGATATGACATGGTACTTTTAATATTCGCCGCCGCAGGGATACTTTTACTGTTTTATTTGTTTACAAGAAAAAGCGAACAGCCGGTTCAGAAGGTAAATATTCAGGCAGATATACAGCATGATGAAGAAGCAGAGATATTTCTGGCCGGCGGTTGCTTCTGGGGTGTACAGAAATTCTTATCCTCCCTTGAAGGCGTCCGCTTCACGGAGTGCGGATATGCGAACGGAACGAGTGATAATCCAAGCTATGAGGATGTCTGTACAAAGGATACGGGCTTTGCAGAGTGTGTACATGTCCTGTATGATAAAAACGTGCTTACGCTGGAGGAGCTTTTGAATCAGTTTTACACTATCATCGACCCGGTATCCGTAAATCGTCAGGGAAATGATATCGGCTCTCAGTATCGCACCGGTATTTATTATACCAATCCAAAGGATGCCGATGTTATACAGCAGTCTTTGGACAAGCTTCAGAAATCCTATGATCAGCCGCTTGCTGTTGAATATCAGTCTCTTGAAAATTTCTATTCCGCAGAGACCTGTCATCAGGATTATCTGGATAAGCATCCGGATGGTTACTGTCATATACCCGCCTGGAAATTTGAAAGGAAGGAAGCGGCAGAGCCCCACCGTTTCCCGTTGCCGGAGAAGCAGGAGCTAAAGCAGAGACTGAGTGCAGAGCAATTTGCAGTAACACAGGAAAACGCGACAGAGCGACCTTATCGAAATGCTTACTGGGACACCTTTGAAAAAGGAATCTATGTCGATATTGTCAGTGGAGAACCACTATTTCTTTCTACGGATAAGTTTGTTTCCGGTTGCGGATGGCCGAGCTTTACCAGACCGATTCAGAAAGACCTGATAAAAGAAAAAAGTGATATAAGTGGAGGTATGCGTCGAACAGAGGTACGCAGTGCACATTCCGACGCGCATTTGGGACATGTGTTTGATGACGGTCCGCAGCATTGCGGTGGGATGCGTTACTGTATCAACAGTGCAGCATTGAAGTTTATTCCCATCTCTGAGATGGAGGAAAAGGGATATGGTGATTATCTGGCGCTTATACAGCAGGAAAACCAGCAGTCTACTGAATGAGGTATGCGTTTTTCGCACGATACAAAAAAGAACAGGAGAGTATGCTTACGTTCAAAATCGGAATAAGGTAATTCTAGGCTATCAGTCACTATTAGAATTACCTTTTTTATAATATCCGAGAGTGAATCAGAGCCTGCTTCATGTTCTTTTTCTAAATGTATGTTCACATACCTGTTCGTTTTTTCGCTGTTTCTTTTCTACAGTGTTGTTCCTTATCCCTTTTCGGTACTCAGGGAAGGAGTAGTATGGAAGTAAAAGCTCCCTTTACTCGTATAAAAATGAAAAGCTTACATGTATTTATCATGGATGCTTTGTCCAATACCAAGTCTTCAGCAGCACCTGTGATTTATATAATACCTGTAAATGCACCAATGAAAGCAAGTATAATATAGATAATAATCAGATGTGTTGCTTTCGCATGTTTCTTTACCATCAAAATCCATGTCACAACGAGCAGAAGCAAAGGCAGTACAGATGGGAATACACCATCCAGAAAGCCCTGAACCGTAACATCCTTTACGATTGTAATATTCACGCTTAATGCCACAAAGCTGGCACCGATCGCACCCGTTACGATCAGACCCAGAATAGAGAACGCCTCCTGAATACGCTTTGCATTTTTACCAAGAAACATATTGACGGATTCAATTCCTAATCTGTACCCTCTAAAATATACAATATAAGAGAAAGCAACAATCAGAGGAAACATGGTAAATATGTAAAACAGAGGACCTACGATACTTCCATCAGCTGCAAGAGAGATGCCAATACTCAAGAAAATCGGACACATCAATCCCTGGAAAAAGCTATCTCCAATTCCTGACAGCGGTCCCATAAGACCAACCTTCACGCCATTGATCATACCGTCATCAATCTCTGCACCGTTCGCCCGATTTTCTTCAAGAGCTGCGACAATACCGGGTACCACACTGCCTAGAATGGGCTCAACATTATAAAATACACTATGACGTTTTAATGCCTTTATCTCTTCTTCCTTATCGTCTCCATACAATTCCTTAATGATTGGCAGCATACTATGCAGGAAACCAAATGCCTCCATTCGTTCAAAGCCAAGAGATGTAAGATGGAAAAATGACCAGTTTAAATAACTCTTCATCAATGTTGATTTCTTTAATTTCTTCTGTTCCATTAGAATTCAACCTCCATATCGTCTTCCTCCTGATCAGCAGGAGTGCTTCTGCCAAGAAGCTTGTATGCGATTACTGCAAAAATTACAGCAATTACAGCAACAGCTACCATACTCAGTTCAAAGTAGGTTATGAGAATAAAGCCTGTCAGGAAATATACCCAGTATGTTCCATCCTTAATTAACAAGCTGGTAATCATCGTGATACCAACAGCTGGTAATACGCCGCCTACAATTTCCAGTGCATGAATGGTCCAAGCCGGTGCAGCATTTGTCAGACTGATTACATAGTCTGCACCAAAGTACAAAACGAGAAATCCCGGAACAAAACGAAGCAGGAAGGTAGTTAATTGGGCACCAAAGACATGATATTTAATAACACCCTTATAATCACCTTTTTCTGCAGCTTTCACAGCCATATTACCCCAGAATACATTGCAGAATTCCATACCATTCCAGATTAGAATACCAACGATTCCTAAGGTTGTGGCAAGTGCTATAGAAACATTGGCATCTCCACCAGATACTACTCCGAGTGCTACAGCAGGATAAGCAACAACAGCGATATCTGTTTGAATGGAACCACCAACAGACATTGTGGCAAGATATACTGTTTGAACAGCTGCTCCCACTGTGACACCTGTTGAAACATCCCCAAGAATAATTCCAACGATCAATCCGGAAGCCAGCGGCTTACTTAAAACATAATATCCTCCAAAATCCCCCATAAGAACTGGTACACACTCTGCTGCTAAATAGCTGAACAGAGCAATCAGTACTGCCTGTAATATACTCACACGACTCACTCCTCTCCTATGTTTTTATTTATGATGTACGGATTTCCAATCAACTGCCTGTGTAGAAGGAATATTCTGGAATACGATTTCTTTACCCTTTTCAGAAAGATATTCGCACGCCTGTATTTCTTCATCATTTAATGCTGTAAATTGAGCAAGAAGGGTTCTGCCTTCTTCCTGTGATACCGGTCCGAGAGTGATTTTATTACCTACATTTACACCGCCTTTCTCCAGTTTCTCGAACACAATAGGTGATCTGGCTATCAGAATATAATTTCGTTCACTCTCTGATGCCTGCTTCGCCTTGATCAATGCCTGCTCAACGGTATAAATAAAAACTTTCATTCCCACTGCAGCATTTTTGTAAATCTGACGCATTGTTGGATCATTCGATATTTCATCATCCACCAGCAGAATACCGTTGTTCTGGAAAATCTTGCTCCACATGGTAACTGTTTGTCCATGAATTGCCCGATCATCCACTCTTGTAAAAACAAATGACATATGTCCAGCCTCCTTTTTGTACTAATCTTAATCAAATTATTACATACAATTATTTTATTGTCTATACAAAAATTAAAATTTATTAAATTTGTTATGCTATAAAAAAAGGTACTATCAATTTTAAAATTTTTTATTTTGCTGATTTTTAGACATTCTTCTTTATTGTCCTGGAAAGTAAAGAAAATAAAATATTATAAAACTAGGTTTTTTCGTAAATCTATAAAGAAAAAGCATACAATTCTCTGCTTTGTACATATAAAAGTAATAAAAATACTCAGGTTGACAATAGAATCCGAGCATGATAATAATGAAATTAGAAATGATTGGAGGTCATATTATGGACTATGATTTTGGAAAAGCATCTACCATCCCATCTGTATTTAACGACGAAACAAGAGAATTGCAGGTACCACCGGATACTGTGATTGAGGAAATCGCAATCCGCAGAATGAAGGATATGCGTGAATTATTCCGTAATTCTGTAGATTATGAGGATGATTATCCTCTGTATTACATGTATAACGGTATCTACCGCAGCGCCCACAAAGAGATCTTTAAGAGTCAGCATATCCGTTATGAATATACCATCCTAATGCCACAGACGATTCATAAGGAAATGATGAAAGCTCACGGTCATATTCATGGCGTACATCCGATTAAGAAAACAAGGCACATTGAAGCATATGAGGTTCTTCAGGGTACAGGATTTTTTGAATTATTTGCCTATGAAGAAAACAGTATTCAGGTGATTATGTTAAATGTGAAGCCTGGGGATTATTTAATCATTCCTAGCGGTTATTACCATTTATCCATCAATACGGGAAAAGATCCGTTTATATTTGGTGATCTGATTATTGAAGATGCCAATAGTGAATATGGACATCTGAAAGAAATGAAAGGTGCTCCAGTCTTTGTTATGGAAGGTTCCTCAGGTTCGCCGGAATTCGTATTGAATAAACAGTATCATGAACATGAAATCAGAATTACGCAATTGAATGCGGAAGAGGTCCCTTGGGAAAATCCAGTTGATCCAATCCCTTTATATGCACATTTCATTGCAGATCCGGATGCATTCAGCTTTCTAAAATAACATAATGCAGGAAACCTGCAGTAAAAGAAAAGAGAAATTCTATCACTGTTTCTTTCTTACTTTAGGGTATATGAAAAAGGGAGACTTCAACTTCTATTGATAAAACCAATCATGTTGAATCTCCCTGTTTTATGTTTACCCACAATCGGGAAAGAGCCCTGTCACTGATTTCTCTTTTTTCGTTCCTATTATATTTTACACTTCAGCTTCTCCAGTAACGGACCAAGCAAATGTTCATCTTCTTTCCGCATTCCGTACTCTCCTATCCGGATATGCGGTTTATAGCTGCCGTGAAAATCACTGCCGCCACTGATCAGCAAATGCTTTTGTAATGCATATTCCTTAAAATAGTTCTGCTGATCCATGGTGTGATAGGTTGTAAATACTTCGATGCCATCCAGCCCCATGGAACAAATTTCATTCAGTAAAGCATCCTTCTTGAAAAAAGCAACACCGGGATGGGCAAGGACCGCGATCCCATTATACTCATGTATCAGTTGTATTACATCCTCTGCCTGAGGATATGGTACAGGAACAAACGCCTCTTTACCATAAGAACAAGAATCCCAATAGAAATTGACGACTGCATTACCCGCCCTCTTTCCACCTTCATAATAGTCCTGCAGCTGCTGCAGATGCTCTCTTTGCGCATGAGCTAAAAACGTTCCGTAAATCACCTGAAAAGGATTTTCCTTTCTGCACCGTTCCATAAGCGTATCAACCTGCAAATCAACATGGTACAGCTCTTCAAGACGCTGTGCCTTGCTTTTGAAAGCCGCAAATTCCAGTTCATTTATTCTTTCATGAAGATGTTCGAATACCGGGGCATGATATTGCAGCTGAAAACCGATGATATGTGTTTCATATCCATGAAACAGAGAATCAAATTCAATTGCAGGTAATACAGCAATTCCCTGTTTCTTTCCTTCCCGATACATTTCATCAATTCCCTGCATACAATTATGATCACAAAGAGCAACCGTATGCAGTCCTGCTTTCTTTGCAAGTTCAATTAATGCAGAGCATTCATACTCTCCATCGATACTCCAGATAGAATGCATATGAAGATCCTTGCTTACACGATTAGAATTCCGCATCTTCATCAGCTTCCTCTACATTTGATAGCTGCAATTCCATAATGCTTTCTCTTCCCTTCGCGATACAGTGCTTACACAATGCATCCAGATCCATAAAATTTCTGGATATATAAGCTTCCAGTACCATGATGAGATTACAGCCGGAAATAATATGAAGATCATGTTTTCTCTGCGCTTGTAGTATCTGAGCCTGATTTGCGGGAGATCCCCCCGGTATGTCACAAAATATCAAAATACCGTCACCTTGGTCCAGTTCATCACATTTTAAGGATAATTTTTCATGAAAATCTGCCGGATCATCCTTCTCCTGTAAACATAAAACATCCAGAAGATCACTTTCATCATTGAAAAAACAATACGTTTCTTTCAGTCCCTGAGCCAGAGGTCCATGTGAAATCAAAAGTATTCCTATCATTATAATTTCCTCCTTTTCTACATCATACCTTGATTTTTTTCTTCAGTCAATAATTTGTTTATACATATGACAAATAATGTATACATATATATTTTTGTATAGACAATTTATTTTTTCAATGCTATAATGCAATCGTAAAGATCCCATGATATAAGCAATATTGGATCGGAAAGGATAGGATACCATATGAAGTATTTAACATCAGCATCTAATTACGAAAAGCACCCCACCACTGTCATACAGGGACATGACAATCAAGCCGTACGAGGTTATGAGGACATATGCAAATGGATCAAAACCAAAATGACCAAAGAGCGCAATATCGTTTGTGTCGACTGCTACATTGGCGTAGATCAGGAGGAACTGCTGGAAGGTTTATGTAAATATCTGACTTTTGATAAAATTATTTGCAGTGATACGATTTTTTATGATAATGATAAGATCTATGAGCTTTTAAAGCGTAACATTACCGATGACCGTGTATATGGAATTGCTTATTACGGAAAGTGGATGGATTTAGTAGATCCGCAAAGACTGGCAAATGCCCGTGAAGAAGCAAATACAGCCACTGGTAATATTTTGATTCTTGGTACTGCTGCAGACTACATCACAAAGAGTGATATTCTTGTTCTTGCGGATATGACAATCTGGGAAATTCAGATGCGCTACCGTCATGAGCATCTGCCGAACTTCCATACAGATAATGCAGATGAAGACATGATACGAAAGTTCAAAAGGGGATATTTCATTGACTGGAGAATAGGTAATGTACATAAGCAAAGCCTATATGATAAATTTGACTTCTATCTGGATACTGTAAAGCACAATGATCCCCGCATGATTGACAGAGAAGCATTTGAGGATGGTCTAACACAGCTTTTACAGCAGCCGTTTCGAACAGTACCGTTCTTCGATGAAGGACTCTGGGGCGGTCAGTGGATGAAGGAGGTTTGTGATGTAGAGGATAAAGACAGAATCAATTATGCATGGAGTTATAATCTTCTGTTCCAGGAAAATGAGGTAAACATCACATTTAAAGATATTTCAGTAAATATTCCAGGCTATACTTTGATGCAGCGTTTTCCAAAGCAATTGATCGGCGAAAAAGGCTTTGCCAGATTTGGTGCAGAGTATCCGATTCGTTATGATTTCCTAGATACGATGGAAGGTGGAAACTTATCCCTGCAGGTACATCCAAACCAGCAATATATGGTACAAAATTTTGCGATGCCTTTTACACAGGATGAAAGCTATTACTATCTTGACTGTGCAAGTGATGAAGAAACTTACATATATCTCGGTTTAACTGATGAGGCTAACCGTGAAGAGATGGAACGTGATCTCAGACTGGCATCTGAAGGAAAAATTGATTTTCCTGCTGAAAAGTATGCAAATAAGCTGCCAGCTAAAAAACATGATCACTTCAGCATACCGGCAGGTACAGTACATTGTTCCGGAGCTAATACAATGGTCTTAGAAATTTCCTCTTCACCTTGTATTTTCACTTTCAAATTATGGGATTGGGGAAGAATTGGTTTAGACGGACTTCCAAGACCTGTTCATATTGATCATGGTATGAAGAACATTCAATGGGATAAGCATACCAGCTGGATTAAAGAAAAATGTGCTTTTGATCCGGTATTGATAGAAGAAGACAGTGTACATAAAGAAGAACGTACGGGATTGTGTGAACTTCAATTTCTGGAATGCAGAAGAATCTGGATGACTGGAAAAACAACGCATTGCACAGATGGAGAAACCAATGCTCTGAATTTAATCAGCGGTAAGGAAGCTCTCATTGAAAGTCCGGAAGGACAATTTGCGCCATTCGTCATTCATTTTGCTGAAAGCGTATGTATCCCTGCAACCATAAGGTCTTATACGATTACACCATATGGAGAAAGTGAAGGAAAAGAAGTCGCTATCATGAAAACATTTGTCCGTTTCTAATATGAAACGACTATATCGTATTAAGCCGATTGGTCATTACCGGATATGGGGAAGTGATACACTGGGAGACCAATTCCATCTCACAAATCCCAGATCCATAGGTGAAATCAGCTGTGCCAGTGCGAATTCCTCATGTGATTGCGAGATATATGAGGAAGCGTATACCTTATCTGATTTTTATAAGAATCATCCTGAATATTTTCATCTGTCATGTAAACAATTTCCCCTGCGTATAAATATAATGGCAGCAAATGAGGATTTATCTATTCAGGTACATCCTGATAAAACATCCACAACAGACGCTCAGCCGGAAGCCTGGTATGTCATTCACAGTGATGGCTCCCGGTTATGTCTGGGGCACAACTGGCAAAAGAAACAGGATTTTCTGGATGCGGTTGCTCATCACAAGCTTCTTAATGGAATTCGCTATCTTCCCTGTGCCAGCAATGACTATTTCTATTTACAGCCGGGAACCGTACATGCGGTAGGTAAGGGATCTCTGATATACGAACTCACATGTCAATCTGATATCACATATCGGCTTTATGATTATGAACGAACAGATGAATCAGGACATAAGCGACCCCTGCATATAGAACAGGCTGCAAAGTATATATACTATCCGCAAGTATTGAAACAGCGCACACCGATACAATTGATACAAAGCAGAGATTGTATACAGACAGTATACCAAAATGATCCCGGCATCTTTACGTTAAAGAAAATAGAGCTGCATGGAGATACCACGATACACCATAAGGATTTCCACCTCCTAACGGTAATTGAAGGAAACGGCACGATCAACGACGAACATATAAACAAATGGGATACACTTCTTCAAATTTGTGATACAAAACTTCATCTATGTGGTGATATGACAATCATGGCAGCGAGCTTTAAAGAAGCAAAGACTTCCTGCATAGCCACATAACCCTATGTATGACATAACGATAGCGAAACACAACTCTATAGCATCTGCAAACAGTAAATGCGTTATCCAAACTATCCGTTTAATACTAAGCTGTATTTGCAGTTTTCCTATCAATAGTGCATGTATATAATGGGCAAAGTCTTTTGGAACTTACCTTACAAAATAAAACCCTGAAGTTATAGAGGACATAATATCCATAACTTACAGGGTTTTTATCTTATTCTTTACAGCAGAGATGCCGCTTCTTCGTCCACAATCAGAGTGAAATGAGGATGCAATGTCAGAATGGAGGCTGGCACATCCTGATCAACCACCTGTTCCAGCAGTGTTTTGATAATGCCTGCTTTTTTTACTCCGCTGGCAATCATGACGATATGTCTGGCACGCATAATACTGCGTGGACCCATTGTAATATAATACTCAGGAACATCTTCCTCAACATTATGAAACTCCGGCAAGATGCGTGCTTTTAAACGCTGATCATTTTCCACACGGGTTGTCAGATCACCAAATTTTGTCGTCTGTGGCAGATTACCGCAAAAGTGACCGTCTGCCCCTACTCCCAAAATCACCATATCAAGCCCACCGTCTTTTTCAATGCGCTCGTCCTGTGTCTGATAATTAAACTGATCGAGCTTATGAATCTGTTCTTCTTTTATGTGTGCAGGTGTAAAGAATGCATCCCGCAGACCGGATATCGTAACACCCTCACGGTCCTCTTTTCGATAGGGTATTTCATCAAAGTTATAGAAATGCACATGCTGAAACTGTTTTTTATCTTTTACCATAGGTACCAAAATTTCATACATACGCTGCGGTGTCGTCCCACCTGTTATCGAAAGATTTACTCGTTCCCTATCCTGATACATATAACTCATCACATAGCCTGCGGCTACCTGACTCATCTCTTCAACGTCTTTACCGATTATCATTTTCATTTTTATATTCTCCTTAACATATAATATTCATAATTTCCTGACCAGCAGATACTGCATGCTCTTTATCTTTCACAAACAGGTCGAGATACTGGTTGGCGTTCGTGATGATCATAATGACATCACTATTGTAGTTTTCTTCTTTTATTTTCGCCTGATCAAATCGTATTAAGGCAGTTCCCTTAGTAACCGTGTCTCCCAGCTGTACTTCAGAAGTGAAAAAGGCACCGTTTAAATTCACCGTATCAATTCCGATATGAAGAAGGATATCCACACCCTCACTGCTTCGGATACCGATTGCATGCAGTGTAGGGAACAGGGCGGTTACCTCACCATCCACCGGAGCATATATAACATCCTCCTCTGAATGGAAGGCAATGGTTTTTCCCATTTTCTCCTGTGCAAAGGTATCATCCGGCAGCTCCTTCACATCTGTAAAGCTGCCATTTACCGGACTGTACACGGATATGACCTTATCATCCATTGATGCTGTTATTGTAGGTTTTACGATTGCCTGTACTTCCTTGATATTTACGCTTCCATCCTCTTCGATCAGCTTATTTTTCAATAGAAAGATAATGGCCATTGTTACAGCAATGGAAACAGGCAGACCAATGGCAATTCCCATAAAGCCTTCTCCAAATGTTGCAGGGATGGTAATCAAAGAGGACATGACCATGGCATACTCCGCACCATTGAATGCCGCACAGATAGCAGCACCAATTCCTCCACCAATCATCGTTGCTATCATAGCAACCTTATATTTTACAATGATGCCATATAAACCTGGCTCTGTAACTCCCAGAAATCCTGAAATTGCTGCGGATAGAGATATATTCTTCATTTTTTCATTCCGCTTACGCAATATCAGATAGATAGCTAATGGCGCAGCAGCCTGTGCCATAGTACTCATATAATTCATAGCTCCAATTGTTGTGAATCCATAGGTAGCAAGCTGCTGAGATACGATTGCACGTACTGCATGATGCGTTCCTGTAAGAACGGTCAGCGGACGCAAGAAGCCAATCACAAATCCGGCGATAATCGGTGAGAAGCTGATTAGTGCCTGTACTCCCTCGGCAAGGTACTCACCGATATAAAATCCAAGTGGACAAATCATAACCAGAGAGACAGGTATGATGATAACCAGTGACAGCATCGGTGTAAAGATAACACTGATAATATCCGGGATATGCTTCTCAAAAAAGCGGTATACATAGCTTAATATCCAAACGGATAAAATGATCGGTATGACAGAGGCATTATAATCTAAATATGGCACACTGATAAAGCCGAAAACCTGAAAGCTTTCCAAGCCTGCATTGATGCCCTCATACATAGTCGGATGCATCATACTGCCGGCAACCGCCAACGCCATATATGGGTTTGTCTTAAACCGCTTTGCGGCAGATACGGCTAATAGAAACGGATAGAAATAAAACATACCATCCGATACGATATTCAATAGATTAAAGAGATTGCTTCCCCATTCAATCCATCCAAACTCCCAGAACATAAAGAGAAAGCCTTTGATCATACCTCCACCGATAATCGGAGGCAGACTTGGAATTAAAATGGAGGATATTGTCTCCAACAGATTTGATAGGAAGGATTTCTTCTCCTTTGGCCCTGTCTCCTTTTCTTCATCATTGAAAGCTGTTAATGCGGTAAGTGCCTGATAGACCTTTGTCACCTTACTGCCTACAATAACCTGAAACTGCCCGTTTTGTTCCTGTACCCCCAATACTCCCTCCAACTGCTCAATATACTTGACATCTGCTTTTTTTCTATCTTTTAAGGTGAATCGCAATCTGGTAACACAATGGGTCAGATTTTTAATATTTTCCTCTTTCCCTATATGATCCAGGATTGCTTTTGCTAAATCCTGATTTTTCATAAATGACTCCATTCCCCCGCACTTTGCGTGCGGACACAAATATTACACGAAGGTTGCTTCATACTACAAACTGGATTTTCTCTTTCACTATCTCCTATTGCATTTTCAGTAAACGGTTAATATGTAAGGTAAGATATAATTTTTCACTATCTGCTGATGTATTTTGATAAAGTACATCCATTTTGTCTGCAATACTTTGTGCACAGGCATATGCCTTTGGATATTTTTCCTGTACAATCTCCAGCAGTTCATCATTGATGGATTCCTCTATTTCAAAATTCAGCTGACGGATCAGATAATATCTTAAATGTGTTATGAAACGGGAGAACGATGTACTGTTCTGATCAATCGTACAATCAAAATATGTTTCTATATAGGAAACAATTTCTGCCATAACATCTGTCTGCTGTGAAACATCATATGCTTCGCTCAGTCCACCTAATGCATTTACGACATGCATTGTCAGAAATACGGCTTCTCCCTGTGGAAGGTCTACATGCAAACGTTCCTTAATCAGACGCAGTGCGTAGTAGCCAACTTCCATTTCTTTAGGATAAAACTGCTTGATTTCGTTTGCGAGAGGATGATCTATCAGCATATGCTTCTGCATGCGTTCCATTGTAAATTTTAGATGATCCGCAAGTGCAAACATCAGGTTTCCGGAAACCGGTTTACCCAGCATTTCATTTGCCTTAACAATGATTTCCTCACAGACATTCAGTGTTTCCATTGGAAGACTTTTTAACAATTTTATATAATAGACATCATCCGTATGCTCCTGTAATATAAAACGTTGTTCAATCAGCTGTTCATTCACATCATTTCCGGGATATACCTGAAATCCCAGACCTTTTCCGGTTACGATCATCTTTTGTGTTCCATCCTTGATGAGTACGACATTGTTGTTTATACGATTGATAACCTTCATAATGACACCTCTTTTTTTATGTGATCACATAGGAATTAAATAAATGGAATAAAAAAGACCCAAATGATTTATACTAAAAATCACTTAGGTCATGCCGGCATATTCCGTAACAAATCCTGGTTACTATTTAATTCATTTACATTTTAACAGACGCAATTTCTCTTGTCAACCACTTTCATCAGAAAAATGAAACCGCTTATATTTATAAATTACGGTTTTCGCAATCAACTGTAAGAAAGTTTATTCGTAGAAATTACTTTGATAACCATAGCTGGAAACATACCATTTCATACAACAGCAACTAGAAATCATATATAATATAAAATAATTTTATGCAGTCCGTCTCCGCTTATATTTCCTATGCGCGTTCCTTTATTATAATTTTTTATCACTGCAATTCATCGCAGTCATGCCCAGCTCAAGTCATTTTATCAGGCGTCATAAGCAATCATTTCTTTATCCTCACATCGCCTTTCACATTTCTCTTGTCATTTTTCTCGCCCGAACAATCAGAAAGCTTGGTTTGATAAACTCTTTTATCATACCCGGACATTCCTGCAGCGCATGTTCATCCGGCAGCGTTTCCACCATATCTTCTACAAAAAAACCAGTGTGTGCAAGCGTGGTGATGATGGTTCCCATCATGCGATGACAGTTTTCCACATTGTCGACATACCAGAAGCCGCTCCTCTTTCCTTCCCTTCCATAATCAGAAAAGGTATAGGAAATACAATCTCCATGCTCATCGTGATTATAGTGACCCTTTCCATCATAGGTCGCAGTTATAATTGGATGCTCCTGTGAAAACAGAAGGATGCCACCCGGTCGTAACAGCTTATAAATATCATGTACCAGGGCAGGGAAATCTTCAGCATAATGAAAGGCTAGAGAGCTGTACACAAGATCATAGCTATTGTTTAAGGTGCCAAGCTCCGCCATATCCATTCGCATATATGTAATTACAGGATGTGCATAGTTTCTTCTTGCTTCTTTCAGCATTTTTTCTGAGATATCGATCCCGGTTACATGTGCAGCGCCGTTTTCTGCAAAATGAAGACAGTTATGCCCATAACCACATCCGATATCCAATATCGCCTTACCTTTACTATCCGGCATCAGCTTCTGCATCTTTGGCTGCTCCATAAAATCATTATAGTTTTTCCTATGCAGACGTAAATCCATATACGCAGAAAAAAATTCATCATTATCGAAAATATTTTGCGTCATTTCACATTCCTCCTTCTTTCCTCTATGATTTTTCGTGACCGCTCCGCCTGTATTTTCAAAATGCCGTTTTTTTCTGCATATGCCTGAACAAACGCTTCACTTTTTTCACAGGTAAAGGCAGACATGCAAAGAAGCAGCTTCCACAGAATCAAAGAGTCTTTCTTCCATTTTTCAGCCAGCTGCAAAAGTGAATCACAGATTTGTGGTGAAGCGATATCCGGGTGATAAAAGGCCATAAACCCTATAGCGTCCAAAGCCTCACTTACTTTTGCTTTATCGTCACCTTCTGTAACAGCTACTAAAACAGAGGCTGTACATGGATTCATTTTTCCCATACAGCGCGCTATAATATCCCGCGGAAGTGGATAGGATTTTTTTGCGGATACTGTCTCGGGAACTGTTTTATACTGGTTTGTCCCTATCCTTCCCAGATACAGAGCCATTTTTTCAGCTGTTCTTTGATCACCTGCCTCAAGCGTTTCACAAATTGCTATCCGCGTGTATAAGCACTTCTCCTTTTCCAGCTGCTGAAGAAGCTCATCAGCAGCCTGCTCCACATCTTTTTTCAGGCTGATTGCTGCAGCACTTCTTATCCATGCCGTTTCATGTGATAGCAGAAGTATACGCTTCTTCACTTCCAAGGATGACAGCTCTTCTATATCATCCAATGATGCCTTTCCCCGCTTTCGCAATTGCTCCTCTGTACTTTTCATACACATACCCCCTTCGATAAAAAGACACCGTACAGTGTCTTTCAGCCTATTTGTTTTTATATTTTTTTGAAGTTTCCGTACTTACAACCGTATAAGTAAACATCTTATAGTTGTAAATGGTTTTTGTATATTCGATTGGATTATTATTCAAATCATACGCCGTATTATAAACAATCAGAGCAGGACCTGACTTTGCCTGCAACAGAATATGTGCGTCTTCACCGCGAATGCTGTCTGCCCGAATGTCATCTCTTGCCCATGATAAATCCAGGTGATAATGCTCATAGAAAACATCATATAAAGAAAAGCTTTCAAAGTTGAACATTTCAAGACCCGGACAGTATAATGCATTGATATGCGCATATTCTACAGCGATTGCTTCATCATTCGCATAACGGATCCTATGCAGAAAATAGACTTCATCCGTTTCCTTCAGATTCATTGCCTCACGTATATGCTCATCCGGTTTTATCCTTTCCAGATGCAGCACCTTACTATGGCATTTCAATCCTTTTCGCTCCATGAGTTCTGTAACGCCCAGTATTTCCTTGCTTCTTTGAATCATCAAATCCATTACAAACGCACCACGGCCACGATCAATGCGTACCACTCCCTGCTGCTCCAGCTTTTGCAGGGCATGTCGGATGGTCATTCTGCTTGCGCCAAAGCGCTCCTGCAGCTCCCGCTCAACAGGAAGCTTATCTCCCTGTTTATATATTTCCTGTCGTATTTCCTGATGAATCGCATCTGCAATTTCCAAATATTTAGGCTTACTCTCTTTCATTTACCTCACCTCATTGTATGTTAATCCTATTATAACAAATAAATCAGTATTTGTATGTACCTTACAGGATAATATATCTTGAGTAGCAATTGTCTATACAAAACATCCTTCATAGTGTATATTTATTTCCTATCAGCAAAGATATCATACTCACTTTACAGTATGGAAAAAGGCCCATCACACAACGATTGGACCTAAAGAAGCTTCTCTCACATCACATTGCAAGAACCTTATTCCATTTTTCTTCAATAACAGGAATCCCGTTTTTCCTATGCTCCTCCATCGTTTGCCACTCCGGTTCACCCGGAAATAAAACAGGCCTTGCTTCATCAATCGGCTTGGATGCCTTGATATAAGCGAGGATACCATCCACAATGGCATCGGTCTGCTCTTCAGTATTTGCCTTCGATGGGTCTATGGCAATCATCATCTGAGATAGTCCTATCTCATCTTCAAAGGTCCCGATTGTATGCACCGCATTCCCGGCTGTCAGCACACTTGCGATCATATCCAGTGCAATCGAAATCCCGCTCCCCTTCCAGAAGCCCATAGGCAGCACTCTTTTTGTTTTGTATATTTCACCGGGATCCCTTGTAATCTGTCCGCCGGTATCATATCCGCCAGGCACCGGAAGCTGCAGGCCCTTCAGCCTGTAATCCTCTATCTTTCCATAGGAGAACTGAGACATTGCACAGTCGATTACAACATGCTGCCCATTGCTGCGCGGAATTGCAAATGCCAGTGGATTATTTCCAATTCTCTGATCCTCACCACCCCATGCAGGCATATTCGGCTTTGTATTTGACCAGCAGATACCGATGCACCCGGCATCCGCTGCCTGAAACCCATAGCTCCCACCACGCATCCAGTGATTGTTATTGGCCAGTGCTACCATACCAATGCCATACTGCTTTGACAGCTCACAGGCTCTTTCCATAGCCTGTCTGGCATTCAGGGGACCAAAACCGCGATGTCCGTTCCAGCGTTCATACGCTCCAAGCTGTAGCTCACAGGTTGCCTTGATATCAGGATCTATTCCTCCCTTCTCCAAATACTCCACAACCTTTGGAAAACGATTCAGTCCATGCGAATAGACCCCTGCCAGACTATTCTGTGCAAAGATTGCCGCAGCAGCCTCTGCTCTGTCCTCCTGAAACCCCTTCTTCGTTAAAACACGTTTGAATTCCTGCAGCATTGTATCATAGCTTACACGCATAATAAGTTCATTCCTCCTCACGGTACTTTGATAGTTGCGTTTCCTGGTTTCCATATATGGTTCTATGTACTCGCTCTATGTTCTTAGTTGCTCTTAAACAAGCACGGTTGTCAGCCCATGATGATTTCCTTTAGCTGATCTCCTTCATTTTTATAGAAATCCTTAAGGATACGCAAATCTGTTCCCAGTGCAAAATCACGAACGCCAAGCTCATAATAATAGGCCGCATCCGCCGCATTCCGTATTTCTACACGGATGCGTTTTCCATATCGAAGTGCTGTTTCGATTACATATTTTTCAACCTCTTTGACCTCATCCGGATGTGCGCTTTTATCAAACCCGGAATTCATGGAGAAATCAGCAGGACCGAACTGCAGGAAATCGACCTCCTCCACCTGACAAATCTCTTCCAAATTGTGTACTGCCTCAACCTTTTCTATCATAAAGCCCTTAACGATATCACAAACATCCCGTGCGTAATCCATCTGACTGGACAGATTGGCATTGCGTATCCAGCGTCTGTTCACAAAGCCAAGAGCGCCTCCATCCGGTGTAGCCGGTGTAATTTGCCGGATGGTCTCTCTCACCTCTGCCGCTGTTGTATGATCGGTGAACAGGATTCCCTCAAAACCGGATGCCATAGCCTTTTGCGCCACATATATACGATTGTGATAGTCCGGCTTTATAATCATGGAAATATTGTGCAGCTCTGCTGCGCGTGCCATGTTCTCCAGGTCGTAATGGTCAAATGGGGCATATTCCGCCAGGAATTCCACATAATCATACAGCTCGTTGCTGCCGATGATTTCAATAAGCTGCGGCCATGTAAAATCGATACGGGTTGCGATGATTACTTCTTTTTCCTTTAATTTCTTTCTTAACTGATTTATCATATTGTTTTACCTTTCCTGCAGAGCTCTTCTGCTATCGTTACTTTTTGATTCTTTAACACTGTGTGCGATATCCCTGCTGCCATGGTAATCAGACGCATCAGCTGGTAACCGGTTTCCTCCAGATATTCCTCTGTATGTGCCAGTGCCTCATGGAGTGGATAGATTCCCTGCTGTATGGTGAAAATGCCTTGAAAATATGCAGTAAGTGCTGCACAATCCACTTCCCTCTGCCCGCATACGGCAAGCACAGGAATGCCTTCCTTCTTCGCTGCCTGCGCAATACGTATCGGAAGCTTTCCCTGCAGGGTCTGATGATTCATCTGTCCCTCTCCCGTAATCACCAGATCTGCTGTATGCAGTCTTTGCTCCAGACGGACATAACGGTTGATCAGCTCATAGCCAAAGGTTAATTCCGCACCGAGTATGTGCAGTCCTGCAGCACAGCCGCCACCTGCACCGCAGCCTTCCTGCATAAGATTTCTTGCACTTCGCTGCTCCAGTAGATGAAGCTGCTGTTCCAGCTTGTGCATCTGCATGGCATTTGCCCCCTTCTGTGCAGAATAGGTAAGCACACAGCCCTCTTTTCCATACAGTGGTGCACAAACATCACAGCCTATGAGAAGTTTCATATCACCGAGCTTCTTTCTTACGGTATGAAAGGCTTCTTCATCCCAGTGATCAAAAGCAAACAGTGGATTGCAATCGTCAGGCAGCACATTTCCCATTTGGTCATACAGCCTGATGCCCAGTCCCTGTAGGACACCAAGACCACCATCGGTTGTGATTGTTCCGCCGAGAAACAGCAGTACCTTGTGAATGGCATGGCCGTGCAGCTGATTAAGAAGCTCACCGAGTCCATAGGTTGATGCAGTGGCAGCAGTGGCACTGGAAACCTCGCAGTTATGCAGCCCGAAGATATCCGCAGCCTCCACAGCACAGCACAGGCTTTCCTCCTCTTCAAATAGCAGTGTGCGCACGGTTATTCGTTGATGAAAGGCATCCCGGCATTGCCAAGTCCTGTATTCCCCCTTTACACAGGCTGCCAGTGCATGGACGCTGCCCTCTCCTCCATCCGCTACACTGCAAACCGTCGTCTGATGTCCGCTTGTCCGCAAGATTCCTCTTTCCAGAGCCTTTCCTGCTCGTTCAGAGGACAGCGCGCCTTTGAATGAATCCATCGCTATTAGAACGTTCATGTTCATCTCCTTTCCCCTTACAATATAATTCTAATATGCAGATAGGAATAATCATATGTGTTATAATACAAATATAACCATGATTTTATTACATATTTTTGTGTTATAGAACAGGAGAACTTATGAAAATTTCTGAAGAGCTAGCAAAGATTATCGTTGATAATATCCATGAAGTCATCCCTGAGGAAATCAATTTCATAAATGCGGACGGTCTGATTATCGCCAGCACAGATCCAAAGCGTATGCATCGTCTGCATACCGGCGCGCTCAGTGTTATTCGAAACCGCGAGCAGCTGAGCGTGCAAAACGATACACAATATTACGGTGCACGTAAGGGAATCAATATGCCGGTATTCTTTGATGATGAAATTATCGGTGTGATTGGCATTACAGGTGAGGAACAGGATGTTATCGGCTATGCGAAAATCCTGCAGAAGATGACACAGATTCTTGTCAAGGATGCATATTATCGTGACATCCGTCATCAGAAGCGTTCCAGTGACAGGATTCTGATTGAGCGGGTGCTGAGCGGGAATTTTGAGAATGAATCCTTATTTCAAAATGACAATCTGACACAAAGGAGTCCAAGACTGATTGTATGTGCAAGGATTGACGGACAGCTGAAGGATGAGCAGATCGACCGTATACACCGTCTGCTGGAGGCTGTTCCCTTTTCCACCTATATTGAGAAAAAGGCGTTATATGTGCAGGAGCTGATTTTCATTATCCCTGCACAGAACAGGATGTATATCCAGCAGTGGATTGGCAGTATCCGGGAGATATGTCCGCATGCGATTTTCTGGGGAATCGGCACTGTGACTGAGAAAATCAGCGATTTGCCGCTTTCGTATAGCAGAGCAAAAACAGCTGCCCTCTGGGGCAGCCGGATCAGCGGACACAGGGTTTCCTGTTATGAGGATATCGGGGTCGGTATGCTGCTGCCGCATATCAATGAGCTGGAGAGAGCATATTACCTGAAGCATCTATTCAAGGATTGCAGTGCTGAGCGAATTGCGGAAATCATGATGGTTTTATCCCTGTATGAGGAGCATAACGGCAGCATTCTTCATTGTGCAAAAGCCTGCAATATGCATCGGAACTCCTTTCAGTATAAGCTTCTGCAAATACGCAAGCAGACCGGTCTGGATCCGAGAAGCCTTCATGATTATGTGCTGCTGAAGCTTGCTGTTGTGCTGTACCAATTTCAGCAAAATACACCGCATTCCTAAACGAAAACCTGTTCATGCAAATGATATTTATGAGAAAAGCACGCCTTGACTCTTTGGAGTTCCTGCGTGCTTTTATTCTTGTGGGTAATCTGTTCATATCTTTATATTCACTTCTGGTTCGATTATCACAGGTGAAAGTCTTATCATACTTAATCTATAATCAACAGGCTTATATGCTGTTTAAAGCTACCGCTTGAACATCCCTATTGATTGGATAATTCTCCAGAGTATTACACAGAATAATACGATTTTCAATCTGATATAGCGACGATTTCAACTGATCAAATCCCTTTACATCACTTGCTTGAAAAGAAACACCCTGTTTTATTTCTATGAGTGAAAGCCTTCCTTTATAAAGAAGGACAAGGTCAATTTCATTTTGTTTACTATCCCGATAATAATATGCATGAAACGGCTCCTTATTATTTAAAAAGGTTTTTCTTATTTCATTCACTACAAATGTTTCAAAAAAAGCATCGGATAAATTGGAAATACGCAGAGTTTCGGGATAATTCATCTTTATCAAGTAAGCTGCAAGACCTGTGTCACTGAAATACACCTTACTTGATTTTACAACACGCTTCATTATGGATATATCATTATACGGTTGTAGAAAATATATCAAACCGGTAGATTCCAATATAGAAAGCCAATGCTGTATCGTGTTACTGCTTACTTGCAGTTTTCTGCTCAGGTCAGAAGAATTGATCTGCTGACCTGTAAGAGCAGCAAGATATTGAAGGAAATCATGAAATTTCAGCTTATCCTTTAGGTGTATCAGTTCACTGATATCTCTGTCAATGTACGTATTCACATAATTCTCATAATAGTCAGGCACCGCTTGATATGTCCGATATAATTCCGGATACATACCCTTTGTAATCAGTTCAAATACATCTTTTGCACTTATTTTTATACTATTCTGATACATTGCTATGCGATTTTTTGAAGGTACAAACGGTATGGTTTCTCTACCCAGAATTTCATCCAGCCCCAGAGGCCTCAAATATAACGTATACGTATGAAAAGCTCCTTTTCAAGTATACCCATAAAAGAGTCCTGTCATCACCATTCTCTTTCCTGTTGCTTTATTATATGAAAAGGACTGGTTCCATCGCTTGAACCAATCCCTTTTCACCTTTATAAGAAATTATCTTTGTTCTTAGTAGTAATATTTCACTTTGTCATTCGATTTGAACAGACGAATCTTTTCCTCAACGACTTTTCCACATGCTTCCATTGCTTCCGGATAGATTTCCAGAGGTTCACGATAACCTGGATTTTCATTCAGAGTCTTGCGGCACTGTGTATAGAATGCAACCTTGATATCACTGGAGATATTGATTTTACAAATGCCATTATCAACTGCTGCTGCAATCTCTTCGTCTTTATTGCTGGATCCGCCGTGCAGTACCAGTGGTACATCCACCTTGCTGGTAATGTCTTTCAGAATATCAATACGCAGCTCCGGTTTCATATCCTTTGGATAAATTCCGTGAGCTGTACCGATAGCTACGGCAAAGGTATCAATTCCTGTGTCCTCAATGAACTGCTTTGCTTCTTCAGGAACCGTATAGATAACCCCCTGTGTTCCGCCCTCAATTGAATTACCGGTTGTACCGATGGTTCCTAATTCTGACTCAACGGATACATTGGCGATATGTGCGGTTTCCACTACTTTTTTTGTGACAGCCACGTTTTCCTCATAAGGCAGTGTGGATGCATCAATCATAACAGATGTCATACCTGCACGGATGGCGCGTACTGCTGTTTCATAAGAATCCCCGTGATCCAGATGGATACATACAGGCACATCGGTCTGTGCTGCTTCATAAATCATAGCCTGAATCTGTGCATCTCCTACAAAGTTAAATTCATCCGGACTCATTTCCAGAATAACCGGTGAATTTAATTCCTTTACTTTTTTCATAACAACCTTTAACAGCTGATCGCTTCCGATGTTGAATGCAGGTATTGCAAAATGATTTTTCTGTGCAACTGCAAGTAAATCCTTCATATTCATTAACATAAGTTTAGCTCCTTCTTCCCTTACAGGGATTTTCCTTCCGATTTTGATAATCTGATGTAATGCCTGATAATCTCGCGACTATCAATTTCAACCTGATGCATCATGACCCAGTAATTGATGTTCGGGTCTTTTTCCAGATGCTTTTTAATACTGTCAACGTTGGCATTCATGAAATCACAGCCGACATTGATTTTGTTAATACCGTATTTTACACAATTTTCTATGTTTTTATCCCCGGAGCCGGAACCGCCATGCAGTACCAGCGGCATTTTGGTAAGCTCCTTGATTTCCTTCAGGCGTTCAAAGTCAAATTCAGGAACATATCCCTTTGGATAGTTTCCATGAGAGGAGCCAAAGGAGATAGCCAGTGCATCAATACCGGTTTCCTTTGCGAAGCGCAATGCCTGCTGCGGATCTGTCTTCATCGCATCATTTGTATAATTGCCGCCTTCACTTCCACCCATGCATCCGATTTCCCCTTCTACGGATGCGTCGAATTGCTTAGCAAATTCAACAATTTCCTTCGTCATTTTAATATTGCCTTCCAAATCGTAGCGGGAGGCATCCACCATAACACTGGAATATCCGTCATGCAGGGCTTTTTTCAAATATCCGATTTCTTCCCCATGATCAAAATTTAATGCAACCTCTATACTCGAGCGCTGCGCCAGCAGCTTTACGATCGGCGCAATCAGCTCGCTGTCACAGTGATTCACCATATGCTCCTGAACGATATTCACAATGATGGGAGCTCTTAAATCCTGCGCTGCACTTATGACAGCTCTTGCTGTTTCTATATTAAAGCAGTTGATTGCCATGACTGCATAATTTCCTTCGTTGGCTCTTTGCAGCATGCCTTTCATTGATACATACATTGCGATCCCTCTTTCTTTTTATGAGAATGTGATGCCGGAAAGATCCATTTCCTCTTCGACCTCTTCCACCTGAACTTCATCAGCGTCTGTTCTCTTCTTTTTGATAAGTACCAGCAGAACAGCTGTCACACACGTACCGGCCAGCAGTGCGAGCAGGGCTGCGAATGGATTGGTCATGGCCGGGATAACGAAGACACCGCCGGATGGCACGGCACTTCCCACACCCAGAGTAAAGCTGATAGCGCCTGTCACACCACAGCCGATGGAGGTACAGATAACCGTACGAATCAGGTCATTCATAGCAATCGGGATAACACCCTCGGAAATCATGCACAGTCCCATCGGGAAGGCAACCTTGATGTTTTCAACCTCAGTCGATGTATAGATGCGTTTTTTGATGAATTTAGAGATAACAAGGGATAAGGTGATTCCAAGTGGCGGAACCATGGCGGCAAGCACCTTGATTGCTTCCGGCTCCAGAATTCCTTCCAGCAGTAACCCGTCGCAAATAAGATTTGGAACCTTGCTGATCGGACCACCGAAGTCCAGACAGCCAAGGGCACCGATGATAAAGCCGTACAGAACCTTAGAGCTCTGATCCAAGCCTGTGATGAAGTTTGTCAGACCTTCTGTTAACCATACGATTGGTGTACCGATTACAAAGTACATCAGTAATCCTGCAATGATGGAAGATAATGTCGGAATGATCATCATCGGCATCAGTGCCTCTGCCCAGTGTGGAACCTTCAAATGCTTTCTGATGAACAATGCGATATAACCGACAATGTAACCTCCGACCATACCACCCAGGAATCCAGCTCCCAGGAAGGAAGCAATCTGCCCCATCAGGAAACCTGGAGCAATACCCGGACGATCTGCGATTGAATAAGAAATATAACCTGCGATAAATGATGGAAGAAGACCCATTCCCAATACACCGAGTGATGTCAATGCACTAGGAATCGTCATCTTGCTTAAATCTGTAACTACCTCTCCACCCATCAGATTTCCGATAGCGATCAGCAGACCGGAAGCAACTACCAGCGGCAGCATATAGGAGATGGCGGTAAGAGCATGGCGTTTCAGCTCAGCACCAAATTTTTTCATAATCCTTTTTCCTCTCTTTCTTTATTTGTTTAATTCTGCTTCAATTTTTTGAATCAGCTGCTTCGGTGCCTTCACACACACATTGGTAGGAACCTTTACTGTCTTTTTCCCCTCAAAGCGCTCCGTACCTGTAATGGCGATGTCAATGGCAAGAATGACAACATCTGCGGCTTTGATCTGTTCCGCTGTTAATTCATCCTCAGTACCGATCGTTCCCTGTGTTTCCACATGGATTGTGTGTCCCATACCTTCCGCAGCTCGAATGAGCTTTTCTTTTGCGATATACGTATGAGCGATTCCGGATGTACAAGCTGCAACTGCAACGATATTCATTTGTACGTCCTCCTTTCTTTAACTGTCTATATTATAAAATGTTTCCGACATTCCTTCCGATTCATTGTGGTATTTTTAATACTGCCCTTTTTTTCTTTTCTTTGAAACAGATGGGAAGATAAATGTGGTACTTTTTATTTTCCCGCAAATATCTCCTTTAATTCTTCTACATTTTCTACCTGCAGCAGACGTTCGACAGCCTCATCATTTCCCAGCTTTCTGGCGATATCCGCCAGTAACAGCATGTGGTTGCGCGCATACTCATGATCATTGCTTACCGCAAACAGGAAAACCAGACGAACCCCCTTATCATCCAGTGTCTCCCATTCAATCTCATGCTTCAGCTTTGCGATTGCAATCCCGACCTGTGTAACGGAATCACTTTTTCCATGGGGAATAGCGATATAGTTACCGATTCCTGTCGTACCTTCACTCTCGCGCAGATAGATATCCTTTTTAAAAGCCTCCACATCTGCGATATATCCTGCATCCTTCAGCTTACCTGCAAGTAAAGTCAGTACCTCTTCCTTATTTGCTGCCTCTGCGTTTAAGTCGATAATTCTCTCATCCAATACATCTATTAGTTGCATATCATGTTCCTCCTCGTTTATTTTTTATGATATTACATGGTAAAGCTATATTTTATAATGTATACTTCTGTCAGCTACTGTATCAAATAGCGGTACAGCTCCAGATTTGATTTTTTACTGCGTATGATTTTTACCTTTTCATCCGTTTCTATCAGCGATATATATTGTTTATAGAACGACTGTATTCTTCGGATCTCCTCATGTGTGGACATTTTAAAGCCCAATAGGAAGATGACATCCACACGATCATCATCCCAGACGATCGGCTCCGGTAATACCGCAATCGCGACATGGGATTCATTTACTTCACTCATTGCCCCATGGGGAAGTGCCACACGGTTTCCGATACTCGTCGTTGTCGCTTTTTCCCGCTCCATGACGGAATCATAAAACTTTCCGGTCACATAGCCCTTCAGCTCCATGCGCTCACACATGTACTTCAACAGCTCTTCCTTCGTATCAAAGGGCGTATTGATAAACATGAGCTCGGGAGAAAACAGCTGAAAGCAGATCGGCTCAAAGGGATTGATTTCTTCTGACACTCGAAGATTCAGATTATCCATGAAATTCCGAAGCATACCGATCCCCGTATCACTTAACAGATTCGGTATAACGATGACACGCTTGTCCGTTTCCTTTAACAGCTTGGAGCTTATGATAATATCCTCATCCGGATGCTCATACAGCTTGAAATCATGATGACTGATGACCTTCAGATTGCTGATTTCCGGCACGGTTTTGCGAATCCGCTCGCTTAACAGCTGTGCATGTCCCAGATTGCCTTCCGCAAGGAGAATAGCACTGTAACGCTGGTTTCTTCTTTCCAAAGCTGACTGAATATAGAGTACGATATATCCCAGCTCATCCTCTGTAATCTGCAGACCGAACGAATTTTCAAACATCATGGAAATCGACCATGCCGCACGGAAGACCGTCTTGTATTCGGTCTTTATAAATTTCACAAGCGAATTGCTCTGTGGAGAGCCGTAACGCAGGCGGAAGATGGTTGGGCGCATATGGAAGATGAGACTTTCCCGCAGCTTGCTGTCATTTGTCAGATCCACTTCCAGAATATTTCCGATTGTAACCAGCATTTCGTCGATAAAATTCAATATCTTCTGATCATATTTTGAGATATTGGAAATCATATCCACCGCATTGTTAATGCCGATGAATTTCGAGCATAAAATCTGTGTTGCCAGAAACATGACATCCTCATTGGAGAAGATTACATGCATCTTCTCATGCAGCTTTTTGAAAATAGCGATTGTAAACGGATATTCGTTATAGCGCTCCAGAATTTCCTGATCCTCCTGTGCAATGCGAAGCGGTGTACTGAAATCCTTACGCTGATATGCCAGACAGCAGTAAATGAGTATTTCGTAAAAGGAAGTATCTGTGAAACGATAATTCCATTCATTTTCCGTTTCGATAATCGCTTTTTTTATTAAATCAATATCAATATTGGAGAAAAACTCCTGTGTCTGTCTGCGTGTTTCATCCAGATCATGATCGAGCATAATATAGTCCTTCAATGCGATTCGATAGCTTGTTTCATCATATTTCAGCGAACATCCGCGGCTTCGTTCGTTATTGATTTCAATACCGTACGGCGCAAGCCATTTTTCGCAGTCCTTAATCACCTTCAATACGGTTGGCGGGCTGAGATACAGCTCCTCTGCCAGCTTCTGTGTCGTGATGGTTTCTCTGGGCATCATACGAAAGAATATCTGCAGTGTTTCTCTGACTCGCTGTGTAGCGTCATAGCCTACACTGAAATGTTCCGCACCATCCAGCAATCGCAGCATTTTTTCCTTCTGCTGTTCATCCATATTCAGCCAGATACCGACACGCGGCTTCTTTTCAATCGTACCAAGCTGGTTTTCCTGTAGATAATTTTGTAAATGCTCCAGTTTATTTCTGGTTGCTTTTTCTGAAAGAGCAATCATGGAAGCAATTTTATCTGTTGCGACAATGTCACCCTGTACCAGTATTTTCAATATTTCCTTTATATAATAATTTTCTTTTTCAGACTTCATAGACACCTCCTTTGTCTGCAGCTTCTACACTTGTAGAAATGCAAGACAGGCTGCTCCGAGCAATCCGCTGTCTTCACTCAGGTTTGTTTTCACTACCTTTACCAGTGGCCGGACATTCGGATACACCTTTGTTTTCACCCTCTGTTCCACATCCTCAACAAATCCCGGTATCTTGATTGCGACACTGCCTCCCAGAATGACAATTTCGGGATCGACAAACGCATAGATTATGGCGATTGTATTCGCAAGATATTCCTTAGCATCCTCCATGATATCAATGGCTGTCTGATTCTGTGAGCATGCGAGCGTATACACATCTCCGGCATGCTCAACATCCAAGCCGGCTTCTCTTGCGCGTGTTGTAATCGCCGTTCCGCTGCAGATGGCTTCCACACCACCGGGATAGATGGAGCCATGATGGGGACCGTTTCTCCACAAGGGAATGTTTGCGATTTCATGCGCAAAGCCATGCGCTCCCTGATAGATTTTTTTATCAATGACAAGACCTGAGCCAAGACCCGTGGAAATGGTCAGAAACTGCACATAGGAATATTCCTTTCCCTGCCCCAGCACAGCTTCTGCAAGACATGCGAGATTCGCATCGTTTTCCAGAAAGACAGGCACCTGTAAACGTGCACCCAGCTCTCTGCTTACCGCAAGGCCATGCCATCCCCCTTTTAAATTGGGAGTGTCCAGAATAATTCCCTGTTTCAAATCCAATGGACCCGGGCAGGATAAACCGGCTCCTGCAATAGCCACGGAAAAGCCCTGCACCGTGTCCTGAATTTTTTGAAGTGTTGCCTGTGGGTTGTTTACATCTGTAGGAAACTGTAATCTTTCCACAATCTCATATAAGTCATTGATCAGTGCGATTCTTGTATTTGTACCTCCGATATCAATTCCTGCTGTATACAATCGTATCCCTCCTTCATTTATTTACACGTTAAGAATATCACGAACTCTTTATTCCCTCAAAAAAATATGGGGAATATAAATGAGGTAGTTTTTCCTTTTTGTCATTTTTCAAAAGATACATAAAAAAGACCCGTTTCTACAAAAAAGCCAGTCCGCTATGATAGCTAAGGGACTGGCTACTATATTATATATACCTAGGCAGATTTTATATAATATGATTATTTTTTAATGATACTTTCATTCCAGTGTTCGTTTGGTGCTACTTCCAGCAAATCAGCTACCGTAGCCGCCACATTGGATAAACCAAGCTGCTCATCCTGCTTCAACTCTACATCAGCACCATAGATGATAAAAGGCACTTTGTTCAGTGTGTGTGATGTCTTCGCCTTTACAGGGGCATCTTCCTTTTTCTTCTTTTCATACATTTCATCGGCATTTCCATGATCAGCGGTCACAATAAGTATACCGTTAACTGCATCAACAGCCTTCTTTACACGAGCCAGCTGTAAATCTACAGATTCCACACCGATCACGGTAGCTTCAAAGTTTCCTGTATGTCCAACCATATCACCATTTGGATAGTTTGTACGCAGGAAATCATAGTTTCCGGATTCTATTGCAGCACACAGAACATCTGTGATTTCTGCAGATTTCATCCATGGACGCTGTTCAAACGGAATTACATCGGATTTGATTTCAACATAATCTTCCAGCTTTTCATCCAGCTTTTCAGAACGGTTACCATTCCAGAAGTACGTCACATGTCCGAATTTCTGTGTTTCACTGATTGCATATTCACGGATACCGTGCTTGCACAGCTCTTCCGTCAATGTATACTTGATTTTTGGAGGATATGTCAGGAAATTATGAGGGATGTTCAGATCAGCATCATACTGCAGCATTCCGGCAAACATCACCTTCGGCATTCTGACACGGTCGAACTTGTCAAAGCTTTCATCTCCGTCAAACGCCAGAGAGATTTCCTGTGCGCGGTCACCACGGAAGTTGAACAGTATAACGCTATCTCCATCCTCAATCGTACCGACCGGCGTTCCATCCTTCGCGATAACGAATCCAGGCAGATCCTGATCTACTACACCGGATTCTGCACGATAGGTTTCAATTGCTTCCTTAGCAGACGTAAATTCTCTTCCTTCTCCAAGAACGTGCACATGCCATCCCTGTTCAACCATTGCCCAGTTCGCTTCGTAACGGTCCATGGTAATGGTCATACGGCCGCCACCACTTGCAATGCAGGCATGGAAGCTGTCATCGTTCAGCTCAGCCATGTAAGCTTCTATATCATCTACATAGGTCAATGCGCTTGTTTCCGGAACATCACGTCCATCCAGTAATGCATGAACACGTACTTCCTTAACACCATCTTCCTTTGACTTTTTGATTAAAGCCTTCAGATGGTTGATGTGAGAGTGCACGTTTCCATCAGAAAGCAATCCGAGAAAATGCATCTTTCCATCCTTACAGTTATTTACAAGTCCGCTCCAGGTTTCTGTTTTAAAAATTTCGCCTGTTTCAATATTTTCATTTACCAGCTTTGCTCCCTGAGAATAAATCTGTCCGCAGCCAAGTGCATTGTGCCCTACCTCGCTGTTTCCCATATCATCGTCTGTAGGAAGTCCAACTGCAAGACCATGTGCCTTGATTTCTGTATGCGGGCTGTTTTCCCACAGGTTGTCTAATGTTGGTTTATACGCTTTTTTTACGGCATTTCCAAACTCGGAATCACTGATTCCCACACCGTCCATAACCACTAATACTACTGGTCTTTTACTCATTTTCAATACCTCCTGTATTCCCTAATAATATAACACTTTTTGCTGATTTTAGGAATCCTTTTATCTCAATTTCAAACGTTTATATGAAATTGTCACATGCATCTACAGGTATTTCCCAAGATAGGAATCCACCTTTCTCCAATAGGCCAACGGATCGATTTCTCTGCTCTTTCCGTGTCCGGCACCCTTTACAATCATAAGCTCTTTCTCACCGGCAGCTGCCTTATATAGAGGATACACCATATCTGTCGGAACGAAATCATCCGCATCCCCGTGAATGAACAGCATAGGGATCTTTTTCTTTTTTACTGCGGCTAGCGCATCCGCATCCTTTAAATCATAGCCTGCACGAAGCTTAGTCACAAAATTTGCGGCATCCAGTGCAGGAAAAGACGGCAATCCAAACAGATCATCCAGCTGGAAGCTGAATTCATCCCAGGCGCTTGTATAGCCGCAGTCTTCCACTGCGACCTTTACAGCTTTGGGAAGCTGTTCATTTCCACTCGCCATCATGACCGTGCTGGCTCCCATAGATACTCCATACAAGGCAATACTTGCTGCACTGTCCTGCTTCAGAATATACTTCGACCATTCAACAATATCCTCACTGTCCCATGCACCCATACCGATGGAATCACCTTCACTTTGTCCGTGTGAGCGAAGATCAGGCACCAGAACGCGATAGCCCTGTTCCGCAAAATGGTTTGCAACCTCTGCCATGTTTTTTGCTTCGCTGATGTAGCCGTGAACGACAATGATCCATTTATTCCCGGTTTGATTGATTTCATAAGCATGCAGCCTATAGCCGTCTTTATTTTTCATCCAGACATCCTTTGTATCACGCGCCATCATTTCATTATAGGAATCCTTTGATGCCTGTACTGCTTTGGGATCCTCCTCTTCATTTCCAAAAACAACGCTTTTATCACTATGTGCATCAATCGCCAGTGTATAGAAATAATTACCGGCAAATCCAAGACCGCCCAATACCAGAATCAGCAGACTCAGGCCGATTCCAATAATTACTTTAGTTCTCTTTTTCATATCATCACCCCATTTACTTTTATAATCAAACTTTATTATTATAGCAGACATTATCTGAAAAGCAAGCAAATGAAGTATGAATTGTTACGAAACACCGGAAAGCCGGAAAAAGCTTATGATGTGGTACAGAATGGAGTTAGCTGCTTTCTTGCATGGCACGAATATATCATACAGAAGATTCTCATATCACATGAAAAAGCTCTTTGCGAATTTATTTTCTCTTTTGACACATATAAATTTCGATAATATATACACGAATAGTGGATTATTTAGGAATTCAGTATCTTCCATACGTATATAGGTGTGTAAGGCGCCCTTACAGAATGGAGGACATAAAAATGTCAAACACAATAAATCAACTCAGCTACAGCAATGATCTATTTTTTAAGTACACCCTTTCCCGTGAGGATGAAGGCTCTGTGTACGCCCGCAACACCATTATTGAACGTGTTACCGGAATCAGGGTAAAGGAAAGCACCGTCCTCAATCCGAATCTGGATCCGGGCATCATCGGAAAGAAGCGCATCATTCTGGATGTGCATGTAAAGGATGAACAAAATCGTCATTTCAATATCGAGATGCAGACGACCTGTAAGGGAATAGCGGAAATGATGCGCTTTGAATTTTACGGTGCCAGAGCATTGAACAATCAGCTGAACAGCGGTAAGAAGTACAAGGATTTAAAGCCGGTATATCAGATTATTTTCATTGACGAGTATGCATGGAACAACAGAAATCTGATCAATCAGTATCAGATGCGCAATGAGCAGGGAGAGAATGAAAGCTACTATCCGCTCATCCTTCGTACCTATATTCATATGCCGGCAATCAATGACATCGTAAAGGAGAAGGAAATGCAGAGGCTGAATGACTTTGAACAGCTGGTATACCTGTTTGAAAATAATGAAAAAAATGATATACTGAAGTCAAAGGAAAGGCTGGTGAAGGTATTCGTGGATAAGTACGAGGAAATGCAGAAGGATGATGAGCTGTGGTCAACCGCAATGGCCATTCAGATGGGAGAAGCACGTTATCGCTATGGCTTGGAGGACAGCTTTGAAGAAGGAAAAATCGAAGGGGAGAAGATTGGTATACAGAAAGGGAGGATATCGCTGTTACGCAAGCTGCTAAAAAGTAAATATCACGAGGATTGCTCAGCCTGGCTGCTCTCTTTGAATGATGAACAGATTGAAGCCGTATCCAGCCTGATACTGGTCTGTAATTCTTTTCAAGAGCTGAAGAATCAGGTTATGATAATAAAGTAATACATACAATCCCAAACAAGAAACTGTTTTATGAGCATTTTCTTCTGATAAAACAGTTTTTTTCTCTTTCACTCTCAAATATATAAAGCTATAATAAAACCCTGTTCATACACTTGAACCTGTCCGCTTCCCTTCAGTATGCTCTTTATCTTGAGCTATACACGTATATCGCGTAGGAAGAAAAAAGCAACATTATCCGGCTTCCCAATTCCTGAAGCAGCACAGGCCTTTTCCAGGACTGCAGGGAGGATAGCCTATTTCTTAATTCATCAGCCTATGTTGGTATACAGGAGTTAATAATCAATAACTTCATTGCTTAAAAGCCGGTTTCCCAGCAGGTGCCCGACACGAAAACCTATCGTACATGCAATAAAAATGGAGGCTGGAGTAAGCCAGATACAGAAGTAATCCTTATAAAACAGCACGAACCAAAAAATACATATCCAAAGCAGATATGTATTCAGAGTATTCTTGAAAATGCCAGAATCAGAAACAGAACTCCACTGACCCAGGACAGCCTGCATTCTTTCAGCGACAGTACTTTGCCGCCTAAAAAGGATCCCCCCAGAATAGCCAGTATACCGACGCAGAAGCTGATGACCAGTACCGGCAGAGGCTGTACAATACTGATTCCCAGTGCAAAGCCGCTTGCCAGCGAATCAATCGACAGAGCCACCGCCAGATACAGTGCCTCCTTCAGGGAAAGCAGCTTGCTGTTATCCGCATCTGCCTTGGTTTCATCCAGATAGATGTCCAGAACAAACGATATTCCACTGTATTCAAAGCTCAGCTTTTTCCGTTTATAGGTACCGAGAAACGACTTGATGGTTCCCTGAAACAAGGAGCTAAGACCAATCATAAAGAAAATCGCGAAGGATATCATGCGGCAGATATACGGCGGTATGAACTGTTGTATAAATGCTGCTGTATACAGGGAAAACGACAGAAACAGCACACCGATAGAGGAAATCAGAACCGCTGATTTCCAGGGTATGCGTATATGCTCGCCACCATAGGCAAGAGAGGCCAGAAAGCTGTCCAGACTCAGGGCAATGACAAGTAAAAAGGCATTCCACATGCTTATCAGACTCCTCTTTACTATCATATTGAATCTGAAAATTTATGTGACGAACGTTTTACGGAGCCTTATCCGGCGGATTTCTGTTTCGGTTTCTTTCGAAGCTTTAATTCAACAGGTATTTTAGCAGCGGTCTCCTGCAGCAGGGACGCAGCAAGATCCGCTTTTTCCTTTCTTGTGTACGTATCCGTTTTTACTTCTGATAAACGTTGCATGACACCTCTCAGCTCCTTCAGCTCCAGCAGATTTACAGCAAGTGTAAACAGCGTTTTCCTTCTGCCATCATTATAATCTGATAAAAGCTCCTTTAGAATCTCAATTTTTTCCAGCTGTTCCTTGTGATATGCAGCGGCACCTATCGTATGCATGCGCATGAAATCCTGCATGCGGTTGCGGTGCGTGATAAAGGAATCATACGCATCCGGTTCTGCATACCGCTCACAAGGAAATTCAGAGCATGCAGAGCAATACAGCGGTGTATCCTCCTTCTGCATAGCACACCGTGCAATCGCACACGCCTGATTTCCGGCACCTCCCCCGCACCCGGGACAATACCCGCCCAGATGCATACTGCAAAGTCCGCAGTTCAAGCCACATAGTGAAAACAGCTGATCCTCTCTTTCAAACCCCTTCATGCACACACCTCCGTTTTGATACAAATCTGCTTCTCTGTCTTCATTCTACCATCTCTATTTCAGAAAGTCATGACTTTTATCGGCATGTGTATATCAGAGCCGGCTTGCAGGCAGGAGGCGGTTAGATTATACAGCTGGCGATTACGAAAAAAACAGGAAGCGAGCCATGTCGAAATTGCTCAATCCTCCTGTTCTATATATCAGGTGCTATGTCGAAGCATGTATGCCGGATAGCGTATGCATGCCGGCAGAAGATTACAGCTCTGTAATATTACCTTTCTTATCAGCCAGAATCACACTCATATTCAGACTGTTTTTTACTGCTTTCGGAATTTCATTCCACTGCCTGCGATAGGAAACAGAGTCGTTAAATGCAATACTGTAATGTGTATTTGTATCCTCAATATGCTTTAAAACCTCGCTCAGCTTCACCGGCAGTGTCTGTTTTCTTCCCCGTTTGATCCCCTGTACATTGATCACCCAGCGCTGGCTCTCGTTGTGTGCTTCAATGAAATCCTTATTTTCGATGTATTCCCAGCCATGCTCACCCAGCCAGGATTTGATAAGATTGCATAAATCCTCTGTATTTCTCTTCATTTTTGCTTTTCTTGCGGCCAGCTTTTCTTCTTCACTCTTTGCCGGTCTTCCGCGTTTCTTATTTGGGAACATACGCTCTCTTTCCTCCAGCTGCTCTACATAAAAGCGTACCGTCAGATGAGAACCAAAGCCGGTATTTCCCTTTGGTCTTCTGAGAATCTCATCACCTTCCAGCATCAGCTTGTAGATTGCCTGGCAGCAGGTTGGCATCGTTGCATGGTTTGGGCTCACGTTCGCATGCAGCTCCTTGGAGTTTACTTCTATAAATGCCTTGCCTTCTTTTTGTGCAGTCACCTTCATGTTTTCAATAACTTCCAAGTAATCTTTAATTCCTGGACCTTTCATTCTTTAACACTCTCCTTTTATTGCTTACATTGTAAATGTTTTGATTTGTCGAATACTATCACAATTTGACCAGTTAGAAAATTTTTTTAAAAAATATGTGTATAATAGAGTTAGGAAGTGGTGAAGACATGAGAAAAATGCTATTTAAGAAAATTTTGAGCATCCTGGATGCCATCGAGCTGCAGGGTGTTAGCTTACATGATGCCCCGTTGCGTGTATATGAGGAGATTGCAGGCGAGTATTATGCCATGAAGCTCAGTGAAATTCGGGATTTGATCGGCTTTCTGAATGAAAAGAAAATGCTGAAGACAACGCCGCGTGGAATTGATTTAACGCCTGCGGCAACAATCTATGCCAAAAGCAATCAGAATTCCGGTGTGGAGGCTCTGTCTATATTTGAAAGCTTTATCAAGGATCCTTTAATTTTCAGATACTATCATGAACAGATGCGGACAAATCCGTTTCGTGATAAACAGCTTGTCCTGGAATATGTCGACAGAGAAAGCCTTCAGCTCATGCTGCAGACAACTCTGTTTGAGGTCGTGGAGGAAAAGCTGCGCTTCCATCCGCGGCTGCTGAAGGGAATATCGGATATCCTGCAGGAATACAGTGATGAAAAAGTACCGCTGGTATCCATCACACTGACTGCGCTGTACACCTCCAGTATCGTTGCTCACGAGGATATGCGTATTGATTATAAGAATACCAGCTACAGTATGATCGATTATAAATATAAGAATATCATACATGGCATCATTCCAAGAAAAGGGATCCCCCATGACCGGGATGAAACCAAGGCGCTGCAGGTATTTTATAAGGATACGCTGTTTCATGAGTTTGACCATAGCTGTCCAATCTGCGGTATCAATATACCACATATGCTGATTGCATCACACATCAAGCCGTTTCGTGACTGTGCGCATATTTATGAGGCAATCGACCACGACAATGGTTTGCTCTTATGCCGCAATCATGATTATCTCTTTGATCAGGGCTATTTTACATTTGATGAAAATGGCTATATCATCTTCAGTGAAGAGCTGCTGGAAAAAGATAATCTGGACAGTGCCTACAGTCTTCGTAAGAACTACAGGCTTGCAGAATGCTATCTGAGCGAAAACCGGATGAAGTTTATGGCATATCATCGGGAATTTATTTTTCGCAGGAACAGGTAAGATATCCATTCCTTATTATAGAGATAAAATATAAAGTAAATATTAACAGAACATAAAATAGTATGTGAAATTGTCGAAGAAATGATACCTGCAGATCCTAGGAATCATACCATGAAGGAAGCTCACTGCTTCCTTTTTATATGGCAGGTTACAATACGTGGCAGCTTAAGATAAAAAAGATGTTCGAAAATCTAGGGCAGGATGATTGACTATTCTAACTGTAACTTTTATAATTACAGTAAAAGGAGGTATTGTATGAAAAAAATAGCTTTGTTTACCGTATTTGCCTGTATCATGGTCATACTACAGGGCTGCGCAAAGGATATGCCGACGGAGGAGAATAAGGAAGCTGTACAGGAAAACAGCAATGCCTATCACAAAATTGACGCGAAGAAAGCAAAAGAAATGATGGATGCCGGAAAGGTCACGATCGTTGATGTAAGAACACAGCAGGAGTATAGGGAAAAACATATACCGGATGCCGTCCTTGTACCGAATGAAACGATTGAGGAGGAAGCGAAGGACAAGCTTACGGATACGGATGCTGTTTTGCTTGTACATTGCCGAACGGGAGTCCGCAGTAAACAGGCAAGCGACAAGCTGGTACAGATGGGTTATAAGAATGTGTATGATTTTGGTGGTATCAATGACTGGCCGTATGATACGGTAAGCGAATAAGCCTATGAATAGCGAGTTTATTATTGCACTGCATGCACTTGCCTATCTAAGGCATCGCAATACAAAGGTTTCCAGTGAGGAGCTGGCGAAAAGTATCTGTACAAATCCGGCGCGCATTCGCAAGGTGATGGCCAAGCTGAAAAAAGCCGGATTGCTGGAAACAAGAGAGGGTAACAGCGGCGGCTATGAGCTGCAAGGTGATGCATCCACGATCAAGCTGTCCGATCTTGCACAGGCGTTACAGCAGCCATTGACGAAATCCGGCTGGAGAAGCGGTGCACTGAATACCTATTGTATGGTAGCTACCGGTATGGGTACTGTTGTAGACACGCTGGAGGCTTCCCTGAATGCGGTGTGTATGCAATACCTTTCTCAAATTACAATTGAAGATATCAGCCAACAGCTGATTGCTATTGAAAACCATAAAAATAAGGAGGAATGAAGTATGGCACTCGTAACAGCAAACAATGAGAATTTTTATGAACTGATTGAAAAAGAAGGAACCGTTGTGGAATTCTGGGCTCCGTGGTGCGGATACTGCAAGCGCCTGGCACCGGTTTTGAAACAGATTGCAGGAGAGTATCCAGACCTGACACTGGTACAGGTGAACATTGATGATAATGAAGAGCTTACTGAGCGCTATGGTGTGGAAACAATTCCAAGCCTGATGGTATTCCATGATAAAAAGCCATCCACTCTTTTGATTGCACCACAGGCAAAAGCGCAGGTAATCACATGGATGAAGGAACAAAAAGCTGCAGGAATCGAATAGAAGGTGAGGTGTTCTTATGAACAAGCAACTGTATGATGTGGTGATTATCGGTGGCGGTCCTGCTGGCTATAGTGCAGCTTTGTACTGTGCGAGAAGCGCGTTATCGGTTCTCGTGCTGGAAAAGCTATCAGCGGGAGGCCAGATGGCAACCACTGGAATCGTAGAGAATTATCCAGGCTTTGAGGAAGGAATCGACGGCTTTGATCTTGGAGAAAAGATGCAGCAGCAGGCAGAACGCTTTGGCGCCAAAACCGCTTATGCCGGCGTTGAAGGTGCGGATTTAACAGCACAGCCAAAGCTTTTGCATACGGACGAAGGTGATATTGAAGCAAAGACGGTAATCATCGCCACCGGAGCCTATCCAAGAGAGCTTGGTCTGCCAAACGAATCCAGCCTGCGAGGGCGCGGTGTCGCTTACTGTGCAGCCTGTGACGGCATGATGTACAAAAGAAAGGACGTCATTATCGTCGGTGGTGGAAACAGTGCCATTGCGGACGCCCTATATCTGGAAAAGATATGCAAAAGCGTTACCCTGATTCATCGTCGCGAGGAGCTCAGAGCAAGCAAGGTGTATGCAGGTCAGCTGGAAAACAGCACCATCCGCTTTGTCTGGAACAGCCGTGTAAAAGAAATTCTCGCAGATAACAAGGTCAGTGGAGCCGTTATTGAAAACTTAAAAACAAAGGAAACACAGGTCATAGCTGCACAGGGGCTGTTTGTCGCTATCGGACGCATCCCGGATACCGCAGTCTTTCAGGGACAGCTGGAAGTGAACAAGGCAGGCTATATCGTAGCGGACGAAACAACACGGACCAGTATTCCCGGTGTATTCGCCATCGGAGATGTTCGTGATAAGCCTCTGCGTCAGATCGTCACTGCAGTGAGTGATGGAGCTGTCGCTTCTAAGTTTGTAGACGAATTCCTTGCAGGATTACCGCAATAAAGTTACAATAAAACAAACATAGCAGGATGTGACGGCATTCGGGGAGGAAAGCGTATGATACAGGAATTGTTTACTTTTATTACACAGCGTTGGGATTTTCTGTTGCCGCTTATTTATGAGCATTTACAGATATCCGCAATCGCTATTGTCTTTGCCACCATAGTAGGTGTCAGTGTCGGTATTCTCATTGCGGAGAAACGAAAGGCTTCTTCTCTGACACTTGGAGTCATCAGCTTTCTGTATACGATTCCTTCCATTTCCATGCTTGGCTTTCTGATTCCGGTAACCGGGATCGGTAATACGAGCGCCATCATCGCATTAAGCATCTATGCACTGCTTCCTATTATTCGCGCTACCTATACCGGTATCACAGGTGTGGAAGAGGATATTCTGGAGGCTGCCCGCGGTATGGGAAGTACTGCTTCACAGATTCTCTGGCGCATTAAGCTCCCGCTTGCCATGCCGGTTATTTTATCCGGATTTAAAAACATGGTGGTGATGACGATTGCCCTGGCGGGTATTGCTTCCTTTATCGGAGCAGGCGGTCTGGGTGTTGCCATTTACCGCGGTATCACAACCAATAATTTAACGATGACGCTGGCAGGAAGTCTGGCAGTTGCCGTACTTGCCTTTCTCTTTGATATTCTGATGAATATTCTGGAATCCTTTTTCACAAAACGGAAGCATTCCAGAAAACAGAAGCGCACTGTGGCCGTAGTGCTTCTCTGTATTCTGCTTGCGGGATGCACAACCATGCTTGCGATTCCTTCCAAAAAGGATACCATTCATATCGCCACAAAACCAATGACAGAGGAATTTATTATCGGAGAAATGTTGAAGCAGCTGATCGAAGACCGTACAGACCTTTCCGTTGAAATAACCAAGGGAGTCGGCGGAGGTACGAGCAATATTCATCCGGCAATGGTTAAGGGTGATTTTGACATGTATCCGGAATATACCGGCACCTCATGGAGCTTTGTGTTAAAGAAAAAAGAAATACCTGAGCACGATATCCTGTACAAGGAGCTTATCAGGGAATATAAGCAGCAGTATCATCTGGAATGGACAGGCTTATACGGCTTCAATAACACCTATGGTATCGCGGTCACAAAAGAAACAGCACAGCGCTATCACTTAAAGACCTATGCTGATTTGGCCAGCGTATCCAGCCGGATGTCCTTTGGCGCAGAATATGACTATTATGAACGTGATGACGGATATGATGCTATGGTAAAAGCAAATGATTTTCATTTCAAAAAGAGTGTGGACCTGGATATCGGTCTGAAATATGATGCCCTGTTGAAGGGGGAGGTGGATGCCATTCTGGTTTTCACAACGGATGGAAGAATCAGTGATCCCGCTATCGTTGTACTGCAGGATGAAAGCAATTATTTTGAAAAATATTATGCAGGAACTGTAGTCCGCGAGGAGACACTTGCCGCATATCCCCAGCTGCGCAGTGTTCTGGAGCTGTTAAATGGACAGATCAGTGAAAAAGAAATGGCGGAGATGAACAATGATGTTGAAACCAATGGCAGAAACGAGACAGATGTCGCAAGAGATTTCCTTGTGAAGAAGCAGCTTCTGGAGGTGACAAAATGAGCAGCATAAGAATGGAGCATATCTTCCACTCCTATGGAGAGCATACTGTCCTGAAGGATTTCTGTATGGATATTCAGGACGGAGAGTTTATCAGTGTTATCGGTGGAAGCGGAAGCGGTAAAACAACTGTTCTGAAGCTGATCAACGGCCTTCTGATTCCGGATCAAGGTGAAATCCATGTGCAGAATAAGGATATTCGCAAGGTGGATCAGAATGAGCTGCGCCGTAATATCGGCTATGTCATCCAAAGCATCGGTCTGTTTCCGCATATGACGATTGAGGAAAACATCGGTTATGTACTGTCCCTGACGAAACAGGATTCCTCTTTGATTCAGAAACGTGTGAAGGAAATGATGGATATCATGAAGCTGGAGGAGCAGCTGCTGAACCGTTATCCCGACGAGCTGAGCGGAGGGCAGAAGCAGCGTGTCGGTATTGCCCGTGCACTTGCTTCTCATCCGAAAATTCTGTTAATGGATGAGCCGTTCGGTGCCGTGGATGAAATCACCCGCCACTCCCTTCAGGATGAAATTCTCAGGATTTACCATGAATTGCACATCACAATTTTCTTCATCACACATGATATTCGTGAAGCACTTCGTCTTGGAACACGCGTCATGATTATGAAGGATGGCAATATTGAACAGTTCGATACACCGGATATAGTGAAAAAACAGCCGCAGACAGAATTTGTCCGACAGCTGTTATCCTACCTGAATGAGTAAACCTAGGTATATGGAACTGTATCAAATACCTTATACATATCATAATGAAAACGGAGAGATGATGCCTGAATTAAAACAGCATACATACTCTCCATTTTTTATCTAACAAGCAGGCAGAATACCCCACCTCAGTGGTATACAAAGGAGAAGTGGCAGGGATCAGAGTCGTAATCTGTGAAGAAGCAATACAATCGAAGGCTAGTTCCATTGACGAGGATTAAATACCAGTCTATGGAAACGATGTAGCGCATACCTTCACAGGGAAAAGAATCAAGCGAGGATTGTATAGAAGCAAAAATGGCATTCTAATGAATGCCGATATCAATGGAGCAAGCAATATCATACGAAAAGTATATCCATGTATGCCAAAGCGAGAGCGATGGAGTAGAGGTACAGTGAACGTACCAGTTACGTGTATTTGAACACGAACAAAACGTTTTGATGAATGTGCAGGCATTCATTGGAAGCCGCCTGCTCTTTAGCTGGCGGTAGTTCACAGCAATCTTGGTACAAGCGCTCATGTGATGGCAGCTAGTGTTGAGGGCTTTGCTAAGGAAGATATTCTAGTACAAAGAAATATATCCTGAGATTATTGCAGCTACTGTAATTGCATGGAGATGAAATATCTCCTACTCACAGCCTGAACATAAGGTGATAAAGGAAATGAATGCCTTTTAGGCATGCATATATATGCAGTATAGGTATTGGACATGATATAGTAATAAATTATAGAATAAATGTGTAAGTTAAGCTTATGCATTTATTTTTTTACGCTGAGGAGGATGATAGTATGAAAAAAAGACTAGTGGCATATTTCAGTGCAGGCGGAACAACAAAAAAAGTCGCAGAAATGATTGCCAATTGTGCGAAAGCAGACTTAATTGAGATTACTCCAAAGACACCATACACAGAACGTGACCTTAACTGGATGGATAAAAAATCCAGAAGCAGTATAGAAATGAGTGATAAGACATACAGACCTGAATTACTTGATATAGATATAGACATGAATACCTATCATGAGATAATATTAGGATTTCCCATCTGGTGGTATGTTGCACCGACAATCGTACATACATTCTTGGAAAAATATAATTTCTCAGATAAAAAAATAATTTTATTTGCTACCTCCGGTGGAAGTGGATTTGGAAATACGATGAGAGAATTGCAGCCTTCTGTACCAAACAGTGTTATAGAAGAAGGAAGGATATTTAACTACACAACCAGACAGCAAATAATTAAATGGGTAGAAACATTATAAAAATGGAGAGATATAACATGAAGAAGATAATACAAACAGCAGGAAGAAACGCATTAGAAGAATTTGCACCACAATTTGCCCATTTTAATGACGATGTGCTTTTTGGAGAAAACTGGAACAATCATGATATCGATGTGAAAACCAGAAGTATTATAACCGTTGTCGCTCTTATGGCATCCGGTATTACAGATACATCATTAAAATTTCATTTACAAAATGCAAAAAGGCATGGTGTTACGCAGAAGGAAATTGCTGCCATTATCACACATGTTGCATTTTATGCAGGATGGCCGAAGGGATGGGCTGTATTTACTTTGGCAAAAGAAGTATGGAATGTGAATGAAGGTGATTTACCTTATGAAGATGCAGCAATGCGGGCACATGCAAAAGACATGATATTTCCAATCGGAGATCCAAACGATGATTTTGCAAAGTATTTTTCAGGAAGAAGCTTTCTTGCACCTGTTTCAACTTCCCAAGTGGCAATTTACAATGTGACATTTGAACCGGGTTGTCGCAACAACTGGCACATCCATCATGCGAAGAGCGGTGGTGGACAGATTTTAATCTGTGTTGCAGGACGCGGGTTTTATCAGGAAGAAGGAAAAAGTGTAATAGAAATGAAAGCAGGTGATTGCATCAGTATTCTGGAAGGAGTAAAACATTGGCATGGAGCAGCATCAAATGAATGGTTCTCTCATCTGGCGATAGAAGTACCGGGAATTGAAGTATCAAATGAATGGTGTGAACCTGTTACGGATGAGCAATATTTGCAATTTGAATATTAGGCACAAAGTATCACTAACAACAAATACTGCGGCTCGGACTTGGAACAGCTATTATTTGCAGCTGTAAGAGCTTTTATTATGTTTGCACTTGAAAAGACAGCACTTTAAATATGTTTCCATGAGGATTGCATATCAAAGCCTTGTGTTTGATTGTCTCCTATCCGTACTTCAAATCTGTACCTTGTAAAGTATTATCAGAAGCATATGCTTTCATCACTTGTATTTAAGCAGCTTAGCATTTCAGCTATCGCTGGTATGTATGAAATACAAGTATCAAATAGCCACATCCGATTGCAGGCGCAATCGGTCACAACCCGGAACAGGGGGTATTGTTCAATGAGAAAAGGAAGGTGTCAAATATGAAAAGAATTTTGACTACAATTATATACATTATATGTTTAACAGTACTTGTTGCATGTAGTCATAATACAACAGGTATACCAGCATCTGAGAAAAACACAGCGCAGGAGAATGATCTCAAAATAGCGGTTGTATATTTTTCAGCAACAGGTAATACGAAAGCTGTAGCAGAATTGATTGCTGATGAAGCTAAAGCGGATATCTATGAAATTATCCCAGATAAAAAGTATACTGAAGATGACCTTAATTATAATAACGATAATTGTAGAGCTAATCGTGAAATGAAGGATGATGCTTCAAGGCCTTCCATTAAGAATGATTTGAGTGCTATAACAGAGTATGATGTGATTTATCTTGGATATCCTGTATGGTGGGGAACAAATCCGAGAATTATTCAAACAGTTTTAGATAAATACGATATTAGTAACTCAAAAATATATACCTTCTGTACATCCGGAGGCAGTGGTATAGAAAGCAGTATTTCAGATTTGCAAACTATGTATTCAAACTTGAATATTGTTGCAGGCAAAAGATTCGATAATCCTACAGAAGAAGATGTTAAAGCCTGGCTGGAAAGTATAGGATAAAAATCTTATATTCAGGTTCAGTTTAAAAAGTGGGAATTATATATATGCAGTTTGAGTTATAGTATATTTCATATCCGCTTTATATAGAAGAATTAAATAATATGCTTAATTATAAGGGCTGAGCCTTATATCAAGGGAGGATACTACATTAACATTAAAGAATACTTATCTGACAGGCACAGATGTGGTGATAGAAGGTCTTACATCATTCTTGTATCATGCAGTCTTGCAGACATAAGGACAAAGATAATATTATAGGATAAGTAATAGAAGATCGTGTTAATGCCGCCATTCCATATGGGAATGACGGCATTTTTGTCTGTTTAAAAAGTCCAATTAAATCAGGTGCTTCTTTAAAATACAAGCAGCGCTTATTTAATAAGAATCTAATGATCTGAGCCCTTTGTATGCTTGAAGGCGCATCGAGGTACGCATGAAATAGTCCTCTTCATAAGAGTTTGAGCATTTCTGCGAAGTAGTCTCCGCCTTACTTTAGACCAATGTTTTTTTATTTTGACGATGAAAATGTTATTGAAATTCCAAAAGCTCGTTTATTCTTATCATCAGCTCATCATATGGAGCTGTCGCAAAATCTGTCACATCCAGCTGCAGGGTCGTACCCAGTGCAAAGGTTCCATATCCCCGGCAGGTACAGCGCTGTATGAATTCATCATGATCCAGCAGATTGTCCGCTTCCTCATGACATTTCAGACAGATACCCTTATGATATTTCTTTAGGATATGCCCGAGGTGACGGGAGGTGTCCAAATCCCGTTTTTTCTGCCTTTCAAATAGAACATCCAGATCGGCAATCATGCGAATCGTAATAATCTGTACATGATGCTTATCACAGACCTCCTGCAGCTGATCATGCTGCTTATAGCTGAACGGATAATCGCTGAGAAGACTGATTCCCCGTGTGAATTTCCACTCCATTCTATGATAGTATTCTACCCAGCTTTTCTGAATCAGCTCTTCCTTTTCCTGTTCATTGCGGAAACCGTAGGCATCCCAGAACTCTTCCTTGATCTCATCCGGTGATAAAATTTCAAAACCGGTAAACTGCTTCATTAACAGCTCTGCCAGATAGCTTTTACCCGTACCGGGATAGCCGGCAAGCAAAATCAGTGTCTGCTTCATGAACGAACCTCCTGTTATATGGCAAGCTCAATCTCCAGATGGTAGGTATCTGCACGATAATAGGTACAGACACATTCCCTTGGATGATTATCCTTATCAAAGGATATGCGGCGTATATAAAGCAGCGGACTGCCGACAGCAATGTGCAGCAGCTCTGCCATTTCTTTGTCTGCCAGAATGGAATAGATTTTCTGCTTGGCAAAGGACCATTGAATCTGATAGGCATTGGAAAGAAAGACACGCAGAGATTCTTTCGAAAAATCATGCTCCATGACTTCCGGTACAAAGGACTGCTCGAAATAATTGATTTCCAGATAGAACGGCTCCTCCCCCGCATAGCGTACACGCTTTATGCGAATGATATCACAATCATCAGATAGCTGAAGACACTCCGCGATATCCTTGGGCGCTTTCATTACTTTTTGATTGATCATTCGTTTTACGGCGATAACTTGATCCACTCTGTTTTTCCTTGTATAGCGGACTACGCGCTGTGGTGATGTATTGGGCTGTGCCGATATGACAAAGGTTCCGTACCCGCGCTTCTTACTGACAAGCCCGTCATTGGCAAGCATCTCCATCGCTTTCCGTGCGGTTGCCCGAGATACATGATAGGTATTCATCAGCTCGCTCTCCGCCGGTATGATGCAGCCTACAGGATATTTACCGCTGATGATGTCCTGAAACAGAAGATTATACAGCTGATAATACAGCTGTTGTCTTCCACTGAAATCCAATGCACCCATGATGATCCCTCCTCATTCTACTGCCTTTTTAATCCATCCATTCTCCGCCTGTCAGATTGATGGACTGCCCTGTCAGATAAGCGGAATTATCTGTCAGCAGAAATACTGCCGCATTGATAACGTCCTGAAGATCAACCAGACGATGCATCGGGATATTCTTTTTGAAATACGGCATGACCTCTTCCGGATCAATGCTCTTCTTCTGTGCATATTCATATTTCAGCTTTTCCCACATTTCCGTGTATACAATTCCCGGACATATGGAATTTACACGTATATTGCGATCCGCAAATTCCTTTGCAATGGACTGTGTCAGTCCCTGCACACCAAACTTGCTTGCACAGTATACGGTCTGCCATGCGCTTGCCTTCTTACCGGACAGGGAGGACATGTTCAATATGGTTCCCCCACCATGCTTCAGCATTTTTTCAATCGCAACCTGACAGCACAGGAAGGTAGCCTTCAGGTTGACATTGATTGTCAAATCCCACAGTTCCTCACTGCTTTTCAGAAACGGTACCATTTTGCTTACACCGGCGGAATTGATCCAGGATGTGATAGCTCCCAGCTCCTGCTCTACTTCATCGGCAGCAGTCAGAACCACCTGCTTGTCTGTAACATCAACTTTTTTATAAACTGCTTTTCCATTTGCGTCCGTGATACTGTCCGCAACAGCCGATCCTCTTGCTTCATCCAGATCAAGGATTGCGATACCGGCACCTCTTTCCGCAAAATCCTTCGCCATGGCAGCGCCCATACCACTGCCGCCTCCCGTAATTACGATTACGCTTCCTTCCATACCTTCATGATTCATATCTATCCACCATCACTCTCTATTTTCTACTTCAGATATTCCTTAACACTTACCGGTTTATCCTGCGGCATCACCTGTATGAAGACATTTACATTCTTCTCCAATAATTCAGAGAACGCCTTATTTTCCTCAGGACTTGTTGAGATATTCTTATACAGCACACTTCGATCAGCTCGGGCACCCATGCCTCCGACATCCACTTCCTCAATGGTAATGCCGTGATCTACCAGATAGTTTAATGCTTCCGGCCCCTTGACCAGCAGAATCGTCGGTGCGTCCAGTCCCTGCTCAAAGAACTGCACACCTTCTTCCTTGGTGAAGATTCCTATTGCGATTTCTTCCGGTATTGCCATCTCCAGCACCTCGATCATATACTCATCATTCGCTGTTCCGTCATCCACGATTACCACCTGATCCGCTTTTCTGTTCTTGATCCAGGCAGTCATCACCTGTCCGTGAATCAGACGGTCATCGATTCTTGTTAATACTAAGTTTTGCACGTTGTTTTTTCTCTCCTTTCTTGAATACCGTTGTCTTTACGCCAACTGTACTCGATATGCCTGCTTTATCCGCAAGCTCCTCCAGCGTTGTTTCTTCGCTGCGCTCCAATGCAAGCGTCAGCAGCATCGGCATATTCATACCGGAAACAAGCCCGAGTTTGAAATCCTTTGAAAGATATGCGGCACTCTGGAAAGGTGTACCACCTGCAATATCAGACAAAACGATGGTTCCTGAACCGCTGCCGTCATCGGCTTCCCTCATGACAGTTTCAAGCTTTTCACGATAGGCTTCCGGAGACTCACCCGGAATGAGAGGCACCGCCCTCACTCCGTAATCTCCGCCTGCAATCATCTGCAGGCTGGCAAGCAGACCTTCACAGAATGCGCCGTGACTGATCAAAATGATATTTACCATAGCTGTCCTCTTTCGCCTTCTATCCTACATAACCCAGAATACCGCTGTAATAGCCTGCGATACCTACCAGAAAGATTGCGATAATGATCCATACAGTATTGATTTTCTTCTTCAGCATCCACCATACAAGCAATGTGATTCCCAGCGGAATCAGACCCGGAGCAAGAGAATCCAGTACACTCTGAATTGTGGTTGTTCCTTCCCCTACCTTGATTGCGAGCGGAGTATTTACCGTGACTCTGGTTGCGGCCATGGATCCGACAACCATCAGACCTACAATACTGAAGGAGTTGATGATACGGTCAATCGTACCGTTTTTAAGAATTTTCAGCAGTGATGTTTTTCCCTGCTTATATCCGGTCATAAACATGAAGTATCCGCAGCCGAAGATTAAAATTTCAAAGATTGCAAAGGACAGGATCGGTCCTAAATAGCTTCCATCCAGCGCCATGGAGCACCCGATACCAAACAGAATCGGGAACAGGATTCCCTGCATGACCGTATCACCGATACCGGCAACCGGCCCCATCAGACCGGTACGTACAGCATTGATATCCTTCTCTGTAACGTTTTCACCATTCGCATGTGCCTCCTCCATGGAACAGGCGATACCGTTGATGATCGGTCCTACGGTGAATACTTCAGAATTGTAGAATACCATATATTTTTTCAGTTCTTTTACACGTTCTTCGTTCGTGTCATACAGCTCACGAATCGGTGTCAGCATCAGGTTGGCAGCACCCAGAGCCTGTAAACGCTCATAGTTGTAGCAGGCCTCGGTACTCGTTGTCCATAACCATGTTTTAACAAGTGTTTTCTTGGAAAGCTTTTTTGTATACTCCGGCAGTTCAGCTGCTGCAGCCTGTTCAGCCGGCTGTGAAACCTCGATTGTTTCTGTTTTTTTATTTAACGAGAGACGTTTTACCTTCTTCGTTTCCGTCTGCTTCTGTGCAGTATTGCTGTTCAGATACATAACAAGTGCAATGATTGCAGAGAAAATGGAGATTGCAGTAAGTCCCAGACCGGAATATACGGTCAGGAAGAAGCCGCCGAAGAACCACGGAACCAGCTTTTTCTTACCAAGATAGCTCAACAGCATTGCAATACCCAAGGCCGGCATGATACCGCCGACAACCTGGAGTGCACTGATGACACTTTCCGGAACGGCATTGATCAGATCGCTTGCCCAGCCGCTACCGGATACAACCAGAAGGAAGGCAGGAATTCCATACAGGACAAGTGCCATACAGAAGGAAGGCACGAAGTTCATAAAACGCACACCGCGCAGATTGCCCTTTTCCAGCAGCTTATCCGCCTGATGAATCCATGCGGCGTTGACTGTCATATATACCTGATTCAGCAACAGTCCAAACATACTGAACGGAATCGCAAAGGTTACGGCCATCGTCGGATTGGCGCCGGATAAAATCGTCATCGCCGTACCGAAGATACCTGCGACGATGGTATTACTCGGCATGGTTCCACCTGCGGAAATCCATCCCAGATAAATCAACTGAATGTTGGCCCCCGCCAGCATACCGGTCATCGGGTCCCCCATGAACAGACCAACCAGCGTACCTGTGGTCAATGGATAAACAAGACATTTCGTGACAGGGCCGAAGAACCACCACTGCCCCAGTGTAGCTAATAATGCAACTAAGATTGCTGATAACACCATAACTATTTCCTCCTGTTAGTGCTCGCCGCTTACGGAAACCAAGACCTTCCCTTTTCTTGCATAACGCAGGGTCTTTAGTTCCTCTCCCATTTCCTCCAAGGTAAGCTTTGCACTTATTATTTTCTTTGTATTGATCTGTCCGCTTTCCAGCAGGTGCACGGCACGCTCGCTGCATAACGGATTCAGAAATGACATATAAATACTGAGTTCTTTTGTATAAGCCTCAAACTGATTGAAGCTGATTGGCTGCTCTGGGTCACCGAGACCGAAAAGCAGTACCTTCGCATATTTCCCCGCAATGCGAATTGCCTGTTCCATGGTGGATTTTAAGCCGATGCATTCAATGACATAATCAATGTTTTCCTGCTTAGCGACTTCCTCGATTTCCTGATCGCTGATGGCCATGGTTGCGCCCAGCTCGAGAGCGAGTCTGCGTTTTTCCTCTTCCCGCTCAATCACAATGATTTTGGCAGCACCTGTTAATCGAATAAGCTGCAGCATCAGGGAACCGATGGCCCCCATACCATACATGGCAACCGTTTTACCGCTTTGTATCCCGATCAGATCCATACCGTGGACCGCACAGGATAACGGCTCCGTAAAGGCCGCAGCCTCCAGATCCAGTGTATCCGCTATATGATATACATTCTTTTCCGGCGGATAAACATATTCCGCAAAGCCCTTGGCTACGCCATGACGCTCCAGACAGAAGTTTGGCAGTCCCTGCTGGCACCAGATACATTTTCCGCATCCCCAGCTGGGATCACAGGCAACACGATCCCCAACCTTAAAGTATTTGCACTCAGGCCCTACCTCTGTAACGATACCGGAACACTCATGTCCCAAAATAATGGGTGGTATGACAACACTTGCGCCGTTTTTCCCCTGAAACTTATGAATATCGGTTCCGCACAGTCCGCACCAGGCAACGCGAATTTTCACTTCATCCGCTTCCGGCTTACGATCTGGAATATCACGTACTTCATATCCATAGTCGCCAATATAGAATCCTGCTTTCATATGCTATTCACCATCCATATTTTTAAACAAATGAATTTTTCGCTCTACGATTTCCGTAATAGTATCCAGACATGGTACGACATTATCACGATTGGATATATTCTCACGATGTTCTTCATAACATTCTCTGGATTTACGATTCCAGCCGACCAGCAGCTCGGTTCCAACATTGAACTTGCGGATGCCCAGATCAATGACACGTTTTACATCCTCTTCCTTAACACCGGTTCCTCCATGAATGACCAGAGGGATATCAACTGCCTTCTGCAGCTCCCTCAGGCGTTCAAAATTTATATTCGTTTTTGATTTGTACTGGCCGTGGTTCGTCCCGATTGCCACTGCCAGAGCATCAATTCCCGTCTGCTTCACAAACTCGACAGCATCCTCAGGATCCGTGTAACAGGCATCCTCCTGGCTCACGGCGATACCGTCCTCCGTTCCTCCGACAGTCCCAAGCTCTGCCTCCACACTTACATGATGGATTCTGGCGTAATCGACAACCCGCTTTGTCCCCAGAATGTTTTCCTTTAAGGGAAGGGAAGACCCGTCAAACATAACAGAGCTGTAGCCTGCGTCAATCGCCTTGCGAATCTCATCATAATCCTTAGCATGATCCAGGTGAAGAACGACATTGACTCCGTATTCCTCTGCCATAGAGCGGCAGACTGCGACAAGATTTTTGTGACCGACATAATTCGCGGTTCCGCAGCTTGTCTGAATAATAACCGGTGTTTTCTGATGAACCGCTGCTTTGATGATAGCAGGCAGCATCTCCAGGTTATGCGTATTGAACGCCCCAATCGCCATATGCAGCGACTCTGCCTCCTTCAGCACTTCCTTTAATGTTGTATACATAATTTCCTCCTTTAATAACCTGTATGCAATGGAGAATCTGGATCCTCCTTTTGTGGTAATCCTGTACATCTCAGCGTTAACTTTCTGAAATATACGAATATCATAATATCAAAATATACGTACGTTTTTGATTTACAAGCACATTATACTTGATTATATAAAAAATACAGCGCTTTCACGCTGAAAACACATTCTGAAATTTTGATAAATCGTAAAATTCATGAATGGCCATTCATGGTACAATGATAGAGAAAACACAGGGAGGTAAGCATATGTTTATACAAATTGATAAAGGTATATATGAAAAGCTGTCTGAGGCGGAAAAGGGCGTCATACAGTTCTTGAACCAGAATGAAGAAAAGATTCCATATATGAGTATTACCAATATTGCTGAGAAAACCTTCACTTCACACTCAACCGTATCCAGGGCGATTCAGAAGTGCGGTTATCAGGGAATATCCCAGCTGCGCTATGCCATTTCTCAGCAGGAGAAGATGAAGGAGCATCATGAGTCCAGCTACGGAGTCAATAATATCCTTGCGAAATCCTATCGTGAAAGCACCAAAACGATTGATAATATCAGTCCGGTCGCTATGCTGCAGACGATTGAATACATTAAGCAGGCAAAGCGCATTTTCATCTTTGCCAGAGGCTTTACAGCCCTGATTGCGGAGGAATTTCAGATGTATCTGCAGCTGCTGGGATATAATGCAATCATCGTCAAGGATGTAAAATGGATGGAGAATACCGAACGGATCGTCACAAAGGATGATGTGGCCTTTATCCTATCTCTGCGTAATTCGACACCGGAGCTTGCCAGATCAGCCAGAGCTGCCAGAATGAGAGGTGCCAGAGTGATTACCTGCTGCTGCAAATCGCCCTGTGAGCTGGAGAAGTTTTCAGATATTTTTATCTGCGGGCATTCCGAACAGATTATGAAGGCAAGCGGTATGACGGTGTATTCCAGAATCCCGCTGCTGATCATTACCAGAACAATCATTGAATACATCGGACAGTAAGTCCTTGTGATTACGTTTTGGAATAGGTTCCCGTCATTCGATGATACTCCTGCCGGAACACTGATGTAGTTTTCTGAATTGCATACGATGTTTTAAGAATTTAACTCTTTGTATATTGCCTTTATTGTACTATTATCTTCAAAATCAAAGATGCGATGATGATTGTCTGTCCGCTCGTTCTGACTTGACTTTTAAATAGCCTATGGGTTCTGACTAATAAAGAATACGAGGGGTTCTAAAAAAGCTGCAGTATTATTACAGAATATCTGCAGCTTATGATATTCATAGATTTCAAGCAGTCTTTTAAGCACCGTCTCTATTGTTGTAGCATAGCAATCTATCGGTTTTCACCGCCATGTCAGTACGTGTTCCTGCTTTCATAATTCTTTTTCCCACCACGAGATTTCAAGTGTCCTTTCAATACTGCAAATAGAAAAAATTCTCCCTTTTCAACATCAGGAGAAACTTTTTCCATTTCCGATACTCTGGTATATATCCTTGTACAGCATCCTAAAAAGACTTTGAGCCTTATGAACATATGTCAGGCTCATTATTGTATTTCCGTCGTTTATAGAAATCAGCTGTGTGATTCCTTTACTTGCCCCGTTTTCTATATAGAATCATACCGGCCGAGCAAATGCATAGGAATAAGAAGCTTCCTGTGCTTGTAGCATCTGATGTCTTAGGGCGCAGGGGAGTCGTTTTCTGGTGGCTGTCCTTATGTGTCGGATTGTTTGCCGGATGGTTTCCTGCAAAGGACGGTTGCTCGGATGAAGCACTGCACTTTTTCCATATTGCATACAGTGTTGTTTGTTTCTCCACAGGCTTTGTGAAATCATACGACTGCTTTCCCTGTGCATCCTCTGCCCAGTATGCGAATACAAACCCATCCCTTTCAGGCACAGCCGGCTTTGACGCACACTTACCTTTTCTCACGATTTCCTCATTCCATATATGAGAGGAGGCCGTATCCCTTACTGTAACCGTATAATACTCTATGTCAACGGTTTTGTCTGTACCATAAATACTGATTGTTGCCCCGGTGTTATGTATACCCTGCTCTGTTTTTTCACAAATCGTATAATCGCCATTTTTTACCGCATCAATATCTACATACGCTCCGGCATTGTCTTTTAAAATATACTGTTTGCCGCAATCCTTCCATACTGCACCATCTTTGTATGACCGAATTTTCACCTTGAAAACGGTTTTCCAATCCGCATATAGGCTCATTGCTTCGTTAACCGGCTGCTGGAAGTCATAGGCTTCCCTGTCCGTCTGCTTTGCCTTCCAGCAGGTAAAAACTGCTCCCGGCTCTTTTGGGTCCGATGGAATTTCTGCCATTGTCCCTTTCAGCACAATCTGTTCCATTTCCTTCAACAGCTGTGTCTTATTAAAAAACGAAATTGTATAATAGTCAACAGCCGCTGTCGTATCCTGCTCATCTACCTTGACAGTAATACCTGTAGCTAGATCAGAGCCTGTCATCGTTTCATACAGCTGAAAGCTACCGTTAGGCAGCCGCTCTGTCGAAGAGAATGTTCCTGTATCCCCTCTCCACGCAAAGGTTTTCCCGGAATCCTCCCATGGTTTATGATCTTTTTGAATGCTCAATGCAACGCTAAACATCCCGGTATACAGATTACAGCCATACCATACCGTATCCTTTTGAAGATAGCTTTGCAGGTATTGCTGAATTTCTACACCGTTTAATACGGTTCCTGTTTCATCACATATGCGTACCTCCCGCTGATCAGAGGCTCCTATGAATATATTCTCTCCCATAACCGGTGGCTGCGGAGGTAAGAGCAAGCGGGATAAAGACTGACAAAACCAAAAGGCATTATCATCTATAGAATCCACTGCAGGAAGAATAATGCTTTTTAATCCGGTACAGCCATAATATGCACTGCTTTCCACTGCTCTTACGTTAGGGAAACTGACCTCTTGCAAGGAGGAACAACCGAAAAAGGCTCTGCTGCCGATGCGCACGGCTGATGGAAACTGTAATTCTTCTAAAGCTATACAATCTTTAAAAGCGCTGTCCCCAATACCGTATACGTTGGGAAACTGAACTCACTATTATAGACAAGAGCACAAAAAGGATAGGTACGGTGGGGATTAACCCGTCAGATTTTCCATTCAATTTCTACCTTTTCATTTGTTGCCCGGATGACCGTTATCAGTGCGTCCACCACCTGCCTCTTGTCCTCAAAGCTGACATTCTCCCAGTCATCCAGATACCCGGAAATGCTTTCCATCTTCTCCATCGGCACAGCGTCCGCAGAGAGTTTTGCAATCTCATTGGCAATGGACTGCCGCCTTGCGTCCAGCTCCTCAATTTTGCTGTTGGCATAGGAGAGCAAAACAGGGCTTGCGCCCGTCAGCGTGTCAAGCAGCTTTTCAATCTCGCTTTCTACCTGTGCCAGTTCCAGCCGCTTTGCAGTCAGTTTCGGGGAGATTTTTGCAGCCTTGTTCCGACCTGTCAGCGTCTTAAAATCTTTCAGCTTTTTAACCATCGCCCCATAGACTACCGCTTCCAGTTCGTGCAGCTTCACGCACCCGCAGCCGGGACACGCCTTGCTGTCCGCATGGACGGTGCAGCGCAGGTAAAGAATACCGTTGGAGTGCGCTGACATGAGCGCATAGCCGCATTTCCCGCATTTGATTTTTCCCGCCATCCATGTGTTCCGGGCTTTCCTTGCGGGCTGGTAAGTGTGGCTGGCAAGCAGCTTCTTCCGGCATTTCAGCCACAGCTCCGATGGGATAAACCCCTCATGTGGAGCCAGTACCAGCGTCTGTCCTTGCAGGTGCTTGTGCTTGTCCTCTGTATTCCCCTTGCCCTGATAGTAATAGCAGCCGTTTGTCCCGGCAAAGTCGGCGGCATCATTGTAAATATCCGTTCCCTGGCTTTTGTAAAACTCGTATATGTCGAGGTCAGCCATGACATAAATCGGGTTGCGGAGAATAACGCTCAAAGTAGCCCTTGACAGCGGCCTGCCATGATAAGTACGCATACCGTCCACCGTCAGCTTCTTTGTAATGTCATGCAGCGATACCTGCGGGTCAGCGTACATCTCATACATCTGCCGGACAAAGGCCGCTTCGGTTGGCTCTATTACCAGCTTCTTTGTGCGCACCCCGTCCATCACATAAGGCTCTGTCCGAAATCCGTAGGGCGTTTTGCCGCCCATTTTGAAGCCCCGCTGACAGCGGGAGTACCATGCGTCCTGCACCCGCTTCTGTATCGTTTCCCTTTCAAGCTGGGCGAACACGATACAGATATTTAACATCGCCCGCCCCATCGGGGTGGAGGTATCAAACTTTTCCGTAGAGGACACAAACTCCACATTGTACTGCTGGAACAGCTCCATCATGTTGGCAAAGTCCAGAATGGAACGGCTGATGCGGTCGAGCTTGTAAACCACCACTTTCCGCACAAGGCCGCTTTCAATATCCCGCATAAGCTGTTGGAATTGTGGACGCTCCGTATTTTTCCCGGAATACCCTTTGTCCTTGTACTCTTTGCAGTTCCCGCCTTTCAATTCGTATTTGCAAAACTCAATCTGGCTTTCAATGGAAATGCTGTCCTTTTTGTCTACCGATTGTCTTGCATAGATTGCGTCTATTCGATTGTTCATATTGTCGCTCCTTTTCTTAAAAAAGAAACGGAGCTGCTGACAGTTTTATTATACCGCCAGCAGCCCCGCAAATCAATGATGGCTTCGGAAAACCTTATGCCCCGGCTTCCTCACTCTGCCGTTTGTCGGCATACTTGCGGAACACCTCATAAAGCTGCTGTTCCAGCTCCCGGCGTTTTGCCGCTTCCTGCTCCGGCGTGAATACCGGGGAGAGATTTTCCAGCGTGATTTCCTTTCCCTGAAAAGTCACGATTTCTGTTTCCTTTTTGTATCTGATATTGCTTATAAAATCACCTTTCCTTTCCATGCTGCCGCTGCTGCCGTTTCAGTTCCGCCAGTATATCCGGCGGGATACGGTCTACCAGCCGCTGAATGTCGTGCAGCTCGCTTTCCAGCTTTGCCCGTTCCATCGTATCTTTCATCTTGCCTTTTTCACTGGCTTTTGCCCTTGCTTCCAGCTTTTCATTTTCCGCTAACAGGTCATTGATTGTGACCTTGTATTTTTTCAGTTGCCCGGAGAAATTCCCCATCTGTGGGAACCACTTTTTCAGCATGGAGAGGGCTTCCTCTTTTTTCTTTCCGGCATTCAGCGGGTTAATGCCGTCCAGCGTGGCTTCAATGGCTCTTGCCTGTTTGGAGAGATTGACCGCCTGCTTGAACAGACGGGTGGGGATATGCTTCCTGCCTGTCTTGCTGGCGCTTTCCCCACGCTCCAAGTCGGGATATTTCTCCACCATGTAGGCGTGAAAATCGTCCTGCCACTTTGTAAGGTTGGCTCTGTTCCCGATAATCTCCTTTGCACACAGGCGGTTGTCCTCTGTCAGCGGGACAAAGACCAAATGCAGGTGGGGTGTTTTCTCGTCCATGTGTACCACCGCCGACACGATATTTTCTTTCCCTACCCGCCCGATTAAGAAATCAGCCGCCCTATGGAAAAATTCCTGTATCTCCTTTGGGGGCTTCTTCTTGAAAAACTCCGGGCTGGCGGTAATCAGCGTATCGACAAACCGGGTACTATCCTTACGGGTGCGGCAGCCAGCCTGTTCAATGCGGTTTTGAATGAAATGGTAATAGCGGCTCTCCGGCTTGACGATATGGAAATTGTACTTGCTCCGGCTGGTGTCAATGTCGGGATTGCTGGCGTACTGTTCCTTTTGCCGTTCGTGATGGGCTTCCAGCGGCCTTGCCGGATTGCCCTTGTGCTTTTCAAACCGCAAAATTGCGTGTTGTGCCATAAACTCCTTTCCCCATTCCTTTCTCTTCCGGGGTTTTCCACAGGAAAATCCCGCAAATAATATCTCGGATAGGAAGGGAATGGATAGAATATAAATAAAATCGTTTTAATCTTTGTATTTCTATCTTTCGTCCGGTTTTCGTACTCCAAGAGGGTTGATTTTCGTACTTGTCAAGTGCGGTTTTCAGTCCTCCGGCATACCAGAACGGGATTTCTTGAAGTCGGTGTTTGGAACCGCTTCATAGGATTTTGGGTAAATCCGGTTGGGTTTTCCACAGCCCTGCTTCTGGATTTCCACCAGTCCGGCGTATTGCAGCTCCCGCAGGGTGTTGACGGCTTTCTGCCGCCCACAGTGGAGCAGGGCGACTACCTCACAGATTGGGTAATACAGGTAAATCCGCCCGTACTCGTCCGCCCAGCCGTTCTTACGGGACAACTCCGTCCGGCGCAGGATAAAGGCGTACAGTATCTTCGCTTCATTGGACAGGGGTGTGAATGTGGGGGCTTCAAAAAGGAAATTGGGCAGCCGGGTAAAGCTGACCGCTTTCTCCGGCTGATGGATATAAATGGTGTTTGTCATATCGTGTTTGTGGACGGTTAGAAGCCTGTTTCCGGGGGCAGACGGTAGTTTCTATTGCCTGCCCCTGTTCTGTGCTTGCAAAGCCTTGAAAATCAAGGACTTTTCAGCCCCTAACTGTCCACACAAGACCTCCTTTTCCGTTCACTTTCTGTTTTCTGCCGCCTGTGAACTCTGGCGGCACAGCCGGGGCAGTATTTTGCCCGGTTGGATTTAGGGACGAACACACCGCCGCAGACCGCACAGCGTTTCAAGTCCTTATCCCGGAAAATCTCCGCTTCCAGCGTCCCGTCCAGCGGCAAAACCGCCCAGCGGAACCACTTACAGCAGACCGAGAAAGAAACCGTCTGCGGGCAGGTGCAGGTGTCCCCATCGTCAAGGACAATGCAGTTGCCGTCCTCACAGCAACAGCACTCCCGGCGGATCAGGGCGTTTGCCTGTTTCCTCTGTGCCGGTGTCATGCGGTAAAGGGAACTGTCCTGCTTGCGCTCTATGGGCGGCAGTCGTTTATATGGGTTCTCTCTCATGTGTTTCCTCCATTTTGCTTTCCGTTGCCGCTCTCCCCGAAAAGGCTTCCTGCCCCATTTCTGCGGCGTGTTCCGGCGTTGGCACGCTCCCCGCAGCTTCTGGACACTTGTCCCGAAGTGACCTCTGGACAAAGTGTCCAGAAGTCCGGCTCCTTGCGATGCTTCCCCTGCCGGGGTATTCCTTTTCGGACGGTCATTCGGTTTTCAAGGTGCTGTCCATCGATGAACTATCTCAAGTCTACACTTTTTTGACCGTCTGTGCCGTATATCCGAAAGGTAGGAAATCCGCCAAAAAAACTGCCTATTTCCACGCTCTCGGAATTGTGGTAAAATGATAAGTACAAAGAGACAAATCGAAATCTATGAAAATAGTACAGCGAGAAGGAGTATGCGAATGCAGGATACAATCATTCAATTAAAAGCTCTTGGGCAAATGCCTGACTCATTAACAGGTAATCCAGCAGGAGAGCTTGTCAGCAAGTATGACGAACTACTTATAAAAGTGAAAACACCGCTTACAGAGGAAGAAGTTGAGGCATTAATTGGTATTTTTCCCGAAAGTACGATGTATGAAGTTGAATGGACATTGTTACATTTAGTTGAAACATATATGAAACCAGAATTGCTTTCAAAATATAGAAATTTAATTTCAAAATGCCCCAGTGAAGAGTGGAGAGACACTATGAAAGTACGCTTGGATAATTGGGAAAAGAAAAATGGTAGACTTATTTAATACGACACCTTCCCATTTATCGGGCAGACAAGGAGGGGGAGCATGGAACTATCCATACAGGAACGATTGAAAGACCTGCGTGTGGAACGAGGGCTGACGCTGGAACAGCTTGCGGAGGAAACTCATCTTTCCAAATCTGCTTTAGGCAGTTATGAGGGAGACAATCTCAAAGACATCAGCCACCATGCCCTTATCCAGCTGGCAAAGGTTTATGAAGTGACCGTTGATTACCTGCTGGGACGCTCTAAAACAAAAAATCACCCAAACGCCGATCTTGCAGACCTGCGCTTGAGTGATGATATGATTGAACTATTGAAAAGTGGGCGGGTGGATACTTCCCTCTTGTGTGAGCTGGCGGTACACCCGGATTTCCCCCGACTGATGGCTGACCTTGAAATCTATGTGAACGGAACGGCAGTCAAGCAGGTACAGAGCGCAAATGCCATTGTGGATATTATGAGCGCAACCATTATGAAGCAGCACAATCCCGGCTTGTCCGACCCGCAGTTAAGGCAGCTTGTCGCCGCCCATATTGACGATGACAGCTTTTGCCGCTATGTGATACAGCAGGACATAAACAAGATAGCCCTTGACCTGCGGGAAGCCCATAAGGACGATTTTTTCAGCGTTCCGGAGGACAATCCGCTGGAAGATTTCTTGCAGACCGCCGAGGAAACTGCCAGTCCAGACAGCGACCCGGAGCAAGCGGCTTTGGCGTTTATCTGTAAGCGGCTCAAGCTGAATTTGAAAAAGCTGTCCGAGGAAGAAAAGAAGTGGCTGAAAAAGATTGCACAGAAGTCGGACTTGCTGAAAAATCCAAACCCACAGCGGGGGAGAAAATAGAGAACGAGAAATTGGAGGGAGTAAAGGTGCAGGAGGCAATTATAAAATTGAAACTTCTCGGTCAAATGCCAGACGCAGTGAAAGATGACCCTACAGTAGAAACCATCAACATGTATGACGAATTGCTCTCCAATGTAAAAACGCCATTGACAAGAGAAGAAGTAGGCGTATTGATTGACATTTTCCCCGAAGGTGGAATGTATGGAGTAGAGTGGGATTTGCTAAAATTGGTAGAGTCTTATTTGATAGAAGCACCATCAAGTGAAGAGTATCGAAAATTGATTACTGCTTGTCCAAGTGAAGAATGGCGAGAAACTATGCAAGCCCGTTTAGATAATTGGGAAAACAACAAACAATAACTTGTTGGGGAGATAGCAAAGCCAGTCGAGCCAGTCAACGGTCAAGATGAACGGCGCATTTCATGCGCCGCCGTTGACAGCCCCGCCCGTCTTTGCTAATGGGCAATCAAGGCGGGAAAGCCCTAAAATGGCTTCCCGCCCATTTCAATTTTGAGAGAAAAATCTGTCTGCTTTTTCGTGAGTGTGTCCACAAGTTCGGGACATTTTGTCCCGAAGTCCGGCGTAGGACGAGGGACGGGGCTTTCATATACGCCCTGTCTGCTGATGAAACCAGTCCTGCGCTTGCGGCTCCACGCCACGCAATCACAGCCCTGCTTTCCTGCCGCTTCAAATGCCCTTGCCCTCTCCGGCGGCAACGGCATTTTCACGGCAACGCCGACAGAGCGTATAACACACTACACTTTGCGAGCAAAGTCGTGTGCCAAGGGGGGAACCCCTTTGGAAACCCCAGACAACAAAACAGGCTGAATATACCGCACTTTCCCGGTGCTTGATACTCAGCCTTTATTTGTTGTCAGCAGCCCGTTTCTCGGTCTGCCTTTTGTGCCCTTATCCATAATGTTTCTCTGAAGTGCCCTGCAATCTGTGAACGCACTGCTACCGATGCTCTCTGCCTTAGGAAAATGCAGGTTCTGAAGCTGCCCGCATAATTGGAAGGCATATTCATCCACAAAGTCAGCTTCAGGAAAAGAAGCGGTCTTTAAGGAAGAACACTTCGCAAATGCATGCTTACCAATGCGATATGCTTCTGGTGCCTCTATTTCTGTTAGGGCCGCACATCGTTCAAAGGCGTAATCACCTATGATAACCGATTGTGGTATGGTTACCTTTTCAATACAATCGGGAAAGATTGCAGTGTAATCGTTTGCCGAGGGAAGATCGGCTATCTCATACAAATTCCTTTGTATCTCAAATTCCTTTAGATTTTGCAGTGTATCATGCTGTGACCTCATCCATTCCCAGTCCGCTGTCGAGATTCTTCCATCCATTACAATAAGCCTGCTTATCTCTGTCAGGCTGACTGTCTGAAGTGCTGCCTGAAGAGTATCTCCCTGCAAAGCTTCCCTCGTACCGTCTGTCATATCAATTGTCAGCGTGATGGAATCCGCCGCCGGAGTCAGACCGTCAGGAAGAAGAAGAGTATCCAGCTTCAAACAATTCCGAAAGGCGAATTCACCTATCCTATCTGCCTGTGGAAATTCTGCCGTTTTCAGATTTGTACAATTTTCAAATGCACGACTTCCGATACGTTCGGCACGCTCCAGCTTGATTTCAGTTAGGGAATTGCAATCGGAAAAGACCTGATTATCAATATATACAGCGCCTGGTAAAACGATATCCGTTAATGACGAGCAGCTCATGAAAGCAGCATCACGAATACGCTCTGCCAGCGGTGCATGGATGGAGGTCAAAGCCGTACAGCCCATGAAGCCTTCCTCGCTGATTACTGTAACAGAGGGAAGCTTCGCATATGAAAGTGCTGTACAGTTTTTGAAAGCCTGTTTTGAAATTACCGAAGCTCTTGGCAAATCTATTGCACGTAGAGAACTGCAGTTTGAAAAAGCCTTTTCTTTTATTGCAACTGCCGAAGGAAATGAGATTGCCGTAAGAGCAGAAGCACCATAAAAAGCCGATGCCATGATATCTTCAGCCTTAGGGGCATGGACTGTCTGTAAGGAAATACAGTCCATAAATGTTTTTTCCGGGATTTGTATGACCTCCGGAATATTCACCTTCTTCAATGATTTACAGTTACGAAATACAGAGGATCCAAGACTTGTAACGTTTGGAATCTCGATTTCTGTTAATGCTGTACAGGATTCAAATGCTGCAGTGTTTACTCTTACGAGCTGAGAAAATTCCAGAGTTTTTAGCTGTTTACAGGAATAAAATGCCTGATCACCTATCGTACATAAGGAAGGCAGACTTGCATAGGTAAGACCGTCACAGCCGGAAAATGCCGCATTTTCTATTGAGGTTACCTTTGGAAATGCAACAGACTGCAAAGCATGGCACTGTGAAAATGCACTTTCTCCGATTTCATATGCGTTCGTAATGTCGACAATCCTTAATTCGTTACAGCCATCAAAAGCATTGCTGCCGATTCGTACAGATTGAGGTATTACTACCTTCTGAAGCTGATATGGAAAAATGGATGGATACGCAGGACTTCCCACGGGTGCATCGGGCAAATCTGCGGTTTGTACCCGATCAGATATTTCAAATTCTGTGAGGGCCGCAAAAGCGGCACGGTTGTTTCTCAGCCATTCCCAGTCTTTCGATGTTATGCTGCCATCCGACACCAGCAGGCGGTCGATACCGGTCAGCCCGGCTCCATGCAGTGCCGCTGATAAAGAATTTCCGGCCAATTCCTCTGTTTGTCCATCCGATGTCATAATGCGAACAGCTATGGATGATGCAGCATTTATCACAGTGGTTCCAATGAGCCGTACACCCATGATCATACATACCAGCAGAATAGAAAAAAAACGACGCCCTACACCTTTTAAATACCTGTTTCTACATATTATATCCCTACCTCTTATAATCATAAAGATTACTTACATCATTCTTTACGATACCTGACCTCATTATAACAAACATTGCTTTCATATAAGGTAACAGCCTGCCATCTTGAATATTTCTTGAACATTTCAGTATGCTTCTATCTTACAGAGCAAACCTGCTGTCTGCAGCAATAAGAGAAACAGTATGTTCGCCGTTATTTTCAATCAGTGGATAGGATATACAACGAAATCAAAAAGGTATTTTATTTGCATTCGCATTTCAGATTTTACTGTATAAGGCATAATTACCGGTTCATTTCCTCTGTATCTGTACGTATATCAGACACGGCAAACCACTCCTTTAGCTGCCCGTGTATCCTTATTTCTTTACTATACGCTTTAGTCCGGCGATATCCAGCAGTAAATTGACCGTTTGAAAAGTACCTTTATAAAATACCGCCCAGTTATTGAACACGCAGGGCAGAGCCTTTGCCTTTTCCAAGGTATCAATCAGATGGAATGTCACCGGAACATCCTGTGTATCACAATACTGCTTCACGATTTCTATGTTCTTTAGAATATAAGGACATTGCATATCATAGTAGATGGTCAGTTCCTTATCCTTAATCTGCGAGTTCTTCGCCTGTTCCGTAAAGGAAGGCAGTGTTCCATCAAAAGAGTATGCCAGCAATTCATAACCGCTTTCTGTCGTATCTGCGACCTCAAATCCGAATTTCTTTGCGAAGGCTTGATCCGTAAGCCATGCCTTTTGTTTTTTTGCCCCCAGCATGCATACACCGGATTTTCCCTTTGCTCTGGCATCTGCCAGACAGTATTCCATCAGCTCTCTGCCATATCCTTTTCCCTTATACTCGCCGGTTGCCCAAAGACAGTAAATGTAATAATAATCAGCACCAATGATTGGCACCCACGCGGTTTCCAGCGGTGCATATTCAATGAATACCGTCCCTTTCACATCTAATTTCCGAAATACATGACCTTCCTTCAGCCGGTCAAACAGCCATTCCCTTTTCGCCGTTATGCCGGGATGCGGCTTTCTGCTGCGAATAATACAGCAGAGATGCTCATTGTAGAGGTTTTCCTCTGTAAGATTTATAAATTCATTTGTCATAGCACCTACCTCCTGTTTTAATTTTACAGCGTTTCTCTCTTACACTCAATACAGCACTCCCATTGACCTCTTAATCATAGAATTTTCCTTTATAAAAATTATTCTCATGTACTTTCTTTGCCGTCATACAAAACATAACACAGCCGTCCGGACATACAAGCTCCTTGCTGTAAGTGCTGTTTCCTCCGATATTGGTTAAATCACCGCCGCTACGTACAGCCTCCATAACTGGAAACATCACGGTCATCGTTTTGGAACAGATGCCCTGTCCCGATAGGTTTACCGGACAGCCATAGGTACATGTATAGCGATCCCCGATTTCCTCCCCGTTTCTGCAATAACGTTCTGTGTGATCACTGCGCAGAAAGCCTGTAACCTCTATTTCCCATGTGTATTCCTCATCATACCATTTTTTCATATCTATCTTTCCTCCCTTGTTCTGTTCACTGAAAACCATCTTATTTCTGTTGGACTATCGTCCCGTAAAAAAAACATATTCCTTCTTATGAATCACGGAACATTACCATAATTATAAGCGACAGTATGGCACAATACTTGATTTTGCTTGCTGTTTACCATTGGTTTTCATTTCCTGCAGCTTACAATTTCCAGCCTTCCAGAACAATCTGCCCTGCATTCTGTTGTCTGCTCATTCCACATGTGAGCATATTTGTATCCGATGTTTCATCCGCAAAGAATCACTTATGTGTATGTGCAGCTACGCTTTCCGCCAGATTTTCATGATATCGTTTATAATATTACATAAGACAAATTTCTTTGCTAAACAGGTTCCCATATCATTCCTGGATGTACTATTACTGTCTATACCAACGTAATAAGAGTTTGAAACACAAAGCCTTATCTCTGTATTTTCTATTATTCATAGGTGAATCAAAGTATTTCCCATACAAAAAGCCAGCGATTCTGCTTCTTCACTGGCAATATTTTATAATTTGATTATGCGATCATGCTCAGGGTTTTCATGTCTGTATTTTTGTTCTATTTTAAAAAGGCACGGCTATGTATGTTGGATTTTGGATGAATGTAAGGCAAGGATGATACAGAGCCGTGCATAAACATCAGTTGTCCATTTCCGGTTCAATTAATATTTTATAGAAAAATTCCTTCTTCTTGTCCATGATTTCCACGGCCTCTCTGGTTTTTGATAGCGGAAGGCGATGTGATATGATTGCATCCGTCTGAATAATACCTTTGTTTAAAGCATCCAGTGCGATATCCCATGCATTGTGCGGGAAGCGTTTAAATTCAAAGCTCCACGTACCCTTGATCGTCAGCTGCTTACGCAGAATCATTTCATAGGTGTCAACTGCAACGTTCAAATCCTTAACCGGTCTTCCAACAGGTCCGAAGCGTCCGTTCTGCTTCAGTAATGACATGGCCTGATTAAATACCACAGGTGCTCCGCTTGCTTCAAACACGACATCACATCCTGCTCCCTTGGTTGCTTCCTCCACTGCTTTACGAACCTCATCCATCGACGCGCAGAGTGCATCCTTTAAACCAAGCTGTTTCGCTATTTCCACCTTTTTCGGATCGAGGTCAACTGCAAATACATGGGCAGCGCCGAATGCCTTCGCCCACTGTGCTACGAAAATCCCTATCGCGCCAAGACCGAACACAACCACATCGTCACCGAAGCTTACCCCGGTATTCGATACCACATGCAGTGCCACGCTGATCGGTTCCAGAAATGCCGTTGCTTCCGGTTTCACATGCTCGGGAACGATGACCAGATTTTCCTTTGGCACCCTGACATATTCCGCAAAGCCTCCATCACTTCTGGAACCGAGAAAATCATAGTCCTCACACTGTGCAAAATCCCCAACCTCACAGGATTTACAGCCTCTGCATGGAATCAGAGGAATGACGGCAACCTGCTTATGCAAATAGGCAGGCTCCACCTCGCTTCCGATTTCAACAACCTCTCCGCCAAATTCATGTCCCGGAATGGTTGGAAAATGATAGGTCCCCTGTGTCAGGATACGCGGTATATCAGACCCGCAGACACCACACGCAGCAACCTTGACAAGCACATCGTGATCTCCGATTTCCGGTATCAATACATCTTCCACGCGAAGATCATTTACACCGTGAAGAACTGCCCCTTTCTATTCGAGATTTGCATGCTTTTTCCATAAGGCATGCAAATCCGTTATCTGTTTCTTATCGACAATCAGCAATGCCACCATATCTGCCAATAGCAGCAGACTCTGTTCAAATAGGCTGCTCATGACCTGCTGCGATTTAATTTCATCCTGCAGATTCAGCTTGGTGCTGCATGGGATACGGATGAAAAGATCCTCATACGGTGTCATGGAGCTGGATGCATTGCTACCGATATGTGCAATTCGTGCATGGTGGGTTCTTGCGATTTTAACGATTGCCAGCGGTACTGCACTTTCTCCGGAGCCGCTGCCGACAATCAGCAGATCGTTTTCAGTGATCGCCGGCTCATCGACCGCACCGACATAGGTTGCTTCAATTCCCAGATGATTCAACCGCTTGACAAACGCCTGCAGCATAAGCAGCACACGGCCGACACCGACTACAAACACGGATTCAGCTTCACATATCGCTGCGGTAAGTGCTAAAACCTCTTCTTCCTTTACATTGGCGAAAACCGTCTGCAGCTCCTGCAGTACCGTATCTTTAGCTTCTGTATACTTCATCCTTCTTCACCTTCTTCAAATAATGCATAAAAGTCAGCGGCATATCGGTTAACATCTGTCTTGATCTGTACAGAGAACTGTGATATGGAAAAGGCAAACAGTCCCAGCAGAAAGGTAAGATCCCCGGCTCTGGGATCTTCCTTGCTGAGAAACTCATTCATTTTCATATCCAGCGCCGCAATCTGTTTCCGATAGGCAGTACAATAGCTCTGCCCTGTCAGCTTGCGTTTCTTTCCGAAAACAGCCTCCTCATGACTCCGTATAAAGGCCGTAAAATCAACAGGTCCTGCCGGTTTCATCATACATCCAGAGCAGCACTGTACATTGCCTTGCAAATCGTGACATTGTGTTCATGAATATCATCGAACAGCTGCTTCAAATCCTTCAGACCTGCACGATGCGTAATCAGATCGGATACCTCCAGCTGTCCTTCCTCAATCATACGTGCCGTATATTCCCATTCATTGATCGGTGTCTGTGCATAGTAGGAGTTCCATACCCCGTGCATTTCCAGCTCCTTACGCAGAAGCAGAGAATGAACGTTCAGCTGTATCGTTGTATCCGCATGCGGATTCCCCAGCCAGACAATCGTGCCGCCGACTCTGACAATTTCTATGGCATCATTGATACCTGCCGAGCAGCCGGTTCCTTCAATAACGACATCCACACCGCGTCCGTCTGTCATCGCATCTATGCGCTCCTTTAGATTTTCTTTTCCTGAATTGATAACCGTAAAGCCGCGCTCCTGTGCAAATCTCTGCTTTGTTTCGTCGATATCTGTAAGAATGACCTGCTTTGCGCCAAACAGCTTTGCCCAGCGGGCAGTCATAATGCCAATCGGACCTGCGCCCAGAATCGCCACTGTCTGCCCCGCCGTGACATTTCCTCTGCGCAGAGCATGCTGGGCAACGCATGCCGGCTCGCACATACTCAAAGCTTCCAAATCAATATCATCCTTCTGTGATAGCACCAGATGCCAGCGGGACGGCAGTAAACAATATTCCGCAAACCCGCCGTTGCTGCGTGAACCAAGATAGTCGTAGTTTTCACACTGACAGAACTGTCCTATTTCACAGGGTTCACACTCCCGGCATGGAATTAATGGAAATATTGCAGCCTTTCGTCCTATCAGCTCTTCATCCTTCGGATTCCCTACAGCACACACTGTTCCGCTGAATTCATGACCGATTACGACCGGATATACTCTGGTACCAAGCTGATATACTCTGGGTATATCAGAACCGCAGATTCCGCATGCCCCTATTTTAACGAGGATTTCATCCCCCTTGGGAGATGGCGTTTCAATCTCTTCCAGACGGAAGTCGTTAATGGCATGCAATCTCATTACTTTCATTCGATATTCCTCTTTTCCTTATCTATCTTCCCTTATTATTTTGCAAGTATATTGTTCAATTCAAAACGCTTTTCACTCGGAATGATCTGAATCGCCACATCAATCCCACGATCCAGAAAATCCTTGATGCATTGGCGTTCCTCATCCGTTGCGGATACATTTTTATAAACTGTCGTTCTTCCTGCCTTCATTCCCATACCGCCGATATTCACAGCCCTGATATCTATGCCGTTTTCAACCAGCTTTTTCAGACTCAGCGGTGATTTTGCCAGAACAAAGCTCGGCACATCCAGACCACCCTGCAGCTTGATCAGCGCTTCATCCTCTGTAAGAGCAATGACCTTTAAACCGCTTGGAGCTGCATTCTGCAATACAAACAGCATGAAGTCATCCTTAGCAACCTTATCATCAATGACGATGATCTGCTTTGCCGGCAGTGTCTTCATCCATGCTGTCATGACCTGACCGTGAATCAGTCGGTCGTCAATACGAACCAGTAATAAATTTTCCATATGAATCGCTCCTTTTTATCCTTTGTTATAGCGAATAGTACCAATGCTTTCCTTTGCCTCAGACTCCGCCATGGCCGCAAGATCATCCAATGTGGATTCCTCATTTCTACCCAGCGTCAATGTCAGCAGCATTGGCAGATTCGCACCGACAACGATGATGATATGCTGTTCTCTGGAAAGCATCAGAGAACGGTTAAACGGTGTACCGCCACGAAGATCATTCAGCACAAGAACACCATCCCCGCTGTCTGTATCCTCAATCGCCTTTTTCAGCCGTTCCCCGTATGCATCCGGGTCCTCCCCCGGCTGCAGCGCAACAGCAGCACATTGTGCAATGGTACCGCCAATCATTTCCGTGCTGCTTTTTAATCCTTCACAGAATACTCCGTGGCTTGCGATTACAAAACCAACCATAACTATACCTCGCTTTATTCTTCCAGCGCCTGTACATACGCCTTGTACATATCCTCAAACGTATCCAGTCCCCGGATAATACTGGATGTTCCCACGACGAATGCATTGGCTCCTGCATCCCTCATGATTTTGCTGTTTTCCATGGTTGTATTTCCATCCACAACGATATCAATATCTTTTCCATATGCATCCAGAAGCTTACGCACTCTGTGAATCTTCTGCGGTGCATCCGGCACCATTTTCTGACCGGCAAAGCCCGGATTCACAGTCATTAGCGTGACATAGTCGATCAAATCGATGCATTCCTCCAGATACGCGATAGGCGTTCCCGGATTTAATACCAGTCCGGCTTTACAGCCCTTCTCCCGTATGGTCTGCAGCAGCTTATATGGCTGTGCCGTTGTTTCCGGATGAAAGCTGATACGATCTCCCGGCTGGATATCATAATACTCCATATACTCCTCCGGGCGAAAGGACATAATATGCACATCAACCGGCAAACTGCATAAACGCTTGATATCCTTGTATACCGGTGTTCCCAGCATAACGTTTTTCACATAGGTTCCATCCATGATATCAAAATGCACAGAATCCAGCTGCACGTTTTCAAACAGCTTTAAATACGGTTTATATTCCTCTATCCTGCAGCACATGATAGACGGTGATACTTTTATATTCATAAACATTTTCCTTTCTGACAGCACCTGCAGAATCGTGCAATACGTAAGGTTTTTACTCCCGCTGTATTGCACGTATCTATTGTTCTGCTTAGGCTCCTACACTCAGCAGTCCCAGCAGGGATGCCGCAATACCGATGACGAAGATAACTGCGATAATCAAGGTTGGATTCATTTTCTTCTTTACCATCCACCATACAAACAATGCTATGACAAGAGGGATGGCCCCCGGCAGCAGCTGGTTGAAGATATCCTGTACGACAATTTTTACCTCACCCACTTTGAATTTCGCCGGGCAGATAACATTGATTCTGGAATATGCCATGTTACCGACAACCGTAAGACCGATGATAGAGAATGCCTCTGTAATCTTATTCAGCGTACCGCTTTGCAGAAGCTTGAAAATTGCCTGTTTCCCCTGTTTGTAGCCCAGCATGAAGCAGGTGTAGCCACAGCCGATCATCAGCACCTTATAAACGATTTCAAACAGGATCGGTCCTGCGAAATTTCCATCCAGTGCCAGACTACAGCAGATACCGGCCAAAATCGGATATACAACCGCCTGTGATACCGTATCACCGATACCGGCCATCGGTCCCATCAGACCGGTACGCAGCGCATTGATGTCTTCACCGCTGATATCCGCACCGTTTGCCTTCTGTTCCTCCATAGATACGGTAATACCGTGAATAACCGTACCAATCCAGGATGGCTCAGTATTGAAGAATTCCATATAGGTTTTCAGAGCTTCCACCTGTTCTTCCTTTGTATCATACAGCTTCTTCACCACAGTAATCATCATATTTGTATTACCCAGTGCCTGCAGACGCTCATAGTTGTAGCAGGTTTCACTGGAATAGACCAATGCCCATGCTTTGACAAGATCTTTTTTGCTCAGTTCTTTTTTATTCATAACGGCGTTGCTCATGATTATGCTCCTCCTTCTTCCCGATCTCTGCTAAAGAAGTACATCACTGCTGCAATGACGGCAGAGAATATAAACAGTGACATGGTGTCCAGCTTCAGATATACCGTTGCGAAGAAACCGAAGAAGAAGAATGCAATCAGCTTTTTCTTTCCCAGATAATTCAACAGCATTGCAATACCAAGCGCCGGCATGATCGCACCAACCAGATTCAATGCATCAACGAGCCACTGCGGAATCATGGCAAGTGTATCCTGTGCCCACTGTGCCCCGTACAGAATCATCATCATTACCGGAATACCGTATAATACAAAGGACAGAATACCGGAAGGTACATAGTTCATCAGACGCACACCCTTCAGGTTGCCGTCTTCCAGATATTTATCGGCACGGTGTACCCAGACAGAATTCAGCGTCATATACGCCTGATTGATCAGAATACCAAGCAATGACAATGTTACAGCAAAGCTGACAGCCAGCTTCGGATCAGCTCCGGACAGAATCGTCAGAGCAGTACCGTAAATACCTGCGACCATCAGGTTTCCAGGCATAGAGCCTCCGGCTGTGATCCAGCCAAGATAGGTCAGCTGAATATAGGCAGCTGCCTGCATACCGAGAACAGGCTCTCCCATAATGACACCTGTAAGGAATCCGGACCAGATCGGATATAACCATGTTCTTGTGATAAGGTGTGAAAACCACCACTGACTGCCTGTAGCAAGCAGCGCTACTAAGATAGCTTGAATTAGCATTTGTAATGCCTCCCTTTCTCAAAATGAGTGATAAACAGTAATTGACGGATGTCGCTTCCATCCGTTGTCCATATATCCCCCGTCAGTAACTCATATTCACCCGCCTTTCTCTTTCTGACGCATATGGTCGGAAACAAAAACGTTTACATCACGTTTACGATTCTGATTGTATCCTCGCAAGTCTATCATGGCAATGGATTTGGATTGGAAAGCTTTACCGATTTTTCGACATAGATGTAAATTTAATTTTTGTGTTTATAAAATACATGATAAATAAAGGGGCAGAGCATTCTGCAAAGATTTTCAGTGATAATGCAGCTTTGTATTATCTAAAATTAACTGGAAACGGTGAAACGTAGTTGTTATAATGGTAAAAAGAAAGAAAGGGATATGAATGATAATACAAATAAGCAAAGAGGTCTATGATAATCTTTCTGATTCGGAACAACAGGTAATCAACTATCTGAACGAAAACGAAGCCAGCATTCCGCTGATGTCTATCACGACGATTGCGGAGAAAACGTTTACCTCTCCAGCAACTGTTTCACGTACCATACAGAAATGCGGCTTTCGCGGGATTTCCGAGCTGCGCTATAAAATCAGCAAGCGTGCTGAGCATACCGATGATTCCTATGTCGTTAATAAAGTTTTGAACAAGTCCTACAAGGAATGTGTAAAGACGATTGACAATATCTGCGTGACCAATATACTCAAAATTATCGAGTACGTTAAAGCTGCGGAGAAAATTTTCATTTATGCTCGGGGATTCACTGCACTGGTTGCGGATGAGCTTTGCATGCAGCTGCAGCTGCTCGGCTACAATGCGCTTGTGGTAAAGGATGTAACATGGATGGTGAAAACCGATAAGCTGGTGAATGCAAATGATCTTGTCATCATTCTCTCTGTCATGAACACCACGCCGGAGCTTGCGAGCAGTGCACGGATGGCGAAACGGACAGGCGCAAAGGTTGTGACCTGCTGCTGTAAGGAAGGCACTCCGCTGGAGCGCTATTCGGATGTAAGCATCATCGGTTATGCGGAAACCATCACCAGCAATAAAACGATTACCGTGATTTCCAGGATACCGCTGTATATCATCACACGAACGATTGTCGAATATCTGACTCTGTAAGACCGCTGCCAGCCGCAGCGCTTTTTTTATATCGCAGCAACAGCAGGAAAAGCTTTTCAAGACCACTTTAAATCAGCTGTTATCTGAAAACAATTTCAAGCAGTCAGGTACTATACTGAAAGTATACATGAGGAGGTAGTCTATGGAAAAAGAAATGCGGTGTGCCGTATTTACAAAGCAGAGAACAGTGGAGCTTCAGCACTTTCCGATTCCGGAGGTGGAGGATGATAAAATACTGGTCAGAATTGAAGCCTGCGGTATCTGTACATGGGAGCAAAGGGTGTTTACAGGGAGAATTCCTGCAAAGTATCCGCTGATCGGCGGGCATGAAGCAGCAGGAAGAATTGCCGCGGTGGGAAAGGCGGTTCGCGGTGACTGGAGCATCGGACAGAGGGTGATTGTCGGTGTCACACTTCCCTGCCGTTCCTGCTATTACTGTAAACAGCATGAGGAGCAGAGCTGTTTGAACTTCAATACCGATCAGATACTCAGCGGACAGCCCTACCCCGGTACCGGCGGGTTCAGTGAATATATGATGGCGGTACCCTACAGCATATTTCCCTACGAACATATAACACCGCAGGAGGCCTGCATCTGTGAACCGGTTTCCTGTGTTCTTCACAGTGTAGAAACTGTCGATCCGCAGTTCGGAGATACCTGCGTTATCATCGGAGCCGGTATCATGGGACTTCTGCATGTCCAGCTGTGCGTGAAAAAGGGATGTCTTGTAATTGTTACCGATATGGACGAGGAACGTCTAAAGCTTGCGAAAACCATGGGGGCGCAGTATACGATCAATCCACACAGGGAGCATGCGGAGAAACGCATTCTGGAGCTGACACACAGCAGAAAAGCACAGGTGGTATTCGACACAACACCTGCCGCAGCTGTTGTGGAAGAGGCCTGCCGTTATGTCGGCAATACCGGCAAGCTGATGATTTACAGCGGTATCTACCCAAACAAACCCGTACAGCTGGATGCCCACTGGATTCATAAGGGCAGTATTCAGATTCTGGGAACTGCAAATTCCAACGACCGCGACTTTATGCGTGCTGCAGTCATGATTTCAGAAGGTATTCTGGATGTAAAGCCCTTTATCAGCAATGTCTTTGCTGTGGAAAACGCACAGCAGGCGCTGGAGTCATCCTGCCAGGGAAACACGTTTCGTAATATTATCACATTCGACGAACAGTCATAAGGAGGAAAAAATGCTGGTTACTACAAAAGAACTGCTCTGTGTCGCAAATGCAGAGAATAAGGCGATTGGAGCCTTTAACATCACCGGTCTGGAAACGCTGCAGGCTGTATTGCAGGCAGCTGAAAGCAGAAAAGAACCTGTGATTCTGCAATTTGCACAGGTTCATGAGGAGGAACAAATTATTAGTCTGAATATCATCGGCCCTATTATGGTCATGATGGCTGATCAGGCAACGATTCCGGTTGCCGTACATCTCGACCATGGTGTAGATCTTCATATTCTGAAAAAAGCACTGGACATGGGATTTACCTCAATCATGTTCGACGGTTCCTCGCTGCCCTATGGAGAAAATATCGCATATACAAGGATGGCTGTCAGTATGGCGCAGGAATACGGAGCCAGTGTGGAGGCGGAAATCGGTCAGATGGCTGGGATTACCCTCAACGATCGGAAAATAACAGAAAACCGCAAGGTGGATCGAAGGATGTTTACCGATCCTCTGATTGCACAGGATTTTGTAGAAAAGACCGGTGTTGACTGCCTGGCATGTGCATTTGGCACCGTGCACGGACTATACACGACGAAGCCCTGTCTGGACTATGATCTGGTAAAGGAGCTGGATGCGGCAATCGGTGTCCCCATTGTTATGCATGGCGGCAGCGGTGTCAGCGAGGCAGATTATGATATCGTGATTGAAAACGGTGTACGCAAGGTCAACTACTATACCTATATGGCGAAAAGCGGAGGGGAAGCAGCGAGAGCATATGCATCTGCTTCTGATATTGTTTACTTCCATGATATAGCAAATACGGCAATAGCGGCAATGCGCAGTAATGTGGAGGAAGCACTCCGCATCTTTGCGCACCACAGGGAGGACTGATATGAAAGCAGCTGTATATTTTGGACGCCATGATGTCCGAATCACTGATTTCAAAGAACCGCCTTTAACTGATACAGGCGTTAAGATTGCTGTTTCCTACTGCGGGCTGTGCGGTACCGATTTACACAAATATGATGGAAAGGGTGGGTCACGTCCTGTGATTCCTCCTGTTGTACTTGGTCATGAGGCGAGCGGTGTGATTGTGGAAACAGGAAAAAGTGTGAGTAAATTTCAGGTTGGTGAGCGCGTCTGCGTTGACCCTAACTGGAGCTGTGGCCATTGTGCCTGCTGTCAGGAGGGAATGACACACATGTGTGAGAATAGTCGTGGAGTTGTGAAAGGCTTTGCACAGTACATCTGTCCTCCGCAGGAAAATGTATATCCGATTCCGGATTCGCTATCTCTTAAGCATGCAGCGCTCGCTGAACCGCTATCATGCTGTCTGCACGGCATGGATTTGCTGGATGTACATCTTGGAGATCATGTTCTCATCGTGGGTATGGGGGCAATCGGTTCCATGATGGTACAGCTGTGCCGTCTTGCAGGAGCTGCCCATATCGTTGTAGTAGAGCCACAGCGTGAAAAAAAAGAGCTGGCGGTAAAGCTTGGCGCAACCATGTTTTTATCACCCGATGATGATGTTATCGGTATCCTGCAGCAGGAACAGCTTCATATAAGCAGGGTCATGGAATGTGTGGGATTAAAAGCAACCATCGAAGATGCCTTCCGATATGCAGGAAAATGTGCAACTGTCGTGCTGTTTGGTTTAGGTGATCCACAGCATCCGGCTGTTTTTGATCAGTACAGTGCGTTCCAAAAGGAGCTTACCATTAAAACAAGCTTTGTCAATCCGCATACAACTCAGCGTGCAATCAATCTGTTGTCCACAAAAGCCATAGACTGTGATGCCATCATAAGCCGAATTATGCCGCTAGAGGATGTTGTGGAGGAGCTGCGGACACAGGAGTGGTTCCGCAAGGGAAAGGTCATTGTAAAAATCGGCGGGGATATGGAAGAACGCTGACAAGACCTCGTTTAGCAATGTTTCTATCTTTTTGAGGTGACAGCTGAGAATTTCCATTGTAATCTAACGCATAAAAACATGGCTTCTTAAAGGGGCCATGTTTTTTTCTATGCTATTCTCCATTAGTCGAAGGGCTATACTCTGTAAAAATTATCCGGTTAAGCTGTGATACACTTTTCTGACACCTCTGCGGCTTATTCCGGTAAACGAACCCTTACTGAATTATCACAGGAACCGCTTTCTCATTGTTAATAACCGCATAGTGAAATCCATAATGCTTGCATAGCCCGTTCCTGCAGCATGAAATTGTGCAGCGTGAGTAGCTTTCCTCAGCTGAATCCTATACTTTTTCAGACATGTGCGATATATAGCATGCGCTTCAGCTTTCATCAGTTATGCTTCGATTTCATGAAAGATATCCGGGAACGAAGCCAAGCAGTAAGCTATTGCCTTTTTACGATACAGTATGCTTTCATCAGCTCTCCGGTTTCCATTTATCTACAAACACTTTTTTTAATTGCTGCAGCTTTAGTTTTCTGATATCCGACTGAAATTCTTTATCCTGAAACAGATTTATCGTATTTTGCAAAGCACGAAGCTGAACTGCACCGTCCATCACCGCCAAATTCAAAACAAAATCTACCGGAAGCTCTTCCTGTGTATTATCCATTCGATGAAAGGATACCGGTGTTGCCAATCTTAATAAACAAATACCATTCTTATGTATGCTGCAGCAGGACTCCGCATGGGGTATTGCCACCGGCACCAGTGTTGCTAATCCGGTAGGATACATTTGCTCCCTTTTAATACAATTCTGATAAAAGTCAGCTTCCACACACCCGTTCTTATATAACTCATCAGCAGTCATCTGAATAGCCTCTTTCCATGAAACAGGATTCCCTTCTATTACATAAATGTTGTCTACCATACCCGTCTTCCCTTCATATAATCAGCTTTGAAACCTTCTGATATACATATATCCCTGCTTCATCCTTATACCACATTTCATGCAGCTTTTGCAATAATTCCTCTTTTGAAATCTTTCTCATTTCTTTTTCATACTGGGCTATCTTAGCGATAAAGGCAATACCTATATCCAAATTCGCAGCAGGATCGCTTTTCCATAACAGAATGATCGGTTTCACAAAGCGCTCATTTAATTCCAGCTTGCGCAGCATATTTCTCGCTATATTTGATAGGTCACGGCTTTGCTCGGCCAGCTCATTATGTGGAAAATGTTTACAGACAGGTCGGTTTAAACCCAGTCTTTTTTCATATATGTCCGACCATTTCCGAACATAACCTTCCGATAAACCATATCCGACTACCAGACTTCGTCTGACAAGATCCATATACGGGAGAACAGCATCCCGTACATCAGAATTCAACGTAGCTTCTTCAAAGCTTCTGCATTGATACAGAATTCCTGTAAATGCGATAGCATCGGACAATGTATTTAACAGGAATCTCTTGCGGGCAAAAATAGAATCTATATGATCGACTGCCGGAATAAATTCGATACCGGTATCCTCTACCACCCTCTTATCAACTGCGATTTCCTTAAATTCCGTAGTTACAACCTCCAGAATATCTTTTGGATTTTTTCCGCATCCCCGATCAACCATCGTATCCGGTATTCGGATTTTCATCAGATTATCACGTTGTTCCTTGCTATGCGCACATTTCATTAACAGACCTTGAAAATATGCAGAGGCCGATGCAATATTCTCACATAGTAAAATCATATTGTTATCCGCATCTGCTGTATTCCAGACATCCGCAATTATCTCGGCTACATGAATTAAATTTTCCTGTATGACAGAGGTTGTCACAGTGTCGATTTCTTCACGAAGCAATCTCTTTATCTCGTCCATTTCGTTATTCATGGATAAAACCCTGTGGACAGTGATTTCCTGATGCTGATCATTCGCTTCTGCATCAACACAATGCAGTCTATACGTATTATTATTTTTCTTTATCGCATCCATCAAGGCTTCATTCGTATCTGCAATATAAACCTCGCAGCCGCTATGAACCAAACTGTATATCGTCAGTCCCCTTCCCAGAGCACCGACTCCAAAATGAAGTACTTTTTTCATAATGCCTCCTATGCCATATGCGGATAAGATACCTTTATTACCGCCAGCTTATCATGCAATGATGCTCCATATGGCCGAAGTATGAATTGGCCTACTGCCGCAGGGATAAAGGTTGCTTCCGCATAATGGATGACAAACGGTTCAAAGGTGCCGTCCAAACTTTCAATCAAAGCTTCTTCTCCTTCCACCAGGATCAGAATCTGAATTGCATCCTCACACTCCAGATGCAGAGCCTTCGTAAACCAGTACCGCTTGATATCCATCGGCTCATAATCAATCGGAGATGTATCATCACACTCCCAGCCATCTCCATGTGCAATCTGCGGCTGCTTTGCTATGAGATGATCATATACGAAATCACCTTGAAAATCTTCCTGAATACAATGCTGTCCGTGATCAATATTCACCGGACGCGGACGTCCGTCATAGTCCACTCTTCCCCAGTCGAATAATTTAAAGGTTGCATATGTATACTGATCGATTTCCAATACGCAGGTGCCTTCTGCGGAGCTATGAACAGTTCCACTCGGAATAAAAACATGCTGATGTTTCTTTACAGGGATACGATTCACATATTTCGCAGCATCGAATTCTCCGCTTTCTTCAGCTTTCTTCAAATCGCTGACCATATCCGCCACCTTCGTACCTTCCTTTAATCCGAGATAAACCGCAGAACGCTCTGTTGTATCCATTATATAATAACTCTCATGATGTCCTGCTCGAGCATTGAAAACAGGAATACCATAGGAAGCAGTCGGATGTACTTGCAATGACAGATTACCGCCTTCCCATGTATCCAGATAATTGATGGTTAAAGGACAGCGATATCCCCATTTATAATAGATACTCGCACCGAGAATACGCTTTGGTTCATAATACAGCATATCCTGAGCATCAATAGAGAAGATGCCGTTTTTTAATTTATAGGTGACCTTCTGCATACTCATATGACCTGTCAGCACCCAGCCGACATTGGGCCAATCCTTACACACACCGAGAACCTTCTGTGCCCATTTGCCTCCCCATATGGCTTTAGTAAATTGTGGCACCAGCTGAAACGGTCGGGATGAAGCGTGCTTTATCAGCGTTTTTACATCACTATTACGCAGCATGACGGGGTGATCTGCATCATCTAAGTTCAAAACGTAATCGGCTTTCTGCAAGCAGGCCGTTTTATGCGGGGCAAGAATCGTGTGATCCAAGAATATATAGCGCTTCTGCTTTTTCAAAAACTCTTCATCCGCATTCTCTGCTCCCCAGTTATCCCCTCCTGCCGCAAACCGTGTCATAACTGCTTCAAATGTGAAATTAGCATACAGTAATACATCCGGATGTTCGCATACGATTCCTGCAGCAACACCATAGATAATAATTAATCCGTCCTGTTTTCTGATTCTGTTTTTCAAATCCTCCAGTTTTTCTTTTGAAAAATATTCTTCTGCAGTACCGACAGCAAATGCTCCATACGAACGATCCTGCGGAACAATGAATTTTTCAAATTTTGTGAACAGCTCTGCTGCGGATAATAAAGCATCCTCGGTATGAATTATTTCATCCGGCTGCAGATCGGTGATGAGATTATCCAATAGGGCACTCTGATTCACGCCATGATAACAGTCTATCACGATAGTCTTCTTCTGCTGCTCCATCTGATTCAACTTTTGTTTTATCTCGTATCCTATTTCATCATAGCTGCTGAAACAATCAAACTGATTTGCTTCAATATAAGGATGTTGATTAAAGTTTGGCTCTCTTGTATCGTTATACATATCATTTTCCTCTTTTCCTCAAGTCTATAAAATCCTCCTCCATAACCTCCTTACAAAGCTCACGGGTGAAGGAGGATTCTTGATCCCAGTCTTAAATTTGTGCGATTCCAAACAGCTGAAGAAGCATACGGACAAAGCCTGCAAGAATAGAACCACCCTCATCCCAGCATGTCAGTAAAGCTCCGTTGCCTACCGTATCAGCCATAAGTCCTGACTTTTCAATTCCCATAGTGATCGCCGGCGCCATCCATGTAGCTATATAACTGATTAAAACAAGATACAGCGTAGTACAAATGACACAATGAACCATATTTCCCCTGGCATAAGGTGCAACTCCTCCCACGATATAAGGCAGGGCTGCCAGTGATGCAATCGGGATGAATCCTACTCCCGGAAGAAGCAGACACAGAACGATCATAATCGGAACCTCAATCACAAAGGTTGCCATAACGGAAGGATCTCCAAGAAGGGTCGCTGGATCTACTGCAATATATAAATCCCTTCTGCCTTTGAACTTCTTTTTCATCCATGTCATGATACAGGTCGTTACCGGTACAATACCCTCACATACAAATGCCGCCATTTTAGGAAATAAAGCTAGTGTGGCTGCCAGAGTTACAGAGCATTCCAATATTCCTGTAATATCAAAGCCGGCGCACAAGCCCAGTACAAGACCAATGATTGCCCCAAGCACGATCTGTTCACCGAAAATACCAAACCGGTCCTGAATATCCTCGGCAGAGAACTTAATCGAATTCAAACCGGGTATTTTATCAATTACCTTCATGACGATACAGGTAAACAGTCCGGCCATAGTTGCGGAAGAAGCAATACAGCAGACGCCCGGTGTATTGTTGAACTCCTGAAAACGCGGAGCAACAAAGTCGGCCAGCTTCAACAAGATGATCAAAACGATAACCGTTATAATCAGTGACAGAACATAATCATCCGTGATAGCATAAGCTATCAGTCCGACAAACAAACCGTGCCATGTATTGTGAATATCCACCCATAGAACCTTTGTCCATCCGAGTCCGATCATAATAATATCCAGAACAATGATGCAGGCCAAGGCAGGGAACAGCAGCTCTACATAACCGTAATAAGGGATAGCTCCATATCCGCCATCAATAACATTCAGCGTGATTCCCAATGTTGAGGCAATTCCTTCAGCGACACCCTGCATTTCCGTAACACAATAATTGATCAATAACGTGATTCCCGCAATACCCACCATAAAGCAGCAGCATGCTCTTACTGCATTTTTCATACCTCCCCGAAATACCACACACATAAGGCCCATAACAATTCCTGTAAACGCAGCCGTCGGAAGTGATGTGATAAACGTAACAATCGTTGTGAATATTTCCATAAACTTCTCCTCTCGATTTCTAGTTTTTGGTATTTTGTTTTATGATGTATATCAGCTGTTTTCTTTTTCGATGATTTCCTTCAGGTATGCTTCCACCTCATCAATGCATTTGATTTCATCCTCTTCATTCTGCATAACGAATGCGATTCCATTTACAACCGGAAACGCATGCTTCCTTGTATAATTCGTTGAAGATACCAGAATATCAATTTTATCGCTATAACGAGGTACATCATTTATAAGCCCATGCTCTATTTTAATTTGTTTTTTCACATCCCATCCCCGTTCCTTTAATCCCGATTTCAATCCCTCTGCTGCCATATAAGATGTTAATTTCCCCGCTCCGCAGCATACGAAGATAAAGTATTGCTTTTTCACTGTTCGCCAGCTCCTTTCTCTGTAATCATCCGCAACAAAATATCCAAAACATAAGATTCTTCGGCTGTTGAAGCAGTAGCCGTCCTGATCTTATAATTTCATTTTACATTCTACGTGATGATCTGCCGCCTTAACTTTTGCCCTAACATTGTGGCATATTCCTAACCGATAAGCTGTTCTATTACTGTTTCATAAACAGGATTCTCTAAAATCCTTTTTACTGCCTCTCTATTCGAAAATAAACGAAATGTCAGTGTATTCAGATTTTTTATTTTCTCTTCCTCCACATAGCCTTTTCCATAGGAAATCACAAATACGATGCGCACTCTTTTTTCGCTCCACTTCACGGCATCCTTCAATACGGATACAGAAATAAAGGTTTCCTCTGTACATGCTTCCATCGGATGTGGAAATGCAATGAAATTCCCATAATCTGTCGGATATAGATTTTCCCTCTCCAATATTTTTTCCTCAAGCATACCGATTGGTTTATCATAATGCTTCTGCATACGGCAACAAATGTTATGAATTACCTCCTGCCTTGTCTTTCCTTCCACACAATTAAAAAACAGCTCCTTCTTATAAAACTCCAGAAGGGAGGAATCATAATCGTTATGGATTAGGATATCCTTTACCTTATACAGGTCATTCTTGGTAAGATAAGGATTGATATAATATATATGCTTTCCTTTCACATCAATTGGGATGGTTGAAAATATAAAATCATAAGAATCCAGATTTTCCTGAGTAAAATTGTGCATATTTCTCATTTCTATGCTACTGATAAAAGGCTCGAATTCTCTCATAAACTTAAATGCGAGCAGCTGTGAGCTTGCCCTTCCTGCAGAGCAAATAATGAGGATGCGTTTCTTGTGTTTAAACTTCTCTTCTTCTCCGGTAAAAAGCTCGATGAACGGGGTGATATAGGCGATTTCATCCTCGGTGATCAATTTGGCGTACTGATCCTGTATGGCAGCAAAAGCATACGATGCCATCGCATAGCTTAACGGATACTTTTCCTTTATATCCAATTTTTGTGGATTTGTAATCGGGATATTGTATTTCATTCGTATATCGAAGGGAATCAAATGTGTGTAAAGTGACATACGAAGCTCCAGATTGCTTCTGAGATCTACGCCGAATTCTTTATAAATGCCCTCCAGCATTGTACTGACCTTTTCCTGTATGTGAACCGGTATAATCATCGTTCCGGAAAACTGATTTTTCGTAATCATCGTTTGCTGACTCTGAAATAAAATGGCAAGAAAAGAAAACTCCGCACTGTATTTTTCTTCTGCTATCGTGATTCCCATAGCTTCCAGAGCCTTTAAAATCTGATCCGTCACAACAAGTGTATTATCATCAATATGATCTACTTCCTCACGGTCATAATCCGTATCTATATAGAAACCGGAGAGAATCCGCTGTGTAAATACGAATACAGAAACAACCAGCTTATCGAAGGCTGCGGAGTAAATTGTAATTTCGGTATTTCTCTGAATTATCTTTTTTAACATATCCTGAATCACCTTGATTGTAATCGGATTTTGCGACTCATAAAAGTAGACATCCTTTTCAATCAGGGAATTCATAAGGCTTCTTTTATCCTGTTCCTTTCCCGCAATCATGATTCCATTGTGGGATTTCCTCACCAATGTCAGATTATACTCCTCCAGCATACCTTCGATCTCACGCATCGTATTACTGATAGAAGTCCGGGAGATATACAGCCTTGCTGCGATTGTTTCCATCACAATACAGTCCCTTTGATTCAGCAGGATACTTAACACCCCAAATGCACGCTCCTGTGGATTTTCCGGAACTGCCTGCTTAGCTTCCGTAAAATTTTCTAAGAACTCCTTGAATTTCACATTGTTATGTACACGTAATTTATATCCGTAATGCGGTCGTGATTCAATACATCCGACCTTCTGATATACAAGCATTTTATTGATATCGGTAATACGATTACGAATTGTCTTTATACTTATTTCACAGCTTTCAGAAATATCCCTTGCTGTCACATATTCTTTTTCATTCAGTGATTTTAATATCTCATATGCTTTGCTCCTATCCATGATAAACCTCCCTGAACATAAAATAGATGTTTCTATTTTGCATAGTGTTTATGAAAAAGAGAATTCAATTTCTATTGATGAACACATTAGTTATGAATTCCCTATTTCAGTTTGTACCCACAAATGAGTAAGAACCTAAAACCGTATGACATCCTATCTTTTTTTATTTATATATTTCCGATAAGTTTTTAAAGCTATCGCCCATATATGAACTGCTATAAAACAAAATATCAAACTTATGCTGATATATATGAGGAATACAGATACACCAGTCACTCTGTCCAGATATAAATAAAGCAGAATCAACAATAGGACAGAGAGTATTACACATTTGATAGACTGAATACAGGAAGAGTCATAGATAAGCTTCATAAAATTATTTTTTTTCGGAGTCCAGCTTGAAACCGGCATCTTCTTTAAGAAGAGGATCCGAAAAGAAATATCATACGTAATATAGAAACCGGCTGCTACCATAACAGAAAGGACAGCTGTGATATCCAGACAGGTATACAATACAAGGAATACGGCAAATGTAATAATAAATCGCAACAGAAAGAAGCTGAGCTTTATGCGATATTTTCCATCAATTTCATATGTTTTCCTTGTTATAAAGTCATAATATATAAATATCTTTACATCTGCTTTATCAAATTCCGTAGTTTTTCGCTTTCCGATATTCCTAGCCATGACAACAAATGATTTCCATATCCCCCTGTAATACAAATTCTTTACAAGCGTTTGTCAGCATGAAGCTTTGTCCCTCTCTCACCTCAATGTCATTTATGGTTCCCTTCCCATAAATCACAAAGCATCCGGCAAAAGGTTTCTTTAAAGGGATACAGCCGGTACCCTTTACCTTATACAGCCATGCAGAGTAATTACCGTTATCGGCCATAAACCGTTCTGTTACACTGCCATATTCGCTGATAACCTCATTGTATACAACTGGTTGATCCGGTACCAAAAGATTTTCTTTTGCTTTCTCCATATCCAGCTTACGCGGCTTTCCATTGCTATCCAGCCGATCGTAGTCATAAAACCGATAGGTAACAGGACTCGGATTGCATATTTCTATAAAATAGCTTCCCTTTTGCACGGCATGAAGTGTTCCTGCATTGATAGCATAAAATGAGCCAGGCTTAACAGGATGTCTAACCATTAGCTCCTCCCAGGCTCCCCTTCTGATATACTCGTCAAATTCTTCCATCGTTTTCGCTCTGCTTCCGAATACAACCGTGTTATTTTCAACAGTTTCCGGAAAGTACCAGCATTCAGATTTTCCATGAGCATGCAGATGCTCCATAGCCCAGTCCTCTCTCGGATGAACCTGTACGCTTAAATCCTCCGATGCCCAGCACGCTCCCATAGAAATCGCCATCATATCCTTCCATTTCCGCTGATCGGCAGAACCGAAGTAATCAGGATGATGTTTATAAAGCCATTTTAAGCTTCGTCCTTTATACTCACCATTTTGTATCGTGCACTCTTCAGAGAAGCCTCCGCCAAACGGACACCGATCAATATCATACCCATCCGCCATTTCCAAATGATATCTTCTGGTCAATGTACCATCTCCCCAGATTGCTTCCATGGAGATAGGCGGAAGCTTCAGCAGTAAAATATGTTCCATCATATTTTACACCTCCTTCTATTTTATTTTAACAGCTTCACCTCCTGATAGAATCCAAAGAAAGGGAACAATATTCCGACATATTCCTTACATAGAATCATAGCTCGAGTTGATATTTATATTTATGAGAACATCCGTCTTTTATCTCGGAAACAAGCATACCGCCGATCCTTTTACATAGTTTGTTTGAATATACATTATCCTTGTCAACCATGATATATATTTTGTTCAGATGCTTAGATTGCAATATGGCTATCAGCTTATGACAGGCAGTCGTTGCATATCCGCGATGTTGATATTCCTCCAGAATATGATAACCCAGATTACCGAATCGGTTGATTTCCTTTGTGCCGATATATACGTACCCATCGCCACACAAAAGATCATCGAGATAAAATTCATATCCTATATACTCTTCCTCACAAATATAACGGTGCCATTTTTCTTTTAAAGTCAATGTCATAGCTTCAGCTCCTTTTCAATATAGTAACATATACAAATTCAAAATAGAGGAAATTTATCCGATATGACACGTTCAATGAAATTATTATTTGTCTGGCTGCTGTTTTTTTACATTTTATGGAAGTATATCCAGTAAATAAATTCTTATCGTTCATTCAAACATATGAAATTATATTTTTTATTTTACAAGCAGCCTTTTTCCATATTAGAAATTCCATAAAAGATAATAACGTCATTTTATATATGGGAGAGACTAAATGTTTTTATCAGTGATTATGATAATTTTTTTCTTATTTGAAAAGCATTAAAAGATTTTGGCCTATTCAAGAGCTTATCGAGACAGCCTTGGTTTTGTTAAAGGTATAACAGCTGATCGAACGTTGTCTGTAAGTAAAATGAAAATAACCTGTCCTTTCGCAGATATCTTCTATTGTTTATGATAGATAAGGTAATCGTCTAACTGCAAATATTATAATAAAGTAAGAACTACTGAAAAGGGCTGGTCGTTTTTGTGTGTGCCTGCATGCACACAACATAATGGATAGATTCAGCATTATATTGCTCTGCTATATCACTCATATATATTGGATTTTACATACTGTAAAAGCATTATTCTTCTTTGTAAACTATCGTGTAACACACAAAAACATGACTTTACGAAAAGTCATGTTTTTTCCAATGCTATATCCTTTCATAAGATCGGCAGCTTAAATGGATTAAATAGACTGAGAGTCATTTTCCAGTCCCTCTTCCCCATTGGATTCCATTACACGCTTATACCATGCAAAGGAATCTTTTTTATAGCGTTTTTTGCTGCCGCTTCCATCATCATTGATATCCACATAAATAAAGCCATAGCGCTTGCTCATCTGACCGGTGCTGGCGGCTGTAATATCAATACAGCCCCAGGATGTGTAACCCATAACATCCACACCGTCTTTGATTGCTTCTCGCACCTGAATCAAATGATTTTTAAAGTATTCTATACGGTAATCATCATGTATCTTTCCATCAACCAGCTCATCATGCGCACCAAGACCGTTTTCTACAATCATCAGTGGAATCTGATAGCGCTCATAAAGCTGATTCAGAATAATACGCAGGCCAACCGGATCAATCACCCAGCCCCAGTCGCTGGCTTTCAGATAAGGGTTACGGAGAACTCCCAGCATGCGCTCATCCTCTGTCAGATCACTGACCTTTTCCGGATTTAACGGAGTCACTCTTGAATAATAGTAGCTGAAGGAGCAGAAATCAACGCATCCCTGTGCAAGGATTTCAGCATCACCGTCCTCCATAACTATTTTAACTCCCTTTTCTTCAAAGAAACGATTTGCATAGGATGGGTACGCTCCACGTACACATACATCGGTATAAAGGAAAATCTCATGGTTCGCTTCAATGCTTTCCATAACATCCTCTGGTTTGCATGTATTGGCATAGCTTGGAATCGCATTGATCATACAACCGATTTTCATTTCCGGATCGATGCTGCGTGCCAGCTTTACTGTCAGTGCGCTTGCAACCATCTGATGATGTGCTGCCTGAAACATGATCTGTTCCTTATGCTCCCCTTCTTCAAATTCAAGACCTGCCGCATACCATGGAATAACACTGCAGAAATTGATTTCATTAAACGTGATCCAGTATTTTACTTTTCCTTTATAGCGTTCAAACAGTGTTTTCGCATACTTTACATAAAGATCAATCAGAATACGATTTCTCCATCCGCCATATGCCTCTACCAGATGCAGTGGAAATTCGTCATGTGAAATGGTAATCAGCGGCTCGATACCGTTTTTCAGAAGCTCATCAATCACATTGTCATAAAACTGCAGACCCTTTTCATTGGGCTCCTCCTCCACTCCGGTTGGATAAATTCTTGTCCATGCAATCGACATGCGGAAGCACTTCATACCCATCTCCTTAAACAGTCTGATATCCTCCTTATAGGTGTGATAGAAATCAATACCGCCATGGGAAGGATAAAATACATCCGGCAGAATCTTATGATCCTTTGGTACCGCCTCTCTGCTGCCATGTGGAAGAATATCCACAATGTTTACACCCTTGCCATCCTCATTCCATGCCCCCTCAAACTAATAGGCACTGGTTGCGCCACCCCATAAAAACCCTTCCGGAAATTGTTTATCTTTTTTCATTATATCTCTCCTCTCATGTACTATGTATTTTCTTCATAAATGCTGCATAGCTGTCACATTCCAATACCTGTGCAAATCGAACAGGATCATCAAATACATTCAGTATCAGATCATACAGCTTTGGAACCTGATCAAAGCTCTTGTGCAAAGCAAACATCAGTACAATGTTCACTTCAAAGCCATCCCATATAACGGGCTTCCTCAGCAGTGCGACAGCGATGCCGTTTTTCTTTGCTGTTTTTTTCGTTGTATGCGGAATTGCATATCTTGCACCAAAGCAGGTAGGTGCAATTGCTTCTCTTTCATAAATCTGTTCCTGAAAATCGGCGTCCACATACCCCTGTTCGTCGAGTAAGCTGCAAAGATAGGTAATCACCTCGTCCTTGGTAGTAAGCTGTGAGGGAATACAAAACAGATCCTCCATGAAATAATTATGGATCATGATATTTTCATAAGACTTTTTAACGCGGACACTCTTTACAATACGCTCAATTTTCTCATATTCATCATCCTGAAGATAATTATCAAGCTGAAAGACAGGTACTCCCATTTGCTCACTGGTTGAGACCATTGTCACAATAATATCCGGCTTCTCGGTATAAAGCGTTTTAAAATCAAACATGGAGAAGCAGCCGATCATCTCGACATCTGTTAAAGCCTGTAATCTCTGCTGTATGATATGTGTTACAGAATTTCCATACGGATTGATCAATGCAATACGGACAATGGAGGTCTTTATACTTTTGATACCGTTCATAATATGCAAGGCGATAAAGCTGATTTCGTTTTCATCCAGAACATAGCCTGTTTGTTCCTGAAAGCGTATCGCTATATATGCTGCGATATCATATATAAGAACAAAGCTCTGCTTCAGCTCTGACAATAATGGATTTTTTATCAGCATACCATGCTTACAGCGGTTTCTCAAATTTTGAAGATGCAATGCCAGATTATCCATAAGATCCTGATTTTCAGTAAAATTGATACTGTAAATATCATAAATTTCCCTCAATACTTCATGCAGAAACTGCATAACTCTCACATCATCCTGTCCTGCATTTCGTTTTTTGAACAATGCGCAAATCTGCTGTGTACCCTCTGCAGTGAATTGAATACGCATTCTTTCCCTTATCGCTTCAAGTAACGGCCTACAGTCCTGATCACATATCGAAGCACGCTCCTCTTCCATGCATATATAAGAGGTATTACTGATATACATCAGCATATGCAGCAGGATGGAAAACAGATTAAAATCAGAAACAGCAAGCTGCTGCCTGTGGATAAACTCCATCAGTATCTCAGAAAGCCGATAGACATCCACATTTTCAAAATAACGATCCAATATTCCAACATCAAAGCGCTGATCCTCACTTTCCTCCAATAGGAAATAAGTCAAAACCCTTCGTTTTTCTATATCATCACAATTCAGAAAGAGATGATTTTGTTTTCTTGTAATCCTCAGTGTCCGAAATTCCTTCTGTATGCGTTCATTCAATATCCGTATATCCTTATTCAGTGTAGAGGGGCTGATATAAAATCTATCCGCAAGCTCATAGTAATCCATATGCTCATTGAATAGAATTTCCTTCAGTATTTTTATATCTCTTCTCCCCTCATCACCAACAATATACTTCTGCCTGATCCAGGCATCCTTATCACGCACTACATACCCTTTTCCTTTCAGAGAAGATATCATGCAGGCTTTTGATTTCCTATTGATTTCTGCTATTTCTCCGTGTATTGTTTTCTCACTGACCTTTAAAAGATTGGCAAGTGTCGCTGCAGTACAATATTCGGATTCCTTCAGTAGTATATCAACCATCTTCATTTGTCGTTTCGACAGACTGATCTCCATGATATCTCTCCCTTTCCATGTTATCGTTTCCAGGTAAATGCGTAATCGTGATTCATCAGATATGGTGTATAATAGGCAACCATACTGGATAACGGCAGGATATCCTCATGCAACTGAATACCGAGAACATCCTGTATATATGTTCTTCTTTTCAACATGCGCTCCCAGCTGTTTGGATACTGCTTTTTGATTTCCTCTTTCAATACCGCATCCGCAAGAACAACGCCGTTTTCACAGCAGCAGCCCGGATATCCTTCTACAGATGGAATGATATCAATCTGTAAAAGCATACCGCTTTTCAGCTTCAGCCTTGAACCTTCGTAAATCGGGCTACTTAGCCATTCCTCATCCGCAGTGAGGTGTCCGGGATTCAACTTCCAGCGGAAAATATCCTTTGGCAGAATATCATCAACCAACTCATATACCTCTTTCCCCTCCATACCGATATGGAGATGCTCAAGCCATGTGCAGACAGCTGCGAAATATGGTTTTGCGATTTTCTCTTCATAATCTCTTACTGCGGAATCAAGGTCTTCTCTTTCATAAGCGGCAAATGCTGCTCTGCTGGCAAGACCGCCCTTGTACCCGACGGTTAGTGATATTCTCTCTCCTGTCTGTATCGGCTTGTTCATAGGATACAGATTGGCTTTTTCAAAGCGTGTCCCGCTGGAACAGATGGTCACAACATTGTGTATCTGACCTTCGGATTCCAGCAATCCTCCGATTTCAGCTTCTGTTTTTCCCGGCTCCAGAGCAAGCATCGCCCGCTGAAGACCTCTTGCTGCAAGGATTTGTCCATACTCATAATGTGCAATTTCATTTGCATTATTGACCGTTCTTGCACCATCCTTTGGAGAGATGAATATATCCGTTGCATTGCTTATCTTCACTTCACAAGCTTTCAATGCTTCAAGAATGTAATAGGGTATGTCAAACAGCTCTTTCTGTAAACGGTAGAAGCCTTTCCATCCAACCACACCGAGATGCATACCGTTCTTAACGCCTGCCTTAGCTAACACACTTTTTAGATCCTCTTCCTCCTGAAGCGGCTGGTCAGGCAGTGAGAAATAAGACATATGCAGACCCTTTGCAGGTATTCTTGCATGCTTGGATAATGAAAGGACCTCATTCCCCAGTAGAAGATATGCATCTTCATTTTTATGAAGAATCAGTAAGGCTTCTTCAAAACGCGGTATAAAACCAGTAAGGTATTCAAAATTGCCACCGTGCTCCACATCTGCATATACGGCAATACAGTCCAGTTTTTTCTCCTGCATTCGGTGAAGAATCTTTTGCCGTCTTTCCTGCATGGTTTCATCACTGAGCAATACCGGTTCTCCTGTCTCCTCCTTCGGAAACGGAATTTTATCTAAAACTACGTTTTCATAACGCTGATCCATGGTGATTCCCTCCTTTTTCACGACTGGTATTATTTTTTTCTCTTCTGTCATAACAAGTCCGTGGTCAGAAAGCTTCACGTACGGACATACAAGCAAATTCAATATTGTGATTCTGGATACCGGATTTTCCAAATAGCTGTTCCCCAGCTTATGAAAGGCCTCTGCCATTAGATCCACGTTTTGTGATACTGTTTCCATGCATTCCGTGCTCATCAGTCCGGCAACAGAAAGAGCCAGAGATGCAAGAATATTTCCCTGTGAAACTGCACAGAAGCCTCCATGCATATTCATAACCTCCTGTACGGCCAGATACCCGTTTTCAGGTGTATCATAAACCACACATACATTATGACTGTCATGAGAGATACTACTGGCAACAGCACCATGATCAATACCGAAATTCTCGACGATACAAACCTTCCTTTGTGCGCGTCCATAGCGGTTGAATACTGCGGCATACATTTGTTTTTTATCCTTTTGAAGCAAAACCCTTCCATCCTGTATCGGGCATATACGTGTTTTCAGATGGGATGTAGCTATATATTCAGATGCAAAGCTTAGGATATTCAGCTGTGCATACGGACCCTTTGCTTTGATAAGGAAATCCTCCTGCTTCAGGACCTGCATTTGGATAGTATTTCTGCTGTTCAACTCGCGGGTATAAGAGGATAAAACAATTGGCGATGTCAGCTGTTCCTTCTTGCTGACAAGCTTCCCTTCAAAGAATACTGCATGCACCTGCAGATCCTCCACATTATTCAACAGCACCAGATCGGCTGCATATCCCGGAGCAATCGCACCGAGATGCTTACATCCGCTTTCCTGTGCCACACGGTAGCTCGTTGATAACAGGGCTTCCTCCACAGGCATTCCAAGAGATACGGCTTTTCTTACCACATGATCCAGATGTCCGTATTTTCCGGTGACATTACAGCGTCGGTCATCCGTACAGAAGCATATGCGGCTGTAATCATTAAATTCTTTGCAGACATCCAGAATCTCTTTCATACGCCCCTGTGTGTTAGCCTCTCTGATATCGATCCACATACCCTTTCTGTATTTATCAAGAGCCTCCTGTTTCGTTTTCACCTCATGATCGGATTGCGGTCCTGCATTTACATACGCACTGAGACGGTTCCCCTCCATAAGAGGTGCATGTCCCTGCAGATAGCCTGCATGCTTTTTAGCAGCAAGCAGCAAATCATGTATACGCTGTTCTCCCTGCAAAACTCCCTCATAATCCATCACCTCACCCAGTCCGGCTACACGCGGATGCTGAAAGAGTGCTGTATAATCCTTTGCGAACAGTTCAGCATTAGAAGATTCAAACCCCGGAAGGCTTGGAACACAGGATGGAAGTGTCAGCAGCATACGCATAGGGAGATCCTGTGAAGCAGCAAGCATATACTGAATACCTTCCACTCCCATTACATTTGCTATTTCATGGGCATCCTCCAGTACAGTCGTTGTCCCGTGCGGCAGAACCATAGCAGCATAATGTTCCGGTACAAGGAGCGAGCTTTCAATATGTGTATGTGCATCAATGAAACCCGGGCACAAAATTCCGTTCAGCTGTAATCGCTGCTTTGAAGGCAGTGCCAAATTCTTTTTGTTATATTCCACATGGGATATAAACCCGTCGCAGATGTAGACAGTTGCTTCCAGGAATTCTTTTGTAAATACGTTGAAGATGCGGCACCCCTCAATAGCCAGATCATTCTCTACATTTCCCAAAGCCGCTGCAATAAGCCGTTTTGTATCCTTTGGTTGAAACGCAAGCATGGTTATTCCTGCATTTCGTCCTGCTGTTCAATCAGCAGCTGCTGTTTTTCATACATTTTCATAAACGGAAAATATAACAGCATATCTATGACAATCAGAACAGCTACAAGAAAGACAGCCTTGAAATCCCCGGTGGAGAAATAGGCGCCGAAGATACTTGGCATATTGAAAGAAAGCATCGCATAGGTTTTTCCAATCAATCCTGTATTCAGACAAAGGAATGCTATAACTGCATTAACAACAGATACCAGAGAACATGGTATGAAGAAGATAGGATTCAGCATAATCGGAAGACCAAATGTAATTGGCTCAGATATTCCAAAGAATGCCGGTATGATTCCCACCTTACCAACGACTTTTAAAAGCTTCGATTTGGAGAAACACAGGATAATAGCAAGCGAGAGACAGGAACCGACACCTCCAATGCAGATGAAATATACCCAGAAGGCTTCGGTCAATATTGCTGTAGGCGCTATTCCTGCCGCAAGCTGTGCAGCATTCTCTGATATGTTCATCATCATAATCGGTCCCATCAGTCCCCAGAAGGTTGCATTATGGATTCCAAAGAACCATGCTGCATTGATAATAAAGGTCATAAGGAGAATAAACCACAAGCTGTCAGTCGCTTTGATTTGCGGCGCTATAACAGAGCTGAGCCACATGGCAAAGGTGGTATCCATGTTATGGAAGATGATAAACATTACCAGAAACAACGACATGATCAGGATTGCGATGGATAAGGAGGCAAAGGTTTCGGATAGGGATGCAGGAACACTGTCCGGCAGCTTGATGCGCCCAAAGTTTTTTGATTTAAGAAATCTGTAAATTTCAACCGTCACAATGGAAACAAAGATTCCTACCAGAAGACCTTTTCCATCCAGAAAGTTCAAATCGGTAAGAGATAGCCCATACTGCAGTTTTTCAATTCTCACTGCCAGCATGAATACTCCGAATACAGTGATAAAGTTTGGAATCAATTCCTCAATTTTATAATTCTTACACAGATAATGTGTAATACCAAGTGCAACATACAGTGTGATAAAACCAAGACTTAAAACTGAAATCCATGAGAACACATAGCTGTAATCTGCCACAAAGCCAGCCCATGCGAGCAGAAAACCGTTCGTTGTCTCTTTTGTGACAGGTGCTGCGGAAATAACAGCTGACAAGCCGCCGAACACCATGATTGGAAGGATTGTCATAAACGTATTACGCAATGCAAGCAAATGTATCTGTGTGCTTAGCTTACCAGAGAATTCAAGTACTTTCGCCTCTATTCTGTCCTTCATATTTTCCATTTTTATTTTCTCTCTTTCATAATTTTTTTAACATCATCAATTACACCCTTTGCATTCATCAATCCGTAATGTGACGGATTCATGCTTACAACCGGAACCGACGCATCAACAAACTTTTTGATTCGCGGGATTTCATGACGTATTTGCGGTCCAACCAGAATCAGATCACACCCCTCCAGGTAGTTCATGAAATCGCCATCACCGTATGCCTCAACATAACAGTAACCATCGGATTTCTCATTCATTTTTTTTGCCATCATTGCTGTGGACATGCCATTGTTACAAACCAGAATAATCTTTAACATGAAGTATCATCCTTTCGTTTCACTCATACAGTGAAATAACTCTCTTGTCATCTGATAAATGATTTCACTCGCCATCATCTGATCCTCCGCATGAACCATTAACAGACTGATCTGATCGAATTCCCCATTTGCAGATTGCTTCAGAATCCTGCTGTGTGCCCGCTTTGCTGTATAGAGATTTTCCTCGGCATCCTTGTACTGCTTTCTGCCAGCTTCTTTATCACCATCACGATAGCTTTGCAATGCTTCAAAGCACAGCGATCTTGCTTCCCCGCTATAGGAAATGATCTGCATCAGGGAAATTTCCAATTCTTCCATTGCTATGCCTCCTTTCATGTTCAGTATAGCACCGCCGGAATTTCTTTGTTTTCTTTTACTTCAGCTGCAAGAGGAAATAATGTAAAACTATGTATAATTATGCATAGAAGGCTGCGACTGCATGCTGATAATCAATACACAGAAAGAAACAAAAAAGCAGCCCGCCCCTGTATATCGGCTGCCGCTGCTTCTTCCCTGTCCGTATTCGTTTTTATTGCGTTTCTCTGTACATCTTTATATTTATACGATTTCTTTCAAATCGTCAAGACTTTTCAGTATATAATTGCACATTGCCTTTATTTCCTTAGTAGGCTGTACTTTATCCGGAATCATAACCACTGTGGTACCTGCACCAAACGCTGCCCGAACACCGTTTAGGCTGTCCTCCACTACAAGGCATTCCTGCGGTGAAAGATTCAGCTGCTGTGCAGTCTTTAGATATACATCAGGAGCCGGTTTTCCGTGTGTAATCATTTCATCACTGATGATAGCTTCAAAATAATGCTGAATATCCGCATTGTTCAAATTAAATTCCACATCCTCCGCTGAAGCACTGGTTGCCATTGCAATCGTATAGCCTTTTGCCTTCACGGTATCCAGAAGTCCCTTTACATCCCCCATGAGTGGTACACCATTTTTCAGCTTCTCTTCTTTTTTGAACTGTGTATGAAGACTACATGCTTCTTCCTGCGGCCAGTCCTTTGGCATATAGGAATCAAATACAACCTGCTGATCCTTTCTTGTTCTTCCAATTAGAGATAAAATAAATTCATCGCTTGTAGGAAGCTGAAGGGTTTCTCCCACCCTTTTCCATGCCTTCATGGAAATAGTTTCTGTATCAAAGAGTGTACCATCCATATCAAAAATTATCGCTTTCCAGTGTCTCATAGCTTTTCCTCCACATCAAAAAGCCCTATAGCTGTCTATAGGGACTTAATCATCATCGTCATTATTTTTAGCCGGCAGCTTAAACACCTGTTCTCCAGGCTTGCTGACCATGTACTTACCTCTGGCAAACCGCTTCACATATTCAGGATTTTCCAGATTCTGCTTTTCCTTGGAAAGATCATCCTTTTGATTTTCCAGAGAGTTAATCATCTCTTCAGAAGAAGTGATTTCATCCTTCAGCTTCATTGTCATCATCAAATCGGAGCTTGCGGCATAAATCAGGAAGCATGCAATGAAGATGGCAGCAAGACTCAAAAACGTCTTAAGCTTATTTCTTTTTTTCTTTTTATCCTTTGCCATGCACATCCTCCTTATTCGCTGTAACCATATTATAAGCAGAGAACAGAATTTTGACAAGGCTTTTTTCCTGCTTTATAATCTGGGTTTAAATAGTTTTATATAAAGTTTCATAAAGACTGCATTTTGAGATATACTATCTGCAGCAGATGGCTTTCATACCTTATTCAGCATGATTTTTTGCATAAGCTTTAGATGAGCAGAAATTTACCCCTTTCATGCGGAAAGCTTATCTATTTGTTCACCCTTATTTTTAACAAGAAATTTACCCCTTTCATAACGTTTTACATACTCCTGGTCCTTCAGCTTTCCTTTTTTTCGACAGCTCTTTTTCCGATGCTGCTCGTCTTGATTTACCATTGCTTATCAGGGTATCCTGATGTAAATCCATATGTATAGTTTATATGCAAGATTTGTCATCAAGCCGTTTTCCAAGACTTCCGCCGGGATGAAATTTATGAAAATCCGATGGATTGAATCCGCGTTTTTTGGAAATGGCACAGGCAATTGCATCACCAAGTACCAAAACCAGAGTTGTGGATGAAGTTGGTGCAAGATTGTATGCATCTGCCTCCGTCACCTTTGGATAAATCAGAGTTAGGTCACATGCTTTTGCCAGTATAGAATCCCTATTCGCACAGCAGGCCACTGTCATACAGCCTATGCTGTGCAGCGGCGTTAAAACCTGTATGACCTCCTGTGTAGTTCCACTGTTAGATATGAGAATTACGATATCCTTTTCCTCTATCATTCCAAGATCCCCATGAACACTCTCTGTAGCATGAACAAAGAATGAAGGTATACCAAGCGAAGCAAATGTTGCGGCAAGTTTTGCCCCTATATGTGCTGATTTTCCAACACCGCAGAATACCACCTTTCCCTTACATTCCTCTATTGCGTCCATTACTCTTTCACATTCCTGCAGAGACATAGCTGATAATGCATCCAGTGCTGTTTTTTCCTTTTCTATTGCTTCTATAAGATATTTTTTCATTTTAACCTCTCAATAGCGTCATATGTCTTTTTCAAACGACACAGACCATCCTCTACCTTGCTTCTCGAACAACCTACATGAAATCGAAGATGCTGTTTAGCTCCGTAGACAGTCCCGGACATGATAGCAACTTTCCCTTCATGAATGAGAAACTGCTGCATTTGAGCATCCGAAATACCAAGTTCATGAAAATCAATCCATGCGAAATAGCAGCCTTCGGGTATCTGAAATTTCAGCTTCGGCATATGCTTCTGTATATAGCTCTCTGTGTACTTAAGATTATCATATAAATAAGAGCATAAATCATCTACCCATTCCGCACAGTGTCGATATGCTTCTATGGTAGAAAGCACCCCCAGTATAGCTGGGGAATTAACAAACTCCGTATACCTCGTCATTGTTTCAAATGCCTCATAAATTTTGAAATCCGGAAGTATCACATAGGAACCTTGCAGGGAAGGTATATTGAATGTCTTGGATGGAGAGGAACAAATGAAACAACGACAGTCAGAAGCAAGCTTCAGTACAGGAATCCCTTTTTCCTTATACGTGATATCCATATGAATATCATCGCTGATTACTGTAATATCATATTTCTCGCAAAGCTGTAAAAGCTTTTGCAGTTCCTGTTTTTTCCATACTCTGCCTACAGGATTATGCGGGTTGCAAAGCAATAGAATGCGTGCTTCCTTGCATTTTTCTTCCACATCCTCAAAATCAATTTGATAATACCCTGCATTCTCCAGCAGTTCACTGCTGATCAGTCTGCGCTGATTATTTTCAATAACCTTATAGAAGGAATCATAGGCCGGTGTGAATACTAAAACACCGTCCCGAGGCTCACTGCATAGCTGTAGCAGCTTTGCTATGGAATACATAACGCTGGGACTGTAACAAATCCAGTCCTTGCTAATCATACAGTCATAGCGGCTCGCATACCAGTGAACAATTGCGGATAGATAGTCCTCATTTTTCCAGCGGCTGTAGCCGTATATCGGATGCTCAATCCGCTTTTTCAACGTATATACAAGGCTCTTTGGACATGCAATATCCATATCCGATATGGTGAACGGGAGAAGATTGTCTGTTCCGAAACGATCTTCGATATAATCCCATTGTGTACAAAAGGTTCCTCTTCGATCTATGACCGTATCAAATTCTGAGCCGCTCATGCCTGCTGCATCTCCATCGCTTTGTTTATTTGCTTACGTAAAGCATAAACCTGTGTACCCACAATCACCTGAATTGTATGCTCATCCAAATGCACAACAGCAATACCGCCTGCATTCTTAATTGCATCTTCATCAATCAGATTAACATCGTTTAATTCCAGACGCAGTCTTGTAACACAGTTATCAATGGAAACAATATTGTCCTTTCCACCCAGTGCTTTCAGCATCTGAATACCTTTATAGGATGAAAGTGCCGCAAAGTCATCCATATCCTTTGTATCCTCTTCACTGATAGCCATAACCTCTTCTCTCCCGGGTGTTTTGATATCGAATCGCTGGATAGACCATTTGAATATAAAGTAATACAGTGCAAAATAGAATGCCGCAAACGCAATAGCAATCGGCCAGCCAGTTCTGGTTCCACGCAAGACACCAAATGTTATAAACTGAATCAAATCACCGGTATAACCCATGAGCACGCCAAGATACGGCAGAACCATATTGGCAATACCATTTAATACAGTATGAACAAAAAATAGCGGAGGACACGCGAACAGGAATAAGAATTCAATAGGCTCTGAGATACCGCCAATCACGACAGTTAAAGCACCGGTTATCAGCAGACCTTTGATTTTCTTTCTATTCTGCGGCTTTGCGCAGCGATACATTGCCAACGCCGCACCACACAGTCCGTATTGAATCATCAGCTTGCCTTGTTCCATTTTGCCTGCCAAATCTAATGGAATATCCATATTATTAGCTACATAAGCAAGAAACATATTAACCGTTCCCATATATTCCTGACCATTGATAATAGCAGTTCCGCCAATTGGTGTAAAGCGGAAGGTACTCGTTACCAGATGATTCAAACCAAACGGAATTGTTACACGTTCAGCTACCGCATAGGAGAAATAACCAATCGGTCCGGAGGTGGATATCCATTCCCCAATCATCTTAAAGAAATTGTAAAACGGTTGCCAGAATAAAGGTACCGCTACCATGCCGAAAATTCCCATGATCACCAACATGGCAATCGGTGCCAGACGTGGCCCGCTGTAAAAACCTAGCGCCTCCGGTATTTTTACCTTTGATATTTTCGGATATAGCCAGAATACCATAAGTCCAGCAATAATACCGCCAAGAACGCTTGTATTATACGTCTGAATTCCCAGAATCATCCCCTGCCCTGCTTCTGTCATTTTATCTGCAGCAGCCAGTTGATCCGTAATTATCAGATAGAAGTTTGTACCGATATGCATAGCCATAAAACTAACAAGACCGGTAAATGCACCAAACTCTTTTTCCTCCTTGAGTAGTCCTAAAGGAATCGCCATCGCAAACAATACCCCCAGATTATTAAAGGCAAACAAGCCCATTGTTGTCATAAAGCTGAAAATTTTCTGCAGCACAGGATTACCTAGCAATGGAACCGCCTCTATCAGACTTGAATTTGTGAATGCCGATCCGATTCCCAGCAGCATACCGCACACACTCAGTAAAGCAATTGGAAACATAAAGGTTTTTCCCAGCATTTGAAAGAACTGCCAAAGACTTTTTTTCTTATTTTCCATACATTTTCTCCTTTTTATACATAACTATTTTTCTAATTCGTGTAGCTGATTCGCCTATATCATAAGTAGGATTTTATTCTTCCTGCTTACTGCACGAAAAAAAGACCCATATCTGCACCCTCGTCCAGATGATCAGGTCTTGCCTTTCGTAACAATCCTAATTTAATATTTTCAGTATATGTACCATGATGTAGAACAACTCCTGTCTGCCCAGCTCATAGTCATAATTATGCTTCACAAAACTTTTTATTCTTTCTAAACATGATTTCATTTCAGGATTCATTTCCAGCATCATACGATACATTTTATCATTGAAATCCTGTTTTATATGCGTGCGGTCAACTGTAAAAATCCGCTGTCCCAGATACTTCAGATGCATTGCAAGACGTGTTTGATCGAAGTCCTTCTCCTTCCAGTCAATATGCATCGTAACCTCAATAATATGTAGAATCTGTTTACTGAAGGTCAATATTTCTTCCGCACTGTTTTTGTGATCCTGACTTCTGGAATTGATGATATGCATGGCGATGAAGCCTGCTTCATCGAGAGGAAGGTGAACCCCCGTCTTCAAGGCGATATATTTCAATGCCCACACACCGATCTGATACTCCTTATGATACAGTGTTTTGATTTCCGGCAGCAACAGATTAGGAAGATGTATCCCCTGTTTTTCACGTTCAATAGCAAATGCTATATGATCCGTCAATAACAGCACCATCTGATTGTTTAAACCACCCTTGAATTCCTTAGATGCTTTTTTGAAGATGATTTCAGAAAATTCGAAGTATTCAACCGGTATATTTTCCAGCATCTGATAAAATCTTGTTCTTTGTGTATTCTCAATCAGATACCTCTTTTCGATTTTTCTTTCATCAATCTGATCTCCAACCGCCTTGTGAAATCCGATACCCGGACCGGTTACTATCATTTCAGTTTTATCCTGGGAAATCGTGGCCACGGTGTTGTTATTAAAAATTTTTGCAATTTTCATACTACTCTCCCTTTCGATAAAAAAAGGCCATCCCTGTCAGTCCCCCGACATCAATGGTCTTGCCTTTGCAGTAACAATCCTGTATCTGTCTTCATTATAAAGCGTTTTCAATATTTGTCAATACGTATTTTTTATTTCCATATTTTTCTATATACTCGACTATATGAATAAGCAGTTTGCTATTGCAACGCAGAAAGCATAGGAAAACAAGCTTAATTTATAAAGTGTTACTTCGTGTATTACAGTATATTTTTAGTATCATGATGACTATATGTGCTTACAGAAGAATAAGAAGTTTTTACATAGCAAGCATAAGGTTACTTATCCCTTGATTAAACAAGTGTCACATATACTATTTAAGATACCTTTTTCAAAAGATAGTTGACAAAAGGGCTGCTTGCTTTTATGATGAATATGTATTATTTAACATGTGACTGTTAAATCAGGCATGGGTCTCTGCGTGAGCTCATGTCTTTTTTTAGCAGCAGGAGGTAAATGAAAATGTTCACATTTAGAAGAAAAAAACAAAGGGAGCTTTACGCTCCTTTAAATGGATGCGGTATTGCTCTGGATGATGTCAGGGATGAAGTGTTTTCAAAAAGACTTATGGGGGATGGCTGTGCATTCCTTCCAGAGACAACGAGCGTATGTTCACCGATAGACGGTGATTTAATTCTTGTCGCAGATACGCTTCATGCTTTTGGTGTGAGAAGCAGAGAAGGAATTGAACTGCTGATTCATATCGGTCTGGATACCGTGAAGCTTCAGGGAAAAGGATTTCAGGCATTACAGTCTGTCGGTACAAGCATAAAGGCAGGTACACCGGTGATATCATTTGATTCTTCCTATCTTCATGATGCTACCCTCGATATGACAACGATGCTGATAGTTACGGATTGTGCAAATCTGAAAATCAAAGAGATTACAAAGGGGTATGTCAATACAACTGATCCCGTAATCATTATGGAATGATAATCATATATCGTTTTACCGATTCTTTTCTACTGGCATAAAAAAACTCTGCTTGTTCTTCAGAAAGAATTAAGCAGAGTTATTCGCCATTTGTATCTTCGCTGCTGCCACCGGGAAGTTTAAAAACCTGTTCACCCTTTTTTATGACAAGAAATTTACCCCTTGCATAACGTTTTACATACTCCGGGTCCTTCAGCTTTTCCTTCTGTGCAGACAGCTCTTTTTTCTGTGAAGACAGCTTATTGATTTCACTGTTGTTTGCCGAGATTTCCTGCTTCAGATTCAGCATGACAATAACATCCGTGCTTGCTGCATAAATCAGATAACATGAAACCCCTATTGCGAGAAGACTAATCAGGATTTTCATCGGATGCTTTTTTCTTTTTCTTTTTTTTACGGCTGCTTTTTTTTCGTTTTGCATTCGCTTTCCTCCTCTTCCTGATTTTGCCTGGTAATCTAATTATAGCAATAATTTTCGATTTGGCAACGAGAAGTTTCACTTTAAACGGATGCAGCAGCCTGCGGATGGCTGTGAAAAGCTGCAGAAACACGCTGAGATACCATGTAAAATAGATAAAAGCACCTAGAATAAAAAAACAGATGAGATAGATATTCGTTATACCGCCATTGATCTTATACAATCCAATAAACATAAGGGATGTAAACAGAATATGATACAGGATCTCTACGATTCCTTTTAAAATCGGAAAACGGAGATACTTTACAAAGCTAATTAAAAAACTGAAGCCGAAAGCATATACCCATCCCATCAGAAAATGATAGAGTATTGCCTGAATCTGTGTAGGCAGCAGCATTATTTAAAGATTTTTGAAATCACTGATTCCTTTCCGTTTCCCTTTTTACTGGATACATAGGATAGAGCTTCAATGACACCGCGTATTACAACATCCCCGCGTTCTGTATCCAGCTTGCCCAAGGTCAGATCCTTTCCCTGAATCACCATCCATCCCTGTGCGGTCTCCAGCAAAAACTCACTGGAATCAAAGCTGTCAATCTGTTTGACGCCGGTCAGCTCCATCACCTTGCGGTCCTTAATAATTACGTTATGATATGGGTTCGTTTCAAAACGAAGCGGATTGCTAATGTTATCTTCCATACAAACTCCTCCTTATTTCTAGTTCATTACAATCTATGTCTGGAGAGCGGGGAATAGAACAGCAGCACAAAACAAAAAATATCCCGGCCTCAGTCTTCTGCCAGAATATCTTTTACTTCTTCTTTCTTAATCAGCTTTTCTTCCACAACCTCAAACATCAGGGAAGCATCATTTTTATTTGCCTGCTTCTGTATCATGGTTACATTAACAGTCAGCTCACGGTATCCGAAAATAACCTTGATGGTATCTCCCACTTTTACATCTGTAGAAGGCTTTGCAATTTTTCCGTTTACATAGACACGTTCCTGATCCGCCAGCTCCTTTGATACGGTACGACGTTTCAGAATACGCGCTGTTTTCAGATATTTATCAAGACGCATATACTCACCTCTACAAATAAGTTTACCATTTATTGCTGCTGTTGGCGAGATAAAAGTTGTACAAATGCCTCTACTGCATAAAGCTCGGACTTTTCCAGCTCCTTCTTATCAAATACGATAATAAAGGAACCATACCAGTCTCCAAATGCGGTGACCGGATAAATCAGACCCTTGTAACGCTGTGCACTGTCCTCATAGATACGCTCATTATCAAAATCCTTCAAACGATGTGTTTGTGCGATCATAAGAAAATGGTCATGTATCTTATGATCTGTTTTCACCATACATTCATCCTTCACAAAAAATACAGTATTCTGATATATGGCACGCAGGGTATCGCACATAATCATGATTTCTTCCATATGCTTGGACATGACATCAAATTTCTGAATTACAATTCTGTCATTATCGATAAAGAATTCAATGGAATCTCCTTCTTTCATGCGGTACTGCTTTCTAATTTCTTTTGGTATAACCAGTCTTCCAAGGTCGTCAAGACGTCTTACAATTCCTGTTGCTTTCATTTATAGACACTCCTTTTCTTTCAATAGTATGGACATATGACAATCGCTTTATACCTGACGGCAAAGAGGAAAGACATTTCCTCTGATTGAAATTTCATTCAAATTCAGACATAAATTGCATATAAATTATCATAAATGAAGGTATTTTTTTACAAAACTAATTGTTATAACAAATATAACTATATTAAATTAACCTTTTATACATAAAAACATTTAGAATGTAGTTGTCAATAGAAATAGGAGTGATCTGACATGACAATGGGACAAGTATGTTGTGAGCGGATTCATGATCTGTGCGACGAGAGAAAAATTTCTCTGAACAAACTCAGTATCATGTGCGGAATGACGCAGTCAACGCTGAGCAACATCACATCAGGCAGAAGCAAGAATCCAACCGTTTCCACGATCAAAAAAATCTGTGACGGTCTGGATATCACGCTTGTGGAATTTTTTGATACAGACGTATTCAAAAATCTGGATCAGGAAATTAAATAAGCTGTTTGTCAGCCTGAAAAAAACTGTTATGGGAACTATTCATGCAATCCCAAAACAGTTTTTTTATTTACCTGTTTTTATTTTACATATGCCTTCAGGCGTTCAGCCGGTTCAGTGCTTTCCCACTTCACCTGCAGATCATCACGGCCAAAGTGACCATAGGCTGCCAGATTTCTGTAAATCGGCTTGCGAAGCTCCAGTGTCCTGATAATTGCAGTAGGACGCAGATCGAATTCCTTCCTTACGATTTCTGCGATTTCTTCATCCGGAAGAACTCCGGTTCCAAAGGTATCCGCAAGAACGCTGACCGGCTGTGCCACACCGATGGCATAGGCAAGCTGTATTTCACATTTGCGAGCAAGACCTGCCGCAACAATATTCTTGGCAACATAGCGTGCCGCATATGCCGCACTGCGGTCAACCTTGGTAGGATCCTTTCCGGAGAAAGCTCCTCCGCCATGACGGGCCATACCGCCGTATGTATCGACAATTATCTTTCTTCCTGTCAGACCGCTGTCTCCCTGCGGCCCGCCGATTACAAAGCGTCCTGTCGGATTTATGTATACTTTTGTTTCAGCATCCATCATATCCGCATCTACAATCACATCAATGACATGCTTCTTTAAATCCTCGCGAATCGTGTCCAGAGAAACCGTATCGGAATGCTGTGTGGAGATAACAATCGTATCGACACGCTTTGGACGGTCATTCTCATATTCAATAGTTACCTGTGTCTTCCCATCCGGACGAAGATAGTCCAGTGTGCCGTCTTTTCTTACCTCTGTCAAACGGCGTGCTAGACGGTGTGCAAGGGATATTGGCATCGGCATATATTCCGGTGTTTCATCACAGGCGTAGCCAAACATCATTCCCTGATCTCCTGCACCATTGTTTTCCTCCCCACCCTCTTTGGTTTCCAGCGAGTGATCAACACCAAGTGCAATATCCTTGGACTGCTCATCAATGGAGGTCAGAACCGAACAGGTGGTTCCGTCAAAGCCGTATTTTGCTCTGTCATATCCGATTTCCAGAACTACATTTCGTGCAATGCTTGGGATATCGACATAACAGCTGGTAGAAATTTCTCCCATGATCATGACCATACCGGTTGTACAGCAGGTTTCACAGGCAACTCTCGCATCCGGATCCTGTGCCAGAATCGCATCCAGAACAGCATCACTGATTTGATCACAGATTTTATCAGGATGTCCTTCCGTCACAGATTCGGAAGTAAAAAACTGTTTATTTAACATAATCGTTTCCTTTCTTTTCACTAATTACCATCATTCTTATTTTACATCTTTCCCTATTGCTAAACAAGCATAACATGGGGAAGTTACTTTTCGCATTTGTACAATGCCTGATACGACAGCCCTTTTAAAGGTGTAGCACGAAAGAGTCTGCATGGATATGGAAGCAGGTATCCTTCTATACCTTCTTATAGCCTTTCAGCAATTTACTTCAGCTTTAGAAATTCAGGTGATTGCTTTGATGCAGCTATACGCTGTGTTTTATGCAGTGTTGTCTCTGTCGATAACCGGTTATATTCCTGCTCCTGAATATCCTGAGATGTACGATAGCGCTGTTTCATGTCTGTTTTCAAAATTGTTTTTCCATCTATTGTATAAGACAGCTTCAGCTCTTCAAAATGGATATCCTCCCGCTTGTTATCTGTTTTATTTATATACTCACTGAATTTCTCATTATTCGTCAGCTCTACTGTATATACCGTGGTTGCATCCTGCTCCTGCTTCTGATAGCGGAAGTAATCCTTCGCCTCTTTTCTATATTTCTGAAAAAGCAGAGAGGATAGAAAATTTTCTTCATCCTTGGATGTCACAGGTGTTTCCTACATTTTCTCATAGGTATTGTCAACGTTCACAATATATACATGCAGCACGTCATTCTTCAACTGCAAAACAGTATCTATCCTGCCAGATTCACCGGTATCCGGGTGGATGCGCACCTGATACTGCTTCAGCTCTTTATTATGAAATGCAATATTCATCTGTATGGTATCTGTATCATGATTGCGTTTTTCATCCATTATTATTTCATCTTTAAAGTATTGCTGTGTACTGCTTATACTTTGGCTATCTTCGATATGTAAACCGTTTGTATCTTTCAGCATATCAATTTTCGCAAGAATTTCCAATCGTATATTTTCTTCCTTTGCATGATCCTTCTGCATACTGCAGCCGCAAAGGACAGCGGCAGCACATAGTAAAATTCCTATACCTCTACAGTTCATATCCTACCTTATTTTCAGGAAGCTGTTTGTTCCTCCCCCATTGGCTCTGTGCGTTCCAGCACCTCAATCACGGTATAGAGCCAATCCTTAAGCTTTGGCAGCTTCATGGTAATCTTGCCGTTCATATAGCGTATCGTTATATTTTTTGATATGGTTGTCATCATTTCGAATAATGCAACACCGTCAATGCTGTTTGACCATGCACTAGTAAACGTCAGCTCAACCGCCTTTGGCAGTTCACGGAAGGCATCCACATGCGGCTCATTGATACAGATATCCAGCCGCTTCTTTTCAAATAACAGCTGTACAGCCTTCGGCAGTTTTCCGTAATTATCCTTGATTTCATCCATCATGGCAAGCAGTTCCTTTTTAGTATGAATATCCTCCATACGCTGGTACAATGTGATTTTTTCATAATCCTCGGTCGCAAAGCTGCTTGGAATGTATGCGTCAACCTTGACATTCGCCTTCGTCATTTCCGGTTTCACCTCCGGCTTGATGCCTTTTTTCTCCATGATGGCACTGTTTAGCATTTCGATATACATATCAATACCGACCGTATCAATAAAGCCGGCCTGCTGCGGCCCCAGCATATCTCCGGCACCACGTATGGTCAGATCGCGCATGGCAATTTTATAACCGCTGCCCAGCTGCGTGAATTCCTTGATGGATTTTAAGCGCTTCATGGCAATCTCACTTAATTGCTTTTGCGGGGAATACATCAGATACGCATAGGCAAGACGATCGCTTCTGCCGACTCTTCCCTTAATCTGATACAGCTGACTCAATCCGAAGTGGTCAGCATCTTCAATCAAAATCGTGTTGGCATTGGGAATATCAATACCGGTTTCAATGATGGTCGTACAGACAAGCACCTGATATTTATTATCTGTAAACTGCAGCATGACATCCTCGATATCCTCCCGTGTCATCTGTCCGTGCGCAACACCGATTTCCACCTCCGGCATGGCATCCCGAAGCTTTCTGGCCACATTATAAATTTCCTTTACATTATTGTACAGATAGAACACCTGTCCGTTTCTGGCAAGCTCACGCTGTATGATTTCCTTCACCATCTGAAAGTTCTTTTCAATGACATAGGTCTGTACCGGCATACGGTTCATCGGCGGGGTTTCCAGCTGCGACAGGGAACGGATACCAATCAGCGACATCTGCAGGGTACGCGGAATCGGTGTTGCACTTAACGATAAGACATCCACACTGTTTTTCAGCTCCTTGATTTTTTCCTTATGCTCCACACCAAAGCGCTGTTCCTCGTCAATGACAAGCAGTCCCAAATCCTTAAATACGATATCCTTGGAAAGCAGACGGTGTGTTCCTATCAGGATATCCACGTTTCCTTCCTTCAGATCATGGATGATATGCTTTTGATCCGAGGGCTTGATAAACCGATTTACAACGGCAATATTCACAGGAAAATTGCGGAACCTCTTCATAAAGGTTTTATAATGCTGAAGGGATAAGATCGTCGTCGGACACAGGAATGCCACCTGCCGGCCATCCGCAACTGCCTTAAATGCCGCACGGGCCGCAACCTCTGTCTTACCAAAGCCTACATCTCCGCATAGCAGACGATCCATCGGCTTCGCAGATTCCATGTCCTGCTTGATTTCCTGTACCGCTCTTGCCTGATCCGGGGTCAGCTCATATTCAAAATCCTCTTCAAACTGCTTCTGCAAAGGGGTGTCCTTTGCGAATGCATGTCCGATATTCTCATCTCTGGATGCATACAGCTTCACCAGACGATCCGCCAGCTCTGCAATCTTTGCGCTGACCTTTTTCTTTGTCTTCTCCCATTCTCCGCTGCCCAGCTTATTCAGCTTTGGACTTGCACCTTCCTTGGATACAAATTTCCGGATAAGCTTAAACTGTTCAAGCGGTACAAGCAGAACATCATCTCCCTTATAGGCGATATGCAGAAAATCCTTATGTACACCATCTATTTTCTTATTCACAATTCCCAGATATTTACCGATACCATGCTGGTTGTGTACTACATAATCTCCGACATTCAGCTCCTGATAATCATGCAGAACCTCCGCCTCTTTGAATTTATTGCTGTAGCGGGCTGCTTTTTTGACACTGTGAAACAGTTCCTTTCCGGTATAGACACAGATTTGTTCCTTCAGGCAGGTAAAGCCTTCGGGAAGACTGGCATTCAGAAACTGGATTCCCGGTTCCAGTGTATCCGTGGATGTTACATTGCGCCAGGATATATTTGCTTCCTCCAGCAGCCCTTTCACCTGTTCCTGCTCCTTGTGGTTCAAGCAGAGCAGAACCCTTCGTTCTCTTGCCTGATGCTGTACCTCCTGCATGGTACGCTCCAGGTTGATATCTCCCAGTGACATGGTCATGATCTGTGAGGTTATCGGTTTTTTATAATCGACAAACTGATGAAATTCCATATAGCTGTGCTGTTTGATGGAGCTGTACAAATCTGTGAACACATCAAAGCTGTGCAGACTGATTCCCTCCTGAAAAAGTTCCTGAAGATAGGAAACCATTTCCTCGTGCATATGCTTGACGCTGTCCTGCACTTCCTCTGTGCTGGACAGAATGATCTGTGCGTCCGGGGCATATTCAAAGACCGTGCTTCTGTTTTTCAAAAAGGCATAATATTTATAGAACCGGCTTTCCATCATGTGATTGCTGATGAGATCCAGATCTTCATTCACATGCTCCTGCAGCAGCTTCTGCATAGCGGTATCGTGCTGGGACAGCTGATTTTTCAGCGCCTTATTCGCCTGCTCCACCAGTTCGGCAACCTGTGCATCTGTAAACAGCAGATCACTGGCCGGGATAATCATGGCTTCCTGTACGATTTCAATTGTCCGCTGTGTCGCAATATCAAAGAAGCGGATGCTTTCCACGATATTATCGAAAAACTCTATACGCAGCGGATGGTCATAATTCATGGAATACACATCAATGATTCCACCGCGTGCCGCATAGCACAGTGGCTGATCAACACGGCTGACATGCGTATAGCCTGCTTCAAAGAGAAGCTGCTTCAAATCCTCATATTCAATTTCCTGATCCTGCTTTAACGTAATACAGTGATTTTTGAATACCTCAGGAGAGGGTAGAAAGCGAATGGCTGCAGCTGTATTTAAAACCGCCACAAAAGCATCCTGCTGCTGCAGCTTTGCCATTGCCTCCATCTGTATCGCTTTGTTTTCCGGTGAAGCTGCGATTGCTTCTACGCGTAGTGATTCCTCCAATGAGAAAAGCAGCACTTCATCCCCAAGGAGGGCCTGCAGGCGCTCGTAAAGCTTCTGTGCTGTATAGGCGTTATTCTTGATAATCAACAGCTTCTGCGGTTTTTGGCGGTAATCTGCCGCAAGTAGAAGAGCCTCCTCCATATACGACAGATTACCCAGAACACTCTCTTTTTTCTGAATACTCAAAACCGCTTCATTCTGCTGAAGCTCCTTCAATAGAATATCCATATGTATTTCCCTATTTCCTGTTGAAGTGGCTCATGGTATCCATAAAGGAATGAGAACAGCTGTAAATAGCTGCATCTCTGGCCAGTTCAACTGCCTGTCTGTAATCTTCCAGTTCTTCCCTGCGTATTCTGCCGAGCACCCAGTCAATTACCGAAATACGTGCGTCCTTGCCTATACCGACACGAATTCTGTCAAATTCCTGTGTTCCGATATGGCGGATGATATTTTTCATTCCATTTTGTCCGCCGGCACTTCCCTGTGCTCGCAGACGTATTTTTCCTACGGGCAAATCAAGATCATCATAGATCACAAGCAAATCCTGTGCTGACAGCTTATAAAAATCCATAGCTGCACGAACCGCTTCCCCCGATAGATTCATAAAGGTCTGCGGCTTCATTAAAACAACCGCCTCACCACTGATTCTCGTATTTGCAATCAGTGCCTTAAACTTTTTCTGTGTAATATCAACACGGCATTCCTCTGCAATGGCATCCAATACGCAGAAGCCGGAGTTATGACGCGTCATTTCATATTCCTTACCGGGATTTCCCAGTCCTACAATCAGTTTCATGCAATCACCTCAGTTTCGCTTTCTATATTATACCAAAAAAGCAGAGAATTACATCCTAAAAAGCCTGTTTTCGTACAGGCTTGCTTTTTGCTTGTATTCATTCGGATATGTGCGTCTGTATGGATGCTGTTTTTTTATATACCTGCTTGAAAAGATCAGTCAAAATGCAGTATATATGCGCTGTGATGTTCTGCTTTATATTTTATTATTTTCCTTACAGCCTGCTTCCGTCTCTTGATTTCTTTTTGAGCTCTTCTGCTTTTGTTTTTTTGGACCTGTTTCCTGCTCGTTCGCATCATTCTTTACAAAAAAATCCTTTTGTAATATAAAATCCGGCCGCTTTAATTTTTTATCTGCCATGAAAATCTCCTTTCTCTTACTACTTTAACAAAATCCACCCTTAAATTTGAAGCTCATACAGCTTTTCTGATATCCCTGTTTTTAAATTCTTTCTGTAGTAAACAGAGGACTGCAGCCTGTATCCTGTTCTCCACCCTATGGATACAGATTCATCGGGTACACTGTAATTCACACTGAAATAAACGACATCTTTTTGCACATCTACATTGCGGATATCAACATGTTCATCTACAGTAGAACGCCTGTAATAGTCCTCACCATGGACGATTAGCTTCTCTCTGGCATTGTTTCTATAAATCCAGATATTCCCGTTATCATCCTGAAAGGGCTGATTTATTCTTCCATACTTCATGATTTCCCCGGATTCATATACCGTAAAGTTAATGGGAGCTTCCCCCAAGACCTTGAAATTTGAACCATCTTTTTTTACCTTGGCAAGCACGCCGCCCTGGTATACAGACGCTGAACCTCCATATGTCCCGCAGGAGAAATAAACCGTATCCTGTACAGCCTGTACACAGTTAATATATAAATTTGCACTTGTCTGTATTATCTGGTTTACATCTTCTTTCCTTACATCTGCCAGTCTGCAACGCTCTGTAGCATCAAGTTTTACGCTTGCAAGCACTATATGCTCGTCTGTATCCTTCGGATGCTCTGTGAAATAAACGGTATCATCATCTGTATATAAATATTGTGCGTCCGCCTCCAGCAACTGTATATCCTCAGTTTCTGTATCCATAACATGAATTTCAGTTTCTTCACTGTTGGTGAAAACAAGATATTTATCATACACTGCATGTACTTCGTAGTCACCATAGGCGTGCTCGTCTTTTCCCTGCATATTTAATGAAAACAGTTCCCGTTCCTTATTCTCTTTGCTGTTATTTCGATACAGATACATACGCTCATTCACAATCCAGATGTTACCATAGCCGTTTCCCTGATATATCACAGTTCTTTTACCATTTGCATCCGTTTTTACCAGCTGATTGGCATCACATGTTACATAGTCGTAATTTGCAAATAGAGCAGCTGTTTTCAGACTATTCGTTGTATACTCCCACGCATATGTTTCATTCGCATATGTTGGATGTGCAGAACCAGAATCATCAAATCCCGTCAGTATTTTTTTGTGCATTTGAAAGGTCTGCATGCGAACTGTGCCTTCCCCGTTATAAAAATAGCTGTATTCCTTTGGTACATATTTACATAGCGCTTCACCTATATGATAAAGCCGTTTATAAATCGATTCCTTGCCATCTTCCTGTATTTTCCTGTCCGTTACGGAGCCATTGCCTATCTGTTTTGTACAACCGATAACATTAGCTGTAAAAAGAATTACTAACATAAAATAAAAATACTTTTTTACTTTGTTCCCTTGGTATCGTATCATACTGGCATCTTCTTTCTATCTTATTCTGTCACAAACAGTGTTTCAACCTCATCCGGACATAGTTCAGGATTATGCCTGTGCTTATTGAAAAAAATCTAACTTATCTCATAAGGTATTGATGTTTTGTTAGCTTCTCACGACTTTACTCACGACTTTACTCACGACTTTATTATACTTCTATATCAAAGATAATCAATCAAAGAAACAGATATTTATAAAAAAGGTTCTATCTCGATTACGGGGGACTTAAAACAGGGAGAATTCAACACTGATATATTTATCAATAAAAGTCGAATTCTCCCTTTTGCATACACCCTAAAGTGAGAAAGAACCATAAAAAAAGAGCAAAGCCTTTTTCATTTTACATTTCTGTGCTTTACTCTTTATTACTTTTTAAGATATTCCTACAGCAGCTTTGCCAGCTCTCCGATATGTTCAATAACGATATCCGGCTTTACATCACTTGTATCAATGTCCTCAGCCTTTGTTTCTCCACTCAATACAAGAATACTGGTAACCTCGCTGCCATCCGCTACCTTGATATCCGTATACAGACGATCACCGATAATAGCAATCTGATCGGGTGAACATCCGGTTTCCTCGACGATATAGTCCAGTGTCTTCCCACTTGGTTTTCCGAAGAACTCAGGATATTTTCCGGTACTTGCTTCTATCAGCTTTGCCATACTTCCGCAATCAGGTATAAAGGTATCATGCTCCATTGGACAGTTTAAATCCGGATTGATTCCGTAATACAATGCGCCTTCTCTGATAAAAGTGCATGCCTTGGAGAGTTTTTCATAGGTCAGTGTTGTATCAAAGCCCAGAATCACGATATCCGGTTTTTCTTCATCCAGTATCCAGCCGTGAGCTTCAAACTCTTTGCGCAATGCAGGTGTCCCTACCACATACACACGCCTGCCGTCATGATGTTTTTTTAACCAGCGAAGAATTACATGGGTTGATACCATCATCTGTTTTTTATCGATATCAATTCCCATACCATGCAGCTTATCTATATACGCAGCTAAATCTCTGGAGGAATTGTTGGTAAAGAAATAATACTCTCTTTCGGTAGCCTTCACCGTATTGAGAAAATCATGTGTGTATGGAAATAAATTCTTCCCCAGATAGATCGTTCCATCCATATCCAGAATAAAGACGCGGATTGCTTCCATCTTCTTCTGAATCATTTTTTTATCTGTTATCATATAACTCCCCTTACCTCTAATAATTCCGATAATACGCTACAAATGCGGTACTATAATCTTCCAGCAGCCCAAGGTCCCACAGCAGCTGTAAAAGACCGTAACGCACACGTACTTCCTTTGCCAGTATCACACCATCCCTAGTCATTGTTTCATCAATACCAACCTGCATTGGACGATATGCTGCCTCTACCGATTTCAGAATCGCTGTCACCTCTTCCGGCTGCGGCAGCTCCTGTTCAATGACTGCCTGAATATCCGGCCATTTTTCTTCCATGATATCAATACGTTTCAAAGCTGCTTCTATATCATTCTTACCGGCTTTTTCCTCCAAAGCAAGAACTCCGGGTGCGGCTGCTTCAAAGCGGTCAAGCACCATTGCTTCCCAGGCAGCTTTATCAAATGCCTTTACACGCTTCCTACATGCCGCAAAATCGATACCGTCCCGGGCAAGCTTCTTCCACATGGCGATTACTCCCGGTGTTGCCAGCCCCACCTTAGTTCCATGGAATACCGGTGCATGATGAGCAAATAAAAATTTCATTTCCCAATAATGCGAAACATGATGCTCACTGCCGGATGCCGGACGTGAATTGCCGACGAATCCCATAGCCATACCGGTTTCAATCAATGCCTCTGTAATTGCCTTTACCGCCGCTTTATCGCGTGTCATTACTCCATCTGCGTGCGCTACAACCTCCTTGATAGATTTATAAACCATATCAACAATTGTCTGACAGTAATATTCCCCGTTGATCATATGTGCAATTTTCCAGTCAACCAGACAGTTATACTTTCCTACAATATCGCCAAGACCTGCCTTAATCATATCCAGCGGTGCATTTGCCAGTACGTCCAGATCACCAAAAATTGCAGTCGGCACATGACAGTCATAGGTTGTTTTAAGATTATCAGTAATCAGTGCGGCGCCAACAGAAGCAAAGCCGTCCATACTCGGAGCGGTTGCCGCAATTCCATAGTTCAGTGAAAGCTTATAGGAAATGAATTTGCACAAGTCGTTTAAAGTTCCAGACCCGACGCCTAAAATGTAATCATATTGACGCTTCATATTCACCAGAATACGAAATACAGAGGCTTCATTCGGAACAACATCCGCTTCAAGGATGACACGATCGCTGGCGATTCCATTAGCGTTTAAATAAGCCTCAAGCTCTTCCCCATATACACGGCAGGTATTTTCGTCCTCAATCATATAGACTGTATGATATGCATGCTCCTGCAAATACTTCAGGATATCCTCCTTCACATGATCACAAACACGGACATGCTCCAGACGGGTGGTATGCTGCTTTCCGCAATCACATGTAAACGCATGACCAAGGTAATCATTGATTTCAAATGTTGCTACCTTCATTTTCATAAGATCACCCTAATCCATATTCACAAAACAGCGCATTGCAGACTCTATATCCTTCTGCATAGCATCCTGTCCTGCTTTGGCGGCATCATGAAAATATTTCACGGGAGATGCAGCATTTACGCCTTCTCCACCTGCTTTGTCCATATACGTAAAGTAATTGATTTTACGAACACCGTTTGCGATAACCTTCTTGTAATCCGCATGACTTACACCGCTTCCTCCATGCATAACAATGGGCACACCGGCTGCCTCCTTTAATTCCTTTACCAGTTCAAAGTCAAGCTTCGGCTCTGAAAAATATTCGCCGTGCACCGTTCCGAATGAACATGCCAGACAGTCCACTCCCGTCTTCTCGACAAAATCCTTCGCCTCTGCAGGATCTGTGTAATTCCTGCGATCTGATGCACGGTTTTCTGTAACACCTTCATTATTTAAGGTAATCCCTGCCATTTTACCGATTTCAGCCTCTATGGACACTCCATATTTACGAGCTAAGGCAACAGCTTCCTTTGTCTGCCTGATATTCTCTTCATAGGTCAGTGCGGAACCGTCAAACATGACAGAGGTGAATCCCATTTTCAGAGATTTTTTAATGTAATCCAGATTTACACCATGATCCAGATGAACGACCACAGGCACCTTTGCGCGCTGTGCCATCAGTACCATAACAGGTCCGATCGTATCCAGATTCATGACATTATTCTCCTCATGCGTCTGTGCAAACGCAAGAATTACCGGCATATTCAGTTTCTCTGCTGTATCCAGTACAGCCAGTATATTTTCAAAATTCACGATATTGAAAGCACCGATGGCGATTTTCTTCTCATCGGCAAGCTTCCATACCTCATTCAGATTTGCTAACATAAATTTTCTCCTCCTTTATGATTCAGCTGCTTTTTCATCAAGCTTATACAATACGCATCCTTACGGTCTGTAAAAGAGATATTCTCAGGGTGTTTGACGCTATTATTCTGAGAAACGCAGCATAACTTTATAGGTATCCGGACGGCTTGCACATTCCATTGCTTCCACAACATCCTCATAATCGTACACAGCCTCAATCAACGGCTTCACATCAATGATTCCTTTGGAAATACAGTCAATTGCCTGTGCAAAGGTCTCAATGGTTCCATTCTGGGTACCGGTTACCACAATCTCCTGAGAGTGAAGACGTCCCGCATCCACAAGAATCGGCTCGTTGGGATGAATGGAGCTGAACATATTGCACAACCCGCTTTTTGCAGTCATCTGAATTGCCTGTGCTGCTACAGAAGGAATTGCTGTCGTATTCTCAACAACATTTGCCCCTCGGCCGTTTGTCAGCTTTTTAACCTGCTCAACAGGATCGGATTCCAGCGGATCAATTACAATATCAGCACCCAGCTTCAATCCAAATGCGCGCCGCTTTGCATCCGTTTCACTCAGGATAACGCGTGCCCCCTGTCGCTTCGCACACAGTACATGCAGCAGTCCCATAACACCGCCTCCGATGACGACAACATCATCTCCCATGTTGATATGGGAACGATTGATACTGTTAATAACACATGCCAGCGGTTCTGTGAATGCGGCTTCATCATCCGGTGTTTCCTTAGGATACACATACAGATGGCGTGCCTTTACCACTGCATATTCTGAAAAGCCATAAAAGCCCGAAAAGCCGTTTTCATTGAAATAAGCAGTTCCCTTTGTGAAATTACTGCATATATTTTCATGATGATGCTTACAGTCCGGACAGACCCCGCAATCATCAATAATATAGTTGATAACCTTATCACCTATATGAAACAGACTGGGATCCACACCTGTTCCTATATGTTCTATTACCGCACTGTATTCATGTCCGCCAATACGCGGATATGACCATTTACACCCCTGATAATCTCTGACATCATTTACGCAGATTCCGGATGTCAAAATACGAACCAGTACCTCATCCTCTTTCATTTCCGGTACCGGTATGTCCTTGATTTGATAATTTTTAGGTCCTTCTAGTACACAGGCTTTCATAATTGTCAGTCCTCCTATTTTCGCTTACCGATTATAAAGTTACATATCGCACACAGAAACAATTCCCGTCTGCTTTTTATAAAAGCAGGGACCAGTAATCAAGAACTGGTCCCTTTCATGTTGGTTACTAAGCTAAGATTCCAGTTAATCCGCCAATGATACCGATGATTACAATCAGAATAATAATCTTGATGGAAGTCCATCTTTTCTTCATCAGCCAGTAAACTAACATCGTGAATCCAAATGGCAGAATGCCTGGCATGACAGCATCAAACAGCTGCGTCTGCACATTGAATTTTGACCCCGATGTGACAAGCTCCAGACCACAGGAAACTTTTACATAATTGGCAATCAGGCCACCCATAACCATACAGCCCATGACCTGTGCTCCCAGCAGCAGCTTGTCGAGCAGACCCTTTTCCAGAAAATCCATGATAGCCTCGGAGCCCTGCTGGTAACCGAAGAAGAAGTTTGCGAAGCTGAAGATATAACTGATGGCAAGCATCAGAATCAGATATACGATTGCCCCCCAGACGGTACCGGTCAGCGTGATATCAATACAGATTGCCAAAAGGATCGGAATCAGTACCCCCTGATAAATCGTATCTCCAATACCTGCCAGAGGTCCCATCAGGGATGTTTTTAAGGATGTGATAAATTCACCCGGAATCGGTTCTCCCAGTGATTTCTGTTCCTCCAGTGCGATTGCCATACCCAGAATACAGGAACCGAATTCGATATGGACATTGAAGAATTCCATTTCACGCTCCATGACCTCTTTCCGTTTTGCGGCTCCGTCCGGATCATCCTTATATAAATCATCAATCACAGGTACAAAGGTGTGCCCGCAGGCCATACCCATCATTCGTTCATAGTTATAGCAGCACTGAACCCAGGTTTCCCAGTTAAAGGCTGCACGGTATAAGTGTTTCTTCGGGATAACGTGTCTTGCTTTTTGTTCTGCCATTTTAGAAATCCTCCTCTAACTCAGATTCTTCAGCGATGTTACCTTTTCCGCTGCCCTCTCTGTAACGAACCTGTACATAAACCAATGCGCATAATAAGGACAATACACCAAGCGGCAGCAGTGCAAGTCCGGAATAGACAGCGACAACAAATCCGATGAACAGAAATACACGGCTTTCCCCTTTAAAGATATACTGCAGTGTGATTGCGATACCCAAGGCAGGCATCAGACCGCCGATGATCTGGAAAATTTTCAAAGGTGTTCCGGCAAGCATCGTGATGAAGCCCTGAATATAGGTGGCTCCGAAATATGCAGCCAGAGAGCAAGGAACGATACAGATAACCGCAGCCATGATCTGCGGCAGCAGTACGTTGGCAATCCAGATTTTATTGTATTGTTCTTTTTCAACAAATCTGTCACCGATGTGAACGAAGATGGAGTCAAAGGTCATACGGCAATACCATACCAGTGTACCCAGAAGACCGATTGGAACAGCCAGTGCAAGAGCTGTATCGGCATCCAGATTACCGGTTATGGCAAATGCAGCCCCCAGTGTTCCTGCCAGTGCCATATCGGCAGGCATGGACCCTCCGGCTGAAATGAATCCTAAATAAACGAGGTTGATGGATGCTCCAACCATAGCTCCCGTTAATGCGTCCCCAAGGATGATGCCCGCAATCCATCCGCAGACCAGCGGTCTTTGTACCGTCCATAATCCGACAAACGGCAGGTTTGCTTCACCAATCCAATACAGGACCCCCAATAGAATCGCTTGTACTATTGACATAAATTTCTCTCCTCTCTGTTAGTTTTTATGTCCAGCAGAATCTGTCTCATAACAGGTTTGATATATCGACTACCTTCTGCTCAGGTACTAACTGATAATATACATTTACACCCTTCTCGTTTTTCATGCGGCGAATGGAATCCACCTCATCCGGACTCGCAGAAACATTGTTGATGAACGGCTTGCGGTCTCCACGGATACCCATACCGCCAAGGCATACCTCTTTGATTTCCACGCCGCCATCCAGCAGCTGTTCAAAAACGATCGGTGTTTTTGTCAGAACGATAACGCGTTCATTTCCCGGATCCGGCTTCTGAAGTGCCTTAGTTGCGCCTTCAACAGATAATACGGCAACCTTGGTCCCCTGTGGTGCCAGAGCCATCAGTACCCGTTTGTTGAATTTATCCGCAGCAACAGTATCGTCTACAATGACAATTCTGTTTGCACTCAGACTCGGTGTCCAGGCTGTTACGACCTCACCATGAATCAAACGATCATCCACACGTGCTAAAACGATGTTTCGCATTTTTCATCCTCCTCATTATCAAGCATGTCTGCTAAGTATTTTTTTACATCCTGTACGGTACTGCCTGCCAGCTTCATAGCCTCGTCACATATTTCCGCAGCGCTTTTTCCGTTTCCTCTCATCAGTAGGATTTCCATCAGCAGGGGAACATTGATTCCTGTTAAATGGTATACATCATATGTGTTCATCAACTGTACAACCGCATTGAACGGACTTCCGTAGAACAAATCGGTAAGAACCAGAATTTCTTCTCCCTCATCTGCTTTTGTAAATTCCTTCTCAATATTTTCTTTCAGGATATCCACTCCCTGATGAGGATACATACCGACATATGACAGATTCTGCTGTTCGCCTAATACCATTTCCATTGTCTCAAATAATCCCTTGGAAAAAGAACCATGAGATACTAAGATAACCTTCATAATACCCTCCTTTCTCTATTCATTTCCAACAGGTGAAAGCACTGCTCTGGAAGCGGTTCCACCATCTGGTTATATTCTATACGATTTCCTGCAACGTTTTTTATTATGTTATGCGTAATCATTACGTAACCGATTTTTTTACGGAGTTCATATTGATTATGCAATTTTATAATTTTTTAATTCACTCCTGCATAATATTCTTCAGTGCACTGTACATACGCTTATATTTTTTATATTGCCGATCGTATGCGTCAGTGAGTACTTTTTTCGCAGCATACACCTTCCCCTGTCCGATACAGGCTTCCTTTTCCGATACACCGTCTGCCAGCGCAGCCAGAAGTGCCGCTCCATATCCCGGGGTTGCACTTTCGGTAACGACCTTTAGCTCTGTATGGAGAATATTCGCCATAATCTGCATCCAGACAGGACTTCTTGTACCCCCGCCATTGATTTGTATGCGGGAAGGCCATTGTGCAAGCTTCATACTTTCAAGAACCTCGCGGATAGCGTAGCTTACCCCCTCGAAAACAGCCTGTGTCATATCCTCCCGTCTTGTTTCAAAACTCAGCCCGACAAATGCTCCCCTTACGCAAAGATCATGATACATAAGTTTATCCCCTGTGATGTGCGGGAAAAACAATACACTGTTTTTTCCGAAGCGATCAGATGAAATAAGCTGCTGATCCACAGCCATATCATCTGTCTTCACGATATTTTCCACCCACCATTTATGAGTTCCCCCTGCTGAACGAACCGTTCCCTGTACGATATTGACAAACTGTGTATGATCCGCATTGAATAGAACATTCTTACCTTTTCCTTCGAAGTCCATATCCCTTTTCGGCATAATTACAACTCCGGATGTTCCCAGCGAAATAACCGGTTCCTTCCGGTTCAGTATCCCCATAGCCACTGCATTTGCCGGATTATCTCCCGTTCCGGCAATGACACGGATGTCATGATTCACCTTCAGCTGTTCACAGAGTGTCTGTTGAAGTGTTCCGACCACATCGCAGCTGGCATACAGCGGTCCCAGACAGCTTTCTTCAATACCAAGCCTATCCAGCATATACACTGACCATTTCTTTGTGGCAATATCATATAATGAGCTTGTGGATGCTTCACAGTAATCCATACTGTACTGCCCCGTTAATTTATATACGATATATGCATACGGTGTCATGATTTTATGAATACGCGCAAAGCTTTGTGGCTCATGCTCTTTGATCCAGAGTGTATTCACTGCCGGACTTCCCGGTGACAATATTTCAGCGATATGGCGTGTTTCCTCCCTTTGTGTGCATTCCGTACGCAGTTCCTCAACCAAACCGGCCGTTCGTAAATCTGTCCACATGATGGCATTGCGCACAGCTTCTCCGTTTTTATCCAGAAATACAGTCGTATGCATCTGTCCCGTAACACCGATTACGGAAACCTCCTGCGGATTACATCTGGCAAAGATATCATGCAGTCCCTTCATTACAGCCTGCATCCATACGTCTGGATCAATTTCCCGCCAGCCCTCCTGCGGCTGCAGGATTGTATAACCATAGCTGTTTTCGTATACGATTGACCGACGGGTATCCATCAGTGTAGTTTTTAATGCGGATGTACCTATATCAAGTCCTATATAATACACAGAATCAATCCCTTCCTATGATTCCTTCAGCCCGTTGATGATCAAAACGAGATCAGCAGCTGTTTTGCTGACATTCTCCACTGCCTTTGCACTGAGACCATACAGATTAGCTTCGTTATGATTCTTTTCATAAGCCTCTCCAAATGTCTGAATGAATGCCCTGCGCAGATCCGAACCGTAATTCACCTTGATCATGTTATAGTCCCGCATCTGTTTTACCTGATCAAACGGAATACCGGAGCCGCCATGCAGCACAAGCGGAACAGGTGAAACTTCCGCAATCCTTTTCAGCAGTGCAAGATCAATCTTCGCCACAGCATCAAGACCATGTACATTTCCGATGGAAACGGCCAGAATATCACACCCGGAGCGCTCCACAAATTCTTTTACCAGTGCAGGATCCGTTTTACAGTCTGCCTCATTTACATCATCATCCTCTTTTCCCATGATAGCTCCCAGCTCTGCTTCCACCGGAACATGATAGAAATGACAGTATTCCACTGTTTTCTGTACCTCTTTTATATTTTCTTCGAAATTCAGATGGGAAGCATCCACCATGATGGAGGTAAAGCCCGCATCCACACATGCCTTAACATCATCAAAGCTTTTTCCATGATCCAGATGCAGCCCGACTGGTGTATCTGTCCCCTTTAAAAACTCTCTCATCATATAAGCAATCACTTCCGGATTTGATAAATGCAGGTTGTTGGAGGATATCTGTACCATACCCGGGAGGTGAACAGCATTCAATCCCTTTATAATCGCCTTTGTCATTTCCAGATTCGTCGTGTTGAATGCCGGCAGAAGAAGCTTTTTTTCCTTTGCGTATGCTAGCAGATCAAAACCATTTACAATTTTCATATTCGTTCCTCCCTTATTCTGAAAATTTCACTAATACCTTAAAGGTTTCCGGACGCATGGCAGCTTCCAGCGCTTCCTTAATGTCAGTATAGTCATACACCTTTTCAATCAGCGGTTTTACATCTATGATTCCTTTGGCAATGCAGTCTACCGCCTGTGCAAAGGAGCGTACCGTCGGACTGACCGTACCGGTAATCCGGATTTCCTGAGAATGCAGACGCCCCGCATCCACAAGAATCGGTTCATTGGGATGAATCGAGCTGAACATGTTAACAAGACCGCTCTTGGCACACATATCGATTGCCTGTTTGGCTACTGCGGGTATCGCCGTAGTATTGTATACAACATTTACACCGCGTCCGTTTGTCAGCTGCTTTATCTTCTCCACAGGATCACTTTCCACAGGGTCAATCACTGCATCTGCCCCAAGTTCAAGTGCAAGCTTTCGGCGATCTGCACTTGTCTCGCTGACAATGACGCTTGCGCCCTGCCGCTTTGCACACAGAACATGAAGCAGTCCCATGACTCCGCCACCGATAATCACAACATCATCCCCCATGCGTATTCCGGTTTTATTGATGCTGTTGATCACACAGGCAAGCGGTTCTGTAAATGCTGCCAGTTCATCCGGCGTATCATTTGGTACCATATGCAGATGACGTGCTTTTACCGCAATGTATTCGGCAAACCCGAAGTATCCGGAAATACCTCCTTCGTTATAAAAGGTTTTTCCGCTTTCCGCTGAATCACAGATATTTTCATGTTCATGCTTACAGTTGTAGCAGACACCGCATTCGTCTATAATGTAATTCACCACTTTTTGACCAATATGGAATATTCCGTTATCAACATCTTTTCCAAGCTTTTCAATCACCCCGGCATATTCATGCCCGCCGATACGCGGATACGTATATCTGGAGCCTTTGTAATCCCGGACATCATTTGTACAAATTCCAGCGACAGTAACTCTCAGTAACACTTCATCGTCTTTTGGTTCAGGAATGGGAAGTTCTTTGATACGAACATCATACGGTTTCTCTAACACACAAGCTTTCATATTTCCTCCTTTTTCTCGGCAGGCATTTTTTATAATTCAAAAAGCCTTACCGTCTGTCTTACAATTCCATTATAAATAAATTCAAATGCGTAGGTTTCGGATAATTGCGGAGTAATTATGAAGTCATCCACAGGGTATTCTTGCGTATCAATTACGCAAAAGACAATTTTTTTCGTAATTGATAATACGGTATGATGTACTTGCTTGCATAGGGTGGGGACTATGTTTCAATTTGTTTTGAATACACAAGGAAAGGAGAAGTGAAATCCTTTAGACAGTTTGGGTTTCATAGTGATAAGAATGCTAACAAAAAGACAATCCAGTATTTTTTTAGAGCTTTGCGAAAAAGTTGGTGAATACTATAAAGCAAACTATTTTTCGGATAAATTTAACATCAGTCTGCGTACCATCCAAAATGATATCAAGGCAATAAAAGAGGACACTGCTTCTTTATCTGATATATTCATAATTGATTCCAGAGTACCCTTCGGTACCAGAATTAAGATTCTGGACCGAGAGCGTTTTGCTCACTATCTCAATGATCTGAAAATGCAGTCGGATGAATACAATATCAATTACAGAGATGATCGTATTTATAAGCTGTTAAACTTTCTGCTGAGCCAGAGAAAAAGCATTTCCCTGACAAAATGTGCAGATTATATCTATGTGTCAAAATCCACACTGACCAGTGATTTAAAAGAGCTGGAAAAAACATTGTCCAAATTCTCCTTACGTCTGATTCAGACAAAGGGTTATATATGGATAGACGGGCTGGAACGGGATAAGCGCATCTGTCTGATGGATGTCAGCTATGCATACCATCCCATGATACCAAGCAAGCTGATATCCGATACGGAGGCTGTTCATGTGGAATTCATAAGAAAGACTTTGATGAAGGAGCTGCTGGAGAAACAGTATCCGATTTCCGATGTTGAGTTTCAGAATATTATTATCTGGCTGAATATATCCATACGGAGAATCACCAACTTCTTTTATCTGAATGATGAGGATATTGACGGTGAGGGTACCTATGACACGGAAATTAAAATCGCAGGGAATATCTTTGAGCGGATTGAAACAAAATATCTGATCCGTGTACCACAGACAGAAATCAATTTTCTGGCAATGTATATTAACAATCACAGTAATTTCAGCAATACTGATTATATATCAGAGGATCTGAATACATTTATTCTGCATGCGCTGCAGAGAATACATGAATCCTATCCGACGGATTTCACACATGATGTAAACCTGCGTATTTCACTGGCTTTGCATTGTGTTCCCCTGATATCCAGAGCACGCAACAATGTACAGATCAAGAATGAAATGCTGGATTATATCAAGCAGAGCTTTCCCTATGCATTTGATATTGCCACATATTTCTCCTACCTGTTATCAGAGCGCTATACATGTAAAATCAAAGAAAGCGAAACCGCCTTTCTTGCCATCTATTTCAATAAAAGCATCAATGAGTATTCTGTCTTAAAGGGCAACAAACGAGTATGTATCATAACGAACCTGAAGCGTTCTGAATATTTCCTTCTGGAACAGTTTCTGTATGATAAATTTCAGAAATATATCGTATCCATCACCTTCGTTTCCTCGAATGAATTGGATGATCTCGATTTGGATGCATACGATTTGTTCTTCTCAACCGAGGATAACAGGGCGACTGAATCCGGACTGGCGACAAAAATTGCATTCTTTCCCGATTCCAATGAGCTGGAGAAAATCAAGGTACGTATAGAAGGCTTTAAAAATGTTGAGGATATCATGAAGCTGTTTGATCCAAAGCTGTTTTTTGTAAAAGATTTCACAGAAAAGGAAGAAATTCAAACGTGTCTTGTCCATGCGGCATCTGACTTGTATAAGCTGGACAATCTCGCCGAGGAAATCGAACTGCGGGAGGAATTTGGTTCCACCTACTTCGGCAATGGAATCGCAATCCTTCATCCCATGCATCTGCTGACGGATGATTCCTTTATCGGCGAAATCATCCTCAAAAAGCCGGCAGTCTGGGATACTGAAGGGAATCATGTGAATCTGATTTTTCTGGTATGTATTCAGAAAAATAATCTGGAAGCCTTTCGTGCCTGGGATTATCTTTCTCCCTTACTGTTCAATAATGAATTCAAACAGGAAATTCTGTCTGTTGAGGATTACGATGATTTCAAACGGATATGTGAAGAAAATCTGAAATCGCATATATTATAGGAGGAGCATCATATGACATTTACATTTCTGATTACCGCTGCTGTTCTTATCATACTGCTGATTATTCCGCAGATAATGAAACGAGTCGTATATAAAAAATTGACAGGATATCTGTCAGAAAGAGATTATGAACGATTTGAAAAGCTGCTGGACGGATTCGCCTGTATATTTTCCTTCAAGCCCTACAATCGGGAGTACATGCGGTTAAATTCCTATTTCATGCAGGGTGATAAAAGGAAAATTGAGGCACAGCTCGATACTATTTTCAGTAAAATGAAAATGAGAGATCAGCAAAAGGCAGCCGCTGCCAGACAGGGATTTTATTTCTATATGGAAAATCAGAAGTTTAAGAAAGCAGAAAGCATGCTGCATATCTGTCGAAAGGCTGATAAAAATACCGCAGAGCTTCATACGATGGAAATGATGTACAGTATTCTCGCACTGAAAAAGAGTGAGTATATAGAGGAAATCAGAGAGAGGCTGGAACCGATGAAGAAAATGCCGGATGCTTTTACCAATGATGCAAAGCGTGTACGTATCGGTATTTTTGAATATCTGCTCGGTCTGCAGTATACGTATCTCTGTAATAAAAAATTAAGCAAAACCTATTTGACCTCCGCACTGAAAAACTGCCGGAATACACCCTATGAGTATGAGATCAAAAAGCTGTTGAAGGCATGACCATGAAGCTGACGACAACAGAATTCAGTTTTAATGCATCCTTGTCCTGTATTGATCTTGGACATATTGCTGAGAGTATGGAGGAAATCAATCAATCTCGTATTAAAAGTCTTCACTATGACATGGTGGATGGTCAGTTTAATGAATGCTTCATTTTCGGTGATCTCATGCTGAAGGTATTTCGCAGCTATACTAAATTGCCGATTACGGTGCATCTGGCCTGTAGAAACCCGATTCCATATATTAAGCCCTGTATAGCAAACGGAGCAGATTATATTGCGATTCATTATGAGGCGGATATCGATATAGAAAAAGCTTTTCAAACAGTACGTGATTTTGGAGCAAAGCCTGTCCTTGCCTTTCGCTGTGATACACCGGTACCAGAAGATTTCATTAAAGTCTCTGAGCATGCGGAGTGGATTTTGAAACTAAGTGTCCAACCCGGTTTTTCAGGACAGACCTTTCAAGAGGAGGCAGTTCGCCATATAGAAAAAATGCATCAGCTGCTTATGACAGCAGAGCTTGACAGGGTGATCGAAGTTGATGGAAATATTCATACAGGGACCATACAGAAATGTGCAAAGGCGGGGGCAACGATGTTTACAGGAGGAACCTCCGGCTTATGTAATCATAAGCATTCCATTGATGAAAGCATCGTGCTTCTCGAACAGGCCATCGTTGCAGGAGGAAATTCAAATGGCATTGACTATGAATGAGGAAAGCAAAAATACGGAATTAAAAAAGCTGCTTTGTGAGCAGGAGAAGTACAGGGCAACAACTTGGGGAAATATCGTATCCACAACACCGAGGCTGTTATCATATGCTGTTGATGCAGATAAACGTCCGAATATCGGATTCCGTAATATATACTGCTATGTGGGTTTAACGAAAACGAGTCTTCATATTGTTACACTGCATTCTCTGGATGTGACAAGGGCTACCGGATATTTCCGTATTCCATTACAGGATATACAAGGAGCCACTGTGAGAAAGGGTGTATTGAAAAGCAGTGTTATTCTGAGCTTCGGAAACGAAAAATTCAAAATTTTATGGTTTAATGAAGCCACCGGTACCGATATGAAGAAGCAGAGGGCAGCTGTACGAAGAATCTGTGATTATTTCATTGATATTTCGAAACATGAAAACATCAGGGGTTCTGTATAGGTTCTAACTCATATCGGAATACACAAAGAAATGAAAAAATTCCAATTGCAGGTAAATACAAGGTACAGAGAATTCAGCACGATTGTATAGATCAATAATTTGAATTCTCTTTTTTGTAATCACCCCATCAATTCCACGATTCAGACTTTCTTTCCTCTTTGCTTTTTTTAGCTTTTTCTATAACCGAAAAAGAGCCTTTGCATACTGCTGTATTTATCTTCTCCTATGTGGTATCTTTCATCTATGAAAACTCTATAATATTTGTTATTTTCTAAGTCCTGCAAATTCGGTTTCAATTATAAAAAGGAAGGCATGCGCCATATGATGTTTTTAAAAAGGAACATATAACAAAAGGCTGCTCCATAAGTCTGTACTTATGAAACAGCTGTGTTACTCTTTCATTGTAATGAATCAAGTAAATGAGTTGAGCATTCACTTTTTATTTTGCTTATCAATATATAATATGCTCCAGTATCCCTTTCATATATGCGATAGCAATTCCGTAATTCGTCATCGGTATTCCTTCCTTTTTTGCCTGTTCCACTCTGAATTGAACATATTTTTTATTAAACATGCAGGCACCGCAATGAATGATGAAATCATAGTCCTGCAGTTCTTTCGGAAAGTCCGTACCGCTGACAATATTCACCTGCAAGCCGTCTCCATATTTTTTCTTCAGCATAGCAGGAATCTTAACCCTGCCGATATCCTCCGCAAGTGGGGCATGTGTACAGGCTTCGGCAATTAGAACTCTGCTGTTTACAGTCAGCTGATCAATAGCCTTTGCACTTTTTATGAAATATTGGATATCCCCTTTGTATTTTGCGAATAGTACGGAGAATGAGGTCAACAAACTTTCCTCCGGCTTTTTTTCATATACAAGAGGAAACACCTGTGAGTCTGTGATTATCAGCTTCGGCGGCTTTGACAAAGCTGAAAGAGCCGCATCTATCGTATCGCTTGTACAGCTTTGAATAATACATTTGTGATCCAGCAGATCGCGAATTGTCTGTACCTGCGGCAGGATCAATCTTCCCTTTGGAGCCTGTATATCCTGCGGCATAACAAGCAGAACAAGATCATTTTCCTGTACCAGATGTCCGGTGATCGTTTCTTCCGTAAAATCAGAGGGAAGCAGACGAATCAAAGCCTGACGAACATCATCCGTCACCAGCTCCTTCACATTTGCAATAAGTACGTCACTACCTGTTTTCTTCTCAATCTGTGTAACCACATCCGCATATGCTTTCTCATCTTCAGCATCCTGATTCCATATGCAAAGAACAGGAATCTGTTTTTCTTTTAACTTCTTATACCATGTCATTTCCCAGGAAATATCCATGTCACGGAATACCAGAATTGCCATATCTGTTTTCTGAGTGACTTCCACTGTTTTTTCAACACGCAGATTCCCCAGTTCCCCTTCATCATCAAAGCCTGCAGTGTCATAAAATACCACCGGTCCAAGACCATGAAGCTCCATCGCTTTTACTACAGGATCCGTGGTTGTCCCCGCCACAGGAGAAACGGTAGAGACCTTCTGCTTCGTAATGGCATTTAACAGTGTGGACTTCCCGCTGTTTCGTTTTCCAAATATGCCAATATGCAGACGTACTGCATTGGGTGTGTCCTGAAGACTCATATTAAAACCGGAAATCCCGTTTTCCATTATCAATGGAATGCAGATAGGAGGCACAGGTTTCTCTTGCTTTCTCATTTGGAATATGTAACAGCTCCCGATCTATTATGGCACTGCCAAGCTTTTTTGTATCCTCTTTTGCATAATCATCCAGATACTCCCGCAGTGTCAATAATGCGTTTGGATGACAGCAGTTCGCAATCTGTCCGGATTTTACCAGACTCATAAAGCGGTCCCCTGTTCTTCCTTCCCGATAGCATGCCGTACAGAAGCTCGGTATATAGCCCAGCTTCAACAACCAGTTAACCACCTCATCCAGGGTACGGTTATCACTCACATCAAACTGCGCACTGTTTTCCTCTTCCTTTTCCGGTACTGCATAGCCGCCGACACTGGTGGAAGAAGCTCCGGATATCTGAGAAATACCGAGATCAAGAACCTTTTCTCTTGTTTTCTGTGATTCTCTTGTAGAGATAATCATACCGGTATATGGTACAGCAATTCGCAATACAGCAACAATTTTTGTAAATATCTCATCACTGATGGCATTTGAAAATTCATTCGGATTTATATCGTCAGCAGGACAGATACGTGGAACACTGATTGTATGCGGACCAACGCCGTGAACCGCCTCCAGATGCTCAGCATGCATTAAAAGTCCTACAAAGTCATAACGATACATATTCAATCCAAACAATACCCCACAGCCGACATCATCAATACCGCCCTCCATGGCACGATCCATTGCCTCCGTGTGGTAGGCATAGTTTGATTTCGGTCCGTTCGGATGCAGCTGTTCATATGATTGTTTGTTGTAGGTTTCCTGAAACAGGATATACGTACCGATTCCTGCTTCCTTCAGCTTTCGGTAATTATCCACAGTTGTTGCCGCGATATTTACATTCACTCGGCGAATAGCTCCATTCTTATGCTTGATGCCGTAAATCGTTTTAATACTCTCAAGTACATATTCAATCGGTGAGTGAACAGGATCCTCTCCTGTTTCCAGAGCAAGTCGCTTGTGTCCCATATCCTGCAGGGCAATAACCTCCTGCCTTATTTCTTCCTGCGTCAGCTTTTTTCTTCGAATATGCTTGTTCTTATAATGATAGGGACAGTATACACAGCCGTTAACACAGTAGTTGGAAAGATACAGCGGAGCAAACATAACAATGCGATTGCCATACAGCTTCTGCTTGATCTGTTTTGCCAGCGTAAACATCTTTTCATTTTCCTCAGGAAGATCACATTCCAATAACACCGCAGCCTCTCTGTGTGTAAGCCCCTTACAATCTGCGGCTCGCTCAATCAGGGAGCTGATCAATTCCTTATTGTGTTTGTTTTCCTGTGCAAAGCGCAGTGTTTCTTTGATTTCCTCATCGTCAATAAATTCCGTTGCTTTCAGTGAATGTTTATTGTACATATACGTTTTTCCTCTAACTTTCTTATACTGTCGCCGCGATCTGTTACGAGTTCATATCCAATACGCTTCATACGATTGGAAAGACATACTCTGCATTCGGCTGCTTCATCACCGGTACAGATTTTATCATCATACAGCATGTATTTCTTTCTCACAGCTACCGGACTGAGATTGGGCATCACAACGTTGGCACCTGCTAAAATCCCCTGTTCTCTTCCCTGTGGATCAATCGTACCCAGAGCTGTAGTCGCCGGAAGAAGTACATCCGGCAGGATCAGACGGATAATGGAAAGCAGTGTCAGTGTCAGCGTGAAGCTGCCGGCCGGTTCATTGTAAAACGGTGTATCATGATGCGGAAGAAAAGGCCCGATTCCCACCATTTCCGGCTGAAGCTCCTTCATGAAATGCAAATCCTCTACAATATGCCTCAGCGTCTGTGAGGGAGAGCCGACCATGATTCCGCAGCCGGTCTGAAAACCGATCGCCTTCAAATCTCTTAAGCACTGCTTGCGATGCTCACTGGTAAGCTCTTTTGGATGCAGACAACGATAATGCTGTGCATTGCTTGTTTCATGACGCAGCAGGTAACGATCTGCACCTGCATCATAATAGCACTGATAGCTCTCCTTCTCTTTTTCTCCAAGTGATAATGTGATAGCACAATCCGGATACCGCCGTTTTATATCAGTTATGATTTCAATCAGAAGCTCATCCGTATAATATCCATCCTCCCCGGACTGCAGGACAAAGGTACGAAATCCAAGATTATAGCCTTCATCACAGCAGGTAAGGATATCCTCTTTTTTCAGACGGTATCTTTGCGCATGGGAATTGCTGCGGCGGATACCGCAGTAATAGCAGTCATTGCGACAGTAGTTGCTAAACTCTATCAATCCACGGGTATACACCTTATTTCCATAGTATCTGTGCGCTGTTTTTCTTGCATACTCCGCAAGCAGATTTCTTATTTCATTCTCACCATGATGTATAAGTACCTCAAGAAATTCTTCATCTCTTAGCCAGCCTTCCATATACAGCTTTTCGATCAGAAAAGAAACATTATCCATCTATATTCTCCATCACATTGGAATACAGTGCCTTTGTACTGACACCCTCTAATTTCCCCAGTTTACCGGATAATGCAGAAATGACAGGCTGAGGTGCATCTATGATAATACTGATAACAGAAATCCCTCTTTTCTGATACGGCACTCCCATACGACCAAGAATATATTGTGCATATTCATGAAGTATGGAATTGATTTTTTCAGCAGACTCCGTATTTTCGACAATGATACCGATAACAGCAACTCTAGTTTCCATAACATCCTCCTCCATTAAAAAAATTCTTGTCCTATAAAAAAACAAGAATACAGTAAAAACTATTTGCATTCCCGTCTTTTTCCTCAGGCTGTTCCTTTAGAAGCAGATCGTCAGCGATCGATGTTTGATGTTTACGGTCAGTACCACTTTCCGCTCACTTCAACATCTTGATTATAACACCTTGTTTATTTGTTCACAAGCAATATAGTACTATGTACTTAAAAAACTAAAATAATTCCAATACATAAAGAAAAGAAGAAGACATTGCTGCGTACTTCCTCTTCCTATTCTTACATTGGATGAAATGCGTCTGTTTTTCGTTCAATCAGAACTGCAAATTGTTTAGACTCCATGTTTTTATTATATTTCTCAGATTCACCTTATCCCTATTTTTCAATTGCAATCAGGTAGGTCGCAAATGCATAGGAAAGATTACGAATCAGCGATAGATCATCTTCATTCCATTCATGAATTCTTCGATCATTCATACCAAGTACACCTATCATTCTATGATCGTACAAAATCTGATGCTGCAGTGTTGCCTGAATTTGATATTGTTCATACGCATTTATATAACGGATATCATTTACGTTAATCTGATTCTGATAGTAAAGGTGTCTGTCATCAAAAGCCTTTAGGTATGCTGGATCCGTCTGAATATGAACATGCTTGGATGCCTTATTCCTTTCCAGGTCATATATATAAACTCTGCCCATGGAATATGCTTCATTTTCAAAGCGAAGCAGAAATATATTTTTCACATTCATGGAACGGCAGATAAATTCCATCGTCTGTGCCAGCAGCTCATCCCGTTTATCGAATACATTCAGCATTTCAAATACCTTTGGTAGAATATCATTGACGGTGACCTCATGGCGGTCCTTGCGCTTTTCTTTTTTCTGCATGATCTGACTGAAATAGTCATTTTTATAGACAACAAACTGGTCACGCCCATTTGCCTTAGCTTCATAAAGAGCATGATCCGCTTTCATAAAGATATCTTCAAAATCCTTTTCTGTATCCACAATACAAATTCCCATACTGACAGTAAGCTGCTTCTGCAGCTTACTGATATTCAGATTGCGTATATTATCTATAATACGTAAAGCATTCTTTTCAATATCCTCAATACATGAGATATGATTCAGATACATACAAAATTCATCACCGCCGATTCTGCCGACTAGATCTTCCTCTCTTAGATTATTCTGAAGATTAGCTGCGACCTTCATGATTACCTGATCACCCACAAGATGTCCACAGGTATCATTGATAATTTTGAAATTATCAATATCCAGTATAAAGAAAGCACCCTTTTCGTCTGCTCTTTTACCACGAATCGCCTCCAGCACATGGTTGCGAAAGGCAGTTTTATTCAATACCTCGGTAAAGGGATCCAGTTTGTTGCTGCGAAGAAGCTCTTCATTTCGCTGCAGGATAATATGCTGTTCGTAGAGTGCGTTTTCCAAATCCATTTTATTCATCATACTTTGCAGATTATTGCGTTTTTCCTGCTCTCTTGCCTTTCGATTGAGACGATAGGCTTCCAGCAGATGGAGAAATAGTTCCTCTTTGGAGCAAAATTGCATTGCCAGCTCCACCTTGATATCTGCTAGTCTTGCGGAATTGATAGAGTTTGGATGATGAGATTCCATTTTTTCAAGATTGCGATATAGCAGATATGCCTGATCCTTTAATTTTAATGAAATGCAGATGTGAATACAATCCATATAGTTTCTCACTGTATTTTTATAATCAGATGTATGGGGAGCAGCCTCCAGAAAATCATATAATCTTTGCTTTAATTTCGCTATATCCTTTCTGTGCCACAATTCGAATATGCTGATCATAATTCTATTCTCTGTCAGTACCACATGGTCATTGTCTTTGAAATAGCGTAAGAATGTTTCATACCAGGGAGCTGCCTCTGCTGCGCGGTTCATTTTCATATATACCATCAGAATATTCGTTAATATAATACCGTCATTCAGTGAAAATTCAAGATGCATTTTTCTTCGTTCCTGAAATGCCCGTATGAAGTATTCAATTCCTCTTTGTTCACAATCGATATCATGAAACAAAGTTCCCAGATTGTTAATAATCGCATAATGATATTCGAATTCCGGATGATCCATTGTGAGATAATAAGCCTTTAGAAGAAAATGCAGGGAGGTGAGAAAATCCCCCAGATCAGAATAAACGATTCCCTGTAGATTATGTATGTATGCAAGAATTTTCAGATATTCATTTTTTTCACAGTATTCCTCACTTTGAAAGCAGTGCTGAAGACATTCTTTGTAATTTCCTCTTGAAAATTCATAATATGCCTGAAAATACAATGCAGCTGCAATGTAGTAGGGATCCTGATGAAGCTGCGCAATTTCCAGTAATCGGGAAGCCTTTTGAAGAATCTCCTCCGGTCTCCCCTGTTTGCGCAGTATAAGAAGCTGTTCTTCAAGCTCTGTAGCTTCTTTTTTATAAACTTCCATGCTCATCCTCTTTTCTATAATTAAAAAAACTCACATTCGACAAATTTCGCATATGGAAAGGGAGCCATGCTGTCTTGCATGACTCCCTGTTTTTTATGCATTATCTTCGCTGTAAACGATTTTCAGACGCCGCTGATTACCTTCACCTTCACTGACGGTAGCAATATGCTTCATATTGGCTAAATAGTTGTGAATAGCCTTTCTTTCATCGGCCGGCATAGGATCCAGTGTTGCATCAGTTTTTGTCCTCTGTACGCTTTTCGCAACTCGAAGAGCCAATGAACAAACTTTCTGATATTTCTCTTCCTTATATCCGTTGATATCAATCAGTACACCAATCCGGCGCTTAAACTCACTGGAAGAAGCAGATTTCAGAACAGTATTGACTGCCTGTAATGTCTGTCCGTTCTTTCCAATCAGAATAGCGTTGTTCTCAGCGTCCAGATTAACACGGAAATATTCACCGTCATCCACCACATCAATGGACACTTCCATATGAATACCTTCGAAATAGGTCTGCAGATATGCTTTCATGAATTCACGAATATCATTTCTACAGTAAGCCGTTATGGTTGTTTTGCTGCCAAGACCCAGAAAGCCTGAGGTTTCTTCTGTAACATTATAAGTGAGCTCTTCTACGCTTACTCCCTTATCCTCGGCAGCCTGCTTCAATACATCTTCCAGATTTTTGCCAGTATACGATTTCATCCTGTTATCCTCCTAATCTTTGATAAAGAATTTGTGGATTACAATATTTTGGATAACTCTTGCAAGAGAGTTTACCAGCCAGTAGAAGGACATACCCAGCGGCCAGTTGATTGCAAAGATGGCAATCATACCGGTACTCATGTACATCATCATGTTCATGGAGCCCATCATACCATTTCCGCCCTTTTTCTTAGGCTCTGCATATTTTTTCTCTTTGACATGCATCTTTTTCTTTCTGTGTTCCTGCAGCCACTGCGGCATTTTGAAGGACAACAGCTGGAAGGCTACCATCAGAACAAAGATGACAACATACCAGTAATTACCTAAGTTAAACCCTTCGATCGGCGTCTTAGCCAGGTTGATTCCCTGGAAGGAACCGGTTACCACGCTGTACGCGCGCATCGTCGCCTGATACATACCCAGAATTACCGGGAACTGTATAAACGTTACCAGCAGTGTTCCAAACGGATTGATTTTGTATTTGCTGTAGAGCGCCTGCATTTCCTGCGCCTGCTGCATCTTGGAGCGGTCATCGGTTTTGCCTGCATATTTCGCCTGAATCTTATTCATTTCCGGCTGAATGGACTGCATACGCTGTGATGCTACCTGTGATTTGATTGAGAACAGGAAGATCAGCAGCTGAATCAGGAAGGTCGCTGCAATGATACCGATACCTGCATCACTGAAATCTGCTACAAAGTTAATCAGGAATGCAATCGGCCATACGATCAGCCCGTTGAACCATCCCTCGTCCATTGCATCCGAGAATGTTGTTTTTTCGATTGTAATCAAATCATCTGCTTTATAATCCTTATACTTCTTTTGAAGTTCTTTGTCGTCTGGAATGTCAACATCTCCGCGTTTCACCTGAACGTCATTGTTCGTGTAAATGGAATTGACATATGTCTTACCATTCTGCCCACGCGGAACACTACATCCGGTCAGTGTCACGACCATCAGCATAACGACCAGAAGAAACTTCTTTTTGTTTCTAAAAAAATCTTTCATCTTTTTGTCTCCTCGCTAAGTTTGCCTACCTTTATATTTTAACTTTTTTAACCAATCTTTCCAAGAGTTTTTTGTTGTTTATATAATTTTCTTCATGATATTTTACGCGAACGAGTATAATCGTATCAAATTTCTCTTCAAAACTGTAAATATCCTGTACCATCATGCGTACCTGACGCTTGATTTTATTACGTACAACTGCTTTTCCCATTTTCTTACCAACGGAAATTCCTACTCTTGCATGATCTTCTTTTCGCGGCTTCACATAAATAGCAAAGGAAGGACAGGTGTAAAATTTTTTGTAATTCATAATCTCGGCGAATTCCTGGCTTTTTTTCACACGATATTCCTTTTTCATGCAGTTCTTCCTTTCTGTCTTCCGCTTCCCTGATGCCGTTTTCTGCCTGCTATACGCTTTCACAGCATCATACGCTTAATCATAGCCTAAATCAGGGGAAAAAGCAATAACGTACGGCAGGAAAGCACCTGAAACAGAGGAATCCTTCACTTTGACAAGGCGAAAAAAAATCACCACAGGGTGATTTTTTATGCTGATAACACTTTTCTACCTTTGGCACGACGACGCGCTAATACTTTACGTCCTCCTACTGTAGCCATACGGGCTCTGAATCCATGAGTTTTCTGGTGTTTTCTTTTGCTCGGTTGATATGTTCTTTTCACAAGAGCCACCTCCACTTCTTCTTTATCATTTTATACAAATTGAGCATTGCTTTAAAATTATACATAAAAACTCTGTCAAAGTCAATAATTCATTAAAAATATTTGAAAATACGTTTATTTGTCAATCCATGCCATTTTTCGACAGAAGGCATGTGTAAAAATAGGGAACAGCAGCACGATAAAAGCAGAAACCACTATAAATATAAAGATACTTGCATAAAAAAATAAAACGGTGGAAATCAGTGCCTGAAGCAGCAGCATGATGCCGTAAACAATTCTGGTTTCCACACGCAGACTCATGACTGCGTACAGGAAGATAATTCTTGCCGCTACAACCACAGCGAGAATTCCGAAGAAGACGGATAGGGAGGAAAGCTTATCCGCAATCAAAACAAACGAAAGCAGTGCCAGAAACAGCTCCAGCAGCAGACTCATCTGATAGGTAGAGGCAAGACGGTGCTGAATCATGCGTTTTGTACTTTTTTCAAACCAGTTCATATCATCACATCCTATATAATCATCTCATCTATTATATAGGAAGTTGGAAAAGAACACAATTCACTTCGCAAATTGTCCTGTATATTATCATTCAGAGGGTTTTCAACAAAACACTCCGTTTACGGTGGAAAACTTGGCTTTCAACTCCAATTCATAATATGAAGCAGAGGATATCAGCTGTTTATCCCGATGCAAGAGATTTTCCACGATTCTTCCACAAGAATACATATCATAGTTTTCCACCATATGTGGAAACTGTAGAAAAGCTTCTCATAACCTTTATTTATCATACTTTTCATGTGTATACAATGATGGAAAAGCATCTGTTGATATCCATTGTTTTCCACTTTTCCACAAAATACAGGATTCCACACTTCCTGTTTCCCCATTTTTTCCATATGGAAAGCTGTGGAAAGTGGAGAAACTCCTTTATTTATCCTTTTTAAAGCATGTTTTCCTGTGGATAACCTATGTGTGTAAACGGAATCCACCGGAAATCCTTCAGAAAACGTGTCCTGTCCGGTGGAAAACTGAATCAGTATTCTCCTTCACTTTCCATAAACAAATTATTTCCATTTTTTCTACATGACAGCAGCACTTTTTTACATATGCTGTGATTCCCTTTATCTTAATCAGAATAGCCGTGGTATTTTTCCACAATCTATAGTAAAATATAAGGTGCATGAAAAAGGAGTCGTTTATGTCTAATTTTGCCAAGGTACAGCTTGAGCAGATCTGGCAGAAGACACTTCAGCTCATAAATGAAAGTGCACATTTCGATGATGCCGTATTCAACGCATGGTATAAAGAAGATTCTCATCTCTTTGATATAGAGGATGATTTTGCGACCATTGTTGTTCCTTATAAGATCAACAAGCAGATCATGATGGATTCCATCGATCTGATTCAGCAAAAGCTGTCTGATGTTCTGGATATGAAGGTCTCCTGTCAAATCCTGCTCAAGAGCGAAGTGGATATGCTTCAGCCATCATCTGTCATTAAAAGAAGAAATGAAATTTTATTTGAAGACAAAGTAAAAAAAGAGTACACCTTCGACAGCTTTGTCGTAGGGAAAAACAACCGGGAGGCTCACGCTGCGGCATTGTCCGTATGCTATTATCCCGGTAAATTCAACAATCCGTTGTTTATATTCGGAAATTCAGGCCTGGGGAAAACCCATCTGCTGCATGCCATCGGCAATTACGTCAAGGCAAACAAGGCGGATGAAAAGGTTTTATACATTTACAGTGAGGACTTCGTCACCTTGCTGATTGAGGCGATGAAAAACAAGACGGTTGAGGACGTAAAGGAAATGATCTGTTCGGTGGACTATCTGCTGATTGATGATATCCAGCGTCTGAAGCAGAGCACCTCACAGGAAATCTTCTTCAATATGTATAACAAGCTCATTTCCGACAACAAACAGATTGTCATTACCAGTGATATTCATCCTACAGAGCTGAAGGGAATTGAAAACCGTCTGATATCCCGCTTTTCCAGCGGTCTGTCCGTATCGGTAGGGTCTCCGGAATTTGAAACTGCGAAAGCTATTCTGCAGAAAAAGATGGAAGGCCGCAGCGATGAAATCATGATTGATGACGAGGTTCTCGATTATCTGGCAACCCGCTTTGCAAGTGATGTCAGAAAACTGGAGGGAACGCTCAACGAGCTGTTCTTTAAAGCAATATTATATAATCCCGAGCGGATTGATATCACCTTCGCGAAAGAAATATTCAAAGAAAATCCGATTGTTGTAAAGCAGGAGGATGAACTAACGCCGAAGAGGATAAAGAATGCGGTATGCGAATACTATGGTCTGACCAGAACCCAGATCGAATCAAAATCAAGAACCAAAAATATCGCCAATGCGCGTCATATCGCAATATACCTGTGCAGGACGCATCTGGAAATGCCGTTTGCCAAAATCGGTTTTGAATTTGGAAACCGTGATCATTCCACGATCATGTCCTCGTATGAAAAAATGATGAAGCTGTTAAAGGAAAAGGAAACATTTCAACAGGCAGTCATGCAGATTGAAAGTAATTTGGGGATAAAATAGCTAAGATATCCACATGTTTAAACTTTTCATCCACAGCAAAATTTGTTAAAATAAGCCTATGTTCAAAGTGTTTTTATAGCTTTTCCACACTTTCCACATACTTATTATTGTTTATTTACTTATAAAACATAAAAGAAGGGAGCATCACCCATGTACTTTAAGGTGTCTAAAAAAGAATTCTACAATGCATTATCTGTGGCATCCCGTGCCATCTCTACATTTTCACCACTTCCTGCGTTCTCCGGTATTAAGATTGACGCAAAAGAAGATTGTCTGATTCTGACCGGAAGTGATTCGGATGTATCCATTCAGACGAAACTGACAAAATCGGAAGAATGTGTTCTTGAGATTCGTGATATGGGATCAATCGTTATTGAAGCTAAGTATATTCTGGAAATCGTTCGTAAGATTGATGCTGATGAAATCGAGTTTGAAATGATTGACGGTTCCCTGACTAAAATCAGTGGAAACACTGCAGAGTTCAGAATCAATGGAATGCGTGCAAATGAGTATCCGGCTATCGACTTCTCCAAACCGAAGGAATGCTTTGCATTAAAAGAGGAAACACTGAAGAAAGTGATTTTGCAGACCAGCTTTGCGACAAGTGATAAAGAAACACGTCCGGTACTGACCGGTGTGAATTTCCACTGTGAAGGCAATACGCTGCACTGTGTCGCTACCGATTCCTATCGTCTTGCAAAGAAAACGATTGATATCAGCGAATCCCTGAACTTCAATATCACCATACCTGCCAAATCCCTGTCCGAGGTTGTTAAAACACTGGAAGGTGAAGGAGAGGTGGAAATTGCAGTCAATGATAAAAAAGCGCAGTTTATCATTCATGACACAATCGTACAGACGCGACTGATTGACGGTGTATATCCGGAAACAAGCCGACTGATTCCTTTACAGTTTGACTACGAGCTGACAATCGATTCCCGTGATCTTCTCAATGCTATTGACCGTGCAAGCTTTATTAAAAATGACGGGGTTTCCGTTATTAAATTCAGTCTGAGTGAGCAGGAATGCGTGCTTTCCAGCAAGTCCGTGGAAGTAGGATCCTCCACTGAGGTTTTAAGCAGTGCCAGCTTCACAGGAAACTCTCTGGAAATCAGCTGTAACGGACGATATGTCTTTGACGCAATCAAGGCATTGAGCGGCAGTCTGGTAATCTTCCGCCTCTGTGGAGAAATGAAGCCGTTTATCATTAAATCTGTGGATGATGATAATGTTTTACAGCTGGTACTTCCAGTCAGAACCTATGCATAAACAACAGGCAGTAAGGGGAACATCCTGCTGCCTTTTTCTATGTATTTTAACAAAAGTAGACCTTTTTCAGGAATGGAACGCAGCGTTTGAAAAGCGAATAAATTTACATGTGAAAAATGATGCAGAAAAGTTTGAAAACCATAGGAAAAACTAACAAAAAACCTTTAAATATGATATAATATATAGGAATGTGAAAGAGGTTTTATAATGGATATAAAGATAACCGGTGAATACATAACATTAGGTCAGCTGCTTAAAATGACGGATTTTATCCAGAGCGGCGGTGAAGCAAAATTTGCGGTAAAATCCCTGAAAATCAACGTGAACGGGGAACAGGAAAACCGCAGAGGACGCAAGCTGTATGCAGGTGATGTCATTGACATTGAGGGCAGCGTATTTTCTTTGTCATGAGACTGGAATCACTTCGTCTTCATAATTTTCGCAATTATGCAGATGTAAATGTCAGTTTTACCGACGGCATTCATATTCTGACAGGAAAGAATGCACAGGGAAAGACCAACCTGCTGGAATCTATCCTTTATTTATCAACGACCAGATCCCATCGAACCAGTGAAGATAAAGATCTAATCAAAGAAGGTGAGCAGGCCTTCTTTATTAAAGCCTTGATTGCAAAGGAACAGAAAACGGAGGAAATCCGTGTGACAGTAAATGAAAAGGGGAAAAATCTTTTTATTTATCAGAATCCCGTGAATCGCGTCAGTGACTTCATAGGTGAATTTAACTCCGTTATGTTCTGTCCGGATGATATGAATCTGTTTCAGGCCTCTCCCCGCGTCAGAAGACGCTTTGTGGACATGGAGCTGAGTAAGATAAGTAAGAAGTATGTATCGACGCTTTACGTCGCTACACGGCTCTTAAAAGAGCGGAATGCTTATCTGAAGCAGGAACGGGTGGACCGCTCCTATCTCGAGGTCTTAACCTCACAGCTTGTGGATGCATCTGTTGTCATCATGAAGCAGCGGCATTTCTTTCTGGAGGAGCTGCTGGACAAATGCAGGACATTTTACCGCCAGCTTTCCAATGATGATACGGATATAACGGTTCGCTATCTCAGCTGTGTTCCTTTCTCGGACAGTGAGGAAGCGCTGAAGGAAGCTCTGCTGAAGAAATATCAAAAGCATCAGGATCGTGACCTGCTGTTGAAACAGACGACGGCCGGTATTCATAAAGAGGATTTTATCTTTGAAATGAACGGGCACGAGCTTGTCAGCTTTGCTTCCCAGGGACAGAAGCGAAGTGTATTGCTGGCATTGAAAATCGGTATGATTCATATGATCCATGAAATCATACAGGAATATCCGGTGTTATTGCTGGATGATGTATTTTCGGAGCTGGACAGCTATCGAAAACAGGAATTATTAAAATCTCTGCCCAAAGAGGTGCAGATTTTCATCTCCACAACAGATTTTGTGGAAATGGATGATATGAAAAGTGATCGCAGAGTCACGTTGTGGAATGTAAGCAACGGTACAATCGAGAGATGTTAGGAGGATGAACTATGGATGAGAATCAGATGAAAGAAATCGAAGAAATGGAAGATAAGGTTGATCATTCTTATACGGCTGATGATATTCAGGTCCTGGAAGGACTGGAAGCTGTACGGAAACGACCTGGTATGTATATCGGTTCTACCAGTGAGAGAGGTCTTCATCACCTTGTCTGGGAAATCGTTGATAACTCGATCGATGAGGCTCTTGCCGGATTCGCTACGGATATTGAAATAACGATTGAAAAAAATAACATCATCCGTGTTGAGGATAATGGTCGAGGTATGCCGACGGGAATCGTTGAAAAGACAGGAATATCCGGTGTGGAAACGATTTTTACTGTACTGCATGCCGGTGGTAAATTCGGCGGTGGTGCTTATAAGGTTTCCGGAGGTCTGCATGGTGTCGGTGCCAGTGTTGTTAATGCATTGAGTGAATGGCTGGAGGTTAACGTACATCAGAACGGACATGAGTTTTTCCTTCGTTTTGAAGACGGAGGCAAGGCAACAGGACCTTTGAAAATCATCAATGACAGCGAAAAGCATGGTTCCATTGTGCGTTTCAAGGCAGATCCTGAAATCTTTCAGGAAACACAGGAATATGATTTTGATACTTTGAATGCACGTATTCGTCAGCTGGCTTTCCTGAACAAAAGCATTCGTCTGGTGCTTTGTGATGAACGGGAAGCGGAGCCGAAGAGAATTGAATATAAATACGATGGCGGTATTCGCCAGTATGTGGAATATCTGAATAAGAACAAAACACCGCTGCATGAAGAGGTTGTGTATGTGGAAGGGATAGAGGACGGGATTCTTGCGGAAATCGCCATGCAGTATAACGATGGCTACATTCCAAGCATCTATTCCTTCTGTAACAACATCAACACGATGGAAGGCGGAACGCATGAGGATGGCTTCCGACTCGCTCTGACAAGGATTATCAATGCCTATGCGAGAGAGCAGGGAATGATAAAAAAAGACGAGACACTGGCTGGAGATGATGTGCGTGAGGGATTAACGGCAATTATCTCGGTAAAGCACCCCGATCCGCAGTATGAAGGACAGACAAAGACGAAGCTGGGAAACTCAGAGGTACGAAAAATTGTTTCCAGTATACTGGGTGAACAGCTGGACCGTTTCTTCATGGAGAATCCGGAAACAGCAAAGATTATTGTAGATAAGGCGATTCTTGCGAGCAAGGCACGTCTTGCGGCAAAAAAGGCAAGAGAGCTGACAAGAAGAAAATCAGCCCTGGAAATCACATCACTGCCCGGTAAGCTTGCGGATTGTTCCAGCAAGGATGCCTCAGAATGTGAAATCTATATCGTCGAGGGTGATTCCGCCGGCGGAAGTGCAAAGCAGGGAAGAAATTCCAAGTTTCAGGCAATTCTGCCACTGCGTGGTAAGATATTGAACGTCGAGAAGGCACGTTTGCAGAGAATCTTCGAAAATAATGAAATTCGCTCTATGATCACAGCATTCGGCTGTGGAATCGGAGAGGAAATGGATGTCAGTAAGCTGCGTTATCATAAAATTATTATCATGACCGATGCCGATGTCGATGGTGCGCATATCTGTACACTGATGCTGACATTCTTCTACCGTTACCTGCGTCCGATCATTGAGGGTGGCTATGTATATATCGCCATGCCTCCGCTGTTCAAGGTTGCCAAGGGAAACCGTGTGGAATATGTATATAAAGAGGAAGAAGTGGAAACGGTACGTGCTTCTATGGGTGAGAATGTAAACGTACAGCGATATAAAGGTCTGGGAGAGATGAATCCGGAGCAGCTGTGGGAGACAACCATGGACCCAGCATTCCGTACGCTGAAGCAGGTAAATATTGATGATGCTATGGAAGCTGACAGTATTTTTGAAATGCTGATGGGAGAAGAAGTTGAACCAAGACGTGACTTTATTCAGGAAAATGCAATCTATGCAACACTAGATATCTAAGGAGGTGTAAGGGAACATGGATTTAAACAAGGAAAAACTGATTCAGGTAGATATTTCAAAAGAAATGAAAACCTCCTTTCTGGACTATTCAATGTCTGTAATCGTAGATCGTGCACTGCCTGATGTTCGTGATGGAATGAAGCCTGTTCATCGCCGTATTCTGCATGCGATGAATGAGCTGGGAATTGTGGCAAGCAAGCCGTTTAAAAAGTCAGCGCGTATCGTTGGTGAAGTAATCGGTAAGTATCATCCGCACGGTGATACAGCCGTATATGACGCCATGGTTCGTATGGCACAGGACTTCAGCTACCGCTACATGCTGGTACAGGGACATGGTAACTTCGGTTCCATGGATGGTGACGGTGCGGCGGCAATGCGTTATACCGAAGCCCGAATGTCTAAAATCGCTATGGAAATGATGAAGGATATCAATAAGGATACCGTTGATTTCATACCCAACTATGACAATGAGGAAACTGAGCCGGCTGTGCTGCCTGCCAGATTCCCGAATCTGCTGGTAAACGGTTCTGTCGGTATTGCGGTAGGTATGGCGACCAATATACCGCCGCATAATCTTACAGAAACGATAGACGCAACCTTTGCCATTATGGATAATCCGGAGATTTCCGTTGTGGAGCTGATGGACAATTATATCAAGGGTCCTGATTTTCCAACAGGCGGTATCATTCTGGGAAGAGCCGGAATTCGACAGGCATTTGAAACAGGACGCGGCTCCATCATGGTACGCAGTAAGCATCATCTGGAGGATATGGGCAACGGTAAGACAAGAATTGTTGTGACTGAAATCCCGTATCAGGTGAATAAAGCGAACCTGATTACCAAAATCGCAGACCTAGTAAGAGAAAAGCAGATTGAAGGTATCACTTATCTGAATGATGAATCAAACCGTGAGGGTATTCGAATCGTGATCGAGCTGCGTAAGGATGCTCAACCGGATGTTATTTTGAATCAGCTGTATCGTATGACACAGCTTCAGACCTCTTTCGGTGTCAACATGCTGGCACTGGTAGAGAAAACACCGAAGCAGATGGGAATCCGGGAGGCACTTCAGCATTATGTGAATCATCAGATTGACGTTACGGTACGCCGTACAAAATTTGAATTGAAAAAAGCTGAGGATCGTGCTCATATATTGGAAGGTTTGCGTATCGCACTGGATCACATTGATGAAATTATTCGTCTGATTCGCTCCAGTCAGAATGATGCGGAAGCAAGAACTGGTCTGATGGAGCAGTTTAAACTGACGGAGATTCAGGCAAATGCAATCCTGGAGATGCGTTTGCGTCGTTTAACAGGCTTGGAACGCGATAAGATTGAAAATGAATATCGAGAGCTGATGAATACGATAGCAGATTTACGTGATATTCTTGCAAACCATGATCGTGTTCTCGGGATTATCCGTGATGAGCTGACTGAGGTTAAAAATCGCTTTGGCGATGAGCGTCGTACAGAAATCAGTGAGGCAGATTACGATATGCAGGATGAAGATTTAATTCCTGTTGAGGATGTTGTTATCACAATGACAACAAACGGTTATATCAAGCGTATGCCGACAGATACCTATCGTACACAGAACCGTGGAGGCCGCGGTGTGAAGGGTATGTCTGTAAATGAGGATGATATTGTTGATCTGCTGATTACAATGTCCACTCACGACTATCTGATGCTGTTTACCAATCTTGGCAAGGTTTACCGTATCAAAGGGTATAAGGTGCCGAATTCTGGTAGAACGGCTAAGGGCCTTCCGGTCGTGAATCTGTTAAATCTGGACAAGGAGGAGAAGGTGCGTGCACTTGTTCCTGTTCGTCCGGATAGTGAATCCTCCTTCCTGCTGTTCGTCACAAAGAATGGACTGGTTAAGCGAACACCGATGAGTGAATTCGATTCTATACGTCAGAATGGTAAAATCGCCATTACACTTCGTGAATTTGATGAGCTGGTTGGTGTGAAGGAAACAACCGGAGATGATGAAATTATTATCGCAGGCTCCAATGGTAAGGCAGTTCGATTCCATGAAGATGATATTCGTGCTATGGGACGTACGGCAAGCGGTGTGAAGGGCTTTAATGTTGATGGCTCAATCGTAGTAGGTGCTGCTACTTCTAAAGAGGGAACACATCTGTTGGCTGTTAGTGAAAATGGTTATGGTAAGCGTACCGCTATTGAGGAATACCGTCTGACAACACGTGGAGCGAAGGGTGTAAAGACAATCAATGTTACCAATAAAACCGGTGAGCTTGTTTCCGTTCGCGCTGTAAATGGTGATGAGGATGCCATGATTGTTACAAACTCCGGTATTATTATCCGAATATCTGTTGATGATATTGGTATTTACAGCCGTAATACTCAGGGTGTTAAGCTGATCAACGTGGCAGATGAAGAATCTGTTGCCAAGGTGGCTATTGTTGAAAAGGAAGAAGAGGAGCCGGAAGAAGCTGCAGCTGGTGAAGCTTTGGAAAATAATGAAGAAACTACGGAACAGATAATTGACAATCCTGTAGAAGAATGATATAAAATAATAAAACGTTGAAAAGGTCAAGTAAGAAAGCAGGCTACTTTCAGAGATATAACGGTAGGTGTGAGTTATAATAGCTGCTTATGAAATCCGCCTTTGAGTGAATCAATGAACTATTAGTAGTTGATTACGGTAGCACCGTTATAGCTATGAGAGGGTATATCTTTATAGGTATATCAAAAAGGGTGGCAACACGAGGTATCGTCCCTTTATGGACATACCTCTTTTTTATATTCTAGGAGGTTATGATTATGCTTGATATGAAATTTTTACGCGAAAATCCTGAAATTGTAAAAGAAAACATAAAAAAGAAGTTTCAGGATCACAAGATTGAGCTTGTAGATAAAGTGATTGCTATGGATAAAGAGAATCGCTCTCTTAAACAACGAGGGGATGAGCTGCGAAGCAAGAGAAATGCTATGAGCAAGGAAATCGGCGGTCTAATGGCCAAAGGTTTAAAGGATGAGGCAAATGCTATTAAAGCCAAGGTTCAGGCTATGGCAGATGAAATGAAGGAAACAGAGGTTAAGGAAACTGAGCTTGCTGAGAAAATCAAGGAAATGATGATGCAGATTCCAAATATCATTCATCCTACGGTCCCGGTTGGTAAGGATGATTCAGAAAATGTTGAACTGCAGAAGTACGGCGAGCCTGTGATTCCTGATTTTGAAATTCCATATCATACAGATATTATGGAACGGTTTGAAGGTATTGATCTGGATAGTGCAAGAAAAGTTGCAGGGAACGGGTTCTATTATCTGATGGGAGATATTGCACGACTTCATTCTGCTGTCATTTCATATGCACGTGATTTTATGATTGATAGAGGATTTACATATGTTGTACCGCCTTTTATGATTCGTAGTAATGTTGTGACCGGGGTTATGAGCTTTGCGGAAATGGAAGGAATGATGTATAAGATTGAGGGCGAGGATTTGTATCTGATCGGTACCAGTGAGCATTCTATGATTGGAAAATTCATTGATACAATTCTTGATGAGAAAAAACTTCCTTATACTTATACAAGCTATTCTCCTTGCTTCCGTAAAGAAAAAGGTGCACACGGTATTGAAGAAAGAGGAGTTTACCGCATTCACCAGTTTGAGAAACAGGAAATGATTGTTGTTTGCAAACCGGAAGAAAGTGAAGACTGGTTTGTAAAGCTGTATACGAATACTGTTGATTTATTCAGAAGTCTGGATATACCAGTGAGAACCTTAGAGTGCTGTTCCGGTGATCTTGCTGATTTGAAGAATAAGTCTGTTGATGTCGAAGCATGGAGTCCACGTCAGAAAAAATATTTTGAAGTGGGAAGCTGTTCTAACTTGACAGATGCACAGGCAAGACGTCTTGGCATTCGCGTAAAGGGTGAGAATGGAAAATATTTTGCTCATACTTTGAATAATACGGTGGTAGCTCCACCTCGAATGCTGATTGCTTTTTTAGAGAATAATCTGAACAAGGACGGCAGTGTGAATATTCCGGAAAAATTGCAGCCATATATGGGAGGCACAAAAATATTGATGCCAAAAAATTAAGCAGTATTGAAAAGGTGATTTTTATATAAATTTCACCTTTTTTAGTATCTAAAACAGCTTATTATTTGTTGGTTAAAAATAGCAGAAAAGCCTTTGTTTATCGTGTTATTTGGATAAATAATACGATATTGTGACTCTCTGATTTACATCGGTATTTTAATAATTGGACGATTGGTAATGTCGTTGCAAATGATTGCACAGCTTTTTTTAGGCATTTTTGTTTCACGTGAAACAATTAAGGATAAATCAAGAAATTTCAGCTGTTACTTATGATTGTTTCATAATGTTTTAAAAGAGATAATAAAAAATGTGTAAGCAAATAGAAGATAAGATATAATGATGCTATACAAAAAAAGGTAACCTTATATATGAAAATTATTTTTATACGAAGTAGGCGCAAATCCAATGTTAAGACAATTTCAAACTTTCTTATGTATGCACTAATGATTTTCTAATAATAAAATAAGAAAGCTTCCTCTAGTTGTATCATGTTTGAGAAAAGGAAGAATCAAATTCTGTTGAAGAATATAATGGTGATAAGTACTCAATGTAGTTATGTTCAACCTGAGTTTATGAACTGTTTAGAAAATTAGCCTGCTCACTTTTTTAAAGAGGATAAAAAGTATTCCGTTTCATTACAATATATTGTATCTGAAATACAATTCATATTACTATCTTGTTAATAGCTCAGATAAAAAAATAGTGTTCGTCTTATAGATAAAGGAGTTTCCTTTATGAAATACAGGATAGACTTGTTCATCACTTGTAAAAGTCAAAATGGCAATTATAAAATATGTGAAAGCAAATTAACTGTTGAAAAAATCAGAGAATATGCTATAATATATAAGCTACTACAATGGTATCTACTGAATTAGGTCAGATTGGGAACAAAGCAGCCTTAAGGGAGCTCTATCATGTGTGGTAGCCCTTTTTTATATCTGAGGTAATTTTATGAAAGAAGAATATATGCGGGCTGCTTTAAGAGAGGCAGAGAAGGCTAAAAAAATAGATGAGGTACCCATTGGCTGTGTTATTGTTAAGGATGATAAAATTATTGCAAGAGGTCATAATCTCAGAGAAACAAAACAGCAGTCAATAAACCATGCTGAAATCATTGCAATTCAAAAAGCTTGTAAAAAGGTAGGAAGCTGGCGTCTTGAGGATTGTGATTTATATGTTACTCTGGAGCCCTGTTGCATGTGTGCAGGTGCTATTCTGCAATCACGTATCAGAACTGTTATCTATGGAACTACTGATCCAAAGGGTGGAAGCATTGAAAGTACCTTGCATATGTATGAACAGCCGGGATATAACCATTATCCGAAAGTTGAATCCGGTGTTCTTCAAAACGAATGTTCACAGCTCTTAAAGAATTTCTTTAAAGAAAAAAGACTAAAAAGGAAATAAAAGCAAATACTGTAAGAAAGAAAAGTATTTGCTTTTCTTATGTAAAATTCATTGTCAGCATGATATAATTGACAGTGGAGAAAGCAGGTGAAGTATGGCATATAAAGCGTTATATCGTACTTATCGTCCAAACAGTTTTGATGAAGTAGCAGGACAAAAGCACGTTGTACAAACCTTGCAGCATGCAGTGGAACAGCATAAGATTGCACATGCTTATTTGTTCTGCGGCCCCCGTGGTACAGGAAAAACATCAATTGCGAAAATCTTTGCGAAAACAATAAATTGTGAGAATCCAAATCATAAACCATGTTTGGAATGTGATAACTGTAGGGCAGTACAGGATGGAAGCCATCCGGATATTATTGAGATAGATGCTGCCAGCAATAATGGTGTAGAAGAAGTACGTACACTGATAGAAAAAGTTAAGTATGCGCCATTGAAGGGTAAATATAAAATTTATATTATTGATGAGGTCCATATGATGTCAACGGGTGCATTTAATGCGCTGTTAAAGACGATTGAGGAACCACCGGAACATGTTATTTTTATTTTAGCTACGACAGAGCCGCATAAGGTGCTGCCTACGATTATTTCACGTTGTCAGCGGTTTGATTTTACTAAAGTTCCACGTGATGAAATCGTTCAGAGGATACATACTATTCTAGAGAGAGAACAGATTACGTGTGAAGAGGAAGTAATTCGGATTATTGCACAGCTTGCTGATGGCGGATTGCGCGATGCTTTATCTATTCTTGATCAATGTATTGCGTATGCACAGAATCATATCCAGGTGCATCATATTAATGAAATTTATGGCATTACAACCATACAGGAAAAATTAGATTTGTATCGTTATATCTATGGAAAAGATGCAGTATCCCTGTTAAATGCGATAGATCAGCTTATTGAAAAAGGTATTGATATCAAAAGGCTGACTGTTGATTTAATTGAAATATTAAAGGAGAGTATCATTTTCGAGTATACAAAGGATGCATCTCTGCTGCATATTCTAAATAGTGAAGAGGTTTTAACTCTGATTGATGGAAAATCTATTGCAGAGAGGTTTCAAATGATACATCTTCTAATGGAAACATATGATAAATATAGAAGTGCAGCAAATGCAGGATCTTATTTTGAGGTCTGTTTACTGCAAATGCTGGATGTAAAGGCAACTGTGGTGACAACGACATCACATCCATTGGAGACTCCTAGGCAGGAACAAAAACCAGTAAGCACTGTTAATAATGTTTCACGTGAAACATCTAAGAAGAAACCTATACTTGAGGTTCCTATGGATGATGAACCATTTACACCATATGATACACCAGTATTAGATTCACCAGTAACAAAGAGTGCGAAGTCTTCACATATACCGGAAAATATAGTAAGCAAGGAAATTACTGCTGTTTCAACAAAAGCTTTAAAGCCATTGGAGAATGAATTTGTTCTTGGACTTCTTGCCGGAGCAAATAAACCTGAAAAAGCAAAGGATAGTCAGCATTTTCAGAAAATACCTGAATTCATGCTCGATTTTAAATATGCTAAATATGGAAGTCTTTTAAAGAATGCAAGTATTGTAGGCAGTGGTAATACCTATATAGTTGTATGTGTCGATAATCAGGCAGTAGCAAATGAAATAAATGAGATGGACAGTAAAAATGAATTTCATGATTTCATTACTGAATTGATGGAAAAGAATAAAAAAATATTTGCTATTTCTGCTGATCAGCAGAAATATGTTATCAAAGAGTTTAAAGACCGTATGATTGCAGGTACATTGCCAGATCCTATACAAATTGAAGCTGTGACGATTGAAAGAAAAGAAGTAAAAGAATTAACACAGGAAGAAGCTGTATTGGATTTGTTCGGTCAGGAAAATATAATAATTACGGAGGAATAAGATTATGAATATGCAGGGATTATTAAAACAGGCACAGAAAATGCAAAAGGAACTTACTAAGCTGGAAGATGAATTAAATGAAAAAGTATATGAAACAACAATGGGTGGTGGTGTTATCAAGGTAGAAGTAAAAGGAAGCATGTCTGTAGAAAGTATCTCAATCGATGAAAGCTTGCTGGAGAAAGATAACAAAGAAGATTTAGAGGATATGCTGAAATCTGCCTTGAATGATGCATTCGCTAAAGCAGTCGAGGATAAAGAAAAAAATATGAATCAAATTACAGGCGGAGTGAAAATGCCAGGTGGCTTCTAATGTATCCTAAGAAATTTGAAGCACTTGTTGAATGCTATCGGAGACTACCGGGTGTAGGAATAAAAACTGCAGAACGCTATGCATTTCAGACGCTCGAATGGGATGATGAAACTATGGACTCTTGGATTCATGCATTTCAAAACGCAAAAGAAGGCTTAAAAAAATGTGCGGTATGCGGCAACTTATCGGAAGATGACACATGTGATATTTGTGGAAATCAAAGTAGAAATAGTCAGATTATATGTGTTGTACAAAGTCCAAAGGATGTTATTGCAATGGAGAAAACAAAAGAATACTCTGGAGTATATCATGTGTTGAATGGTGTAATCTCAACATCAAAAGGTATACTGCCTGAGGATATCAACATAGACTCTCTATTAAACAGAATCAGTGAGGAAACCGAGGAAATTATTATTGCAACCAATCCGACAGTCGAAGGTGAAACTACAGCATTGTACTTATCAAAGCTGCTGGAAAAATATCCGGTTACTGTAACAAGGATTGCACATGGTCTTCCAATGGGCGGACATTTGGACTATGCGGATGAATTAACCTTGATTAAAGCAATTGAAGGAAGAAAGAAAATGGAACCATAATGTTGGTTCTTTTCTTTACTGTATTATAAAATGTAAGAAGTATATAGTAAATGAGGAAGGACAGGAATACCATGCTTTCAAATGTATGGATGTTTAAATAGCGTTTAAATCAAGAATATGAAAAAGGGAACAACCTCCTACAGCAACAGCAAAATAGGCGATACACAGAAAAAGCATCATCTCTATATGAACTAATTGTATAAATCCTAAATCACCATCACCTTATATATAAAAAAGAAATATTTTCATTTTACTGCAAGCGCTATCATGGTAAAATGGATATATAGGAAGAAGGTGATCATATGGGCTCAATTGCTTATATTACTGATAAAAATATGATGGAGTACCATAGACTTCATGGTAACTCTGTTATCAATTTCTGGAAGCCAAGTATCAAAAGTATTACTGATTTTAAAAAGGGAGACATGCTGTTTTTCTTGACAAAGGGGACAGAGCGTGGGAAAAAAAGAGAAAAGGGAATACTTGGATATGGTCATCTTCGAAAGCAACAAAACATGGGGTTTACACAAATGTGGAATGTATATAAAACTCTGAGTGGCTATCCGGATAAGGAATCATTAAAGCAGGCAATCTGCAAAATTACAAAACAGGAGGAAGTACCAGAGCTACTTTCCTGCATGGAATTAGAAAATGTTATCTATTTTCAATATCCGATTTACCTAAGTGAAATCGGTATGAAAATTTCCAATAATATAGAAAGCTTTTTCTATATAGATAAAGAGGATATACAAAATACAGGAAGACTACTGCATCTGGCATCCTCTATTGGTACGGATATGTGGGTGAACAGTACTGTTATTACAAAGGAAAAGAATATGCAGGAGGATGCTGTACTTCAAATACTGGAGAACCTGAGCAGACGTATAGAGACTAGCTTCTATTCAGAATATGAAGAATCAAAAATACGTCATTATATACAAAAACTTCAGGATGCAAATATACAGTCAATTAGAAACAGTAAAACAGAGTATTGGACAAAATGCGATGGAAAAATAATGATTCTACTTCCATGCCTCTTAAACTTTATAGATGCTGAAAGTAAAATGCAGTATAGCATTGGTCATTATCAGCTATTTAAAGTATATATAAATCAAAGTGAATATGCTGATCAGATTTCCATCAAACTATTGTTTAACCAAAAGATCCACAGTAATTGGAGACTTGCTCTCAGCTATTTAAAGATAGAATATGAAGAAAGGCTAGTCGAAGAGGACTAGCCTTATAGCTATTACCTGAAGAATACAAAAGAAAGGGACCATAAGAATGAATTTTGTTTTCCTTATTTTGTGTCGGAAAGCAATCATTCCAAGACCAATACCAAAAGCTCCTCCAAGGAATGCATACAGTAACAGAAATCGCTCAGGTATTCGATAACGCTTATGGATGGCTTTCCATTTATCAATTCCCATCATACAAAATGAAATCACGTTCCAGAAGACGAAGTAGATCATTTCTCCACTGCCTGCAAAGCACGCTGAATCTTAGATGTGCAGTTTTTTTCATAAACAAGCTGCACATGAGAAAGAAGCTTCTGAAAAACAGAGAGCCCGTCATGTGGCTGCTTATATTCATATTCAATTTCATAATCTGTATGATTTCCATAGGTGCTGATATCAAAGCATAGTTCAGCATTCTCTGTTTCTACAACAGCTCTTTTTGTCACCAGAGTAGTTAACGGAATGATTGCAGCTTCAATTTGATACTCATGCAATAGCTGAACAATTTCCTCTGATTGCAGAGCATGAACACTGTTTTCAGATACTTCACACTCACACTCGCACAGCCCATCAAGATTCTCCTGCCGCATCTTTAATGTAAACAGAAACCTTCCATTTCGCTCCCGTATACGCATTGCACCCTTCTTTTTCTGAATGTCCCCGTTTACCGTATCATAATAGGTATTGGTCTGGGTTATAAAATTCAGATTTTCATACAAACCACACAGCTTATCAAACTGTTCCTTGTTCACAAGCATTTTATATTCTTTTTCAACATGTTTATTCATCTTTCATCACCTTATAGGATATGATACAATAGTACCATAACAAAAGGAAGTGATTTGTGATGAAATATTCAGTAGTTGCGAAAAAAGATGCAAAATCACATGCAGTAGAGGAGAAAATCAAAGAGCGTCTGCAGTCTTCTGGCTGGATTTATGACAAAGCAGAACCACAGCTTGTTATCTGTGTGGGAGGAGACGGTACACTGCTGTATGGCGTGCATCAGTATCTGCATCGAATCAGCGAAGTAAACTTCCTTGGCATTCATACAGGAACCCTTGGCTTTTTCACGGACTATACGGAAGAGGAACTGGAGGAATGCCTGCATGATGTATTGGAAAAGGAGCCTGTGATATTTGAATCCGGTTTATTGAAAATAAAGCTGGATAATAATCCAAACCCTTATTATGCATTAAATGAGATGCGTGTTGAGAATATTGTGAAATCTCAAATCATGGATATATATGTAGACGGTGAGTTTTTTGAAACCTGCAGAGGCTCCGGAATCTGTCTATCCACTCAGGCAGGATCCACTGCATATAATCGATCTCTGGGAGGAGCAGTTATAGACTGTGGATTATCTCTTATGCAGCTGGCGGAAATAACAGCTATTCAGCACTCCAAGCACCGCTCCCTCGGAAATCCGTATATCATGATGGAGAACCGTCATGTAACAATGAAAAGTGAAACCTTTGATACAGCAATACTCTGCTATGATCATTTGAATGTGCCGTTGGAAGCCACCAAAGAAATCTATTGCGAGATGTCTAATCGGAAGGTTAGATTCGCACGTTATCGTCATTACAGTTATTTGAGAAGATTAAAGAATTTATACTGACAGATAGTTTTGAAGAAGGGATATGATTTAGTCATAAGCTGCTTCATTAGTCTATTCAGCTGCAGAGAGAACGAAGATTATCGCATCATGAAAAGTAAAAAAACAGATACGCGTGGAATCTGTTTTTTTATCCGTTTTTTCCTGTATCAACCATTATTTACTTTTGAGAAATGTATCAAATATCAATAAATTGAAGTAGCATGCGCATTTCATCCGTTATAAAAAAAGCAAGCAAAATAAAACCAATCACAAAACTTATGATTGGCTTATTCATATACATAATCAGAGAGCTTTTTTGCTTTTGCACTGGCATTCATAATGATTCCAAATGCAATCAGATATGACAGTAATGATGAACCGCCATACGATATCATAGGAAGCGTGATTCCGGTAATCGGCAATAAACCGATTATCATCCCGATATTTTGTATCTGTTGATACAGCAGCATCCCCAGAATACCCAGAATGAAATACTTTTCAAACATATTCTTTGACATGCTGGCAATACGGCATAAATGAATATCAAGCCCAAGACACAGAACCACTATGAATAATGTTCCGATCAAGCCCCAGCTTTGTCCGATAACAGCAAAGATAAAGTCGGTCTGTGCTTCCGGTATGGATACCAGCTCGATTCCCATACCATGACCTGTAAGGCCGGCCGAGCCAAGAGCAAGCAAGGCCATATACAGCTGATGCCCCTCTCCATTGATATCTGTTTCCGGATTCAGCCATGCTGTTATTCGTTTCAGACGATATCCTCCTTCACCACCAATCAGCTCATTCAGAACATTGAAATGATAGTAATACATATAGAAGAATAATACCAGCACAATGACAATCAGGATACCTATGATGACAAACCATTGTTTTTTTATACCGGAACATACGATCATCGCCACCAGTGAAATAGCGATAATCAATACCACTCCGGTATCTGGCTGAGCAAGAATCAGAAGGATAGGGGGAACTGCCCATTTCGCTACATTCATAAACAAAGAGAAATCCATTTCATAGGACTCTGTTAATTTGTTATTGTTATGCTCATCAATCACACCGGCAGTTATTAAAATCAAAACGATTTTCATAAACTCACTGGGCTGAAAAGAACCGAACGGCCCCAGCTTAAACCAGGATGTGGCACCGTTTGTTGTGATGATCATTCCCAGCAGACTGCCTCCGGTCAACATATTGTATACCTTACCAATCAGCAGCACCACAAGACAAACCATAAGAAACCAGTATCCTATTTTTGCGAACTGCAGCATAGAATCATTACCGAGATACATAATCACACCGATCGCGATTGATCCGATAATAAACCACATTGCCTGCTTCATCATATAGTCTATACCGGCTGCCTGACCGATAATACCAAAAGCGGAATAGATGGATAGAAGACTCATGCCAATCATTAAAATCAAATATGTAACTAAAACAAAATCGAACTTATCCGGACTCTTTGCCCTGGATAATCCTATTTTCATTTGCACCACTCCAGACAAAAACCTTTTCGAAACAAGGTTGTACTTATTATAACACGGTTTATATTTCTTATGTTGCAGCATGGTCAATTATTTTCTGAATTTCTATTAAGAAATGAGAATAAGCATACACTGCAGGTTAGGATGATTGTATGAAAAAACAAAAGCATATAGGATTATACCCAATGGTCATGTTATAATAATAAGCAGTGAGTGGAGTTGATAAAATGACTAAAAAAGCTACCTATACACCGATGATGAAGCATTATCTGGAATTAAAAGAACAGCATGAGGATGCAATCATATTCTATCGTCTCGGTGATTTTTATGAAATGTTTTTCGAGGATGCAAAGACGGCATCCAGTGAGCTTGATCTGGTTCTGACAGGAAGAAATGCCGGTGTTGAAGAACGGGTACCGATGTGTGGAATTCCACATCATGCCGCAAAGGGATATATACAGCGACTGATTCAAAAAGGATATAAAGTCGCAATTGTTGAGCAGTTGGAGGATCCGGCACTGGCAAAGGGACTGGTGAAGCGGGATGTCATCAAAATCGTTACACCCGGAACCATCATGGATGAAGTAAGTGATGAGAAAACAACTGTCTATATTGCTTCTCTGCATGACTTTAAATTCGGTCTTGCCGTCATACTCTGTGAAATGACAACTGGAGAGCTGCGTGCACAGTTGATTGATAAGCATGTCATGGCAATACAGAAGGTTCTGCTGGGAAACAATGTACGAGAAATTGTAATACAGGAGAAGTTTGATAAGAAAATCGTGAAGATGATAGAAGAAATGCAGACAATTACCGTTTCCTATCATAATGATAACGCATTAAAGGAAGAATACCGTCATTTGCTGAATGGAATTGAAGATGATCGTGTGGAAACTGCCTTTGGCGTTCTCACCAATTATCTGGATGAAACACAGAAGCGAAATATGGCTCATCTGAATGCTGTTGAAATGGTGTATGAAAATGATTTTCTTCAGATGGATTTTTCGACAAAGCAGAATCTGGAGCTGACCTCCAGTCTGCGCAGCAATTCACGCTCACAGACATTATGGAGCTTTCTTGATAAATGCCGCAGTTCCATGGGCTCTCGGTTATTAAAAAAATGGATTGAATACCCGCTGGTTGATACAGCGATGATTAACCGGCGTCTGAATGCTGTTGAATATTTGAATGATAACTTCATTACGAAGGATGAACTGCGTGAGCATCTGGGCTTTGTCTATGATATGGAGAGACTGAGTGCCAGAGTGGCCTATGGATCTGCAAACCCGCGGGATATCCTGCGACTGATCAAAACGCTGGAGCATACACCGCAGATTTTTGAATTATTTCATGACTGCAGTGCCTATGAGGAATTTCAGAGTATCGATCCATGCCGGGAGCTGTACGATATGATTGAGGGTGCCATCATCGATAATCCTCCTTTGACATTAAAGGATGGCGGTGTGTTCGTGGAGGGCTATAATGAAGAGCTCGATCAGGTGCGCGAAATCGGTAAAAACGGGAAGAACTGGATTCTTGAGCTTGAAAACAAGGAGCGGGAAAGAACCGGTGTAAAGTCTTTGAAAATCGGATACAACCGTGTATTCGGATATTATATTGAGGTTACAAAAACCAATCTTGATTCTATAAAGGATGAATTTGGTTATGTCAGAAAGCAGACACTGACCAACGCAGAACGCTTTATCACGCAGGAGCTGAAGGATAAAGAGGACGCGATTGTACATGCGCAGGAAAGAAGTATCCGTCTGGAAGCAGAGCTATTCAATCACCTTCTGAATCAAATCAAGGTATATCTGCCTAAGCTGCATGATCTTTCACATGCATTGGCCACGATTGATGCATTATATGCCCTTGCAGAGATTTCCAGTGAAAACGGATATACACGGCCACAGTTTCATACCGGTCATTCCATTCACATGAAGGAAGCAAGACATCCAATTCTGGATCGAATGATGAAAACAACACGTTATGTTTCCAATGATCTGGAGATGGGTGAGGACAATGACATTCTGATGATTACCGGACCGAACATGGGTGGTAAATCCACCTATATGCGACAGACCGTTCTTCTTGTCATCATGGCCCAGATAGGCTGCTTTGTCCCTGCAAAGAAAGCGGAAATGCCAATCTTTGATCAGATATTCACACGGATCGGCGCAAGTGATGATATCATGTCGGGACAGTCAACCTTTATGGTGGAGATGATCGAAGCGAACAATGCATTACAGAATGCCACAGCAAATTCACTCATTTTATTTGATGAGATCGGGCGCGGTACCTCCACATATGACGGTATGGCACTGGCGCAGGCTATGATTGAATATATAATGCGAAATATCAAAGCGAAAACGCTATTTTCTACCCATTACCATGAGCTGACAGAAATGGCAGAAAAGAATGCAGGTATCCGCAATGTGCATGTGGATGTACATGAAGAGGATGATAAGGTTACATTTTTATACCGCGTGCTTGACGGCAAAGCAGATAAATCCTATGGAATCAATGTTGCACGTCTTGCACATCTTCCTTCCTCCGTGCTGGAGCGTGCCAAGCAGATTCTGGACAATCTGGAGCTGCAGCCGAATATGGTAAAAGAGGTGAAGCCACCACTCGTCATAGAAAAAGAGAATCCGCAGCACATGCAAATCATCAATCAGGTTAAACAGGTAGATGTAAATAAAATGACACCGATGGAAGCCATGCAGTTTCTGTATGAGCTGAAGGAAAAAATGTCATAGAAGAGAACTCTGTAATCCCGGATTACAGGTTTTCTGTTTTATAAGAAAGAAGGTGTACTTATGGGTAGAATCAATCGACTGGACGAACATCTCAGCAATATGATTGCGGCTGGAGAGGTCGTGGAACGTCCGCAGGGTATTGTAAAGGAACTGGTTGAAAACTGTATCGATGCACACGCATCAAATATAGAAATACAAATATCACAGGGTGGTATTGCGACCATTACGATTATAGATGATGGTGACGGTATGGATCCTGAGGATGCCACGCTGGCATTTGAGCGGCATGCCACAAGCAAGCTGAAAGAGGTTAATGATCTCTGGAATATACATACAATGGGATTTCGCGGGGAGGCACTGCCTTCCATCGCATCTGTTTCTCATGTACTGCTGCGAACAAATGACGGCACAAGCTCTACAGAGGTGGAGATCAACTACGGCAAGCTGATCAGTGCCAGACCATGTGGGACTCCGAAGGGAACCATGATAGAAATTCAGAATCTGTTTCAGAAAACACCGGCACGCTTCAAGCATCTGAAAAGTCCGCAGTATGAATTTTCTCTTATTTCGGATGTAGTTCAGAAGTTTGCCCTTTCCCATCCGGAAATCGGATTCTGCCTGTCTCATGATGGAAGAACGGTTTTTAAAACCAAGGGCAGCGGTAATCTTTTGGAAGTACTTATGCAGATTTATGGAAGAGACAGTGCGAAGAGTGCGATTTCGCTGGATGGAAGTGATCAGGATTATAAGATAAAAGGCTATATCATGCAGCCGCAGTTTAACCGTGCAACAAAATATTATATGCTGCTGTACATCAATGGCCGTATGATACGTAATTACCATTTGCAGAAGGCAATACTGGATGCATACTCACCTTATATGCCGAAGGACAGATATCCTATCGTTGTCATTGATTTACTGATGGATGCACAGCTGGTGGATGTCAATGTACATCCGTCCAAATGGGAAATTCGTCTGTCCAAGGAAAAGCAGCTGGAAAAGCTCCTCTATGAGACCATTCGCAAAGCACTGCAGGAACAGCTTGAGGTTCCACGAGTTAATATTACAAAGGAAACCGTAAAAGAGAAGGTGGAAGAGCAGGAGCTGCAGTTTACGTATGAACGTGATGATAGCATTTCAAGACTGCATGAGGAAGTAAACGACAGCTTTATACATCCGGAAAAGAATGAAAAGCCCTCTCTGGATATGAAAGAGCTGCGTAGAAAAATCGAAGCAGATAAAAACCGGAGAAAAGAATCAGCTGCTTCGATACAGCCTAAGACTAAGGAAATTCTTCCTGAAATCCGGGAAGAAACAGCATCCTACGAGTCTGAGGATTCAACATCGGTAAAGGCGGTGACAGAGGAAGCAGATGTTAAGGTTCAGCATGAGGACACTGACAAAACAGAAGTGCTGCCTGCTGCCGACACCGGGTCTGAGGCACACACACAAGCTATAGAACCAGACATTTCTTCGGATGCAGCTGTTGCATACAAGGAAATCAGTCAATCCGAGGAGCTTGTCTATGAGAAAAAGGCAGAGGTGGAACAGCCACAGCCTTTGAATCCGAGTCTCCCACAGCTTCGTGTGATTGGTCAGTTCCACAGCTGCTATATCTTGGCAGAGGGTGAAAAGGGTCTGTACATAATTGATCAGCATGCAGCACAGGAGCGCTATCATTATGAAATAATCAGAAAGCAGATTCTTGACGGAAACAATGATACCCAGCCGCTGCTGCTGCCTATAACAATAGAATCTACGATTTCTGCTGTTTCGCAGGCAGATGATTTGAACGCTTTGCTGGAACAGCTCGGCATTCATCTTGAGGTCTTTGGAGATCATACCTTTGTGTGCCGTCAGCTGCCGCTGTGGATGAAGGATGTTGAAGAAGAGGCTTTTCTCTGCGATATGATTGATATATGGGAAAAGGATAAGGAAATCAGTCTGGATAAGCTGCGGAAGCATGCAATAGCTACCATGGCATGTCACAGCTCCATACGCTTTAACCGCAGTCTTACACTGGATGAAATGAAGCGTGTCATAGAGGATTTAGCACATTGTGAGCAGCCGTTTCATTGCCCGCATGGAAGACCGACAATGATCTGTATGGAGGATAAGGCATTGATCCATGAATTTGAACGTGGATAAGCAGCAGGAGGAAACAGCCTGCAAGCATATAGCTGCTTGTAGTCGCTGCCTTTTGAAATGGCATACCTCTGGCTACAGTGAGAACGGATACTGTGAATACTGAGGATATCTTGTGAGAGAACGGAGTTAATTATGGAAAAAGTACTGGTGATTGCAGGTCCCACAGGCGTAGGAAAAACAAGTCTTAGTGTGGAGCTGGCAAAAGCCTGTCATGGAGAGGTTATCAGCGGAGATTCCATGCAGGTTTATAAAGAAATGAGTATCGGAACAGCAAAAATAACAAAGGAGGAAATGCAGGAGGTACCGCATTATCTGATTGATTTCTGTTCCTTTACAGAGGAATACAATGTTAAAATTTTTCAGGAGAAGGCCAGAGAATACATAGCGGAAATCACCAAACATGGGCATCTTCCCATCATATGTGGAGGAACAGGGCTATATATAAAGTCCTGTCTGTATGATTATCAGTTTGTCGATCAGCCGCAGGATACGGAGTTTATGAATTTTCTGGCAGAGCGAAGTACGGATGAAATATGGGGAATGCTGTCAGTCATCGATCCAAAAGCCTGTGAGAATCTGCATCCGCATAACAGGCAGAGAATCGTTCGTGCTCTTGCGATGGCACATACCGGAGAGAAAAAAAGTGAAATCGTTGAGTCACAGGAACACCGTCCTGTTTACGATGCCTATATCATAGGTCTTACAATGGATCGTTCGCGGCTGTATGAGAGAATCAATGCAAGAGTCGATACCATGATGGAGCAGGGACTGCTGCAGGAAATTGAACAGCTCCATACCCTGCAGGAGGATGTCTGGAGTCTGCAAAGCTTTCAGGGAATCGGCTATAAGGAATGGAAAGCTTACATAGAGGACAGGGAATCAGTTGCCACCTGTGTGGAACGTATTAAGAAAAATTCACGTAATTTTGCGAAACGCCAGTATACATGGTTCCGCAATCAGATGCAGGTGCACTGGTATGATGTTGAAGATGAGAACTATCGCGAAAAAATTTTAGAAGATGTAAAAGCATGGATGGAGAACTGAGATGGAAACACCTTTACAGAGAATGGAGCTTCTGATTGGAGAAAACAATCTGGAAATATTAAAGCGTTCCACCGTCATGGTTGTAGGTGTCGGAGGTGTTGGCTCCTATGCTGCGGAGGCACTGGCAAGAAGTGGAGTCGGAACCCTGATTCTTGTTGATGGTGATACCGTTGCACCCAGCAATCTGAACCGTCAGATACATGCCGTCTATGCTACCATCGGTCGATCAAAAACAGAGGTTATGAAGGAACGGATGGAAAGCTATCGCAGGGACTGTACAATCATCTGCAAGGATATATTTTATAAGGAAGAGGAAAATGCAGTCCTCTTTGATAAACCGGTGGATTTCGTTATCGACGCAATTGATACCATGAGCAGTAAGCTTTCCTTAATCACATACTGCCTGAAACATAAAATACCCTTTATCAGCAGCATGGGGATGGCAAACCGTCTGGATCCGACAAAGGTGGAGTGCTGTGAGCTTATGAAAACAAGCTATGACCCTGTTGCGAAAATTATGCGAAATCTGATTCGGAAGCATCATATAAAAGGAAAGATTCCGGTTGTGTTTTCCAGCGAACAGCCCAGCGTACAAACCAAAATCATAAATGAAAACGGTGTTACCAGAAAGCAGAAAATGCCGCCTGCCAGCTCACCGTTTGTTCCGAGTGCTGCCGGTCTTGCAGCGGCTTCCTATGCTATGCGCATACTGCTTGAGAAAGGAGAACACCATGGACAATGAAACTCTGAAGGTTATTCGTAGCCGTACATCCCTGCGTACCTACGCTGCGAAACCGCTGCGTGAGGAAGAAGAAAATGCCATTATCGAGAGTGCTCTTCTTGCCCCTACTGCTGGAAATCAGATGCTGTATTCCATGATCATCATCCGTGATCAGGAAAAGAAAAAGAAGCTAAGTAAGCTTTGTGACTATCAGATGTTTATACAGGATGCCCCGCTTGTTATTGTATTTGTCGCAGATCATCACCGCTGGTTTGATTATTATCGCATGAACGGCGTAAAGAGGTATGCGGAAAAGCACGGATTATCATTTACATCACCTGCGGAGGGGGATTTAATGCTTGCGGTGGAGGATGCGATGGCTGCAGCGCAAAACAGTGTCATAGCTGCGGAATCTATGGGAATCGGTTCCTGTTATATTGGTGATATACTGGAAAATTATGAAACGGTAAAGGAACTGCTTCAGCTTCCCGATGAGACCTTCCCCATCGCAATGCTATGCTACGGACATTATAAACAAGAGCACAAAAAGGTGTTTAGAAAACGCTTTGATAGAAGGTTTGTGGTATTTGAGGATTCCTATCGGCAGCTGCAAAAAGAGGAATATGAGCAAATGTTTGCCGAGCGTGCGGAAAAGGAATTTCTGACACAGAATAAATACGCAGCGAAAAACTATGCACAGCAGTTCTATGCGAGAAAAACGGGAGCCTCCTTCAGTAAGGAAATGACTAGAAGTGTAAAGGAAGCCTTAAAGGCCTGGACAGGGAAATAACGTCTTATCGCTAACAGACTTTATTTGGAAAGGATATTATGAGACAAATAGATGTTGTCTATTCGCCGATGTGTGAAGCTACAGCTGCAATGATTGAAAAGCTTCGGATCTGGCTGGAGGGCACAGACATACAAATCAATTTAATTCCATATCATCAGCTGCCATCGGATAAAAAAAATTTGCGAAAATGTGAAAATTGCTTTATCGATGTATACGATCGTGGTCGAAAAATAGACACGGTACCGTTGCATTAGCAACAGCTGTATGCAGCCCTGCAGATTGAAAGAAATGCAGAGGATGAAGAACCTGTATTCTCAAAGTGGAATGGTTTGACAGCTGAGCAGTTTAAAAATTGTTTACATAAGGTTGAAATTTCATTCATACCTATCACAAAACATAATTATCTCAGAGAAATGTCGATGTGTCTTACCAATTATCCCTTTGGTAATCCCTCTGAGCAATATCATCAAAGCTGTATATCATTAAAATCCAAGGTGTTTTCAGAGGTATGGCAAAAGGAAGATATTGCTGGAATTTTCGCAGTTTTGGATGATAGGGTAATTGGCTTACTGGAGGTAATGCCAAGAGAGATTTTACAAAAATACGGCTATATGACAGGAACAGCAGGGAATAGCGACAGCTATTTGACAATAGGCTGCTTCGAGGTTGGATATGGAGTTCCTCGGGTTGAAATGCTGGATGCTCTGATGGAGAACTTGGAAAAGGTATATCCGCTCTTCCATCGGAAATACCTCGAAGGTATCGGTATTTATGAATGGAGGGATGGATTCAATCCATACTGGGTATATGAAAAATATGGGTACAGCAGAACGGAAAAATTAGCTGATAATATTATTGTAATGTCAAAGAAGCTTTGCATGTAGTGCGATCCATAGCAGATGAGAAGAGGAACAGCTGTTAAGGATGCAGGGTACTCTGTGTCATATTAAAAATATAACATATAAGGAATCAAATTTATCAGTTTATGATATTTGATTCTTTTTATTATGTTCGCTTAATTTCTTGTTGTTATAGAAAAGCCTTATGATCACTGATTGTTCTATAAATGAATAAAAGGAATGAAATATGCAGCAGCCTTTGAGACAGCAGAGTCAGTTTCTATTGACATATAGATAGCACTGCGATATAGTATATATAGAGATTCGATATATAGAGATACAATGTAGTTGGAGGTTATCTATGGATGAAAAAATAAGACGTGTTTATGTGCCGATGACAGAAACCGGTTTTTATATTCTGTTTTCCCTGCAGGAGGAACGCCATGGTTATCATGTAATTCAATATGTGAAAAAAATTACAGATAACGAAATCATTATAAGTGCAGGAACCTTGTATGGAACTCTTTCAAAAATGGAAAAGGATCAGCTGATCAGGTTTACAAGAGAGGAAGAAAAAAGAAAATATTATCAAATTACAGAGCTTGGCAGTACGGTACTGCAGCTGGAGCTGGCCCGTATTAACCGCTTATATATCAACAGTAAAGGAGGATGCTATCATGGAAACAAAGAGAATCTTTAGATTCTTCTCACTTGCGGAATATGGCGAAGAACAGAAGTTTCTGGAAGAAATGCATCAAAAGGGCTGGAAGCTGAAAAGCTATACGGTTTTCAGGGGGTATGTCTTTGAGAAATGCATACCGGAAAACTGGATTTATCAACTGGATTATCGTGATGAAGTAGAGGATCTGAATGCTTATATACAGCTGTTTCAGGATTGCGGCTGGGAATATGTCATGATGTTTAATTCCTTCTATTATTTTCGCAGAAAAGAGAATGGGGAAGAAAACAATTCGGAGATTTTCAGTGATCGTGAAACGCGGCGGGAATATTGTGAGTCTATTTATAAGCGAAGTGTATTTCTTACCTTGTTTTGTGCAATCATATTTTCTATTATCATAGTTCCCGGTCTGTGGAAGGCTTTACAAATGTTTGACAGAGATCCATGGTTTCTTGTTGTATATTCTTTGATTTCCGGTATTATGCTGTTTGAACTCCTGTTTTTAATAAGATGCACGCTGAAATTATATGCGGCAAAGAAGGAGCAGGAAAGCACTTAAGGCGATGCAGTATGCTTCATAATCTGTTACTTTGTGTTTATGAAAAAACCAGAGCTTATTCATAATGAATGTTCTCTGGTTTTTATTATAATTGTATTACTTATGCTCAGGAGTATTTGTTTTACTGGTTACGTGAGATCAATCAGTATAATAATCAACAGGCTTTATGAATATGATATGCTTATATAGAATAATTTCGCTTACCGAAAATCACAGTACCCAGGCGAATCATATTCGAACCATGCTTCAAAGCAATCGGATAATCATCACTCATCCCCATGGACAGATAGCGGATCTGCTCACTGCCATATTCACTCTGCAGCTTGTGAAAGAGGATGTTCATCCTTTCAAAGCATTCCTCAATACGGTCACGATCCGCATCCAGTGGACCAACACACATCAGTCCCTGAACATCCAAGTGTTTATACTGCATGCACTGTTTTACAAAGGCAGGACATTCTTCCATATACACACCAGTCTTGTTTGCTTCTCTTGATATATTTACTTCAATCAGTACCGGCATAATTTTATCGATTTTCGCACACTGCTTTTCTATTTCCTCAGCCAGACGCAGACTGTCGAGACTTTGGATCATATCAGCGAGAGGAACAACATCCTTTACTTTATTGCGCTGTAAATGACCAATCATATGCCATTGATAGCGATCATCATATTTTTCTTTTAATTCCTGTACCTTATTTTCACCAAACACCCGACATCCGCAGGCATAGGCTTCATCAATTTCTTCTTTCGTATGTGTTTTACTTACTGCGATCAGTGTAACATGATCCGGAAGATGTTTCTGTATTTCCTGAAGTTTCTTTTTATCCATTTTGCATCACCTGTATCATATTATAGCACTATTTTGTATAGATAGAAAAGAATCTGTTTCATATGCGGGAAATGAAGAAGAAATTAGTTGTCGGATTACCAAAAAGTTATGCTTATACGCGTTTGCAGTAATCCTTTATTTTACAGTTATTTTGTATAGGATAGGCAGTGAATGTATACTGCAAAGAAAAATTCAATATATGAAATGGCAAAAGACATTAGGAAGAGGCGAACATCAGAGAACAGAAAAGACAGAATCTATTGACTCTGTCCATCTGGCAGGTATGCTGCCTGTATGTTGAAGGGAATGAATGAAGTTCCCTAACACTATCTTATGCAGGGACTGGTGTTTTATACGAAAATTTTGATCGATAAAGAAAAAAGAGAATGCAGGAGCAAACTAGTAATATTTTATGCATTTTTAAGTCTGTACTGTGACAATATAAAAACCTATGCGTGTATTTTTATTATCCATGTGTATTGTATCCAGGTATCATTCATCGGAACCGGTACAGATTAGACCAGAGCAAAGAACTTAATAGAAAAGCTGGGAGGCTTTCCTTATGATGGAAAATTCAAAGCTTACTCCTCAGTATGAGTTCATAATTATGTCTGAAAACATATTCTGCAGCTTATCAGTACACAATGCTGTAAATAGCATGAGAAATCTCTTTGTAGTGCAATAGCTGATTATGCTATAATGATAGGGTCTAGTTAAAGGAGTGTCAGGCTATGAACAAGGGATTGTTTATCACATTTGAAGGAAATGACGGAAGCGGGAAAACAACCATCAGTAAGCTTGCATATGAAAAGCTGAAAGCGATGGGGTATCCTGTACTATATACAAGAGAACCGGGAGGCATAGATATTGCGGAACAGATTCGCAGCATCATACTGGACCCGGCTAATACGGCAATGGATGAACGCTGTGAGGCATTGCTGTATGCCGCCAGCCGCCGCCAGCATCTTATAGAAAAGGTACTGCCTGCGCTGAAGGAAGGAAAAATCGTTCTCTGCGACCGCTTCGTGGACAGCTCTCTGGTTTATCAGGGAATTGCCAGAGGTATCGGTGTTGAGGAGGTCTTTGCTATCAATCAGTTCGCAATTGAAGGGCATCTGCCGGATGCTACGGTATTTCTTTCTGTTGATTTTGAAACAGGACTGTCCCGCGTCACAAGCCGTGGCAATAAGGATCGACTGGACAATGAAAGTATGGAGTTCCATAAGCTGGTTGCACAGGGCTATGAGCTGATCAAAGACAAATTTAAGGAACGTATGCATATTGTGGATGCCAATCCGGATGTGGATACAGTTTTGAACAATACAGTAGCCTGTCTTATGGAGATTATAGAAAACCATGTTTAAAGATATTCTGAGAGAACAGCAGCCGGTGGTATATCACACTCTGCGAAATGCTCTGGAGCATAACCGTCTTGCGCATGCCTATATGTTCAGCGGTCCCAGCGGTACGCCCAAAAAAGAAACTGCATATCTGCTGGCCCAGAGTCTGGTTTGCAGGGAATCAGGCTTCGCCTGTGAAGTATGTGATACGTGTGAGCGTATTGCACACAACGAATATGCCGATATGATATATCTGGATGGAACAAGTGTTTCCATTAAGAAGGACGATATTCTGAAGCTGCAGCATGCATTCGCAAAAACTGGTCTTGAAAAAACCGGAAAGAAAATATATGTGCTGGATCATGCGGAAAATGCGACACCGGATGCATTAAACTCCCTGTTGAAATTTCTGGAGGAACCGGGAAGTGATATGATTGCAATACTGATTGTGGAACAGCTGGACAGAGTTCTTCCTACCATCATTTCCCGCTGTCAGAATATCCCCTTTACCCCGTTGAGCGCATCACAGTGCTATGCGGCGGTACAGGAAGATCTGGAGGCGCTGGATGCCTATCTGCTCAGCAGCATGATCCGCCAGAAGTCGGAAATTCTGGAGGCTTCGGAAAGTGAGGATTATCAGCATGCCCGCTTTTTAATGAAGGGAATGCTGGAGCGTTATCTTTCCTCACCATATGATGCTTTGCTGTTTCTGCAGTTGGAAGGCTTTCCTTCAAAACAGAAAAAGCACGGAAAGCAGGCAATGCTCTATCTGCTTGATATGCTTACTATATTCTTCCGTGACTGTCTGCGTGGCAGTCGTCGGCAATCGGATACATGGTATCAGAATATGCTGAAGGAATATCAGAAGAAAAACATGGATATGGCAGCAATTCTGCAGATTCTCATGCAGACGAAGGATACATTACTGCGTTCGGTCAACCTGCAGCTGCTCGTTGATCAGATGCTATACAGAATGAAAGAGGTGACAGAATGAATCAGTCGGAAGACAGGAACGGGATTTCAAAAGGAAATCCGAATCCGAAGCAGGATAAAAAAAAGCATCATGACAGAGGCTTTGAACAGAAACGGGATATGAAGCATCATCCCAAGCATGATGGAAAACCCAATGTGAAGTCGGAAGCGAAGGAACCACGACAGGAAGTAAAGAAGGAAATGAAGCAGGAACAAAGGCCTGCACAAAAGCCGGAGCACAAGAAGGCAAACCACAATGAGCGCAAGCCGGAAGGCAGAGTTTATAAATACATCGCGTTTGTATCCTTTAAGGATTCAAAAAAAATCTATACCTTCGGTACCGATGTGGATGAGTACCGGGTGGGTGATGATGTGGTGGTTGAAACGATTCGTGGTCTGGAGCTTGGAAAAATCGTTAAGGAAACAGAAACCTTTTTGTCCAACGGAATGGAGATCAAGCCAATCACACGCAAAGCAACAGAGCGTGATTTAAAGCAGGCACAGGAAAATATTGAAAAGGCCGGTAAGGCTATGGAGATATGTGCGGAATGTATCCGTAAGCTTGGATTGGATATGAATCTGATTGAAGCGGAGTATACGCTGGATTGCAGTAAAATCATCTTTGTTTATGTTGCGGATGAGCGTGTGGATTTCCGTGAGCTTCTCAAGGAGCTGGCAAGTATTTTTAAATGCCGCATTGAGCTTCGTCAGATCGGTCCCCGTAACAAATCAAAAATCATTGGTGGTCTGGGAACCTGCGGTATGGAAACTTGCTGTTCCAGATTTATGAATGACTTTGATGTCGTATCTATCAATATGGCAAAGAATCAGCTGCTGGCATTGAATATTCAAAAGCTGAGCGGACAGTGCGGCAAGCTGATGTGCTGTCTGAAATTTGAAGACAGTCAGTATAAGCGGCTGCGTGAGGGTCTGCCGAAAATGAATTCCCAGATTGAATACAAGGGAAGCCGATATCGAATTACCAGTATGAATGTACTGCTTCAGCAGGTAAAGATTGAAAATAAAGAGGATGTACAGTTTCTTTCCTTTAAGGAATTGTGGCCGGATATAGATTTCTCCGATCGGTAGGTGAACAAAATGAATCGTCAGAAGAGCTTCGAAAACGAGAAAGCAACCCTGTATGTGGTGGCAACGCCAATCGGGAATCTGCAGGAAATGACACCAAGAGCATTGAAAGTGCTGGAGTCTGTCGATGTAATTGCGGCAGAGGATACCAGAAACACACTGAAGCTGTTAACGCATTTCGGTATTCATACCAGACTGATTTCCCATCATCAGCACAATGAGGCTCAAAGTGCAAACGGTCTTTTGGAGCTGCTGCGTCAGGGACAGGATATCGCGCTTGTGAGTGATGCCGGCTATCCTTTGATCAGCGATCCGGGCTGTGTTGTAACACAGAAGGTAATCGAGGAGGGCTTTAATGTCGTTCCGATATCCGGAAGCAATGCGATGCTGAATGCCCTGGTATCCAGTGGCATGGACACCAGACATTTTCTGTTTTACGGATTTTTGAAATCCGGTGAAAAGGAACGGATTCGTGAATTGTATGAATTAAAATACTATCCGTTTACCATGGTCTTTTATGAAGCACCGCACCGTGTGAAAAAAATGCTTGCTTCCTGTCTTGAGGTACTGGGCAACCGCAATATCTGTCTGGCTCGTGAGCTTACAAAAAAGCATGAGGAGTTTCTGAGAGGCACTATCGAAGAAATTCTGGAAATTGCGGAGGAGCTTAAGGGTGAAATGGTAATTGTTATGGAGGGCTCCAGAGAAACCAAGGATCCGGGAGAGGATTCCGCAATGCCGCTTGTTCATGAACAGATCAATACCTATATTAAAGAAGGATTGACTACCAATGAAGCAATCAAGCGTGTCGCAAGAGAGCGCGGCCTCAGTAAAAATGAAATATATAAGCAGTACCACGGATTATGTTAAAATACCTGAACGTAAGTGAATCAATTGTTTGAACTACGTTATTGAGCTGTTAATAAGGATTGATTTCTGTATGAAACAGGAGTTAATCCTTTTTTAAAAGGAGAAGAGCATGAATTTAACAAAGGAACCCTGTCTGTATGCGGATATGCTGCAGTGCAGGAATGCAGGCGGGTTAGTTTTATATGAAACAGAGACAGCCCTGCTTTTACAGGGAAGAATTTCAAAGATTTTATACAGTGCTGCGGCAGATAATCAGGCAGGGAAAGAAATCGTGGAGCACCTGCCAAAGCAGTTTGGCATACTGGTTGCCCATGACACCTATACGGATCCCTGGCTGAAATCCATGCGAAAGCTGGAAAGCGAGCTGGAGTGTGTTCACTGTGTATATGTTGAGGATGAACCCCCTGCAGTAGCCCTGCCGGAAGGCTTTGTAATAAATAGGCTGGATGCATCACATACACAGAAAATCATTGCATTATACAGGCATTCAATGGAATCTCTGGCAAATGAACAGTATATCGGTGAATGTCTGCAGGATGGTATGTATGGTGCATTTTACAAAGGTGAGCTATGCGGATTTATCGGAGTACATGAGCAGGAAAGTATCGGAATTCTGGAGGTTCATCCCAAATGGCGGAGAAAAGGACTTGCTGTGGCTCTGGAGCAGGTGATGATTGGCAAACAGCTGGAGCGCGGCAGACTGCCCTATGGTGAAATTGTAAAGGATAATACTGCCAGTATCCGGCTTCAGAAAAAAGCAGGGATGATTACAGATGAAAAGCTTACCTACTGGTATTTTCCCTGAATATTCATAAAATCATCACATAAGGGTATGGCATTCAAGTTATAATACAGATAGAGGTGATAACATGAGCAAACTGCTGGTTGTGGACGATGAGGAACGTATCAGAAGCATGATTCGTAAGTATGGTGAATTTGAGGGACATGAAATTGAGGAAGCAGTGGATGGAATGGATGCCATCGAAAAGTGTAAGCAGACGGAATATGATCTAATCATTATGGATATCATGATGCCAAATCTGGACGGCTTTTCTGCGGTAAAGGAAATCCGTAAGGATGTGCAGACTCCTGTCATTATGCTCTCCGCAAGAGGAGAGGAATATGATAGAATCCACGGCTTTGAAATCGGTGTTGATGATTACGTGGTAAAACCGTTTTCTCCTAAAGAGCTGATGATGCGTGTCAGTGCCATATTAAAGCGATATCATGGTGATGTAAACACCAGAAAAAAGGATATCTATACCTATGAAGGCTTGAAAATCGATTTTACGGCACGCAAGGTCTTTATTGATGATAAAGAGGTGGAGATGTCGCCAAAGGAATATGTTCTATTATTTTATCTGGTACGCAATGAAGGAATCGCACTGACAAGAGAACAGCTGATTCATGATGTATGGGGGTATGATTTCTATGGGGATGACAGAACGCTGGATACGCATATCAAGCTGCTGAGAAAAAGTCTGCAGGGTTACAGCCGCCTGATTATTACACTGCGCGGAGTAGGGTATCGTTTTGAAGCTGAAAAATAAACAGGTGGCAGGCGTCGACAGAAAAGAGCGAAAACCAATCAGCGTCAAGTGGAAGATTTTTGTCACACTGGTGTTCTTTATTGTCATTATCATTGCAGTACTATGGTTTTTTCAGGTATTTTTTCTGGAAAAATTTTATATGTTTATCAAATCCAATTCCGTAAAAAAGGCCGCCAGTGAAGTAAATGAAGTCATTACGCAGAAGCTGGATGGCTCACTGGATATGGAATCCTATAAAACAAAAATTTCAAACATTTCCCGCAATGGGGATTTCTGTGTCATCGTTTATGATGAGGATACGAGCAAGGATCCGATTATGGGCAATGAAAGCGATGGCAAATGTATGCTCAGCAAATCTGCCAGCTATGCTGCCCATGCAGATGTTATTGATGAACTGAAGGGGGAAGCCCTGTCACAGAAGAATGGAATAGCTTCCAGACTGATTGAGGATACTGCCAAGGTGGAGGTGCCCTTTGAATCCTTTCGTTTCTCTTTGACAAAGGAAGGTCTTATGATACCGCGTCCGGAGGCATTTCCATCACGGCTTACATCGGATATCAGAGACAACGGCAGGAATAAACAGAATATGAAAATTTCCAAGGGTGTGCAGAATATGACCTACATCAGTGTGGTCACAGGAAGCAATTCCCATATGAAAATCAGTGTGATCAATGCACAGCTGACACCGGTAAATGCTACGATTGAAACAATCAAGACACAGTTTATCATCATTGCGGCAATATTGACTGTAGTGGCGCTTATGCTGGCCTTTTATCTTTCAAGAAAGATTGCACGTCCCATCATCTCCATTAACAACGGAGCGAAAACGCTTGCGACCGGTCAGTATGATGTTGCCTTCAGCGGTAAGGGATATCTGGAAATTGAGGAGCTGAGCAATACGCTGAACTATGCTTCCAGAGAGCTGAGGAAGGTGGAGAATCTGCGGCGTGAGCTGATTGCGAATATGAGCCATGACCTGCGAACACCGCTGACAATGATCAGCGGATACGGGGAGGTTATGCGGGATATCCCCGGTGAGAACACACCGGAGAATGTACAGATTATCATTGATGAGACAAAACGTCTGACCAATCTGGTGAATGATATGCTGGATCTATCCAAGCTGCAGGCAGGTGTACAGGAGCTGCATGCGGTTTCCATGAATCTGACGGATGAAATCCGCAGCATCATCGAACGCTATGAAACTCTTTTAAAGCAGGATGAGTATGATATTCGCTTTGAATATAGAGAAGATGTCATAATTCAGGGAGATGTAATCAAGCTTGATCAGGTTATCTATAATCTGATTAACAATGCCATCAACTACAGCGGAGAGGATCATCAGGTCATCGTGAAGCAGCTTCTTGAACAGGGAAGGGTTCGTATCGAAATAATCGATCATGGTCCGGGTATCGAAAAGGATAAGCTTGCGTATATCTGGGAACGGTATTACAAGGTGGATAAGACGCATGTGCGCTCCCGGGTTGGCAGCGGTCTGGGTCTGAGCATTGTTAAAGCTGTTCTGGAGCTTCATAAGGCTGAATACGGCGTACTTAGTGAAGAAGGAGTAGGAAGTACCTTCTGGTTCTCTCTGCCTTACAGCAAAAGCCAAAATGCAGAAATAAGGAAATAGCAGCTTTACTATTGCGGTAATATCCTGTTTCCAAAATTTCAATGGGAAATCACCGTAAATAAGAGCATGTATCAGATTATAATCTAGCAAAGCGTATGATACTCGTATGAGTACTATACGCTTTTTTATGAAATGAAACCTCAAGATAGAGATTCAGAAAAGCTTGTCTGAAATAGCAACAAGAAAGAAATACTTTTTTATGATAGATAACTTGCAGGCTGTACAGGTAAAGCAGGTTTGAAAACGAAGCTTAAAGGTTTCGCACACGAAAATTGAAATTACAATTATTCTATAGGTGGAAAGGTTATAGAAACTCTGTTTACTGGTATAAAAACGGTATGGTCCAATAGGAAAGGACTGTTAAATAAAATGTGATAAGAAAAGGCTTTTGATAAGCTGTGAAATTGTCCTATGCTTTGAGATATGCTTGGCTTGGTGAATCGCTGAACAGACTAAATAAAAATACCATTCTTACAATAGTGAAATTGAAAGCTATATATTACATATAGATTCATAAACATTTGCTCAATCATGTTTTCTTTTCTGATTTTACAGCTTGATATCTGTGTGATGTTTCGATAGGATTATCAATATCTATATCATCATTTTACGTACACGAATAGAAAAAGAGAATACAGTGGTAACGCCTAAAGGCAGCGTCCCTGTATCCTCTCATTATCAATTTGCACAGATTATGCAATATTTTCATCTTCTGTTAATCCAGATCCTCACCATTGGATGCAATTACTTTTTTATACCAATAAAAGGAGTCCTTTCTGCTGCGGTTATAAGTTCCGTTCCCTTTATCATCTGCATCCACATAAACAAACCCATAACGCTTTTTCATTTCCCCTGTACCGGCACTGACAAGATCAATACATCCCCATGGACAAAAGCCGATTAAATCTACGTTGTCTATATCAACAGCATCCTTCAGAGCCTTAATATGCTCTCTCAGATATTCAATACGATAGCTGTCATGAATTTTACCATCCTCTACTACATCGATGGCTCCTAAGCCATTCTCCACAATCATAAGTGGTATTTGATATCTTGCATAAAGTTCATTCAGTGTATAACGCAGCCCTAAAGGATCGATTTGCCAGCCCCAATCATTCGCCTTTAAATATGGATTTTTAACACCGCCAAATAGATTTCCTTTTGTTTTTAAAAGGGAATTATCCGTTGAAATACAGTTACTCATATAATAGGAGAAGGAAAAGAAATCTACTGTACCGGCCTTTAAAATTTCGGTATCTCCTTCCTCCATTTTAATTTCTATATTATGTTCTTGCCATATTCGTTTTGCAAAATAAGGATATTTCCCTTTTACCTGTACATCCCCGCAATAATAATTGCAGTATTCCCATGATTTTTGATTTGCTAATTGATCTTCAGGATTACAGGAATAAGCATAATTCGCTGTTAAAGCCACCATACACCCTATCTTGAAATCAGGATTGATTTTATGTCCTAACTGAACAGCTTTTGCTGAAGCGATGAACTGATGATGCAATGCTTGAAACCTCTGCTGTGGAATGTCTACCTGATCATAATTAGAGGTTGTTCCTTCATTAAGGATACCTAATCCCAGATATCCACCAAAAGAATATACTCCTGCATTGATTTCATTAAATGTCAGCCAAAATTTAACTTTATGCTGATATCTTTTAAAAATAGTATCACAATACTTAATATATAAATCAACTAATCTTCTATCTACCCATCCATTATACGTTTCTGTTAAATAAAACGGATTTTCATAATGTGATATGGTCACGATTGGCTCTATGGAAGCCGCAATCAGTTCGTCGAAAACATTGTCATAAAACTGTAAACCTTCCTCATTTGGAGTTTCTTCAATTCCCTTTGGAAATATTCTGCTCCAAGAAATGCTCATACGAAATGCCTTGAATCCCATCTCCTTCATCAATGCAATATCTTCCTTATAATGATGATAAAAGTCACTTGCTTTGTGATTTGGATAGAACAAGTTTTTGTCAATCGTTTTTGTGATATATCTAGGCTCCTTCAATGAGCCGTTCGTCATCATATCACAGATACTCGGACCTTTTCCTCCTTCGTTCCAGCCTCCTTCGAACTGATTAGCAGCAGTAGAGCCGCCCCATAAAAAGTTTTTTCTCATGTTCTCTATCTCCTAACTAATAATTTTCTTTTTCTTTAAATAAAATCAGGGTTAAAACAAATGTAATAACCATAGCAATAACAACGCCGATTATATAATTTACAATGTTCATAATTTCTTTTGACATGAATCCTGCCAAGGCGAATACACCCAAACCACTCATTGCGACTAGTTTTGAACCCATGATTCCCGCATAACATCCACCAATAAAGCCGCCGATAACAGATGCGATAAGTGGCGTTTTAAATCTGAAATTGACCCCGAAAAGCGCAGGCTCTGTAACACCGGCCAGAAAGGCAGTTAAGGATGCAGAGCTGGCAACACCTTTTGTATTCCTATTTTTGGATTTAATGGTTACCGCAAACGCTGCAGCAGATTGTGTAAAGTTCGCAATATAACAAGCTGGAATTATCAATGGGTCATAGCCGAATTTAGTAAAGAATGACATGCAGACCGGAGCCAATGTAGAATGCATTCCTGTTACGATTAGAATAGGATATATTCCTGATAAAATACCTACTCCTAAAAATCCGACATTGTTATAGATTTCTTCAACAATCCAAGTGATTCCATCACCTAAAAAGATTCCTGCGGGAGCTATCAGACAAAGTGTAAGAGGCAGCATAACAATAACAGTACACAGAGGAACCATCATAATTCTAATGATTTCCGGCATCACTTTTTTAAATAACCGTTCTACATAGCTCATTACAAATACAACCATAATTGATGGGAATATCATATTCGTATATGTAGCTGCATAAACAGGCAATCCAAACAATGTAACTGATGTACCTTCTGTAAAGGAATTCATCAGAGAAGGAAATACTAATAAACAGCATAAGCCCATCGCTAGGCTGGGATCGGTCTTAAACTTCTTAGCTGCTGTATATGCTACAAAAATCGGCATAAAATACAATGGAGCATCACTTGCATATCCTAAAACAAGATAGGTGGAGGATTCTGCCGGAAGAATACCTACCAGATTCGCCAGAACCATTAAAACCTTAATCAATCCAGTTGCCATGAAAATAGGAATCAAAGGTATGATAGAACCTGTGATACCCTCTAATATTGCGGCAAAGCTGAATTTCTTTTTCTCACCATCCAAATTTTCGTTAACGGCATCCTGTTGTGCCAACCCTGTTTTCTTACATATCAGCTGATAAGCATCACCTACAGCTTGACCAATAATAATTTGTAATTGCTCACCAGACCATTGACAACCCATAACCCCCTGTACTTGTTCTATAGCTTCTTTTTTCACTAAGCTTTTATCCTTTACATTAAAACGTAAACGTGTAATACAATGGGTGAAAAATGTTATATTTTCTTTTCCACCCACCAGATCAATAACACTATTTGCTAAATCTTCGTATTTTTCTTTCTTCGCCATAAATCTTTCTCCTTTTTTTCTGAATATATATGCAAACAATGTATTTCGCGCGATAATACATTGAATTTGCCTAAAATAAAACCTCAACACAAAAACACATGAAAATACTGTGTTCTTATGTTGAGGTAATGCCCAACTTAATGGTTACAATCCTCTCTGCTACATAATCGATTAATATGTAACATTAGATATAATAACTCTTCTTCACTAAGGGTCCAATCCAATGCTTCTATCAAATATTCCTTAATATGAAGGACACAATGAAATGTGTTTTCATATGCTTCTCTCATATAATCGTACATTTTTTTATTCTCACTTGCTATTGCTGTGTCTTCTTCTCTGCGCTTAAGTAAATACTGCAAATGTGAAACGAATCGGGAGTAATTAAAGCCTTCCTTATCGATATGAATAGCAAAGTCCTCTTCTATCATATTCGTAAGATCGTTAATAATCTGCTTTTCATTGACTTCGTCTGTTTCATTTCTCTGCATATTCTCAGCATTGATGAAATGCAAAGCAATACTGACAGCCTCATCTTTCGATAAATGAACATTCATTTCTTTATTGATAAGTTTAACGGCGAACTCGCCGATATACATTTCATTTTCATATAAATACTGAATATCATATACAAACGGCATTTTGATATCCATATTTTTTTTATATCGGTCAATTGCGAAATTGATATGATCCGCAAGTGTAAATACAATATTCGAATTAATTTCATTCATAATTCGCATTTTTGCCTGATCTGTAATTTTTATGCTTAATGCAAATACATCTTCCGAAATCTCATTCAACAATCCTAAATAGCTGGGATTGATACCATAATAGGTCCTCCAGATTTTATTCAAATCTGTAAGCTCATATGGGATTTTAGGAAAACCGATTCCTTTTCCAAAGGCGATCAATTCATGTCCATCATTATCGATACAAACTGCTACATTGTTGTTGATTTTCTTAATGACCTTCATGAATATTTCTCCCTTCTGCTCCTAATCAAATGAAATAACTTTATCCTCCCCCATTATAACATGACCTCCAGCGTCTTCGATAGTCATTTTGTATTCGCTGGTATTCGTCACAACCATTGGTGTTGTTAGATTAACGCCCTGTTCTTTCATAAATGCTCGATCAATTTCTATCAATGGTGTCCCTTTTTTTACCTTGTCCCCTGTCTGCACGAATGCATGCAGTCCCTGACCATTCAGATTCACTGTGTCCAGTCCAATATGAATAAGTATTTCCGCACCGTTTTTTGCTGTAATTCCCACTGCGTGTGAGGTATGAGCGACCGTTGCGATGATGCCGTCACAAGGTGCATAGACGATTGCATCTTCAAATTGGAAGCCAATGCCTTCACCCATCATCTTTTCAGCAAACACTTTATCAGGAACCTGTGTGATTGCAATTGTTTTTCCTGTAACTGGAGCATATAATGTGATATTTTCTTTCTTTTTAAATACACTAAACATAGGATTCCTTCCTTTCTGACAAATAAAAAACTCTTCAGCTGCTTACACAAAAAACAGATTTAATCCTGTTTAAGGTAATGCCTCCCGAAGAGTTACAATCCAATATCTTATTTGCACCTATATCTTAGCACTCGATGAAAACGTTGTCAATAATATTTTTTGGTAATGTAAAAATGTAAAAAAGTAAAAATGTAATAGGATGTTTTACTATTCACCCATTCATCAAGCTGAAAAAAAGAAAGAAACAAAATATTCTTTTTATGCAAAGGACACTATTTTACAGCTTATAAAGAGTCTGTATATATTTTCAATATTTTAATTGACATCCTGTAGAAAGTCATACAAATCACATACCTTTAAATTAATTAGGGAAGGGGTAAGCATATAAAAGTAACAAAATAGCTGTTTAAGCATCCTGAGATCATGGAAAGAGCGGTTATAGTTTGTCTGAAAATTACGGATATTTCTTATCTAAAAAGCAGGCAGAATACCCCCACCTCAGTGGTCGATGAACAGGTGGGGGATGAATGCAGCCATCTTTCTTTTCATCCCTGTTTTCTTTCTATTTTCACGAATCTTTCCTTAAGCTTTTCTTACGTTCGTGGTATAATGATGTCAACAAAAGGAGGGGTTCCAACATGAAATCATATCGTACATATTCTAGTATCCTATCTGCTAATCACCCGCAAAACCCCCGGCTTTTCTGCTCTTACGCATCGTGCTAAAAATCTGTACAACGTTGCTTCGTTCTATATAAGAAATGCGTACAGTGCTTCCATCAAATCAAATGAGGATCGCTTTCCACATGAGTTACAGGTTCTGGAAGAACTCAATGGTGTCGTTGATGAATTGAATGTCATACGTCAAAAGCATCATAGCACACCAATCCACATCATTGATCATGATCATCGCTTTGTTTCCATGCAGCATCTGGATGGTTTTTTTAAATTGCGTGACCAGATCGATTACCGTGCTCTTCCTGCGCAGGCAAATCAGAATGTTTTGCATATGCTGTATCGTGACTGGAAAAGCTTTTTTGCTGCTTTAGCTGATTACAAAGCACATCCTGACAAATATGAAGCAATTCCCTATATCCCTCGATATGCAGATAAAAACGGTTATAAACCCTTGATCTTTACCAATCAGATATGCAAACTGAGAAAAGACAAACATGGTTGGTATGTAAAGTTTCCTAAGGCAGTGCTGCAGGCAGGGTGTGTACGTGATCGATATGATCTTGGTAAGATGGATCTGCATGAACAGAAGCTGAAGGAAGTACGTCTGATTCCCAATGGAGATACTATCAAGCTTGAAATCGTATGCGAGATAGAAATCAAGGAACCGACAATTACAATCCATGAGGCAACCAGAGTAGCCGGTATAGATATTGGTGTCGATAATCTGACAGCGATTGCGTTTACGAGCGGACACCGCCCTGTGCTGATAAAAGGAAATGAAATAAAGGCAGTCAATCAATACTATAACAAACAGATCGCACATTATCGCTCACTGCTAAGAATCGGAAAGAAGGATAGCAAAGGGATCCATCAAACAAAACGAATGAAACGTATCAGCGAAAAGCGAAATCGACGTGTAAAGGATATCCTGCACAAAGCATCAAGAAAAATAATAGATCTATGTGTGGAGGAAGGAATCGAAGTTATCGTCGTAGGAAATCATGCGGGTTGGAAGAAGCTGAAAAAAATTAAACGAGGATTGTACAGAAGCAAAAACGGCATTCTAATGAATGCTGATATCAACGGAGCAAGCAATATCATACGAAAAGTATATCCATGTATGCCAAAGCGAGAGCGATGGAGTAGAGGTACGGTGAACGTACCAGTTACGTGTATCTGAACACGGACAAAAAGTTTTGATGAATGTGCAGGCTTTCATTAGAAGCCGCTTGCTCTTTAGCTGGCGGTAGTTCACTAAACATCACGTAAATGGAAGAAAAATATCAGGAAAAATGTTTACACTTTTTCATGTAAATAAAAAAAAGCATTTACAGTCCCACAAACACTGAAATTGAGGTATAATAAGTGTCAGAGCAAATAGAGATGAAGGTTCATCTACAACATAAACAATCTGAATACACGTAAATGCCGCGTGTATTTTCTATTGTCATTGTTCTAGGTTAAGGAGGATTCTATGATCACTAGCATTAAGAAAAGGGACGGACGTGAAATACATTTCTCTCCAGAAAAAATCACAAGAGCTATTTTCCTGGCAGCAAGCAGAGTAGCACAAGAGGAAGGCAGCAAAGCAGATTATGAAACAGCGGAAATACTGACGGAGAAAGTCGTAAATCTTCTGAATAATACATACCAGGGCACAACACCAACCGTGGAAAATGTGCAGGATGCAGTTATTAAGGTATTGATTGAAACCGGTCATGCGAGAACCAGTGAAGCATATATCCTGTATCGTGCAGAACGTACAAGAATCCGCAGCATGAAGACAAGACTGATGAAATCCATTGAGGAAATTACGTTTGCGGACAGCAACGATGCGGATATCAAGCGTGAGAATGCCAATATTGACGGAAATACGGCAATGGGTACCATGCTGCAGTACGGAAGTGCTGTATCCAAGGAATTTTGTATGAGTCAGCTGATGAATCCGCAGCATGCGGCGCTTCATGAAAACGGAGATATCCATATTCATGATATGGATTTTATGAATATGGGGACGCTGACCTGCTGTCAGATTGATTTGGAAAAGCTGTTTGACGGTGGTTTTTCAACCGGTCACGGGCATTTGCGTGAACCGCAGGATATCACCAGCTATGCAGCTCTTGCGGCAATCGCAATCCAGAGTAACCAGAACGATCAGCATGGCGGTCAGAGTATACCTGCCTTTGATTTCTACCTGGCAAAGGGTGTCGCAAAAACCTTCCGCAAGGAATATATCAGTAATCTCAACAAAGCGCTGGAGCTGTTTATCAATCTGGATGCTGATGTGAGAGAATCGTTCAAGGCAGTGGAGAAGGAAACAGGAAAAACTGCAGCTATGATCATGGACGACAGCTTCCTGAACAGCCTGAATGCCATGCTGAAGGAAACCTTCGGTCTTGGTGAGGAACAAATCGAGCTGATCAATAAATTCGCTTATAAAGAAGCAAACGTTGCCACAAGAAGAAAAACCTATCAGGCAATGGAAGCCTTTGTACATAATCTGAACACCATGCATTCACGTGCCGGTGCACAGGTACCGTTTTCCAGTATAAACTTCGGTACGGATATGACACCGGAGGGTAGACTGATCAGTGAAAATCTGATGCTGGCACAGGAAGCAGGTTTAGGGAACGGAGAAACACCGATTTTCCCGATTCTGATTTTCAAGGTTAAGGAAGGCATTAACTATAATCCTGAGGATCCTAACTACGACTTGTTTAAGCTGGCAATGCGTGTATCCGCAAAACGTCTGTTTCCGAATTTCAGCTTTATGGATGCTCCGTTCAACAAACAGTATTACAAGGAAGGACATCCGGAAACAGAAACAACCTATATGGGATGCCGTACCCGCGTTATGGGAAATATCAACGGTCCGGAAATTGCGACAGGAAGAGGAAACAACTCCTTTACCTCCATCAACCTGCCGCGTCTTGGAATCAAGCACGGAGTTGCTGTAAATGGTGATTTCAATGAGGCTGCTTTCTTTAATGAGCTGGATGAAAAGATGGAAATCGTTATTCAGCAGCTGCTGGAGCGTCTGGAAATTCAGGGAAGAAAGAAAGTGAAAAACTTCCCATTCCTGATGGGACAGGGTGTCTGGATCGGCAGTGAGAATCTGAGCTGGGAGGATACGCTGGAGGAAATCATCAAGCAGGGAACGCTGACGATTGGTTTCATCGGTCTGGCGGAATGTTTAAAGGCGCTGATCGGAGAACATCAAGGAGAAAGTGAAGAAGCGCAGAAGCTCGGTCTGAAAATTGTAGGGCATATGCGTGAAATCTGTGATGAAGCTACAGAGAAATACGGTCTGAACTTCTCTCTTATTGCAACTCCTGCAGAAGGTCTGTCTGGAAGATTTACACGGATTGATAAGAAAATCTACGGTATCATACCGGGTGTTACAGATCGGGATTACTATACAAATTCCTTCCATGTACCGGTATACTATCACATAACAGCATTTAAGAAGATTCAGAAGGAAGCTCCTTATCATGAATTCACAAACGGCGGACATATCTCCTATGTGGAAGTGGATGGAGATCCTACCAATAATCTGGAAGCATTTGAATCCATCGTTCGCTGTATGAAGGATGCGGGAATCGGTTACGGCAGCATCAACCATCCGGTAGACCGTGATCCATGCTGCGGCTACAGTGGTGTAATTGAAGGGCATGTCTGTCCAAAATGCGGAAGAGACGAGCGTGAGGAAGAATATAAGTTTGAGAAAATTCGCCGTATTACCGGTTATCTGGTAGGTACGGTAGACCGTTTCAATGATGCAAAGGCATCTGAAGAACGGGATCGTGTAAAGCATGGATAACAAAACCATCCGACTGGCTTCCCCTATGCAGGAGGACAGCTTTGTAGATGGTCCCGGTGTTCGTATGGTTATCTGGACGCAGGGGTGCAGACATCACTGCCCAAACTGTCACAATCCGCAAACCTGGGATACGGAAGGCGGCACCCTGTATTCCGTGGAACAGCTGCAGCAGCAGATTCGTGATGCACAGCTGCAGAGCGGTCTGACACTTTCAGGTGGAGAGCCGTTTCTGCAGGTTGATCCATTGCTGGAAATCGTAAGAACGGCAAAGGAAAAACAGCTGAACATCTGGGCTTACAGCGGGTTCACCTATGAAGAGCTTCTTGCGGATGAGCGTAGGAAAAGGCTGCTTGTGCAACTTGATGTGCTGGTTGACGGTAAGTTTGTGAATGAGCGGAAGGATTACCGTCTTGTCTTTAAGGGAAGCCGGAATCAGAGAATCATCGATGTACAGAAATCACTGCAAAGCGGCAGTGTCATCCTGTCAGAAAAGGATGAACAGAATCAGAAGCTGAAGGAAGAGGATATGATCAATGCATGACCATATCCTTTCTTTTATCTCTTTCTATAGCATAAGAGGAATAGCTGAATCATCGATTCTCTGTGAAACTGCAAACAGCGTCATATGAGCCAAAAGGAAGAGGGAATGCGGCTGTTCTTAAGTATTGCATGCCTTTTTCCAAAGGAGATGCTTTGTGCCCTTGTTATTATGATACAGAAAACTTTATAGATAATTATTTTGATGTGTGAACTATGCAGGCACTGAAGATGACAGCAGCAAGATTGCATATATGCAATGGAAGTTCTTCCATAAGATTTTAAGGAATAGATTGCATGACAGATAAGTGTGTTGATACGAATATAATGTAAAAGGCTGTTGTAAAAGGAAATATGGGGAATTCTACTATTGGTTGAGAAGCAGACAACGAGCAGTTGTGACATTCAACCAGCTCTATCTTCCTTTAGGAAGGAATCATTTCTATAATGAGGGTGTGAAGAAAGGTGGAACACTATATGAAAGCATTAGGAACCAAAATAAGTGAATTGAGAAAAGCAAGGGGTATGACACAGGATGAGCTTGCAGATAAAATGGGAGTTTCGCCGCAGGCTGTATCAAAATGGGAGAATGATCTTTCTATGCCGGATCTTCCAGTATTGATTGAGCTGTCAGACTTCTTCCATATTTCTCTGGATGATTTTCTAAAAGAAAAGGTGCAGACAGTCGAACTGCTTCCGGAAGATAAGCGAAAGGATATCGAACAGATGTTTTTGAGAGTGTATGTGGATTCAGAGAATGGAGACAGAGTACGTGTCAACCTGCCGCTGGCTCTGGTAAAAATGGCCAGAGATATGGGGCTGGACATCCCGCAGATGACAGACAATCCAATGATGCAGAAAATCGATCTGGGAATGATTATGCAGCTGATAGAGAGTGGTGTGATCGGGAAGCTTGTAGAAGTCGATTCTGCAAACGGAGATCATGTCGAAGTGATTGTCGAATAGCATGAAGATACGGATACATGCACAGTCCTGCCGTCTAAATCTTCGCATTCCCGATAACATGCTTTATAATACGCTCACCTGTACAGTGATTAGAAAGACAATACAGGAGAATACGGAAATAGCATGGACAATGGATAAGGAGACCACAAGAAAGATGATGCGGCTTCTAAAGCATTTCAGTAAGGAATACAGGGGATTAACCATCGTTGATGTAGAAACGGCTGATGGGGAAATTGTGCAGATAACATTATAAAAGGATCATGGCTATGATCTTTTTTCTGTTTACACCTGTGCTCCTGAACAAAGAAGAGAAGCATTTTGAAAAAAGAAACAGGTGCCGTTGACCTGTTTCTAAGCTACTTCCTATCTTTTACTGATTATGTAACATGCAAAGCTGTAGTTTTATCTTCAGCTAATGCTGCATTCTTCCAGCAGCTGCAGACAGCCGTCCGGATTGTCTGAATGAAGAAGCGCATTTGTAAATCCCAAATCCATCAGCTTTCTTGCCAGGTTGGAAAGGATTCTAAGATGCTCATTCCCGCTGTTTTCCTTGCGTACAGCAATACCGAATACCATCTGAACCTGATCATCATCCCATTGAATTGGATTTTGTAGTCGAAGAAAGACCAGAGATGTATGCCTGACGCCCAATGACAATGCATGCGGTATAGCGATGCTGGAGCCCATGGCTGTAGATATTTCGTCCTCTCTTGAATAAACATCGTCTATATATTGCTGCTTATCACACAGCCGCTGATTATTCTCCAGTGTATCCGCAATGCAGGAAATAATATCATCCTTGGACTGCAGATTCATATCAAGGAGAATCAGATTCTCATTGATCAACTTCATGTCTTACTCCTGATCCGGTTCATTTCTGATAAAGAAATAAATCATACAGACAGCAACTGCTGTTCCTGCTGCAAACGATAACAGATATAATGGGATATTGCTGACAAGAAGCAATGTTTCCAGACCGCCAATCGGTGCAGATAGTGTAATTCCAAACATGGCTACCAAGGCTCCTGTTACTGCTGCTCCAACACATAAGGAAGGAAGAATTTTCTTAGGCCGGTCTGCTACAAAGGGAATGGCTCCTTCAACAAAGAAACTGAGTCCCATAATATATGCAGCAATTTTTGCCCCCCGTAAATTTTCGCTGAACTTTTTAGGAAACAGCGTACAGGTGACAGCACAGCTTGTAGCAATTACCATGGCACTGCAGCCACAGGAAGCCATGACAACAGACGGTACGGTTCCTCCATCTGCTGCAGTCAGTGTTGCAACAGAGAACAGATATGCAGTTTTGTTGATGGGACCGCCAAGATCAAGTGCCAGCATACCGCCGATTACTGCCCCAAGCAGTGCAGCATTTGTACCGCTGAGACCGGACAGGAAATCTGTAAGCGCATTGCTGACAGGGGCAACGACGGAATTGATTGCCAGCATGGCAAGACTTGTTAATGCAAGACCCAGTATCGGGAATATCAGCAGTGTTTTGATTCCCTCCAGAGATCGAGGTATCCCAGCAGTCAACTTTTTCAGACCGAGAATGATATAACCCGCTGCGAAGCCGCCGATCACAGCGCCAAGAAAACTGGAGCCGCCGTTTGCTGCCAAAGCACCGGCTACCATACCGGTCAGCAGCCCCGGCCGATCCGCTATGGAATAGGCAATATAAGCTCCCATAATCGGAAACATATACCCCATAGCCAGCCCGCCAATCTGATTCAGCCAGGAAACGAAAACATTGGATGAGCCGAAGGTCGCTGTGTTGGCATTCTGAAAATCAAACAGATAGGCACATGCCAGCATAATTCCACCACCTACAACAAATGGCAGGAAGTAAGAAACACCGGACATCAGATGATTATAGCTTTTTTTCCAATTCATAATTTTCTCCTCTTTCTCATTTAATATTCTTTTAGTGCATCATTCAGTTTTTCATATACGCTTTCTACTTTTCTCACGGCATCTGTTACAGAAACCTCCAGGAGCTTTTTCCCTCGAAAGCGCTCCATTTCCACACGGGTATCTGCCGCAATGATAACGTAGTCTGCTTCCTTAATATCTTCCTCACGTAATCGGTTCTCTACACCTCCGGAACCATTTGTTTCAATTTTTACCTGAAAGCCCAGTTTCTTACCCTGCCGCTCCAGATTCTCAGCGGCCATATACGTATGGGCAATTCCTGCCGGGCAGGCACATACTCCGATAATGCGTTTCATAAACAAGTCCTCCTTTATGTTCTTTCTATCTGTATCATTCTGAGTTCACCCTTACGCAGAGGCTCCAGCTCATTGGACAGCGGTTTGTGTATTGTATGATCCAGTGTCGTCAGTGTGTAAACAAGCGCTTCATCACTATGTATTATGCCGCAGGATACCGGCTCTATTTCATTGTTATACAGACGAAGCAGCCAGTAATCTTTTTCCTTCACCAGTGATCCGAAGCAGCCCTGTAACTCATCCATATTCAGAAAGCTCCAGGAATCCGGAAGTCTCTGCTCTGGTGGATTGGTAGGAAAATAGGATATCGGATGCACGGACTTATCAAAATGCTGTCCTTCAAAACAGAGTTGCGGGCAGGCATATTGAATGTAATCTTGGCAGATACGATTACCGTCATAGCTTTCATACCACGTTAAGGCCAGATCAAAGCTGCTTTCTTTCAGCATCTGACATTTCGGTGTTTGGAATATCATGTAGTCCAGACCGCTGGGCCTGCCTGGACGACGATGCAGATCCGGATAGCCCATAGCACCATAGGAACGAAACAATACTACAGCGATATCCTTGTTACCTTCGTCTATCAGCTCATATTCCTTACTGCTTTTCGTCATAACAGTCATGACTTCATCATCCTCTACCGATACATAATTCAATAACGGCCATGTTGGACTGGGCTCTTCAAACCAGCCATCCGCCTTCCAGTTCTTTAAAGCTGCCGGAGTGCTTTCGCGTTTGATGTAGCTGTATTGTGTCCCTGCAAGTGAATACGTATGCGGTGCCTGTCCGGTGAAAACCAGACGTACACGATGATCCATTGCATGATTATCAATCGTTCCCGAAATACGGATACTATTCTTATCTATCAGCTCAAGCTTAATTTTATATCGCATACCGGAATTTCGTATTCTATCTTTTCTATTCTTCAGATTCTGAGGTATCTCCATGGTACCTGTCAGGGTCATGCAGCTGTAAGTCATATTCTGTACGCAGGAAACTTCTGCATGTTCAAAGTAATCTGTAAGAATCCAGTCATATTCTGGAGGAGAATAGTCAAAGCTGTCTCCCTCATCCCCGGATTCCTCCAGATAGATAGCGCTGCGATGCTCCCTATGACTCCTGTAATCAAAGATATGTACACCCTCTTCATCCTTGTGAATACGGAAACGGTTATTTTCAATATAAGGAACCTGCGCCAGTTCATAGCTGACAGATGGCTGATCAATATCCTGAATATACAATGTGCGATAGGAAAAGCCCTTCATATGATCAATCTGCAATATGATTTCTGTTTCATAGAAATAGCCCTTAGGATCCATATCACGGATATCTTTACGTAAAACACCACAGTTCTTTTTTACTGTCTCTGCACGCGTATACGGCAGCTCCTTTCCATCCAGAAGGATTCGGAAATCAGGTTTTCCAGTCTGTACAGTTGTATGCAGTGTCTGTGTTCTTGTATATGGCAGCGTATTGCATACCAGCAGCGGATATCCATCCTCCTTCTTCTGTACAGAAAGAGAAAGCAGCTTCATCAGAAATACCGTTTGAGAGGTTATCAGATTGTAAGCATTCTGTGTTTCCTGCTGAATATAATCATTTGTTTCATCTGTCAGTGTCGCAGAGGAATGTGTCTGGCAGCGCAGCAGACGATTCCATATTTCATCGATCAGTCCGTGGTCATACGGGATACCCTGTGCATCCAGCATGGACATAAGAGGCTGAAGACCGTATGTGATTTTTCGCTCACAGGCATCCTGCAGTGCTTTGATATCTGCGCGTGCGGAGAAAATGGAACGGTGAACCCGATGATACTGCGTCGAGAACAGTTCATGCTCATGGCATTTTAAATTGTGACCATGTTCTCTTACACGATTGCAGAAGTCCTGCCATGTTGTTGATACAAATGCAATGTCTGTTTGCTGTGCGTTATACTCTGCTATTCGTTTTGGTATATCCAGCATTGCCGGATTTTGATCAAAGCCCAGCGGAAATACAAATTCGTGATCCAGTGTGGAATAGGACAGGAGCCGGTCAATCAGACTTTGTACACTGATTTTATTGTAGTCAAGAGCTGATTCATCAAACAATGTACCATTACGGAATGCATAGCATCCGTATCCATAGCCTGCAATCATTGTGCATACCAGCAGCTCACTGCCGTCATTTGATTTCATGTAAAATTCGCTGCCAAGCTTATAATCATCTCCAACACCGCGTGTTATGACAAAATCCTTAATTCCAAACTGATGAAATATCTTGGGAAAATCCCAGGAATGTCCAAAGGAATCCGGCAGATATGCAACCCTGGAAACATATCCGAGATTTTCGGCAGACTGCATGCCGAGTCTCAGGTTGTTGATGACAGATTCACCATTGCAGATAAAGCAGTCAAGCTGCGAGTGAAAGGGTCCGATTACGAGCTTTTTTTCCGTTACGAGAGTTCGTATGTATGCTTCGTCCTCCGGGTGAAGCTTTCTGTATTCATCCATCGGCGCACTCTGTCCGTCGAAAAAGAAATCTGTAATTCTTCCGCTTCGAAAGCCTTCCAGCATCTCCTTCATATTATAGCACAGCTGAACGGTTGCATCCTGTGCTGTGAAATACCAGATCAGATCCCAATGTGTATGATGAATACAATGTGCTGTTTTCTTCATTGCTGTTCCTCCTTGCACCTTTACTATATCAACCGCTGTCTTCAACAATCAATAGAGCACGGCACTTCCTTTTTTCAACATCTACAGGTATTCCTGCAATTTTTTCCAGACAGCTGTATATAGAAATTATGATATAATTTCTATGGAAGAAAGCGGATATCAGATGCTGTTTATTTTCGGCATACAGCTCTCACCTTCGGTATGCGTTCCGAAAGAAAAGCAGAAATTAAATCTGTATCTTTTCCGCAGGATCGAGATAGATACCGTATGGAAGGCTCTTGGCATACTATAATGGGTGATAAAAAAAAGGACAGTGAACTGGAGGCTTATCATGAAAAAAACACAAAGGTGGATGGAACTTCTGAATATACTTGTAGAGGAACAGAATTTTCAGACTGTGGCAGAGCTTGCAGAACAGGTCGCAGTATCTTCGCGAACGATACACAGCGATTTGCAGGATACCAGTTTTCTACAGCTCCTTCATGGTGCCGAGCTGATAAAAAAACCGAACATCGGAATACGTCTTCACTGTACACAAAAACAGAGAGAGGCGATTTACCGGCTGCTTCAAAAAAATCGCTTTGAGACATCTGTCCCCTTGGAAAAGGAAAATGATTTGCATACGGTTTTGCATATGCTTTTAACTTATAGGGATGCGATCCGTATGGAGGATCTTGCAGATGCATTATACCGTTCAAAGTCCTCACTGACCACTGTTCTTGAGGAAGCTGAGAGACTTGCTGAGAACTATGACTGCAGACTTCGAAAACGTTCAAACTATGGTCTGTCTCTGGAAGGACACGAAGAGGATATCCGAAATCTTTTTTACCGTTTTGTAGACACTCTTCCGGTGCAGGGATATCAGCATAATGATCTGGATGTCCGTCTGCCGGATGCATTATATGAAAAAATGAAAATGGTATTTGATGTTCAGATGATTCGTATGATTATCCCGATTGTAAAATCATCGGAAATCAATCTGAATACTCATTATTGTGATTATGATTTCGGTATGCTGATTCTCAAATGCTGTATATTACTTACGCGCTGTCAGATTGACAGGTCAGTTCAAAAGCAGACAACCATCAGCACTGATCTACAGGAATATTATGTAGCCACCATCATGAAGCTGAAAATGGAGCAGACATTTCATGTAAGCCTACCCGAAGAGGAAATATATTATCTGGAACGGGTGATTCTTTCAACCCGCAAGCAGCAAAACCAGGATCAGTTTCAGGAGCTGGACAGTGCCATGCTGGATAGATTCATTTATCTGGTATCGGAACGTCTGAATGTCGATCTGTCAGAAGATAAACAGCTCAAACAAAACCTTTGCAATCATATGAAGCCGGCAATCCGGAGAATGAAGTATGGTATCTCAAGTGAGAATCCTCTGCTGGAAGCAATCAAAACGAAATACACGGAGGTCTATGTCGCAATCATGACAACGATTGATAAGATAGAGGAAAGGGAACACATCTATTTTGACGCCAATGAGCTTGGCTTTATCTGTTTGCATATCGTCGGAGCCTTAAACCGCTCCAGGAATATCCGTTCCATACGCTGTTTATTGATCTGTGATGCCGGAATCACCTTTGAATCCTATATTAAAAGCATGGTTGAAACATCCTTTCGTGAAATAGAAATTGTGAACATTATAGGCAGTGATGAAATGAAAAAAGAAACGGGGCACCAGCATGATCTTATATTGAATGCTACAACGAACCGTCTGCATGCTTCCAATATTATAAATATCGATCACTTGTTTACAGAAGCATCCTGTTCGCAGATTCGTCATTGGATTTTTGCAAGAGAAATCAAGCATACGCTGGAGCTTCGCACAAAGTTTGACAGCTATCTTTCTTATTTTCAGGACAGCTGTGAAAATCGCAGAAGTCTCATTCATAAATACTGCACATATCTGGAGGATAACGGATATGTTACAGAAGCGTTTGAGGCGTCGGTTTATGATCGTATTCAGTATTCTTCAACAGCAATCGGACGTGGTGTTGCAGTCCCTCACGGTACGAAAAAAGCAGTGAAGAATTCCGTTATTTTAATTATCAAACTCGATCATACGATCACATGGGATGATCAGCTTGTTGATCTTGTATTCTTTGCGGCCATCGGTGAGGATATCAGTACGGAATACAGTAAAATATTTCGCCGCATTGTACGGATTGTCTCTGATGATGAGCAGACGCACATGCTGAAAAGCTGTAACAGTCTTGAAGAAATCAGAAAATATCTGTTTGATACCGAACAAAAAGCATAAGCTTTTTATATTTGCTCTTGCAATCCTTTCAGCTGCGTGTAGGATTTATGGTGAGGTGAGGTGGTTACTATGAAAGAATTAAAAAGCTATATACAATCCGTCAATACCTGCAGTGATTCGCTGATTCGTGAGGTGTGGAGTGATCAGGATGAATGCTCCATGATATTTCCAAAAGGGGAAGTGGAAGGACTGGATGCTATCCTTGCTTCCTTTTATCACGGAGCGATGGCTCAGTATGAAACGCGCGACCTTCAACAGGATGATGTTAAGGTTCAGGAATTCTGTGATATTACAATTGTACGCTTTTACTGGACGCTGTATGCGACGATGAAGGACAGCGGGGAACATATCATGAACAAGGGAAGGGAAACACAGATTTACCGCAGCTATCCGCAGGGGAAAAAGCTGGTGCATGTGCATTATTCCAGACTGCCGTAAGGCATGGCGTTAACACCTGTGAACATTCGTATATATCGATATATTGGCTGAACAGCAGAACAAGAAAAAAGCACGATTTTTCACAACCGTGCTTTTTCTATTGTCTGGAATGTAGTGTTTCACGAGTCTGTTCATCAAAATCCAGACCTTCAAACTGCATATGATAATAACTGGCATAGGTGCCGCCCTTCGCAAGCAGTTCATTGTGTGTTCCTCTTTCTTCCATGCCGTTTTCAGATATAACGATAATTTCATCTGCATTGCGTATGGTGGAAAGACGGTGCGCAATTGTGATACAGGTTCTGTTTTTTGCCAGCTCTTCCAGACTTTTCTGAATATGCCGTTCACTTTCATTATCCAGTGCACTTGTGGCCTCATCCAGAATCAATATTCTTGGATCCTTCAGGAAGACGCGGGCAATACTGATGCGCTGCTTCTGTCCTCCGGACAGTCGTGTGCCACGCTCACCGACATAGGTATCATAGCCATCCGGCAGTCCCATAATGAAATCATGAATATTTGCCTTTTTGGCTGCTTCGATAATTTCCTCATCCGTGCATCCGGGTTTTCCATATGCAATGTTTTCTTTTACACTTCCGGTAAACAGATATACATCCTGCTGAACGATACCGATTGCCTTGCGAAGGCTTTCCAGTGTCAGCGTTCGAATATCCTGACCATCCACACGCACAGCTCCGTTCTTCACATCATAAAACCTTGGAAGCAGGGAACAGATTGTCGTTTTCCCTCCGCCGCTTGGTCCAACCAGAGCAATGGAACGGCCTGCTTCGATATGTATAGAAACATCATCCAAAACATGCTCTTCCTCATTATAAGAGAAGGTCACATGATCATAATCTATGACACCCTGAACATTCTTCAGCTCCTGTGCATCCGGTGCATCCTGAATATCCGGCTCTGTTTCAATGACTTCAAGGAATCGTTTAAACCCGGAATAGCCCTTTTGAAACATCTCTGTAAATTCAACAAGCACCTCAATCGGAGCAACAAAGATGTTGATATACAGGGCATAGGTCGCAAGAGAAATTGGATCGAGTGTTCCGTTGGCAATAAAATATCCACCCGCAACCAGAATCGTCAGGTACAGCATCCCCTGAAAGAAATTATTTCCTGCATGAAACAGTCCCATCCGGTAATAGTTATTCGTCTTGGATTGCAGAAACAGCTGATTGCTGTGAGAAAATTTATCACGCTCAATGTCTTCATTGGCGAAGGATTTGACAACACGGATACCGGCCAGAGAATCCTGCAGACTTGCATTGACACCGGCAATCTTACGGCGGTTATCCATAAAGGTTGCCTGCATTTTCTTATTCTGAAGCATACTGAAAATCAGCATGACCAGCGTTACCGCAATCAGAATCAGGGTCAGCGGTACGTGGATGTACAGCAGCAACAGAAAGGAACCGATAATTTTCAATAGCGAGATAAATACATTTTCCGGTCCGTGATGCGCGAATTCTGAAATATCAAACAAATCAGAAACCAGCTTGCTCATCATTTCCCCGGTATTGTTACGGTCATAATAGGAGAAGGACAGGCGCTCAAACTGATCAAACAGATCCTGACGCATATCGCTCTCCATACGTGCTCCCATAATATGTCCCTGCGCTGTTACATAATACCGGCAGATTGCACGAACGATATACATCACAAGCAGTCCTACCCCAAGCAGAAGCAGACTGTCCATAATCATATCCTTTGGTTGAATATAAAATGTAGTATTCAGATAGCTCAGAATCTGCGGAAATGCAAGATCAACCGCACTTATCACAAGTGCACAGAACATATCAAGAAAGAACACAGTCTTATATGGCTTATAATAGCTTATAAATTTCTTCATAACTTCCATTCAAAAATCCCTCCGTTTCGCATACTGCATTATTATACACGAATTAGAAGCGGCTTACAATTCATATCCACTGATTCCAAATCGTATAAAAACAGCTGTAAGCAAAAAAGGAGATATCTCCCTTCTGCATGCGGTCTGTGAAAACATACGCATGCAATCATGCAGTTTAGATTTCTCATTCCGATACAATGGTAATATGATTATCGTATTTTTTAAATCTGGCGGCAGACGTATCCTGTTCGATAAGAATGATATCGCCATTGGAATCCTTAACGATGTAGGCATCCTTCAAATGCCCGGATAGCAGCTTGAAAACCTGTTCATTAAGCTTTTTATATGTACCATGAGATACACGATCACCAGATAAATAATAAAGCTGATCCTCATCATCCAGACTGATATTCGTAAAGCTATCGGCACTGGTATAGGTTCCACGAATACCTTTTGCGAATCGATGCTCTTCCTTGCGTTCACTGACATAGGTGCCTATGGCATACAGCACGGTAAAAAACAAGCAGGATACGAGGATGAAAGAGATTTTAATAATACGGTACTTTTTCTCTAAATTCATGATTTTCCTTTCTATGAATACCTGACTGCGATCTACAGCCTCTGAAAATATATTGTATACAGCTGTGTAATCATCAGTAATCATTTCAACCGTAATCATCATAGCATACCGTCTATAGGGATTAAACTCCATTTAAGCATTATTAAGATTGTTTCAGGCAAGTCTTTTTGCATAAAATGAGAGCTGCATGCAATATAAAAAGATCTAAGTATTTACTTTGAAAATAATCAAAAACCCCTTATAATGAAAAAAAGGGTGATACGATGGGCATACGAATGTTAACAATCAACGTGAATGGGTATGACATACAGGCAAAATACAAGGAAGAGGATATCAAAACAGTATTTATGCCATTTCTTCAACATGTCATACAGCTGCAAAAGGAATCAGGAAAAAGACTCATAGTCTTTCTGGCGGCTCCTCCTGCAACAGGGAAATCCACACTTGCGATAGCACTCTGTCAGTTCGCCAGAGAATTGGGCTGTATGGATATGCAGTATGCCGGTATGGATGGATTTCATTATACGAATGCCTGGCTCGATAACCATTTTCAGGATGGAAAAAAACTAAAGGAACTAAAAGGTGCTCCGGAAACATTTGATGCAGAAGCAATGTATGCATTGATAAAGGAAACAAAAGGAAGCGATACCTGGTGGCCGGTATATGACCGTAATCTGCATGAGCCGCTGAAGCATAGGCTGCATATTACAGGCAGTATTCTTCTTGTGGAAGGTAATTATCTTCTGTTGGACGAGAAACCCTATCGCTCCCTTTCTGCACTATGCGACTATTGTGTGTTTATTCAAGCGGAGGAAAACCTGCTGCGTGACAGACTCATTGACAGAAAAAGCCGCGGCGGGCTAAGCAATGAGCAGGCAGAGGTTTTTTATGAAAAAAGTGATCGCTGCAATGTACAGCGTGTCTTACATAACCGTTTGAATAGTGATGAGGTGTGGAAGCTTTGTACAGATGGAGGGTATCGGCTCATTTCTCGCAGCTTCGACGAATCGTGGCAAACATTCTGTGAATGAGAAAGGAAGCGATACACATTGCCGTGATATAAAGGAGATTGCCTATCCATATGCCGGTACGCTTCATAATTTGAGAGAATACAGGCTGGGTAGTGATTTTGTAAGGACTGATATAAAACATATTGATATCCCCGTAGGAATGAAATAAAACATTGAGCAGTGTGGCAGCTCCTATGCAGATAAGTAAAATCGGAAGGGTTTTTATAAACCCTGAAAGAGAGGTATCACCGTGTCTTGAAAAGCCGATGAAAAAGCTGACAAACAGAAGAAGAAAGTGCCAGACAAAGGCATGCAGCGTCAAGGTGATATAAGGATGCATGAGGCCATCCGGAACCAGCAGCGCCATAAGACCGCCAAGCAGATTGAAATCCATCAGGAAGGTTTCCAGAGGAATCAGCCATCTGCTTTTTTTCATAAAGGGAAGAATTGCACAAAGATACATAGGAAGACTGCATAGCTGAAAAGGGAAAATCCACCAGTCATAGGTTTTGTTATCCATAACATAAAAATGAAAGAGCTGCTTGTATAATTCGGAAAGCAGTAAAATAACTGCAATAGCAAACAATATACGGTGATAGCTGCGATCACTCACCCTGCGCAGCTTCCATGCCAGCGCAATAGACACAGGGATACCAACTAGCAGCATAACGATATGAAATAGTCCATAGGGCTTTGGCTCAGCCATTGTCCATGCCGTCGCATTCAGAAAATTCTCCATGCGATCACCTCCTGCCTATAGTATGGACACGATAGTATGAAACTGCAATAGAAAAAAGTGTTTTCACTGGAAGCAGCATTGAAACAGAGGTATTCCATACTGCTTAGCAATTTTCCTTCCTGTATGTTCACCCTTGTGATACATAGGGATCGTTCCATGATTTCACTTGATAAACTGCATACCCGCTTTATGGTTCATGCAGAATTGAGAAACTCAAATCATAACAGCATACTGCGGCTATCAATTCTGTTATACACATGTCCGCGAAGAAAGAAATAAAAGGGATGCTCCTTTCTGTCGTGAGTGTGCAGGCAGGCGCATCCTTGTTTTATGTTCGTTGAAAGCTTGTAATCATAATGAAAACACATAAGACCAGAAAGAGGATCGATATCCAGTTACTGAAAAAGGTACGAACACGGGAACCTCTGTTATGAATTATATAATTCCGTATGATCAGTCTTTTCTGATAGAGAGTAAACATCGCATACAGTAGAAACAGCGCTTCCAGTATAAAAAAGACTGTAGAAATCTGGCCATTGTCTGAAAGCAGTGAGACTTCCATGATTGCGAAAGCGTTATTCAGAAAATGAATCGCTATACCTGGCAGGATACTACCCGACGTTAAAACAACATAGCAAATCATCATACTGAGAGCAAAAACAGGGACACTCTGCGGAAGATTTCCATGCAGCAATGCAAACAGCAGACTTGTCACAAGAATAGCGAAGACATTTCCATATCTTTTCAGCGTTTGCAGTATCAATCCGCGAAAGAGAAGCTCTTCCATGATCGGCGCAATGATACAGGCGGAGAGTACAATGCTTAGATTGTAGGCGATATCCGGCTTCATGGAGAAATCCGGCGTTGTCATGACCCAGCCAAAATGGATGAGGATCTGATTTATCAGCTGTATAAGGATTCCTGCTGCTCCAGACAATCCCATAGCGATAATCGTATAGCGAAGGATGGAAAGAAAATTCCACTCCTTGCATAGAGAGTACGGTATTGTTACATGCAGCTTCTTTTTATATATTACAAGCGTTAAAATCGTTACAAAGCAGGTTGCTATCATACTGAAGATGTTTGTGATTGTTTCAAGCTCTGTTTGCGAAGCGCCTGACATGATGTATGCACTGCTTATGATTCCTAAGGTAAAGGCACAGGCAAATAATAAAATATAGTAGAAAAGCAGAGAGCCGGCTATACGTTTACAGTCCTCTTTGCATAGCTGATCTTTATGTTCCTCTTCCAGATACGGCTCATGTTCCATACGGATACCTCCTATCGGTCAAAGAGCTTACGTCTTGCGGTAGATTGAATAAACAGCTCCTTTAGCCCCTCCACATCATCCTGCTCCAGGGTTGCTTTCAGATGATTGACCTCCTGTATGAAATCATCAATTTCCCGAATCAGGTTCTCTTTATTCAGAAAGAATACCTCACTCCACAGATTCTCGTTGATTTTCGCAATTCTTGTCAGATCACGAAAGGAGTCACCGGTGTATTCTACCAGGTGGGTGTTGTCATTGGTGTTCATAAGAGAAACCGCAATAGCATGTGTCAGATGTGAAACAAAGCCGATCATTTCATCATGCTGTGCAACGGTCAGCTCGGAGATATTACTGAATCCGAGTATTTCGGCAAACTGGCGCATGGTCGCAACTGCTTCCTTCGTATTGCTTTCTGTAGGCAGAATAATGAAGTTGGCGATATGGAAGATGGAATCGTCTGCGAATTTTACTCCGCTGACTTCCTTACCTGCCATTGGATGGGAGCTTATGAACTCCACATCCCTGCGAATGATTTTCTGAATGGGTTCTACAACACCTGTTTTCACAGAGCTTACATCTGTAATCAGAGCACCGGGCTTGAAATATTTCTGATAGGTGGTTATCCAGTCTACCGTCATATTTGGATATAGTCCGCTTATTATGATATCAGCTTCCTTTATATAGTCAATATCAAATGTTGAACCGCGATCGATGATGTTATGCTTGATTGCATAGTCAATGCTGAGCTGGTTGATTTCAATGGCATCAACATGATAGCCGTTTTTCTTTAAGCCCATGGCATAGCTGCCACCGATCAGACCTAATCCGACAATAAGAAATCGTGTATTCTCCTGTATCATAGCAGCTCCACCTTTCCACCAATGGACTGTAAATCTTCAAAGAATGTAGGATAGCTTTTTTGGATTGCCTGAGCACCATCAATGATGCAGGAGGTATTGCTGCAGGCTGCTGCGACACTGAGTGCCATAACGATACGGTGATCATTATGGGAGGAAAGCTCGCTCGTACAGGTATAGGAGGAGTTGCCGGTAATAAAGATTTCATCCTCTGTGGAATGAATATCCACACCGAATTTGCGCAGCTCCTGTTCCATTGCTTCAATGCGGTCACTTTCCTTGATACGCAGTCTGCCTGCATTGTAGATATTGGTATTTCCCGGGGAATACATAGCAAGGACAGTTAGGATCGGTCCGAGATCCGGGCAGTCCGCAAGATCGATTCTACAGCCATGCAGGCTGCTTTTATAAATATGGTAGCCGTTTTTTACCTCTTCAATGCGTACACCAAAGTCCTTCAGTATCGAGAGAATTTTTTTATCTCCCTGCCTGGAATCGTGATGAACACCGGTAATGGTAAGATCATGATTGCATGCGGCAAGCACAGCAAAGAAGGCAAGCTGGGAATAGTCTCCTTCGATCGTATAGTCACATGCTGTATACTGCTGATTGCCCGGAATATGAATGGTCAGATCATCTTTGAAGGAAGCTTGTATGCCATAGGTTTTCAGCATTTGCAGCGTGAGATCAACATAGCTTCTGGATTCAAAGGGCGGAAGGATGTGAATGGTGGAATCCTCCTGCAGGAGTGGCAGTGTGAACAGCAATCCGCTGATAAACTGTGAGCTGACATCACCTTGTAATGTAATATCACCGGATTTCAGACATTCACGGATCGTGATACCGGATGCTTCCTGTCGGAAGGTGATCCCCTGCGCGTGGAACAAATCCTCATAAACCTTCTGCGGGCGCTGCAGCAGTCTGCCCTGACCGGTGAAGGTGATTTCCTGATTGCAGAGAGAGAAAATCGGAATGAAGAAACGAAGAGTGGAGCCGGATTCACAGCAAAACACTTCTTTGTTCTTTATTGTAAAATCTTTGATTCCGGTAACAGTAACCTGATCTGCTTCTATGCGGATATCGGCACCAAGCTGCTGCATGCCGGCAATCGTGGTTTTGATATCCTGCGAATAGGCAACGTTTTTTATGACGCTGGTGCCGTTCGCCAGAGAGGCACAGATAATCGCACGATGTGCCATGCTTTTACTTGGCGGAATGACAACATGACCACTGCAGATGGATGGTGCTATATGGGCTTTCATTTACATCGCCCTCCCGATTACACCTGCGATAGCCTTTCCCTTGCGGATCAGCTCTTTAAAGTTATCCGGCTTGAGAGACTGTGCGCCATCACTCCATGCGCATTCCGGATGATCGTGTACCTCCACAATCAGTCCGTCGGCCCCTGCTGCGATTGCTGCAAGCGAAGCTGCCTCCACCAGCTCCCAATCACCGGTCGCATGACTTGGATCAATGATAATCGGAAGATGTGTTTTTTTCTTGATAATAGGAACTACACTCAAATCGAGGGTATTTCGTGTATAAGGTTCAAAGGTGCGGATACCGCGCTCACACAGCATGACATTCGTATTTCCTTCAGAAAGAATATACTCTGCGGACATGATCCATTCTTCAATCGTATTGGCCAGTCCACGTTTCAGCAGTACCGGCTTGTTTGTTTTTCCAACAGCCTTTAAAAGGTCAAAATTCTGCATATTTCTGGCACCGATCTGAATGACATCGACATGCTCTACAAATTCATCCAGCTTATCGGCACTCATCAGCTCAGTAACAACAGGAAGCCCGGTTTGCTTTCTTGCCTGTGCAAGCGCGAGAATTCCTTCTGTTCCCATACCCTGAAATGCATACGGACTTGTTCTTGGCTTGTAGGCTCCCCCACGAAGCATCATTCCTCCTGCATCCTTTACCTCATGAGCGATATGACAAATCATATCTTTCCCTTCAACAGAGCAGGGACCGCCAATGACAACGATTTTTTCCTTTCCACCGATGTGAATGCCGTTTACCTCTACTATCGTATCCTCCGGATGAAACATCCGGCTTGCCTTCTTATACGGGGATGATACGCGGACAACACTTTCCACATGCTTGTTCGCCTCAATGCGCTTCGGGTCAACCTGTGATGTATCTCCAACAACGCCGAAGACATTAAGGTTTTCACCAATACTCTCATGAATCTGAAGTCCCTTATCCTTCAGCTGCTTCATGACATGCTCAATATCTGCTTTTGTTGCACTTTTCTTCATTGTGATAATCATATCTGCTTCCTCCTCTTATATATGTTACTGTGCCGGTGTTTTTTTTATTTCATTGTCAGGGTTGCTGATCGCTCCATCAGCTGATCCAGAATGCCGATGGCAAGCACACTGTCCACGACGATTCTTGCCCGATGGATAATTGCCGGATCATGACGCCCCTGAATCTGAAGCTTCACTGCTTCGTGAGTCTTTAAATCCACCGTATTCTGTTCCTTATATATAGACGCTGTCGGCTTGATAACCGTACGGATGCGAATCGGCATTCCATTGGAAATCCCGCCATTGATTCCACCATTGTTATTTGTAGCGGTATGAAATCCCTTGTCATAGGTGATCGGATCATTGGCTTCACTTCCATACACATCCGAAAATCCAAAGCCCAGACCGAATTCAATTCCCTTTACCGCTGGAACACTGAATAACAGATGACTCAGTGTGCTTTCCAGCGAATCGAAGAACGGTTCTCCCAGACCTGCCGGAACGTTCAGAATACAGCTCTCCAGAATACCGCCCACACTGTCGCCTTCATTTGCCGCTTCCTCTATCATCGCTTTCATATCTGCAGCTGCTGTATCATCCAGTACCGCAAAATCCATTGTATTGACACGTTCCATCTGTTTCTGTAATTCCTCTATATTCTCAGAAAACGGAATATCCTCTATGGTTCTGCTTTTCTGAATATGGCTTCCTATCAGAATTCCCTTTTCCTTCAGTACCTGCATAGCGATTGCACCTGCCGCTACCAGCGGCGCAGTGATTCTGCCGCTGAAATGACCGCCACCGCGATGGTCCTGCCAGCCCATATACTTTTCATTGGCAGTATAGTCTGCATGAGAAGGGCGCAGCCGATATTTCGTCTTTTCGTAATCATGACTTCTTGTGTTTGTATTTTCAATGAGAATCGTCAACGGTGTACCGGTTGTATGACCATTGAAATAGCCACTGACGATATGCAGCTCATCTGCCTCTTTTCGCTGTGTGGATATTCTGCCCTTTGCTTTTCGCTTTTCCATGACGGAGGCTATAAAATCCATATCCAGTTTAATTCCCGGCGCAAGACCGTCAATCACGCAGCCGATGGCTTCCCCATGGCTTTCTCCAAAAATTGTCACAGAATAATTATGTCCGAATGTATTTTTCATGCTTGTGTTCCTTTCAATATAGTACGTACTTCATCAAGCGGGGTTTCTATCAGTTCCGCTGTTCCTGCCTTTGGAACATGAACGATCGTTACATGATCACCGTCCGCTTTCTTATCTCTGCATAAAAGCTGATATACCGCTTCCGGGTCAAAGTCCACATGTGTGGGGATACCCAGACGCTCATACACGCTTATAACACGCTGCTTCAGCTGTTCATCCTCGATAAAATACAGCATTCCCAAAGCAACACATTCCCCGTGCAGATACTCACTCAGGTGATAATAGCTTTCAATGGCATGTCCGATGGTATGACCGAAGTTCAGAATCTTACGCAGTCCCTGTTCCCGTTCATCCTGCTCGACAACACTCTTTTTCACATACAAAGCTTTTTCAATAATCGTATCCAGATCTTTTTCAATATCTCCATGCTCAAACAATGCAAACAGGGAGGCATCATAGATCAGTCCGGCTTTCAGTGCTTCCATCAGGCCGTTGATATAGTGTCTTCTGGGAAGCGTATGCAATGTTTCCGGATCGATAAAGACCATTTTCGGCTGATAGAAGGCACCGACGATATTTTTAACCTCATCCAGATTGATAGCAACCTTTCCACCAATACTGGAGTCTATCTGTGAAAGTGTGGTTGTCGGTATCTGTATGAAGTCGATTCCCCGCATATAGGAGGCTGCCACATAACCTGCCAGATCACCGACAACTCCTCCTCCAAGAGCGACTACACAATCCTTTCTGGAAAACTTGTGTGCCAGCAGATCCTCATTGATTTCCTTGAAGACGGCAAGGTCCTTGGAATCCTCCCCCTGTTCTATGACATGCACATACCCTTTCTTACATTGTTCCCGTACGATATTTGCATAGGCCTCCGGTACGCCGCTGTCTGTAACAATCATCACCTTGCGGTTTAAATCAATATAGTCATTTAAACGATACAGTATCCCGTGTTCCATCAGGATGTCATATCCGTTCTCCTTTAAATCAACGTGTAATTTCATAACAATATCCTCCCTTTTATGAAAAAAAAGCATCCTGTGTGTATCGCAGATGCTTTTGTGTGCTCGTTATAAAGTGAAAATAACCATGACTTCTTCAATGGCTTTATAACGGACTATTCAAAGTAATAAAAGTATGCTTTCTGTATCATGGTCAAATCACTCCAATTACCAATATGATAATATACTTTATGCATAATTACAAGAAAAAAACACAAATTTATGAAAATAATTTCAGTTTATGAAAATGTAATGAAAACATGATGCCGCTATTGCTGATGACAGAGTTAAGACGGTATAGGAGGACTCTATATAGCTATCCGTTACAGCACAATGAGTTTTGGATGATACTATTTGCACACAATTTGTAAAACTTTTCATAAATTTATGTAAGTTTTGGATTTATGATAGGAACTTAAATGGAAATATTGTATAATATTGAGGAAACAGGGGTGAGTTTATGAGTTTATTGGATGATGCCCGAAAACGGATCAATGCGATTGATGAGGAAATGGCAAAACTTTTTGAACAGCGCATGCAGGCGGTTGAAGATGTTATCCGTTACAAACAGGCGCATCAGATGAAGGTTTTGGATACATCAAGAGAACAGTATGTTATTGAACATAATACAGCATTTATCCAGCGTGAGGAATACAGGGACAGCTACATAGAATTTATCAGTGAAATGATGGCAATCTCTAGAAAATATCAGCGATCGATCATCAACCGGGATCTTATCGGTTATTCCGGGACAGAAGGAGCATTTTCCCATATTGCTGCTGAGCGGGTGTTTTTGGATCACCGAAAGAAAAGCTATGCCTCCTTTGAAGACGTATTTCATGCAGTAACGGAGCGGGAAGTGGCCTATGGAGTCATTCCGTTTGAAAATTCATATACTGGTGAAGTGGGAGAGGTACTGGATCTTCTGATGCGTTATGATGTATATATCAATGATATATACGATTTGCAGATATCACAGAATCTGCTAGGTGTAAAGGGAGCATCTCTAGCGGATATCAAACAGGTGTATTCCAAGGATCAGGCGATATATCAGTCAAAGAAATTTCTAGAGGGACGCGGCTATGAGCTGATACCATATCCGAACACTGCGCTTGCGGCAGAGTATGTTGCGAAAGAAAATGATAAATCCAAGGCTGCCATTGCCGCGAAGGAAAATGCAGAGCTGTATGGTCTGGATATACTTGCGGAGGATATCAATACAAGTGAACAGAATACGACACGCTTCATCATCATCAGTAAACAGCTGATACAGCAGGGCAATCGCTTCTCGCTCGCTTTTACAACACACCACAAGGCAGGTGCACTCGTACATGCGATGAATATTATCGCTCAGTATGGATTTAACATGCAGAGTATTAAGTCCAGGTCGATAAAGGAACGTCCATGGGAATACTATTTCTATGTGGAAATAGAAGGAAATCTGAAGGATGCAAAGGAACAGCATCTGATCCACGATTTAAAGGAAGCATGTGAAGAGGTAAAGATACTCGGAGCATATCAAAATGATGAAAGAAAGCAGGGATGAATATGAGTTTTGTGAAACAGAACGTCAATAAGGCGCCAATCGAAGATACAGTATTCGCTATTGTGAAAAAGGCAAAGGAAGCCAAGGCTGCCATCGGTGCAGAGCAGGTTGTCGATGCGACCATCGGCTCTTTATATAATGAAGAAGGGAACATCGTTGCCTTTGACAGCGTGTTTACACCTTATAACGAAATAGCAAAGGAAACAAAGGCTGCCTACGCGGCCAGCTTTGTCGGCAATGATTCTTTCCGTAAGCAGGTTTATGAATGGATCGTAGGCGGCACGGGCTCAACTCTGGCACACAGTGTGATTGCCACACCGGGGGGAACCGGGGCAGTAGCGATCACCATGCAGGAAATACTGGATGAAGGGGAAACAGTTATTCTCCCTGAAATCGCATGGGGCAGCTATAGGCTGATGGCGACCATGGATAATCTGAAGGTGAAAACCTATTCTCTGTTTGAGGGAGATCATTTCAATGTAGAGTCCTTAAAGGAAGCCTGCCGTGAGGTTATGAAAACGCAGAAGAAGCTGCTGCTGGTAATCAATGATCCATGTCATAATCCAACTGGTTACTCTATGAGTATGGAGGAATGGCAGGAGATTGTGGCATTCCTGAACGAATGTGGAAAGGAAGTGCCGGTGGTGCTTCTCAATGACATTGCTTATATTGATTTTTCTTATGATTTAGAGCATTGCCGAAATTATATAAAGACATTTAATGATTTTTCAGAAAATGTTATGGCTGTAATTGCCTTCAGCTGCAGCAAGGCGCTGACCTCCTATGGCTTGCGTTGTGGTGCCGCTATTCTGTTAGCACAGACAAAGGAAGCCGTACGCGATGTGGAAATCGTATTTGAGAAGGCGGCCAGAGCTACCTGGAGCAATGTGCCAAATGCTGCTATGGAAAATTTCACATATGTTACAACAACCAATTATGATGCATATATGAAGGAAAAGGCGATGTATGTGGAGCTTCTGAAAAAGAGAAGTGACATCTTTACAGAAGAAGCAGATGCCTGCGGATTGGATTACTATCCTTATAAAGAGGGCTTCTTCGTAACTGTGAGAATCGAGGACAATGCATTGCGTGATGTTTTCCACGAAAGCCTGATGAAGCAGCATATTTATACAGTAAAGGTAAATAAGGGCATTCGTGTTGCGGTGTGCTCCCTAAGCAGTGAGAAATGCAGAGGGCTTGCGAAGCGCATGAAGGAAATACTTGATACATGTAAATAGAAGCATATTACATTAGCATGAAATAGATAAGCAGACCGGGTATTGCGGTCTGCTTTTACGCTTTTCGTAATCCGATGTATTCACTTTGTATATCGTTTTTTTAGCTTTTTTCTGTTAAAAAACACAATAAAAATCTGATTATCCGCTAAAACACAGTATCTATCAGCATTTTCAAGGAAACAAATACATCAATTTACTAC